>Ga0209510_1000008_pt1 | contig 475163 bp, 395 predicted proteins | sample BiotimSIPDNA_FD_185749 | JGI IMG/M metagenome (GOLD analysis project Ga0209510, IMG submission 185749) | Anaerobic biogas reactor microbial communites from Washington, USA - Biogas_R1 time_0 SIP DNA (SPAdes) (version 2) | ecosystem: Engineered > Bioreactor > Anaerobic > Unclassified | place...
TTATCCTCAGTTGTTGTAAAATCAGTTGTGTAGATCATGGTCCTTTTCCTTTCTTGGTTTGACGGCTGTAGAAAGGATACCGTGATCTACTCTTTTTGTTAATTTACAGAAAATTCGTTACACTGACTTTTGGATCATAAAGATCAGGACGGTTTAAATTAAAATCCAAGAATTGCACCTGCAAAGATTTAGTCAAATTTGAAAAAAGTGGGAAAAAATTTATCACACTTATTGCGTTGATTGAAATCCAAAGATTCTTTTTTGGATGTCATTGAGAAATAGAAAACCAACAAGATCTATCAAATCTTCCGTTCCAGGAAAGAAAATCAAACGACATTCATTGATTTGTCCCCTCTCCGTCATCACGTGTTATTAACTCAACTTTTCACAAATGGCGCATAAATGCTTGCGGATCATCCAAAAAAGACCGAAACAGTTTGACATGTGCTAAATCATCATAGTTGACTGGGCTAATTTGGATTTGGTCAAAATTCAGGATCAAAGCATCGGAAATTGCCATCAAAATCGGCGAGTGACTGGCAATAATAAACTGCGATTCCTTGGACACCATTTCATTGACCAACGAGATAAAACCAAGTTGGCTGAGCGGTGATAATGCCGCTTCTGGCTCATCCAGCAGATATAAGCCGCCCGGAACCAACCGTGATTTAAACAATGTCAGAAAGCTTTCCCCATGGGATTGGGCATCCAGATCAGCCCCATAACGGCGATCCAGGGATTGAAGCGAGGAGATCGCTGGCCCCTTTGCCAGTGATTTTGCATAATCCGATCGATCCCCAAAATCTCGATCAATTAACTTGATTTCATCCGCCATAGACTGCCTCAACGCCCTCTGACGTTTTATATACCCGAAGAAATCTTCTGCACGCAAAAAGAAACCGCGACGGATGCGCATTGTCCAAACCAGTTTGAGCGCATCCACAAGCGGTTGAATCGCCAATAAAGTGGGATCTCGATCGACATCCTCACTACCGACCGTTATCAACCCTGCTGCTTTTGCAATCCCTTCTAAAAGAGTCGACTTGCCAGAACCATTCTCCCCGACCAGGATCGTGACCGGCGCAGTAAACGCAAGCTCATCTAAATTTTGGAAAATAGGGATATTAAATGGGAAACTATCAGAATTTGTTTTAAAGCTATTAATGGAAACGGACCTGAGATGGATCATAATCTGACGACCGATATCCTTTTTATTCAAAGGTAACCATGAGCCACAACCAAAACAAGAACAATATTAGCATAGATTCCAACATCAATTTTGTTAAACCCGTCCAAAACAAGCAGATCGAGACCGCTGCCAAACATTAATTATCCTCACAAGCTCAGGTGTTTGCAAAAAGAATGAATCGCGGTAAAATTGAAATCTGCAAAATGCGGGCGTAGCCAAGTGGTAAGGCAGTAGCTTCCCAAGCTACCATTCGCGAGTTCGAATCTCGTCGCCCGCTTTTTTGATTCATCATTAACGAGTTCGAATACCCAGAAGGGTAGAATCTCTCGTCGCCCGCTTTTTTGATTCATCCAAGCAAATATATATATCCCTCGCCCAAAAACAGGCAGCGGCGTTTGGATGAACAACCAAACATTAACCCATCGAGAAAGAATCTATTCTCCGTTCCAAAAATTTTTCAACTCCAATTATGGCCTCAACAAAGGCACAAAATCTTGTGGAAAATCAGTAATGATGCCTGTAACACCCATCGCAATCAAGTCCCTCAAGTCAGATTCTTCATTAACCGTCCAAACATTGACATCATATCCCGCTTCTCTCAACGATTGAACTTGTTTTGCATAGGTTACCTGCATCCCGGGATGAAAAGCCTGGGCATCTAATTCTTCCATCAATGCAATTGGATCTTTGACAATTTTGTTGACCAATGCACCAGTGGCAATATCTTTGTTCAGAGATCTGACTTGCTTTAAATAGTTGTGATTGAATGACGAAATCAGAACGCTTTCCTGCATATCCAATTCAATGATCAGATCCACAACTCCAGAAACAATCATCGCATCTGCTGGCGTTCCGCTGGCATCCTTAATTTCAACATTAACCCACCAGTTATTCTCCTTTGTAAAAATTAAAGCCTCTCGGAGGGTTGGTATTTTCTCGCCACGATATTTCTCTATGTCTGCATCGGTGATATTTCCCAGGGCAGTTTGCTCTAAAGGATCACTATCAACAAACCAGCTCCCAAAATCCAGCCTTGTTAATTCTTCATAAGTGAAATCATCGACAGACCACGGGCTGCGATCAGGAAAGACAGCCTTTGCATTTGAAGTGCGTTCCAATGTGTCATCATGAATCACAACCAGTTCGCCATCCAGGCTCATGGCGACATCCAGCTCCCAGCCATCTGCGTCCGTTTCTAACGCCTTGATTGCTGCTGCAATTGTGTTTTCTGGTGCTAACGAACGGGCACCACGATGAGCAATGATCAATACATTTTCCTGAGTATCCATCTCAAGCTCATTTTCTCCATTAGAAGGTTCTTCCGGTAAACAAGCAGGTAACATTCCTGATATTAAAATCGCAACGATTAGTAAATATAGAAGATTCAGTTTCTTTTTCATTTTTTGAAAATTGGCGCAGGGTGTCCACACATGGGAAAACCCTGCTTCTTTCTAATTCTGAATTTTTGACGATCAGCCGAACCTTATTCGGTCAGACCCATCGATATATTGTATTCTTCAATAGCCTGTGTCACAGTCAGTGCAGCTTTATCTAAGGCTTCCTGCGGCGTTGCGACACCTGCCAGAACTTCCTCAATGGCGGATTCGATTGTTTGCCGGGCTGTTGGGAATACACCGATCAAGCCACCTTGTGTGACTCGATTATTTGGTGCAAGATGCAACTGATTCACAGCCGTAGCAAATTGAGGATATTTATCTCGCCACTCAACTGCTAATGGTTCCTCATACGCGGTCTCCCTGATTGGGAAGTATCCTGACATCGTATGCCAATAAGCCTGCTGATCAGGTGAAGCCTGGAATTTAATGAATTCCCAGGCACAGTCCTGCTGCTCTGGCGGGGAATCGCTGATGATCCACAGCGAACCACCACCGATGATTGTCCCTGAAGTATCAAAAGCCTCTTCATTTGGCCGTGGCAAATACGCAGTACCTATCTCGAATTTTCCAGCAACCGTATCCATCGCACCGCGCAAGACCGCTGTTGAATCCACAAACATGGCTGTTTGTTCTGCATAAAAAGCAGTCCTGACATCAGCATTCACACGGCCATAATCTCCCATCAAGCCTTCATCGTACATGCCCTTCCACCACTCGAGTATTGCAACACCTTCTGGGCTGTTGAATGTTGCCTCTGTGGCTAAAGCATCACGACCGTTGCCGTTGTTGACATAATATCCACCAGAAACCGCAAGAAGTTGTTCAAAGAACCAACCATAGATGCTCATGGAAATACCTGTAACCGTAACATTTCCAGCGTCATCCTTTAGTGTCAGGAGACGTGCAGCCTCGGCGATCTCATCGAATGTCCTTGGGGGATTTTCAGGATCCAAACCGGCCGCTTCAAACATATCTTTGTTGTAATACAACATTGGCGTCGAAGTATTGAACGGCATCGAGGCTTGCTGGCCTTCAACGGTGTAGTATGCCAAAACATTGGGCTCCAGGTCAGACACATCATAACTGTCCCTATCAATAAACTCCTGGACAGGTGTGATAACTTGCAAGTCGACCATCAAACGGGTACCAATGTCATACAGCTGCATGACTGCGGGGGTTTCTCCCGTTTGCAAACTTGCTCTGAGTTTATTCAGAGCATCATCATAGGAACCCTGGTAAATTGGCTCAACGTAGCATTGTGTTTGTGAAGCATTAAAATTATTCGCCATCTCGGGGATAGCAATGCCTCCCAAATCACCGCCCATGCTGTGCCAGAAGTCAATTTTTACGACTTCTTCCTCTTCTGCTGGAGGCGCAAGTGTTGGCATGGGCTCAGCCTCTTCTTCCTCTTCTTCTGGCTCTTCTACAACAGGCGGTTCCGTTTCTGGCTCCTCTACTGGCGCCTGAGTCGCAGTGACGCACGCCGAAAGAACCATGCTGAAGATCATCAGCAAGCTTAATAAAATAAACACTCTGTTTTTCATCTTATACTCTCCTTTGGTAAGTTGATTTACTGTCCGCTGGAATTTATCCCTTTACGGCACCAGCGGTTAATCCACGAATCAATTGGCGATTGCTAACAACAAATAAAGTTAAAGTAGGGATCTGAATGAAGATGACACCAGCCATAATAATATTGATCATCAATCTCTCTTCATCCTGCAACAATGCAATGCCGATTTGCACTGTGCGCATTGATGGATTGTTTGTGACTAATAACGGCCATAAATATTGGTTGTATGTCTGTAAAAAAGAATAAACTGCCAGTGTACCTAAGGCTGGCCGTGCAAGAGGTAGTACGATTGTCAACAAAAATCGACTATGGCTGCATCCGTCAATTGTTGCAGCATCCTTTAACTCATGGGGTATTTTTAAGAAAAATTGGCGCAATAAAAATGTTCCAAAACCTGTTGCCATAAATGGAACTGCCAATCCCTGGAAGGTATCCGTCCACCCCAACTTCTGGACAAATAAATAGTTCGGAATGATGGTCGCTTCCCACGGGATCATCATCGTTGAAAGAAATAAAAGGAAGAAAATATTACGCCACTTGAAATCAATAAATGCAAAAGCATAGGCTGCCAGGCTGGAGGTTATCAATTGCCCAAGCATGACCAATGTGGATTGAACGACACTATTGAATAAATATCGACCCAGCGGGGCTTGCGTTAAGGCTCTTTTGACATTCTCCAAACGGATCCCTGTGGGGAATTGGATGGGCGGATACGCCCCCATTTCCGTGTCAGACATCATACTGATATTAAATGCTGACCAAATCGGAAAAAGAATAATTATTGCGGCAATAATAAGGATCAAATATTGACCAAGTTTACTCAATAAATGTCGATCGAAATCCATTTTTTTCATTCGTAATAAACCTTTCTTTCGACAAAAACGAATTGCAGGATTGTTAAAATCAACATAACAAAGAACAGCATAATTGACTGTGCTGCGGCGAATCCAAATTTTCCGTTAAAATAGAATTCACGGTATATCGAATAGACCAATAAATTTGTCGATTGCAGTGGACCGCCGTGCGTCATGATGTGAATCGGCGTAAATGTCTGAAAGGCGGCCAATATATCAACAACCAAAAGGAAGAAAAATGTCGATGAGAGCATGGGGAGGGTGATATGGACAAATTTATTCCATCCATTGGCGCCATCAATCATTGCACTCTCGTATAGCTCTTCTGGAATTGTCTGCATCGCAGCCAGGAGAATGACGGTGTTCAATCCAATTTGCAGCCAGACGGCTGTTAAAGATACAGACATTAACGCCGTTTTATGACTCACCAACCAGGTCATGTTGTGAACGCCAACCAAACTTAACAAATAATTGACACCAACTGTTGGATGATAAATATACAAAAACATTAATGAGGCAGTGGCACCTGAAATTGCAATTGAAACTGAAAAAACCATTCGGAAAAAGCTAATGCCTTTTAAGCGAAGATCTCCCAAAACGGCTAATCCAAGTGATATTAAAATCGTTGTAGGAACAGTATAAAGAACAAAAATCAAAGTCCTCTTAAGGCTGTTGATAAAATCCGGGGTTTCAAATAAACGCCTGTAATTCTGAAAACCAACGAATTTTGCAAGACGACCAATGGGATCTGTAATATAAGCGCTGATTTCAAAGGATCGAAAAAGAGGGATGAAAACGAATAAAATAAAAAGGATCAAAGCAGGGCTTAAGAATAATAAGGCCTGAAAAAAGTTCTTAATGGATCGCTTTTGAACGCCGCTTAACCTCGCTTTCTGCTTAATTACTCTGCCGGACAGCGGTTGGTTATGAGAAAGATTATTATCCATACCGGTATGCCTCTGCATTTCCAATTAAGGAATATTTTGTTTTATTAGTCAACCTGAGCTTTAATCATACTGAAAATTTTGATGTTCAAAATTATTAGTATCTAAATTCTATCATAAAATTGTCATGTCGAGATGCAATATGAAATGTGAAAAAATTAGGGGATAAGGTGAAGGTTCGGTTACACATTTGTGGATTCTAACTAAAAGTAATTTGTAACCCACAGTTTCAGTAATTTTCAATTCAAGCATCCTTTTACCTGGCGGAGATTGATCATCATTTGTTGTACTTATCCAGGTTTATTTCCAGATATCAAACCTTTCACCCGGCTGTACATGTCTAAAGATGAAAAAAGCTCTCATGAGAATAGAAATTGGTGCGATCAGGCGTAATTGAAAAAATTTTTTGGCAATAGATCTCAGAAAGCTCAATTAAACTAAAACCGCTGATCGGCTAATTTATTGTTTTTTGGGTTATATGAGCAGAGCGTTCGCTTGGAGGTTAACGTTTCAAATTTTTAACAATACGGCGCTTCCCAAGCTACCATTTGCGAGTTCGAATCTCGTCGCCCGCTTTTTTAAGCCATCCTCATTTCCCCTTTTTCCCCAAGGCAAAGATGCTCAGACCGTAAGGCAGCAAAAAGCGCGCTGCAAATGGTGCTTCACAGCTGAGAATGAATTTGAAAAGCCCGTTCAATCTGCCCGAAGATGCGGCAATTTCACTCGAATCCTGCTTGGGCGGATGAAATTTTTCAATAAGGGTATTCAACACCGCTAAAGGGAATAAAAATGTATTGGCATGTGTCAGTTTTACTGATCGAAAACCGCCCTCTCTGAAAAGTGTTTTCACCTGATTGCGGGTGTAGCGTCGAATCGTGCTCACCTGGATGTCATGCTGCCGCCTCATCCACTCGTAAGCCGGCACACGCAGCAATAGGTGCCCGCCTGGCTTTAGCACGCGCGCCAATTCTCGCATGGCTTTTAAATCATCTTCAACATGGTAAAGGACGTCAAAACTCGTGATCAGGTCAAAATGGCCGGTTTCAAGCGGTATATCTGTGACCGACCCGGCAAAAACATGCTCCAGCTGACGCGTTTTACAATAAACCAGACCCCCAAAAGATAGATCAAATCCGGTCACATGCCCATATTCCCTGAGGAATGATGCCATAGCGCCGCCAGTCCCGCAGCCGGCATCCAGCACCTCACGATTGATCACCACAGGCAAGTGGCGATTCAGGATGGAACGGGCAAGTGCCGCCATGCCCTGATACCACCAGTGATCATCCTCAGCCTTAAACATACGTTCATACTCAATGGGTTTCATCAAGGAATATTATACTGGTAAGTCTTAGATGTTTGCAGACTTGGATCATCCATCTTCTCCCCCACAGAGTTTATGTTATGATTAAGAAAATTAATCACCTGACCAAACCTTGAGGTCGGTTGGTGACATTTTTTGCAATAATCTAACGATGAAAGATGTTGTAAAGTGAAGAAACTATCCATTATTGTGCCAGTTTATTTCAATGAATTATCCCTACCCCTCCTATTTATTCATCTTCAAAAACTGGAACAGAACCTGATTGAAAAAGGCATAGCCACAGAGTTAATCTTCGTTGATGATGGTTCGGGTGACAATTCTTTCGCTGAATTGTTGAAAATCAAACACGCAAGACCTGAAACAAAGATCGTCAAACTGACCCGGAACTTTGGCAATGTCAGGGCTGAAAAGACTGGTTATCGTTATGTTACCGGAGATTGCTTCTGCTGCCTGGCAGCTGACCTGCAGGATCCACCTGAGCTGATCAGCGAGATGGCTGATCACTGGTTAGCTGGTCAAAAGTTCATGATCTGCACCCGTGAAGAACGGGTGGATCCCCCTCTAACCACGCTGTTTGCGAATTTTTTTTACAGGTTGGTACGAAGTTTTGTAATCCGTAATTATCCCAAAGGCGGATATGATCTTGCCCTGATGGATAAGGATATGCTGCCTTACATGATCAACAGCGGGAAAAACATCAACCCGGCTTTATACGCATTTTCGCTTGGGTATGAACCGGTCATCATAAAGTACAAACGCCAAAAACGCGAATATGGCAAATCTCGCTGGACTTTTGCGAAGAAATTCAACTATTTCATCGATTCCATTTTGGGTTATTCAATTATCCCTATCCATATTATTTCCTGGATTGGGATCGCCCTGGCATTTATCAGTTTTGCATACGGAATTTATGTGATTTTTGAGGTCCTCATCCAGGGCACACAGGTACCTGGGTTCGCGTCGCTGTTCACCCTGACAGCCTTTCTTTCGGGGTTGATCTTGATCATGCTCGGGATCATTGGTCAATACATCTGGCGTATATTTGATGAGATAACCGGATTGCCTGAATCTGTGGTTGAAATCGAATTGCTGAATGGATTATTGGACGATGGTGGAAAGCAACCCTGATAATCACAATCACCGGATCCTAATCAAATTATCCGCAAATTATTTTATGTATGGCTTCCTTGTTAGAAGGTGAAAAGATGACTGCAAAAAAAGATGAACAATGCCGAATAATCGAGCTGCCGAAGTTTACGGATGTGCGCGGTAATTTATCGTTTATTGAAAGCAACCGCCATGTGCCTTTTGAGATTCAGCGCGTGTTTTATTTGTACGATGTGCCTGGTGGTGAATCCCGGGCAGGGCATGCACTTTTGACCTGTTATCAATTCTTGATCGCCATCACGGGCAGTTTTGAGGTCGTGATCGATAACGGTATCGATCAACAGGTTTTCTTATTGAATCGCGCCTATCAAGGATTGCTGATCCCACCCATGTTTTGGCGTGAATTGCGCAATTTCTCCACGGGCTCAGTGTGTCTTGTGCTCGCGTCACAACCCTTTGATGAGGAAAACTATATCCGGGATTACGAGGATTATAAAAAAACCGTTCGAGGGATATAGACATGAAGCGAATTCCATATCTTGACCTTAAACAAGCCAATCAACCGTTAGAAGATGAGCTATCAGATGCATTCCAACGGGTTCTTCATTCCGGATGGTTCATCCTGGGTAAAGCTGTGGAAACGTTTGAGGAGGATTTTGCAAGCTATATCGGGACGAAGTATTGCATTGGCGTCGGAAATGGCTTAGAAGCCTTGCATTTGATCCTGAGAGCATACGGTATTGGTGATGGCGATGAGGTTATTGTCCCATCAAACACCTATATTGCCACCTGGCTCGCAATTACATACAGTGGTGCAACGCCCGTACCGGTTGAACCGGATCCATCAACGTATAATCTGGACCCGGATAGAATTGAAAGTGCAATAACAGGAGCAACACGAGCCATTTTACCCGTTCACCTGTACGGTCAATCTGCTGAGATGGATCCGATCATTGAAATCGCCGAACGCCATTCGCTGGTTGTGATTGAAGATGCCGCCCAGGCACAAGGGGCTGCTTATCTTGACAGAAAATGTGGTAATTTAGGGCATGCTGCCGGGTTCAGCTTTTATCCAGGGAAAAACCTGGGTGCTTTGGGTGATGCAGGTGCTGTCACCACGAACGATGATGCACTTGCCAGCAAAGTCCTAGCCCTGAGAAATTACGGCTCTCAAAAGAAATACCATAACGAGGTCCTCGGATTCAACTCCCGCCTTGATGAACTTCAGGCAGCGTTTCTAAGCGTCAAATTACCTTATTTGGATGGCTGGAACGCACATCGAAGAAAAATTGCCTCTTTTTACTCGGAGCAATTGAGCAAAATCCCAAGCCTGACCATCCCGTTTGTTCCGGATCGGGCAACATCCATCTGGCACATTTACCCTCTTTGCACTGAAAAACGTGATCAGCTTCAAGCATTCCTTAAGCATAACGGGGTTGAAACACTCATTCATTATCCGATTCCACCTCATCTTTCAAAGGCTTACGCATTTATGGGTTATTCCGAAGGCGATTTCCCCATCGCTGAGAGGATCGCCAAAACAGAACTGAGCCTGCCGATTGATCCTGATTTGACCCTTGAAATGGCTGAATATGTGGTCCAAAAAATTCAAGAATTCTTCTCCAACCAGTAACGATCTTTATCATTGATTTTGTTCATTGAAAAAAATGATGAAAAACCGTAAATTTATCAATAAAATAAGCTCATGGGGTTGGAGCCTGCCCATCCTTTTCGTTTCCTTGGTATTTATTCTCGATCCCAGATTCTTCACGTCACCTCCCCTGAGAAGTGATGACTGGAATTGGCTTGTCGAGCCGCAAATTTTCGATCCGCTAAAATGGATCAATCTTGCAGACCGCCGTCCCTTGATCTCCTTCCTGTTTGCGATAGCAACACCATTATTTGGAATGAATATTATGTGGTATTACATTCTTAATTGGCTGCTGCTATTCACCACTGGCCTTGTTTTTTACAAGATCATTCAAAACTCATTTCCTAAATTCCCTTGGCTTGCCCTTCCAACATCCCTGCTGTTCTTGATTTATCCGGTCAATTACGCAAGAACCTGGTTGATCCTTTCACCGATCACACTTTCACTCTTATCGGCATTGTGTGCGATCCTCATGCTGGTATCCTACTCAAAATCCGGCAAGATTGGCTTTCTGATATTTGGAAATTTCCTGCTCTTATTTTCTCTTGGCATTTATGAATCAAGCTTTGGAATCATGATGCTTGCGGCACTACTTCTTTTGATTATTCCTCGTGATATTCCAAAAAAGCAGCGAATTTGGATGGGGATAACATTGCTGACTGGTGCTGCATTCCTGGTCTGGCGTTTATTCCTTCAGCCGGAGATTTTCGGTGTCCACGATGAATACCTGTCCAACGTAAACCTTTCAATTTCTACGATCTTCCTGAGATATGCTCAAGGCTTTTTTATTTTCTTGTTCAATTGGATCGGTCCACTCCTTTTCGGATTTGGCGACCGTAAATATTATGTCTTTGTCGGGATCATTGTCCTGATCTCCCTTGTCGTCGTCCTCATTCTCCCTAAGATGGTTAAAAGAGCAAAATCAAACCTTGAATTTCCTTATTCCGAGAGAAAGCTACAAATTCAATCCTTATTAAAAATCACATTAGTAGGCTTAGTGTTTTGGGCAGCAGGATACATTCCTGTCATCAGTATCTACCAACCCACCTTCTATGGAGATAGTTCCCGTGTGAATTATTCATCAATTCCGGGGGCTGCCCTGGCGTTGACTGCGGGGATTGCCTGTTTAATCACGTTGATCGTTCACAAAAGGCAATTTATAGGTCGAATCCTGATCTGTGCCATTATTCCCCTGGTCATCCTGGGAATGACTTTTCAAGTTGTTTCTCAAAATGAAAGAACCCGGATCTGGGAGACCAATAAGGACTTCTGGCAAGCGATGTTCAAACTGGCGCCAGATTTTGAAGATAAGACCATCATCGTGATTGCCATCCCGGGTTATGATGATCTGGCACCTTTTGAAATGCTACCCTTTTTTGGAGATTGGGAAGCCCAATCCGCCCTGCGGGTCTTATATCATAATCCGACCTTGTTCGCAGAATACTATTACCTTGATTTGCCCAATCATCCTGATAACTGGTCACCAGTCGAGGTGGATTATGCTCGCTATGTCTTCGTTCGTTATGAACCGCAAACCTCCTCATTGGTATTGGTGGCTGATCCGAAAGGCTTGTTCTCGATCCCTTTTGAGGTTACAGGTTATGAACCAGAATTGCGGGTGATTGATAGCCAACCGGAAACCGGAAAATATCGCTTTTTGATCAAATAGCCCACCAACTGTGAGAGATGCCAGTGATCAGCACGAACAAATCGAGGATCCCCCATCATATATTAAAAAGATCAGGTTAAAGCCAATATTATGCTAGAATTAACGTATCACCGCAGAAACAAAGTGTGAGCGTCAGGTTAACTTTATTTTCTGGAAATGTGTTTATAAAGAGAGGGTGTAACCATGTCTAAGAAAACCATCGGTCTAATCTTGATCATCGGAGGTTTAGTATTTTCAATCCTTTCATTGGTTGCCGACCTGATCGGGATCGGGTCCTACCCCGGCATGAACTGGGCACAAATCACGGGTACAGCCATTGGTCTGGCGGTGTTTATCTTTGGGTTATGGTTCAGAAATGCCAAACTGGACAGCAAAGAATAACCCACGAGTTATCTTTCGAAGCTTTTAGGACTTTAATTGGGATTAAAACTCTTTACTTATTTCTATCCTGAAGACCACATTCAAACACACAAACCTATCTCCGATAGGATTCCATAATTTAAACAAAGAACCGTCCTTACTTCAACAAGGACGGTTCTCTTCTTTACCGATCGTTCCCTATACAAAAATCATGATCGGGTATTCAAGCGTTTCTTTGACTTTTTGCATGAATCGTGCTGCAGGTGCACCATCAATGATGCGATGGTCAAAAACCAGGCTCAACGTGACCAGCTTGCGGATGGCGACTTCACCCTGGAAAGGCACAACCTTATCAACAATCCTGCCAATGCCAAGAATTGCCACTTCGGGTAAGTTAATCACTGGTGTAAAGGCATCGACATCAAAGTTTCCCAGGTTTGTGATTGTGAAGGTTCCACCGGACAAATCCTCCGGAGAGATTCGACCTGAAAGCGCACGATCGACCATAGACCGGAAATCGCTTCCAAAATCCTTTAAATCCTTCTTGTCCGCACCTTTGATAACCGGGACAAGCAATCCCCGCTCCGTGTCCACAGCAACGCCAAGGTTAATTTCATCCAGGTGTTCAATCTGGGATCCATCAGCGCTCAGACGTGCATTCATGTAAGGGAAGGCTCTCAGCGTTCGGGCAACGATCAGCCCAATCAGATCATTGTAGCCTGGTGTAAATCCCCAGGATTCTGATTTCTCCGCCTTCAGCCGCTCACGAAATGCAACCAGACTGGTCGCGTCGGCTTCGGTGACTAAAGTAACCCGCGAAGTGGTATGAACACTGGCAGACATCCGATCGAAGATCAATTTTCGCACACTACGCAGAGGTTTTACCTCGCTCACCTTCAGATCTGCATAATTGATCTGCGGTGGCTGAGCTGGTGAAGATGATGCGGCTACTGGAGAGGATAACCTCCTCCGGATGGCATCTTCAACATCGCTCCGTGTGATAACGCCTTTTGGACCCGAACCTGCCAGATCGGAAATATCCAATCCAACTTCCATTGCTAGCTCGGCTGCAATCGGTGTTGCTTTGGTTGCTTTCTGCATGAAATTCATCACATCCTGCTCAACAACCCGGACGCCTTTGCCGCCGGTTGGTGTCACTTTAGCAAGGTCAATGCCTTTCTCACCCGCCAGTTTTTTCGCTCGAGGAGACACAAAAATCTTCTCACGTGCCAGTTTATCAGCTTGATCTTCCTTCATATCCTCCATGACCGGTTGAGCAGATTCAATGATTTCATCAGGTTCTTTTTCAACGCTCTCATCCGGTCCAGATTTGCCGCTCGGAGAAAAACCTTCGTCCTGTTTCCCGATCGTTGCGACAACCGTCAGCACCGGTAAAGTCTCGCCCACCTGATAAGGTCCAATATGGACATATCCCTTGGCATTCGCTTCTACATTGAAAATGGCTTTATCAGTTTCAACTTCAAGGACAGGATCGCCAAAGTCAACTTTAGCGCCATCCTCCACAAGCCAGTTGATGAGGACAACTTCTTCGACAGTCTGACCTAATTTAGGGAGAAATAAATCTTCAGCCATCAGCTCATAACCTTTCTGCAAGCCGCAACAATTTTGCCCACATTCGGGATCGCCAGGTCTTCCAGCACTTCCGCACGGGGTACAGGAACGTTTGCAGACGCAACCCGAACCATAGGGGCATCCAACCAATCAAAAGCTTTTTCATTGATCTGTGCCATCACTTCATTGATGAAGCTTGAATTCTCATAGGCTTCAGTCACGCCGACAAACCGTCCCGTTTTTTGAATTGATTTTACAATCGTATCCATATCAAGCGGATTCAAAGTGCGAAGATCAATCACTTCCACATCGATCCCCTCTTTGGCAAGGATTTCAGCTGCTTCCAACGATCGCAGCACCATCCTTGAATAGGTGACGATCGTCAGGTCCTTACCTTCACGTTTGACATCTGCCACACCAAAGGGAATGATATAGTCCTCTTCGGGAACTGGGCCTTTTTCCTTATAGAGCATTTTGTGCTCAATGAACATAACAGGGTTATCATCCCGAATCGCGGTTTTAAGGAGACCTTTCGCGTCATAGGGGGTGGCAGGCATGACCACATAGATGCCGGGGAAGTGCGTCCATAAACTCTCCAGGCTCTGGGAGTGATGCGCCGCGATTGCCCTGCCAGCACCACCTTCAGTTCGGACGACCATTGGGACTTTGGTTTTCCCGCCGAACATGTAGCGGTTCTTTGCACCCTGGTTGGCAATTTGGTCCATAGCAAGAGGTGTAAAGTCCACATACATGATCTCAGAAATCGGGCGCATTCCGACCATGGCTGCACCGACTGCTGCACCGCCAATGGTTGCTTCGGATATGGGCGTATCGATGACTCTTTCTTTGCCGAATTCATCGATCAAACCTCTTGTTGCGCCATAAGCCCCACCATACAAGCCTACATCCTCACCCATGATAAAGACTTTCTCATCGCGCTGCATCTCTTCACGCATCGCTTCAACAAGCGCCTGGGCATAGGTGATCTCACGCATATCCTGGCTGTTTTTGACTTTCTCCCGGAGCTGCTTTTCAGCTGCCACGTCTACCTGGGTTGTTTTCGAAGGTGCAAAAACATCTGTTTCGAGTTGATCTGGATCGGGTTCCGAGGAATTTTCACTAAATTGCATTGCCGCATCTAATTTTGCGTCAACCTGTTCTTCCATCTGTTCCAACTCGCCATCTTGTATAAAGCCGATTAAAGAGAGGTCCTTTTGAAGATTTTTGATGGGATCCTTTGCTCTGTATTCAGCTTCTTCTTCACGAGTACGGTAAGCGCGCGGGTCAGAATGAGAATGTCCATAATACCGATAGGTTAGGCATTCAACCAGGGTCGGACCCTGACCTTCACGGGCACGTTCAACAGCTTCTGAAACAGTCTGACGAACTTTCAGGACATCCATACCGTCGACAATGACGCCAGGAATGCCATATGCTGCAGCACGGTCAGCTGCATGAAGGAGCTTGCTGGCATCTCTCCAGGGAACAGACATCGCGTACTTATTATTTTCTACGATAAACACAACCGGCAAATCCCAAATTGAAGCCATATTCAAAGCTTCATGAAAGTTGCCTGTGTTTGATGCACCATCCCCAAAGAAGCATAAGACCACAGAATCCGTCTTTTGAATTTTTTGTGCCAATGCAGCGCCAACAGCGACCGGAATATTGCCAGCAACAATGCCCGTTGCACCCAGGTTGCCGTGATCGACATCGGCAATGTGCATCGACCCGCCCTTGCCTTTGCAATACCCTCCAGATTTACCCAAAACCTCTGCCATCATCTTGTTGTAGTGTTCCTGTTTGGCTTCGGGTGTTTTGGCTGCCGTATCACCATGTGCATGGGCATGCCCATGACCGCGATGGGTGCTGGTGATAAAATCTGAATCTTTAAGAGCACCTATCGCACCAACTGCTACAGCTTCCTCACCTGCGTAGAGGTGAGATGCACCTTTCAAGACTGCCTTGCTGAGCAAATTGGCAATATTGTTCTCCAGTGCGCGAATTTCCATCATCTGACGTAAATACGTCATCAGCTGTTCTTTGGTCAAAGATTGTTCTTCAATCAGTGCCGTCACTTCTTCTATGGTTCGAATTTTCTCTTCAGTCATTTAATGTCTCCAAATCTTGAATAATGTGCCGTTAAATATTTCTTAGCGATCAGCCACAAGAATTTTGTGACTACTCCATTCATTCCTTCATCTAATGGTTAAATACAAAGGGATTGCACATACCATCAGTGCAAACCCTTGAATACAATTCCAGATTTTCATAATATTGGTGAACTTCATTCATGATTTATTTGCAATTCTCTGCAAGCCACTCAAAGCAAATCCGTTCTTTTCTCAGGATCACCTTCTCGGAACATCCCATTCAAGCAGGGTCCTCATATCCTGGTAGTATCATCAAGTCAGACAGTAAGAAAGGCTCATCAGCCTCTGTTTTCAATCCTTGACCAGTTTGTAATTTTACCCCTTCATAGGGGAGAATTCTACCCACATCAGGCACATTTTAAGAAGAAGATCAGGAATCTCAGGAAGGATCACACAATTTTCTGATTTACAGCGATGGGCACATCCTGATATCATTTTCAATCTATGAACAAATTGATCCAGAAATAGAATTTTCCAAAAAATCCAAAGTCGGATAATAAAATAAGGGGACTGAGCAGCTGCTTGCCAGAACCTGAACTTATGAAAAATCTGGTCGTCATGTTTTTAAAAATGAGCTATATATAAGCGCCGCCCCAATCTCTGGGGTAGTTCGTGATCGCTTATTTTTTTCCGTAGATAGGCCCAAAATTCGAACAGGCTCTGAAGTCCGCCGATTGCATATCCTTCGTTCCAAATGCTGTCCAAGCGCTGGGACGGAATAACTGGTGTTCATCCACATTGTGCATACAGACGGGAATACGCAAAATCGAAGCCAGCGTGATAAGGTCTGCACCTATGTGACCGTAACTGATGGCACCATGATTGGCACCCCAATTTGCCATCACCGAATAGACATCCTTAAAGGCAGCATCGCCAGATAGACGTGGTACGAACCAATGGGTAGGCCAGGTCGGATCCGTTCGTTCATTGAGCATCTTGTGGACATCCAGGGGAATATCTACTGTCCAACCTTCTGCAATTTGCAGAACCGGACCCAATCCTTTAACAATGTTCAGGCGTGTCATTGTCATGGGCATCTCACCTTTCGTCAGGAATCCTGAGGAATAACCACCACCCCGGAAGTAACCTGTTGAGGCTGGATACCAGGAAGTTTCCCTTAAACATGCCTGCGCTTCTTCTTCGGTGACCTCCCAAAAGGGCTTCATCACGGGTTTTCCGTAACGTTTCTGCTGCCCAGTTGCATCCAGCGTAGCAGCACCTGAGTTGATCAAATGGATCATGCCATTCGAAGCATGACCTTGCAATTCATAACCTGTGACACGCTTGACAGCTTCTGGGCTCCAATATGTGCGCACATCTGCAAAAATCTGGGCGGTGTTGGTTAAAAGATATCCAAAAAGCATGCCTGCCCCGTTCAGGGCATCATTTTCAGTCGCCATAATATAGGGAGCACGGATGCCGTTCCAGTCAAAGGAGGAATTCAACATCGCTTCCATAAAATCGCCATTGGGGAAGTAATCTGTCCACTGGCGCTGACCCTGGAAACCAGCGGCAATCGCGTTGTGACCCATGGCTTCCTCTCCAAAGCCGGCTTCATCCAACCTCTTATTCCCGACCATCAGGTCTCTGGCAATCAGTGTCATCTTGACAACGGTCTCCCAATCCTGATCCTTTTGGTAGCGTGTGCGCTGCATCGATACGGGATTGTGGTCTCTGCACTCTGTGCAATTTTCCTTGGTCCATGTCAAGGCTATTTCATATTCTTCTTTGTCATAGATCTCCTCATCGATGCGGCGGGTGAATTCGCTCATATCAATGGCTTCAACCCGCATCCCCAGGTAGGATTCGAAGAAAGGATGGTCCACAATTGAACCGGAAATGCCCATCGACGTGCCACCGATCGAAAGGTAGGATTTGCCTCGCATCATCGCTACCGCCAATCCCGCTTTTGCAAATCGCAGCAGTTTTTCCTGCACATCCTGGGGGATCGTCTCATCATCACTATCCTGGACATCATGACCATAAATCGAGAACGCGGGTAATCCCTTCTGATTGTGCGCGGCCAATACAGCAGCAAGGTAGACTGCCCCAGGTCTTTCAGTCCCATTGAAACCCCAGATAGCTTTGGGTGTTAGTGGGTCCATATCCATCGTTTCTGAACCATAACACCAGCAGGGTGTGACCGTGATTGAAACGCCCACGGCTTCATGGGAAAATTTGTGTGCACACCGAGCAGATTCAGCCACACCGCCAATCGTTGAGTCGGCAATCACACATTCGACAGGTGACCCATCCGGGTATCGCAAATTTTCAGTCAGAAACTGAACAACACGCTTAGCCATTCCCATCGTCTGGTCTTCAAGATTCTCTCGAACACCTTTCATCCGCCCATCAATGACAGGTCGGATGCCAATTTTCGGCATCGCACCAATCCAACGATCTCCAAATCCTTTTTTTGACATCATTTCTCTCCTTTTATAATTTCAAAGTCAATTTACAGTAGTGCTCTAATACTCAGGACTATTTATAACCTTTTACCCAAAAAATTCCGCCATAGCGCTTGAGAAAATTTACTCTACCCATGATCGCTTGAGTTTGCCCAAATGTTAATATTGGCATCCTTCGCATATTGATCAATCGTTTTTATTTCTTCCTCCGAGAAATCCAGATTGTTGAGCGCGCTGACATTTTCATCAATTTGCTCTGGTCGGCTGGTTCCAATGAGCACACTTGTTACCCTTTCATCACGCAATACCCAGGCCAGAGCCATTTGCGCCAGGGATTGGCCGCGTTCTAGTGCTAGTTCATTGAGAGAAGAAATCTTTCTCAAGTTCTCTTCGGATAAAAATGCTTTCTTAAGGGAGCTGCTATGGGTTACCCGCGAACCTTCTGGTATACCGTTCAAGTACTTATCCGTGAGCATACCCTGGGCTAAAGGTGAAAAGGCAATCATCCCCACACCCTTTTCTTCCAATACATCCAAAAGACCCTCTTCGACCCATCTGTTCAGCATGGAATAAGAAGATTGATGGATCAAACAGGGCGTTCCCAGCTGGTCCAGAATCTCCAAAGCCTTCAAAGTCATTTTGGGTCCGTAAGATGAGATCCCAACATACAGCGCTTTCCCTGACCTGACGATTTGATCCAGCGCCATCATCGTTTCTTCTAAGGGCGTTTCGGGATCGAATCGATGGGAATAGAAAATATCAACGTATTCCAAACCCATTCTTTTCAGGCTTTGGTCAAGGCTCGAAATTAAGTACTTTCTCGATCCCCATTCGCCATATGGACCTGGCCACATATAATAGCCTGCTTTTGAGGAAATGATCAACTCATCCCGATAAGACGCCAGATCTTGCTTCAAGATTGTTCCAAAATTTTCCTCTGCAGATCCCGCCGGCGGACCGTAGTTATTCGCAAGGTCGAAATGGGTAATACCCAGATCAAAAGCTTTTCTGATCATCTCCCTTCCGTTTTCAAAAATAGCGTAACTCCCAAAATTGTGCCATAATCCCAGCGAGACCAATGGCAGTTTTAGGCCGCTTTTCCCACATCGGCGATAATGCATCGATTCGTAACGATTTTCATCAGCAATGTACCTTTGTGGATCCTGATTGTTTCCCATAAAAACCTCCAACTCATTTGCTTATTCTTGCATAATTATAATCTCACATCCAACCCCAAAATCAGCATTTTCCCGCATGTATTAAATTCTTCATTGATTCTGGATAAACGAAAATTACTCCAATTCCCAAAGCTGAAGGTCACTACCATTTCTCGCAGTTCTCCTTGTGAAAATCAATCAAAATGAATTGGATAGGAATGAAATGGTACAATGATTTACGCGTCTCTGGAAGAACATCATTTTGGAGTTTGATTTGAGCGAAGAAATAACCATCGAGGAAAAAGGCTTTCAAACAGGGAGTGTCGCAACAATTTCATCTGCACACGCCATTCACGATACCTATACAGGTTTTCTCCCCTCATTATTACCCGTTCTTATCGATAAATTCTCACTTACCAATACCGCTGCCGGACTTTTATCTGTATTTGTACAAATCCCTTCTCTGATCCAGCCAGTGATTGGTTTTCTTGCCGATCACCACAACTTTAAGTGGATGGTCATCCTGACTCCAGCAATCACTGGTGCTGCAATGAGCTTATTGGGGATCGCTCCCAATTATGGTTTTCTACTGCTGTTAATGCTGATTGCCGGATTCAGCTCGGCAGCGCTTCACGCTGTTGGACCTGGCCTGGGCAGCAACCATTCTGGAACCAAATTAGGCAGAGGAATGAGTTTCTGGATGGTCGCAGGGGAAATGGGTCGAGCTCTTGGTCCGCTGGTTGTCGTATCCTCAATCGGATTCCTGACCCTGGAAGGATTACCTTGGTTAATGTTGGGCGGGATAATCGCTTCAGTATTCCTTTATACCAAATTAGGAACCATTACGACATCATCTCAGGTTGCAAAGACCAAAGATGTGAATTGGAGAAATGCCCTGGCATCGATGCGTAAAATTCTCGTTCCAGTGTCCATCCTCATTTTTACCCGCTCACTTGTCACTTCTGCCCTATCAACCTACCTGCCAACTTTTCTCACCAGACAGGGCGCAACGCTGTGGATGGCTGGTGCTTCCCTGACGATCCTGGAAATTGCAGGTATGGCAGGTGCTTTCCTGGCAGGCGCACTCAGTGATAGGTTCGGCCGCCGCAGAATGCTTCTGATTTCATTCACAGCAACACCTCTCTTTTTGGTTCTGTTCATTTATGCTAAAGATTTGTGGCGATTCCCGCTATTGGTCCTTCTGGGATTCTTTGCAATATCGATAGCCCCGGTCATCATGGCGATCGTTATGGAGAATGCGGGTAACAATCGATTTTTTGCGAATGGCATCTATATGGCCGTCAGCTTCGTCCTGCATGCGCTGACGATCTTATTGGTCGGTCTTTTATCAGACTTGTTGGATTTACGCCTGACATTCTTGATCAGTGCGTTGTTCGTCCCCCTCGGACTGCCGGCTATTCTCTTACTTCCAAAATCAAATCATTCCGATAACAAAAAACTGTCCAATAACTGAAAATCTACTTTAGGTTTAAATACAGGATCAATTCTTATTCTTCGGTTTCGAAAACGACCTTCATATACCCAAGACTATTGAACAGCCTTTCTAAATAGACTTCAGCATTTTGTTGAGCCTGCTCAATGATCCCATCATCCAAAGCCGCATGAAGAATTTGTTGTTCTGCCACCTGACGGGCGGTCGTCTCCAATTCATCATCGCTTTTTCGAAGAATGCCCGTATCCCGGTCATAAACATAGGATTTCTCATTATCAAGCGTGGCAACAAACACCTCAGCTTCGGGAAGGGTGACATGCAAAACATCATCTTCAAGCTTTAAATCCTGACCGTCTAGGCTAGAAAGATCAACCCCGGCAATCACATACCCATGTGCGACAAATAATAACCGATCGCCAAACAGAGGTCCCAACACACCCTGGTTGAGCTCAGCAGTGATCACTTTTTCAATGGCGTATTGGATTGTTTCCAGGCGTGCAAGGGATTGGACTTCCCGGATGATTGTGACAGGATCGGGGATCACCGTCGGTGTTGGGTTAAGCAGCTTTGATACCTGTGTGCTCAATGTCTGATTGACGTTCTGGATGGGTGTGAGCGCGGTTTGAAAGGTCTTGTTGATCGTGAAAACAAAAAATACAACAGCACCAATGATTGCGATCAATAACACAATCAGCAAAATTGCTACAAGGTTAAAAGGTGATTTCGTTTTTTCCATTTAAATCCTTTCAAGAGTCTTCTGTAAACGTGGATCTAGGGAACCATGTGAAAGACTTTGACTATTTCAATACTCAATTTCTCTTTGGTAAACTCTGTGATTTTTATAAAATTTTACACCCAGGTTCAAAAGGTCCTTGCGCATCTGTTCGGCTGTTTCTGCAACCTGAGTCAGTTCGGAATGGATGAATTGTCCATTTCGGCGCATAGCTTTTTCAAGCTCTGTGTACATGATGGCGTTCCCACCCAATCCATGGTATTCTGGCAAGATCCCCACCCCATTGAATGAAATCCACTGGGTTTTTTTAAGTTCCAACAGAAGGCGCAGGATCGCAATTGGACCGAGCTTCCCTTTATTTTTTTGCATTGCTGCAGAAACATCCGGGAAGGGGAAAACGAAACCGACCACTTCACCATCTGTGACAATGATTTTGATCAAATCCGGATCAACAATGGTCATGACATTGTCCACTACAAAATCAATCTCGCGTTGGGATAAGGGATAGTACTCCCAATTATTCACAAAGGCTTTGTTATAGGCGTGTCCAATTCGGCCTGCCCATTCAAGCAGATGCCGTTTGTTTTTGAAGTTCATCACCTCAAAGGTGCCTCGTTTTTTAGCAATTTCTGCTGCTTTACGCACCTTGGAGGGCAGGATAAATTCTTGAGGTTGAATATAGCTTGATACAAAATCCACAACCTTTGTAAAGCCCAGGTTTTCCACCAGATCCCTGTAATATGGGAAATTGTAGTTCATCATATTCATCATTTGACGATTTTCAAATCCCTCAATTTGGATCCCATACCCATCCAGAGGGCCAAACCCTTTGGGTCCAACCAATCGTGTTAATCCGCGGGAACGTGCCCAATCAAAGACGGTCGAAAAGAGGGCATTTGCTACTTCCTGGTCATTAATCGACTCAAAAAGATAGAACTCTGCATCTCTAACCTGGTGATACTGGTTGAAAGGCTTGTTTTCTAATGCAGCAATTCGACCGACAGCCTTGCCGTCTTTTTCTGCCAGGAAAAACTCAGCTTCGGAATGTTCATAGTAGGGGTGTTTTTCCGGGTTCATCATTGTCTTCACATCGTTGATAAATGGCGGAACCCATTGAAGGTGTCCTTCATATATATCAAAAGGAACCTGAACAAAACGATTAATTGCCGCCTTTGAATCTAAATCAATCTTTCTAATTTTTATCATAATGTCCTCAATGTTTACAAAATAATGTCACTTAGATTAACCAAAACACGGCTAAATGGTTGCGAAAAGGTTCCACACAAGCATATCATATAATAAGAAAATCACATAAAATTATTATGCTAACTTTTTTAAGGCTATCAAATAAAATCCGATCTTTCTCCATCTATTTGACCTGGACAGAGTGCATATGGAGGATGAATTATGCCAAATCGATTAGAAAACGCATCATCACCCTATTTACGGCAGCATAAGAACAATCCGGTGGATTGGTATCCCTGGGGTCAGGAAGCCTTAGACAAGGCAAAAAGCGAGAACAAGCCGATCTTTCTCAGCATCGGCTACTCCGCCTGCCATTGGTGTCATGTAATGGCACACGAATCCTTTGAAGACCCCTACACAGCTTCCCTGCTCAATGCGCATTTCATCAGCATCAAAGTCGATCGCGAAGAGCACCCTGATTTGGATGAGATTTATATGCGAGCGGTTGTCAGTCTAGCAGGGCAAGGTGGATGGCCAATGAGCGTTTTCCTAACGCCTAACCTTGAGCCTTTTTACGGCGGTACGTATTTTCCACCGATACCCTCATATGGCATGCCATCCTTTGCACAAATCATGAGATCTGTGATCGATGTTTGGGAGAATGATCCACAAGCTGTCCAGAATAATGCCCGGATCATAACCAATGTCGTGCGAGCACAGTTTGAAATTGAAGCGTACGAAGCACCTGTTCTCGATCTTGATAATACTGTTGAGGATCTTAACCAAAATTATGATTGGCGAGCAGGAGGTTGGGGAAAAGCACCCAAATTCCCACAAGCTATGGTGATTCAATTCTTGATCCAACGTGCATTTAAGGGCGATTTGATTGCGAAAAAGATGGCAACACATGCCCTCGATCACATGGCACTTGGTGGGATGCACGACCTTGTTGGCGGCGGGTTTCATCGCTACAGCACCGATGCAGATTGGCTTGTTCCCCATTTTGAGAAAATGCTGTATGACAATGCATTGCTTGCCCAGGCTTACTTACACGGATTTGCACTTACAGGTAATCCTTATTACAAAAAGATCACAATCGCCACTTTAGATTTTATCCTACGCGAAATGACCCACCCGAACGGTGGTTTTTTTGCCAGCCTTGATGCCGATACCAGCGCTGGTGAAGGTCGTTATTATGTCTGGCGTAAGGATGAAATCGAGCGCATGTTGTCAATTGAGCAATTCTCATTGTTACAAAACGTGATCGAATTTCCCCAAAAGGGTCATTTTAAAGACGACTTGTTGATCCTACGATACAAAGACAACCCTCAAATTCTGGCAGAAACAATAGGCATATCAGATGAAGAGCTGTTAGGAAAGCTGTCTGAAATTTTCTCCATCCTGAGAGAACACCGTGAAAAGCTTACACCACCCGCAAAAGACGATAAAATCATCACTTCCTGGAACGGACTGGCTGTGACAGCATTCGCCGAAGCAGGGCTGCTTCTTGAAAAAGATGACTATTTATTGGCTGCAAAGCGTGCGCTAAATTTCTTGCTGGATCATCTCCAGGTGTCAAATGGCGTCGTCATGCGATCATGGAGCCGGGATAAAGCAAACCATCCTGGCACACTGGAAGATTATGCCGGATTGTTCTTTGCCCTGCACTCAGTTTATGAAATAGACTTCAATCCGTTCTATTTTGGCAAAATGAAAGAAATAGTTGATTTGATCCAATTTGAATTCAGCGGCAAAGACGAATTTTATTACGATACCTCCATCAAACGTTCCGATTTGATCATCCGTCCAAGAAACCTGCAAGACAACGCCACACCCGCCGGCAATGCACTGGCTGCGCATGCACACTGGCTTTTGGCACAATTGGATCACGATCGAAAGTCCCAGGAACGGTTTGAAGGAATGGTCAAAAGGATTCTTACGGCAGCGCACAATTACCCAACAGGATTTGGGTACTGGTTAAGAATGGCAGATCTCATGCAAAGCCCTGCCCAGCAAATTGCTCTGGTTAGCAACGGGGATGCAGCCACAATTGAGCCATTGATTAAGATTTACCGAAAAGCGCACCGACCATACAGCATAATTGCAGCAAAATTTGAAGGTATGGATAGAAGCCATCCAATCCCAAGTTTGTTGGATGATCGTCCGGTGATTGACGACCTCCCCACAGCCTATATCTGTGTGGATCGCACCTGTAAATTACCAATAACGGATATCCACAAATTCAAAAGTCAGCTTGAAGCGTTTTAAGAGACCCTGATTAACAAATATTTAAATCCTTACAACCTTTACAAAAAGCCTTTCGACTTGATTAGGTTTGCCGAGTGGGCTATAATCCCTTAGTTGTTTTAATAGAAGAACAAAGGAAGAATAAACGTATGATCGATGTAAATGAATTACGTAAAGGGGTCACATTTGAGCAAGATGGTGATCTTTACAAAGTGTTGGATTATGCTCATAACAAACCCGGTCGTGGTCAGGCAACAATCCGTATCAAAGCTCGCGACCTTCGTAAGGGCACCAACCTTGATATGACCTTTAGCTCTGGCAACCGGGTGCAAGATGTCCGTTTGGAATACCATAACGCCCAATTCTTATACGCGGATGACCAGTTCTTTTATTTTATGGACAATCGGACCTATGAGCAGTACCCGGTCAGCAAAGACATCGTTGATGAACAAGCCAATTTCTTGAAGGCGAATATGGATGTCAAACTGATGTTTTATGAAACAGAAGCGCTAGATATTGAACTGCCCACCTCTGTTGACCTCCTGATCACAAAGGCAGAACCTTCAGTTCGTGGTGATACAGCTACTGGTGTAACCAAGAAAGTTGTCACAGAAACCGGGCTTGAGGTTCAGGTGCCGTCCTTTGTAAATGATGGCGATACCATCAAAGTTGACACCCGGACTGGAGAATATCTAACACGGGTTTAGGGATCATTTCATCCACTAATTTCAGCCGAATCTCACAGTTTTTCGGCATTAGATAACTGAACATGATAGTTCCAACAACAGGAAAAGAATGTCCATATTTTTATGGAGATTACCATCGCGGTAAACATCACGAGGAATGCCGCCTGATCGGTAATTCCAATCCGCCATGGGAGATCAAATATTGCAAGTCTTGCCCCGTTCCGGATATCATCCGAGCAAATGGCTGTCCCAATATGATCCTTTCCGGAGAGATCAAAGCTGGATTCATGGGTTTGGGGCATAAAGTGAAGATAACCGCCTACTGTACAAAAACCCATCAAGAAGTTGATGATCCATTTGTTGGATGCGGTGAATGCCATCCCATTCTGAATGAGTTTATTACAAAACAATGACGCTTACCGTACTTTTTGACCTCGATGATACACTTCTCAATACCAATGTAGATGTATTCTTCCCTGAATATTTTCGTGCATTAGCCAATGCTTTACCCGGGCAGCCTTCCATCAAAGAACTCACCCGTCAGCTTATGTTTGCAGAACATAAAATGTCAAACAACCCTGACCCAGGAGAAAAACTTTCAAAGATATTTTCCAAAAATTTTTACTATTCCTTTGGGACAACGGAAGAAGCCTGTCGTGATATTATCGAGAAATTTTATTCTGAGTTTCATCCCACCCTACAGCATCTGACAAAACGCAAACCAGGTGCTCGCGAACTGGTGACCTGGTGCCAGTCGCATGGCATGAAACTGGCAATCGCCACTAACCCGGTTTTTCCCGAAGCCGCAACGCGACAGAGGATCCAATGGGCAGGGTTTGACCCTGAAGAATTCGCTTTCTTTACAAATTACGATAATTCTCATTTTGCGAAACCAAGTCTGTCCTACTACGCCGAGATCTTAGGTCGTTTGGGCTGGCCTGAAGCGCCTGTTGTGATGGTCGGAGATGACCTGCACCTTGATCTCCTTCCCACAGAAAAAATGGGGTTCTCAACCTTTTGGATCAATTCTAATGGTTATGGAAATCATCGACCTAAAGGCGACCTTTTCGATGTAAAGAATTTTCTTGAAAAACAAATTAAAAACAATCAATTTTACATTTCCAATCAACCTGATGTTTTAATTGCTATTCTGCGATCCACCCCGGCTGTCATCGATACCTGGCTCCATCAGTATGAATCCGATGCCCTCACCCAAAAAGGATCTGATAAAGCTTTGAGTTTTGTTGAAGTCCTGGGGTATATGGCAGATCTAGAGCGAGCGTTTTTCAGACCGATATGGGAAAGCCTTCTCACAAATCCTGAAGAGGTTATCAATTCTCCAGATCCATCTATATGGTCAAAAGAAGAGTACGATCGGGAATACAACCCCAAAGAAACATACGAATTATTTTTATCCTCACGCTGTAAATCTCTGGAATTAATTGAAGCATTACTTAGCAAATCATCTTTAGATCTCCCCGTACAACATAACCGCGTTGGCGGAACAACCCTGCACAAATTAGTTGAGTTATCTGCCAAAAGGGACAGAATCCACCTCCATCGCTGTGCGAATGCGTTGGGTATCTAAAAGATTTATTAACCTTTTGAGTTAAATCTGGTATTCATACCTTAGCATTGGTATAATACCAGCGTCAAATTGATATACATTTTAGCCAAGTACGTTTTTGGAGGCATGAGTGAAATCTAATAACCAATCATTTATCATCTATATGCTGCTATTTATAGCAATCATTGCGATGGTATTTTTCACGGTTAATCAACAATCTGCAGGTGTAGACCAAATTCCAATCAATCAACTTGCCACGGATATCAAAGAAGGTCGTGTCAAGTCCATCATCGAAGATGAAAGTCGATTGGAAATCATTTATAAGAACACTGATGAGATCAAAACCTCAAACAAGGATCAGTACACCCCCCTGGTAACTCAACTGGTTGAACTCGGTGTCACACCTGAAGATCTTTCCGCTGAAAACATCTCTGTTGATATCAAGCTTCCCAGCCCATTCTTAAGCATTGTTTCGATTGCCAGTTACGTTTTCCCATTCTTAATGCTCATTGGTTTGTTCTGGTTTATTTATCGCCAGGCACAGGGCAGCAACACCGCTGCTATGTCATTTGGCAAATCAAAAGCGCGAATGTTTTCAGGCGACCATCCAACGGTCACCTTTGATGATGTTGCTGGTGTCGATGAGGCCAAAGAAGAATTGCAGGAGGTTGTTGAGTTCCTTCGAGAACCTCAGAAATTCATCGCCCTAGGCGCCCGGATCCCCAAAGGTGTTCTCCTTGTCGGTTCACCTGGCACCGGTAAAACCCTCATGGCGAAAGCTGTTTCAGGTGAAGCTGGCGTTCCATTCTTTTCGATTTCAGGTTCTGAATTCGTTGAAATGTTTGTGGGTGTTGGTGCAAGCCGTGTACGGGACCTATTCGAACAAGCAAAACGCCATTCGCCCGCAATTGTCTTTGTGGATGAAATCGACGCTGTAGGTCGGCATCGCGGTGCAGGGCTTGGGGGCAGTCACGATGAACGAGAACAAACCCTCAACCAGCTCCTGGTCGAGATGGATGGGTTTGACACCGATACCAATGTGATCATCATCGCTGCTACGAATCGCCCTGACATTCTCGATCCAGCCTTGCTTCGACCTGGACGTTTTGATCGGCGAGTTGTGCTTGACAGACCAGATATCAAAGGACGTCAGGAAATCCTTGAAGTCCATGCAAAAGGAAAGCCTGTGGCACCTGATGTTGACCTTTATGATATCGCTCGCTCCACACCTGGTTTTGTAGGTGCAGATCTTGAGAACCTGGTCAATGAGGCAGCCATCCTGGCAGCCCGTCGCGACAAACGTGTGATCGAACACCCCGAATTCATGGAAGCCATAGAGCGGGTGATCGCTGGACCGGAGCGGAAGAGCCGCCTGATCAATGAAAATGAGAAAAAGATCATCGCCTATCATGAGGCTGGACATGCTGTCGTAATCAATGCACTACCCGAAGCAGATACCGTCCAAAAGGTCTCCATCATTTCCCGTGGCGAAGCCGGTGGATATACCATGGCATTCCCGGAAGAAGACCGTATGCTCAAATCGCGAAATCAACTCATGAGTGACATGATCGTCCTGCTGGGCGGTCGGGCAGCGGAGGATGTTGTCTTCAATGACATTACATCCGGTGCTTCCAATGACCTCGAAAGGGTAACAAAACTCGCCCGATTGATGGTGATGCGTTTGGGTATGAGTGATGAACTTGGCCCGATGGTTTACGGTAAAAAGGAAGAACTCGTCTTCCTTGGGCGTGAAATATCTGAACAAAGAGACTTCTCAGAACATGTCGCCGAAAAGATCGACACCGCCATTCAAAAGATCATTCAGGATGCCTACGAGAAAGCGAAAGAGATCCTCAAAAAATATCGCAAGGAATTGGATCAAATCGCTGATAAATTGCTCGAGGTTGAAACTTTGAATGCCGAACAATTCTTTGAAATTTTCCCAACACCAGTCGAAAAGAACGGCGGCATTCCTGAAAAAATTGCTTAATCGATAGACGACCTGACATCAAAAGGCTGCATACTTCCTTTGCAGCCTTTTTTTTAAATGTCTAAAGGTCTTCTGCGACCAGCTCACGTCTCAACACCTTCCCTACCCGAGTCCTTGGTAAAGCGTCCCTGAAAACGATAAGTTTCGGGATTTTATACCCCGTGAGAAAGGTACGACAAAAGGAATTGATTTCGTCTGGCGTGCAAGTTGCACCCTCTTGCAACACGATCCAGGCTTTGGCTATTTCGGTACCATCCTCATCCTTCACGCCGGCAACAGCCACATCAAGCACCTTCGGGTATTGGCGGATCACGGCTTCAATTTCATTTGGCCAAACCTGAAACCCGCCCACCTTGATCACATCTTTCTTTCGATCGACGATATAAAAATAACCATCCTCATCCATTCGAACCACATCGCCTGTAAAGAGCCAACCATCCCTCAGTGCAAGCTGCGTTTCTTCAGATTTTTGATGATAGCCTGCCATCACCTGTGGCCCTTGCAGGATCAATTCACCGATTTCACCAGCCTGCAACTCACGCATACCTGTCTCGAGGTCAACCACCTTACAATCTACATTGGGAAGGGGCAACCCGATTGAACCTAATCGGTTTTCACCAAAAACAGGGTTACAATGGGTCGCTGTAGGTGCTTCGGAAAGACCATAACCCTCCACCAAATGACCTTTGGTTAAGGCTTCAAAGGCTTGTTTGACATTTGCCGGCAAGGTTGTTGATCCGGATATACAGGCTTTGATGGATGACAAATCATAATCGCCTGCCTTGACAGGAGGATAAGCATTGATCGCCGCGTAAATATTCGGAACGCCCGGAAATAATGTCACACGATGTCGTTCAATTGCGGATAACAATCGATCAAGATCTCGAGGGTCAGGTATCAGGACTATCCGTGCACCGATCTTGACAGCAAGATTCATCCCCAGGACCATCCCATAGACATGGTACATGGGGATGGCAACCAAAACCGTCTCATTTCCTTCTTCCGTATTGACCAGCCAATGATCAAACTGGAAAACATTAGCAACCAGATTCCGGTGCAATCCTATGGCGCACTTTGGCGTTCCAGTTGTTCCTCCAGAATATTGAAAAACAGCAGGGTCATCAGGACTAACTTCAACATCAACCCTTCCCCCCTGGTTGCCCCTATCAAGGACATCCTCCCACCCGATATCGCCAGGTACCAATGTGGCATTCTCCCCATAAACAACGATTATCTTTTCGATAGGAGTCTGATCCTGAACAGCCTTCATCACCGGATAGGCATCTGCGTTCAGGATCAAAATCTTCACACCCGATTCTTGGGCAAGTGCCGCGACCTCGGACGGTCGATAGGCGGGATTCAGTGCCATTACAACGCATCCCGCCTTCAAGATGCCATAATAACTAATCACAAATTCTGGTGTGTTCGACAACATGATCCCCACCCGATCACCCTTTTCCAGTCCGGATGCCACAAAATAACGCGCCAGGCTCTCTGAAAGTCGGTCCACATCACGATAGGTGTATCTCTCATCGCCGCAAATCACACATAGTGAGTTACCATTAACGCTGACCGATTCGCGAAAAAGGTCAACCAGGGATATGGCAGGGATATCGATCGTGAACGGAACGCCAAGGTCATAATGTGAAAGCCAGGGTTTTTCTCTATTCATCATCCAACCTGCTCCTGATGATCTCTTCCATTTCATCAGCCGTATTTTCACTGGCTGACACCCATATGATCCGTTTATCTCCCGGTTTGAACCAGTTCGCCTGGCGCCTGACAAAGATCCTTGTATTTCTTTTGATCAGCGCCACCGCTTCTTCATAGGTCAATTCACCCCTGATAAATTGGATGATCTCCGCATAACCGATGGCTGAGAGATTGGGATGCTCAACCGGGATACCCTGATCAAGCAAGCCACGTACCTCATCAATAAGCCCAGATTCCAACATCAGCTCAATTCTCTTGTCGATCCGGTCATAAAGCTCTTCGCGCGTTCGTTCTATCCCCAGAATGATGGGCTGGTAACGACAGGATTGTTTCTGTCTTAATGCTGAGAAACGCTCTCCGGTATTGAGAATGACTTCAAGGGCACGAACCGTTCTGCGCAAATTACGAAAGTCGATCTTATCTGCCGCTTCCGGGTCCAATAATGCCAGTTTAGAATGAAGGCTTTCTGCCCCGATTTCTTCCGCCCAATGATTCAAGATTATGCGGAGCTTATCATCCGGGCTTTGGGGTGGTATTCGCCAACCCTCAATGATCGAGCGGATATACTGCCCTGTTCCGCCCGCGAGGAAAGGCAGGTTTCCCCTAGCGTGAATATCATCAATAGCCTTGTAGGCTTCTCTCAGATAAAGGGCTAAATTCCAGATTTCATCAGGATCAGCGACGTCGATGAGATGATGGGGAATATACCCTTTTTCCTGAGGAGTCGGCTTTGCTGTCCCAATATCCATCCCCCGATAAAGCAGACGCGAATCAGCAGAGACGATCTCGCCACCGAACCTTTGAGCCAGTTCAATTGAAACAGAAGTCTTACCCACTGCTGTGGGTCCAAGGATGACAATTAATGTTCTTTTTTTGAGATCAGACATTATGATACGTTAATAAAATGTTGAATATCTCGAATTGATTGTTGTCGATCCAATTGGATCGAAATGACATCAATCCGCCAATCATCAGTTGCATCAGGATGCGCCTGAAGCCATAATAACGCTGCATTCTGTAAACGTTCCATTTTCGCAGGTGTGATGCTGTCTTCAGGTTCACCATAGGTGTTGGTGGTGCGGGTTTTGACTTCAACAAAAATCACATTCTCGGTTTCTGCCTCAACCGCCACAAGATCTATTTCACCATAACGTGTAGTGAAGTTTCGATCAAGAATCTGGTAACCGTGTTCCTCAAGAAACTTTTCAGCGAGCATTTCACCCAAATTGCCAATTTGCTTTTGGTAAGTCATAACCGTTCATCCCGTTAAGTAAATTAATCCTACGCTAAAGGCAATTGCCCGTCAAGCATACAGGAAAACTATAGAAGCACCATCCATATCATTTAAGGTTTTTCGAAATAAAATGTGGTAAAGTCATATCGCTTTATTGCTCACGATTGAAATTACATTAAGCCTAAATTATCGGTTAAAATCCTTATTGAGGAAATATGCCAATCTTAGAGATTATCACAATCGGTACTGAACTTTTACTCGGTGAGATTACCGACACGAACTCAACTTACATCGCACGTACCTTGCGAGATCACGGGATCGACATTTACCGGATCACGACCATCGGGGATAACCCCAACAGGATCGCTTTAACGATCAAAGAGGCTTTGAAAAGGGCAGATATTATTATCACAACAGGCGGTTTGGGACCGACGATTGATGATCCTACTCGCTTAGCTGTTGCAAAGGCTACTGATCGTGAGCTCGTTTTTAGCCCTGAGCTTTGGGAGCAGGTACAGGATCGGTTTAAATTATACGATCATAAAGCGACAGAAAATAATCGCCGGCAAGCTTACATACCTGAAGGCGCCATTCCAATCACAAACCCTGTCGGTACAGCCCCATGTTATATTGTGGAAATCGGGAATGCTAGTGTCATCTCATTGCCCGGTGTACCACGAGAGATGGAAAAAATCTTACGGCAATCGGTTATTCCCTTCCTGAGTTCAAAATACCAGTTGGAAACGCAAATCATCATAGCAACAGTTTTACATGCTGCCTCCTTCGGGGAGTCACAAATTGACGAAATGATTTCTGAGCTTGAACTGCTGTCGAATCCCACGGTTGGATTATTGGCACATCCTGGGCAAGTGGACATAAGAATAACCGCAAAAGCACACTCCACGGATGAAGCCCTCAGTTTATCCAAACCCATCGTTGAAGACATCAAAGCACGGCTAGGTGACAACATTTACGGTGTCAATGAACAAACACTGGAAAGTGTGGTTTGCCAGCAGATCAACCAGGAAAGCCTATCGCTCTGTCTTTTGGAATATGGACTTGATGGCACGCTTCAGGATAGGATTAATCGAGGCCAACCTGACCATTTCCACAGTCAGCAGATTGGAACCCGACCTGACTCAATGAAAGCATTGGTTGAAAAAGTAAATACATTTTATAAAGAAAATAAATGCGACATCATCCTTGGTGTCGTTTTACTCATCGATGACAAGGTTACGGCAAATTTTGTCTATCAAGATCAATTTAGCCTGATCACCCAAACCCGGAACTACGGCGGACCGCATGAGTATGGCATTTTATGGGCACAAAACTCTAGCCTTGACTTTTTACGACGACAATTGATCTTCAGAAAAGACCAATAGTGAACAGGAGCATCATGAAAAAAGCAAATCTCATATTAAGAAATGCAACCGTTCTAACGATGAACGATAAGTTTCAGATTTTCAGCCCTGGTGCAGTTGTGATCAATGATGACAGCATTTTCGATGTTGGTTATGAAATTGATATCGCCACCAAGTATGAAGCTGATACAACTTATGATTGCGGGGGAAAAATTCTGATGCCGGGATTGATCAATGCCCATGCTCATATGCCGATGACACTCTTGCGCGGTTTGGCAGATGATTTGCGCCTAGATGTCTGGTTGATGGGATATATGATGCCCGTCGAAAGAGAATTTGTATCACCGGAATTTGTCCGGCTGGGGACGAAACTGGCTTGTGCTGAATCCATTCGGAGCGGGGTAACCACATTCGTGGACATGTACTACTTTGAATCAGATGTTGCCCAGGCAACTGCCGAGGCTGGATTGAGGGCTGTCTGCGGTGAGAGTGTATTAAAATTCCCGACACCTGACGCAACCTATTTTGAAGAATCCCTGGAATATGCAGAAGAATTTATCAAAAAATGGAAAGGTCATCCGTTAATTGAACCTTCGATTGCGCCCCATGCACCCTATACCTGCACAGATGAAATTCTCAAAGCTTGTACTGAATTGGCCATTCGTTATGATATTCCCTTACAAATCCATATTTCAGAAACAGCCAGTGAAGTGGAAGAAATTCGTGAAGAATCAGGGATGCCTGTGGTGCCTTATGTGAAGAAGCGCGGCATCTTTGACGCAAAGGTGATCGCTGCCCATTGTGTCCACATTGATGAAGGCGAGATGCGAACCATTCAACGTGCGGGTGCAGGCGTTTCACATAACCCCTCTTCGAACCTGAAACTGGCATCGGGGTTTGCGAATACAACCCGGATGTTGGAACTTGGATTAAACGTAGGGATTGGAACGGACGGACCTTCTTCCAACAATGATCTGGACATGATCGAGGAAATTCGCCTGGCATCGATGATCGCCAAGGCAGCCTCAGGAGACCCTACTGCCCTGCCAGCCAGGCAGACGCTTGCAATGGCAACCAGCATGGGTGCGAAAGCTGTTCACATGGACCATTTGGTTGGCTCAATCGTTCCGGGAAAACGCGCAGATCTGATTCTCATCGAAATAGGCAAGGTCCATAATTCACCTAATTTCCAGCGAGATCCAGATAGCAGCTATTCACAGATCATTTACGCAGCAAAGTCAACCGATATCAGTGATGTGATGGTGAATGGGAAATGGTTAATGCAAAATCATGAGCTTTTGACCCTGGATGAAAAGGCATTAATGGAAGAGGCACAGGTATATGCTAATAAAATTGATGCATTCTTGATAGAACGCGAACAATCTGTCCTCTCCAAGTTGATCGCTATTGGCGGCGCTATGGAAGAGGAAAGCTTTGAAGTCCAGGCAAAGGTCCGCATCGCCAATCCAGGTAAAATTATCGAGGCTCTGGATCAAAAAGCAATCGAAGTCATTTACAATCGGCGTTATCACGAATTTGATACCTATTTTTATTTTGAAGACAAAAAACAAGGGCGCTTGCGTTATCGAGAGGATGAATTCATCAATGCACAGGGTGAGGTTGACAATGTTCGCGGACGTTTGACCTTAATTGGTGTAATGCGTGAAGGCAGCTTCGAGCGTGATGTGATGCTTTCACGGAGCCGATATTTTGCCCCTGCAACGCACTCCCTTCGTTTTTATCGAGAATATTTCGAGCCTTCTCGGGAATTGGACATTGAAAAGGACCGTAAACGCTATAAGATCATTTATAACGGCGTTGATTTTTATGTCAATATTGATACCCTTCTCAAACCTGACCTCGGGCATTTTCTGGAAGTCAAAAGCCGTACATGGAGCCGAGAAGATGCAAAAAGAAAATCAAAAATGATTGCTGAATTAATTGAATACCTTGGCGCTTCTTCTGAAACAGCAGAAACTCAGGATTACCCGGAGATCGTGGAAAATCATTTATCATCCAGATAGATTGGGACGTAAACCTATATGACCATTCATGTTTTATTCCTCGCTGCTGAAGCTGAACCTTATGTAAAAATTGGCGGATTGGGTGATGTAGCAGGTGCCCTACCAGACGCCATAGACCAAGTTTCAAAGGATCAACCCCATTCCAATGGGGTTGATATCCGTATGGTATTACCTTATCATTTTGCCATCAAGCAACGCGGGTTTAGACCGACTTTTCTGGGAAAGTTCAGTGTTCCCAGCAAAAAGGGCATGGTTGAATGCCAGGTTTATACCGTTGAGAAAAATGGAATCCAGGTTTATTTTCTGGATGGTGAGCCCATCGATGAAAAATCTCCTGTCTATTCGCCAGATCCAATCCTTGACGGTTACAAATTCGTATTTTTCTCCCTTGCATCCCTGAAGTTAGCTGATTTTTTGGATTGGCGAGTCGATATTCTTCACGCCAATGACTGGCATACTGCGACGGCAATTTACGCCCTGCATAAACTTGATTTCTCATCGGAAAACCTTAAAAACACCAAAACGCTTTACACACTTCACAACCTCCCCTATATGGGATACGGCGTCCAAAAGGCACTTAACGATTATCGGTTACCCCCTACCAAGAATAAAAGCCTGCCCGAATGGGCACGCCACGCTCCTCTTCCTTTAGGACTGCTTCACGCAGATAGAATTGTTGCCGTTTCACCAAATTACGCCAGGGAAATCCTAACACCTGAATTTGGCTGTGGCCTGGAGGAATTCTTAAAGACCCAAACATCAAAATTGGACGGCATCATTAATGGGCTGGATACGGTACTATGGAACCCCGAAACGGATACCTCCATTCCTCAGAATTACAACGCGGATAACTTAGAGCCAAAATCAGTGAACAAACGCAAACTTCAAGCTGATTACCACCTTCCACTGGATGACTCGGTCCCCTTGCTAACGCTCGTGAGCCGTATGGACCCCCAAAAAGGCATCGATATCGTCATCAAAGGTATGAGCTATTGTGAAGATCTACCCTGGCAAGCAATCTTCCTGGGAACAGGTAACCCTGTCGTCGAAGAAATGGCTCGCAAATTAGAAGCACGATATCCTGACCGTGTGCGCAGCATCATTGATTTTGATGGCAAATTAGCCCATCAGCTTTATGCTGGCGGAGATATTTTTCTGATGCCTTCACGCTACGAACCTTGCGGGTTATCGCAGATGATCGCAATGCGTTATGGGACTGTGCCCATTGCCCGGGCAACAGGCGGATTGGTGGATACAATTCGGCATATCTCATATAGGGTGAATGGCGGAACAGGATTCCTATTTGATCGACCCTATCCCTCGGTATTTGCAAACACACTCAGACGTGCGATCAGCTTTTATCAAATACCTAAAGTTTGGAAACAAATTCAACGCAACGGGATGGAGATTGACTTCTCCTGGAAGAATTCTGCCCAAAAATATATTGACATGTATAAGATTATCTTATCAGAGTAAGGTATCTGTCACGATCGTGAGGAGTTATTAATGGAACAAGATCGAGCATCAGGCATTCTTTTGCACCCGACCAGTCTACCTGGTCCGGATGGGATCGGTGACCTGGGACCTGAAGCCTATCGTTTTGTCGATTTTCTAAGCAGGACCGGCTGTCAATTTTGGCAAATTCTGCCTTTAGGACCCACTGGATACGGCGATTCACCCTATCAATGTTTTTCAGCATTTGCAGGAAACCCCTACCTGATCAGTGCCACTGTGCTCCTCGATCAGGGTCTTCTGGATCAATCTGACCTTGCAGATCGCCCAGATTTTTCGCTTGAGCGCGTGGATTATGGCCCTGTGATTGATTGGAAGATAAAACTTTTACGCCGATCTTTTCAGTATTTTAAAACGAGCAAGGACAAAAGAATTCAAAAGTCATTTGAGGCTTTTAAGTCAGAACAGGAAGATTGGCTGGATACATTTGCCCTCTTCATGGCGATAAAGTCCGAACAGGGCAATGTTTCTTGGTGTGAATGGTCAGAGCCTTTCAGAATGCGTGACCCAAAAGCTCTTTCCGAGTTCAAAAAGGAATTTGCTGAAGAGATCGAGCTTCAAATTTTCATGCAATTCATCTTTTTCAACCAGTGGCAATCGCTCAGAGCTTACGCGAAGGAAAAAGGAGTCCGCATCATCGGGGATATCCCCATTTTTGTCGCTTATGACAGCGCAGATGTTTGGGAACACAAAGAATTGTTTTACCTGGACAAAACAGGTTTACCGAAAGTTGTGGCAGGTGTGCCGCCAGATTATTTTTCTGAAACAGGACAACTTTGGGGGAATCCACTTTATAAGTGGCAGATTCATCAAGAAAATGGCTACAAATGGTGGGTACGGCGTTTGCAGCATGTTTTCGAAACCGTTGATTATGTGCGCTTGGATCACTTCCGGGGGTTCGAAGGCTATTGGGAAGTGCCGTTTGGAAATGAAACAGCTGAAAAAGGCCGTTGGGTCAAAGGTCCCGGTGAGGAGCTCTTCACTACGCTCAGAAATGCACTGGGAGAACTGCCCATCATTGCCGAAGACCTTGGCGTGATCACTAAACCAGTGATCAAAATGCGAGAGCAATTTAATTTGCCTGGCATGAAAATCTTCCAATTCGCTTTTGCATCGGATCCTGATGATGACTTCCTTCCGCACAATTACCCGGTGAATTGTGTCGCATACACAGGCACACATGATAATAACACGACACGCGGTTGGTACGATTTTGCGTCGGAAAGTGAAAAGGATTTTTGCCGCCGATACCTTGCCAGATCGGGTGATGATATTTCATGGTCAATGATCCGTACCCTCTGGCAGTCTGTGGCTGCCTGGGTGATTGCCCCCATGCAAGATTTTCTCAGCCTTGGTGAATGGGCTCGTATGAATTACCCTGGTACTTCTTCTGGCAACTGGACCTGGCGGATGCACCCGGATGCAATAGACCATGGTCTGATTCACAGGTTGCATGAAACGAATTTCCTTTATGGACGGTTACCCCAAGAAGAAAAGGATGCCATCCATAAAGCGATCCAGGATGCTATGGAAGGCAAAGTCGCCCCTCATTAGCTGTTCACGACCTTCTCACCGACCCAACCACGATCCCGATCATGATCAATATTGCCCCCGCTCCTTCGATGAGTGTGGGGCTTTCTTTTAGAAATAAGAACGCCAATAGGATCGTGCCGATCGGTTCACCCAAAAGCGTTAGGGAGACATAAGATGCAGAAATATATTTCAACGCCCAGTTCAGAAATGAATGACCCAACAACTGCGGAAATATTCCCAAAGCTAACAACCAGAGGTAAGTCTTTCCAGAATAGGTGAAAATTGGTTCATTCCGAAAGATCACGAACAGCAGCAAGATTAGGGCGGCAATCCCGTAAACAAGCGCCGCATATGGCACTGTGCTGAGCTTTTTCCGAAGCTGGCGACCGATAATCATATACCCTGCTGCCATCCATGCGCCGAACAATGCCAAGAAATTACCCCATAAGGCATCCCGGCTGAAAAATTGAATCTGACAGCGCAAATCCCCATTGATCAGATTACAGGCATCAGCCAAGCTAACGATCACAGTGCCTGTTAGGGAGATAAACAGACCGATCAGGACAGGTTTTCTAACGGGTTCTTTTAGGAGGACCGGAGAAAGCAAAGCAACCCATAAGGGGGTGGTCGTCACCAATACCACCGAACTGGCAACGGAAGTAAACTGCAGGGATGTGATCCAGGAAGCGAAATGCAAGGCTAAGAATATGCCTGAAAGAGTGCCGCTTGTGAGGTCCAACCGGTTAAGTATAGATAACTCACCTCTGAACCGCAGCAAAGCGATTGGGACCAGGACCAAACTTGCGATCAACAACCGTGCAGCGCCGATTACAATCGATGAAGCTTCAGCTTGAGCAAACCGAATAAAAATCGAAGCCGTGGAAACGAATAAGATACCCAAAGTTGTGATTGTGAGCGGATGGAATCTTGATCCAGTATCTTGATTATCGTTCATGGAAATCAATTGTAACCTATTCCAATGTTGAAAAGAAAACGGCTCACTAACATTATTGAAGAAAGAAACACCAACACTATATAATTCGGAACAACTAAATAATGATAGGTTCAGTCTACAGGTTAGTTGAAAGCCTTAACATACAATTTCCCTGTCTTGACAAAGGTTTTTCGTACGGCTAAAATCTCATAAATCAAACACGAGGAGGCTTAATGACCCATATCATCACTAGTTTATGTGTGCGTGAAGGAAGTTGTGTGACTGTATGTCCGGTAGAATGCATTGTGCCCGGTGAACCCCAGGGAGAATGGCCATGGTTCTATATCGATCCTGAAACCTGCATTGACTGCGGCGCGTGTATCCCCGAGTGCCCTTTTCATGCCATCTACCCCGAGGATGATGTTCCAACAGCCTTCATCGCGTCAGGTGGTGAAGTACAGGTCATGCCTGATGGAATGCCAGGATTTGATGGACCCTTTGATGGATATGATTATGAAGGAAATGAAGTCCACCTTGAATCCACCCGCCGATTACAGCCAGGTGAAGAAGTGGATCTCACGAAGGATATCCAGCCCAATTATGATTATTTCTCTACAGGGACAGGGTATGATGCTTTGATGTAATTTTAGTGCTTAAAACGAAGAAGGACTGGTGACTTAATGCAGCCAGTCCTTTTTGATTTAATCAATGATCAATGATTCTTCCGCTGCCATGGCTGCACCAATGATGCCGGCCTGGTTGCGGAGCTGAGCAGGCATGATCTTCGCATTGACGCCCTTGAGATACTTGCCATATTCATCAAATTGCTTGCTCACCCCACCGCCTAGGATCATCACATCGGGCGATAGAAGCGCTTCATAAACCTGCAAGACCTCACTCAGCTTTTTCCCCCAACTCTTCCATGAGAGATCTTTTTCTTTTCTAACACCATCACCTGCACGGTGTTCTGCATCCTTTCCCCTGATCTTTAAATGACCAAATTCTGAATTTGGCCACAACTCACCTTTGGTAAAGAGGGCTGATCCGATCCCGGTGCCGATGGTCAGGAATAAGACATAATCATCTTCGTACGATTTTCCAATCCCAAAACGCATTTCCGCGAGCCCAGCTGCGTCAGCGTCGTTCAAGACGATGGTTGTGCATCCTGTGGCTTCCGTGACTATATCTGCCAGGTTCTTCCCAATCCATTCCAAGCTGACGTTCGCCGCAGTACAAATCTCACCTCTACGAACCACGCCAGGAAATCCCACACCAATTTTCCCGTCCCATTCAAAGTGCTTGACGACGCGCCGGATCACTTCCAGCACCTGGTCAGGTGTTCCAGGGTCTGGGGTGGGTATACGAAATCGACTTTCAATGAATTCTCCCGTTTCCACATCGACTGGCGCACCTTTAATCCCTGAACCGCCAATATCAATTCCTAACACAGCCATAATGCCTCCTTTTTAATAAAAATCACTCACAATTATTGTTGAGATGTTCTTCAAATGTTATTGCAAAAAGATGGCGACCCGATCCATCACAAGTTGCCCTAAAATAGTAATAGGGCGTCTCAGCAGGGAAAGCGACCGCCCTAAGCGATTCTATACCCGGATTGCAAATCGGCGTCGGGGGTAATCCTGAGATGATATATGTATTATACGGCGATTCAACCGCCAGATCAGCCAAAGACAATGGGGATTTCCACCAGGATTGTGATCCAGAATCAAAACCAATTCCATACTGTACGGTGGGATCAGTTTCTAAGCGCATTCCTGCAGCAAGACGGTTGTAAAAGACGGATGCAATCAACGGTTTTTCATCATCAATCACCGCTTCCTTCTCGATAATCGATGCCAGACTGACGGCATCTTCGATCGAAAGCCCCTGCCGCGTATACCCATCGATCATCGTTTGATCAAGGTTTTGGTTGAAAGTACTTAGAAATGTTTGAATAACTGTGACCAAATCCGTATCTCGAGAGAAAACATAGGTACCCGGAAAAAGGAAACCCTCCAAAGAAACGACATTGTCATACGGTAGCAAAGCCAAAATATTTGGTGTTGGTGCATAAGCAGCCTGAATAAATTCATCAGAAGAGATTGCTAACCCACTACCGGAAATATTTGCAGCAATTTCCTCAATCCGCCATCCTGGCAAAATGGTAACAATTGCTTCCTTGGAAGCAGCATCGATTAAACGTGAAGAAATCTCCACAGGCGACATCGTTGTGTTCAATCGAAATTGACCGGATTTGAGCTGACGATCAAGACCGGAATAGACCAGGTAGATCCGCATTAACTCCGCATCATCGATCAATCCCAGCTGTTCCAAACGCAAACAGATCATTGATACTGATTCACCCTGACCAATTTCAAAAATCTGTTCATCATTCCCTGGATTTAAGGCAGAGGTTAGCTGATCCCGGTTCATAAACAACTCAACGGGATAAATAACGCGCTGGACGGTGCTCAGGCTGGGATCGGGTTGTCCAAATTGCTTGATCACAGCTGAGTTAACCCCAAAAAAGCCTGCCACGACCAGCAGACAAGCAACGATGATGAGTGCAGCAAAAACCGGGATGAAAATGCTTCGTTTCTTTTTAGTGCGTGCCACTATTGTCCTCGTTTTTAATCCAATCGGTATTGTTTATCAGAAAATCCTGTAAAAGGATGCTTGCTGCAATCTCATCAAGATGTCCCCGCCGCTTTTTCCGGGAGACACCCATCTCGATCCGGCTTTGAACAGCCGCCCGAGTGGTTCCACTTTCATCCCACATTTTCACCGGCAGGTTTGTCATTGATTGGACGGCGTCTGCAAACCGTTTGGATTTTCTTGCCCGGTACCCGACTTCCCCTTCGGAATCCAAGGCCCAACCCACAACAATCAAATCAACACACTCACGATCTGCAATGTTCACGATCTGTTGGGCGTCTTCCTTCCTTGATTGATGTTCAATCACGAACAAAGGTCGTGATATTGTCCCGGTTGGATCGCTGATCGCAAGCCCAATCCGTTTATCACCTGGATCTACACCTAAAACTCTCATATCAATCGGTGTCCTTATGGATCCAATTCGGGTTGGATTGACCGCCTAATTACAAAAAAGAACATAAAAGCATTATACAATATCTGCAGATTAAAATAAAAAATTCCCGGAAGCTGTTCGCTTTCGGGAATAATATTCAAAGATTGTAATCCCAAAAAATTACAACTCAAATTCCAGGGATTTTTCTACTGGAAGATGAATGCGAATTGCCCGGCGATCTCTGGCTAATAGGGCTTCCAGGTCACCCTGCGCTTGCGCTCTCGCCAAAACGCTGAATCCATATCCTTTGCCAGGGATTTCAACATCGTACTGATCGTCTTGCGTGATTTGTAAGAATAAGCCGTTGTTTTGTCCACCTTTGTGCAATTGACCGGTTGAGTGAAGGAAGCGAGGACCAAATCCAAGCGTTGTTGCCCGGTTTGTTTTCTCTAACACCTTTTTCCGAAGGTTAGTCAATTGGGAAAGCGTTTCATCGTTTCGAGGAACATACGCATTTAACGCAATGTAATCCTCATCTTGTGAGAGTTTGAGGAATGCATTAATTACATCATTAACGGTCGAACAGGATTCGAGACCTTCAAAAGTTTTTCCGTAAACCCTGTAGCCATTCGCTTCCCAAATTACTGGGGGTTCTTCAAGCTTCTTCGATTTCTTATAATCGGCAATTTTAGCTTTTGTTCTATCCTTATTGTCCTGGACATCAGGTTGATTGAAGGCGTTCACGCCCATCACGCCGCAGGCAATTGCCACAACAAATTCCCACAGATAGAATTGTTCAGCCAGGCTGTAACCGTCTTTCAAACTTAGAACGATATTCGTGTGACCTGCTTTGCCTAATTCCTCAACAAATGAATCATGCTCTCCAGAATTTCGCAAATAAACAAACAAGCGGTCAGATCCATACGCATTTGCACGCATAAGGGGTTCATCTGCAACGGGGACAATGCCACGCCCTTCCTTGCCGCTGCTCTCCGCCACCAGTTGTTCCAACCAGGCACCCAATGATACAAAATTCGCATCAGTAATGAAAGTTAATTTATCCTTACCCTCCGCTTCACCTACACCAAGCAGAACGCCCAACATCGCTCCGGTGTTGCGTTCAAAATCAGTCTCATATGAGCATTTCTGTGCAGCCTCAACCGCTCGAGCCAGGAATTTTTCAAGATCAATCCCCATCAGCGCTGCGGGCACCAAACCAAAATGGGTCAGCGCTGAATAACGACCGCCCACATTCGGGTCAGCTGTGAACACCTTGCGAAAACCCATCTCTTCTCCCAGCTCAACAAGATAACTGCCAGGATCCGTTATTCCAATAAAATGTGATCCGCGCTTTTGGCCTAAAACCTTTGCCGATTTCTCCCAAAAATAATCGAGTGCAGATATTGTCTCGGTGGTCGTTCCTGATTTGCTGGCGACAATAAAGAGGGTCTTTTTATAATCCACCCATTTTTCGGCAGCTTGTACCTGTTCAGGTACTGTCGCATCGAGGATGACCAATTCCATACCATCCTGATCTTTCCCAAGAACTGAATACATGGTTTCTGGTGCCAGAGAAGATCCTCCCATACCCAGCAGCAATACTTTTTCTAATCCATCCGCCCAGCATTCCTGTGCAAATTTTTTCAAGCCGGGGATCAATGCCTTGCTTTGCGAGGGAAGCCTGAGCCAGCCCAACCGCTTCTGAATTTCAGCTTTCCCGTCAGGCATATCCGTCCAGATGGTCGGATCATTTCGATACATCCTGCACACCAGGTCGTTAGCCTTACTCAATTTCGACTGGGCTGCAACGGAATCTTTCAGCGATCCGAGCTCTTTTCTGAAAGCTTTTCGGCGTTTTTCAATGGATGCCGTCAATTCTTTGAATGAGTCCATGAAACTCTGGACGCCTTCATCTTCCAATTCCTGTGTGATCTCGTTTAAGGAGATTCCCAGGTTGGCTAATGCTTCCAGATCCTTCTCGGCTTGATCAAGACCATCATGGATCGTCACCCTGGGATCACCGTGATCAAGGAACGCAACAAGCGTCTTGGGTGGGAGGGTATTGATCGAATTTTCTGCAACAAGCTCTTCCACATATTTGATATCGCTGTAATCAGGATCTTTCGTGCCGGTGGAAGCCCACAACGGTCGTTGTTTTTGCGCACCCGCATTTTCAAGCTTCTTGAAACGATCGGAACTGAAGTTTTTCTCAAACAAACGATATGCCAGACGGGTATTGGCAACAGCGATTCTCCCTTTCAACGCACGTGCTTTTTCGCCCATCTCGCCACCCGCATCGATCAAAGCTTTCAAACGCCCGTCAGCTTTGGATTCCAATCTGGAAACAAAAAACGAGGCGACAGATGAGATTTGAGAGATATCCTCACCCTTTGCTAATCGGATATCCAATCCTTTCATATAGGCATCTATGACTTCGGCATAGCGTTTTTGCGAAAAGATCAGGGTGACGTTTACATTAATACCCTCTGAGATAACTTCGGTAATAGCAGCTAAACCTTCTTTTGTTCCAGGAATCTTCACCATTAAATTAGGCCGATTAACCACTTTCCACAGCCATTTAGCCTCATCAATGGTGGCTTCGGTGTCATACGCCAGAAAAGGGTCAACTTCAAGGCACACTAGACCGTCCAACCCACCTGTCGCATCGAAATACGGCCGCAATAGGTCCGCGACATTTTGAATATCCTGGATGGCAAGCTTATAGAACATATCTCGAGAGGATAAGCCCGCCCAGGACATAGTTTGCAGGTCAGCATCATAATCCTTCCCTGATGTGATCGCAGCCTTAAAAATTGTGGGGTTGGATGTCAACCCAAGAATTTCTCGCCGTTCAATCCAGGTCTTCAACGTGCCGTTTTCGATCAGCGAGCGTTGCACATTGTCATACCAGACGGATTGACCCAAAAGTTTTAATTTATTAACACTACTCATAATCTAATTTCCTTTCAATTGATCTTTCTCTATCTGTCTGGTTTTCCCCACCCGGCGTAAATGGCGAGGTTCCTCAGAGGGATAAGATTCCATGAATGACCGAATGAGTCTGATAGCCAATTCTGGTCCGATCACGCGCGCGCCAAGGCAAAGCATGTTCATGTGGTCATGTTCCACACCCTGCGCGGCAGAATAGGTATCATGGCAGACACAGGCGTACACACCAACCATTTTATTTCCGGCAATACAAGCGCCAACACCAGAGCCACAAAGCACAATTGCCCGTTCAACATCACCATTCACAATGGCAAGTCCCGCCTTTTTTACAAAATCAGGATAATCGACGCTTTCTGCTGAATCCGTGCCAAAATCAAGCGCTGTATGTCCCAGTGATGATAATGTGTCCAATACTGTTTGTTTAAGTGGAAAACCACCATGATCTGCCGCGACTGCAACCTTCATTTTTTAACCTTTCCTTACTTTCGACCGTTATTATGATCACTGCTGGAATAATTTCCAGCCTTAAGCATGGACATGGCTTCATCAATGACATGATTAACGGTAAATCCAAAAGCTTCCATCATCCGCGGTCCTGGTGCCGATGCGCCAAATTGGTCAATCCCGATCACCCTCCCATGATCTCCAACCCATCTTTCCCATCCAAAAGAAGAGCCGGCTTCAACAGCTAAACGTTTCTCAACGCCGGGCAGCAAAACGCTATCGCGATAATCTTGATCCTGTCTTGAGAAGAGTTCCCAACTCGGGAACGAAACCACCCTGACACAAACACCTTCAGCAGCCAGAGCACCAGCCGCGCGGAAAATAAGATCCACTTCCGAACCCGAAGCCATCAAAATCAATTCGGGGGCATTCTCACCAAAATCCGCCAGGATGTAGGCGCCACGTTCGAGTTCTTCCGCACTTGCAAAGATTTCGCGATCAATGGTTGGTAAATTCTGGCGAGATAAGACCAGCGCGACAGGTTTATGATGTTTGATTGCAAAGCGCCAGGCTTGTAAGGTTTCGTTAGCATCGGCTGGTCGAATGGTTACAAGTTCAGGAATGATCCGAAGGCTGGCTAAATGCTCCACAGGTTGATGTGTTGGGCCATCTTCGCCCACTCCAATTGAATCATGGGTGAAGATCCAGATCACAGGATATTCCGAAAGCGCTGAAACCCTGACTGCACCGCGCATATAATCTGAGAAGACCAGGAATGTGCCGCCATAAGGTATGAGCCCACCATGTACCGCCATGCCATTAACAACGGCTCCCATGCCATGCTCTCGCACACCAAAATGCATATTGCGTCCATTCGGTCTGTCCGATTGAAAATCATCCTCACCTTTGATCCAGGTCATGTTCGATGGTGCTAAATCGGCAGAACCTCCCATCAATTCTGGAATTCGTGAGACAAACATGTTCAAAGCGTTGCCTGAAGCTACACGGGTTGCCAACCCTTTTTCATCAGCAGGGAAGACAGGCAAATCCGCATCCCAACCCTCAGGTAATTCGCCACGCATACGGCGTTCAAGTTCATGAGCTAATTCAGGATAGATTTGTCTGTATTGAGCTAATTTCCTCTCCCAATCCGATTCCAGCTTTTTCCCCTCTTCTACCTTGGTCAGGAAATGCACTTTGACATCTTCGGGGACATAAAATTTTTCTTCAGCAGGCCAGCCGGCATTGGCTTTTGCCTGCTCGATTTTATCCCATCCTGGGGGAGAGCCATGCGCTTCGGCTGTGCCAGCGACTGTGGGCAGTCCATGCCCAATCGTGGTTTTGACAATGATCAGTGAGGGACGGGGGTCAGATTTCGCCAGATCAACAGCGTGAACCATTGCATCAACATCAAAGGGATCATCCACCCTGGTCACATGCCAGCCGTAGGCTCTAAACCGAGCTTCTCGATCTTCTGTGAAGGCAATATCCGTTGACCCATCAATGGAAACCTGATTGTCATCATAGAAATAGATTAATTTCCCAAGCTTGAGATGACCGGCAAGAGAAGCCGCTTCGGATGCAATCCCTTCCATCAAGTCGCCATCCGTAACAATCCCGTAGGTATAGTGATCGACAATTGAAAAATCAGGACGATTGAACTCCGCTGCAAGGTGAGCTTCGGCAATTGCCATCCCCACCCCATTTGCAAAGCCCTGTCCCAAAGGTCCGGTTGTAACCTCCACACCTGGTGTTAGGCCATATTCAGGATGTCCGGGTGTGATGCTCCCCCACTGCCGGAAGGCTTTCAAATCATCAATCGATACATCATATCCGGTCAGATGGAGCATGGCGTATAAAAGCATGGAACCATGCCCGCCCGATAACACAAATCGATCCCGATCGTACCACTTCGGATTCTTGGGATTATATTTTAGCAGTTTCATCCAAAGCGCATAAGCAATTCCCGAGGTGCCCATCGGCAAGCCGGGATGCCCTGATTTTGCTGTTTGGACGCCATCCACTGATAGAAACTTGATGGTGTTGATTGCTTTTTTCTGTAAGGATTCATTGTTCATGCTGATCTTTCCTTTCGTTGATTAATCCTACCCATTTTACCACGAGAGCATATCAAAGACTCCTTTCAATTTTGGTTTTGACATCGTGCAAAAGCCTGATTCTTACAACAGAATCGAATCATCATAAATACAAAATCGTTTCACAACAACTTCACAATTCCATGAACACCCTCTAATAAAATATAATTATGAATCATGAATGGCAGCTTAACCGCCCAACTTGAATGTTCCACGATAAACCAAACCTTATGGAGCTCATACATTCTCTTGTTTTTATAAGTGGCTCACAATAAAATCAAGCTAAGGAATTTATGAATAAAAAATCTTTCATCATCATCGCATCCGTGATCACCTGTGCTGGTTTGCTGTGGATCATCCTGACGCCGGTTCTCTTCCCTATCCATCAGGCTGAAGTCGGTCCGTCTGCGCCGCATGCGGGATTTCCTGCCCCAACCTTCACACTTCAGACACCAGACGGTAGCAATATTTCCCTCGGGGATTATGAGGGTCAGCCTGTCCTGGTATTCATGTGGGCATCATGGTGTTCGGTTTGTAAGGCAACCATGCCTGGATTACAGCAGGTTTATCAGTCATATCAGGAGGACGGCTTTGAAATCCTAGCGGTCAATGCAACCTCCCAGGATAATCTTGTCAATGCCCTTGACTATTTCCAGGCTCAAAATTACGCTTTTCCCATGCTTTTAGATCAAGAGGGTGAGGTGGCAAAGGCATACCAATTGCGTGCCCTGCCAACCGCCATTCTCATTCGCCCGGATGGCCTGATCCATGATGTGATCATTGGATCAGGTTTGAGCCAGGGCTACCTAACAGCAGCGTTGAATCATCTGCTCAAAGGAGAAGATTAGACTCTCCATGTTCCCGATCATCGATCTTGGCCCCTTCGCTATCCAGACCTCAGGGTTGAGCCTGTTAATCAGCCTTGTCATCGGTTTCTGGCTCACCGGCAAATTTGCACTCAACCTCGGGACAGCCGGGGATGTGATCGAAAACGGGATTTTTTATGCCCTTCTTGCAGGTATTGCAGCTGCCCGGATTGGTTTTTTTCTTCAAAATCCATCCCTGTTTACAGAGGCGCCGCTGAGCCTGATTTCAATCATGCCAACGATGCTTGAACCTGGTTTTGGGGTCTTGGTCGGCGGCTTAACTGCGTTTATCTACGCGCAAAAGCAGCAAATACCGCTTTGGCCTACGTTCGACACACTCACCCCCCTGATGATTTTCCTTTACGCTGGTACCCACATCGCCGATCTTGCCGTTGGGGATAACTTTGGATTACCGACAACCTTCCCATGGGGCATCCGACTCTGGAACGAGGTACGGCATCCCGTCCAACTGTACGCAATCCTTTTGGTCATCATTCTGCTGACCTGGTTGATCGTCCATACCAGGGGGTTAAAATTCACCGGCTTTTTGCGAAGCGGCATTCTGTTCCATGTCATTCTTGCAAGCTTGGGCGGCATCACACTGCTCACCCGTGCATTTGTTGCCCAGAAAAACCTAATTGGCAGAATCGATATCCCTCAGATCATTGCCCTCATCATTATGGTGATTGCTCTTGCCGCTATTCATACACTCAATTTCAAACGTCGTCAGCGAATTGAAGTGATGATCAGCCTTGGATCCAACCAGGATCCCGCTCAAAATTTAGCAAATGCGATCAATGAAATCAAAAAGAAATTCCGGGTTCGTTTAGCTTCCAGCCAATACCGAACGGAGAGCGTCAAGGATGGATATCCGCATGCTCCGTTTATCAACCAGGTGATCGAAATTGAAACAGCCCTTTCCTTTTCTGAATTGGTTGCCCAGCTTAAACAAATTGAAAGGGGATTGGGGAGAGATTCAAAGGATCGGACATCAATCCCAATCGACCTGGACATCATCACCTATAATAGGGATGTATTCACCGATAAGAGGCATCAGATACCTGATCCTGATCTACAAAATTATCGTTATATTGCAGAGCCGTTGGCAGAGATAGCCCCCAATTTTCGCCATCCAGCCAATGGACGAAGCATTCAAAAGATCTTAACATCAATTGAAGACAAATCACAAGTGATAAAATGTGCAGAGGTGGAAAATGGACCTGAAAAATAAAACAGCCCTCATAACAGGCGGCGGAATCCGCCTTGGACGAGCCTTTTCGCTTGCGCTGGCAAAAGAAGGGGTCAATTTGATTATCCACTACAATAACTCTGAAGCTCCAGCCAAAGAAACCGCTGAGGCAGCACGTGCATCAGGCGTTGAGGCTGTGGCAATCGGGGCTGATTTTAACAAACTTGATGAAGTCGAAAATCTTTTTCCACAAGCCATAGAGCAATTTGAATGTGTGGATATCCTTATCAACAGCGCCGCCATTTATTTGCACGGAAACGGACGGGAAACGACCCGCGAATCCTGGGAAAAGCAATTTCGGATCAACTTGCAAGCCCCCTTTATTCTTATCCAGTATTTTGCACGCCAGCTGCCGGATGACCGTCTGGGCAGGGTTTTAAACATCGCTGATGCCCAAATCATCCAGCAAAAACCAGACCACTTTGCTTATCGGCTCACCAAACAAGCTGTCGTTGAGATGACCAGGATGTTTGCCCAGGAACTGGCGCCGCGTATCACAGTCAATGCATTGGGGTTAGGGATCATGCTTCCTCTGGCTGGTAAAGAAGATATCGATCTTGAGGCTTATGCCCAAAAACATGTGCCCCTCAAACGGGTGGGAAGCCCGGATATTGCCGCGGAAAACGCACTGCATCTGATTAAAAGCGACTTCACCACGGGTGCGTTTCTACGCGTTGATGGGGGTCAATACCTCTAAAGAATAAGCATCATCCATAAACAGGGATGGCTGCACCGGTGATAATATCCGCCTCAGACGAGGTCAGGAAAAGAATAACTTCCGCTATTTTCTCCGGGGATACCCATTTTGAAAAATCTGCACCAGGCATCGCCTCGCGGTTATCCGGTGTGTCAATTACACCCGGGAGCACACAATTGACCTGCACATTGTGGGGTTTTAATTCTGCTGCCATACTTTCGGTCAACCGAAGCAGAGCACCTTTTGCAGCAGCATAAGCACCAGCCTTTACACCACCAGCCAGGGCTGCCTTCGCGCCAATGGTAATGATTTTCCCTTCATCTGTGTCAATAATATCCGGTGCAAAGGCAGCGCTTGCATTCAAAAAGGACCTCACATTGAGATCCATCATTTTTTCCCATACCTCTGCGGAAAGCTGGTGAACAAGTTCTCCAGATGCATATCCCCCAATGGTGTGCACCAGAATGGACACCTTGCCAATATCCTTACGAATTGTTTCTGCTGTTCCAAATAGCCCCTCGGATTCAAGAATATCGATACCTTCAAACAAATTCAGGCGACCATTATCTTCAACATTCTTGAAGATCTCTGAAAGGCGACCCACACGGTGATCCAGGGCACAAACATCGCCCCCTGCCTGAAGGTACGCCCGGGTTACAGCCTGACCTAGATTACCCGCAGCGCCCGTAACAACGATGACTTTATTCGTAAAATCCATTCTGCAATTCCTTTCAAATTAACCCATAACAGGCACAAGATAAGTCCTTGTTATCCATTCATCCCACAACACATGGGGAATACCAGCACAGGATGCGTCCTGGCTTGAAAACTGGTCTTTGCCTTTTACGAAGCTTACCAGAGTTTGAGCCGGCTCGAAACATCCCCTGAAATCATGGTAGATCCGATCACCTTGGATGTAGCACCAGGGCGCAAGCCTGTAAGCCTTCTCGGATGACACTTCCAGTCTTGAAAACTTGAGCGAATCTCTTTTTTGGCACTGACCGATGACCCGGCCATAATTCTCAATTTGTTTTTCATAATTCAATTCGGCATGAATGAAGGATCGGATATCTTCCCATGGCGGGGTTTCCCCGCGAACGTATTTCAAAATTCGGTTGGCCGCATCATCGATATCGCCAAAATGAACCTTATCAATCAGATCATCCGGCATCAGGGTGCGGTGCACTCCCACCCGGGCAACAATGCTGGGCGTCCCACAAGCTAGGGATTCATATGCCACATTACCAAATGCTTCGACGATATTTCCAAGGCAGAGAGTTACATCAGCCAGGCTGTACAATTCTGGCATTTCATCGATTCCCATCCAACGGATGAATTGAAAATGATCAAGCACATCCAAATCACGCATCATTTGTTTCATCCGATCGTAAAATTCTTCTTCCCCCACGGATACCATTTCATCGATCCACTCGGGAATCAGAACCCTTAAATCATTAATGCCATGTCGATGGATCAACCGGTCAACCAACCGGATCGTCTCCGGCAGCCCCTTGCCCGGTTCGGGTCTGTGGGGGTGAAGCAGGATAAATTCATGGTCAGGATCTAGTCCCAACTCCTTAATCAGTTTGCCATGAGATCTTGGATGAAACTGGTTGACATCAATCCCATTATTTACCCAATGAATCCTATCCTTTAGGTCTGGATAGAATTGCCCTGCCGAATGTTCAATGACCGATTTTGAATAGGCTGAAACGCAAATGACATCATCAGCCTTGCTAATAAAGGTCCCTAATACCGATTCTGGATAAATATTATCCCGGAAGGAGGCAATGGTAGGGATTTCATCATAAACTTCTGGAATTAACCATTCACCATCGTGAATATAAAACCGGTCGGCATCCTGCAAAGCTTCGGAAATCCGGGCGGTGATCAGTGCCAGATCCGCCCCGCTAACAGCATAAGGTTGAGGAAACGGCAAACTGAAAGGCAGGTTGGCACGAACGGTCACACCTTCACTGAGTGAAAACTGCAGGAGTGTATTTTTTGTTTGGGCACATAATATGCTCACCTCGTGACCAAGACCCCCAAGATAACGGGCAATTGAGTAGAGGTTTTTCGAGGCACCACCTGTAACCTTGTCGGGATAGAGTGGGTTGATTGAAAACATAACAATTTTCATATCACATCGTTTCATGATTTATCGGTACAATATCTAAACAGAAAGTGAGCATAAAGATGGACACGATTTTTATTAAAAATTTAGAACTTGAAGGCATTCTTGGTATTCACTCTCGTGAACAGCGCACACCTCAATTAATCCGGATCAGCGTGCGAGTATCCGCAGATATTCACGAAGCTGCCGTCAATGATGACATTCATAAAACAGTTAATTATTCTGAACTTGCAAAAGATATTATCCAATTTGTTGATCAAAGCCACTTTTACACCATTGAAGCGATGATTGAAGCGCTGGCAGAAAGAATTCTCAGCAACGATCAAATCCATGACCTCTGGCTTCGGATTGAAAAACCAAACGCCGTCTCCAAAGCCGATTCTGTGGGTGTCGAAATTACCCGTACAAGAATCGCTTAGAAACGCAATCGTTCAGCACCTCGAGAGATATTATCCAGAAATTCCATCCTTGTGGACAAATCATGGCGGAAAACACCAAGCATTGAAGATGTCGTCATTCTTGCATCATGCTTTTTTACACCGCGCAGCATCATACACATATGAACGCCCTCTACTACAACCGCCACCCCCTGAGGTTGGATTGCGACTTGAATAAATTCGGCAATTTGGGTTGTCATCCGTTCCTGAACCTGCAATCTTCTCGAGAATAGATCCACAATTCGCGGAATCTTAGAAAGTCCAATAACTTTATCTGTTGGGATATATGCTACGTGCGCCCTGCCGATAAAGGGGAGCATATGATGTTCGCACATGCTGTAAAACTCAATATCACGGACAATCACCATCTCATCATAAGCGACATCGAAAACAGCCTCATTGAGCAGGGCTCTGGGATCCATCCGATAACCCGCCAATAATTCCTGATAACTGCGAGCCACCCTTGAAGGTGTTTTGATCAGGCCTTCCCGATCGGTATCTTCGCCAACTGCGGCCAGGATCTGTGATACTGATTTTTCGATCGCATCCAAATCCATTTCACCTTCACAAAATAAATCCGCTGCTGAAGTAAGAGGATCATTACAATCATTAACCATTTAAACCTCCATTTAATTTTTTTGTTATTGTAACATACAGAAATTGCTGGAAACAAAAATAAAAAACGGCTTGTACAATCTTTATGTCCAAGCCGTTCAATTATTGCTTAAAACCGATCATCCGATTTCAGGTATGATGATCCCATAACTCCCATCGCGACGTCGATAAAGCACATTTAATTCACTTGTGTTGGCATTAAAGAAAATGAAGAAATTTTCGTGCCCTAGGAGTTTCATCTGCTCAATTGCTTCGAGTTCATCCATCGGCGGAAGCAAGAAACGTTTTCGCCGGGCAATCACCGGGATTTCCTCTTCAACTTCAACCTCTTCAGGAAAAGCACCCTGAACAGCTTCCGCAATAGTCTGTCCATCGCCACGGCCGCGATCACGTTTTCCTTTAAACCGTCTGATTTGGCGCCGCATCTTGTCGAGTGCAGCATCAACAGCTGAGAAAATGCTATCTGATCGTTCCTCCGAGCGAAGGATGAAACCTTTCCCCCGAAGGGTTAATTGAGCCACATGGCGGTCATTTGCATTTCTGGCTGTCTTTGCATAAGAAAGGTCTACGCGACATTCATCAACTTCATCGAGGAATTTCTCAAGCTTTTCAACTTTCGTCACCACATAATCATGCAATCGGTCACTCAACTCTAAGTTTTTTGTGAAGATATCAATTTTTACAGTCATTAAAGCCTCCATATCAAGTGGGTTAATGAATTATACTTGATTCAATGTTCCTTCGGCAAAAGGAAAATTCCGAGTGAAGCCCGCAACCGTGACACCAAAAACATCTGCTGTTTGTGCACTTTTTAACGCAGCAGCGCATGCGCCAATCGTTGCGCCAGTCGTGGAAACATCATCAACCAGTAACACACGCTTTCCTGCAACAACTTTAGGATTTGCCTGGAATGCCCCTTCTACATTTGATCGGCGTTCCTGTGCAGAAAGCCCAACCTGTGAAGGCGTATTTCGAATCCGCTTCAACCCATAAGGTGCATAAATTGCTCCAATCTTGATCGCGAGAGGTTTGGCGATCAAAGCAGACTGGTTATACCCACGTTGGCGTACTCGTTCCGCGCTGAGCGGGACCGGAATGATCAGATCAATTTGCCAGCTCATTTTACAGAGGAGATCAGCCACCCATTCGGAAAACATCTCCCCCAACGCCTGATTATTCTCATATTTCAAAGCATGGATGCATTCACGCACCACACCTTCATAAATTGCAACAAATTTATAATCTGTACAATCCGGTGATGGGTTCTGTGCTTGCAGTACTGCCCAATCAGGATTGTGACCTTCATTTATGGCTACGAATTTAATTTTATCTTTACAAACCTGGCACAAACGATAACCTGGTTCGCCACACCCAGCACAAACAGGTGGATAAATCCAGTCTAAAACCTTCCAAAATCCTGAGTGTAGAAATTCGATTGCTCGTTGGTTCAATAGCTTAATGATTTGATTGATGCTTTATTGAATAGATTCCAAAAATTCCTGCATAAGATTTGATAATGCTGGCCTGAGGAGTAGATAGATGGTAACCAACACCATCAATACCAATATGATGATCAAAATCCACTCAACCAAACCTTCCCCCCTATCATCAGGTAGTTTAAATTTTGCCATAATACCTCCTCCACAAATGATTATTTATCATTATAGCTTATCCTGAAAATCCGTTATAATTAACCTTGATGTTAGCGTGATCATAAATTCCATAGATAATCTATTGCTAACTTATTTGAGTATTTGTATAATAATTAAGAAAATTAAAAATGGTCAAGGAACCCACCTAAAACCTACAAACGATCCAAGGAGGAACTATGAGTGATATTTTAGATAAAGTGATAGGCGATCAGGACTTTTTCAAGAAACTTCTTGCAAAAATTCCAGGATTCAAAGGCTATATTGAGCGCGGTGATCGGCGAATGTCCGATAAATTGTTGCGTGATAAGATCGCTGATGAATTTGAAACCCAATACCAGCGAGTGTCAAGCTTGCAACGGGACCTGATCAACCACGGTGAGATCGGCTATATTGATGATCTCGAATCTGCTGCGATCAAGCTTCGCCAATTTATAGATCGTGTTCGGACAGCATCCTACGGCTACGCGGGTCTGTTTGATGCCATCAAAATCAAACAAGAGGAGCTCGAACAGGTCTACCAATATGATAGCGCATTGCTCGATCTCTCAGAAACCGTGAAGTCGGCAATTGATAATGTTGAAACTTCCATCGGCACCGATGGATTGGATGCTTCAATCCGCCATCTTATCAGCGTCAGTCAGCAATGTGTGGATGCCTTCAACAAACGGTCTGAAGTGATGAAAGGCATCGCGGAAGAAGCCCAGAATTAATACGAATGATAGAATCGTGATTGTAAATCAAGATTAGAAATTGGAGTAAATAAATATGGCTAGAATTTTTGATGTTGTTGAATATCCACGCGAGATGAAGGACGAGCTTGTTCACCGTTTCCCTGAAACTGGTGTTGCTGATCTGCGGATCGGTTCTCAGGTCATCGTCCGCGAAGGACAAAATGCTGTTTTCATGCGAGATGGACGAGCCCTGGATGTATTTGGTCCCGGCCGCCACACCATCACAACTGCGAATATCCCCCTGTTGGTAGATCTCATTGGTGTCGCCTTCAATAATCGAACACCATTCACAGCGGAAATCTATTTCGTTTCCATGCGAGAATTTGTCGATCAAAAATGGGGAACACCGCAACCGATCATCGTCCGCAATCCTGGTGTGGGTTTAGGCGTTGCATTACTGCAAGGTTTCGGAACCTACAGCTTCCAGGTCAGTGACCCGCAGCAATTTGTTGGGCAGATTGTCGGTGCCCAGGGTTACTACCGCACCAGTGACATAGAAGATCGACTGCGCACCATGCTCCTTTCGAAGCTTCAGGATCTGTTGGGCGAAACGACCGCCAAGAGCAATGTTATGGAGCTGATCGGACAGACCAATGAGCTTTCCGCAGGTGTTCGTGCCCTTGCCCAAGATGATTTCAAGGCAGTCGGTATGACCCTGAAGTCTTTCTACATTGGCAACCTGAAACCCTCTTCCAAATCGGCAGAGGAATTACGGGCAATGGGTATGCTCGATATGCAAACCTACACCCAGTTGCAGGCTGCAGATGCCATGCGAGAAGCTGCTCAAAACCCGAGCGGCGGCGCTGGACTGACAGCAGGAATTGGTGCTGGTATGGGCATTGGTAATGCACTCAGCGGTGCATTAGGAACCGTCGGCCAACAACAGGCTGCCCCATCCGCTGGAGCGCCTGCAGCTGGTGCTGCTGGTGCCATGCCTGACGTGATGACACCTGCTGAAGCAGCGGAATTCTTGAAGGTGTCTGCCGAGGATGTCATTGCAGCCATTGAAGCCGGTGATTTGAAAGCACGAAAAATTGGTACAGCCTTCCGGATAAGTAAGGAATCCCTCAACGATTTCCTTAACGGCTAAACCCAAATAAGAAAAATAATGATTACAGGTTGCCCTGATCTTTTGGGCAGCCTGTTTTTTCTTTCCTCTTAAGATTTCAACCAATAATAAAGCTTCACCGACATCTCCGAATATGTCTTACCTTTGGATCAAGTCTGTGCAAAAAGCAGGTTTGTTGGCAGTTCAGAGACCCATGGTCATGGTATAATTGATTAACAAATCCTTAATATCTAAGATTAATCAATGAGACTTCACGAATACCAATCCAAAGAAATTTTCTCAAATTACAATATCCAAATTCCCCGTGGGCATCTGGCATCAACGCCAGAAGAAGCCAAACTTATCGCTGAAGAATTGAGCGGACCTGTCGTTCTGAAAGCACAGGTATTGGTTGGAGGTCGAGGGAAGGCTGGGGGAATCCGCTTGGTGAAAACACCATCTGAGGCTGAGGATTTAGCGTCCAAAATTCTTGGAAGCCGGATCAAAGAGCTCCCTGTCAGGCGCATATTGGTCGAAGAAGCGATCACATTTCAACAGGAAATCTATCTTGGGATGACAATCGACCGTCAATATGGTGAGATCATTCTGATTGCCAGTTCTGAAGGCGGGGTCGATATTGAAGAAGTTGCTCGTCTCAAACCCGAAAAAATTTCCCGAATCAACATCAATCCCTTGCTAGGTTTGCGGGATTTCCAGACGCGCGATCTCGCCTCCGAAATTGAAATCCCTCGTAATCTATGGCGTGCATTTATCCTCATTGCCCATAACTTATATCGTGCTTATACCAATATTGATGCAACCTTGGCTGAGATCAATCCCCTCGTGATCACCAGCGACAATCGATTGGTCGCATTGGACGGCAAGATCATTTTGGATGACAATGCCTTATTCAGACACCCTGATTTTGTGGATAAGCGTGACATATCTGCCGAGCCACCTGAAGAAACAGAAGCGCGCAAATTCTGCCTGTCCTATATCAAAATGGATGGAAACATCGGATGCCTTGTCAACGGTGCAGGTTTGGCTATGGCAACCATGGACATCATTAAGCATTTGGGCGGACAACCCGCCAATTTCCTTGATATTGGCGGCGGTGCTGGTGCAGAAAAAGTCGCTGCAGCACTCAGGATCATCCTTGCAGACAAACAGGTAAAAACTGTTCTGATCAATATATTCGGAGGTATCACACGCTGTGATGAGGTTGCTGTTGGCATTCGGCATGCCCTGGATGAGATCCAAACGGATTTGCCTTTTGTGGTCCGCCTGGTCGGCACAAATGAACATGAAGGAAAACAGATCCTGGCTAAGGCTGAATTAGAAACTGCTGATACACTTCACGAGGCTGCAGAAAAAGCGATCGCACTCGCAAGGGAGATTGATTGATGAGTATATTGCTCAATGTCGAAACACGGCTTCTGATCCAGGGAATAACGGGACAAGAAGGTTCATTTCATGCGCAACAGATGTTCAACTATGGAACCGAGATCGTAGCTGGTGTCACACCTGGCAAAGGTGGTGAGTGGGTTTTAGATGGAAAAGTCCCAGTCTTTGATTCAGTCCGAACAGCCGTCGAAGCTACCGGTGCAAATACCAGCGTCATTTTTGTGCCCGCCCGGTTCGCTGCCGATGCAATTCTTGAATCAACAGATGGGGGAATTGAATTGATTGTATGCATCACCGAAGGCATTCCAATCAGTGAGATGCTCCAGGTTAGACAAGTCATACAGACCAAAAACATTCATTTAATTGGTCCTAATTCTCCCGGGATTATTGCCCCACCTCATCAAAAAGTAGGAATCATTCCTGATTCCATCACTCAGCAAGGTACGGTTGGCATTGTTTCCCGCTCAGGAACATTGACCTACGAAGTTCTTTATGCACTCAAACGTGAAGGGATCGGCACCAGCACCTGTGTAGGTATTGGCGGAGACCCCATCATAGGAACAACTTTTGATGAGATCCTATCGTTTTTTGAGGCAGATTCCCAAACTGAATCTGTGATTTTGATCGGTGAAATCGGTGGACAGGATGAGGAACAAGCAGCTGACTATATTGCAAACCATATGACCAAGCCTGTTATCGGGTTAATTGCAGGGCAGGCTGCGCCACCAGATAAGCGTATGGGTCATGCAGGCGCGATCGTTGAAGGCGGAATTGGAACCGCGCAATCAAAAATTGATGCTCTTAAAAATACAGGTGTACAAATTGCAAACTATCCAGAACAAATACCTGAGATACTAAAAAACCTCTAAATAATTTTGCTCTGATATCATCTTTGCCATAATTGAGAATTTTCGCATTAATATTTCAGCCAAAGGTTGTGTCGATTACTGGTCAACACATTATTTTGTCACTGGAATTAATCATAATTAACTTATTTCATAGGAGAACAAATGAAAATATATCAATGGGGTATTCTCAGCACAGCAAACATTGGGCGAAAAGCCATGATCCCTGCATTGAAATCATCCAACGCCGCAAAAGTCACCGCTGTTGCCAGCCGTGATATTAAAAAAGGCAGGCAATTTGCAAAAGAATTGGAAATACCCAATGCATATGGGGAGTACCAATCCCTGCTTAATGATCCCACAATCGATATCATTTACAATCCCCTTCCGAACCATTTACATAAACCTCTGACAATCCGGGCTGCAGAAGCCGGAAAGCATATTTTATGTGAAAAGCCCCTCGGTTTAAATGCGGATGAATGCCATGAAATGATTGCTGCAGCAAAAGCAAATGGCGTTCAACTGATGGAGTCGTTTATGTATCGCCACCACCCGCGCATCAAAGCAGCCCATGATATGATTCAAAAAAATGCCATTGGAGAAGTGAAAACCATTGAATCCGCCTTCACTTTTTATCTGGAACGTCCTTGGGACATTCGCCTAAAACCTGAGATGGGCGGTGGAGCTGCAATGGATGTCGGGTGTTACTGCATCAACATCAGCCGTTTGATGGCAGGAAGAGAGCCTGAAGTTGCCCAAGCAAGGGCGGTCATCGGGGAAAGCGGTGTAGACATTCAATTGGCAGCGATTTTAGACTTTGGAAATGGTCTATTGGCACATTTTGATTGTGGATTTAATCAAAACAGCCGCCAACGCTGCATCATCTCCGGCACAGAAGGCTTTATGGTTTTGAGAGATGTGTTCGTGCCAGGTAAGGCAGAAACAGCAATCGTTCACATTAAAGATGATCAATCTCAAACAGAACATTTCCCGGGAGTGGATCACTATCAACTGATTGCTGAGGATTTTATGGCAGGGATCGAAAGCGGAATACTACCCTATCCACCTGAAGATGCTGTTGCGAATATGCGTGTCATTCAAGCCGTATTAGAATCAGTAAGAAATTTTGGGAAGCCCGTAGCAATTTATTAAATTCATAAATATTTAAGAAAACCAAAAAGTATTCTTGCAATTTTTCTTGGCATTTAGTAGAATGTCAATAATCAAAGGAGTGAAGCCATGATTGTCGGAAAACGAATGTCCACCCAGTTGATTACTGTCCCACCCGATCTGACCTTACCTGAAGCATTTGCTTTGATGAAAAAGGAGAATATTCGCCGATTGGTCATCGTCGATAAGGGGAAGATGGTCGGTTTGGTCACCAAAAATGATCTTGAAAATGCTCTACCCTCCAAGGCAACATCACTAAGTATGTGGGAGATTAATTACCTGATTGAAAAGGTCAAAGTATCTGATGTGATGATCAAAGATGTCATCACCGTGAATGAAGATACCCCCATTGAAGAAGCTGCCCGGCTTATGGCTGATAAGAAGATCAGCTGTTTGCCAGTTTTACGAAATAACGATGTCGTGGGGATCATCACTGAGACGGATCTTTTTCGCATTTTCCTGGAAGTTTTGGGTGCAATGCACACTGGCATTCGACTTTCAGCTGAAATTTCCGTAGATCCCGGTTCTATCGCCAAGCTCACCCAGGCAATTTATGAAGCAGGTGGCGACATCATCTCTTTTGGTACTTTCTTGGGTGATTCAATTTCAAAGGATGAAGTCACTGTAAAAGTTCAGGGTGTTGAAATTGAAAAACTAAAAGAAGCGATAACCCCACACATCCTCAATTTGATGAGCATACGTGAGGTTTAAGGATAGCAAACACATTTGTTTTTTGATTTAGTAATGGCTGAAAATTGAGCGCTCTATCTATCTCATTATCTATAACGAACAAACCTCCGAGATTTCGGAGGTTTTATTTTAAGAGATATAAAATCGATGTAAACTAAATTTCATTCAAAAATGATGATCTTAGAATTTTGTTTCAATAAATTCGATCACATCTTGAACGGTTTGAATCTCGCGTGCGTCTTCATCAGAAATAGTAATATCAAATTTCTCGCAGAACCCATCAATCAGGAAAAATTGATCCATTGAGTCTGCTTTTAAATCTTCAATGAAACGTGTTTCGGGGGTAATATTAACATCATCAATTTTCAATACGTCAATTATGACTTCTTTAACTTTTTCGAATGTATCGGACATCATGCCTCCTAGCTTAATAATGACTAAACAAATTCTAACGCGCCTTGTAAAACTGTCAAGTCTAAAAATAATCTTCAAGGTTAATAAACCCTAAATCATGCAAAAAGATACGCCCATCAATCAACGAAAAGACGACCACATCCGGATCAATCTTAATCAGGATGTTCAATCTGGTCGATCGACCGGATTGGAAAAATATCATTTCATTCATCAGGCTTTACCTGAAATGTCCCTGGAGGAAGTCCAACTATCCCAGACCATTTTTGGTAAAACCCAACGTGTGCCGTTTTATGTCTCATCTATGACGGGTGGAACACGGAAAGCAGAACAGATCAACAGGAACCTGGCAACCGCAGCTCAAAAGATGGGTTTTGCCATGGGTGTCGGCTCACAGCGTGCAGCAATTATAAATCCAGACTTGGCGTCCTCTTTTCAGGTTCGTAAATATGCACCAGATATCCTGTTGTTTGCCAACCTTGGCGCGGTTCAGCTTAATCTGGGATATGGGGTCGATGAATGCCGGCGCGCAGTTGAGATGATCGAGGCAAATGCGTTAATCTTACATCTCAATCCACTCCAGGAAGCCTTACAGCCGGAAGGGGATACCGATTTTTCGGGTCTGGTTAAAAAGATCAGGAAAGTTCGTGAAAAGCTAGCTGTTCCTGTGATCGTCAAAGAAGTGGGCTGGGGACTTTCACAAAAAGCATCTCAAATGCTGTTTGACGCTGGTGTGGATGCCGTAGATGTGGCTGGTGCAGGGGGCACATCCTGGTCGCAGGTCGAAATGTATCGGATTAAAGACACCTATCGCCGCCAAACAGCCAATTTCTTCAAGGATTGGGGGATTCCAACCGCCGAATCCATTCGAAACGCGCGCTTGGTGAATAAGGAATGGATTGTCTTTGCATCAGGAGGGTTGAAAAACGGGATGGATGCTGCGAAATGCCTTGCATTAGGTGCGAATCTGAGCGGGATGGCCGGGATCCTGCTTAAGGCTGCCAATGACTCTTTTGAAACGACCGTTAACGTTATGCGAATGCTTGTTGAACAGCTGCGCATAACCATGTTTGCCACTGGCACTCGGAAACTGGCTGATCTGACATCTGAAAAGCTTGTAAAAGAAGACTAACCTGGACTGCTTCATGATCCTGAGCCAACACCAAAACAGCCTCCTCCCGTTGATTGAAAGCCATTTAGAGCGCTTTATTGAATCTCAGGATTTCAGTCACAGCCAGCATCTCAAGCAGATGATCCGGTACCAGATGGGCTGGGAAGATCAAGGTTTGAGAGGGAAACGTGTTCGACCTTTCCTGGTTCTTTTAACGGCAAGAGCATTCGGTGGTGATATTGAAAAGGCTATGCCTGCAGCGCTTTCCGTTGAATTTCTCCATAATTTCACCCTGATCCATGATGATATTGAAGATCAATCCCTGGTGCGACATAACCGCCCCACCCTGTGGAATCGATGGGGAATTGCCCAAGCGATCAACGCCGGCGATGCGCTTTTTAGCATTGCACAATTAGCTATGCTTGACCTGGCAAAGACCTGTGGCGCTTCCATTGCTGTTCAGGCTGCAAAACGAGTTAATCAAACATGCCTCCACCTCACCCGTGGGCAACTTATGGATATCGCTTTCGAAACCGACGATTCCATAACGCCCCAGGCTTACCTGGACATGATTGCGGGAAAAACGGGGGCATTGCTGGCCTTATGTGCAGCGCTTGGCGGATTGACGGCGGATCAGGATGCCCAAAAAGTCAAATTATTGTCTGAATTTGGCAGTTCGCTTGGGATGGCTTTTCAAATTCGAGATGATATTCTAGGAATTTGGGGCGATCCGGTGAAAACAGGCAAATCCGTAAGCAGCGATCTTCTAACCAGGAAGAAAACCCTACCGATCCTTTTCGGGTTAACCCAAAGCCAGGTCTTTTCCAACATGTGGCAAATGGAAGGCTTGGGCGAAGATCAAATTAGACAGATGGCAGCCCTTCTAGAAGAATGTGGTGCGCGCCCTTTTGCCAATCAATTTGCGGAAAACTACACGAACCACGCGTTTGAAGTACTTGGTAACCTCTTCCCCCAGCCTGCTGAATTAAATGCTGAAGCTAAGGCTCTATTTGAACTCAGCAATGAATTATTGAAACGTGAGATCTAAACATCAAATGGTTTGTTCTTGTTCTAGAATTTTTTTCTGATGATCTCGACTGCGAAGCATTAACCACAACACCTGGGAAATATGAGCAACTGCAAATGCGGTAACAGCGACATAGATCCCAACAATGTTTTGCAAGACAATCCCCAAAACTAAAACAGCACCCATCGACAGCAAAAAGATGACAACAGACTCAGCAATCGGATTCGTCTTACCCACATGAACAATGATCCCCTGATAAAAAGAGATGTAAATGGTAATAAGCGTGATCGGCACACTGATCGCCATTGCTGTCGCCGCAATTGGGATAAGGAGCTCAGGAAGTCTTGAAACATCCCCAAACCAGAACTTCGATATTGGTGTAAATACCAAAAGCGATACAATAAATGTGGATACTAAAGAAGCCCACAGGGAAAATTTCTTCAGCACCCGATAGCCATCCCGTTCTTCCAGCAAAGCCACAACAGCTTCGTTGTAAGCCAGTCCCGGACTGCGAAACAGGAAGAGCAACCCGCCAATAACGGACCAGACTGCGAGAGACTCAAGAGGATTCGGCATCCTCGAAACAGCTGCACTCACGAGGGGTTGCCACAACAACCCGAGGGAAGTGGTAAGTACCAGGGGAAAATAAAAAGCAGAAAAACGTTTCAGGGTTAAAGGCTGTTGAGCAGGAGGGGCTTGTTTGATTTCGTCTTGAAATTTTCGCACACGCAGTCCGGCATAAAGTGCCTCCACGCTAACGCCCAAACCCTGGGCAAAACCAGCAATTATCGTTCCGGGGATCGTCTTCAATGAATAGCCAATAATTAACACCAAGCCTACAGTCATTAACCGAACGATCGTTGTTTCGCCAACCATATGCGAATGGTTGAAACGGATCATAGCCCCTTGTTGAAAGCGTCGAAAACCGATGCCTAATGACCAGGGTGCCATGAAAAGCATCCCTAACCTTGCCGGCTCGATAACTTCCTCAGGCACAGCTAAAAGGACCCCTGCAACGAAATCAAACAACGGTGTACTGGCGATCAGAACATGCAAAAACATGCACGCCCCACCAAGGATCAGCGTGATCTTCCTCAGTTTTCGATAAGAATCCCAATCTCGGCTGAGGGCAGTGGATGCCGCTAAAAGCATAACAATTGGGGCTTCGATGGCAACAGCAACCGGATAGCTCACCCCACCATAGGCGGCAAGGTTGACCTCAGGTTTTGACAGGCGAGCGATCATCGCTGTTATTATGGGCATTTCGATGCTCATCAACACCCAGCTGGCAACCAACGGAAGCCAGGTTTTCAGGACTCTTTTTCCAGACAGTGGGCGGTCTTTTAGCGAAAAGGTGGTTGTATCTGTCAATAGAGCTTTCTCAGTGAATCATTTACTTGGATTCATAAAATGAACGCAGTCATTTATTTTGAATGAGGGTCCTGGTGCAGGATTTCAATTGCGCCCTGGGCGATCATTGCCACTGCATAAGGCAAGCAGGATTCATCAATGTCAAATTTGGGATGATGGTGCCCATAATCAAGTCCCTTTTCATGATTGGCTGAACCAACCATGATGAAACAGCCAGGGATTTCCTGCATCATAAATGAAAAGTCCTCAGAGCCCATCGTTTGGAAGTCACTTGAAATTTGTGATGCGGGATCCAATGTTCGGACAACATCGCTCATTATTTCAACCAGGTTTGGGTCATTCACCACCGGATAGGTGATCCGCTCCAATTGGATTTCAGCATGGCAGCCCATCCCCTCCGCTATTGAGTGAACAATGCTCTGAAATCGGTCATAGACATTATCAAAAACATCTGCTTTGAATGTGCGGATGGTGCCCGAGAATGTTGCCTCCTGGGGAATGATATTAAAAGCTGACCCTGTCTCCATTTTGCAGACAGAGACAACCGCACTCTCCAAAGGATGAATGTTGCGCGAAATAATGGATTGGAGAGCGGTGATGATCTGAGCTGATGCGACAACTGGATCCACACTGAGATGGGGAGATGCCGCGTGCCCGCCTTTACCTGTGATCTTAACCGAAAAGATTTGCGCCCCTGCCATCAATGGCCCCGGAGTCAACCCATACCAACCCACCGGTTGGTCATTCCAGACGTGCATTGCCAGAGAATAATCGACCTTTGGTTTTTCCAAAATCCCATCTTTGACCATTAATTCTGCCCCACCAGCCCCTTCTTCACCAGGCTGAAACACGAATTTGATCGTCCCGGGCAAAGTTTCTTTGCGGGTTGCCAAAATTCTTGCCGTGCTCAATCCCACAGCAACATGGCTGTCATGCCCGCAGGCATGCATCTTCCCGGGGTTTTGTGAGGCATAATCAACGCCTGTTTCCTCCATGATCGGTAACGCATCCATATCAAACCGAAGAAGCAGGACAGGTGTTTCCTTCGCTCCGCGCAGCAAGCCAACCACACCCGTTTTCCCAATACCGGTGGCAACTTCCAGCCCAAGCTCTTTCAACCTTTCAGCAACAATGCCTGCCGTACGGATTTCTTCCAATCCCAATTCAGGATGACGGTGCAGATCACGGCGAGTTTGGATTGTTTCCTCTTTAATAGCCATTGCTTCATCAATAATCTTCATACCTTTTACCTCCTGAATACGATCCGACGAAAGGACTCTTCATACGTAAATCCCTGCTGATTATCCTTTTGAACCCGTTCAATCATATGTCTTTCAAATTCATCCAGATCCCCGATTTGAGAAGCATGGTGCTTCAGCGCTTCCAGCCTATCATTCCAGTAGGGTGTCACATCCAGGCAAACATCCGCTTGATTCGTCAGGCTTAACCAAACCTCTTCAACTGAATGAGGAAGGTACATTTCATCAAGCAGTTCAGGAAAGAAGAATGCGTTCCCTGCTGCAGGGAATAGGGCATCCAAAACAACCTGCCCGGCATACCGATGATCTGGATGATTGAGATACTGTTGACTTGGGAATAAATTGGTCGGATCACAGGTCACTAAAATATGAGGTCGATGCTGTCGAATAGACCTGACCACATCCTTGCGCATCTCAAGGTTTGGGAACAAATAACCATCCTCATAATCGAGGTAGTCAATGGATAAGACGCCCAGACTCTGTGCTGCCTGAGCCTGCTCCTGTTCCCTGATCGACATAATTTTATCTGCACTCAAGGTATCATCCTTGGCGCCTTTATCCCCCTTAGTTAGAAGTGTGTAACGCACACGATGACCGGCTTTAGCCCAACGCGCAATCGTCCCACCCAGGAAAAATTCTGGGTCATCCGGATGCGCCAGAATGACAAGAATGTCTTTTAAGCTGTCCCAACCTTCTTGATGGTCCATGGGCGAGTTTTCCCGATTTCGTTTACGATGATGAATCCCTGCGTTTTGAACGGCGGGATCTCTGCCCACGCCTTCGATTGGATGATTTTGAACTTTGCCTTTTTGAAGATTGGTCACCTTCAGAGGCAGGCTGCTGATCCTCAAGCAAATCCACAATCTCTTGATGCTTCTTTTCTTCCACGGGTAAAGGTTCAACCTCTTCTCCCCTGGCGATTCTTTCAGCACGATTGATTTCATCCATTGAAAACTGTCTTGGACCGATTTCTGGCAGATCAACAATCACAGCCTGGCGTAATGGCAGGATCTGAATCACCCGTCCCTCACCCATGGGTGTGATCACCTTGCGCTTTCGCTTTGGGAGTGTTTTGATCGCTTCGACATATTGTTCATATTCATAACTCAAACAACAGCGCAAACGACCGCACATACCTGTAATTTCCGAAGGGGTCAGGGAAATATCCTGGGTTTTTGCCATCCTTATGGAAATGGATGAAAAATCGGTCAAAAATTTTGAACAGCAGCGTGTTTCCAACCCACAGGCACCCATCCCCTGGATCAATTTTGCAGCATCCCTGGGTCCAATCTGGCGCAACTCAAGCTGAACATCTTTTTCCATTTTTTGAATGTCCTGGTGAAGGCGCTTCAAGTTATAATTCACTGAAGGCTCACTATTGAGCAGGATGAAAAGCTGATTACCATCCAGCGAATATTCAACTGAAACAATTTTTATTGCACTCAAGCCATTCTGATTAAGATATTCTTTTACCTTTTCCGTTGTTTCCTCTTCCCGCAAGGAAAGCGCTTTTCGCTGTAAAAGGTCCGCAGGAGTTGCTGGGCGTTCAACTGATTTGAAAGAACGCAAATCAAGATCCGCATCATCTATCCCTACCTGAGTGATATTTGCCAGCTGCAAGCCGCGACTCGTCCGAACGATCACCGGGTCACCGGCTTTGAGCTCGGTATAGCGAGATGCATCAAAATAATAGTTTTTGCCAACGGGTTCGAATTGAACGCCAATAATGTTGTTTTGACTCATAAAATCATTATAACCGATCCGTAAATGCGTCAGTGTTGTAAATCATCCAAGCAATTCCATACTCATCCGGGCAGCTACAGATTGTGCCAACGCGGTCAATGCTTGGGCACCAGGAGACTCAGGATCGCGCACAACCACAGGCGCACCCTGGTCGCCACCAGCCCGAATGTTCTCATCAATCGGGATATTGGCGAGTAAAGGCACACCCGCCATACCTGCCAGTTGTTCACCGCCTCCCTCACCGAAGATCCGTCGTAGGCTGCCGTCTTCCATTTCAAGATAGCTCATATTCTCAACAACGCCCAGGACAGGGACATCCATCTTCTTGAACATGGACGCAGCTCGGTAAGCATCATCTAGGGAGACCTGTTGCGGCATGGTAACGATCACACCACCGCTCAATGGGACGGTCTGAACGAGTGAAAGCTGGACGTCGCCCGTGCCTGGCGGCAGATCAACAATCAGGTAGTCCAATTCACCCCAATCCACATCCATCAAAAATTGTTTGATGGCGGAATGGAGCAATGGTCCTCTCCAAATCAGGGGTTGTCCAGGTGTGACCATGAAACCGATCGACATGACTTTGACGCCGTAGGCTTCTGCAGTCTGAATCTTACTCCCTTGCGGGGTTGGCGGAAGCGCGTTAACGCCCATCATGGTTGGCACGTTCGGACCATAAATATCTGCATCCATCAATCCGACTTTTGCGCCGCATTCTGCCAGGGCAACGGCGATATTGACCGCAATGGTAGATTTTCCAACGCCGCCTTTGCCTGAGCCAATCGCTATGATGTTCTTGATCGACAAATTTTCAATCTTCTTATCTTCCATCACCCGTGCCCCCATGGTGACTTTCACCGATTTGACACCATCAATTGCCAAAACAGCATTTTCTGCATCTTTTTGGATTTGGTTACGAAGCGGACAGGCAGGGGTGGTTAATTCAACAGTAAATGAGACCTGTGACCCGTTAACTTCAATATCTTTGATCATATTCAAACTCACCAGGTCTTTCCGCAGTTCTGGATCTTGAACCTGGCTGAGGGCTGCTATAACTTGTGCCTTGGTGACACCGGACATAATCTTCAATTCCTTTCAAACTTCACTTAAAAAATATTTTCGTTGTTTTGTCATCTGTAAAGCCTGATTGCAAGGCTATCAAGATGGCTCAATTTGGATTTATAAGAACAAACTGTATGCACACCTGGTCTATTTTACCCACTTATAACTTAAATTTCCAATAAAATAATTCAAGCAGACCAATTTACATCCAAGACATCATTTTTATAAACTGTCAATGTAGAAATTTTTCGTGTGGATTTTATCAGTAATTAAGTAAGAATTGTATCGATAAGTGTTAACTAACCGGATTGCCAAGTTATCACTTTTAAAAAAACTTGCTTATATTTTCCTCTATTCACATTTTTTTAAGTGATTTATAATAAACATTGGCTGTAAAGCTGAACGACTCCTCAGATCTAGAAAATTCAATATGCTGTGGACAAAAGGATCCTATGATCCGTCCAGAAAATGACTGGACATCACCAGTCAAGGGGAATTAATGATGACGTTAATATTTTTCAATGCCGTCCATTGAAAGGAGTTGATTTTAATGAAACCTATCCGCATAACCGTATTTCACCTCATTGTTCTTGCTATTCTTGTCATCACTCTATTTCCTTCGCATAAAACCGCTATTGCTGCAGGAATGAACTTTGTGGTCAACTCGACTCTTGATGAGGAAGATCAAGATAAGGAGGATTTGATTTGCCTGACCGCTTCAGGTGCATGCACATTGCGAGCAGCCATTCAACAGTCAAATGCGTACCCTGGACCGGCTACCATTACCTTTAGCATTACACCTAAATTAATCTTAGACCGGGTGATCACACTCAGTTCAGCTCTTCCGACGATTGACGAGGAGATTACCATTCAAGGACCAAATACCTTGGGAGGAGCAATCATCATCAATGGTAGCGGCATTTCAGCCCATGGTTTGGAAATTTTAGAAGAAGCAATTAATGTCACAATTTCAGATATAAAAATCACAAACTTTGGGAAGAGCGGCATAAATATTGATGGCGCGGATAATGTCACCATCTCAAATTGCGTGATTGGACCATATTCTGGCCTTCTTTCCTACCCTGGTAACGCTTGGCGGGGGATCACGATTATTAATGCGAATGGTGCTCAAATCCTTAACAATGTCATAGCCGGGAATGGCAGTCCAACCTCAGATGGTTCGGGAATTAGAATCGATTTAGGCGGCTCACATACCATCAAAGGTAACAGGATCGGTACAGATTCGCTCGGAAACAGCGCTCAACCAAACACCGGTTCAGGGATTAACATCTTTGGATCATCCAATAATGTGATTGGGGGGAGGCTTGCAACAGATCGAAATGTCATTTCAGGAAATGGCGGCAATGGGATCGCCATTGTATCAGGATACTATGGTGGAGGTGGAACTTACTATGAATCAACAGCTAACCTTGTGATAGGGAATTTTATTGGTACGGATTTATCGGGGACAATATCCCTCGCCAATGGCAGTGATGGCATTAATCTTTCGCTCGATGTCAACACAATTATTGGGGGAAGTGCAGCTGGGGATGGCAACCTGATCTCTGGCAATCGGGGTGCAGGGATTCAAACCGGCGGCAAATCAACAACGATTCGCGGTAATGCGATAGGAACGGATGCTTCAAGGACAGCAGCTATCCCAAACACATCCGGGATTGTGACTTATGGTCAGGAGGGCATCCTAATCGGCGGGATTTCGAGTTCAGAAAGTAATACGATTGCATATAACACAAAAGATGGCATTTATATCAATTATTCATCCTTTAATAAACAAATCAAAGGCAATGCTATCTATGAGAACGGCGGACTCGGCATAAATTTAATTGCTGATTCCGACGAAGCAGCTTTAGACTATTCTAAGGTCACCCCGAATGACCCGGGCGATAGTGATATCGGCGGCAATCAATTGCAAAATTTCCCAATCATCACATCCGCAGACTATGCTGGAACCACATCCGTGACCGTCAAAGGCTACCTGAACAGCTCCCCCTCTTCGCTTTTTATTTTGCACTTTTATGGCAATGACGAATGTGATCCTTCTGGTTATGGGGAAGGTCAGGTCTATCTGGGTTTGACGGATGTCACCACGAATCCGAGTGGCTTAGCCAGCTTTACTAAAATGTTGAGCATACCCAAGGAATTCGACTGTATTTCAGTCACAGCGATGGATTACATGGGAAATACGTCTGAATTTTCATCATCCGGGATGAATTTCATTTATTTGCCGCTGTTACTTAAGTAGTCAAAACATATTTCCGCTCATCAATAAAATCAACAAAAAAGGTGCGTATTTCTGAATAACGCACCTTTTTTTGGTCATATTTCATTGTTTGAATGAACCAATCGTTTGATCAAACTTTCGTTCATTACTCCACGGTCACGCTCTTCGCCAGGTTGCGCGGTTGATCCACATCCAGACCCAACAACGCGGCAATGTGATAGGCAAACAGCTGCAGAGGTATGGTTGTTATCACCGGGCTAAGCAGCCAGGGCGTCTCTGGCACCCAGATAATATTGCTGGTAAGGTCAGGGATGCGCGTGTCACCATCTGTGGCAACCGCGATCACCTCCCCACCGCGTGCCATCGCCTGTTCAATCTGGCTGATCATCTTGTCATACCAGGGATCCTGCGGAGCCAGCGCCACAACAGGCATGTTGCGATCGATCAACGCGATCGGGCCGTGCTTCATCTCCCCAGCGGGATAACCTTCGGCATGGATATACGAAATCTCCTTGAGCTTCAACGCCCCCTCATAGGCAATTGGCATATTGATCCCCCGCCCAAGATATAGCATATGTCGCATGTTCTTGAACTTTCGTGCCAAGGCTGCCACATTCTTTTCCCGTGCAAGACATTCACCGACCAATGCGGGGATGCCCATCAAGTCCCTGACGCGCTCAAAACGCACCTCATCTGATAACGTCCCTCGCAAGTCGCCCAGGTAAACCGCAAGCAAATACAGGTCGATCAGGGGTGCTGTGAAAGCCTTGGTAGATGCGACGCCAATCTCAGGCCCCACCTGCATGGGGATGCATCCATCTGCGATCCGCATAGCTTGCGAGCCAATCGCGTTCACATTGGACCACAATTTCGCCCCTTTGGAGCGCCCCTCTTCCATTGCAGCCAGCGTATCAGCGGTTTCTCCAGACTGGCTGATTGCCAATACAACCGTATTTTCATCCACCAGCGGATTGGCATAGCGAAATTCAGAGGCAATTGCCACTTCAACCGGTACTCGCGCAATCCGCTCGATCAAAATTTTACCCACCATACCTGCATGGGCAGCAGTCCCGCACGCGGTGATGAGGATCTTGTTGATCGATTGGGCTTTTTTCGTGTCCAGGTTCAATTCATGCAAAAGAACCTTACCCTCATCAAAATCGACCCGCCCTGCCAGGGTATCCATTAAGGATCGGACCTGTTCGTGGATTTCCTTCTGCATAAAATGGCGATATTCGCCCTTTTCAGCAGCCACCGGGTCCCAAGCAATTGTTTGAACATGATTGGGAATGGGATTTCCCTGGATATCGCTGATAGATATTTTTTTTCGGGTAACCACAGCCATTTGGTGTGATTCAAGGAACACGACCTGCCGTGTGTGCTCAAGAATCGCGGGCAGGTCCGAAGCGACGTAGTTTTCATCCTCGCCCATGCCGATCACAACCCCGCCTGCGTTCCCGATTCGGGCGGCAACAATCTTATCCGGCTCACGAGAGGATAAAACCACGATCCCATGGGCACCTTTTAATTGCAGCAATGTCTGGCGGACAGCGGCTTCTAGATTGCTATATTGACCATAGAATTTCTCGACAAGGTGAACAATCGTTTCTGTGTCTGTTTCAGATTTAAATTCCGAACCCTCTGCTATTAAAGCTTCTTTCAAAGCCAGGTAATTTTCCACAATGCCGTTATGAACCACGACAAACTCGCCAGTGCTGCCGATATGCGGATGGGCATTGCGCGCATTAGGCTCTCCGTGGGTTGCCCAACGAGTATGGCCAATTCCAATTTTCCCGTGAATAGGGGTATCCTTGACCAGCGCTTCAAGATGGTTCAATTTCCCGGCATCTCTTCTAATTTCAATATGACCGTTATCTAAAACTGCCAATCCCGCTGAGTCATACCCCCGGTATTCCAGCCTTTTTAATCCATTTAGAATGATGGGCGTTGCATCTTGCCCACCGATATAACCAACAATTCCGCACATCGTCATCATCTCCATTGATCGTGAATAAAGCAGACAGCAATTTAACAACCCGAAACCGGGTTTTCGAGACACATATTTGAATTTTCATTCCTGGGAAACCATCTGCAAAATATGCAAAGGGAGGCATCCGCCGATCTTTCGATTTTCCAACTGCAGATATCATCTGCACCGTTAACCCTGGTTCGCACCAGGGAACCTCCATCCTCGTCACCAACCCAAAAGGTCTGGGTTGGCCAGGCGCTACTATTCCCATTGAAAAGATCTTATACCTACCTCCTTGATTTGAATTCAGTATAATTCAGTCAGAACATTATACCTTAATGGTAAAAATCTGAAAGTTTGAAAAATGAATCAAAATGATGAAAAGAAAATTCTATCAACAGGTGTACTGATTGGCATCCAAGTATTGATTGTGATCCTGACATTTACCCTCGGTGGACTCACCTATCATGTTTTCTTTCGCTATCACAGCGAATTCGGCTTGCTCTCTCAGGCAAAAGACATTCTTGAGGATCACGCTTACCACGATCTTCCTGAGCAAAAAGATCTCGAATACGGCATGATCCGGGGGATGTTGGGAACGCTCAATGACCCCTATACAAATTTTGTTGAACCTGCTGCACATGAAGTCCAATCGAACGATCTGGCAGGCAATTTTGGTGGGATTGGTGCACGGTTGGAACGTGATACACAGATGAACTGGCGTCTATACCCCCTTCCCGACTCACCGTCATCAGAAGCGGGTATCCATGATGGTGATTTGCTCCTGGGTGTCGATGGTCTCAAGGTCACCTCTGAAACAGATGATGTAACCCTCCTGGCAGCTTTAAGGGGCGAAATTGACTCAAAGGTAACCTTGACCATTCAGAGAGGTACCCAGGTTCTGACGATGGAAATCAAGCGTCAATCAGTGGCATTACCATCGGTTTCATACAACCTGCTTCCAGAAGAAACGCAGACCGGTTTCTTGAAAATCAACCGGATCGCTGAAACAACTGCGGACGAAATTGAAACAGGCATCCGGGAATTGCAGAACCAGGGTGCACAAGCATTCATCCTTGATCTGCGGGATAACGGCGGCGGATTGGTCGATGCAGGTATCGAGATCGCCCGCCTGTTCCTGAGCGAGGGTGACATCATTCGTCACCAGGTCAAAGGCCAGGAGATTGAGATATTCAGGGTGGAAGAACCCGGTCCCTTTACGGAGGTTCCACTTGTCACGCTTGTAAACCAAAACACAGCCAGTTCCGCCGAGATTGTTGCAGGCGCATTCAAGAGCCAAGACAGGTCAGTCTTGATCGGCATGCCCACTTTCGGAAAAACAACGATCCAGTTTGTCTTTGACCTCCAGGATGGTTCCAGCATTCATGTCACCAGCGGACAATGGTGGGTCGATGACATTGAATTTCCTCTTATGCCAGATATTGAAATAGCTGTTGATCCAACAGAAGGAGCACTCATTCTCCAAGCTATCAAGGTTCTGGAAAACGACATCAAATAAACACACAAAATAAGCCAACTGTGACTGGTTAACCGAACAGCAGATTGATACTACTTATTTTCACAATGGAAATACGCATCCAGCAAAGCCTGCTCATCCCCCGGCTCATCCACATCCATTAATATTCGCGCATCCATCCAGGGCAGCCAGTCAACCTCAAACTGATTGAAAACAGCCCTGCCGCCCTGATCTCCCGTCACCGCCAATAATGCCTTGAAGGTTTTCCGCGAAAAAAGGACCGGATTACCACGACGATCGTTGACCCTGGGGGCTGTGATGGAGGCCCTGTTTTTTGCGTAACGTTCCAAAAGCTGGCTTATCAAGTGGGGCGATATTTGCGGTTGATCAGCCAGGAGAAACATGGCACTATCACATGTTTCTGGTAAGGCACTCAAACCCGCTTTCATTGAAGAGGACATGCCTGACTGCCATTCTATGTTATTCACAAAAATCACGGGTAAATCGCTGATAACCTCCTCAATCTGTTCGCTATCAGCGCCTGTAACGACCACCAGGGGCTCCAGGCCGGCCTCTAAGGCATTTTGCGCCACACAACGAATAAAGGGCACCCCCTGCCAGTTTAGAAGCTGTTTGGGCCGTCCCAGCCGCTGACTACCGCCTGCGGCGAGAATGATCCCGGCTGTTTGTGCCCGTACATAAGAAATGACATCATCCGGCTGTGACGCTTTTAATGAACCGATCATCACCCGATCATAGTACGGGATCAGGGTACGTGCAATCCTGACCGCCTGTGCTTGACGCTCTGCACCCTCTGCCTGGTTGAGGAACAACATCCGTTGAGCAGCCGGGGGAATGCCCTTCAATCCTCCCTGTTCTGATTGTAAAACAAAAACGATATCCTCAACCCGGATGAGGTCACCGGACCGCAAGCCTGTCAACGCGGCAAAACGTTCGGGTCGATGCACATTTTCAGGGATGAGAGGTTTGCCCAGGCTGGCTAATCCTGCGATAACCACCACCCGCTCAATCCAGTCGGGTAGGTTTGGCTCATAGTCAGCTGGTGCCTTCAGGTTTCGCTGCCTTGCGCCATCCGCCTCGATCAGCAAGGGGAAATTTTGGGCTTTGCAAAGCGAGTGAAGTGCTTCTAATGCGTCCTTATCCAACCCGGAAAGACGATCATCTTCTCCAGGTTGACCGGTGACCAGCAAAATTGGTCCTTTTGAAAAATTCAATTCAGGGATCGTTTCGCCAGGTTTAAGCAGCAGATGCTCATCCGCCAGGTCTGTTTGCCAGGTGCCGATATGGGTTGTGGTTGTAAGAACGACTGGAGAATGGAGTAATTTCGCCAATGCAAACATCGCCGATGTTTTTCCTCCCGCACCGACAAAAGCCAGGGACTGGCCAGGTAAAAGCTCGATAGCTCTTGTTAGCTCCATCGAAACTCAATCCTGCCAGAGCTTAAATCGTATGGATTCTTTTGTTAAAAGCGCCTCAAGTACGCCCCCTCCAATCGCCAACGATTTTTCTGAAACCGTCCAACAGCGGTAGTGCTCCGGTCTGGGATCGACATCCCCTACCTTTGTGCCCTTTTTCACAAATATGCCATCGTTGATCAATCCTCGAATGACCCCATCAAAAGGTGCCAGGACATGGATGCCATTAACGGACAGGATGGGATCCCCATTTTTAACATCATCGCCAATTGATTTAATTGCCTCGATTGTACCATCGGCAGGTGCATGCAAAACGCGCTCCCGTGCGTATGCCTGGACTTTCCCGGGGACTCCTGTGTCAGGTTCAGGTGAACCCTTCCAAAAAACTCTGCCGAGGAAATGACCCCTGTTGGTTTCAATTGCCGCGTGACAGTTCTCCCCAGCGACAAATCCTGGACCCAAACCAATCACAAGATCCGCTGTGTCCAGAGCTAGCGGTCCATATTTTTTTTGCATCCGGGCATCAATCAGGGCAAGCGGTGGAAAGGATTGTATCAGCGTTAGCTGCGGATCGATGATAACTGGCACAGTCCACGTTTTCCAAGATTGCTCGATCTCATCAGGTGTGTTCACAAGCTTTCCGGGTATATCCTCAACCCGGGTTTCGCCATCAAAAACAGCCTGGGCAAAGGACACAGAACGGCGGACCACCCTGGGCTGGTCCATCTCGACCACAAGAACGCGTATTCCAACCCGGTAAAGACGCATCACGACGCCGCTGGCGAGGTCACCCCCTCCCCAGATCAAGACGTAAGGTTTCATTTTATCTTACCCAGCCCTCTCAACACCCGTTCAGGCGTCAGCGGAAAATCATGGAACCACACGCCTGTGGCATCATGGAGCGCATCCATGATGGCAGGTGCCAGGGGAAGATAAGGCATCTCAGCCATCCCGCGCGCCCCAAAAGGTCCATTGGGTTCTGCCATTTCAAGAATGATCGATTCGACTTCGACCGGGATATCCAACACAGTAGGGATCAGGTAATTGGACAGCATGTTCGTCAGGACATAGCCATCCTTTTGGATAAAGTTTTCCATCAGCACGTATCCCGCTGCCTGGATGATACAACCTTCGATTTGACCTTCCACCTGCATGGGATTGATCGCTTTACCCACATCATCCGCACAGTAAACTTTCAGAAGCTTGATGTCACCCGTTTCAGTGTCTACTTCAAGTTCAACCGCTTCAGCCACATAACCGTAGGAAATATTAGGATTGCATGCTCCCGTCTCAGGGTCCAGTGCACTTGTGGGTTGGGCAAAGTAAACATGATCCACGATAACCGGTCGTTCCCCTGCATTCCACTTTTCCAGGGCAATTTCTGCTGTTGCTTTGATCGCATTCCCTGCCATATAGGTCAGGCGAGATGCTGACGCACTCCCTGAATTACCCGTAAAGGCAGTATCTGAAAAGATCGTCTCAATTTTTTCCAACGACACATCCAATGCTTCCGCAGCCATCTGCTTGAAGGCTGTATGCGCACCCTGACCCACCTCAGCACCAGCTTGATGAAGGATAACCCGCTCAATTTCGTCCTCGCCATACAGTTCAATTGTCGCAGCACTGTTTTCATGATAGCCGTAAGAAAAGCCAATGTTCTTAAACGCACAGGCAATCCCTCGTCCACGTTTGATAACGCCATCTGCTGAAAGCTTTCCAGGTGGTTTCCAGCCTGTTGGTGACTCTTTCCAACCGGATCTTTCTGCGCAGGCTGCCAAAACCGGTTTGATCGTCACCCCTTTGGGCGGTTTTACGTTTGTCGAAAGGATTGAATCGTCATCGATCAGATTAAGCATCCGAAATTCTACCGGATCCATACCCAATGCTTCAGCCAGACGGATGACCTGCATTTCTGATTCGAAGGCACCTTGCGGACCTCCAAAGCCGCGGAAGGCACCGCCTGGGACATTGTTGGTATAGACTGAATCGGCATTCACGCGCACATTAGGGATGTTATACGGTCCAGTAGACTGGATAATCGCGTTGCCCATCACCTTGGGTGAGGTATAGACATAAGCCCCGCCATCCGCAATAAGCTCGACATCCGCTGCAAGAATTTTCCCATCTTTTGTGGCTCCCCATTTGCCTTTCATCCAGTAAGCATGGCGTTTATGATGACCAATGATTGATTCCTCGCGGCTCCATACATTTTTCACCGGACGATCGATCCCGCGCTCATGTAAACGCATCGCCGCCAATGCCAACACAATCTGGACGGACATGTCCTCACGTCCGCCAAAAGCCCCGCCAATGGCTGGGTAGACCACCCTGACCTTTTTCTCTGGCAAATCCAATGCATGGGCAATTTGCTCCCGGTCTTCGTGCGTCCATTGCCCTGCCACAACAACAGTAACCCTATCTTCGGAGTCAATATAAGCAACCCCGGCTTCCGGCTGGAGATAGACATGTTCCTGTACCGGGGTATGATATTCACCCTCAACGATCACATCACAGTGTTTGAAAGCTTCATCCACATCCCCATGGCGGATCTGGTAATGACAGAAAATATTCGAATCCCGGTCAGGATGGACAAGCACGGGATCGTCCTTGAGTGCATCCTCCAATGTGCTGACCACTGGTAAATCTTCATAGGTCACCTGGATTTTTTTGCAAGCCAATTCGGCAATTTCAACCGTTTCAGCAATGACAAGCGCTACCTGATCGCCAACAAACCGAACCCGATCAGTAAAGGGCTTGTCAGAACCTGGACCACATAAGACTGGTTGATCGGGTAAACCCAAACCATACTCATTGATAGGGACATCCTTCGCCGTGAAAACAGCCAGCACACCCTTCATGGCTTCCGCCTGGGATGTATCAATCGCTTTGACGATTGCATGAGGGCGACCGGCAAACAAGATTTTCATATAAACCTGGTCTGCAAAGTTATAATCACCAGGATAAAGTGCTTCTCCGGTTGCCTTATCCTTGACATCGATCCTAGTAACTGATTTTCCGATGTAAGCCATAATTTCTCCTTTTACCTGAACCTTCAGCCCTTCATCTATGCGAAATGCTGGCTTTTTCAATTGCCTGGATGATCTTGTAGTAACCCGTGCACCGACACAGATTGCCTGTGATCGCCTGGCGGATCTCCGCTTGTGACGGCGTTTCGCGTTCTTCCAACAGCTTTGCCGCAGACATAAGAAATCCTGGTGTACAGTAACCGCACTGGATCGCTCCATATTTCATAAACGATTCCTGTAAAGGATGTAGCATTTCTTTGGAACGGAGACCTTCGATGGTCACAATTTCCGAACCATGGGCTCTTGGTGCAGGCACCAGGCAGCTCATCACGGCTCGCCCATCCAAATATACCGTGCAAGCTCCACATTCACCTTCTGCACAACCTTCTTTGGTGCCGATAAGCCCTGCCTCATCCCGAATGAGATTGAGCAAGGTCTTGTCAAATCCTGTGGTAAAGCGGAATTCCTTACCATTGATCCAGGTGTGAATCTCTTTTCCGTTCCAAGCGTCTCTGGGGGCGCTGGTGTAAAAACCCGACCCCATCAATAAGATTGGATTGCAGGGGATTTTATCTTTATCAACGCCATTCTGAATAGCTTGCAATGCACGTTTTGCAATCACACCAACCATGTAATCCCTGTATTCAGCAGACCCGCGCACATCCGAAATCGGTTTGGCGGCAGAGGCTGTCAGAGATTCTGCCTCTGCAATGACGGATTCAATTAATGCCTTCCCCGCAAGAAAACTTTCAGCTTCCTCTGCATGAATAATGGTCGGAGCCGTAGAACCGAGCGTGATTTGAGGGTCTTGAACAATGCCATCGACAATCTTAAGGACAACAGAGATGTTGATCACAGAAATCGCCTGAGCTTTTCGCAAAGCCGTCTTGATAAAATAGGATTGATGATCTGGGGTCAGCCCATCAAAGAAGATATCGACAAGGACTTCATCCGGCTCCATCACAGTTTTCCGGACGCCGGTATAAAAATCCGCCAAAGGGATCACACGTTCTCCCCGAGTGGAAAGCAATTTCACTTTTGCATCCATTGCCATCAGGGGACTGATGGCATCATTTGCAGGGGAACCTGTAATCAGGTTGCCCGCCACGGTGCCCCGGTTTCTAATCTGCGGTGAACCGATTTCCCAGCAAGCTTGCATCAGCGCAAATGCCTTTTCACGAATTAATGGTGATGCAACCACATGATTGTGGGTCACGAGGGGTCCTAAGTGGATCAAGCCATCCTGATCTTCATAAATCTCTTCCAAACCGCGGATCTTTGTGATATCGATGATCGTCTTGATGTCCTTCCGAACACCCCGTTCAATTTCAAGGATCAGGTCTGTGCCGCCAGCAATGATCCGAGCTTGCGATCCTTCGCTGACCAATACCGAAACGGCATCTTGAATCGATTCTGCCAGGATATATTTCTGCCACATCATTATTTTCTCCGCTTATCCTTTGCGAGTGTGTTTGGTGCTCTGATTGCGATTTGAAATGATCTCTGCCATGATGCTCACGGCAATCTCATCGGGCGTTTCTGCCTGGATAGACAAGCCAATCGGCGATTTGATCCTTTGAATGGCTTCATCATGAATGCCAGCCGCTCTCAGTTTTTCCTGGGTATGCTCCCACCTGCGCTTTGACCCGATCAGCCCGATATACGGAGCATCGGTATCGAGCAGAGCTGGCAATCCAGCCACGTCCACGTCCACGCCGCGTGTCACCAGCACCAGGTAGGTTTGAGAATCGATCACCATTTGCTTGGGGATTTCCTGAATAGGAATTGGAAGGTATTCATCCCCACCTGGCGTCATTTCTGGCGTGCATAGATCAACCCGGTCATCACTGATGACCACGTGAAATCCAAGCCAACTCGCCAGATGCGCAACCGACCTTCCGACATGACCAGCACCGACCACGATCACGGTAGGTTTTCTCGAGTAGGGTTCGACATAAATGGATACCTTACCTCCACACACACCCGGATCGCCCTTTTCAATGTCTATAAGGTCATAATTGAGAAAGCGCGTCTTCCCATCCTTCAATGATTCCAGGGCTTCAAGCCGAACCAGGTTCTCGACCTCACCGCCCCCAACAGTTCCCTGGGTGCGTCCGTCGCCAAAAACGATCATTTTTGCACTGGCATGGCGGGGCACAGCACCTTTTGTATTGACCACAGTGCAGAGTGCAACTGGTTTTCCTGCTTCAACGGATTGTTTTAATGCTGCTAATATTTCCATCTTAGTCCTCAAGCAAACTTAAGATCACCGGCAACAACTGCTTTTTGCGTGATACAACACCTTCGGCTAAATGCGTTCCATCTGATGCGGGCAGATATGGCAATTCATCCAGTACCATCGGTGCATTCACCAATAACAACCGGCTCTGTCCCTGGACAACATCAGTTACCATTAAGACGGCAAAATCCAGGCTGCGATGTTCACGCAGGTTTTGAAGGGCGTCTCGCAGCTGGTCCAAATACTCATTCATCTCATAAAGATCAGTAACTTCTGCCTGCGATATTGCAAACTGGTAGGCTTCGGTCTCATAAATTTTCATATCCGTTGTGACCACGTCCAAAGGCTCCCTGCTTGATAAACCAGATCCAGCAGAAAGAACCTTTTTTCCGAAAGATTCGATCGTTTCATCCTCAAGAGGAGAACCCCAGTTAAATGCCCAACGCGCCAGGCGTTTGGCTGCCTCATGGTCCCTTTCCGTGGTCGTCGGTGAGGACAGGATCAAGGTGTCGGACAACAATCCAGCCAACATTAATCCGGCCAGTTCAAAAGGTGCTTTCAACCCAGCCTCTTCGATTTGTTCAGAGACCAGTGTACTGGTACTCCCGACGACATCCACTGTGAACCGGATCGGTTCGTGCGTGGTTGGGTTGCCCAAGCGGTGATGATCCAGGATCTCGATCAACTCAGCATCGGCAAGCGAACCTAAAGATTGCTGCGGTTCGTTATGATCCACAAGGATGATCTTGATGCGGGGTGGGTGGAGCAAATCACGCTGCAGGCAAACCCCAAGGTAACGCTTATTTTCATCAAGTACCCAGAATTCATCCACTTCATCCCTTAAGATACGATTGATCACATCCCTGATGCGAGTTGTGGCTGAAAACCGGGCAACTTCCGTCTCACATGCCTCCCTGCAGGGAATATCTAAAAGTTCAGCCAGGGTCATTTCCTTATATCTTGGATGAGGTCCCATCAATCGGCTTAAGAAGGTAAACATGGACTTACCAGAGATCAACCCGTACGGTGTTCCATCCGGGTTCACGACCGGTGCAATCCCACCAGTTCTGCTGAGTATAGACCACGCTTCTCCCAATGGTCGATCAGGGGTAACGGTATCAAGGCGCCTGATCACCGATTCAAAGCGGGGAGAAGCATCATTAAAAAGTATCGGTGGGTCCAAATCAAGGGTATGCAGCACCCACGAGGTCTGGCGATTGATCTTTCCTGCCCGGGCTGGAATAGCATTTATCCCATCCCGTTCTTGCAGCAGCCAGGCGTATGCCATGGCTGAAGCAACAGCATCGGTGTCAGGATTTACATGCCCAATCACATAAACTTTGTTGTCAATATTCTTATAGGGTGCCCGGATATCTTTTATCATTATGTGGTTAACCTCATCACCGAAGCTTTATCGTTTTAATGCTTGCCAAATCGTTTCAGGCAGAGCAGGGATTCGATTAAGGGATACACCGCAAGCATCCAGGATCGCATTTCCTACAGCTGGGGCAACCCCATCCAGTGGGATTTCCGCAACTGCTTTAGCCCCATAAGGGTGCGAAGGTTCATAGGTTTCGACAAAAATCGTCGTCAAATCAGGCATTTCATCAGCCCGGAAGATATGGTAATCCTCCAGATCTGTTTCCCGAGGTCTGCCCAACTCGTCATAAACCAATTCCTCACTGACCGCATACCCCAATGCCTGCGCCATCCCTCCCTCAATTTGACCCGATGCCGTTACCGGGTTGATGATGACGCCAGAATCAACAGCCATAACAAGCTTATCCACGGTCACCATCCCCGTTTCGATATCCACTGTCACTTCAGCAAACTGTGCAGCAAAGGGCGGGGGTGCAACTGGGGACATGTGCGAAGCGACGCCCATGATCTGTTCCTGGTCCGTCTGGTGAAGTGCATTAAGCGCAATTTCCTCGAAATTAAAGGATTTACCGCTTGGTGCAATCGCTTTTCGATCTTCGAGCAGGATTTCTCCCGGGTCAATCTCAAACCCTTCTTCAGCAAACATCATCGAGGCTCGCACTCTGATGCGCTCAGCCACAATTTCTGCAGCCTTCACAGTTGCGGCACCCGAAATGTAGGTCGTGCTCGAAGCATACGCACCCTTATCAAAGGGGGTCATGTCCGTGTCCGATGAGTAAACAATAATATCCTCCAGGGGAACGCCCAGAGTCTCTGCCGCCATTTGCGCCAGTACCGTATCGGATCCTGTACCCAGGTCCGTTGCCCCAACCAGCAGGTTGAAGGAGCCATCGTCATTCATTTTGATGCTTGCTCCGCCCATGTCCAAGTAGGGGATAGCTGTTCCTTGCATCACCATAGCGACACCAATACCTTTTCGTAAATGCTTTTTCCCAGAAATTATATGCCAATCTTCGTTTCCAAATTTATGATCCCAATCGATTGCCATACGTCCTTGCTGGACGCATTCTTCTAGTCCAATCGTATGAATGGTCTCTGGTTTGGGTTCTCGTCCCTCACTCCACGCCTTGCTAAATGGATGAATCTCTCCCGATCGCAATGCATTCTTTAACCGGAATGCAATCGGATCCAGCCCTAATTCACGGGCTATGGTTTCCATATGACGTTCAACAGGCCAAAAACCCTGGGGAACACCGTATCCCCGGTATGCGCCGGAGGGAACCGTGTTGGTGTAAACCACATCTGAATAAAATCGAATGTTGGGATCTTTACGGTAGGGTTCATCTCCCACGTACAGCGCCATTGCCTTGTGCCCTGTGTTCCCGGCAACGGTCAGCGCATGGCAGCCCAACGCGCCGGTATCACTGAGGCAATACATCTCATTGGCCGTGATGGTTCCATCCAATTTCACGCCAGTCTTCATCCGAATTCGCATGGGGTGCCTTGGACGACCTCCCAGGAATTCTTCCTCGCGTGTCATCTCATAGATCACAGGACGCCCGGTCGCAATCGTCAAATGTGCGGCGACATCTTCAATCAGTACCTCTTGTTTTCCCCCGAATCCGCCACCGATCCTCGGTTTGATCACCCGGATCCGCTTGATGGGAAGCCCCAGCACAGGCGCGATTTGTCTTCGGACGTGAAACGGCACCTGGGTACTGGTGCGAATAACCAATCGATCATCTTCATCCCAAAAAGTCACCACCACATGGGGTTCGATATAGGCTTGATGAACTTTTGGTACTTCATATTCGCCTTCAAAGATTTGATCAGCCTCAACAAATCCCTTCTCGACATCACCGATATCGATCCGGATTTCTGCTGCCAGGTTCCTGGATGGGTCAGATGCATCAAAATTCACAAATTCCGGCTCATCGTGGATGATCGGAGCGCCTTCTGCCATTGCCTGGGTTGGATCTAAGACAGCAGGAAGAACCTCATAGTCAACTTTGATCAATTTGAGCGCTGCCTCAGCGATTTCCGCCGTTTCAGCAGCGACAAAAGCCACTCTATCGCCGACGAAGCGCACTTTTTTATCCAGAGAAAAGGTGTCCAATGGACCAGGGATCGGATGTGACTGCCCTGCAGTGGAATATGCCACACGGGGGATATCCTGCCAGGTGAGCACGGCTGCCACACCCGGCAAAGCCTTTGCCTGTGTGGTATCAATGTGCTTGATCTGCGCATGGGCATGAGGACTGTGCAAAACTTTTGCTACCAGCATATCCCGTTTTTCAAAATCAGCCGTAAAAGCCGGTTTCCCCTGAACGAGCTTAACCGCGTCCACTTTTGGCTCGGCATGACCGACGGTTTTCATTTTGGCATGCGGATCGACAACTTTTAATTTGGGAAAAACGCGGGTTTCAGTCAAGGTTTCTCCACCTGGTGCAAATGGTGCCCCTCCTACACCCCTGTCCTTCCCCATATCCAGGGATTCGGTAATTTGGATAGGTCCATCAATCGGTGGGACTCGTTCACCGCGCAATATGGCTGCAGCTCGTAAGACTGCCTGAACCGGTTTGACATAGCCTGTGCAGCGGCAAAGCACACCCGATAACGCCTCCCTTACCTCATCTTCCGATGGGGAGGGATTGCGATCCAGAAGCGCTTTGGTCACCAATACCATCGCCGGTGTGCAGTATCCGCACTGGATTGCACCCGTTTCAACAAACGCCTGCTGAATGATGCTCAATCCTCTGGTTTTTTTCCATCCCTGATTAGGATGTTCACCCATGGATTCCACCGTCTCAATGTGATGTCCTTCAGCTTGCGCCGTCAACATGGTGCAGCTGTTCACCGTCTGACCGTCGAACAATATCGCACACGCCCCGCATTCTCCCTTTTCACAACCGCCGCTTTTGATACTGAAAAAACCTAATCTCCTTAATGTATCCAAAAGGCGTTCGCTTTCCGGAACGTTCATCGGGTATTCTTGCTGGTTGATGTTAAGAACAACCTTCATTTCAAGCCTCGCTTTCTTGTCCAGCAGTCAACCGATCCACACATCGCAAAGCAAGTTTTGCCGCCACTTCCCTTCGATAAACCGCCGTCGCCCACTGATCCTCAGCTTCATAATAAGCATCCCGGCTTGCCAAATCAGCACCGTTCGCTTCCGGTCCATCCATGGCGATGATAGCGCTATCTCCAAACCCGCCCAAAGCAACACGGGTCCTGCCAGATTTCCACTGCGCAGCTGCAACAATCAAAATGGGTTTGTCCTTTGGTGAACGGGCAACATATTCAAACGCAAGCTTGAGGTCATCTCGCCATTCAATTTCAGTGATCAAAACGCCAGGTGCTTCCATCTTTCGAACCGGCAGCCAATCTCCAAGCTGGACTTCTTGTTTGCCAGGCTCCCAGATGAGGCGGGCATCCAGCGCTAAAAGAAGGGTAGAAATGATCGATCGGCCATCACTGCTGACCAACCATCCCCCTAATGTGGCGGCATTACGCATGTTTTGGTGTGAATCTATACGAATTGCACGCTTAATTTCGGGATGCACATCTGAGTGTGCTAATAGAGATCCCAAAGTAAGGCTTGCGCCAGCTTTTAACCACCCTGCTTCCTTAATCAAGTAATCCAGGCTCAAGTCTTGTAAATCTACCACGCCTGAAAGTTCTGCCTGTTCACGGCTCAAGCGTGTCCCCCCACCCAAAGGCTTCAGGTTTTTATTTTTGTCCATCAATAAAGCCACCGCTTCGTCCAGTGTTGCGGGGCGAAAATACGCCTTTATCATTTGTCCTCCTCATCCGGGTAAACCCGCCAGCCTAAAGCATCCATATCAACACCCGCAATTTGTTCTTCGGGGATATCTACCAAAACCAATTGCGCCTCAGCGAGAATCTCGCCACTTCCATTGATAATCTCGCTCTGGGCATAAGATACCTTGCCGTGACGTTTGCCCGCATGACCAAGGACGAGCAACGGTGTTTCTGAAGGCACAGGTTTACGGTAGCGGATGTCTAATTTCGCGGTGACCATAAAGCGATCAGGATCATCCATGTGGGCTCTACCACCTGTTTCATCCAGAATAGCGGCAATGATCCCGCCGTGAATGACACCGGGATATCCTTCATAGATTTCAGGAACCGAGATCTCAGCTCTGGTTTCGCCAGGTGCTGTGAAATAAAAATCCATTTTCAACCCCACAGGATTTTCCCGTCCACAAACAAAACAGGTCCTTGAGCTAGGTTGCTTGGTGGTCATGTTACTGTGTGGCAAAAGTATCGATTAAGACCTTTACATTACCGCCAACAGGGTAAAGGATCGGACATGTTGCACCGTTATCAATGTATTCCTGCACTTTTTGACGGGCCATCTCTGGTGTACCGCTGGCGGTAATCCGATGGATCAAATCATCTGGAACCAGGTGCTTGGCTTTCATGATCTGTTCGTGCGTGGCAGGCCAACCCAGGATGGATTGAATTTGAGTAACAACATCCATTGACACACCAGAGGCTTTCGCAATATGAGGCTGCTGTGCCAGGTATTGGGTTAAAAGTTCACGGCTGGTATCGATAGCCTTCTCGCCGTCCTCATCCACAGAACATACTACCAGTTGAGGTCGATCAAGATCGTCCAATGTCCGACCGGATGCCTTCAATCCTCTTTTAAGCTGTTCGATGGCAGGTTCGTTGTATTTTGGCGGAACGCAATAATTCAATACAACGCCATCAGCAATTCGGCCGGCCAATTCCATCATCTTGGGACCTGTTGCCCCGATGTAAATCGGGACATTGCGCGGTTCACGGCGACCATGGACCACATCCAACTCGATGTTATTTACATGGACATAATCGCCATCAAAGGTCACACGTTCCATGTTGAGCAAGCGGCGCAGGATCAGCACCGTCTCTTCCATTGCCGTCAGGGGGCTTTTCCGGTCAATGCCCACATTTTTCGCCAGCGGATCCCACCAGGCACCTATTCCACAAATGATCCGGTTGGGTGCAAGATCATCCAGGGTGAGGAAGGTAGCGGCTAATAAACCAATATTTCGTGTCCAGTTATTGATAACACCCGACCCAACTTTGAGCTTTTCTGTAACAGCGGCATAAGCTGCCATCGGCACAATGGCATCCCTTACCAAACGACTTTCAGCCTGCCAGACTGCCTCAAAACCGCGTTCTTCGGCATACTTTACATAATCAAGACCATCACGTAAATCGTGTGCATCCTGTAAATATAGTGCAACTCTATCAATCATAATGGGTGTCCTTTTTCTCTAGAGGTTCAAAATAATCTAAATATAAACAGGTACAAATTCTTTCAATTTGAGGAGTTCATAATCCTCAGGAATATCCAGGTCTAGTGCAATGTGTTCATTTTCAACGACAAACACATCTGCCCCCCGTGAATTTGCCAGCGCACAGTGTGTATTGAAGGAATCCTGACCAAAAGAGAAGTTCAGCAAATCAGCCGGGTCAAGCAGGAGCATATTGGTTCCCTGCCGCCTGCGATCCGGGGCAATCACAGTCATGGGAGGTGACGTTCGATGATTAAGAAAATCCACCACATCCTCTGGAGTTAGAAGCGGTAAATCAGCCGGAACGATCAGTACACCTTCTGTAGAAAATGCCATTGAAAATAACGAAGCCCTTCTCAAAGCGTGGTTCAGCTCAGGTGTTCCATTTTCAGTCACCGTTCGTATCCCCAAATCACGCGATTCGGTCAGCACGTTGGAATCCCGGCTGACTACGAGGATATCAGAAATGGCATCAACTTGTTTTAAGACTTCTAGGGTATGGATAAATAAGTAATGATTTAATTGGGATCTTTCTTTTTCAGATAAAATTTTTGAGAGTCGGGATTTCCCACGACGAAGCGGTTTAATTGGAACAATTGCCCAAAGGCTCATTGGTTAGCGGCTCCTATTTAAGATCGACCGACAAAATTCTAAGGTTTCCCTTGCCAAGCGAACACGATCTTGTTGGTCTTTCATGATGATATCTGTAACTAATGAAATTATACGCCATCGCTCAATTTTATCCAAATCATTCTCATCAGCATGGTCAAGAATAAACCCGCTTAAAAGGTCCCGGTAATGATTGGCTACTGCCGAAGCTGATGGGTAAACCCCCAATTCCTCATACATTTTCGCGGCTGGTCCTTTAAGCGCTTTCCCGCCAATTAATGGAGAGACGGCAACAACTGGTTTTTGGGCAATGGCGGAACGGTAACCACTTACTGCCAGGATCGGGTCAATACTGACCCAGGGATTGGAGGGTGCAAAAATAACCAAATCACAATTTTTGATCGCTTCCAATGCAGCAGGGACAGGCTTTGCCTGGTCAATACCCTTGAATTCAAAGGATCTTACTATTGGCTGACTGGCTTGATGTACGAAATATTCCTGGAAACCAAGCGCTTCACCCGAAACCGTATGAACGATCGTCCTGACCGGTTCATCACTCATTGGGTAAACCGCATTCTGAATGCCCCATTTTTGGCAAAATCCGCGCGTGATTTCCGAAAGGGATTCCCCGGCTTTAAGTCTTGAAGTCCGCACCAGGTGGGTTGCCAGATCCTTATCCCCCAGGCGAAACCAGCCAGGACCGTCAAGGTCAACAATGGCTTCCATCGTGTGCCAGGAGTCATCCCTGATTCCCCATCCCGTACCAGGATTTGCCAGGTCTGCCAGGGTATAGCAGACCGTATCAAGATCAGGGCTGATCATTAAATTGAGGTGCTCGAAATCATCCCCTGTGTTGACAATGACACAAAAATCCTCAGGCGGCAAAAGCTGCGCAAGGCCATCGACAAGTTTTGATCCTCCCACACCACCAGCCAGCGCGACAACTTTCATGGGATAAAATTCACGCATCGTCATTCACAGTCAAGGCAAATTCTGCTAAACTCTCACCCTGTGAATCATTTTCTTGCTTTACAAGCGACAGGTTATCAACATGAACGAATAATTCAATCGGGTCAAAGGCGATCTTATTAACCGCGCAAGCCAGGTTATCTGGATTTAAGTCATTCAATGCTAAGGTGATATGAGGAACCCACAATTTGGGCGAATAGTAGAGTTTTGGACTTTCAGATAGGGGTTGAATTTGAGCCCATATCGCTTCATGCAAACTGATCATCTCCCGTGACTTGACCAGCGGCAGATAAAGCACAGGGTTTTCCCCCGTAAAAATTCCAACACCAAAGGTATGGAGTGTCATTTGCTGTGAATTGGATGCAATTTCAGCAAGAATGGATTTGGCTTTGTCAAATTTGAGTTCATCAGCCAAAAGCCATGTAAAATGTGGTGTTGGAAGGTTATAGATGGCTTGTAATCCACAAACCTGGCACAACTGCAGCCAAATGCCATTCACCGTTTTGGAAGAATCTGGGTCTAAAACACTTATCACTGCGTACATCGTCTTATCACCTGAATAGGTCCCGTTTTTTCGATCGGATCAACTCCGCCAGCCGCCCCTCGCGCAACGGATATGGGAATCCCCTTGCAAGGACTACCGGTACACCCTCATTAGCCTGTCCCATCATCAAGGATGCAGCTGCTGCCAATTCGTCCGCGGCTGCGACCTGGGTTACTCTTAATTTGTAGTTAAACAGGTCGTTTTCGCCACGCAAATCAACCACTCCGGGCATTCCAGACATCCCAATCGTGACGCCAACAATCCCCGACCTCCAGGCTCGTCCGTGTGAATCGATGATCAACACGCCGATGCGCACTAGAAATTTCTCTTCCAAAGCCTGACGAATACGATCAGCGGATTCATCCGGGTTCTCTGGCAGGAGCAGCACCCAATCCTTGGATTTTCCCCAAGGGCTAGACACATTCGAATGATCAATGCCGGCATTTGCACACACAAAACCCAATCGGTGCGCGACGATGATCAATTTCTTGCGGGTGCGCAGGACTTCTGAGCTTTCTGAGAGGATCAGCTCGATCAACCGGGGGTCTTTTTTGGTTAGGTCCGCGTAGTGCATGGCGCGCTCAGAGGGCGTTACTGTGGTCAGGTTAACTAGGCGATTTTCAGCTTTTGAGACAATTTTTTGGGCAACAACCAGGATATCCCCATCTTGCAGAGCAAGGTCATTCTTACCCAAAATGTCAGCCAGGATCCCGGGTAGATCGTCCCCAGGATGCACCATTGGGAATTGTTGAAGTGGATAAAGGGTCAGCGGCATATCAATCCTGGTCGGGAATCCCTGTGATGCGAATACCAGAAGCATGCACTTTATGTTGAATGTTCAACCCGATCAGGACTGAGGTTAGCCCCTCAACGACAACGGCGTTTTCGATGACGCCGGCATCCCATCCTTTCAACCCCGTATCTGCTACCAAGCCTAAAACAACCTGTCGCGCAGCTTTCCCTTTGCCGCAAACTAAAACATCACAATCCGTGTCCCCTTCGCCCATCAGACGTTCATAAGAAATGTTTTGAAAGGCATCCACCACCGAGCAATTGTCGCCAAGAATAGCTTGCGCCTCTTGCGCCACCGAACCAGCTTTAGGCATTTGCACTTTGGTCACTTTTGGCGGCACAATGGGTACAACAACATCGATCAGGATCTTTCCATCCAGAGCATCCTTCAAGTCATCCAAAGTAGCCTTGTGCGCAGCATAAGGAACCGTAATGACAGCGATATCACAGGCTGAAACAGCCTCCCGGTTCTCCATTCCCATAAGTAATGATGAGGATTCCCCCAAAATTTCCGAAAGCGACTCCACAGCTGCCTGGGCTTTTTCATATTGACGCGAGCCAATGATCACTTCGTGTCCGGCCAATGCCCACCGGTAAGCAAGACCTTTTCCTTCTTTGCCGGTTCCCCCAATAATTCCAATTTTGTAAAATTTTTTATCCATTGATTCACCTTTAATTTTGATTGGCGATTTTTTCAAAATACTGCCAGGTTTTTTGGGAAATCTCCAATGCTTTTGCCATGATTTCATTTTCATCCAGAGTCAGCAATTTCCTCCGGTACATCAACAATTGACCCGCAACCATCGTTGCCGTGATCATGCTTTCATGGAAACCAAACAGGATATGCCATGGCAGGTTATCGGGCGTCAGCGGTGTGAAAGGATGGTAATCCACGAAGATCAAATCCGCAGCAGCTCCTTCGGAGATTTCACCAACGGTTAATCCGTCAAATACCTCACTGATAAGTGCCGCGTTATTCTTCACAGCCATCTCAGTCACGGTATAGCCGCCCATCCTCCGGGGATCGCGGTTGGCGATCTTATGCAGCAGGTAAGCTTCCTTCCATTCCACCCACATGGCATTCGAAAAACCGTCATTCCCCATTGCCAGGCGCACACCTTTTTCCAGCATATGTTCGACCGGTGCCACGCCAACCGCATTGTTCATATTGGATCGGGGTTGATGGGTCAGCCATGCTCTTGATTGCGCCAGGCGTTCGATCTCACTTTCATCGAGATGGATCCCATGTGCCAGGATCGTCTCCGGTTTGAGGATTCCGAACTTATCGAGGCGGTGAATGACTCGCATGCCTGACCGCTGCAAGCTGTCCTCCTGGTCTTCCATTCCTTCGGCAGCATGGATATGAAAACCAATCCCCGCAGGGCAAAGCTCTTGGGCGCGAGCCAGGGTTTCATCCGAAAGGGTCAGGCTTGCGTGGAGTCCAAAATGCGCTCGCAGCTGGGGATCACGCGCATCCCGCCTTTGAATTCGCTTGATAAAGCGCAGATTTTCTTGTAGACCCTGCTCAGCCTTATCCATTCCATCACGATCGGTGATTTCATAGCACAAAGATGCTCGCAGTCCCGCCTGGTTGACAGCATCAGCCACGATATCCAGTGAGCCTTCGATCGCATTGGGAGAAGCATGATGATCGATCAGGGTAGTTGTGCCGTGTTTGACCGCATCAACCAGACAAACCAGGGCGGAATAGCGCACCCCATCTTTATCCAAAGCCTTATCCAAGTTCCACCACAATTTTTCAAGGATCTGCTTGAAGGTGGCAGGGGCATCCCCTGGAATGCCGAGCCCTCGAGAAAATGCACCATAGAAATGGGTATGGGCACAGATATTACCGGGCATGACATACTGCCCTTCAGCGTCCACAATTGGTTCTTCGGGGAAATCGCGTTTCAATTCTGCTTGCGGTGCAATCCTTTTGATAATCCCATCCTGGATGAGCAAACCCCAGGAATCCGCCAGGATTTGAGGATCTTCACCCCAAGTCACAATTCTTCCGTTAATGATCAGCATAGCTTCCTTTCTGTTCCAATATCTAGTTGACCATCCTGTGTATCGTAATAAAAAATTATAGCATAAGCTGCATACAATTCGATGCGCAAGAAGAAATATCTTAACCGCATAAATGCTGGATCTGACAATAACTGGTACAATTTTTTCATCTCGTCAGCGTTCAAGGACACGCATGCCCAAATTCACAGACACGGTTCATCAACATGTTGCAAACGGTGTTCAAGCATTTAATCGCGGGGATTTTTACGAGGCACATGAACATTTCGAAAGCGCCTGGCGTGCAGTTTTAGACGACACCAGGGAGTTCTTTCGGGCGTTACTGCTGATCAGTGGTGGTTTTTTCAGGCTTACCCAAAATCGTTCAGAAGCTGCCAAGAAATTTTTTACCAACGCACTTGGCTGGTTGCAGCCCTTTCCTGATCATTACTCGGGATTTGATGTTTCAAACCTCAAAGCGTATTTACAGATACTGATCGATCATATCGACCAATCCACATCTACTGGAAAGATCATCGAGGATTATTTTCAACCTCTCATGATGGAACATCCGGAAGACAACCAACAACCAAACCCCAAAGGGAGATAGATATGAACCCCATTGTGAATGAAAAAACGAACCAGATTGCAGAAATTCTTATCGAACTTGGCATCGATCTCTGGTTGACCTTTGTCAGGGAAACCAGCGCAGGGGGTGACCCGGTTCTTCCCCTCATATATGGCAATACCGATCTCACATGGCCGAGTGCATTGATATTTACTTCCAAAAAGCAAAAGATCGCCATCGTAGGACGCTATGAAGTTCAAACCGCACGGGACACGGGTGCATTTGATCAGGTCATCCCCTATGACGAAAGCATTCAGCCTGCACTTCTCAAGGAACTAAAAAGAATAGACCCGTCGAAAATCGGGGTGAACTTTTCACAAAATGATGTCTTGGCAGATGGGCTTACCCACGGGATGTATCTGAATTTATGTGACCTCTTAAAGGACACACCTTACGCTGATAGGATGGTTTCTGCTGAGCACATCATTGGGGCTTTGCGAGGAAGAAAAACAGTTGGTGAAGTCCAACGCATCAAAAAAGCGATCAAGGGCACCCAGGAGATTTTCGCTCAAACCTTCACCAAGCTCCAGCCTGGTATGACAGAAATTGAGATTGCAGAAATGATGCAGGCAGAAGTTGATAAGCGTGGATTGGGTTATGCCTGGTCAAAAAATAACAACCCGGCCGTCAACTCCGGACCGGATTCTCCGGTTGGGCATAATGCACCAACAAACATCCAAATTGAGAGAGGGCACCTGCTCCATTTTGATTTTGGCGTCAAAGAAAACGAATACTGTGCAGATATCCAGCGCATGGTTTATCTGCTCAAACCAGGTGAAACCCAGCCGCCGCCAGCCGTTGAAACAGGCTTTCAGACGATTCTTTCTGCCATTCAAGCAGCTTATATTCAGCTTAATCCCGGTAAGAAAGGCGTTGAGGTTGATGCTGCTGCCAGGAATGTCATCCTCGAAGCCGGCTACCCTGAATATAAATATGCGACTGGGCACCAGCTGGGAAGGTTGGCACACGACGGTGGCTGCCTTTTAGGCCCAGGATGGGATCGCTATGGTCAGACACCCTACCTGCCGATTGAAGCTGGACAGGTGTTTACCTTAGAACCCGGATTGATGGTCCCCGGATATGGATATATGGGATTAGAAGAAGATGTCCTTGTCACCGAGGATGGGGCAGTGTTCTTATCAGATCCCCAATTGTCTCTCGTGTGCATTTAAGAATTCAAAGTCAATTGTTACTTAAATAACAAAAGACGGTAAGAATACCGTCTTTTGTGTGTCACCAAACATGCTTTGTACTAAATTTCAAGAATTTCCACTGAATCGAGGTTAACTGCTGGTGCGTTTCTTGCCATAGGATCACGCTCTGGAATAGCCAACAGCACATCCATACCTTCTTCGACCTCACCAAATACACTATGTTTCCCATCCAGCCAGGGTGTTTTCACATGTGTGATGAAAAATTGCGACCCATTGGTATTTGGTCCTGCGTTCGCCATCGAGAGAATGCCGGGTTTGTCGTGTTTGAGTTCCTTGTGGAATTCATCCGCAAATTGATAGCCTGGTCCGCCCGTGCCGATACCGGTCGGGTCACCGCCCTGCGCCATAAAATCGGTGATCACCCGGTGAAAGATCGTCCCATCATAGTATCCTTCTCGCGATAAGAACACAAAATTATTGACCGTTCTGGGAACCAGCTTTTCGAAGAGATTGACTTTAATTGCACCTTTTGAAGTGTGTAATATTGCTTTGTAATCTTTTTCCTGGTCGATCACCATATCTGGTGGTGTTGACCATCTTTTCAGCGCTTTATTCATCATTTCCTTTCGGTTATCAGTAAATCATTCTTTTTCTAAATCGGTAATCTCATACAACTCGATCAAGACACCGTTGGTTGATTTCGGGTGGATGAACGCCATCTTCCGACCTGGCAGTTCCAAAGGAACCTCGTTGATCAGCCGAACTTGCTTCTCTCGCAATTGATCAAACATTCCCAAGATATCATCAACCTCAATACACAGGTGATGCATTCCTTCACCCCGCTTCTCAAGGTATTTTGCCAGCCCAGATTCAGGGTCTGTCGGTTCTACCAGTTCGACTTCGCCTTCTCCAATTGGCAAAAAAGCCACTTTGGATGCCTGAGAAGGAACATCTTCAATGTGGTCAAGCGTTAGCCCCAATTGATCCCGCCAAAATGAAAGGGCTGAGTCAATATTTTCTACAACAATCGCGACATGATTGATCTTTTTAATTTCAGGCATGGAATTCTCCTCATCAAATAAACGTTGGAGGCTGGTATTCACCCCAAACATCCCGCAAAACACCGCAGATCTCACCCAGAGTAACATCATTCTCAGCGCACTCAACAAACAGAGGCATCAGGGCATCCTCCCCTCGAGCAGAATCCTCCAAGCGGGTCAAAAGCTGGTTAACTCGCTCATTATCACGCTTCGCTCTTATATCTACCAGCTTACGCCGTTGATTTTCCTCAACTCGGGGATCCACTTTAAGTGATTCAAGCTCAATTTCTTCCTCAATCTGAAAATCATTAACGCCAACCACGATCTCTTCGCCCTCTTCAATCGCTTTTTGTGCCTGGTAGGCTGAATCCTGAATTTCTCGCTGTATAAACCCACTGTTGATCGCTGCCATCGCTCCACCCAGCGCATCGATCTTATCAATATAATCCTTTGCCAAGGTTTCGATCTCGTCAGTCAAAGATTCGACAATATAGGAGCCGGCTAGGGGATCAACCGTATCAGCTACACCTGATTCGTGGGCAATCACCTGCTGGGTTCGCAGAGCTACCCGCACCGATTTCTCGGTTGGAAGCCAAAGCGCTTCATCCATGCTGTTGGTATGCAGTGATTGGGTGCCGCCCATCACTGCTGCCAATGCCTGCAAGGTTACCCGGATGATGTTATTTTCCGGCTGCTGCGCCGTCAGGGTGGATCCTGCTGTTTGTGTATGGAATCGCAATCGGCAGGAGTTATCCTTTTTTGCACCAAAGCGGTCTCGCATTATCCGCGCATAAAGTCGCCGTGCTGCCCGAAACTTTGCGATCTCTTCCAGAAAGTTATTGTGCGCATTGAAGAAAAAAGACAATTGATCGGCAAAATCATCCACTGCAAGACCAACATCAATCGCTGCCTGGATGTAAGCAATCGCGTTCGCAAGGGTAAAGGCAACCTCCTGCGCAGCGGTTGACCCCGCCTCACGGATATGATAGCCTGAAATGCTGATCGTATTCCAGCGGGGGATGTAATCCTTACAATACTTAAATACATCCGTGATCAGCCGCATTGATGGTTCAGGTGGAAAGATATAGGTGCCGCGGGCGATATATTCCTTGAGGATATCATTTTGAATTGTGCCCCGTAATCTATCAATGGGAACACCTTGTTTCTTCGCAACGGCGATATAAAACGCGAGCAGAATCGAAGCCGGAGAATTGATTGTCATGCTCGTTGAAACCTTGTCCAACGGGATTCCACCAAAAAGGGTCTCCATATCCGCCATGGACGATATTGAGACGCCGACTTTACCAACTTCGCCCTGGGCCAGGGGATCATCAGCATCATATCCAATTTGGGTCGGCAGATCAAAGGCTACGGATAAACCCGTTTGCCCTTGCTGCAGCAAATAGCGATAGCGTTCATTGGACTCCTCTGCCGTGGCATACCCCGCATATTGCCGCATGGTCCACAGCCTGCCTCGATACATCGTCGGCTGCACGCCGCGGGTGTATGGATACTCACCCGGAAAACCCAAATCTTCCAGGTAATCCTGCTCGTCAGATGGCACCATCACCGGTGGCAAGGTGATCCCAGAGGATGTTCTGAACGTCTTCTTCCGCTCAGGATATCGGTTAACAAGAGGTTCATACGACTCTTGCTCCCAACGTTTCTTTTCATTTTGCAATGACATAGGTTCAACCTCAAATGTATTAGATTGACATTTCACAAGTATACCCGAATTCACTCAGGAGCCCCATTCCGATATCACCTGACTTCCGTAAAGTGATTGCTCTAGTGACACATATCGGGTAGAATTTTACCTTGTTCGTTGTACCCTTCGGACATAAACCTACATTTGATGAAAGAAAGGGCTTGAAAATGAAAGTATTATTGATCAAAGATGTTTATAAATTAGGCCGAGCTGGTGAAATTAAGAAAGTTGCCGCTGGTTATGGCCGCAACTACCTCATCCCCCAAGGACTAGCCATTCCCGCCACAGCAGGTGCCATGCAGCAAGCAGAACGCATTGCAACAAAAGCGACCGAGCGTCGGGCTGTTCTGAATGAGGAATTGAGTGATGTTGCTGAAGTTTTGAACGGGAAGAAGCTGTTTTTCCCCGTCAAAGCTGGTGAAACTGGACGTTTGTATGGCTCCGTCAGCGACGATGACATTATTGTTGTGATCCAGGAAAAATACAGCATCAATGTTGAAAAACGTCAAGTCGAAACCGAACCCATTCGTCAATTGGGCACTTACAATATCCCTGTTCATCTGACCATGGATCTTGTCCCGGAAATCACCGTAGTCGTCCACCGTGAAGGTGAACCCCCTGTTGATGAAGAAGAAGTCAATGAAGTTGAAGCAGAAATTGTCGTGGAAGAAGAAGTGGAAGCACCCCAAGAAACAACAGATGAAGCAGAATCTGAGTCATCCGATGAGGACGCAGAAGCCGAAGCATAATCACATTGTGACTTCAAACAAATTAACCGGCCTGTGAATGAAACGATCCGCAGGCCGGTTTCTTTATAGAATATAATACAACTATGATGACTCTCAATATCGGTCAACAGCTCAAAGAAATCCGTGAAGCGCAGGGCACCACGCTTGAGGAAATCGCCCAAAAAACCCGAATCCGGTTGGATTACCTCAAAGCGCTGGAAGCGGGTGAGGATGAAACGCTGCCCTCACCAGTTCATATACGCGGCTTCCTGAGGCTTTATGCCAGCGAATTGGGCGTTAAAATTGCCGATCTGGAGGTGAAGGGGTATCACCTGGCAAACGAAGGCCAACCGCCTCTACAAGCATCGTCGGATGGGGAAACGATTATCGAAGAAACGGGGGATACCACCCAAGATTTGCCTTCTGAAAACCAGATCGTTGAGGTGCCAGAAAATCAAGAACCACTGTCCTCTGAAACCCCCAAAATAACCAGAACACCACCTGAACCTGTTGTCATTCCGGAACTTTCCACATCTTCGCAAGTATTCTCAGCGATTGGAAAACTCCTCATGGACAGGCGTGAAATGCTCAGCCTATCCATCAAAGACATTCACGAATTGATATTTATTCCAGAGAAGTACTTATTAGCGATGGAATCCGGACAATTTGATCACCTTCCGTCGCCCGTACAGGCAAGAGGAATGCTCCAAAACTACGCCGAGTTTCTCAATTTAGAGACAGACTCCCTTCTATTGGCATATGCGGACAGTTTACAGACTCGCCTGAAAGAAAAACAATTACAGACATCTTCTCCCCCCAAAAAAGCTGCCAAAGAACTGTCAGCCACAAGGTTAAAATTAAAAAGCTTCTTCTCACTTGATCTTTTTGTGATATCGGCTCTTTTTCTGATCTTTGCAGGCTTTGTCATTTGGGGTGTCAACCGGATTTTATCCGTGGATTCACCGAGTGCGGAAACAACCGATTTACCCGAGGTTTCTGATATCCTTCTGGCAACAGCATCACCCACCCCGCGACAAACAACTACCGGTGAGTCAGGTGGTGAAGGCACAATGCAAGAGAGCACCCTTGAGGAAGAGGCAACACCGATTTTCACACCGAGACCCAACACCAACCCGATCAACCTTCTGATCATTCCCAGACAGCGCGTTTGGGTACAGGTGAATTCCGACTCAGAATTGGTTTTTGAAGGTCGGTTAATCCCGGGAAATGTCTATGATTATTCTGGCAAGGAATCTATTGAAGTCCTGACAGGAAACGCGGGTGCTTTACAAATTTATTTCAATGAGGAGGACAGTGGTGCATTAGGCGTAGTTGGACAGGTTGCCGATCTGATCTTTACACAGTCAGGTCTGGTTTTGCCTACCCCGACCAATACACCCACCATCACACAAACCCCACAGGCATCGCCCACGCCGACCATCACACCGACCATCACGCCCACGCCCACATTAACCCCATCCAGAACGCTCATTTCGCCGTAATCTATGACCACAAAAAAATTGAGAACTTACCATCTGATCTCCCTTGGTTGTGCCAAAAACCTGGTCGATTCCGAATCCATCGCCCAATTGCTCAATCAACAGGGTTTACAGCCGACCCTTAACCAAAACAAGGCAGATTTGTTGATTGTCAACACTTGTGGATTCCTCAAGGTGGCACGCGAGGAAGCCATCTCCATTCTGACCGACTTGTCCAATACGAAAATGCCCTGGCAAAAGCTGATCGTCGCAGGCTGCATGCCAGAACTGCACCGGCAAGAAATTTTATCTACAATTCCTGGCGTCGCAGGCATTTTCGGGACAAGACACTGGATGGATATCGTTGATGTGATCACCGCCGTGGATCAAAACCGGGAAGAATTACCATATATCCATATCCCATCATTAGCGCAGACAGGGTTTGATGAGCGGGGAACTCATCGCGTTGCTGTGCAGGGTTCCAGCGCCTACCTCAAAATCGCGGATGGATGCCGAAGGTCGTGTGCCTATTGTCTGATTCCGCTGATCAAAGGCGATCTTGTGAGCCGTCCGATCCCCAAGATCATTGAGGATGCAAAAGCTTTGCAAGATCAGGGGATAAAGGAGATCATCCTGATCGCCCAGGACATCACCGATTATGGGCATGACTTGAAGATGAAAGATGGCTTAACGCTCCTTCTTGAGTCCCTCCTTAAAGCTGTCCCCAACGTCCCGTGGATCAGGTTGATGTACACCTTCCCCGGATATGTTTCCCAAAGCCTTATCAATCTTATGGCGTCAGAAGCACAAATCCTGCCCTATTTGGATATTCCCCTGCAGCATGCGGATCCAAAGGTGCTGAAAGCCATGAACCGCCCGAGCAATATGCAGTCGGTCCATAAAACCCTGGAACAAATTCGTGAACAGATGCTTGATGCCGTTTTACGAACAACCTTTATCGTTGGTTTCCCCAATGAAGATGAACCAGCATTTCAGAACCTGGTTCAATTCACCAAAGAGATCCAGTTCGATCATATGGGTACCTTTATTTATTCCTATGAACCGGGCACACCTGCAGAGCCGCTTGGTGATCCAATTCCTGAAGACATCAAATTGGCACGCCAGGATCACCTGATGAGGATCCAGGCTGAGATTTCATTAAACCGCAACCAGCACTTCATCGGGAAAACGCTTGATGTCCTGATCGAGGGTGTTGACGCGGAACAGGGGATTTCTATTGGACGATCCTACCGTGACGCACCGGAAATTGACGGGCTGGTTGTGATTGATGATCCAGTGCCTATCGGCGAAATGGTTCAGGTGCAGATCCACAGCGCTCTCACACATGATCTTGTAGGAAAACTGGTCGAAACAAATGGCGCTCCGTAAAAAGAGCGGCGTCCGATATTTCACTTGTCTATAAAATTTAAAAAACTCCGAGTAATGGTTATCTACCATTTCAATCGAGAGTTTGACGATAATTGATGTGGGTTTTCCGGCTATGGTGCTGGCTCTTCGGTCGGTTCCTCAGTTGTTTCAACCGTTGGTTCTTCGGTGGGTTCCTCAGTCGGTTCGGCTGTTGGTCCCTTCGTCGGGGCTTTGGTTGGATTAGGCTGCGGAACAGGTGCCTTTTCTGTAGGTATCTCCGTTGGGGGATTATTCAACGTGAAACATTCTTCTGCAGCCTCATCCCTCAGCGCCCGAACGGTTTCATCATCTTGAATTGAGAGTGCCTTATCAAAATATTCCTGCGCCAGGCACACATCCCCAGCTGCATGGAGCTGTTCCGCATATTCAATCGAACCAATCCTGAACCGTTCTGTGGCAGTCATAAAGGTTCCATCTCGCAGATTGGGCAGCATGGGGTAAACCTGTTCAAAATAGTACACCACCTGCCCCCAATTGACGCCCCAATAGCTGGCTCCAGTGAGGTACAACCTTGTCCAGGTGCGAAAACCTTCAGCTGAAGAATCAAGCTGTGCAAATTGCTCTGCCAGCGTTAAATCGTAGATTCCGGGTTCTAGACTGCCATCCACCAAAATTTTCTGGACACCGCGATTACGCAGTGCAACATACAGCATCCCATCCACCTGAATAGTTTTGTAATCGAGGTTTTTCTCACGCAGAGCTTCCAATGCCTGAATGGCAAGATCCCATTCTTCAGCCGCAATGTGCTGCTGTGCTGCTGTGAATATTTCTTCTTCGCCGCGCAGATCAGGGGTCGGGGTATAAACAATCACCGTGGGTGTGGGTGAAGGCACCGGTGTGGGGGAACCCGTCGTTGAAATTTTGAGCAGCGTCTGGCTGTAAAGGTTTCCGACCTCTGTCAATTCTGCTACGCTCATAAAGGGAGCCATTTCTTCCAGGATCCAGTTCAAACGGTCTAAGGCGACTTCATAGCGTTCTTCGGCAATATCTAATTTTGCGCTTTCCAGCTGCGCCTGGATCTTGGGTGATGCCTGCGTCTCCGCCAGGCTGACCCGGTCGTCAATTCCCTTGGGAATGCCCAACATTGAGCCGCCCAGCAGGATCAACAAAGCCAGTAATATGCCCAGGAAAAACCAGGACGAGCGGCGCTCGAGGAATTTCTTCCTGGGGCGTTTATTCTTCTTAATCTCAACTAGTTGCGTGTGATTTTCTTGCATTTCAGACATAGCCAAAATTATACCTTATAACATTTAAAGATTAAGCAGTAAGCGAATTTCAGGCAGGATAGGAAAAACACCTGCAACCACACCTATCAGCATCGCCCCCGCTGATAAGACCAGAACCGAGATGGGGATTGGTAGGACCGAGAATATCAACCACGCCGCCCCACCTGCCAGAACGGCACTCAGAATGCTGCGCAGGACCGTCTTCCTAAGTGAAAATTTTTCAGGAAGCTGGCGGTTCAATAAGAATATCAACGCACCAGCTTGAATGCTATACGAAATTGAGTTGGCGAGGGCAATTCCTTCCGATCTTAATGGCGTCATCAAGAGAATTGCTGTAACCAGGTAGATAAAAAATCCGGATGCCGAAACGAGCATCGGGATTTTTGCGTTTTGTTTGGCGTAGAATGAGCGCACACCCAGCTCGACTACACTATGACCTAAAAGTCCCACCAAATAGCCCTGGGTTGCCCCCATGATCAATTTGGCATCCTCGAGAGAAAATCCAAAGGCTGTCTGGATCCATGGGAGGGTCGCAATGGACAGGATGACTGTGATCGGAAGTGAGAGCGCGATCATCACCCGCAGAGAGCGCTCGACAGTGTCTTTAAATGCCTTCTGATCCTTTTTTGCAATGTGCTCAGAAAGGGTTGGTAGCAATGCTGTGGCGATTGCCGTACCGATCAGGGTTTCGGGAACCTGCTGGATCCACCAGCCGTAACTCAAAGCTGTCACAGACCCTGTCGGCAAACGCGATGCCAGATTATCCCGTGCCAGGAAGATCAGCTGGATGAACACCATGCTGACCAGGCGCGGTCCCATCAAACCCAGCACCTTTCGAAATGCCTTATCCTTAAAATCAAGCACAGGGAACCACCTGAATTTAAATTTAAACAGTCCGGGCACCTGCACCAATAGATGCAAGATTGCACCAATGATAACGCCGTACACCAGCCCATGGATCCCCATCCCAAAAGCAGGCAGCTGGAAACTTCCAATCCGGTAACCCTGTTCAGGTGCCAGGATGAGAGCCCCAAAGATTTGCCCCACATCATAGATCAAAGGCGCAAGTGCTGGTAACAGGAAATGCTGATTAACCTGCAATCCAGCCATCACAAGCCCTGAGATGGAGAAAACCAGAGTAGCAATTAAGTTAAACCGCATTAACTGGGTGGCTAAATCCTGTTGTTCAGGGCTGAATCCAGGTGCAATCCCAAGCTGACCCCGCACCAGCGGTCCAGCCAGCAAACAAACGAGCAAAGCCAGCACGCCTGTGACAATGAACGCGAGATTGGCAACACTCGAAAACAATCGCCAGGCAGATTGTCTGCCTTCTTTGGTTAGTTTTTCCGACAATACTGGAATGAACGCGATTGCCAGAGCACCGCCAGAGATCAATGCAAATAACAGGTCAGGCAGGTTGTTTGCCGCGTTGAAAACATCCAGTTCCTCTGAAAGGCCAAATTGCCGCCCAATGATGACCGTACGTAAGACGCCTAGAACTTTATCAAGTCCGAATAAGACTGCCAGCATAAGCGAAACCCTGGTCAATCGGCTGACTTTTTTCATAAAAATCCTTCCTTGGCTTCCACTATTTTCTGCTGGTATTATGCCACAGACCACCTCACCTGACCAGTCAGGGCAAACTCACCATTTCACCTGATTGAAGGGGATGTTACAATTAAATGAATGGAAACCAACGCTGGAACGGGAAAATTGTATATTGTGGCAACACCTATCGGCAACCCTAAAGATATCACTTTGAGGGCGTTAACGATTCTAAAGAAGGTTGATGCTATTATTTGTGAAGAAGTTCGGGATGGAAGCCGGCTGCTGCACAAACTCGACATTGAAAAGGCGCTGATCCCTCTCAATGAACACAATGAAAAAGAGGAAGCCGAAAGGATCGCACAAAGATTGGCGGCTGGCGAGACTATGGCGATCATATCCGATGCCGGTACGCCCGTCTTCGCTGATCCGGGGCAGTATTTGCTAAAACGCCTTTATGCACTGAATGTCCCGATCTCACCCATTCCCGGTCCGGCATCATTAATGGCAGCGTTATCCCTGTGTGATTTCTCTATTGAGAGGTTTTTCTTTGCCGGATTTCCTCCCAGAAAATCACCCGAAAGGGAAGCCTTTATCAATGACATCAAAAAATATGCCTTTCCCGTAGTCCTGATGGACACACCCTACCGGTTGACCAAACTTCTAACAGAGCTCCAATCAGCGTTTGGGATAAATTTGGATATTCTGCTGGCATGCGACATGACCCTCCAAAAAGAAACCATTTTCCGTGGGAAAATTGGCGAAATCCTACCGAAAATCACAGGTCAAAAACGTGAATTCATCCTGATCCTCAACCTGAACAGAAAGCAGCATCATTCATAAAATGGAAAGGCGCACGCACCTCAAACTTCAAAATAAGGACCTTTGCCTGCCAGCTTTCCTGCCAGACGCCACCTCGGCGTATGTGCGGGCGGTGGATTCACAGGATCTGATCGGCATTAAGATCCAGGCTGTGGTGATGAACACCTTCCACTTGATGCAAAAACCCGGGTCAAGCACCATTCAAGCCTTTGGTGGTCTGCATAAGTTCTCTGGCTGGCCGGGGATCATCATCACGGATTCGGGCGGTTTTCAGGCATATTCATTAATCCACGAATCAGATCGTTTTGGCAGCCTTTCTGATCGGGAAATCATCTTTCACCCCGAAGGAAAAGATCGAAAATTCATCCTCTCACCTGAAAAAAGCATTCAATTACAGATCAGCTACGATACCAATGTGGTCATCTGCCTGGATGACTGTACCCATGTGGATGCACCCCGTGAAGAACAGGAGCTTGCGGTCGAACGAACCCTCTCCTGGGCAAGACGATGTAAGGATGAATACCTGCACCAGATGGACCAGAGGCAGATCGAAGAAAACCAACGCCCCCTAATTTTCGGGGTGATCCAGGGCGGGGGTCACCCGGATCTGCGGCGAAAGTGCGCTGAGGGACTTTTGGAAATTGGATTTGATGGGTTTGGCTACGGCGGATGGCCATTGGATGCCCGGGGTGAACTGCTTGAAGATATGGTACAGTTGACTCGTTCGCTCGTTCCGGCAGAATACCCCATGCACGCGCTTGGAATTGGGCACCCGATCAACCTGGTGAAGACATACCAGCTTGGGTATGATATCTTTGATTGCGCGTTACCCACGCGTGATGCACGCCACGGGCGCCTGATGCGATTTACCACCCCACCTGACTCCCCGCTCCCGCCTGATGATAGTTGGCTTGCTTATGTGTATTTTCAGGACAAAAAATATATCAAAGACCAACGTCCCATCTCGGAATATTGTGATTGTCCGGTTTGCCAGCATTACAGCATCGGGTACTTACACCACCTTTTTAAAACAGGGGATTGGCTCTACCAACGCCTGGCAACACTTCACAACCTGCGTTTTATGACCCAGCTCACAGAACGGCTGCACGATCATGGCGAATGATACCCAAATTCAAGACTTGATCCGACAGGTTCAGTCGAATTCTAAATACCAATCCATCACGCCCAGCGTAATCCGACGCCTGGCTGAAGATGCGCTTACCAAAGGATTCAAGGGGAAATCTGCGATCAAATACGTGCGAAATAAATGCCATCAAATTGGGGGGGCTTATTTCAAGAAGAAAATGGACTTTGCCGGCATCTCGCGTGAAATAGAGAACTTGCCTTGTGATTTGGAATCAAAGGATGTGAGACAATTCTGTGTCAAGGCCATGGAATTACATTCCTCCACAGCCGAACGATTGCCTATCCTGGACTCCTTTTTTGAGACATGCCTGGCACCCGTTGCACCTGTCACCAGTGTTTTGGACCTGGCTTGCGGACTCAATCCCTTTTCCATACCCTGGATGCCCCTGGCATCTGGATTTACCTACACCGCCTGTGATATATATGAGGACATGCTTGGGGTTCTCCAATCTTTCTTTTCTCATTTTGAAGTGAATGGGATAGCGCAACCGTGCGATCTGACGGACCACATCCCCCAAGCCCATGCCCAAGTCGCGTTTTTCTTGAAGTCGATCCCTTGCCTTGAGCAAGTTGACAAAATGATCAGCATCAGTGTGCTGGAACGCCTTCAAACGGATCATATCCTGGTGTCATACCCGGTGCACAGCCTTGGCGGCCGTGATAAGGGCATGCCCGATTTTTATCGGGAACATTTTTCACGGTTGATCTCAGACAAATCCTGGCAGATTCGTGAGTTTCTGTTTTCAAGCGAGTTAGCCTTTTTGGTGAGTAAATGAAGCTCGAAAATGACCAAATCACACAAATGACGGAAAAGATCCTCGGCACGCCCAAATATCGGGGGAAAGGTATCCCAGCAGAGACCATCAGTGATCTGATCATCAAGGAAGCCCCGAATCACAGTTCAGCAAAGCTCCTGTTGAAATCTGTCAAACGGAAACTGCACAATATCGTTGCCCCTTATTTGGGAGAACCCAATTATGAAAAATTAGCTGAACAATTGAACAATATAAAAGAGACAGAACCAAGCTCGCCGCAGATTCACGCGCTCTCCCTCGAAATTCTCAGCCAGCACGCGTCAACGGCTGAAAGGATCCCCAACCTTGAAAGCTTTTATGAGCAAATTTTCCAAATCACAGGTAAACCAGGGTCTGTCCTCGATCTGGCAAGCGGACTGCACCCGGTGGGTTTCCCCTTTATGCACCTGCCAGCGTCAACCCTGTACCATGCCTACGACATCATTCAACCACGGATTGATTTTCTGAACCTTTTCTTTAAAGCACTCGGCTTACAGCCACTGGCTGAAAACAGAGATATCCTTGTTTCACCACCAGAAATTCACGCCGATATGGCGTTCTTCCTGAAAGAAGCCCACCGGTTTGAAAAAAGATCCCCTGGATGCAACCAGGCATTTTGGGCAGCCTTGCACGTGGATGCACTGGTGGTTTCTTTGCCGTCTCACAATCTGGGTGGGACTCATCCGCTTATTGATCAACACCGAAGGCTAGTTCAAGAAAATTTATCTTCATTCCAAGAGATCATTGAGCTGCAGGTTGGGAATGAGATGGTCTTTATCATTAAAACTTAGGAGAATGGACAAGTGTCCCTTCAGCAGAGCCAAAAATTACGCACAAGCCTAGAACGCTTCTCAGATATTCTGAGTGACCAGGATATTGAAGAAATTCTCGCGATCCAGGATCAACCTCTTTCCCCAGGCATCCGTCTGAACCAACTTAAGGTTGACCCCCAAGAGGAGATCGAGCGTTTGGCTGAGTTCTACAACTGGAAAGTGCAGCCAATTCCATTTTGTGAGCAAGGTTGGACCATCCTGGAAGCTGTTGAATCTCCGGGAACGACGATCGAGCATCGGATGGGGCAATATTACCTGCAAGATGCCGCTTCGATGGTACCCGTCAGCATCTTTGAGTTCCGCGAATCTCATCCGTTGATCCTGGATATGGCTGCATCACCTGGCGGTAAGACCACGCATCTGATCGATCGCTCAGGCGATCATGGTTTCATCATCGCCAATGACAGCAGCAAAGGGCGCATCCCTGCCCTGCGATCTGTGCTCACCAATTGGGGTGGGATCAACCGGATCATCACACAATACCCTGGCGAGCTTTTTGGAGAATGGTTTCCTGAAACCTTTGATATGATCCTTCTTGATGCACCCTGCAGCATGGAGAACCTCCGCCCAACCCCCAGCCATCCGTTGCGAGAAACAACGGCGGATGAACGCCTTAGGCTACAAGAACGCCAGGTGCAACTTCTGATGAGTGCACTTAGCGCACTTAAGGTCGGCGGTCAACTCGTTTATGCCACCTGCTCCCTGGCGCCAGAAGAAGATGAGGCTGTCTTCCAAAAAGTCATCGATGCTTTTCCCGGTTCGTTTATGATTCAGGATGCAGCCCTCAAATTCCCTTATCAGGCACCTGGTCTGACACAATTCGGTGGGGAGAAATTCCATCCTGACCTTGCGCACACACTTCGGTTGTGGCCGCATCTAAAGGGAATGTCAGGCTTTTACTGCGGTTTGCTGGTCAAAACCAAGCCGACTACATTTCGACAGTCAGAACCGCCAGCTCGCGATCTGGAAAAAACAGATCTTTCACCTCTTAGCGCAATCATTCAGAAAGACGTGATCGATGTGATCCTGGGTCAATATGGTTTCCAGCTTGATGTCTTACTAAACCAGTACCATCTCGCTCTTCATAAAAGATTTGATCAGCTCTTTTTGATCCCTGAAACTTACCTTAAACAATTTCCGACCTTACCCTTCGATCAAATTGGGATGCAGCTCGGGCAGTGGCAAAACGGACAATTCCGCCCTTCCCACGAATTCGTCAGCCGCTTTGGCCATCATTTCACCGGGGGAAAAATTGTCCTTGAAAATGATGAAGCGGTCGTTCAGTGGATCGCCGGACGGGATATTCGCCATCCAATAACAGATATGCCTGCGCAAGGTCAATACCTGCTTGTTTCAGATGTTCATAATCGGAATTTGGGAATCGGGAAACTGCTCCCTAAGCGCCTGCGAAATATGCTCCCCCGGCAATCAATCTAAATACTTTACATATTTTTCTACCGCAAATGCCCCCCGGGCATAAACGCCGTGGTAACGCTCCGGCATTAATTTTGCGACCTCCATCATGATCGCATCAGCCATAGCCTGCAATGTCTCTTTATTTTTAGGATTTCCATTGAGCTGAACCTGGAAGGGCTGTCCAACCCGGATATGCATCCGGCTGCGTTTCAAATGTTTTATATTTTTCTGAAAATCCTCATGCCCCCAATAGGCAATCGGTAAGAGCGGTACATCACATTGACTGACCAAAATGCCAATACCCGGCTTGGCGCGAACAAGCTTGCCATCCTCGGATCGGGTCCCTTCCGGTGCCACGGCAAGGATCTTATGATCATCCAATGCTTTTCTCGCCAATTTGAATGCTGTAAAGTCAGCAACTGTCCTATCGATCGGGATGCCATCCCACACATCAAATAAAAATCCCATTAGCGGATTATCCCATGTCTCTTTCTTCACCAAGCCTGTTGTCGGGCGGGGGTATAAGTGGGAAAGAAGCACAGGGGCATCAAGAAAATTAATGTGATTTGCTGCAACGATCAATGGACCCTGATCAGGAAATTTGCATAATTCTGAAGAATCGATTTTTAACAGAAGATGTGAAAGGATCTTAATAATCTTGTTAACCAACCACCGCTTCATAGCCTGCAATTACGCTCCATCACAAATTAAATTCAATTGCTGTTTAAGGATAGTGACATCCAACGATTGTCCTGCTTCACAAATGGTTTCACCATCTGCATGGACGGGCAAGGTGCCTTTGAGGGCTTGCACCCTCAAATTCTGCCCAGAAGGCATCGAAATTGCGGGGTGGTCTTTCTGCGTTCCTCCCATCACCTTGGGGAACAAGCCTAAAACTTGCCAGCGGGTCACCTGATGAGCGATACACAGGCTCAATAAACCATCATCAGAGGATGATTCCGGTGCAAACATGAAGGATCCGCCCATTCTTTTTCCATTCATCACCGAAACCAACAGACAAGGTTGTTCGATAACTTCGTCATCGATCTCAATTCGGAGCAAGGGCGCGTCAAAGTATAAGAAAATTGTCTTAATGGCAGCGATCAAATAAGCAGGAATGCCGCTGATAAAAGGAGGTAATTTTGCTGCTTCGAAGCCAACGATCGTATCAAATCCGATACCGATCCCATTCCCAAAATAGCGTCCATCAGGGTAATCGCCGCCTTTCACAAACCCGACATCAATCTTGCGAACATCTCCCTTTTCGAGGAGCTGAATCGCTGATTCGAGCTCATCGGGAATGCCCATGCCGTAAGAAAAATCATTTCCACGGCCGACCGGGAACACGGCAAGGTTGGCAGTCAGGTGACCATCATTTTTCGCTTGCATCAAACCATTGATAACCTCATTGACTGTGCCGTCTCCGCCTACTGCAACCACAGTTGCATATCCATTAGCGCCAGCCTCCGCAGCCAATTTGATGGCATGACCCGGGTATTCTGTTTGGATCAGATCATATTCCAACCCCTGTTCATCTAATTTTGCCTTAATTTCAGGAACGGCTCTTCCCGAAGCCCCTTTACCAGCAATGGGATTAACAATAATGCAATATTTTTTCACACGTTTCTCCTGAATCTCACGATACAAATAATAACCCATAAAAACAGAAAAAGTTCTTTACAATCGAATTATTCTAATGTTCATACTCGCTGAAGCTCATAAAGCACCAAAGCAGGGAAAAGAATGGCAGCCGTCTCCATCCGGAGAATGCGCCTTCCCAAAGAGACAACCTGACACCCGCATGATTCTGCCAGCGTAACCTCTTCGCCGGTGAATCCGCCTTCCGGCCCAACAAAGAGAGCTGTATGCTCGTTTAACTTACCTTTATCACTAACTGCGCATCGGATGTCCATCCCTTCCGATCCCGCTTCTTCCCATGCAAGCAGGCACAGATCATATTCTTTCCCTGCCTTCGTCAAACACGCTTGCAAAGTCAGAGGAGGACATAATTCAGGCAGAAGCCCTCGACGAGATTGCTCTGCTGCCTCCCGAATGATCCGCTTCCAGCGCAAGGTTTTTTGATCGCCAAGTTTGGTGGATTGCACCAAAGACCGTGCTGAAATAAAAGGCTGAAAGGAAGAAACACCAATTTCAGTCCCTTTCTGTAAGATCCATTCTACTTTTTCCCGACTTGTCAATCCAAAAAAAAGCGTGATGTTCACTTGCGATTCCGAGTCTTCCCGTTTGCGTGTCTGGATCCATCCTGTTAGTTTTCCATCTTTGGATCCCTCGCCCAGGACCACATCAAATACATTCCCTTGGTTATCTAAAACCTGGACCAAATCACCCACATTCAGCCGTAAAACGTTCAAAATTTGATGGGTAAGGTCAGGTGGAAAAAGAACTTGTTTTTCCTGGATAAATTGGATTGGCAAAAAGAAACGGTTCATACAAGGTATACTTAGAAGCACATTTATTGGAGATGGACGTGAAAGAGAAGCTTCAAGACCCATCACAACGGAATTTCAAATACATAGATATTATCATGCTTGTCTATGTTTTGGTACTGGTTTTAAGCAATATCGCGTCTTCCGCAAAAATTATCGATTGGGGTATCCGGATCGGGCCTCTTCCACTCAGTTTTGATGCCGGCACACTGCTCTTCCCGATCAGCTACGTCATCGGTGATGTGATGACAGAGGTTTACGGTTTCAAACGAGCCCGCCGCATCATTTGGATTGGGTTCGGTGCGATGGTCTTCAGCGCACTCATTTTCAGATTGATCCAAATTTTACCGGGTGAAGCAACCTGGGAAGCAGCCGTCGGTCAGGAGCAATATAACCAAATCCTTGGCGGCATGAGTTCAGGAGCTATCATCACAGCCAGTCTTTCCGGCTATCTGGCAGGATCTTTCTCAAATGCCATCTTAATGTCGGTTATGAAGGTTTTGACCAAAGGAAAGCTGCTCTGGACACGCACCATTGGCAGCACGATCGTCGGGGAAGCTGTGGATACATCAATATTCATTCTGGTCGCAACAGCCCTGGGCGTATTCCCACAAGAGCTTTTCTGGAGCCTGACGATCACCAACTATATCTTTAAAGTACTCGTTGAAACAGCAATCACACCGCTCACCTATTGGGTGGTAAATTCACTCAAACACGCCGAAAGAGTCGACATCTTCGACCAGGATATCCAACAATCCCTCAATTAATTTTTTTAAATTCTAAGACCGATTTCCCTCGATCACAACAGTATATTCTCCACGCGGGGTTTCACCATCCATGATCTCAATCAATTCTGTCAGGCTCCCCCGAAAGACGGTTTCAAATTTCTTTGTCAAATCATTGGCAATAGCTGCCTGACGATCACCCAAGACCGCCAGGGCATCCTTCAGGAAAGCTTGAATGCGGTAGGGGCTTTCGTAGAAGATCAGGGTATGGACTGATGCCGCATCTTCATTGATAAAACGCTGCCTTGCACCGGATTTTCGGGGAGGAAAACCCTTGTAGGTGAAACTGTGCGCAGGCAGCCCTGACAATATCAGAGCCATCACAACAGCCGAAGGACCGGGAATTGCAGTCACCGCGATATCATTCTCAAGTGCAGCATGCACCAGGGAAAAACCAGGGTCAGAAATGGCTGGCGTACCGGCACTGGTAACAACAGCGATGGATTTCCCCGCCAGCAGTTGTTCAATTAGGAAGGGCACTGCTTTTTTCTCGTTGAAGGCATGGTAGCTTTTTTGCGGTTTATGAATGTCATAATGAAGCAGCAGGATGGACGTTTTCCGTGTATCCTCACTGGCAATCAGATCAACAGAACGCAAAACCTCCAGCGCACGCAACGTGATATCGCCCAGATTCCCAATCGGCGTTGCCACCATGTAAAGCACAGTCAGACCTCCTTTTAACAGGTCCCATAAAAAAGAAAGATAAAAACACAAAAAACTACAGACGCATCAACCATTTTGGTCCCATCTTCTCTTCAATTATAATCCCTGTCCAAAAAGTGATCGGGCTAAAGGAAATAGGCACAAGCCGGGCGAACCATAAACAGAAAAACAGGTAAAATTAGCATCACAAAAGACAACTGCCACCTTATCAACAGCCATTTGAGAAGAGAAATTATGGAAAGAACCGTCCCAACCCGAGCATCTGAAGAAATTGAACTCTACATCCGAACCATGTATTCCTTATTACGGTCAACAACGCCTGTGAGAATCCGGTCATTAGAAGAAGTACATGCAGGGATGAATTCCTCCCTCCATCTTTACGCCCGACAGGAACAACCCGACATCTCCTCCTTCATCTATGCCAACTTACGGCTGCCAGATTGCACGCCAGATGTAAAAACTGTCTTACTTGGGCAAAGTGCAACCGTTTTTGAGCAATCTGGCTATAAAAATGTTGATGACTGGCAGGAAGTTTTTTCACGTGCTCGCCGCCGTCGATGTTTCTATGATGGCAAATCAACCCTTGCCTGTTACATTGCATCTCGTTCTGATATCGATGATGTGGTCCCCATGCTGACAGCCTACCAGATCGAATGGAACAAACTACATGATCAATTAGGGATATTATCAAGAGAGGAATTTGAAGCCTTCTCACCAGATTCCTCAAAAGACCTGGAGAATCTGACATCCCTATTAAAAATATCACCGGAAGAGCTCCTCCGCCTTAAGACCATCTGGCAGGATCAGTTTAAAGAAATGCTGAGCCGGATCAGGGATCAGAAATTAGATTTGGCTGTTCAGCTTTCAAGTGGTTCCATTAATGAATACCGAAGGGCAACCCGTTTTTGGTGGGAAAATATTGAGAAGAACTTTCCGGAAATAAAAATTCGACCTGTTTATTTTGTCTCCAGCAATACCCACAGCATCACCAATTTGCTGACTGGGTTTGCATTGACTCAAAAAGATCGCCTGGCAAATTACCTTCAGACGGCAGGGGATGAAGACCTTTTAGGAGAATGGCATGACATTCGGAACAAAGAGGTCCCGTCCAGGCAGGAAAATTTTCTGTATTACGTGCTAAAGAAATACCAGTCAACAAACGCAGGCAAGGATTTGGTTGCAGCGCAATCCACTTATGAAGCAAAATACAGCGTCAAACGGATCCCAAGCGAGCATGCCTTCGACGTGGAAGCCCAAATTATTGACCTTTCAGAATTGAACCCTGATACCATTGACCCAAGGCTAACTCCAGAAGCTTTTTCTGGCGGATCATCTGATTGGAGCTTCTTAAATAAAAGTAATGCCCTGGTGTTGAACATTGATTACCCGCTTGGATTGGCTGCCTATAACCTCCTCGTGAAGATTGCTGAGCACACCTGCCCCATGCTCGGGATCTACATTATGGGAAAAGCTGCAACACTGAACGGGCGGCGAGGGGATGTGATGATCCCCAATGTGACTTACGATGAGCATTCCCATAACACGTATATGTATAATAACTGCTTCACAGCTGCCGATGTAAGCCCTTACCTGATTTATGGAACGGTTATGGATAATCAAAAATCCGTTTCGGTTTTGGGCACCTATTTACAAAATGCCCGCGTGATGGATGTCATATATCGTGAAGGCTATACCGATATCGAAATGGAAGCCGGTCCGTATCTTTCTGGTGTTTCCGAGCTCTTCCGCCCCACCCGACATCCAGTTAACGAGATTGTCAATCTCTACGGCTTGCCCTTTGAAGTCGGTATCCTCCATTATGCCTCAGATACCCCCCTCACAAAAGGTGAAAACCTGGGTGCTGGCGCACTCTCCTACTTTGGGGTCGATTCCACCTATGCCACCTCATTAGCTATTCTCAGACGGATCATGCAGCGGGAGTATGACAGGGTTACCAACCACCTTCGTTGATCGTTAAATGTAAATGATCTAATTGCCTTAACCAAAACATCCAGGGCATTTTTTCTCGACAAACCCTGGATGTTATTCGTTAATCGCTCCCTGTTACCCCAGCTGTTTCCGGATTTTTTCTGCGGTTTCCTTGTAGGTCGCTAAACGCTCACGTTCCTTCATGACCACATTTTCAGGCGCTTTTTCGGCAAATGGACTGGCAAGCAGCTGTTCCAATCTTTTGATCTGCACTTGAGCATCCGCTAATTCATTTTCCAATCGTTTCTGTTCAGCTTCTAAATCCACCAATCCCGCCAGCGGTAAGGTAATTTCTACCGGTGCCACCACCAGGGTGATCCTCTCATCGGAAGGTTCCAAAGGGACATCCGTGATGGATAAATATTCAGGGTCAATCCCAGCCAGTGAAATTAAGGTTTGTTTTTGCGATTCCAACATCGCCATCTTTTCACCAGCGCTGATCGTACAGGCAATTTTTTGACCCGGCTGCACCTTATATTCCGCTCGAATATTGCGTATGGAACGTACAATCTCCTGGATCAATCCAAAATCCTCAACAGGATCCTCCTTCCACCCTTCCACCAGCGTGCCTTCAGGCCAGCGGGCGACAATCAACATATCCTCCCAGCCGCCATCTGGTGCCAAGGATGGTGTTTTTCTCTGGCATACTTCCTTCAGATGTCCCCAAATCTCTTCAGTCACATAAGGCGTGAAGGGATGGAGCAGCCGCAAACAAGTATCGAGGACACTCACAAGGATTTGAATGGTGAAATAAGCTCTGTCACCGCCTTGTGCGACCTGATCTTTGGAAATTTCAATATACCAGTCGGCGAATTCCGCCCAAAAGAAATCATAGATCTGGCGACCAGCTTCTCCAAACTGGTAGGTTTCAAACAAACGATTAACCGTTTGGAGCAGCTCTTTCAAACGTGTCCAAATCCAGCGATCTGCGAGGGTCCAGTCTGGCTCACCTATGAATATTTCCGGCATAACCTCGATGTTTGAGATGATATATCGGCCGGCATTCCACAGTTTATTTGCAAAATTACGGTTCGCTTCCACCTTCTTGATCGACAGGCTCATATCATTGCCCGGCGTCGACCCCACCAAAAGTGTGAAGCGCAGAGCGTCTGTGCCAAGTTCGTCCATCACGATCAATGGATCGATGGCGTTGTTTTTGGTCTTGCTCATTTTTTGCCCATGTTCATCTCTTATCAGACCGTGCAGGTAAACCGTGTGAAAAGGGATCTTTCCAGTGAATTCCAATCCGTCCATGATCATTCGTGCAACCCAGAAAAACAAGATGTCATAAGCAGTTTCCATAACGGAGGTCGGATAGAAATAGTTCAGATCTGGCGTTTCATCAGGCCAACCGAGGGTTGAAAATGGCCACAGACCTGAAGAGAACCAGGTATCGAGGGTGTCAGGATCCTGTTCAAGGTTTCCACTCCCACAATGCTGGCAATGATCAGGGTCTTCACGTGCGACAGTCATCTCACCGCAATCAGCACAGTACCAAACGGGGATCCGGTGCCCCCACCAAAGCTGACGGCTGATGCACCAATCCTGAATGTTTTCCATCCAGTTGTAATACACCTTCTTAAAACGCTCCGGAATGATTTCAATCCGTCCATCTCGCACCGCATCTAACGCTTTTTCAGCCATCACTTTGACATCCACAAACCATTGGGTAGAGATCATTGGTTCAACAATCTCACCTCCGCGTTGGGTGCGCGGCACCTTCAAAAGATAAGGCTCTTCCTTGATCACCAAATCGGCATCGGTCATATCCGCCCATAGCTTCTTACGGCATGCAAAGCGATCCGACCCTTCATAAGGTCCGCCATTCTCATTGATCGTTGCGTCCTTATTAAGTACATTAATGAATGCCAGGTTGTGCCGGATCCCAATCTCATAATCGTTTGGATCATGCCCAGGTGTGATCTTCAACGCGCCGGTACCAAATTCACGGTCGACATAATCATCCGCAATCACCGGGACTTCCCTGCCCAAAATCGGCACGATTGCCATTTTCCCGACGAACTTGTTATATCTTTCATCCTCAGGGTGAACCGCCACGGCCGTATCGCCAAGGATCGTTTCAGGTCGGGTGGTGGCGACTGGAATAAATTCCTCACTACCTGTGATCATGTATTTAAAATAGTACAGCTTGCCGTTTTCTTCGGAATACTCCACTTCAAGATCTGAAACTGCAGTCTGCAATCCTGGTGACCAGTTGATCATGCGCGGACCGCGATAGATCCAGCCCTTCTCATATAGGGTCACAAATGCTTCTCTGACAGCACGCGATAAACCCTCATCAAGGGTGAATCGTTCGCGCGTCCAATCGCAAGAAGCACCAAGCCGACGGATTTGTTGGGTGATGATCCCGCCGTATTCCTCTTTCCACGCCCACATACGTTCAAGGAATTTCTCTCTACCCAATTCCTCACGACTGGTGCCCTCTTCTCGCAGCTTATTTTCCACCTGCAGCTGTGTAGCGATGCCGGCATGATCGACTCCCGGCAGCCACAAGGTCGGCTCACCCATCATGCGGTGATAACGGATCATCAAATCTTGCAGCGAGACGAACATAGCATGCCCCAGGTGCAGACTGCCCGTCACATTTGCCGGGGGAATTGAGATCACAAAAGGCTGGATGCTAGGATCAAATCCCGGCTGATTCGGATCATTTGTGGGTTGGAAATAACCCGCATCCCACCATTTCTGATAGAGTTTCTTTTCAGTTTTGCTAAAATCATAGGTCTTCGGCAGTTCTTTCATCATCATTTCGTCCTTCCCGTTCTAACATTAAAAATAAAAACCCTTTCATCCTGAGGACGAAAGGGCATTCTTCCGCGGTACCACCTCATTTCGCTGATAACGATCAGCGCACTCAGCCCGGACTGTCATCCGGCGGCGCAGTAACGGGCGCACCCGTGCTGTTCTACTCATCCCATTAGATTTTCTTCAGCACCAACCTGCGGCGACTTCACCCAGTCACAGTTCTGTGGACGCTTTCAGCCCAGGGCGTTCCTTCTCTTTCAGTTGGAAACAGGTTACTCTTCCGCAGTTATCAACTTAGATAAATTATAGCCAAAAAAGGAAAATAATTCAACACAATAAATATGATTGTTATTGTAACCATCCACCCAAACATTTATCCTATCCCAGTCCTACCTCAAACCTCATGTCAGTAGTAATAAGCAGGACATCTTGAAAGATTTAGATAAACATCAGCCTGTTTTAGGAATATAATAATGAATTATGAATAGTCTTACTATTGGTGCCGTTGCTCCAGATTTCGAACTTCCAAACCATAAAGGCGAATTAACACGCCTTTCAGAAATTATTACGAACCAAAATGCTCTGCTTGTGTTCAACATTGGTTTTGCCTGACCGCACTGCCGTAATCATATGGCGCAGTTGCGTCATGATTATGAAAAGTTTCAAGCCTTTATTACTGAGATCCTGGTGATGGTCCCCAATGGACCTTTTATGATCAACCGCTACCTCAATCAAAACCCCACACCGTATATCATCTTGACCGATAAGGGTTCAAAGGTGGCTGAACAATACTTTCAGGTGAAGCAATTTTTTGCTATCGGCACGCCTACCGTTTTTGTCGTGAATAAATATCGAAGAATTATATATACCTACTATGCGAAATCGGCGATAGAAGAGCCTGGGACTGAGGAGATTCTTGCCCTCCTGGGAAAAATCACGGCATAATAATTCATCAGGACTTAGTGTATCTCCAATCCAAGTACTAATAAAAAAGGGTGTGGATTACAACAACCACACCCATTTCAATTAAGAAAATTTTCTACCGCCCCATCGAAATAACCTGGTCTTCCCAGCGGTGCCACTTTGAAAACTTTTCTTCAATGATCCTCTTGCCATCACCGGGTGCTTCCAGGCCAACCAGCTCCAAATCTGCATCGACCATTATACGGACCAGCTCATGGAATTTGATCTTGGGTTCCCACCCCAGTTTATTTTTGGCTTTGGATGTATCCGCCTGAAGATAATCAACTTCCGTCGGCCGGTAATAGCGTGGGTCGATCCGCACGTAATCATGCCAGTCCATATCCACATACCCAAAGGCTTCATCAAGAAATTCTGAGATCTTATGGGCTTCACCCGTTCCAACCACATAATCATCGGGTGCATCTTGCTGTAACATCTGGTGCATAATCTCGACATATTCCGGGGCATAACCCCAGTCACGCCGTGATTCAAGGTTTCCGAGATAAAGATGTTTCTGCAATCCAGCTTTGATGTTCGCCAGAGCGCGTGTGATCTTGCGGGTCACAAAGGTTTCACCCCTGCGCGGTGACTCGTGGTTGAACAGGATCCCATTGACTGCAAACATCCCATAGCCTTCGCGGTAGTTATTGGCCATCCAAAAGGCATACAATTTCGCGGCTGCATAAGGGCTGCGGGGGCGGAAGGGTGTCAATTCATTTTGGGGCGGTTTCGAATCACCATACAGTTCACTGGAGGAAGCCTGATAAAAGCGTGACTTCATCCCTGCTTTTCGGATTGCTTCCAGAATGCGGGTTGTCCCCAAACCGGTCACATCACCCGTATATTCGGGCATGTCGAAGCTCACCCGCACATGACTCTGCGCAGCCAGGTGATAAACCTCATCCGGTTTGACGTTATAAAGCACGTCCAGCAGGGTATCGCCTGCCGTAACATCCCCATAATGCAAATACATCTTGACATTTTCGCCGTTTCCATGTGGATCACGATAAAGATGATCAAGCCGTCGGGTGTTGAATGTACTTGATCGGCGAATGAGCCCGTGGACTTCATATCCTTCATGCAAGAGAAGTTCTGCAAGATAAGAACCATCCTGCCCTGTAATGCCTGTAATGAGCGCTGTTTTCAAATCCAACCTCCAATATAATATTCGACTTGGAAGTATATCCCTTAGGTCTGAAGGTGTCAAACCACCGCCGAACTGGAGAAATTTCTGTGGTCGCTCATCCCTTATATATTGTGATTTATGATTGGGGGTTTATTCCCATAAAATATTTTAAGGGAAAAAGAGTATATAACTACACGAAATGAATTGTTATTTAATCAAATCCACGTTAAAACAGACCGATATTTATTGTGTTTTCAGATGACCGTATCTACAAAAACTACTTCGTAATCTTTTACGATGAGGATATCCGCCAGATATTGATGACCTGAAATTATTTTATGCTCGACCTCCAAAATATCCTCGACAAATGGATCCCCTACTTCTTTGCCCCGGTTTCTTTTTTCTCTGTGAGGTAAAGTGTCTTTGTGAGTTCTTGTGATAAATATTCGCTTATCAACGTTTCTCAATAAGGATGTGTATGTTCCCTCAACAATCACGACCCTGACATTCGATAAATCAACCGTCTCTTCAAGGATCACGTCATGTTCGTAATCGGTCACAGGCTTCGTGATCATCTTTTTCCCTATGATGGCATCCATGATATTCTTTTCCAGCAAATCCATCTTTACTTCAATATGAGGTCCAAGCCAATTTGGGTCAGATCTTCGTTTTGCATCATTGGTGTGCGGCGGTAAAAAAAAGTAATCATCCTGACCAAGAACAATAGAACCGATCCCCTCCTCGCCTAATTCATCATGAAGCGCTTTCCCGATCTCCGATTTTCCACTCCCCGATTCCCCGGCGACTGAAACGATAAAACGCCTCTTGCAGGATTGGATTTCATCCAAGAGTCTTTCGACAATTTTTCTGGCTGCCGCTTTATGATATTTTTCAACGAGAATGATATCGCCTTTCATAATTCGAAATCCTTTGTACTGCTATTACTCAATATCCACTCAGGCATTCAAAACACTGATTTGACCGTCATTATGGATGGAGACCGGCAAGGGATCAGAGATATCACCAACATAATTCATTTCCTGATCGTATTGAATCGCAGTCAAGAACATCCACGCACCAGATTGATTTTGAATAAGTTTACCAGAATAAAAGGTTCCATTTTGATCCCCGAAAAGGAGGTCATTTTGTGGTTGCGAATATGGCCCAAAAGGATCATCAGCCATCATATAATGCGTGCCGGTACTGATCTCAACACCTTTTCTTTTTTCGCGACGCTCGGAAAATTTATCGCTCTCCACACAAAACAGAAGATACCAACGGCGGTTAATTTTAACTAGCTGAGGAACCTCAAGATAAGCGAACTCGCCCGGTTGTGTAATGGGTGCTTGAACTTCCCAATTTAGAAGGTCGTTTGAGCGTGCATAACCAATCACACCTCGATCTTTTGAATGGCCTTTATTGACTCTTGCTGTGATAAATGCATGAAACATCCCGTCCTGCTCAAAAACCCACGGATCCCGCCATGCCTGTTCATGCCAGATCTTTTCATCCAATAATTCATACCATCGTGGATCAGATTCCATAATTGGGTTCTCGGCATGTTTATTCCATGTTATCAAATCATCTGAGGTTGCCAACCCGATCCTTTGGATCAAACCTTTTTCAACTTCACTGGTTCCTGTATAAAACATATACCAAATTTCATCATGTTTCAATATGGATCCCGTCCAGGTTGTTCGACTATCCCAGGCGGTCTTGTGTTCTGATGGAAATAGAACATCAGGCAGGATATCCCAGGATTGCAAATCCCGTGAAACAGCATGTCCAATTGAGCAATGCCAGTGCCGAAGGTCTGGATTTCCCAATGATCGTGGCGCTTGCAAATAAAAAATGTGTGTATCAGCCCCCTTACGAGCAAACCAAAAATCCCAAACCCATTTGTCTTCTATGTGTAATGCCATGATTAATCATCAATCCACATCAATATCACCAACATGCCTTCATAGCCTAATCAAAATAAATTGATCATGCAGTTCTACGCATATCCATCAAGAATGTCGCGAGCAGTTTGAGCAGCATCTCTCGGATTTCCCTGACAAAGATATAATCCCAAATGTTCAAATCCACCCATCTCCTGGGTATAAGGCAGGAATTCAAAATACAAACCGGCTCCTGGTCCATTGTGAGTGGTAATATTGTAGGCAATTTCCTTCCCGATCCGCGTCATCACACTCATCATGATTCGAATCCCATCCTGCCATCCATCCGCTATTGCTTCGATCTCATGGGGCTCGAGTTCATATAAGCAGGATTTTGTTGTATCTTTTATCAAAAGTAGCATGTCATAAGGACGGCGCATAAAATAAGGGGTCATGAGGATCGCTGGTCCATAATCTTTGATCACGAGGTCCAGATCATTTTCTCGTAACATAAATTTCGAAAAAGTCTCACCTGATTTCTTCTGGAATTCTTGGTCAAGGTAAATTCGATTAGGCATGATATTACTCACACCAATTTGCTGATGCCCATGTGATAAAGATCCACCCACAAGGTGACCATAATTTTTTATGATAGAAACATACATTTCCGGAATTGAATGCATCTTCTTTTCCAATACAGCCAGGCGATCAAGAACAACAACCCGATCATCCAATGGCATGTTATGCCAATCCTTATCATGATAAGATGATGTCCATTGAAGGAAATGATACCCATGAACAGGCATACTATCGTTATTCTGATGATGGATCAAAGGTTCATTTACCCCCTCCGAGTTGCCTTCAAATGGATAGAAAATGGGGAAAAGGTTCTTATTAATAAATGTAAAACCCTCACTCAAAGGCGCAATATCCAGTATCTTTGTCGTTTGACCCTGGCATATGACGCATCCCTTATGGTTGATGTCAATAATTTCGCTAAATTCCTTCGGCCGGTTATCATGTGGACGGCGGGCACGGGCTGAGTTATACACAATTCGATCCCCATTTCTCGGATCCGTCTGACAATAACCATCAGGTGCATAATCTGCGATGCCCCGATCCTGACGGAAAAATAAATTGATGTCATTAATATCAAGGCTGTTAAAATCACCAAATTGGATTAATTTCCGAATAGAGCCTTCTGAAATATATCTACGCATAATTAATGGGCTTTCTTTTGGGTAATTATTTCCACATTCTGCAAAAATTTTATTACAACATTTTCCCATGTGAAGTAAGGAATCGTAATGCGATAAGCATTTTCTCCAAGTTTACGCCTTAATTCTTTATTTGACAGAAGAAGATCCAGTGCCTGTGCGAAAGCATTGACATCATCTGCCTGTGCAACAATCCCTCCTTGCCCAAGATGAAGGGGCACCGAACTCCCCTCAACGGACACATCTTTTATATTGTCTCCCAATAAGTATTCGGTGACAAAAGGAACCAGGTTGCTGGCAATCACTGGAACGGATGTGGCAGCTGCTTCTTGTGAGGTCATGCCGAAACCTTCCATCACTGATGGCGTACAAAAAATATCAGTAACAGCATAAATATCAGGAAGCTCATCCCACACTGACCCCAAAACTGCAATTGACTTTCCGAGTCCCAAATCATCGATCAAATTCATCAAAATTTTCGGGAGACCCTCCTTTCGCTGTTCAATGCTTATTACCAACAAAGTGTTCGGATGCTTTTGATGTATCTTCGCAAATGCCTTAATTAAGACGTCTTTTCGCTTTGTCTGATCAGTTCGGCTAATTTCAGTAATGATCTGGTTCCGTAGAATTTCATTTGGGCTCAAGCCGCAATGTTGACTGAGAAATCCCCAAACAGGGTGATCTTGGGGAATTTCCCTTGGATAATATCGCTCGGGGTCAACACAAGGCGGAAGAAATAGAGGTTCAGCTAAATATTGATAATCTTTGACCAAAGAGTTTTTAATAATTTCAGAGGTCGCCGCGACCCCATCAACTTCCAATATAATTTTTCTTTCGACTTCAATCCGCTCATCAATCCTCAACGCATCCCATTGATCAGGGTTGACATTTCTCTTCTTGATCACCCCCAATGAATGCGGTACCCAAATGTGGGGTACAGAAGTCCCAGTTGCTTTACTGAAAAGCAAACCAAGCTTTGCCCCATCCCAATAATGGGAAATGATCAGATTGATTTCTTCCCCGCTCTTTTCAAATTTTTTTTCCAAAGCTGCCGCAAGTTCAGGTAATTGCGAGTCCATATCTTCTTTGCGAACAAAGGATTGAATATCATCCTCAAGATATAAGATGCGTTGATTCTCATTTTTATAATGGAACCCGACGCGCTTTTCCCCACTAATCGGATGATCATAACCGCCTCGGTTAACAATGGTGATTTTGTAACCTTGATTTTCAAGGCTGTCTGAAAATTGATTTACAAATACATTTTGCCCACCTGTGTCCGGCAATCCAGGAATAATTTTCCATTGATGGATCCCATGGTTTGTGATCATCAGGATGTGCGGCAGCAAACGATTCTTAAATTTTTCTTCAAATTTCATATCATTCCAATTCCGGCAATGCGCGTCACGAATTATTCAATGCTGATATTCTGAATAGGGATAAAAATCAGCATGATCATAACCCGTATACATTTCCTTAAACAGTCAAGCAAGTATTACAATTTCAGGAATTTATAGGGATGAAATCCCGCATCCTCTTTACGAATTTAAGCCTTCTTACCCTTTAATGCCTGTTGAAGCCACACTTTGGACAAACCACTTCTGGAAGAGCAAGAACACAATCAAAACTGGAATTGTGATCATGGATGCAAAAGCCATCAAATCACCCCATAACCTTGGTGATTGGCCAAAAAAGGCTTGTATCCCAACCGTGAGTGGACGGACTTCTTGTCCTCTTGTGACCATTAATGGCCACATGAACCGATTCCAGGCATTTAGTGACTGTAAAATAGCTACAGTTGCAATGATTGGTTTTGAAAGAGGAACAACGATCTTCCAATAAATCCCAAATAAACTCGCGCCGTCAATTAACGCAGCTTCTTCTAAATCTTCGGGAATATTGATGAAGAACTGGTAGAAGAGGAAAATTGAAAATGCATCTGCAATAAACGGGAATATTTGGACGTGATATGTATCCAACCATGTTGTTGCACCCCCAAACCAGGGAAAATTGTTGACAATAATAAGCAGGGGGACAGCTACAGCTTCAAAAGGGATAATGATCAGTGCAATGATAACACTCAGAAGAATATTCTTGCCTCGAAATCTCAACCTAGCCAGGGCATAAGCAATCATGCTGTTAACCAACAAGCCTATCAGAACGGTTAAGAGCATAATTAATAACGAATTAAAGAATTGCTGACCAAAATTATGGAATTCAAACACATCTTTATAATTCTGAAGACCTAACTGACCAGTTGGTAAAAACGCCCTGAGAGAACTCATATCCTGAACAACCTGAAATTCATTCTCTTTAATTGAAGAAATAACCATAAATACGATCGGGAACATAAAAAATGCTGCCAAAAAGATCATCAAAACATATTTAATCCCATTGTTGATCCTTTTCCGAGTGTGATAAGAAATGCGTGAGGATCGACTTTTAGGCATTTTTCGCAGCCCCTTTCTCCTGGGTGAGGACTCGCTGCATGATCGATATGATTAATACAATCAAGAAAAATACAACTGTCACAGCTGAGGCATAACCAATCCTAAGACGCCCCCATCCCGTCTCAATTGCGTAAAGCATCGTCGTCATTGATGCATTTGATGGCCCTCCGTTCGTCATGACTTTAACCTGGTCAAACAACCTAAATGCCAATATGGTGGTTGAGATCATGACAAAAATTAGCGTGTTTCGTAGTTGAGGGATGGTGATATTAAGAAATTTTTGCCATCCATTCGCACCATCTACCTCGGCTGCCTCATAAAGAGATATAGGGATTTCCTGCAATCCGGCCAGGAAAATGACCATCTGGAAACCCACACCCTGCCAAATTGACATTAACATAATTGCTGGGAACACCAGCTTTGTATTCGTGAGCCAATTATAGGGTCCCAACTTGCCAAAGCTGATCGCTTGAAGAAACGTATTAATTAATCCTTCACCTGGATTGTATAACAACGTCCACACAATGGAGACGACCGTCATGGAAGTAACAACAGGTGAAAAATAAATAGTACGAAAAACATTCATCCCCTTCAATTCTTGATTGATTAACATGGCCAAACCCAAAGCAAGCGCAGTCTGGATGGGAACAACAACAATGACAAAATAAAAATTATTAAGTAATCCCTTATGGAACACCTGATCACTTATTAATCTGATGTAATTCTCAAGACCGATAAATTTGGTTGGGACATTGGGATTGGGTATCAAGCGCATGTTTGTAAAGGACATCCAGATTGCCCAGATGAATGGGACAATCAGAAATATGATCAACAAAATGATTGCCGGCGTAGAAAAAAGCCACGCGAGCCTTGATTCCTTTTGTTTATAGGTGGAGAATTTTTCAGTCTTGATATCAGCCATTAATGCCTTCCTCTCTAAAGGGGGAAGCCGCTCAAATGGCTTCCCCCTCATTGATTATCAAAAGTGGATTTAACCTTTTGATACGCTAAGGACTACTCAGGCAAAGGATATCCGTCATTATCAGCAATATCTTGATCAATAGTCTCAGCAACAATATCAAGCTCTGCTTGCACATCTGCGCCTGCAATAATGTTCCAAATGGCTGTTTTGAAGGCTGTGGTTATCGTTGGATATGCTGGTGTTTGTGGACGTGCAACAGCCACACCACCCTCAAGCTGCTGAACAAAAAGGTTCAACAAGCCGCCTTCCGCGTACAACTCAGATTGCGCAATTGCACTCTTACGAGCAGGCACCGCCCCATTGTTATTGGTCATGTGCAATATTTCATCAGGATCTGTAAGAAAGCTCAAGAATTTGTAGGCAGCTTCGGGATGCTCACAAGTTGAGGTGATGCCCCAGTTCCATGAACCCGAGCCTGCAACAGCCCGATCGCCAAGGATAGGCATCGGGATAACTATTGTATCCTCTCCCAAACCCTCCGTATGTGGTCCGTACATCCAATGTCCAACATATGACAATGCTGCAGTCTTACTGCCATAGAAAGAATCATCACCAGCAGGGCTTGGATTCACATAGCCATTCTCAAACAGACTCTGGAACCATTCCAATGCCTCAACTGATTCCGCCCCATTGACAAAACCTTGTGCTGTCTGGTAATCGGAACGATCAATCAGATCACCACCAAAAGATTGGATGAATGGAGAGAAGGCATAGGTATTCCACTCGTCACCAGGTCCATAATTCAGCTTGAGATCGAGCGGGTATTCAACCTGGTCCAATGCTTTAAGAGCATCCAATGCAGCCATAAACTCGTCCATTGTCCAAGGATCATCAACGCCATTGGGAATTCGAACGCCGGCTTCCTCAAGATAAGATTTGTTTCCCCAAAGTGACAATCCCGAATCAAATGTGCCCAGGCTGTAAAGTTTACCGCCATAGGTTCCCTGGTCAATGATCGAGGGCAAGAAATCATCCTTCACATCCTGGGGAACAAGGTCATCCAGCGGGATTAAATAGCCTGACCATGCATAGTTATAAAGGAAGGGTCCATCAAAATCAAGCAGACAGGGCAAGTCACCTGCTAGGGCGCCAGCACTAACCTGGTCATTATATGAACCTTCTGGCAAGATAATGGCATTCACAAAGACTTCATCTTGCATCTCATTGAATGTCGTCACTTGCGCATCAAGGACCTCACGTTCTTCACCCTTACCTGAGTGGAACCAAACGTCAATGGTCATAGTCTCAGATACTTCTTCTGGTTCTTCGGCAACAGGTTCCTCTTCCTCAACTGCAGGTGCTGCAGGAGCTACACAAGCTGAAACCAGGAAAGAAAACACAACAAATAGCGAAACGACAAGAAACAACTTATTTTTTTTCATTTTTTCTCCCATTTTTCTAATTACGATTGAACTGAAGGAATTTCAAATAGCTTATACATCACCTCCATAAAACTGACTTGACTAAATTTTTCATAACAACAAACATTGCTTTAGATTCAGGTTGTGCTTCGTTCAATTAACCTGAGTTGAATAAATATGTTCTCAACAGGCCGATCTGTGTCTGTGATCTGTGCAATCAGATGTTCAGCAGCCAGTTTGCCGCTTTCATAAAGTGATTGACTGATTGTGGTCAGTTCAAGATAAGCAGCAATATCAATATCGTCAAAACCAATAACCGCAAGGTCCTCAGGTATCCGAATTCCCCACTTTTGCGCCACCTTTAATACACGTAAAGCCAATTCATCTGTCGATGTAAATATTGCTGTAGGGGGATGATCCAGATCAAGCAAATCATGAATTTGTTGATCTTGATCCCTCGAGTGCAGAACTGGTAATTTCACGTAATCATCTGGTAAATCAATTTTGTGCCTTTGCAGGGTCTGTTTATACCCCTGCAATCGGTTCTCTTCCTGGTTTAAGGCATATTCAGGCACAAGACTGTTTCCTATAAATGCACAGAATTGGTGTCCTTTTTCCAAAAATAACTCTGCTGCCAATTGGCCGCCATGCTGGTTGTCATATTCAATACTCGAATAACCATTTATGTGGTTTTCAATCAAGAGTATGGGAATATTATTTTTTATAAACCGCTTTAGCGAGCTTTCATCGATCGGTAGTGTTAGCACGATCAACCCATCAACAAATCTGGAGTAAGGCAATTCAGAATAGTATGCATCCAACCGCTGCTTGGAATCCACCGGGAAGATTGTTAGGTTATAGGGTGTATCTACCAAAGTATTCGAAATGCCACTTAATCGTTTTGTTATTGAAGGAATAGTAAAAAAAGGTGTGACAACCCCAATATGTCCGGCTTCTTTACGAGCTCGCTCACGGGCAAAGGCATCTGGCACAAACCCCAATTCATCAATCGCAGCCAGGACCTTCTTGCGAGTTTCGTCCCGAACAAGTTCAGGCGCGTTGATCACCCTTGACACTGTTGCAATACTAACTGAAGCCAGTTTAGCAACATTATAAATAGTGGGTGACGAGCCTGGAGATTTCATTTGCTCTCTATGTAAATGCTTTCATGATATCATTTACATTTACCAGTTTATCATTTTATTAACGCCTTGTCAAGGATTTCTTAATAGAAATTCCGGTATAAATTGAGCATTTCTACATCGGATAAGCAATTTAAGAAATAGGGTTGGTTTATTGACAAGCCACCTATTTAATGGCATGATAATGCCACGGTAAACCAAAATGAAAAGACAGAATTTCCCTCTCTTTCGCTGGATCGCCATTTTCATAATCACCCTGACACTGATCTTAACCACCATTCAACTGATCAATTACAGCCGCCTGCGCAATAATTTCCCCCTCGGTTTACAGATTGGCGGGGTCCCCATCGGCGGCTTAAATTATGAGCAAGCAGCTGAAAGGATCTATACTGTCTATCGGTCCCCCATTGAAGTCCTTTACGCTGGATCGCCTATCCAGATCAGGCCTGCCGTCTTGGGCTTCGATCCTGAAGTTGAAAGCATGCTGGCTATTGCAGACAATCAACGGGTTACTGACCCTTTTTGGCAAGGATTTTGGGATTTTCTCTGGAACAGGCAAATTGAAATCATCAATATTCCCCTAAATGCAGACTACAACGAGACTGTGATTCGTGATTTTCTTAATTCTGAAATCGCAATTCGTTACGATCAGCCCGCCTCACCTCCCAAACCAATACCAGGATCCACCGAATTTGAATCGGGTGACCCCGGGAATCAGCTTGATTATGACCGTTCAACCTTGCAGGTGATAGACGCACTGAAATCATCGACCAATCGCCGGGTAAATCTTGTGCTGAAGCCTGCTGTTGTTCCCAATCCCTCCATGGCTGATCTTGAAATCATGCTGAAACAGATTGTTGATGTCTCAGGTTTTGACGGGATCGTCGAACTCTACCTCCAGGATTTGAGTACGACCCGCAACCTGTCCTTTGCTTATCATGCCCTGAGTGGGGATCTGCCACCAAACATTGCATTTTCTTCCTGGAGCACAGTCAAAATCCCATTAATGATCACTGCGTTCCGCAAAATGAAAGAGCCCTGGCCTGAAGAATATCTCAAGCTGGTCGAAGAAATGATCGAACAATCAGAAAATACCAGCACCGATGAATTGGCAATGGCGGTTATTGATCAAAACCTATCCCCCCTCATTGTCACAGAAGATTTGCAGCGGCTTGGATTGGAAAACACCTTTTGGGGAGGTCATTTCTACTTTGGTGCGCCGTTGCTTCAGCGTTTTCAAACACCCGCGAACCAACGTGAAGACATTAATACCGATCCGGATATTTACAACCAGACGACACCTGCCGATATGGGCATGCTGATGGAGGATATTTACCGTTGTGCTGAACAAGGCGGCGGATCTCTGATAGCCGCGTTCCCTGAAGATCTCAATAAGGAAGAATGTCGATTGATGCTAACATATCTTTCCCGTAACCAAATTGCAGTCTTGATCCAGGCTGGCGTTCCATCAGGGACAACCGTTGCCCATAAACATGGTTGGGCGAACGAGAATGACGGATTGATCCATACCATTGGTGATACCGCGATCGTTTATTCACCTGGTGCCCGATACGTTCTGACCATCTTTGTCCACCACCCCGTTCAGGCTGTGTTTGATCCAGTCAACGCACTTTTTGCTGATCTCAGCCGCTCAATCTACAATTTCTTCAATTATTGAGTTTTATCACAGCCGTATCAAACCATTCAGAGATAAAAAAATTTTTCTCAAATGTTTCTCTTACCCATTTAATGTGGGGTACCGTTCGGAAGCTCATTCCACAAGGCAGGTGGACGAATGAGAATTATTTCAGGAGCGATTATTAATTTCCCTGGAGATCCCAAATTCTCTGAAAAGCGTTGTTGAGATTACGAAGAAAATTATGCGAGCACCATTCTTGCGCTAACCGATAAAGACTTCCACCTCTTCACCGTCTTCATCAACATGAATGTAAAATGGTTCATCCGGAGATAGGTTTTCCAAGATCCCGGCGTATTCTATGGCATGTTCTCCAACGCCTGGGATACGATCCCCAAAAGTTTTTAAAAACCAGCGTGTTAACGAAACTGGGACTGGTAGGCTGATAGCAATTCGCTGCGGTTTCTCGCCGGGTTTCTGATGAACACGAACGTGTAGCCAGACACTATGGCTGGTCTGAAAGCTTACAGCCACCAAGAAAATCCCGAGGATTAACGGGATCCAGGATAACCAAAATCCGACACCAAACCCCTTTGACACGTACCCTGAATACATCCAAACGGCACCAAGGATGGTAAACAACAAGCCGATCCCGAATGGCAGCACCCACCAACGCTTGATCCGCTTAATCCGCGCCAATTCTTCCTTTGGCATATTCATTTCCCGCCTGGCAGCATCCGCATCGGAGTCCTGTTGATAATGGGTTTCAAAAGCATCTTCATCCACCTGCAAGCCGAGTTCCGAATGCCGACTGTTTGCCATCGCGTTCATCAACCTTAACCCATCCTCTGCGGATATATCCCCTCGTTGAATCATATCAAGAATTTCTCGTTCAGCTTTATCAACCATCAGCTACCTCAGTCTTCTAATGCCTTAAACAGGGTTTCGGCCTCATCTACAGTGATCTTTTTTTCCTGGAGCATTTTCAAAATCATCAAACGTTCTTCGTCAGAAGCGCCCTTCTTCCCAACAGGTCGTGACACCGGCGGCACCGGCTGACTTGGTTTTGAAGGTTTCGGAGGAAACATGTCTTCATCTTTTATAGAGCCAATACCCTCAATGTGGATCCTATTCTTTTCCAAATGATCACGCATTTGGTCAAGTCTGATTTCCGCTGCTCGCACCTTAGCCTCTGCCATCCGTGTGGCAGATTCAATTCGCTCTCGGATCATTTCACTGTAGCGTGTTTCTTCAAAATCATAATGATCTGTCATATCTCCGACAAGGTCTTCTTCATGATGGATCAATTCGGAAACAACAATGGATCCACCAGCATATGCCTCTACCGTCTGATCTGCGCTGCCTAATTGATAGGTATATACTTCCTCGTCAATCGTCAGAATAACATCTTTGTATTTGATCCTGATATCCTCAGAACCAGAATGGCATTTAAATGTCGCACCTTCAAATAGATCATCTAATTCGATATGGATATCACCCCCAGCGCGTAGCATTAGGTTATCTTTTGATAAGCTAATATTTATGAGACGAATATCTCCGCCCACTCGCAGATCCTCCATAGGGGAAACATTTTTTGCACTAAAGCTTCCCCCAACAGCTCTAATGTAGATCCCGCCCAAGATATCCTGGGCTTTGATACTGCCGCCCGCTTTATCCAGGTAAAAATCACCCTGAACCTTGCAAACTTTACAATTCCCACCAATCTTCTCACATCTGAAGGATCCAACATTGGCTACATAAAGATTCCCACCCACCTTTTCAATCCTCACCAAACCTTCTGAGCCTTTCACAGAGAAATTGCCGCCCACCTTGCTGACATCCGCTTCCAGTACATCCGAAAGGACAAGATTCCCTAATACTTTCTCAATTTTTATAGGATTTTTGATCTCTGCGATCTTAACAGACCCCATTCCACGTTCAATCTCGATTTTTGAAAGGTTTGGCACAATTAAATTACTATGGGAATTCACAGTTATGTAGACATGATCCCCTTCCTCAACCATCGTTACCAGCTGAGGCGCATCAATTTCACAGGTGATCTCAGGTTCTTCTCCGCCCTGAATTTTCACGCCCGCATAAGCCTTGATGTGAACAGTTGGATCCATTTTGGTCAGTTTCATTACTTGTGCCATCGGAACCTACCTTTCAATTATATCGATTGGGTAACATTAACGACAAAGATAATTTAAAAATATGATATCATAATAATTAGTTTTGTCAAGGCATTCCTTAATATTATTAAGTATTTTGATTATTTTTTCTTATAATAATTTAAATATGATTAAAAACTTCGCATTCTCTTAACAAAATCAATTGATCATCCCAAAATTATTAACCTCTCGTTAAAAATCCGGTGACAAGTTTATGATAAAAATGTATAATAAATGAAACCATCCCTGTATCGATGTTTCATTCCAGTGATTGCAATTAATATAAATACGCCGAAATCAAGTTGGTAAATTTTCACGACAGCTTATAAGGAAGGAATAATTTTTGATTTAATCGATCATAATTTATTATAATTAAGCTTGACCTACCTATAAGGAGGTGATTTCTATAACGAAAATGAAATCGAACAATCAGGAAGAAAAATTTCTATCTTAAGTTATGAGGAGAAGTAATGAACACAAAAAAATTTCTAGTTTTAATTGTTGTATTGGTGCTTTCAAGCGTAATGCTTGGCGCCTGTCAGCCAGCAGTTGAAGAAACTGCTGCACCAGAAACTGAAGCTCCAGAAGCTGAAGCTCCAGAAGCTGAAGCTCCAGAAGCTGAAGCTCCAGAAGCTGAAGCTCCAGAAGCTGAAGGTCCAAGCTATCTTTGGACCAAAAACCTTCGCCAGGCTATTGCCGCGGCCATTGACCGAGAGGTGATTGTCGATCGTGTATTCGAAGGTCGAAATATCCCCGCCTACCATATGGTTCCTGATGGTTATCCTTATGCCACCCAGCCATTCTTTGACAAATACGGCACCCGTGATCTTGACATGGCAATTCAACTGCTGGAAGGTGATGGTTACACAGCTGACAATAAATTCGTCTTTGACCTGTGGTTTCCTCCCGAGCACTACGGCACCACCACAGCTGATGTTATGCAGGTTATCAAAGAACAGCTTGAAGAGACCGGTTTGATAACGGTTAATCTCAACAGCATGAACTGGGCTGAATATGTCGATGGTTTTGTTGCTGGCGATTTGCCCTTCTTCATGTTGGGCTGGTTCCCAGACTTTGCTGACCCGGAAAACTGGCTGTCACCCTTTGCTTCATGTCTACAGTCACCAGACAACGGCGTGAACTACTGTAATGCGGATATGGATGCACTGCTGCAAGCTGCGGCTGCTTCTGCCGATCCTGCTGAACGTGAAAGCCTCTACCAGCAAATTGGTGAGCTGTATGCAGATGACGTTCCAACTATCCCACTGTTTTGGGAACCCGAGTTTGTGTCCTATCGTGATGGTGTTGAGGGTGTTGTCGTTGGCGCACCTTTCGAATTCAACTACCATGTCCTGAGCTTTGGTGCAGATGCGCAACCGGCTTCTGGCAGCACTGATACGATCATTATCGGAACAACGGATGAAGTCAACAGCCTTGATTCGGCTGATGCCTATGCAACCCATGACTGGGAGATCATCAAAAACACAGGTGTTGCACTGCTTTCTTACACACCCGGAACCTCTGAACTTGTCCCAGGTGCAGCAGCAGCCATGCCCACTGTAAGTGATGACGGCTTGACCTACACCTTCACCCTGCGTGACGATCTCAAATTTGCAGATGGCACCGCTGTGACAGCTCAGACTTATGTGGATCACTGGAACCGTCTCGACACACTTGAAGGACAGGTCTCCGGTTTAGTCCAGCTGTATGTCGAGAGCGTTGAAGCTCCTGATGATCTAACCGTGGTATATAACCTGAAAGATTCCTTCGGCTTCTTCCCCGCCCTTGCTGCAACCGCACCTTTTGTTGTTGCAAACCCTGCCACCTTCCTTACAGATGAGATCGTTCAATTCCCCGACATCGTGGATGGGATCGGCGCTTATCGCATGGTTTCCCATACACCGGGTGAGCAGATGGTGCTGGAAGCCAATCCAGAGTACTTCGGTGATGCACCATTGATCCCGAATGTGATCGTTCGTTACTTTGCAGATCCAACCACCATGTCCAATGCGGTTGAATCAGGCGAAATTGATGTTGCCTGGCGTACCCTCGGGCCTGTTGAGGCCATCCGCCTGCAAGAAGTTGATGGTGTGACGGTTGATAAAGTTGACGCTCCTGCATTACGATACATGGTCTTTAATCACACCTTCGAAGTTCAGGAGTAAGAATTAAATGAGGTCAGGTTATATAAAAGGGAAAACATATTGCTCTGAACAAATAGAATTCCTTTTTGCAGTACAACCGGACCGATAAGCAAATTCAAGCTGGGGGCGAGGGTAACCTTGCCCCCATTTGTTAATCACTTGGAAGTGGGAGTGAGATTATGTCGACTTCTTTACGGAGATTCTTAATTACCCGTATATTACTCACCATTCCGATGGTGCTGATATTAGTCACAATGATCTTTTTTGTGATGCGCGTTTTGCCGGGTGACCCAATTCGATCGCAGCTTGGTCCCCGTGTGAGTGAGGAACAGGCCAATGCACTCAGAGAACGCCTTGGTTTGAATCGCCCCCTTTATATCCAGTATTTTGATTTTCTGTGGGATATGGTCACTTTGAACTTTGGCACAGCCCTGACCCAGGGAGAACGCCCTATCAGGGATGAATTAAGTGAACGCTTACCTGCAACGATCGAGTTAACCATCCCGGCAATTACCATAACTGCAATTATCGGCATTTTTTCCGGCGCTTATGCGGCAAAAAATCGCAAAAAACCTGTTGATTACATCACGCGCCTAATGAGCATCATTGTATATTCCATACCCATTTTTTTCATGGGTTTACTTTTCCAAATTGCTTTTGCGGTTCGAATTCCCATCCTGCCGCTTTCAGGTCGGATGGACACCCTTCTGCTGACCCAGTTTGAATCGATTACCAATTTCTACGTAATTGATGCCATCCTGACAAAGAACTGGCCAGCCTTAAAATCAGCTTTATACCATTTAATTATGCCCTCGATCACCTTGGGGTTGGCATTATCTGGCGTTTTTGTGAGATTAACACGTGTAAATATGATTGAAATGCTTCAATGCGATTTTATCACCGCAGGTCGAGCAAGAGGCATCCCGGAGAATAAGCTCGTCTATCGCCATGCTCTACGAAACACATTTATTCCGATTTTAACATTGCTTGGACTGCAATTCGCTATTTTGCTAGCAGGTGCTGTCCTGACCGAAACCACTTTTTCCTGGCCAGGTGTAGGACGATACCTTGTTGATCGCATTGAACTGCGAGATTACACCGCCGTCCAGGCAACCATTGGTGTTTTTGCATTATTCGTGGCATTGATTAGCTTGTTAATGGACATTCTCTATGCTTTTATCGATCCTCGGATCCGATATTGATTAAACAAGCTTTTTTGGAGTTATAACTTATGAAGAGTTTAGATGGTCAAGAGGAAACAACTTCAACACAAGAAGAAGTCCCAGAATGGCTTTTAGATTTAGATCGGGTTGGCTTTGTCCGTAGATTATTATTTGCCCGTAAATGGTATGGCGGTGATTGGTGGTTTGTACTGATCAGCGGCATTCTGCTCCTCTTCATCATCATTGTGGGCATTTTCCCGCAGTGGTTTGCTCCCTATGATCCCAAAGTTGAAGTTGGCCCTTCTTTGTTGCCACCTGGTGAAGCGCCACCTTCCTTTTGGCTGCTAACAAAGTCTGAAGGCGGTGAAATTGAATTACAAGACATTGCCGACAAGACCAATAATATTGGTTTTATTATTGGAAGTGCAGCCAGTCAGGCTATGCGGGAAGCTGTTGATGAATTAAACGACACAGCACCCGAAGGTACCCGGTATCAACCTCGTCAACAACGGTTTGAAACACTTGAAGAGGGATTAGAAGCTCTGATTGCTGGTGAAATTGATGGATTTATCGCATCCCCTGAGGAAATCGGTTCAGCACTTGATAATTACCCATCTCTGCAAGCCGATAAAACTTTACGTGAAAGAGGCGAGAAAGGATTTGTTTTCGGAACCAACCAGATCGGTCAGGATGTATTAAGCAGAATAATCTGGGGAACAAGAATTGCACTGATCGTGGGACTCAGTTCTGCAGTTGTTTCGCTCGTCGTCGGTGTTCCTTTGGGACTGATTAGCGGCTTTGTTGGGGGTCCCTTCGATCGTATCCTGACTTTACTCATGGACAGCATTTACTCTTTCCCGGGGCTCATCCTTGCGATCTCAATTGCTGCTGTTTTAGGCGCAGGGATCGGCAACATCATCGTTTCAATTGCAGTTCTTTACGTCCCGACCTATTTTCGAATCGTCCGGGGACAAACCCTATCTGTAAAGAAGGAGCTGTATGTTGAGGCTGCTCGAAGTCTGGGCACGAAATGGAGAGATATCTTGACCAAGTATATCTTACCAAATGTTATCCCCTCAGTGGTTATCATCTTTTCAGTCAATGTGGGTGATGCTATTCTAACTGAAGCGGGATTAAGCTTCTTGGGTTTTGGTCTTCCACCAGACACCCCCGATTGGGGCATCGACCTCGCCAGGGGACAGGATTACGTGCGGAGAGCATGGTGGTTGATCACCTACCCGGGTTTGATGGTCACACTCGTGACTTTATCCTTCAGCATGCTCGGGGAAAGTCTTTCTGAAATATTGAATCCGCGACTTACGGAGCGATAAACTTATGACTGAAAAAGAAATCCTTATGCAAGTCCGCAATCTTTCCGTGATGTATAAAACAAGATTAGGAGAGGTCAGCGCGGTTGATAATGTTTCCTTTGATATTCATAAAGGTGAAATCCTTGGCCTGGTTGGTGAAAGCGGTTGTGGAAAGAGCACGATGGGAAAAGCCCTCATGCGAATGATCCAACCGCCTGGAAAGATCACCTCAGGACAAATCATTGTGGATGGCGAAGATATTATGACCTATGACCAGAAACAAATGCGCGATTTTCGAGGTCGAAAGGTCAGCATGATCTTCCAGGACCCGATGACCTCGCTCAATCCGGTGCAAAGAGTTGACGAACACATTGTTGAAGCGATCCAGGTCCATGAATCCAAAACCAAAACGGAAGAAGCGCTTTCAAGAGCAGAAGGCTTGATCCAAAGGCTTGGCATCCGGAAAAACCGGATGAAAAGCTACCCGCATCAATTATCAGGAGGCATGCGCCAAAGGGTGATGGTTGGGTTAGGTTTGGTTCTGAACGCCAATTTAATCATCGCCGATGAAGCTACAACATCTCTGGATGTCATCGTCGAAGCACAACTTGCCGATGAACTCCGTGATATTCGGGAAACTTTCGGTGTGTCTTTATTGGTGATCACCCATAACATCGCCCTTGTGGCAGAGTTATCCGATCGTCTGGCAGTGATGTATGCCGGTCACATCGTTGAAATGGGAGATGTGGAGACCGTATTTGACACCCCCCTACATCCCTATACAAAAGGGCTGCTAAAATCCATCCCGAATATCAAGTTGGATGACACAGAAAAGCTTTATAAAATGCCTGGTGAACCCCCTAACCTCACACACCCTCCAACGGGGTGCCGGTTTCATCCTCGGTGCCCGTATGCGATGCCTATTTGCTCAAAATATGAGCCATACTTTAAAGAAGTACTGCCTGGCAGAGCCGTAAAATGCTGGTTGTATATCGATCACCCCGAAAAAGAATCGGAAACAATTGAGGTGACAGCATGATGGACAATTTAATAAATGACAAAAACAATAATGATTATTTGGTTGAGGTCCAAAACCTGATCAAATGGTTCCCGGTACAAACAACCTTTATTGACCAGCTTTTTTCAAAAGAACGAGATTTTGTTCGTGCTGTGGATGGTGTTTCCTTTAATATCCGCAGAGGTGAGGTGCTTGGTTTGGCAGGTGAAAGCGGCAGCGGCAAGACGACCATTGGGAGAGTCACCATCGGATTGGAAGAAAAGACAAAAGGAAATGTCATTTTTGACGGCATTGACCTGTCAACTCTCTCCGCTGAAGAACTCCGAAAGCTGCGGCGCCGGATGCAGGTGATCTTCCAGGACCCATTGGCATCCCTGAACCCAAGGATGTCCTTGGGAGATGCGATCCGGCAAGGTTTGGATATCCACTATCCCGAGACAGCCAATAATCACCGGGATATGGTCCTTGATATCATGGAAAAAGTTGGGTTGAGCCCGGCAAAATTCTTCTACAACAAATTCCCGCATCAAATTTCAGGAGGCCAACGACAAAGGGTTGTGATCGCCAGGGCATTGGTGACCCAGCCTGACCTGATCTTGGCGGATGAACCAATAGCCATGGCAGATGTAAGCGTCAGAGCACTTTTATTGGATCTGATGGTGCAGTTGAAAGATGAATTCAACCTGACTTATTTGTTTATCACCCATGACCTGGCAACCGCAAAGTACATTTGTGATCGAATTGCGATTCTCTACCTGGGCAAGATCGTTGAAATCAGCGAGTTGACAGAGGTTTATGCCTACCCGCTCCATCCCTACACCCGTGCGCTGCTAGCTGCAGTTCCCGTTCCTGACCCACATGACCGCAGGACAGAACCTATGCCCAAGGGCGAAATCCCCAACCCCATCAATCCACCCCCCGGCTGTCGATTCCATCCAAGATGTCCCTATGCGCAGGAGATTTGCTCCCAGCAAGAACCCTTCTTGAGAGAATTGCGAATCGGACACGAGGTCGCCTGTCATTTTGCAGAGGACTTTCTCACTGAATCGTAAAGACCCTATACACAGGTTGGCATCAGGATAATCCGCACAAACAAGATCAACCTAAAACAAAAAACAGGTCCTATCAATAAGAAATGGACCTGTTTTCTTATCCTTGTCATTTCAGATCGTTAAATGAATGCTTCTAATCTTTCAATTAATGCCTGATGATCGTGAAGTCCAATTATGGCACATATATCATCGCTCAGCCGCCAAACAGGTTTCTCTGATTTCATCATCATGGCTTGATATTGAGGATACCGTTCATACAGATGAGAAAGACGCTCGCTGAAGGGTACCAGCGCATCCCCCTCCACCAGTTTATCGGCAAAGTAGACCAACCGCAACTCCCAGGGCAAACGACAAAAACCAGGTTCCAGGATCGTGGACATAATATGTGCTCTAGTAATCTCAGCCAGCTGTGAATAACCCTGCTCCTTGATAAATGCCGCACCCATCTGGCCGTGCGCACCGGTGATGTGGAGGGTTGTGATCTTATCGAGGTCATGTACCAGACCACCCCGGTGTGCCAGGATGGGATCAAGTACAATTCCTCGCTTTCGCATCCACACCGCCAGGAGATAAGCAATCCTGCCAACCGTCATTGAATGGGCGCGGAGATTCTCCGGAAAATCCCATGTGTCCCACCAATCAAGGCATTGAGAAAGGGTTGGTTTTTGGAGCAATTCCACCAGATGTGTCACATCCTCAACCCGGCATATCTCTGCATCCTGGACGGGAAAAATATCACGCACCCAATCACCATTCTGATTGAACCAGGTTGTCTTTATCGCTAAGTCCGACCAATCCTTCAATTTAGAGCAGTCATCGTCGAGGTACACAAATTCAGCATTTACCCCGAGCGCTTGCTGTAACGAATTGATGCCTTCCTTGGTGGGAACCGCATCCATCCTATGTAGACAAAGGTGATCGCTTCCATCCAGCGTTCCTGAAAGCAGATTATGCTTTGACCGAGCATCCGACATTTGTTTTATGCCGTCGTAAAGGCTGCGTTCGGTCAGGAATATATGCAAATCAGTCGACACTGCCAACCCCTACATTCGCATTGGTTTTTCTTGAAAACACGATTGGAATAAGCGGTAAAGCCAACAGGTTTAGTCCTGCAACAATCAGGAAAGTCCAGGGATAACCCACAGAATCCACCATTGCGCCGGTGATTGCCAACCCAATACCTGTTCCAATATTGGCAATTGCCATCAAGATTGAAAACATAGAAGCAGCAATCCGAGGATCTGTGCGCGCCATAGAGGTCGCAAAGTACACCGTTTCATAAAACCCAAAAGCAAAGCCAAACACCAGGGCAATGATGAATGCGATTTGTGGATTGGGTACGACAAGAAATAACAGAATCGACACAAATGAGATGATCATCGCATACAACACTGACTTCCGATGACCGAGTCTGTCAGTACCCTTTCCACCCAGCAGTCCGCCCAGGACAATACCTAACCCCCACACCGCTGAATATAAGCCGGCGAAGAAAGGTGAGATGTTGAAACGGACCTCAAAGAAGGGATTCATGATCTCTGCAGCAGAATTAATGATAAAGGAATACAAAGCACCCAAAATAGCCAGGCTAAGGATCTCTTTCCTCCCAAAAGCCTTGAAGGCTGACCACGCAAATGCCAGCCTTTCCCGCAGTGTGACTTCCCTGATAAAAAGGGACAGGACCAATGCGATCAGACTGATCACGGCTAACGACCAAAAAGCAGCACGCCATGAGATGTAATTGGCGAAAAAACCAAAAAAGACACTGATCACCGTGACACCCAGGGCACGTCCGCCCACCATCAAGCCCTGGATGGTCCCCTGTTCCTCGTCAGGCGTTGTATCAAGCGCAAGCCCATCCGTAGCTGTATCGTAGAGCGCCATCCCGGTCATCAGGATGAAAGCAAGAAAAGCAAACCAGCCAAAACTCTCAGAAGGATCGAGGAAAGGGACCAGCACAAGAGATACCATTTGAACTGCGACACCCAAAAGAATGTAAGGCTTCCTAAATCCGAGATTCAACAGGTTCACACGGTCTGAGAGGATGCCCAGGAAGATCTTGAGCACGAAAGGCAGCATCCCGATCAGCCCGATCAGACCGACCTGTTTCATGTTCACACCAAAAGAAAGCAGATAGATCCCATTAAAACCGGTGAAATAACTCAGGATCGCCCCTTGGATGAAATACAATAGTCCAAATATCGTGTAACGAAACGCCTTGCTCATTGTCCCTCACCTTCTCTCTTCAGTGTTCCTGTTGAGTATAAATCCAAGTTTTCCAGAGGTCAAATAAAGTTGGAAAACAATGAAAAAAACGTTTGCGATTTTGACCCAATCGAAATTTTCGGGGTATAATCATTTCTGCTCGCCCCCGTAGCTCAATGGATAGAGTACCTGACTTCGAATCAGTAGGTTGCGCGTTCGAGTCGCGCCGGGGGCGCCAAATATGGCGGTGATAAAGCCGTTAATGCCTATATATAGGGGTAAAAAGAGCCTTATGAGTGATAAGGCTCTTTTTTACAGCTACGTTACAGCTACGGGAAAATTATATTACTGGTTTTTTGTTTGCTTGATCTTTCTCAGTTCATTACTTACTTCAGTCAAGGTGAATAATTCATCCATTTTCTCCGCTGCCTTTTCTTGCATGGAGGGTAGAACATGACTGTAAGTATTCAAGGTAAGACTGATATCAGAATGTCCTAAACGTTCCTGAACAACTTTTGGATTGATCTCTTGTTGAAGCATTAGAGTTGCTGCTGTATGCCGTAGGTCATGGAATCGTAAATTTGGTAAACCCGCCTTTTCTAGACATTTTTTATATGCCTTCAAAACATTTGCACAATCCTGCGGTGTCCCAATGGGGGAGGGAAAAATCAAATCATTTTCTTTCCACTTATCTCCTGCAACAATCTGCTCCATAAGTTGCTTTTCTCTATGCCCCCGTAATATTTCTATGGTTTTTTCACCCAAACTAATCACTCTCCTGCCAGAAGCAGATTTGGGCTCGCAAAAGACCAATCCCTTTCCTTTCCTGCGCTGAACCTGTCTTTGGATTTGTAACCGTCGGGTTTGCCAGTCAAGATCAGACCATTTCAAACCTAATAGCTCTCCTTGACGCAATCCTGTTGTAACTGCAATCCAAAATAAAACTTGCATACGTGTTCCATCAGCTGCCTGAAGTAACTGACGTACCTGATAATCATCCAGTGTTTTCATCTCTTTACGTGCCACTTTAGGCAAAGTTACTGCATCCGAGACATTTCTGACAACTAACCCAATTTTTAGGGCATGGTTTAAGGCATTGTGAATCACAGCATGTATTAGTCTTGTCGTCCTGGGACTTATGTCCTTAGCCAATTTCTTAGTATAAAGGTTTTGAATATGATGTGGTGTCAAATCTCGCAACAAAATCTCTCCAAGATGAGGATTGATATGTTGATGCACTATTTGAGTATATTGATCACCAGTATTGGGTCGAACCGAGGTTCTGGCAACAATCAACCATTCGTCCAGGAACTTTGATAGCGGAATCTTAGAACCAGCAACCATAAGACCCTGTTGCCTTTGCTCCACTTTTTTATGACGCCATTCATTCGCTTCTCTTTGGGTATCAAAATATTTTGTTTCCCGATTTGCGCCAGAACCCACCTGCCCCACCCAACGTTTTGCACGCTTGTAAACACTACCTTCACCAGCAGCTCGTTTTGCCATTGTTATCTCCTTTTGATAATTTTCTGGGATTATTAATTAGATTGTAGAGATGTAGAATTAATGAGCACCCCCTGCTTCTACACCTCTACAAATCTACACATACTTAAAGCCCATATGTTTTCTTAAGGCAAGTAATATTTTGTGGTTTTTCCTTGTTGAATAGCTAAAACATTTCCATCCGAAATTAGCTTTTTCAACCCAGGTTCAACTATATCATAATCAAAACCCGTAAATTGGCTGATTTCTCGCTTAGTTGGCATTACATTTTTGCTTATAGCACGAAGTATCTGATCTTCTACAGGTAAATCTTTTATATATTTTGTTGCCTGATCTTGATTACCACTTGATAGTTGTTCATACATTTCATGTAAACCAACCCGCCACCTCTCGGTAATCGATTGGGCTTTTGCCCAATGTTTCAACAAAATTGAGTCGCTGTTCGCTAGACTTGCAAATAAGGCTGCGATTCTCAGGGCTTTTTCTGGGAGCCGTGCGTAATTTCCGTCAAGATCATCATTTTCATTTTTCCAAATCAACCACCTTAATCCCTCATGGTATTCGTTAAAAGCGTCAGAAGCTTTATCACTAATTCTAAGATTTTCTTGAGGTATTGACTTAATTTTTAGTATTTGATTGCCATTAGGACCTTCTATTTTATATTGAGGGAGTCCCAAACGTATATTCCAATCAACGATAGGTGAAACCAATGATTTTGGAAATATCCTTTCTTTATTGGGAAATCTTCCACTGTTAAAACTATCAATGGGTGGAGTTGGTGTAGCAAAACGGGCAAAAAAACCGTCACCCCAGAGAGTATTTCCTCGTTTTGCATAGGGAGAAAGATCAGCTATTGTGATATTTCCCAGAATAGGCAAATATGGATTTGTGATTAAATTCAAACCTCTTCCGATTGTGGCGTATTCATATTTCAGTGGTGCACCATCCAAAGTTCTGATCAATCCTTTGATCCCAGACATACAGTTGTCTGGTTGCATCATAGCTGATATTCTGTCACCAAATTCATCAACTATCCAACCTCGTTGACCTGACATACGCATGCGATTTGTAGTTTTTAGCTGTTCTTCATCGTTCATCATAGCAAAGTTGTCTGGCAACTTAACAGACGACATATCTTCAATCAGTTTTTGTGGTGTCGTTTCATCTGGTGCAAGCAACCAATCCAGGCCTGCTTCGACCAACAAATCCTTGGCTATTTTTGAAACAGTTGATTTTGCATATATACTTGTGCGCCCAACAAGTAGAATATTCAAGTTAGTTTTACGCAGACCACTCATATTAAAAACGACACGACCTGCAGCGGCTATTGATAACACTGCTAAACCACAAGCTTCATGGTAGCCATCAAAAGATTCGGGACTCCATATTCGGCTGAATTCCACATATTCATCCAACCAGGGGCAGGCGTCCAATCCATGATCTTCTGGTACTTTAGCTTCAGGGGGCAACTGTGGGCGTTCTTCATTTAATTGATTTGATGGGTAATTTGTGTTAAAATTAGGCGTGTCAAACTCCTGTTTATCTCGGGATTTTGTCAATTGACCCGCCACCGGCATGTGGCGGGTTTTATTACATCTAATCAACATTTTTTGATTTTTATCCATTTTGGTCTCCTTCATAGACTCGATTTTTAAATATGAAATTGTTCAAATCTTTTTCGCTAACACGAACATTTTTACCGATTGTTATTGTTGGTATCTCTTTAAGGCGCATCATTCTATAAGCCTTTGAACGACTGATATTCAGAATTTCTGCAACCTCATCTGCAGTTAATAGTTTTTCCACAATCATTTTCACTCCTCTGTCTGTAAATAACATGACACATCGCTCACTTTGGATGCATAAAAATAGACTGTATATAAGATACCAAATGGTTGAATCAAAAAACGGAAATGTCGGACATTTCAATCATTTCCGTGAAAAAATCCTTTAGAAAATTTTGATTTTTAGATATTTACTTTAGGAAACCCTCATCACCTGCTTTAATAATTCGGGATATAGTTCTGTCTGAATAATGTAGTAGGACATCAGATTTAATGCGATCATGAAAATCCCTTAATTTTGGTACATAAATTTCTAAATTATCTGATTCAACCGCCTCTTCTCGCATTTTGCAAATAATATCATAAGATATCCTCCATTTTTTCAAGGCAGCCTTTGTTGATGGAAAATAAGGTTTTTCATTGTTACTAGAATTGTCTTCAGGTTTACTATATTTATGAATCTTATTAATATTGATCCCAGCAGATTTCATTTCCTCGATTTTTTGTTTAATGTACTTTGACAAAACCTTCCTATGAATATCATTATTAGCATTAAATGTAACAACAATAACCTCATTCATTTCCTGTAAAACCATATTGCCTAAGAAATTACCGCTAGAATCATTTATTTGAAATTGAGAAATTCCTTGAAACAAGTCAGAGGGAGGACTTTCTCCAAGTGGGCTTCTTACAAAATATTTCTTTTCACATTCAGGAATACCTTTTGAAGCAAATAGTACATTAAAGAATTCCGTCTTATCATCACTTGCTATTCTTATTTTGTATACATTTTTCATGTTGATTTCTTTACTAGTCACCAAAAAGCAGGTCGATTTGATAAAATAATATTAACTAACATCATAGATTATGATTAAGAAAAATTTCGAAAATATTTAGCTTCATACATCAAGTGTAAAATAAATCTAAATATTAGTCGAAAATATAGTTGAATGTATTCTGAACACAAATCAATAATATCACTAAATCATTGTAAGAATGAATTCCCCCCGATTTATTACCCTTTGAAACCTCCACGCCGTGGAGAACTAGCACTTTTATTTAAATGAGAGTTTGAGTATTATCCTACTCATTATTTACATATTAATTCTTCCCACGGCGTAGGTAGACCTACACTGAGGAAGATTCACACGACCTGTCAATATGAAGTGGATATGGCAGAAATGATGGCATTCGCCGTATTCGTAATTCTGTCCATTTGTAGAACTAACTCCTTTGTGGAGGCACCATGCAATGCAATATAATTCGGACTCTTCAATCTATTCAGCCCGAAATGCTTACAAACAACATAAGCCACAGATTCAGCTTCCAGTTCCTTTTCAGCTATTGACAATTGAGTATTCTCCACCTGGTGGAGAAGTTCGTGTGTAATTTCATGAATGAGCGTCTTGGTTCCAGCTTCCGGAGATAACACAATACTGCCACCTGTACTGATGCCTTGAGTTTCTCCTTCTAATTCCTTTATTGTAACTTGAATTCCATTCTGTTCTGCAAAATCGAATAATTTCATCTGCAGCTCAAGATTCTTTTCAGGACTTTTCCAATTAGGTGGTTCCGGTAGAGGTTGACCATCCGTTTGGGCGAAATCAAAAACGTGCACAACCCGAAACCCACGTAAGATTTTTGGTGATTCTTCGTCATCAGGATTTTCACGATAAAACGTTGGTGCCAAAATCGCAATTCCCTTCTCGCCTCGCTTCACATATCTTCCAATTTTCTTCCAGGCATTGAACCCAGCCACATGAGTTGCATCTGGACAAGCCAAGAGAATCAACCAGACATTTGATGCGCTATATTGATGACCAAACTTCGCACAGAATTCAAGATAATGAACCATTTCTTCGCTGACTCTTGCTTGATCGGTCGCTTTGGCGAGGTCTTCCAAATGTTCCTTGATTATTGCGTTCAAATCATTGGCAGTGGTTTTGGTTTTCCTTAATGTATCCTTGTTATATTCCTTTCATTTAAATAGCAGAGATGGCATAGACCTCCATCTATGCCATCTCGAATTAATAGGGATATGTCGCTAGATATAAAATCCCGTGGGCAGTTCTCCAGCTTTAAGCATCTTGGCCACTTTCTTGGCTGTCTCGATCGCTGTTTCGTTACGGGCGTCAGTGTATTCCTGCTCACTGAGCCCTAATATCAATCCAAAGACAAAGCAAACCGTCAGACGCTGCAAAGTCCTATGGCTATGCCGGAGGTGCAATCCGACCAACTTTCCTTCATTGAGACCCTTACTGCCGAGGTTGAGATAGTTATCCAGAAGCCTGGCAAAGTTCAATGGAGTGATGGAACGGGCTATGGCGTAGATGCTGACCATCTCGCCGGTGGGCTCGGTCATGCGGCTTTCAGGGTTCCAATCTTTCAGACAAATTTTGCTTTCATCAGACATCGTTCCTCCTCTTAAATATCCCAATCGTCCCAATCCTCAAATTGAAGATGGCTACAATTGTTCTTGAGCTGTTGCTGTTTGGGAAGCTTGAAGCTGATCATGCATCCCAGCGAATAACCGCCAAAGCCACTGCCCATCAGCAGGGCTACCCGACCTTTGACCGGATAGCCATAAACTTTGAAATAGGGAATTAAGCTGGCAGCCAGATAGCGGTTGAGATAGCCAATTTGCTCGCCATTCTCACGACAAACCGTAATGGCATTACAATCATAGGGGTTGGTGGGCTCTCTATCCAGCCAAACCCGGTCTCCCTGTCGTAGGCGGGCGACAACTTCCTGCCGACCTTCGAAGGTAACGCCAACAACCTTGGTCGTGACGATCCGACCTTTAACCCGCGCTTGAGGATAGGCTTCCTGCAGCTTGGGAAGGGTTTGTTCTTGGATGGGTCGAGCAATTCTTTCAATAACATCATGAGTATCCATTTGTTTAAACCTCCTTTGCTTAAATAAGTTGAGGACAGCCAGTGAATAGACTGCCCTCTTGATTGGAATTACGCCTGTTAATCCAGGCTTTTGACAATCAGCACCCCGGGACAGGGATTTGTGATGCGGACATGGGAATCCGGTCGTAAGCCTGCGGACAACAACCATTTTCCCTGCAACCTGATTTGTGGTTTGACCTCCTTTCTGAAATAGTCGCCAACGTTTTGCACCTTGAGGGTCCGAGAGGACAGCTCACCAGACTCATTCACGTTTTTTTCCATGGCACCAGTAGTCCTCCCAACGATGCGCATACCACACACGTCCATTCTTAGACCATTTCTGCATCTCCACGCCGTGGAGAGGACAGATGGGATTCTTTCCATCGGATTGGATCATCATGATCGGCTCAGATTTCTCTCCATTAGCACTTAACGGCCTATTGGGGCTGTCTTTGTGTAAAGGGATACATTGAGCTTCAATCAGGTGCTCAATGGCACCCACAGCCTTTTTCAAGGCTTCTGAACCGCTCTCAGCCTGGATGGACAGGATACACTCGAAACCTCGATCGAGATAGCGAACGGACCATGTGGAAATGGCTTCGGTGTACCCACTTGTAGACTCAAAACTAGAAGATGAATTTTCCACACTGAACTCCTTTCTTAAACAAAATATGAGCGCTCCTCACCCAAATGAAAGAGCGCTCATTGAAAGAACGTGGCATTTACCTAATCCAGGACTTCACCGCAATCGTCGCAGACATCAACAATATCGTCCCAGACCTCACCAGCCGAGAAGTGATGACCACCTGAGCGGGAAACATGCTCATGAGGGCATTCAACCTGCTCGAGAAGCTGCCTGAACTCTGCCAGGTTAATCCACTTGCCACGCAGACCAGTCCCATGGCATTTGGGACAGGGAAAATAGCGCATGTAGCGCTCACCCCTGTTATCCACAGTCTCTCCGGCTGGGAGATACGCCTGACCGTCACAATACGAACACTTACTGAGAATATTGACCTTGATTATCATATGCCTCCTTTCTGGACTTAAAACAAAAGACCCGCCTTAGGGGGCGGGTGGGGTCCCTGCGCCAGCTGGTCGCAAGGTACAGAAGTTATTCAGTTGTTATGCCCCCCGAGTTCACTTTTGGCCTCAAGTCACTCGTAATATAACTGGCTTACACGCATACAGAGATAATTTCGAATATCTCCACCAGTAGAGTGGCCATTTTTGCAACCTATTGTCGCTTTTTTAGCCTATTTGATGAAAACGAAACAAAGCTGTTTACTTACGCATGTCATTATGATGGTCTTACTTTACACATATCCTAAGAGATTGAGCAACCATAGATCTTAATTCTTTTGATAATAATTGGAGACTATGATTAAAAAGTATTTTCGCAGGGATATAGCTAATTCTTACGCACTTACTCCAGATTACCAAATTTCCAAACCAGTAAACAGAATAATTGATCAAATCTTCATTTTATTCGAGCGATCTCCAGAAATGAAAGGCACTCTCAATAATATCATTGGAACCTGATAGCAATTTGTCGGTGCGCAGCAGACTTGCGAGGGGGAGATCGGGTTCGGATTCAATGGCTTTGACGAAGCGGCGGATGAGGGGACACGCATGAGGGCAATCTCATCCCCCAACCTTCACAGAGGGCGGTTTCGAGATCAGTAAGTTCGATTTGAGAAAACTGCTGTGAATAGAATCCTTGTTAGGCCAGCACCTTATGGCGCTCGGCATTTCGCTGGTGTGCCTTGAGGGCACCCAGCTTGAGAGCGTTGGTGTTGCCTGGCTGCGCGCCTCTGGTGCGTTTGGGCATTAGTTGGTCCGTGGTGTGTGCGGTGATGTTAATTTATTAGATATAGATATTTATTATAAGTTTTGCAAGAGGGAAAATATCGAATATTTCTCATTGACAAAAAAATTGTGATATAATGTATTTGTCTTTTCTTCAAAGCAATTCCGAATTATTGACTTTGAGTTTGGAGCCTTCCATTTTTATGGAGGGCTTCAGACTTTATAAGTCTGGTTGTGCGGATATGATGCGGTTAGGTACGTGATTGCCACCATGCGCTCCAAGATGGAGTACGACACGCAGAAGGACGGTCAGGGACGCACCACCATCAAGAAGGTGGGACAAATGCCTGTAAAACGGGCAGGGATCGAGTATGAGTTCACCATTGTGATCGATATGGACACAGATCATAATACGATCGTGTCCAAGTCCCGTGCCGCTGATCTGGCGGATTTGGTGAAGAACATAACGGATACCCAGTGGTTTGCCAAATTCTACACCTGGCTGGTGGAAAGTGAAAAGCCGCCCCGCACCAAAGAAGAACTGATCCAGTACAGTGCTGGCTTTGAGCTGTTCTCGCAGGATATTGCTTCAGCTCTCAAAGAAAGCAATGTCCAGTTTGCCGGAGATGAGGACACTTGGGCAATGATGACGAATGTGCTGGCAGAATATGCGGAGAATAAGAATGGGAAGGGGGAGATGATGAAGTAAATCGGTTTTACGGGAATTCTTTCAAGAGCCGCTTATCATCAAGAGCCGCTTATCATAATGCGGCTCTTTCTATACACACAGATATGGGATTATAGGATTTGAGTGCGTTGGTGGCACCTGACCATGCGTCACTGGTGCGTTTGGGCATGTTGAGGTCCGCGGTGAGTGTGGTGATTATTCTATAAAATCTAGATTATTTGATGATTATGTATTTCCTGTTGAATCATTAGAAATAATAAAAGATCATTAATAAAAAATAGTTGGTGTCAACATCCTCTTTTTACGATGAATTCAGTTCCACAATGGGCACATGCGAAGCGTTCAATATCCTATTTGATTATGAGTTTTCCTCCGCATGAAGGACAGGTTAAGGTTATGAAATCAGGCATGTTACCTTCAACAATTCCTATTAAGTGTATAAACAGAAAATTTGATACTAGCTTCCCAAAATTAAGACTGTTCTAAACCAGTCCATCTACACATCTACAAGTCTACACTTTCACATCTTTAAATCATCCAAAAACTCGGATGCTGGTTCAACACTAGTCAAAAGGAGATGATCCCGAGCACGTGTACATGCTACATACAGCAAATGCCTTTCCGTGTTATACACTTCCAGCAAATCAGATTCATCTGATACTTTCTCGATTCGATTCTGGAGGGGAATAATTTCATCATCGCACGCCATTACAACCACAGCCCTGAATTCTAAACCCTTAGCAAGATGCATTGTGCAAATGGAGACATGACCTTCAGTTGTTGATACTCTCTCATCAAGAATCTTATAGGGTAATTTAGAAGATTCAACTGCTGCTTTTGCTCGATAAAGTTCATTTTCCGACCGAACGAAGACTCCTATTTCGTTTAACACCAAACCTTCCACAATCCATTGTCTCAACTGTGAACTCACAGCATCAATTTCTTCGCCATGCGTTTGATATTTGCGAATGACTGGGTCAGGTCCATTGAAGATAGAGATTGTTCCGGTACGTTCTTCAGTAATCCCATCGACATCGGAGATCTCAGGGCTAAGAAGTTTATCAGCTTGCATCCGGATCTGATGGGAGGTGCGATAATTGATCTTTAGGATGCGAGATCGCCCCCGTATATCAACACCTAATGCCAACCAAGAAAACGGCTGCTGGAAGATTCGTTGGCCTAAGTCACCCGCAAAGAAAAGACTGTTTGGTTTGTTCTTCCCAAGCACTGCCAATAATTTAAGCTGAGCTATCCTAATATCTTGAGATTCATCCACAACAATAAAATCGAAGGGAGAACAATGATCTCTTCGATAATGCTCTGTTAATTGATGGAACATCCCTGCTTGTGTCATCAGATGATTCAACTGTAATTCTTTACGAACATTATTAATAATTGACCAGAGTATTTTCCGCCGTTCTTCAGGCAATCTTGTCTTGCGACCTAACCGCAAAACATTTTGATACTTTTCCCATGTGTTGAGTTGCCATGCATCCACCACCTGCTCCCATTCAGTCAATAAAAAGTGCTGACTAAATTTGTGGTTTTCAATCTGGTTTGCAGCCATTGATATCAATTCTGCAATGGTTTCTCTGGATGCAATCTGAAATTCGCCAAAATTCATGCGATAAAGGCGTTCGCCAACCGTGTTCATGGCAAAAACTTCAATCTGGTCGGCTAAACGGGGCTGATGATAGATCAATCGACGCAATTTATCTTTCAATGCATTGGCTAATGTCTCGGAAAAAGTGGAGAGCAGTACGCGGGAATCGGGATTGGACTTTGCCAAGAATACAGCGCGATGTAATGCCACAACGGTCTTGCCCGTTCCAGCTGAACCGGAAACACGGGCAGGTCCATTATAATTTGCTTCCACAAATTCCTTTTGTGCAGGATGGAGGAAAATCTTCCATTTTTCCCAGGGAAAAGCTAAAGCCAGCTCCAGTTCCTCAACGTTATCCATAATCCGAAACCGACGCAATGCATCAGGATGCGAAAATGGATCCTCGACAGGTTCTTCAAGAGGTGTGATGCGGGGTTTCCCACCAGTTGCTAATTCAAGGACAGCTTCAGCAGCTTCTTGTGGAAGGTGATCAGCCAGTTCTAGGATAGTATCCTCACTGGCTGCCTTGACATCTTGCACCCATTCCAGCGGAACGCCATAACTGAGTAGATCACTCTCACTGATATTTCTAAGAACAGGAAGTTTGGGACGTTCTTCAGTAACATAGGTCGGAATGACAATTTCTTCGACCTTTTCGCGCACTTCCACCAGCTGTGCAGCGCCTGTTGTGGGATGGATCTCCAGTTTACGACGGCTTGCCCAATCATAAGCATCATCATGATGACCAACATAGCACAACATCAGGTTGGATTTAGTACGGTGCACAATAATCCTGATATCTCGATTCACTTTTATCGAAGCAAAATTTGGATCTTGCGTTCGATCCAATTTATGATATTGGAGACCTGGCCTGGACGCATCCAACTGAAGATCAAAAGCAGTTGTTTTTGCTGCTTTTTGTTCCTGCCCTGTCAGTCTTGTCAGGCTATCGGTAAAAGTATCGGCAATTAAGAAACGCATACCTACACCCTGAAAACCTTCATCACTTCATCACCTAAATGGTTGATCACCTTCACTGCAATCCGCCCTGATTGAGGTTTATCGAATGGACGGGAGATATCACTATGTAACGACTCCCAGGCTTCTTCGTTGATTTCAGCTCGCAGCGTGGTCTTGAGGGACTTATACGGGTCATTCGCACCCAGGAAATAGGCATGCCGCACAAAAAAACTTTCCTCGTTGTAGTCAGTATCGATAAACCAGCAGGCAATCCCATCGGCATTGTCGCTCCGGACTTCCCCGGTGCTGGGGTCAAAGACATCCACCCCATTGATCCTGACTTGCACCTGATCATCTTCAATTTCAAGAATGTTAATATCGGGCTCTCCAAAGATCACAAACAGATTGCCTGCGCCGGTAGTTTTAAGATCATCGGCCATATGAAGGTCCGCATTCATGCGCGCTTTGAGCACGGGCACCTTACCGAGCTGATCAAATTCAGTGGATTGGGCATCAAAGTTGAAGGCACAGGCGATCAGAACATCGAAGCTGGCATCGGCCGCTTCGCGGGCGGCGGCCACCAGGTCAGGCCGTATCACCGTGCCAAATTCGGGGCCAAGAAAGATAGCCGCTCGTTTCAACGCGCCGGTTTCCTCCCGACCTTCGTAATACTTCCCCTCGGCACAAATCAGGTCTCCCGGCCAGGGCATCAATGAAGCGAACCTGATCCTGTCCTCCTTATGCGCTTGCTGCACGCCAGCCAGCTTCAGGTTTTCCAAAACCATCTGAGTAAAACTCTGGCCTTCGCCATAGCCCGCTCTACCTTCAGCCACACCATCGATCAATTCATCGTTTTCATCGACACCCAGCATGCGGTGTGGAGAAAGCGATTCAACAGAAAACGGTCCAGCCACGCGTACTTTCGAATTGTCCTCATAGGGTTGATCATACAGATATTCAAATTCAGATTTAGCTACAATCGAAGCATCCATTTCTTTCTGACGTTCAAATCGTAGATCCCACCATTGTTTGTGCAATTCTTTGGCGTCCCGTGACCAATCAATCTTTGCTTTGGTTGGAATTTCCCATTCTTCCCAGGTTTGTCCTAAGAGAGAATTTAATTGCATACGAATTGGTTCCATGGTTTCCTGGAATTGATCCCAGATCACATCAATTTCAACATTATTAGATATCGTACTGAGCATGATATGAGGTGCACGTTCGTAAACAAATCCTTGTCGTATTTTTCCAAAAACAGGCTCATCTGAGCGCATGGATCTTGATAGTTCAGCTTCTTTTCTCTGACCTTCTAGACTGTCTTTCAATAGATAATAAGGATATCTAGCCCCCATAATTCTTGCCCGAGCCAAAGCCAACGCAACACGCGATGTATCAATTGTGATCCATCGCCGCCCCCATTGCTCGGCAACATACGCTGTTGTACCTGATCCACATGTTGGGTCTATCACTAAATCGCCGGGGTCTGTTGACATCAATATGCATCTTTGCATTACCTTTGGACTGGTTTGAACAACATACTGTTTGGGCTCGTGAAAACTGCCCATAATAGTATCAGTCCATGTATTATGAAATTCAGAAACTGGAAAATCTTGTAGATACCGCTTATAACGTAAACTATTCGTAGATTGATATAACCGATCAGCTTTTGCTGCTCGATCAAGACCATCTTTTTGTGTCTTCCAATGTCGATTCTTTCCTGGATGATATGTCTCTCCCCGGAACTCATACTCAAAAGTACTGGCACCTGCTCCTGCTGAAGCCAAATCCCAAGACGCAAATCCATTATCATCGCCTTCTTTTGGAAAATAAAGTTTTCGGTACTTTAAAAGTTGAATATCTTTTGCATAAAACAATATTTGATCAAACAATGTTGGAATATAATCACTTGTTGCGTATCCTGTCTTTTGAAATGAGATGTTAGCCACGAAATTATCTTCACCAAAAACCTCATCTAATAAAGCTCTTACCCTATGCGAATTTTCATCACCAATCTGTAAGAACAATGATCCAGATTCATTCAATAAATCTCTAGCAATTACCAATCGATCATGGAGATATGTTAAATATGAGTGAACACCATCTCGCCAAATATCCCGAAAGGCTTTGACTTGTTCTGGTTCTCGTGTAATATGGTCCAGGTTACCATCTCTTACATCACGGCTTGTTGTTGACCACTGGAAATTCGAGTTGAACTTAATGCCGTATGGTGGATCAATATATATGCACTGCACCTGTCCCCGCAAGCCTTCCCTTTCAGCTAATGAAGCCATCACATGCAGACTGTCTCCCAGGATCATGCGGTTGCTCCAATTGGCATCGTGTTGGTAAAACTCAGTTTTGGCGGCTTCATCAGGTAAACCGTTGAAATCTGCAAACAAATCCAGCTGCTGGGGGGCACCTTCGCTTTCCTGCGATTCAGTCATGCGCTGCAGATCATCGATCAAGACCTTGGGATGGATCTTTTCCTGGATATACAGGGGTGGCGCTGTCACCACCAGGTCGGACCAGGTCAGCAGGTCCTTGCCGCGCCACACCAGCTGGGGGTCCAGGTCAGGGTTACGGAGTTCGTAAGCCACCTGCAGGGGGGTCTTATCCTCATCCCGCACTAGCGGTTCCAACTCCGCCGTGGGGATGTGCTTGCGAGAAGCCTCATCATGGGAAAAATGTTCAACGGATTTCGATGATTTCCTGCTTGCCATTATGCAACCTCTTTCTTCTGATCCCCTGTGACTGAGTGGATCAACCGGTTAACCTCTTCTTCAATCCTGGCTGTGAGCTGATCCTGCATCACCCACACATCCCGCAACTCAACAAAGGCCCAGCGGCCAAACGTGCCGGCCTGGTTGACCCCTTCGATCCAGTAAGTATCAATGGTTTGTTTTTTAATCTTGGCATCCTCGCCCCGATAGCCTTTGACCTCAACCACCAGGTTCAGTAAGGATTCCTGCCCATCATCAATCCGCAGAATGTAATCGGGGATATATTTTTTGACGATCGAACCATAGCGGTAGGGCACTTCCAACCCAAGTCCTTGATTCTTTACATAGGAATGTACCTGAGGATGCCCTTCGACCACCCGGCAGAACTCACCCTCCCAATTGCTATCCAGCACAGCCCAATTGATGTGGCATTTGCGAGGGTCTGTTTGCCAACGAAGGGCTTTGGAGGTGTAAAAATTCACATGCACCGTGGATCCTTCCGGGTTATAGGGGTCCAGCACCACCCGGATCGGCTTCTCCCCGATGAAATGGCGTGTGATGCCAGCATGGATGCGTTCACAGGCCATATCCGCCAGCTCCTGGTACATCAACTGGCCAGGATAGGTCCCCCCCTTGCACACCAGATAGTTATCCATCCATTGCTTCGTGATCCGTTTGAGCTGACCAAACAGATGCATTTCAGGATCACGATCTTTATCTCGATAGCGAGTAAATAGCAGACGGGTGGTGACATTGTACAGTATTGTCGATCGCCGTAAATCCTGGAGATGTTCAAGATTCAAATTCACATCTTCTCCAATGATTCCTGCGTTTTGGGTAATCGATGGGCCAACAATATCGGGGGTTAACACCAGAACAGAGTCTTCATCAAAGGTCGCATCAAGGCGTTCGTCTGGCAGCTCAATACGGTACCCTGCCACCCTGGGGAAGCGGATCTCTAAATGGTCCCGCTCTGGTCGTACAGCCCGCACATGCACCGACTCGCGAGGGGTCTGCGGTTTGGAGATGACCGGTTTGGCTGTGAAATCGAAGGGTATCCCCAGGATATCGGCATATTCCACATCAAACAGTCCTTCGGGATTAAGGGCATCCGCATAATCGGGATTTACCTCGTAAGATTGCCGGCGCAAGGCACGGCCGACCACTTGCTCACACAGCAACTGGGTGCCAAAAGCCCGTACGCCCAAGATATGTGTGACGGTATTGGCATCCCAACCTTCAGTCAGCATCGACACAGACACCACACAGCGAATGGCTTCGCCCAAATGTCCAGGCTTGCCAACGGTATTCATCACCTCTCGCAGCAAGTCCTGATCCGTGATATTATCGGCGGCCTGTTGGTCACCAGTCCTTTGCCTGATCTCCCGTCTGAATCGTTCTATTTCTTCAGCAGCCATCTTTCTGAAGTTCTGATCCAGGGCATCCCCTGATTCGAGTTGTTCGCTGTCGATCAACAGGGTGTTGGGTCGTGCCAGGGGGTTCCCATACTCATCAAAATTCCGAAACAACTCCAGACGCCCGTTGACCAGGGTCGTAGAACCATCCTCGTTCTCCCGTTCAAAACCGGAGATGAAATCGTAAACCAATTTCGAGATGGAGGTGTTCTGGCACACGATGATAAAACAGGGGGGCGTAAGGATGCCGGCTTCCTGCCATAATTCATAGGTTTTTTGATAATGCCCGTAAAGCGCCTCCAAAGCGGTTTGCAGTTCAACGGGCAAACTGAGCGGGTCTAAATCGCCTGAATTTCCACGTCCCTTTTTGGGCATTTTATGGCTGATAAACTCCCACAGTTTGCGGAATTTCGGCATATCTCCATCAGGGATATTATCCGCAACCGGCACCCGCGGCAGCTTGACGATCCCGCACTCAATGGCATCCATCAATGAAAAATCACTGACAGTCCAGGGGAAAATTGTCCCTTCCGCATAACCTGAGCCTCGCAGGAAAAAGGGTGTGGCCGACAGATCAACCACCTGGCTGATGCCCAGCTTGCTTTTCACCATCTCAAGGCCAGTGATCCACAGTCGAGCCGCTTCATTATTTTTACTGGCTTCTGCGCGCTCTTCTCCCTTAAGCTCTCGCTCCTCATCCGTATCCGGCTTTTCGCGATAGCAGTGATGGGCTTCATCATTCAGGATCATGATTCGTTTAATGCCCATTAATTCTGGCATGACCCGCTGCAGCATCTGACCTTCGGTTTCCAGGGTGTTCAGCTCCTCCCCGCGCCCCTGAAGCAAGGACCGGCTCCCCCGAGATAATTCTATTTTTTCTCTGAGTTTGAAGGCATGATAATTGGTGATGACAATTTCAGCTTTATTGAGCTCGGGAAGCAGGTCATTGGGTACTAGCTCTCGATCTCGATAGTATGCATCGGGGTCATTGGGCTGAAGGACACGCAAACGGTCCTTGATCGTGATGCCCGGTGTGACGACTAAAAAACCCTTGGTGAAGCGGGTGCTGGTCGGCCGCCTGACGGCATTGATCGTTTGCCAGGCGATGATCATAGCCATGACCATCGTTTTCCCCGAACCGGTGGCCATTTTTAGGGCAATTCGTTCAAGTTCAGGATTAGCAGCACGACTGGCATCCTTCAAACGATCCAACAAATCCTTCTCGCGCTTGCCGGCCTGGGGAGCCACTTCCGTCAACCAGATTAGTGTTTCAACAGCTTCAATCTGGCAAAAGAAGGGGCGCAAGCTGCTGAAAGGATGACTGCGCCAATGCTGCAGAAGGCGAGCAGTTTCAGGGGTGACATGCCAGTTATTGAGGTCCGGGATCATCCGCCATTGATCCACAAATTGCCTGATGAGGTTGATATTCCCTGTTGGATCATATTTCTGCTTCTCAGTTGACAAGCCCCTGCCTTCGTCCAGCACCAACTCCATCTGACTGGCAGAGCCTTTTTGTTTCCTGGGTTTTGGAATCGGCGTAATAAATTCAGCCCCTCTTCGGCGCTCGATTATCTTCTGCGTCGGTTGACCTGTCTTATCTAATTCCCAGTGTCGGGAAGGATATTCATAGGGGGAGTTGAGTATGGGTTGTGTGAAAAAACGATTTTCCATAAATATTTCCATTTTCATTTTTCATGTCTAAAGACGTTGTATTTCCCCAGTGCAAACCATCATGTGGCTATAGAATATGGAAAATTACAACAGCAGTTACTTAATCATAATACAAATATCAAAGTCTTAATGACCTTCAAATCATCTAATCTTCAAGAAGAATATACTTTCTGATTAAACCCTCGATCTTTGGCACATCAATACCGCCATCCTCATTATCACGAGAGGTGATCACGATTGGGAATTGGCCGGGGTTGACTTTGCCATTAGCAGCACCTTCACCAATGACCGGGATGCCCATCTTTTCCTCGTACCACTTGCGTTTTCGCTCCCAGCCCTCACGGTAGGAGGGCACTGTCAACATACCGAGATGCTCCCAAAAGAGAATATCGCCCTCATAACCGATAGTGAAGTCTGGCAGACGGAAATCTCTCGGATTATGGGGAAGGGGTAACTTCCTCTCATACTCCCATGTAATCCCAAGGTGGGTGAGGGTGTCCGCAACAATAACCTCTGATTTGCTACGAACCGGTACACCTACGGATGTTCGATGAATTAACGACTCGGGATAGAAGTCTCGGTCATCCTCCACCCGTAGAGATAATGAAAACATCAATGTATTCCTGATATGGGTGTCGGAATAATCAGGCAACCGAAGTTTTTCAAGCGTTCCGGTGTCTCCCTCAATCAATAACACCAGCTTTTTTCTGAAGCGGGTTAACCCGGTATAGATAAGTTCGCGAGAAAGTGTTTGAGCTTCTTTCGGAATGATGAGAAAGACAATTTCAAAATCACTACCCTGAGATTTATGCACGGTTAATGCGTAGGCTAATTCGAGCACGGCTTCAACTTCACTACGATAATAGCGATAGGTCACCCCGTCCTGGGTTGAAAAACCTACCTGAAGGTATGGGCCATCCTGATTTTGATAAGTTGTTGTGACAATCCCAATCTCCCCATTGGCTACATAATCCAAACCTGTATTTCTTGGCCAACCAAAACGCTTTTGGTTCTTAATTTGAATGACTTTATCTGACCATACGATCTGTTGATTACCAAAAGGTTGTGGGATATTGGATCTCGTTTGAGCGGTTTTGATTAGTCCGCGGCGATACCCGAATTGGATCATTCTGTTGAGTTCTTCGGTCCCAAATCCTTTGCCTCTCAGGGGGCTTAATATTTGCCACCTTTCCGCATCCTTCCAATGCGGTTGTTTTTCTGGATTTGCTGTTATCCCTAAAGAGGCATTGAAACTGGCATAATCCCCTTCATCGCCAATCCCCACATCGGTGAGGCACTTACGAATGGTTTCCTTAAGCTCGTCCTGGTCATCCCAGAAATGAACCTCAAGGTCTTCTTTTTGGATACCCCGGGCGACATCTGAAAGGATTTCATCATCTGCTGGATTGATCAGGTCATCTCTGTACCCATCCGCAAAGGCGAGCCCACAGCTCTTTCCTAAGCCAATGTCGGAGTCGTCAGCAATCCGCATGGACGTCTTTAGTGTAGCAACACATTGCGGGTGATTTTCTCTCAGCCAATTGATGATATCCACAAATGGCCTGCCAGGACCAATCGGCGGCAGCTGGTTGGGGTCACCCACCAAGACAAGACGTTGAACCATATCCATTTTAATCGCCCGAAATAAGACACCCATCAAATCAGTGGGCACCATTGAACATTCATCAATAATCACTGTTGTGGGTGCAACCTGACCACCACCCTGAGGTTTCAAAACGAAAATATCCGGCAGGAACCAATCTAGACTAAGTAGAAACTGATGGATCGTAAAGGCGTTCCGTTTTGTTTTTGATGATAAACGCACACGAGCTTTTCCCGTAGGCGCTAAAAGGCGCACACTTATTCTACCTTCTGACTTTTCAAGACAGTCCAGAAAAACTTTTAAAGCGGATGTCTTGCCAGTGCCGGCACTTCCGGTCAGCACACTGATCCGTTGCGTGAAGAGCGTCTCAAGTGCCACAATTTTTTCGGCTTGGGCAACTTTTTCTCGCTCTGTGATCGGTTCCTTAAATTCTTCAGTTAATGCTGCATCCCAATCGATTGGTGAGGCTGGTGGTGAATTGGTCCTTTTTACCCTACGTTTGATCAAATCTGTGATTTCAGCTTCAAAATCTCGTAGGTTGCGTAATGCAGCCAGATTAGGTTCCTCATCAAAGGATAGCCACAATAATTGTTGATGAAACTCCGCTTCTGCCTCAAAAACCTCACGATCCGGTTTGCACTCTCGTCGTTTCGGGAATCTTGATCTGATCTTTTCGAATAACTCTGATAAGGAAAGCAAGGTATCACCACATTCGGCTGCCTCCTTCAATACGGTTGTTGCGACGGCTCTCACCCTACGGCTGTCATCCTTAGTTATTTGCTCAGATGCTGAAAGAATATGAGAGAAGTTTCCCTCAGGGAGCATACCACGATCAATAGTATCTAATGAAATTGGATCTGATTTCGCACTACCCAAATCTGATTCACAGATTAGATAGGGATTTGCAATCAATTCCTCATCAGTGGCGGCAATGCCTGATTTCTTCCTTTCATCAACATCCATCACGCGCCTGATTTGCTCACTGGTTAGTTCAAACCTCACTAAGGTATCAAGCAGCTCTTGACGAACAGGTTTATTTCCAAAGGACCTCCAGCGCAATTTAGCTTTGTTGATGGAATCAAGATATTTCATTGGTGAACGTTGTTTATCTTCTAAGATATCTTTTACATACTGCCAAGGATCTTTGCCTTCTATAACAAAATCACGTAATTCAATGCGATGAAATGCCATGCCTTGTGGAAATCCAAGGTAATTAAGCACAGGGCCGATACCCGGGTATGGTCCTCGGCTCGCCCAAACATCCTCTAAACAACGATCTAACCATTCCAGGTTCTTCTTCCATGGGCCATGGACTTTATTGTCTTGATCGATAACTTGGACTGTTTGAATAAGACGCTCAAGAATACCCACTGCTTGATCGTCTGTGATGTGCTCACTGACAAATGAGAATTGAAGGATCGATGAATTTGGGACATAGCAAGCAATCTTATTCGGATCTTCCTCCAGCCGTAAGTACTCTTGATATGGGAGGCGAAATCCTTGGTTGGGGTAATCTTGCGTGATCGTTCGTGTCCAAATTGGATAGCGATGCCCTTGTGGGGAATCAGTGCCTTCAAAGAATAATTGTGGCCCAACTTTCTTTAACCGTCCAACACCGGTAATTAACCGTGGTGAATCTTCATCGACTGGATTTTCCTTGGTGTAGAAGAAGATTAATGCTTGTCCTTCTCCCTCCTTAATCTTCCCCCAATAATGTTCTAACAACGCCACTTGGCGATCCGGTTCATACACCCAACCCCTTTCCTTTTCGGGGTTATCCGAAAGCCGGATTGAAAGATCTTCTGCCTCACAGATATCCCTGAAATTCTCTTCTCTCAACCAGCGATAGGGCGCAGGGAGAACGGTATATGGGTCGATTTCTTCCTCAATGGGATGAAGGAAACTTCTATGCAAAGGATCACTGTGTGAAAACCTCATTCCTTCCGATGAATAGGTAAGAATATCGCGTGAGCAAGGTGGTTTCCAACCTTGTAATTGATTGATATGCGTTCCAGCAAATTGGCGTTCCTTTTCATCATCTCGTTCATCTCGGATTGTTTCATTTGCAATACAAGCAGAATTAAGATGCGGAAATTTACAAACGCAGCCATTCCAACCAGAATCGTGCCATGCTAGCCTTGCTGAAAGATGGATCAAGGAGACCTCCCTTCGGTGAGCATTGAGGATGATTAATTTTTTAAGATCGACCAAAAGATTGTCAACGCTGATCAACCTAATTGGTGATGTGCACATTACTTTTTCTAATTGGCCATTAACTAATGTCGTTAACACTATCTATTCTAAGTTAAATAACTTCAGATATTGCCAGATCGCAAGACATTTATTATGTTCAATCCCATTATAACTGATGATGATAGCAGGATTAAGAAATTTAATAAACAGTACTGGACTGTAAATGTGTAGATACGTGATGGGGAGTATTTCTTGAATTACTCCACGGCGTGGAGAAACTCTACTATAATGAAAGTAAATGTTTTTTCTCTTAAAGCTGCGATGATGAACTTGGAGACACAAGCAGCTATTTACACAACTAATCAAGGGACTTACATTAATCAGACCATAGGTAAAAAAATTGCGACTACTAATAACCTAGATAGAGTTAGTAAGGAACTAAAATGCATGAACAGATTTGTGCGTGTATTTTTTAAATGAGCTTTCTAGTCTACGATTAACTCCAGCAATTCTTATGGAGATTGTAAAAGAATGGGAATTTGATCGAGAGTATCTACAGCTGGATCTAAGGGTATTTATAGTGAGGATCTATGATCTCTTCACAGAAAAAATATTTCAAAATGAATTACCTGTCATTTGACATTCTTACATACAATGTACTAGTCAAAACAAATTAAATAATTGCGAACTACGTATGATTTCTAAACTTGTCTCAACTTATTAGAACATGAATTAATGAGTTTATCAAAGTGTGAGGGAAACATGAATACCAATAAAATTGATCTAACTTTACTAGTTCCAGAATTTCCACAAACCCCAGAGATTGAAATAGCAAGAGATGGATTAGTAAAACGTATTGCCGCATCATTTGGCCCGGATTGTCAAAAACAAGCAATCATCAGTGACGACTATTATGGAAAAACAAATTTAATAGCTCAATTTTGCAGACAATATTCAAGCAATTCTATAAGTTATTTTATTACAGCTAATCCTATTACTCAAAATTATAGAAATTTCCTTTATATAATTTGCAATCAGATGTCAAAATTTCTAAAAGGTGAAATTCTTGACGAGAGTATTACAGAAGTAGATTTACGAAAAATAGTACTTGGATTATCCGTGAAATTAAGCGAATACGCGAAACAAAATAACAAAACCTTTTTTATTGTTATTGATGGCGTAGAACAAGTAATAGAAAGCGAATCTGGACGGGATATAATAACTAATCCCCCTACGACATCAAAATTTAGTCCCTATCTATTAATTACTGCTAGTAATAAAATTTTTCAGAAATTACCAGACCAAATTAAATGTGGTGTAAAAATAAATGAGTATGAGCCAGCTTTACAATTCAATATAGATGACACTGAAAAATATCTGGATGGTTTAAATTTAGACAGTCAAGATATTAGATATATAAATGATAAATCAAAAGGTGTTGCGGGTTATTTGGCTATTGTTAGGGATTCAATCAAAACATCTGGGAAGAATTGGATATATAAAGATGTTTTACCAGACAATCTGCTTAGGTTAATTAAAAATCAAGTGGAACATGTTTTATCAGAAGTAAATCCAATAGTTAAAAATATCATTGAAATTGTGTCAGTTTCACCCAAGCCAATTGGCTTTCATTATCTGAGAGAATATTTTCAAGCAGAGCTACCATTTGACGAAATAAATAGAACAGAGTTACTAATCGTGGATAATGAGAAGGAAATTATTTCACTTAAACATGATCTAGCAAAATCTATCATCAATCAAAAATTAGAAGGAAGAAAAGAAATATTAACGAAAACTCTTTTAGAAGTAGTACAAAAGAATCCAGAATACGATGGTGAATTATTAACTCTGTTACTAGAAGAATTAAAAGACTATAATGGCCTCGTTTCGTTACTAAGTCCTAGCAAAATAAAATTAGCCATAGATACTGGTAAAACTAATACTATCATATCACGTATAAGAGCAATATTAAAACTTGCTTTACAAACAGAAAATTTGGAAGAGTTGTCCAAGTGGGGATGGGGGCTAGCAGCCACAAAAGAATTCCTTTCTCAAACTTCTACAACATGGGAAATAAACGCATTAATATCTCTTGGAGATTCCAACCAAGCATTAGAAATGGCGTATAACTGCCCCGAATTAATAACCAAAATAAGACTTTTAGCTAACATATACAGCACAATGAAGGCAAGACATGAACATGTTCCGGCAAGCGCATTGAGTGAATTAGAATTAATGATAGATGAAATAAGTTTAGAAAATTTTGATAAAGAATTAATTAGAAAGTTAGCATTTGATTTAATTATATTATTTCCTGATAAGGCAATGAGTCTAATAGATTCAATTGTTGGTGACCAGAATATTGTAGACGCTGCCATAACTACAAACAATTCTGAAATTAATGAAGTCCCAACAAATTCATTCTTAGGTGAAAATATCGACAGGCAGTTAATCGAAACTTACAACCTAACTCCGACATGGTTGAAGAAATTCAATCTAGCTAATTTAATAAAAGAAGTAGAAGGTTTGAAAAGCACTAAGACTAAGGAATATCTAATCCGCCAATGGTGTGAACAAAAAGAAAAAGACGAAGAACTTCCATTCGGAATTGAATTTTGGTTAGATACAGTAATTACAGACGAAAATTTCATTATTTCGTTAAGAAGCCTACGAAAGATAAGTGATTTATTAACTAATCTGCACATCTCAGATCGAAGAAGAATAATTAAACGTCTCCAAATATCTTCAATTGCGTCTTTAAGATCCCCATGGCAAGAATGGGTCGGATTCCACCTAAATGTTGCAGAAGCAACTTATGAATTTGATAAAGATTATGCAAAAGAAGAAATTGAGGAAATCTATCAGGTTATTAACACACAAATTGATGACCTAGACATAAAAGTCTTTTGCTATGCCAAGTTATGGGGAACATGTAAAAATCTAAATTTCATCAATGATCAAGATATCAAAAATAATCTCGAACGAGTTTTATCAGATTTATTACGAGATTCAGCTTTACAAGACGAAATCTTATTAAAAACAATTATGATAATCGCAAACATAGATATTGATTATTCTCTTGAAATTGGAGATCGTCTCAACACAGAGGAAAGAAGAAAATTAGCAAAGAAAACTGCCCTTATAAAGGGTTACACAAAACAACCACAGAAGGACTTCTCGTCTCAATTAAGAAAATTCATTAATGATCTAGATTATTACGATGAAGAAATATTTATATTCGATTTTATAGATGAAATCTCCAAAAGAGAATTAACCATCGATAATGAAAGTCAAAGACTATTATTAGTCAAAGCCCGAGTAATTAAGAATCAAATCAAAAAAAGTATAACATTAGTGAAACTTGCGTCAATATGGTCACGAGAAGATATTATTAAGATTCCGAATATCCTAAGAGAGGCTGAAGAAAGCTGGACAAATGAAAATGACCTTAAAAAGAAAATTATTTATGGATATATGTTGGTTGAGAAAATTGCAAAAATAGATTTAAATTATGCTAGAAATTTCTATAAGAATATCCAATCAACTCAATTATATGCTGGCGCTGAATTGGCAGTCGGAGGATTAGGAACAATTTTTACTCACTCATTAGATTTAGCGATCAGATCTCTTGATGGTTTCATAATTCTTGATAAAGAGAATATTGATAATATCTGTGACCAAATAATAAAATTACCCAATACTATTCTACAACATCAACTTTATGCTCAACTTGCAGGAAAGCTATTTAAGATAGGAAACAACCAAATAGCAGGAGAAATTGTCCAAGATAAAATTTTGCAGAACCTTGCAAAAGTAGAAAATTATTATATAAGAGAAAGAATAATAAATTTTTCCTTACCAGTTATCCTTTGGTATAGCCAAAACGAAGCAATAAAACTTTCAGAAGAATTGCCTAATGAGCTTAAGAATTCCAGTTGGTTTTCAGCAATTTTATGGTCTCTTGGAAATGGGTTAATTGGAGATATTTACGAATTTGATTTATTCAAAGTACCTTCAAATAATATAACCATACGTGAAAAAGCATTATTTGCTTTAGAACAAATTAAGGAAGATTCATTAATAAATGCTGCAGTCAAAGTCATTACCCAATCTTTAGAATACTCAATCATTGCAAATAAATTGGATATAGTAAATGCATTCGATATTTTGTCATCAATTGAAGACTATGTTGTAGATAATTTACCAGACATGAATAATATTATGCATCCTGGATATAAAATTGTTGCACTAGCAAGGATTAATGGCGCAAAAGCACAAATATATAAAGACTCAAGGAAAAAAATTAATGTAAGCCAAATAGACATTAAGAGAAAATGGACAGAATTAGTAAACATGGCTAATACACAAATTGAGAATATAGCAGATCGCATATATGTTCTGACAATTATTTCTAAAGAAATGCATTCTTGGGATAAAGATAAATCTGAAGAATTATTAACGAAACTATCTGATAGTGAAATCAATACTATTCCAGCTTTGGTAGATCGAATGAATAGGATTGAATTAATAGCACAAACTTGGGGAAAATGGGAGCAAAAATCTCAAGCACAATACTTTTATAATCAACTTATAAGATTAATAAATGAACTTTCACCTTTAGAACAAGATAGAAAGCTAGAAAGCATTATCCAAGCTGCTTATGAAATTTCACCAAAGTTTGCTGATGCTCTTGCTGAACAATTAGACTCAAGATTCACAGAAAATGAGATGAAACAATATCAGCGAAAATTAAGAGAATTACATTATTCAAGTGATTTACAATGCTTAATTAGTGATTCAAATAATGATCAATCAATGCTCCAAGGATCTATCATTAAGTCATGCACAAGAAATTTATTAAATGATTTATTCAATGAAAACGGTACAATTCCATCAAAAGATGTATTATTAGAAACTCTATATCTAAGTGGAAATTTTGAACCAGATGTAATCACAACTGTTTTAAAATGGGTTTTGGAGTGCGAAAATAGGCAAAAAACTCATTATAAAAAGAATTATTTCGATAACTTCATTATGATTTCAGAATTTACGCACAATTTAGCAAGTTGGATATCACCAATGGCTCAAAAAGGAATTTCGCAAGATCTCATAAATATATTACCTGGGCTGAGTTCGAAAGTTCATGTATTTGAAATTGGACAAAGAAATAGGGCAGAGGATTGGATAAGAAACTGGATAAAACAAAATACAGAAAAATACATCAAGATTTGTGATCCGTATTTTGGACCAAGAGAATTACCATTCATAAATGATATACGCAGGGAAATAAAAATAATTATTATAACCACTGATGAAAAATTTGAAAGAAAAGATGATATCAAGAACGAGTTACTTGAATCTTGGCGGAGATTTGGAAAAGGGAATTGTCCCCCGATGACAATATTTATTGTTCCTTCAAAACTACATGAAACATTCCATGATAGAGCAATAATTACAGATAAATGTGGGCTCAATATTGGACCATCATTAAACAGTCTGGGCAATAAACGGCAAAATTTAACTGAATTAGAATTTAACGAAGCTAAGGAGTTAGAGAAAAAATATATCGATGATATGTTTAATCAAGTCAAATGGATAACAGACTATTCGATCAATCCTGAATTTATAAAAATAGAATAGAAGAAATATATATTTTCACTAACATCTTATGAAGTAGAATAAAAAAGATAACGAAATAACTATCATGTACTTATTTGTATGTAAAATATTTCAGATTTAAACCCTAAAATTTGCCCCTTGTTAGGAAAAGTTGAAAAGTGAACTGTGGCATTCACATCAAGAAAGCAAATATTCGGGTAGATTCCTTAAGAACGGAGGAATTGATGTCACAAATTCATAAATGATTAACATATAAAAAAATACGAGCTTTCTTTCAAAGTCATTGTAAGGGCACCTTATCCAGAAAAGAAATTCAGAAAGTAGTGTATATTATCAAAACTCGTTTTTTTGCCTTATTGAATGTCTATTGAGAAGACCTGAAGAACTTTACAATTGCTTATCACCGCAAGTCACGATAGTTTCTAGTATCTTGTGTAAATGGAATTTCACTGGAGCAATCGATCCTCAAAATGAATGGCTAATTGGTTTATTATCAATGGCCAATTTTGAATGAGAGCTGTCCAATTCTTCGTAATGTCCTGCTGGGCATAAAAAGAAATCAGAAAATGGATGTCACTGAATCTCAATGCGGAAGATAGCTTTCCAAAGATAGGGCACGATGCCATCAAAAGCGAAGATATCAACATAGGCGCCATCCTGAATGGACACAAACAAACCATTAAAATCCAAAAGATGATAATCTTCGAGGGCAAAGTAATTCAAATCCGAAAAAATAGCCTGAACTTCCTGGCTGTCCGTGATAAGAATGAGATCATCGCGGGATTGAAGGTCGGCAATCGTGCCAAAATGAGAAATAATTGTTGTAAACATTCTATTGATCCTTTCTGCTGGGTATTTACCCTCCAGCAAGGCAGAGTGGTTTTTATCTGAATGCAAATTTCATCGAAAACAGGATAAGTTGTCAAATTTCTTTAGATACCCCTCTAATAGAGCAATGGAGCTATTTACAGATGTAATCACTGCGTACACCGATGTATTCTCCCTCATGAATGATTGGGGTCTCGGAACACCATTTTCTAACACCTCATATACTAAATCACCAATAATTTATAGTGTATAAATGTAGAAGTGTAGATAAGGGGGTCCCCTTAAAGCCTAATCAACAAAGAAATGGATAATTGTGATTTTTCCACGCGGTGGAGGAATTTCTATACGCGATGTAGAAAACAGCGTGACCAATCTAATGATTGAATTATTAATAGCAAAACCCGAAATTCCTTCACAGCTACGTTACAGCTACCACAAAAAACACCATGGAATTAATGCACATATTTCACATTTATACCCCCATATTTAGTATACAATGGACAAATTACCCCCATATATAAGCATTGGAATTAATTGGACGGATCTCACCACTTTTGTTAAGGTTCAAGATTTTACAGAAAGAATGTTACACCAACTAATCAAAATTTCAATTTATTATATAATAATTGATTAAGACAATGAGAAATATTCATTTGTAAATCTCACCACTTAAGAATTCAGACCATACAGTTTCAAACCAAGGCTGATTTTGTGGTACTGGTCGTGTTGATTTCCAATCATAGTCAATAGAATCATTACTTATAGCTTGAGTAACTAAAATCTTATTACGGAAGGAAGGATTCTCAAGTTGAATTCGCCACTTATCTGAAAGTTTATTATTAATCTTTTTACCAAAAGGATCTAGGACTATATAAGAACCTCTGCTACCAACATTATCATCAAGCATAATATTTATAGATTCTAAATAAATCCAGTGAGCATATGACAATTGCAATGCTCTAAAAGCCATTTTGTAACTATCTCCATCAGGACTACATCCAAAAGACAATATCTCACGAACTAATTTTTTAGCTTGGGCAAGCTCATCTTCTAAAAATTCTTTTGACCGAATATGCGAACCAACAAATGTCATTCTATTCTGAATATCCTTCAAGACATTTTTATATGAAAAAGGTGATTGTTTACTTAATTGTGTCCAATTAACAACTTCTTCTAGTGATTTTCTTATTTGTTTATTTACATCATCATAATCTAAAGAAGAATTAGAATACTGATTAGCAATAAATTCTGCTGCTCTAAAACCTCCTACCTGTCCAGAATTCAACGCAGAACCACCAGGCCGATTAACCCCGTGTGATCCATTTACTTCACCAATTGGAAAAAAATGTTTAATGTTTGTTGACTCCCACCAAATAGATCCGGACAATCCTCCATTATTGTGTTGAGCACAAACAGCAATCTCTAATGGTTCTGTAAAAAGATCAATATTATTATGTTTGAATAATTCAATTGCACCTGGATTCATCGCGCTCAATCTCTCAATAGGACTATCATAAGCAGCATTAGATCGTATTAAATAATTCTTCGCGTCATCAGGGAGATTCTCTATTGAGAAACCATGGGGGTTCTTACGAAAATCCAAGAAAACCCGCCGATTGTTTTCTACAGTTTCAATATAAACCAGAATATCAATTATTGATGATCCATCAAAGACTTTATTTGCATCAAAAGGCCATTGATATCCTTTAAGAAATACATTGCCATTCATTTCATGTGCTGAGTCAAAATAATCAATTAGAAATTCACGCTCATCTGAAACCCCATCAGGTGCTCTGCTAATAAATTTAGGAATAACCTGCATATATGTACCAGATACATTCCAACGAAATTTTACAGACGCTAAGCCAAATTGAGATTCAGGAAGATTATTTGCTTCCGCACCCTCCATCAATGCAAGTCCTATCGAACCAAAATGAACTTCTGGGTAAACGCTTGTTTTGTATAATCCTCCAGGACCACCAACCGCAAAAATAATGTTTTCAGCTATATATGCTTCTAAAATCTTATCATCAAAAATTGCTACAGCGCCTACAATGCGTTTTTCTTTATTTTGTATTGTTGTTACAAGTTTAATAACTTCACGATTTTCATATATAGGAATTCCCAAATTTTTGACCTCATTTGCCAAATGTTTGCACATTTCCTGTGAAGTATATGGTCCAACTGAAGTTGCTCTTTGATGAGGATCATGATCTGTTTTATAACCCACATATTGCCCATACTTGTCATGAGGAAATGGGATACCTAAATTTACTAGATTAAAAAAGGCCTTAGAAGATAAGCTTGATTCAATTAGGGCAATATCACCATGCATAGCGCCCCCAAATAAGTAACTTTCAGCCATAGACTCTGGAGAATCGTTCTCGCTACCACACATAGATAATTTATAATAAGTTTGCTTGTCACTACCAGTATTAATTGAAGTTCCTTTATTCAATCCTTCTGTCAAGATTAATATATCTTTAACACCATTTCTAAAAAGTTGAACTGCTGCATTTAAACCAGCAGCTCCACTACCAATGATTAATGTATGCACCCGGTGAAAATCAGAAGGTTCTTTAACAGGAAATAAGTAATTAGTAGTATTTTTCAACATACAATTGATCTCCACTTAAATATTTGTCGAATATGGATTTTTTAATAATTTTATTACATCCCTTAAACACATCATTGTTTTGATATATTATGATTATCATAATTTATGTTTTTACACCAGAAAATTTATGAATTTCTTTTTGCTTTCAAAACTAATTTTTCAGGAAGTTGTTTATAATAATTATCTAAGGGATAACATCCCGAAACAAGACCTTTTCTGGGTGCAGTCGTACAGTCACTAAATGTTCGACAAATTTTTCTTCTGTTTATTGGATTACCTTTCAATATGTCAGTAGGAAATTCAGGATAAGAAAGCACCATTCTGCCTAAACCGACAAAATCAATCATATTTTTTCTCACAACTGCTTGAGCTACATAAGGTAGATAGTCTTGTAAATATGTATAACCAGATCCAACACATAACAATGAACTAAAAAATTTTTTTAATTCTCCGCCAACATTAATTTGTCTTTCAACACTTACCAAAGGATCTTCAGGTGATATATAGCTGTCTATAGGAGGATAGTATGCTGGACGAGTAAGATGAGGAGTATAATAAGGACTTCCTTGAGTAAAATTCACCATTTCAACATTTAGACTATTACACAAATGTAAAAATTGAATTGTCTCTTTTAAATTTACTTGACCCGGATTATTGGGATCACCACCGAATGCAAACGGATATAAACCTTCCGAATTACGATAGGTAGACATGATACCAAAATTGTTTTCATCAGAAAAAAATGGTGGAAAATCAAAGGTACTTAACCTTACACCGATTTTCAATCCTGGTATTTCTTTGTTAATTTCCTGCACTATTTCTCTAAAGAAACGAGTACGGTTTTCAAATGAACCACCATATTTCCCTGGCCGAAAAACTGCACTTAGAAATTCATGTCCCAAATAACCGTGACAGTGTTTAATATCAACAAAATTAAAACCTATTTGATGGGCTATTTTTGCAGCAGAAACATAATATGGAATTAAATCATCAATTTCTGCATCTGTTATTACTGGATAGGATTGATCAATATTATAAATTTGATCCAAAATAGGGTGATGGTACAATATTTTGGGCTCAATCTTTGATTTATCACTAGGTCGACTGAAACGCCCAGAATGGGTAAGCTGAAGTCCAACAAGAAGATCATCAGTATTGCCAAAATGACTATGATGTTCATTGATTAGAATATTAAGGATTTCCTCTAAAGCTCGAGAATTATTCTTATTGATAACTAATTGATTGGGATTTGCTCTACCATCTGATCGAACTGCAACTGCTTCACAACCCCAAATTAGTTTTGCACCACTTTTCCCGAAATTTTTCCATCGACGTTTTGTTAGATCTGTAGGTTTACCATCAGTGGTTCCATCCCATCCCTCCATTGGTAATATACAAAACCTATTACCAATATTAAATCCATCAGACATACAATAGGCTTGGGCTAGTGGATTCTCATCACCTATGAATAATGTATCATCTACTGGAATTTCTATTCCTAATAAGTGCAAGTATTCTTTAAAATCGTTCAAAGTTCTTATTCTTGAAATTTTTGTATAGTTTGATTTTGTCATAATGTCCTTTATGAGATGGGATTTTTACCTAAGCGCGCATCCTTAATCCAATCAATCAAAGAAATAACCATTCTAGTGATTGAAGAATAATCTTCATTGTTGATAATTTCTTTTTTAAAGAGACTACTACCAATGCCTAAACATGATGCCCCAGATTTAATCCAATCCGTGACGTTATCTTTATTTACATCTACACCACCCGTTGGCATCAACCTTGACCAAGGCATAGGACCTAAAACATTCTTTATAAAATTGGGACCACCTATGCAAGATCCTGGAAAGATTTTACAAATTTCTACACCTGATTTTTCTGCCTCAGCTATTTCATTAACTGAAGCACAACCTGGACAATATGAAATTTTGTAACTGTTACAAATTTTAGAAACATCAGAATTAAAATTGGGTCCTACAATAAAATTTGCGCCAAGTTGAATGAATAATGCAGCAGTTGAATAATCCCTTATCGTGCCTGCACCTAAGATTAATCTGTCATCATCTTTAAAACGATTTACAATTTCCGAGAACACTTGAAAAGCACCATCCCCTCGATTGGTAAATTCAAAACATCGAACTCCACCATCTAAACATGCCTTAATAATATGTTCTGTGATTGTTGGATCATGATGATAAAATACTGGCACAAGGCCAATATTTATCATTTCATTTAGAACCGATAACCTTGAATATTTTGCCATGATTTTCTCCTTTTTATATATTGCAATTACCTACTGACCCTCCCAGAACGATCTCCGCTCATAAGTTTTTGAACTTCCGCAACACTGACTAAGTTGAAATCACCAAAAATTGTGTGTTTTAGTGCCGAAGATGCAACTGCAAAATCAAGTGCTTTTTGGGGATTGTTAAAATAAGAATTTAATCCAAAGATCAATCCTGCCACGAAACTATCTCCACCACCTACACGATCAACAATGTGCGTTATTTCATATTTGGGTGAAAAATAAACTTTTTGATTGTTATATAATATTGCGCTCCAGGTATTGAAACTTGCTGATATTGAACCACGCAATGTAATTGCTATAGTATGTAAACGAGGAAAATTTTGTGATAATTTATCACAAACATAGACATAGCCTTCAGCAGGAACTTCTCCATTAATTACATTTGTTTGAGGTGCACTGATTCCCAAAACCTTTTCAGCGTCCTCCTCATTTCCTATTAAAACATCACAATAATGAACAAGCTCTTCCATAACAGCCTGTGCAGATTTACCCCATTTCCACAATTTCTCTCGATAGTTTAAATCACAAGAAATAGTGATGCCTTTTTCTCGAGCAAATTGTAAACCCTCAAGGCAAACAGCTGCAGCGGTTTCTGATATTGAAGGTGTAATACCAGTCCAATGAAACCACGATGCACCAGATAAAACTGCTGACCAATTAATCATACCAGGTTGAATTTTTGAAAAAGAAGAATTATCTCTATCATAAACAACCTGACTCCCTCGCATCACTGAACCAGTCTCAAGGAAATAAATACCTAATCTTGAACCGCCATAAAGAATATATTTTGTTCCCACATTATATTGACGAAGATATTGCAGACAGGCGGAACCTATAGGATTGTCAGGTATTCTTGTAATGAATTCAACATCTAATCCAAAGTTAGCAAGTGATACTGCTACATTTGATTCTCCACCGCCATAAATTACATCAAACTCCCGGGCTTGTCCAAACCTAAGAAAATTAGGTGTGGATAAACGCAGCATAATTTCCCCAAAAGTGACAATTTTATTCATCATTCACTCCAAAATCTACAATCTATGAATATGAAAACCACCATCTACATCAATTACTTGGCCTGTAGAAAATGGAAAATAACCTTTAGCAATAGCTACAATTGCTTTTCCTATATCATCCGGTTGACCCCAACGTTTAATGGGAGTTATTCCATCTTCAATTAATTTATCATACTTATCTTTAACAACAGAGGTTAAAGGTGTTTCGATAATACCAGGGCGAATTTCAAAAACGTTAATCCCGAATTCTGATAATCTATCTGCAAATAATAAAGTACACATAGCAACACCTGCTTTAGATATACAATATTCAGCTCTTGATATACTACTCGTATATGCACTCATCGAACCAATATTGACAATTAATGGGTTAGTAATAACCTTCTTATCAATCAAATCAACCATAGCTTTTGCAGCTAATTGCGTTAAGAAAAATAATCCTATTAGATTAACAAAAAGTACTTCCAACATACTCTCTTCGGTTATTAAAAGGATATCCTTACGTTCTTTTGGACCAATACCTGCATTGTTTACAAGTAAATCTATCCTTTTAAAAACTTCGAGGGATTTATCGATGATCATCTGACGTCCATCTGGTTTTGTTACATCAGACATAATAATAAGTCCATCACTGCCAGCTTCTCGAACCAAGTTTAATGTTTCTTGAGAATTTGAAGGATTTCCAACATCATTAATAACTATGTTGTATCCTGAGTTTGCTAGCTGAACTGCGATTCCCCGCCCGATACCTCTACCTGACCCTGTAATTATTGCAACTTTTTTTGTTTTATCCATTTAAAGCAGACCTTTCTCTTCTAATAGGGAATACGTTTTAAGAATAATATAAATTTACGCATTACCCAATAATCAGATACTAAAAATTATTTTTAACGAACCAATTACTAGTAATATAATAATTATCTTGATATTGCACATATAACAAAAAATCAATTCTAAATCCATAAAAGAATATTTTTTCACTCTATCTTCTTCATAAAACAATCGATTTCATCAATTAATTCATCTTCATCAATTAATAAAAGTTTTCCATTACTTACGACTTGTTTTCCATTACAGAAAACATGCTCAATAGATCTCTCAGAAAAAGAATGAATAAAATTAGATTCGAGACTGGAGTTTGGTAATAATGAAAAGACTTTTGGGTTTATTACTATAAAATCTGCTTTTTGACCTTTATCAAGTGACCCAACTGGAAGATCTAGTAGAGCTCCTCCATTTTTTGTTATTATATTAATTAAGGTCTTTATAGGTATTGCTTTAGGATTACGATGTAACAATCTCTGAGTTAACGAGACAAGGCGAATATCTGAAAAAATATTCTGTGAATTATTACTTGCCGAACCATCTGTCCCAATAGCTACACAAATATTATTATCCATTAGACTTGAGATATCTAGAATTCTTTCACCCAAAAAAAGATTACTCGCAGGATTATGGGAAATGCAACATTTATTATTAGATAGCAATCTAATTTCATTTTCTGATAACCACATTCCGTGAATTCCGACAAAACGGCTAGAAAGGATATTCCATTCATCTAACAATTCAACAGATCTTGAGCCAAACTCCGCATGAATTTTTTCTGAAGAATAATAAGAATCAGCTAAATGCATGTGCCATTTAACATCATACTCTTCTGAAAGACCAGCTGCTAATTCTATTAGTGACCGTGAAGCACCATACAAAGAATGAGGACAAGGATGAATATGAACCAATTCAGAATTTTTATTTTGAACAACTAATTCACGATATCTTTTTTCTGCAATGTCGACATCTTCAATTGTTGATTTACCGCCCCATTCCGCATCAATAAAGGCACGCCCCATGTCAATACGAATTCCCAAATTAGTAGCGGCATCTATTGTAGCTTGAATATTATCATTACCTTTTCCATTCAAATAGAAAAAATCAGCCACTGTCGTGGTACCATTCTTAAGCATTTCAGCAAAATTTAACATGCCTGCAAGTTTGCATGCATCTGAATCAAAATTTGAGGAAATTTTGTATACGACTTGTAACCAATCCTCTAAACCTTTATCATCTACACGTCCGCGTAAAAAAGATTGAAAGCTATGATTATGAGTGTTTACGGTGGCCGGAAAAATAACGAAAGATCCAAAATCAATGATTTCACAATTATTTTCCTTTGGAGGAGATAATTTTATAGAAGAAATTCGATCATTTTCCACACCTAAGTAGACATTTTCTTTAAATTCACCATCAAAGAAAACACGACTGGCTGTATAGAATTTTTTCATAATAAATCCTTAAGATTACTCACAAATTGTTGATTGATTTTCGAGTGAAACTCCTAATTCATTATGTATCCCGTCTAATAAATCGTTATAACTTTCACCCATATATCTTGAGATTCTCGGTCTAGGATAGGGAATTTCAAAAATTTTTGAAATTCTTCCAGGTTTTGTTTTCATTACACAAACCCTATCAGATAGAGATATCGCTTCTCTAACACTATGGGTTACAAAGACTACTGTCTTGGGATTTTGCTTCCATATACGTAATAATTCATTCCCCATTATGTCTCTTGTTAATGCATCTAATGCTCCAAAAGGTTCATCCATTAACATAATTGGTGGATCAAGCAATAATGCTCTTGCTAATGAAACTCGTTGTTGCATTCCTCCAGATAGCTCTCTAGGATAATGATCCTCAAAGCCAGACAAACCGACAAGATTTAATAAATCTTTTGCATCATTTCTTAATTTATTAACATTTAATCCTTTGGCTTCAGCCGGGAGAATAACATTATCAAGTGCTGTTCGCCACTTTAATAATGTAGCTGATTGAAACATCATTGAACAATTATCTATAGGACCAGTAACTTGTTTGTTATTGACAACAATTTCCCCACCAGATGGCAAATTCAATCCACTAATTAGCCGTAAAAGCGTTGTTTTTCCACATCCACTAGGCCCTAATAATGAAACAAATTCATTTTCCTTTATTTCTAAATTTATATCGCTAAGTGCAAAAAATTCATTTTGTTTATCTAAATTAAATATCTGATTAACATTTTTTACACTAATTGTGATACCCGAAATTGAATCATTAAGCATATCCAATTATCTCCTAACTATATTTTTTATTAAAATGAACTTTCAACCAATTCAACTTCAGCCAGATACCATGGCATTGACACTTTTTCAATAATAATAATGACTCCATAGAAAATTACACCGAATAATGTAACCACAACTAATCCACCAAATTGTAAAGCTGTATCCAGTACAAAACCTGCAGACAAGATAATATAACCAATACCTTCTTGTGCACCGACAAATTCTGAAATTATAGATCCAATTACTGATAAAGTAGATGCTACTTTTAAACCACTAAATATGTGAGGTAACGAATTAGGTAAACGCAGTTTCCATAGAATATGCCACTTATTCATTTTCATAGATCTGGCCAAATCAATTAATTCTGGTTGAATTGACTGTAAGCCTGTTATTGTACTTATCACTATTGGGAAAAATGCAGTTAAAGCAACAACAGATACTCTTGATGCAACACCAATTCCAGCCCAGACAAGAATAATCGGTGCTAATGCCATCTTAGGCACTATTTGTAATAGAACCAAAGTTGGCATAATTATCAAATTGAGTACTCGAGAATGAACTATAAGAGTACCCAATATAACACCTGCTATTAGAGCAATGAAAAATCCTAATAAGGTACCATAAACCGTACCCCATATATGAGGAAGCCAATTTTTGCCGAGTTCAAGACTTCTTTTTACTACTGACATGGGAGATGGAAAAAGAAATGCCGGTAAATCAAAAATCCAAATAACACTCTGCCAAACTATTAATACAATTATGAACCCTATCAAGGCTAAATAAAATCTTTGAGATTTATTTGAAGTCATTTTTTACTCCATTTAAATATTTTAGGAATAATTACACACCCAGGGATGGAAACAATCCATCCCTGGGATCATTTATTTAAATAATCTATTTTCCATGCGCATTTAAGATATATTCATTTGTAAAGACTTCATCTACATCAGGAATTCTTTCAACCTCCCAATATTTAGCGACAGTATCAATCGTGTCTTTCATCTTTAATGAATCAATTATCCCCAATCCTTCTTCTCGCGTTGTCTCATCCCAGATAGCAGAATTTACCATCAAATCGAGTGAATCATGGTTAAATTCAGTGTCTAACTGAGGTTGATATTTAAGGACAATTTGTTCTGCTTCTGCAGGATTATCAACTGTATATTCGAGACCTTGTAAGAGAGCAGTTACAAAACGTTGGACCAAATCAGGATTTTGCTCAATCAATATTGTATTTGCGATTACAGAGTTGCCATAAACGCTTAAATATTCATCATATCGCATTGTAACCAACTCTTCACCAGCTTGTTCAACACCTTTTCGAAAAGCAGTTACCCCTGTGTAGTATGTACCAGCCATATCAATCTCACCTGTTGCTAAAAGAGCAATTCTTGCATCAGCAGTTACATTTGTTAATTCTATATTACTTAAATCGGTCCCAGTTGTATCACCAACTGCTAGTAATGTCGTCCAACAAATATCAGCTGGAGGGCCACCAAATTTTCCATTCTCAAGCTTTGCGAGGTCTTCGACTGATTGAATATTTGCACCCGATTTTGTTGAATAAAGCATACATAATTCACCAGTGTAAAAACCCATTATTATTTTAACTGGTTGATTTGCAGCAACTGCTTGAATAATCGGCTGGGTATGTGCAAAGCCAAAATCAGCAGCACCCGTAATTACTTTAGTTACCGTATCCGCAGAACCATTACCACGTAATATTTCTTCAGCCTCAATATTTTGCTCTTCAAAAAAACCTTTTTCTTTAGCAACGAAGAATGGCGCGTGTTGACCATCAATAGTCCAATTCATTAATATTGTGACTTTGTCAGGTGCTTTTGATGTTTCTATGACTTCCTGCGAACATGAGGTCAGTGCAAATATTAGTATTACAAGAAACAAAAATCTTAACTTTTTCATCATTCTCTCCTTTTTAAGATAGACCACAGAATTATTATCCAAAACAAACCTAAATTAATCCATAAATCCTCCTTTTGTTTTGAAACAGATACAAATCAATAAATTCAATCATTGACTTAATTGCATCCTATTTTTTTGGAAATACTTTTGGAAACTTTTAACAAATATTGACCATACTCATTTACTCTGTTTGACGGTAGCCTTTGAATAGGTACAGAAACACTAACTGCAGAAAAAGGATAATGATTGTGGTCAAAAATTGGGACTCCTATACAGCGGCCACCAATTTCGTTTTCTTGGTTATCAATTGCATATCCAAGGTTACGAATTTTTTGAATATCTTCCTTAAATGTTATTAAATCAGTTATTGAATATTCAGTAACAGAAAAAAATCTATAATTATTAAAAAGCTCAGAGAATTCATTATTAGGAAGGAATGCAACTATTGCTTTCCCTAAGGCAGTGGTATGAATTGGTGCACGTTTTCCTAACTCTAAATGAATACTTAACGAATGATCGCTTAATAATCGTTCAATATAGATTACTTCTTTCTCTTTCCTTAAAGCTAAATTTACACTTTCGCCACACCAATTTCTAACCTCTTCCATATGTGGTTTTGCGATTTTTCTAATGTCTATTTGATCTAGAAACACAGAAGCTCTATCAAGCAATTCAACTCCTAAACGATACTTTTTTGTTTCATCATTTTGATCAAGATAACCATTATCTTTTAATGTGAATACAAGACCTGATACTGTTGCAGCTGGAATATTTAGCATTTCTGATATTTCAATATTTCTCAATTCGTGGACTTCTGAATTAAATAAAGACAAAATATTTAATGCTTTTTCAACTGAAAAAATTTTTTTTGCCAAGATTATTTATCCTAATTTCGATCTATATTATCAAAAATGCAGAATATCTTGTTTAATTAATTTGACATTATCGTATATTATACGATAATGTAGTATGTTAAGAGGATTTTAACAAATTATTTATGAATTGTCAAGGGGTTCTCTGTTTTAGTGTTAGGGCAAAGTAGTAATGTCCTTGTATAAATAAGTTAGTGATACAGCATAAGCTGGTTTACAATCAATCGTAGAAGCTGAGGTCGACGCATGATGTCCTTGAGGGAAAGCCTCGTCGAATAGACTGTCGCCTCGGCTCTACGAGGGGTCTCGAATAAGCAGGTTGCAGGGTCCGTCCGCTGCGTATAACGAACAAGGCAGAGAGTCTCGTAGAGTACTGAGATCACCTCGCTTCACAAACTCAACCATTCCACGGAAATGAGCCATGTACTATTGCGGAATTGATATTGCTAAAAGAAAGCATGATGCTGTCATTCTGGATCAGGAGGGAAACCACTAGGGTAAATCCTTGAAGATAACCAATACCTCTTCAGGATTTGATGAAATCCTCTCAAAGCTTCAAGCCCTTGATCAGAATGTGCTCATTGGCATGGAGGCTACCGGCCATTATTGGTTAGCTTTGTTTGAAGCATTGAGTGCAGCCGGGTACAAGATTGTGGTCTTGAACCCCTTACAGATTGCTGCCTATCGGCGCAGTGGAATCCGTAAAGTAAAGAATGATCGGAATGATGCCTGGTGGGTTGCATAAACCAAAGACTCGTAATAAGGATAAAGCAAGGCCTTTGCGGTAACGACGGCCAAGGCGGGGCGAGCTGGTTCAGATCGATGGCTCATATCATGCCTGGTTGGAAGACCGTGCAGAAAAAGCGTGTTTGCTCCTGTTTATCGATGATGCAACCAGTGAAATCCTGGCCGCTAAATTTGTGGATCATGAGAGTATCTGGTCTTACGCTGCCCTATGCAAGCATTATTTCCGCCAATATGGGCTTCCAGAAGCCTTCTACACGGATCGCTTCAGCGTTTTCAGAATAAATCATACGAATGTGACGACTACAGCCGCCCAAACCATGTTTGAACAAGCCATGAGCCAATTGGGGATTGAATTAATCTGTGCCTCTTCGCCACAAGCCAAAGGACGTGTGGAACGCGCTAATCAAACACTGCAAGACCGATTGGTCAAAGAAATGCGACTGGCTGGGATCAGCGATTATCACCAAGCCAACGCATTATTGGCAGATTATTTCTCAAGTTATAATCAGAAATTTGCTGTTCAACCTGCAAGCATGGTGGATAGCCATAAACCCTTGCAACCTGAAAATGATCTGGATTGGATCTTCACGAAAAAGACCCTTCGGACGCTCTCCAAGGATCTTCAGTTTCAATATGACCGGGTCATTTATCAAATCCAAACCGATAGGCCGGTTTACTCACTCAAAGGACGGGAGGTGACTGTCCTCGAAAATGAACATGGAAAAATCAAAGTCATGTTGAGCCAAACACCACTTGAATTTAAAAGGTTTATTAGGCAGCCCAAGCGCAATGCATTAGCTGACTCTAAGGATATTGAGGTCAGATCTAGCAAACCTGCACCGGACCACCCTTGGAGAACTTACGAAAAAAAGATTGATGGAAAACCTATTCGTGTGCCTAATTTGGACATTTTAACTTTGCCAGGGAGCAGGACATTTAACTTTGCCTTGACAGGGTTTTCTGTTTTAGAAATAGAAATAGATGCTTATCATGAGGATCAAAGAAATCTAAAATAATAATTTTAATAAGATAATTATTGGTATGAATCGACTATCTATTTTGAGAAGAATTCATCCTTATTACTTATTATTTTAGCTAGCTCTGAAATCGTAGTCGGAGATGCCTTGAGATCTTCCGCTTTCAGACCTGTCAGATAAAGATAATTGGGGGATTTAAGATCCTCGAAACCAAAATGCCGACAGACAGCATAAGCGGTGGCTTCCGCTTCAAGCTCGCGCTGTGCGTGATCCTTGCTGCTCTCTACATGATCTTCCAGGTAATGAGCAATTTCATGAACCAGGGTTTTTGTGCCGGCGGTGGCATTGAGGATAATTTGATGATCAGAAGTGAGGGCTCCCTGAGCTTCACCAATATACTCAACATTTACCGACAATCCTAAAGATTCGGCGTAATTGATCAAGACCTTTTGGAGCTCCGGGCGGTATTCGGGAGATTTCCAGACATCCAGCGCGGGGACTTCATCTCCTTCGGTCTGGGAGATATCGAAGACATACACCACCCTGAAAAATAGCTTATAAGAAGGCTCGTCCTCTTCATCCTTAGCCTGTTCTTTGACGCGTACAGGTGCCAAAATGGGAATACCTTTTTCACCCTTTTTGACCGTGCGGTTGAATTGATCACGCCAGGTGCAGAAGCCGGCTACATGGGATGCCATGGGGAAAGTGTCGTGGATCAGCAATTGGTTATAAATGCTGTAGTGGTGTGTCCAAGTAGGATTGGATTTCCTGGGAGAATTGCGCCTCATCGATCAGAGAGGCCAGTTTCTCAAGGGATGCATTAATTGATTTTTGAAGCTGGGAAGAAGTAAGTTTAGCCAGGGGATTTGATCCTTTCTACCGGATATAAGGCCTCCGGTGGGGCGTAAAAGAAATCAGAAATTGGATGTCACTGAAGTCCAATGCGGAAGATCTCTTTCCACAGATAGGGCACGACCCCCTCAAAAGCGAAAATATCCGCATAAGCGCCATCCTGAATGGACACAAACAAACCATCAAAGTCCAACAGGTGATCATCTTCGTGGGCAAAGAAATTCAGATCCGACAAAATGACCTGGACTTCCTGGCTGTCAGTGATTAGGATGAGATCATCGCGGTTTTGAATGTCAGCAATGGTGCCAAAATAAGAAATAAGGGTTGTAAACATTGAATTGATCCTTTCTGCCGGAATAAGCCTCCGGCGAGGCATAATGGTTGACGGCAATATCAAATTTCTCCTGCCTTATAAGGATCATTGCCATTGATATTTAGTGTAGAACTGTAGAAGTGTAGATAAGGGGATATCCTAAACGCTTGATCAATCCAAAATATTATTGATTTCTCCACTGGTGGAGAAATTTCTCCACGCGGTGGAGAAAATGGTAGATGATTCTTCTAATGTTGGTCACGGGAAAACAATAGATTTTTTACAGCTATCTTACAGCTACCACAAAAAACACCATGGAATTAATGCACATATTACACATTTATACCCCCATATTTAGTACACAATGGACACATTACCCCCATATATAAGCATTGGAATTAATTGGACGGATCTTCGAATCAGTAGGTTGCGCGTTCGAGTCGCGCCGGGGGCGCTATGTATTTAAGGTTCGAGTCGCGCACGCCCTTTCTGGGGGCGTCTCACCAAAACAGGTGAGATTCGCACGGGGCGCTGTGTATTTATCATGCTGACTTCGAATCCCACAAGGGGACGATCCCCTAAAGGGGACTTTGTCAGTAGGTTGGGCTTATTCCCCTCAAGGGGACAGGCGAGTCGCGCTCGCTCCATAGGAGGGCGTCTCACCAAAACAGGTGAGATGCGCACGACGCACATCGATTAACAAACAAGCTAATAAAGCATATTCGTTCCAGAAAAAAACGAACCGAAACGAATATGGGGTTGCTTCACTGGAGACGTTTGTTCCTGCTGACATGATCACAGCACCTTTCACAGCAGTTGCGCGTGATAATAGAGCATTTGTTCGGATATAATGAAAGAATAACCTAAAGTGCGGGGGGATGCAATACGGCAAAAGCGGCAAAAGGAGGCAGTATTTAGCCGCAAGCGGCAAAACAGGGCACAAGGTGTCTGAGAACAAGGCTCGTTGATGATGTCAGAAGGGAGTTACTCATGTCTTAAAATGAGACTTCGAACGAGGTACTAAATACCTCATAGATTTCTACAAAACCCCCAAAAATTGGTTTTGTTAATGATGCTTGATTGCAGTTATTATTCGTTATAATCAGCTTATATCATTAAGAAAAAGGAATCGTCAAGATTACTATTTACGATGCTTGTCTATGAAAGAAAATATGCGGTTTACATTCTCATCCGACTCAAAATAATCATCGCCGTGACCAGCGCCTTCAATGATGTCAAACTCAAATTTATCCGGTAAGACGTATTTTTTCAATTTCTCCACAAAATCAATCGATTGTTGAACGGGAACATCAGCATCAAGCTGACCATGCTGGATTAATAGCGGAGCCATATTCTTATGGATATAAGTCATCGGATTTGCTAATTGCACTATTAGCGGTATTTCAGAAAGTTTTTCACCTAAATACCTGGACTCGGGGGAATCTTCACGCCAATGTTCACCAGGTCCATATCCACTCTCTACAAGTTGTTGATATCAGGCCTTTGCCCTGACAAATCAATACTACCCTCCCCAGAATGAACCATTGACACCGATAGATCATTCCATCCGCTTGCGCAGATAGGTGTGCATGATCACAGACAGCACGATGATCAACCCGTAAATCAATTGTGTCCAGAAACCGGTTAGGCCGATCGCAACAGTGGCGGCTTCAATAGCCCCAATTATGAATGCCCCAAAGAAAGTACCCAGCAGCGTGCCAACCCCACCATATACGGAGGTCCCGCCCAAAAATACGGAAGCCAAGGTGCGCAACAGGTACCCATCACCCAGGCTAGGCCAGAAATAGGTCACGTGGAGGCTGGCTACCACACCGGAAAACGCCGAAACAAGCCCTACTAAGACAAACACCAAGATCCGCGTTCGTCCGGTGTTGATCCCCATCAGTTCGGCACTTTTGATATTGTCCCCAATCAAATAAATATGCGCACCAAACTTGTGCCGATTCAGCAAGATCCACGTCAGGACGGCTACCACGAGCAACCAGATCATTTGGACCGGAAATTCTCCCCAGATTTTTCCAACCAATAGGGGATGTAAGATCGAATCCTTGGTGTAAACCAGGGTGCCACTCTTGCCCTGTCCTAAGACTAGCACCGCACCCCGCCAGAAAAACTGGGTACCGATGGTCGCGACCAGAGAAGGGATACCAAACTTGACCACAATAATCCCATTTAACCACCCAATGAAAATGCCCGTCAGTAGCGCAGCTAAGAACGCCAGCCAAACATTCCCAAGAGCATCATAGGTAAACATGAAGGTGATCATGCCCATGGCCATAATCGACGGAAAGGAAAGGTCCATTTCCCCTGCAATCACGATCAACGTCAGAGGCATCGCCATCATCGCAAAGAATGGGATTGTGGACATGAAGGCATTGTATATCTGTGTCTTTAAGAACGTTTCCGGCGCCATGATGATGAAGAACAACCACAAGCCAATAAACACGCCAAAAATCCCGAGTTGAGTGCCGTTTCTTCGGATAAATTTACTGAAACTAAATTTGTGTTGATACAAATTTTCGTCTTCAGAAGTTTTCAGATTGGTTTCAGAACTCATGCTTACTCCTATTCAAGGACGCCACTTTCGGCAACATGGATCATCTTTTCCATCAGATCGTTGAGGGAAATATCCTTTGTTAAAAATTCTCCGGCAACCTGCCCCCGGTCAATAACAACCACTCGATCGGAGACTGAATACACATGGTAAATGTTGTGGTCAATGAAAATTGCCGATTTACCCGCCTTCTTAATGTCACTTACGAAACGAAGCAGTTTTTCCGTTTCTTTGAGCGAAAGCCCCATGGTCGGTTCGTCCAGAATAATCATTTCCGCATCAAAAAAAAGGGCTCGTGTGATGGCAACGCCCTGTTTTTCACCGCCGGAAAAGGAACCGACCTTTGAATCGGGAGTGACCGCACCGGATGTAAATCCCATCGATTGAGTCATCAGTCGGTGGGTTTCTGACCGCATTCTTTTGATATCCATAAATCCCCATTGGTTGACCAATTCACGCCCCAAAAAAATGTTTCGCCACAACGTCTGCAACTCAGCCAAGGCACGTTCCTGATAAACGGTCTCCACACCCAATTCTCTGGCTTTGGGTACCGTCAGATTTTCAACCAATTCACCATTAAAGTACAACTCCCCAGAGGTTGGTTGATAATAACCCGTGATGATCTTAATCATGGTGGATTTACCCGCACCGTTATCTCCAAGCAAGCCGACGACTTCATTTTGTCCTAACTGGAAATTTACATTTTTTAGTGCTTGCACCTCCCCAAAATTTTTGGATACATTCTTTAATTCAAGGCGAAGGTCCATAAATTATCTCCAGGTTAATTTCTCGTAATATGCATCATAATAATCTTATCATGTATAAATTAAAGACAGAACGAACAGTTCTCATCTTTATTGCACCTGATACCATTTTGTGAAAGTTATTTATGTAAAAGGTGAGCGATAAATGTCTTAGGAGGCATAACCATTGTGATGCTCCTGACTTCAGCAGCCATCTATCGCTCATCTTGGGCACTGCCCTGAAGCATTCACACCCTCCAGGGCAGGCTGTTCAACCAGATCTTTAGCGAATCTGTTCTTCGACGAGTGCTTCTAATACATCAACATTATCGACGTGCAGGAAACCGGCGCCGGTGTCAATGTGTAAGCCAGTGAATGCAAAATTATGGGTCAAGCAGATCTGTAAAACGGCCATGTAACCCTGCAGCCACTGTTGCTGATCAATAACAAGGTCTGTCCATCCGCCTTTAACTGCTTCGACGGTAGCCGAAGAAAGGTCGAAACCAACGGCAAAGACATCATCCGGACCTAAACCAGCGCTGGTCAGATATGTTTCCTGTGTAGCTGTTAAGGCGCCATGATCCGTTACGACCAATTTGATATCCGGATTGGCGGACATGACTCCAACAAAGGTGGCCACGCCAGCGGTCGCATCAGCGTTGGTGGCATCATCAATTTCCTGATAGATCACTTCCATGCCAACTTCTTCTAATGCATCGATCACACCCTGGGTGCGCTCACCACGGCCAGCTTGTGCCAACAGACCCCAGACGAATGCCTTATCGCCCTCCCCCAATCCTGCCCGTGCAATGGATTCCTGGCCTAATGCATAGCCGGCATTATAATTGATGGCGCCGACATAACCAAACCCATTGGAGGCATAAGCAGTCTGCAATTGTGGCAACTGGGTATTCATGCTGGTGACAATGATACCTTTGGCTTGAGCATCATCAACCAAGGGTTTAAATGCATCATCTCCAGGATGCCCCATGATGGCAATGCCATCCGGGTTGGTGGCGACAGCCTCTGAGAATTGACTGATCATTCTCTCAGGGTTCCAATCAGACCAGACCACCTCCATATTCGCACCCAGATCTGCGGCTGCCTGTACAGCCCCGTTATAAACTACGGTCGCAAACGGGCCGCCAGGAGGTCCGCCCGGGAAGAAGATGATATCCGTGCCGGAACACCACTTGGCTTCATCAGCAGGGGGCGCGCTTACTGGCTCACTAAGTTCTTCAGCTGCGGGTGCCTCAGCAACAGGTGCGGCTATGCCTTCGCATGCGGCAAGAACAAAGCTTAAGATCATCAGGACAGGTAATAACCAATATAACCTCTTCATTTTTTATCTCCTTTTTTCTATATCGATTGACAGCAAACAAAAATTGGTCCTTCCCGAATCAAGCCATGCACACCTCCTTATTAAATGGTTTTTCCTTGATAAGATGTTTTGCAAACCTTCACTTCGTTTCATTCACACTTTCCGATTCTCTCAATGAACTCTCACGTACAACCAAGCCAGGTTGTGACCATGAAATATTTGGTTCAAGATCCACACCTGTACCTCGGGCATTAATGATCGCATCTATCCGTTCAACCGCCATTGCACCAAGCTCCCTTGGATCCTGCCGAATTGTTGTTAGTGGGGGATAAAAATACGCTGCTTCGGGGATATCATCAAAACCGACAATTCCCAAGTCATCCGGGATGCGTAAGCCAAGGCGTCTTGATGCCTGCATTGCACTCAAGGCCATCTGATCATTGGAAACAAAAACAGCGTCAATTCTAGGTTCTTGCGCTAACAATGTATGCAATCCAACCTCACCACTCCGCGCAGTCCAATCCCCCTCCAGAACCAGGTCCTCAATATTGGCATAGCCCGCTTTGACCACGATCTCCCGCCAACCCGCCAAACGCTGTTGAGTTTCCCACCAGTTCAAAGGACCGGTAATGAAGCCAATACGCTGATACCCTTCCTGCATCAAATGGGTTGTCCCCAGCCTTCCACCAAGCTGATTGTCCAAAGCAGAAACAAAGTCTGACTCCGTTGGACCTTTATTGATATATACAACAGGTGTTTGGATCCTGGAGACTTTACTAGACAGCCAATCAATGTATTGATCAATCGCTGGGACCGCCCAAATAATCCCTTCAACACGTAAAGCAAGAAGATCATATAGGATCGCTTCGACCTGTGAGGGATCAAACTTATCGATCAAATTAAGCGTCAGTGAAAAATCCAATTCGTTGATTTTCCCTTCTATCACTGTCAGCACGCTTGAAGAGCCAAAGTAATTTAATCCGTAGCCAATTACCCCGATGATATTGTTTTGACCTCGAGTTAAATTATTGGCAAACACATTGGGGGCGTAACCCATGGCATCGATGATCTATTGAACGCGCAATCGTGTCTGTGCTGACACGTCGGGGCGATCGTTTAACACCCGTGACACCGTCTGAGTAGAGACCCCCGCAGCCTGTGCCACATCCAGAATAGTTACCATCATTTCAGGCTTTAGCTTTTTTGATGATTCGTTCCGTGAGCGTTCACGTTAGCGTTAACATTATCGTATCATAATTATAAATAAAAATCAATAAATTGAAAAATAAGCACTACACAGGCAGTCAGGATTCCTAAGCAGATACATTAAATATTCCTATTGTGTGCCAATGGATTCACCGAATAACCAGAAAACATCCGCCAACTCGGTCTTTGTGGCAATAATCAATCAGGGAATGGCCAGCCATTTCATCACCAATCCTCACAGCACCTGCAATCGCGAACACCATAGCAAAAGCCACAACCAACAGAGCGATCAGTAGATTGCGCGCTTGCTCACGGGCAAGTTGATGACGCCCGAAGGGTGCCGCGCTCGCTCCAAAGGAGGGCGTCTCACCAAAACAGGTGAGATTCGCACGGGACGATGTGTATTTAAGGTTCGAGTCGCGCCGGGGTCACTAATCTTTAAAAGGCGCGCATAATTTTCAGTATGCAGTGTTCCCAACTTTTCCCCCGCAAAAATGTCCACTTCAAGTCTTCTAAAACTCTGAAATGATGATCTTCTTCATCTCCATCAAATGGGCAAAGGCGTTAGATCTTTCCATCAGTTCTTCCATGTTTTCAGGGACGATCTGCCAGCTTACACCGTATTTGTCCTTACACCAACCGCATTGTTCGAACTGGGGATCGCTGGATAGTTTTTCCCAGTAGGTGTCGATTTCTGCCTGGTCTTTGCAGGCAACTGAGAAGGAGATTGCCTCATTGAACATGAAATGATGTTCAACCCCAGAATCCATCGCAGCGAACCACTGATCAGCCAGCATGAAATTGCCAAACCCGAGGGCTCCCTTTTTTGCAGGTCCGGTGTCTTCAGGGTAGTACGCCAGATCACCAACCTTGGAATCCTCAAATAGCGACACATAGTAATTAATGGCTTCTTCAGCCTGGTTTGTGTTTTTCTTAGTGAACAACAGCGATGGGATGATGAAAGGCCTCGGCTCACCCGCCGGGTCCGTCAGGATCAACTGCCAGGTCAGGCCAAAACGATCCTTAACCCACCCATATCGTTTGCTGAATGGATAGGCTTCTAAAGGCATCAGCACCTGGCCGCCATCGCTTAGTGTAAGCCAAAGATCATCCAGGTTCTCCCGGGCTTTGTCATCCAATGAAGGGTCAAAGTTCAGCATAAAAGAGATTGATGGGTTAAATTTGAATTCTGGACCAGCATTGATAGCGACAAAAGTTTGTTCACCCAATTCAAAATCGATTGTCAGTACTTTACCGGCCAGATCCAACTGGAAATCTGCCAAGCCCTCCTCGACGCTTTTGGGGTAATAGGACCTGGAAACAATTTTGCTGCCAGGAAATGAAGAAACGTAAAATTTAACCGCTTCTTCAGCATTACCTTCGAACCACAGATTCGGTGTAATTTTCTGTTTCATTTTCCAACCTTCTAAATAATCAAATCATTTTTGAGTTTTTAATTGATTGTTATTCTTACTATTTCTACCTATTTTATCATATTTTTGATTAAGATGAAAGAGCTAAATCCAAAAAAATCATATCGCAAACCTGGATGCCGGATATCAATGTTCCCGGTTCAACCTGCAGCTAATCGTTGTATAACCCCCATCACCTAAATACACTTTGAGATTAATCCCAAACTACTTCATAAGGTTGAAGATGGATGTTTTTGATTTTGCTATCACTGTATTGATCATTTCTGCTCGACGAACCGCCCCCTTTATGCAATACGACATTTTGAACAATCCATGGGCATCCCTATTCGTCTTGTAATTTCAAGATCATTTTTAAAAGCAACCAATTACTTCATCTGACATTTGTCGTTTAATTGTCAGTAACATCACCAGAGAAATTCTGGATAATCCGTTTGTTAAACATGTTCTGAAAATCGCACATCTTATATTTGACAAATAATTAAAATTTTGTTAAAATATGCCTATCTCAAAAAGTTTGATCATTACAGTTCTTTGCAGCAACAATTCGGGATTTTTGATCATTTATTCTTAAATCAATCCACGACAAATAAACCGAATTCTTTGAAATTTTTTTCATCAACATTACCGGTAGAATAATTATTTTTATCTCCCGATTTTATTTGGTGTGAAAAATTTTTTTATTTCTATTTTGGTTCTTCATTACGAGGATCAGAGGGAAAATGTTTAAGTGGTACGTCATGCAATCCAAGCCGCAGAAAGAATATTTCTTATATTCGCAGCTTAATTTGCATCAAATTAAGGTCTATTTACCATTAATCAAAGTGGATCATCAAAGCGGACATAGCCTCATGAAACCGTATTTCCCGGGTTACTTGTTCACTAACCTTGATATATCTGAAATAGGAATGGCAATTATTAAATGGATGCCAGGATCTAAAGGAATCGTTTGTTTTGGCGGTCAAGCTGCCAACGTTCCAGATTATTTCATTTCTCAGCTAAAAGACAAACTTGAGACCATTAATGCGTTAAAAAATTCCAGATTCTTTCCAATTTCTGAGGGGAGTGCTGTAAATATTATCCATGGTCCATTTACAGGATATGAAGCCATCTTCAACGAATACCTACCCAGTAAAGATCGGGTCTGTCTGCTGTTGAAGTCATTATCTGAAAACGCATTTCCAATTGAAATGCCCGCTTCACATATAAAGATTTAGGATATTTATTGAAACTTATTCTCAACATTATGTTCGTAAACTCTTTACCACGATAAAAGACTCTTGTGGGGGCGGAGCGTGGAAAAATCAACAACAACAATGATCACAAATGTATGAAATCGAATATCTCAATCATTTAAACCACCTTTCAATCAAAAAATCCCAAAAATATCTCTATAACAATTAAACACATTAGAAAAGGCTTATTCAGATGGATAAGAGTATTTGTTTTGATAATTCAGCTGAGCTTGAGAGAGAATTATCTATTCAATCCGCCTTTGCAAATCGAGCAGTTTATTTTCTGGCAAAACGATCAATAGATATTGTCTTTTCACTCTTCCTGCTCATTTTGCTCTCTCCGCTTCTATTATTGATTGCAATAATTGTCCGGTTTGATTCCCCCGGTCCTGCAATATTTTCTCAAACGCGTGTGGGATGTAGACTTCGCTGGAAAGGATTGTCGTACATACCAGAAATTTTTTGCTTCAAGTTTTATAAATTCCGGAGCATGTTTTATAAAGTTGACGAATCAATTCACAAAGAATTCATTGAAGCATACATAGAAAATAATTTAGAAAAATTGGCCCAGTTACAGAAGGGACCCGTAAAAAAGGGAAATGAGTTCAAACTTAATCATGATGATCGGATTACCAGAATTGGAAAGTTCCTGAGAAACACATCCCTAGATGAATTACCTCAACTATTCAATGTTCTCAAAGGTGACATAAGCCTGGTTGGGCCAAGGCCAGATTTGCCTTATTCAGTTGAACATTATGAACCATGGCATATGCAAAGACTCTCAACGATACAGGGGATTTCCGGCCTCTGGCAAATTTCTGCAAGGAACTCAAGTTCATTCGAGGATTTTGTAAAAACCGACCTCGAATATATCAATAATCAATCACTATGGTTGGACTTAAAAATCATTCTGAAAACACCATTGGCAATCTTTGATCGAAAAGGAAACTAGGTAAAGAAAAGGAGAGGAGAAACTTATGAACAAGGTACGGATCGGCGTTATCGGTTGTGGGTATTGGGGACCTAATCTGATCAGAAATTTTTCGGAGCTTCAGGCTTCAGAGATGGTTGCAGTCGCAGATCTTCATGAAGATCGATTAAAAACAATCAAAAATTATAATCACAATATCATCGTGACGAAAGACTATCGAGATCTCTTCGATATGAATTTAGACGGGATCGTGGTTGCAACACCACCAAAAACCCATTATGACATAGCCAGCGATGTTTTAAAACATAATCTTCATGTTATGGTTGAAAAACCATTGGCAACAAGCTGTCATGATGCACAAACGCTCATCGAATTAGCTCAAAAAAAGAACCGCCGTCTCATGGTAGGGCACACCTTCGTCTATAACAATGCGATCAGGGCTTTAAAGAGATTAATAACCAGCGGTGAAATCGGTGAGGTTTTGTACATCGACTCTGCGAGATTAAGTTTAGGGCTTTATCAACAGGGTCTGAATGTCCTTTGGGACCTTTCCCCACACGATATTTCGATTTTGCTATTTTTGCTGGAAGAACAGCCCCTATCTGTTGAGGTATTTGGAACCTCATGCGTTGTAAAAAACGTTCAGGATGTTATTCACCTTAATCTCGTCTTCCCAAACAACATTCTGGCCCACATTCACATCAGCTGGATTGCTCCCGTAAAAGTGCGGCAGATTACGGTTGTGGGCAATAAGAAGATGATTGTTTTCGATGACATTCCTGCGACTGAAAAAATAAGAATCTACGATAAAGGTGTAGAACCGCCAAAATTTTCACGGACATATGTAGAATGGCAGTGCTCGTATCGTCAGGGAGATATTTTAATTCCCAATATCACCTGTACTGAACCATTACGTCAGGAATGCCAGCACTTCCTCGATTGTATAACGGATGGGATCCCCTGCTTCAGTTCTGGGGAAGATGGTCTAAATGTCATTAAGGTGATTGAAAAAGCTCAACACGCTTTGTCGGACGGCCACCATGAAGAGGTGCTTATATGATAATAGGCGATTTTGTTAGAATAGCGCCTGATGTCAAACTTGGAGAAAATGTCCGAATTTATGCATTTGTGAATCTTTATGGATGCGAAATTGGGGACGAGAGCCGCATAGGCACCTTTGTTGAAATTCAAAAAGGTGCCATTATCGGAAAACGAGTTAAGATTTCAAGCCATGCCTTTATATGCGAAGGTGTCACCATAGAGGACAATGTGTTTATTGGACATGGCGTCATGTTCATCAATGATAAATATCCTCGGGCAACTGCAAGCGATGGCTCGCCACAAACAGAAGCGGATTGGGAATGTGTTCCAACACGCATAAAACAAGGGGCATCCATTGGCAGCAATGCGACAATCCTCTGCGGCGTCACAATTGGGATCAACGCGATGGTTGGTGCTGGAAGCGTTGTGACCAGGGATGTACCTGATGGGGGAATCGTTGCCGGCGTTCCAGCGCGTCTACTTAGAAAAAATTCATAGCAAATTGTCAACAATCGACATTAATCATAAACAATCTTGACGGGAAGGATAACCATGTCTGGCAATATTCAGTTTGTTGATTTAAAAAAACAGTATAAACCTCTAAAAGAAGAAATTATGGCAGGGTTTTCCCAAGTATTGGAAAGCATGTACCTTTTCTTGGGGGAAAATGTGAAGGCTTTTGAAAAAGAATTTTCTGAATTTTGTGGCGTTAAACACGGCATAGGTGTCAGCGATGGCACATCAGCGCTGCACGTTATCCTGAGAGCGCTTGATATCGGTCAGGGCGATGAAGTTATCACGCCAGTCAACACCTTCATTGCAACAGCTGAAGCCATTGCGCTCGCAGGTGCTAAACCTGTTCTTGTCGATATTGACCCTCAGACCTACTTGATGGATCTCGATCAAGTAGAGGACCAAATTTCTCCCCGAACAAAAGCCATCATGCCGGTTCATCTTTACGGACAGATGGTAAACATGGAGAAGCTGCGTCAAATAGCTGATGCTAATGGGCTGAGGATAATTGAGGATGCCTGCCAGGCGCACGGTGCAGAGTTTGCTGGAAAACAGGCTGCCAGTTATGGCGATGCAGCAGCTTACAGTTTTTATTTTTCTAAGAATCTCGGGGCCTACGGTGAAGCAGGATTTATCACAACGAACGATGATGAGATTGCTAGAAAAGCAAGAATGATCCGCGATCATGGATCGGAACATAAATATCAACATGAGCTGATTGGGATGAATTCCCGCCTTGATGAATTGCAGGCTGTTGTCTTGAGGGCAAAACTCAAACATCTTGCAGATTGGAATGAAGCCCGCAGGTCCCACGCCGCACTTTATTCACAGCTTTTTGATCCAACAATGGTTTCTCCGCCAATTGAGGTTTCGAACGCCAAACATGTCTACCACCTTTATGTGATCCGAGCATCAAATCGGGATGATCTGCAGAAATATCTCAAAGAGCATGGGATCTTCACTGGAATTCACTATCCCATTCCTATCCATCAACAACAAGCTTTTGCATGGCTAGGCTATCAAACTGGCGATTTTCCTGAAACAGAACAGGCAGTGACCGAAATTCTGTCCCTTCCCATGTTCGCTGAGTTATCTGAGGAAGAAATCGAACGAATTGTCAACACAATTCATGACTTTTATAAATCGAAATAAAAAGAAAAACCATCTAAACCTAAGAAGGTGAGATTATGGAATTAAAGCACTATTTCAAGATTATCATGCGCAGAAAATGGGTAATTCTGATCACCCTACTATCTGTTTTATTGGTTGTGTTCTTGGGGTCCAAACTGATGACTCCCCTGTATTCATCTTCGATCACACTTCGTTTATCTACTGCTGCAAGCGGCCAATTAAGCTACGCATCATCAACATATATCGTTAATCTGCTCAACACAACAGCCAATTTGGCAACAAGCAACCAGGTATTGCAAGAATTGCGTGATCGCTTGAAAATTGACCATGACCCTGATGTTGAATATGAACTTATCCCCAATACTGAATTGATCAAAATCACTGTGACTGATCCAAGCCCCAAAATTGCCCATGATTCAGCAGAGGCGATTGGAGAAATCGTGGTTTCCCTGGGTTCAGAGCTTATCGTTGGTGGTGGTACTGAAACTGAAAATTTTCTAATCTTACAGATAGCACAGATTGAAGATGAAATCCTTGAGATCAGGAAAGAATACGATTCACTGCTGCTTGCAACGCCATCCGCGCAATCATCTGCTGACCTGTTATATCAAGAATTACTATTAAAACAGAGGAATTACGACAGCTTGATCAGCTCATTGCAAGAAGCTCAATATTTAAATTTGTTACGTACAAAATTAATTACAATTGTTGAGCCAGCTGAGTTTCCTCTAAAACCATCTTCTCCTCAATTATTGCTCAACATGTTAATCGGAACGGCGGCTGGTTTATTATTCGGTGTGGTTCTTGCCTTTATTTTAGATAGCCTTGATTCGACCATATTTGATTCGAGCGAGATCGAAAAATTTACCGGCTTAAAAGCTTTTTCTCACATCCCCAAGGTTAGAAATCCCCACACAAAACTCACATTCGATGATAATTCTGTTTTTAGCGAGGCATTTCGCAAGCTTGCTTTACGCATTCTTCAGTTAAATCAGAAAAATAACGCAAAGGTTTTCCTCATTCTCAGCGGTGAACCTCGACAAGGAAAATCTACGCTTGTTTCTCACCTTGCCTTGAGATTAGCAGAATTTGGAAAGAAGGTTGTGGCCGTTGACTGCGATTTACATATACCGAGATTACATCAATTGTTCAATGTGCCCAATAAAGTTGGTTTAAAGGATGTGCTGGAAGACGATCTTGCTGTGACCTCAGCATTACAAAAGACACAGTTCAAGAATATTTTTGTGCTTACCAGCGGCAAAATACCCCAGAATTCAACAATATTACTCAGTTCACAGCGAATGACAGACCTGGTTTCAACACTTGCCAATCATTTTGATTTCGTTCTGCTTGATACACCGGCGTTCCTCGAGGTAGGCGATACTGAGCTCATCACCTGTTGTGCAGATGCATTTATTCTCATCGTTCGGCGAGAGGTTGCATCACAGGAAGCGACAATTTCCGCCAGTTCCTATATTAACAACCTTTCGGATAAAGTCTCCGTGCTTGTCATCAACCAGGACATGGTAAGCAACGGTTATTATTATCATCCGGGTCTCCTCAGCAAAATCCAATCAAAAATAACCTCTAAATCTGATTAATACCCACAAGCCAATCAGTGAAAATTGGTTGGCATACACAGTTACTCTCTCAATAATCTTAGCTGCCTATGCGTGATGGGAAAATGTGAACAAAGACCAGGGCAACAAGTAAACAATTTACCATCCACCTAAACAGTACCAAAAGAATATTATTTACGCGCACGACTATTCAAAATTGAAAAGTATGCCCAAAATTAGAGTTGCATATATCCTGTTTCGATTTCCCAGCTTAACTGAGACTTTCATAGCAGAAGAAATTCAGAAAATTCAAAAAGAAGATGTGGAAGTCAAGGTTTATTCACTCCTGCCACCCAAGGAGGATCTGATCCACCCTGTTTCACAGACATTATTGCCATTAACTCGAAACGTCCCCAGATTGGTAAACCCGGCCATTGGGTTTGCCCAAATATTTTTTCTAATAAAAAAACCGCGTTTATATTTCCATTTACTTCGAACACTGTTAATGCAGCCTGCAAATGCTTTCTCTACCAATTTGCAAAGGATCGTCATTTTCTTGAAAAGTGTGTGGGTGGCAAAAGACCTGCAAATCAGCCAAATCCAATTAATTCACACCCATTTTGCCTGGTTATCAGCAGCAGCCAGTTGGGTTGTAGGTCAGCTATTGGATCTACCTTTCACAGTTACCACCCATGCGTTCGACATCTATTCAGAGAGAAATGATCTGCTGCAATTGATCACAAACCAGGCTTCAAAAGTCATAACAATTTCAGATCATAATAAAAATGCAATCCAAGCAAAAAATCCTGTTCTTCAAAATGGTAAGCTCCAGGTAATCCGCTGTGGGATCGACCTCTCCTATTTTTCGTCACCAGCGGCTGAGCAATTCCCGACCTCTTCTCCAGTACAAATAACCTCTATAGGAAGCCTCATTGAAAAGAAAGGCCATGAGTACCTGATCAAGGCTTGCAACATTCTTAAAAATCAGGACTTTCCATTCCAATGTGTGATTATCGGTGCCGGCGCTCAGCATGCCTTTTTAGAGAACATGATCCGGGAGAATAATTTATCGGAGTATGTTGTCCTGGCGGGAAAGAAATCCCAGGATTGGGTCAGGGATCGCCTGAGCCGCAGTCAATTATTTGTGTTAGCTTGCGTCAGAACCGAAGATCATGACCAGGATGGTATACCGGTCGCCATGATGGAAGCTATGGCAATGGGCATTCCGGTCATTTCTACCGCTGTTTCGGGCATCCCTGAAATCATAATAAATGAGGATACCGGACTCATTGTCGATGAACGAGATCCCGAATCTCTTTGCAAGGCAATCATCCGATTAAGTTCAGACGCTTCATTAAGGAAGGCATTGGGCGAGAAGGGTTTGATGCTGATTCAACAAGAATATGACATTCGTAAAAATGTAAAACAATTGAGAACAATATTTTCTGAAGTAGTAAACGTAAACCCGCAACCAAATGCAAAATTCATCACTTGCGAGAATAAATATGACACTCATTGAGCAGTCTATTGGTTTCATTCATAGCAAAAAAAGAAAAGAAAAGTTGCTGATCTTATTGGGAATTCCAATGGTGTTTGGTGTCATTTTGGGACTATCAATCCTCTTTATTCCGTCTAATTACTTGCTATTTGTCATTGGCGGATTAATTTTTACATACCTCGCATTATTCAAAATTGAAGTAGCCATCATCATCACACTCTTATTACAAAATCAACTTTCTCGATTCAATTACCTCGGAGGGGATACGCCCTTCCATCCCAACGGGATCATCGGATTATTACTAATTGCCGGATCGGCATTTTATTTTTTTACCCACAAAGTTGATTATTCAAGGTTAAAGGCAATCTGGGGATTTTTGGTGTTTATTCTTGTGAGTGCTTTCTCATTAATTTCTGCTGGAAAATATCTTATGGATGGGATCACGATCCTATTACGGTTGGTGGCTGCATTTTCCATCTTTGCTGTTCTTTGCCACAAACTTGAAACCAGTCAACAGGTGAAATGGATACTGGGGGTCATCCTTGCAGCACAGGTTCTTCCAACAATCAGTGGAATAATTGGAAGTTCAAGATTGACAAGTATCTTTGTTTTTGAAGAATCAATGCGGATTGGGGATTCTGGTGTTGGTGTCTACTTATCGGCAATCAGTCTTCTTTGTGTCACCTACTTTCTCAATTCAAAAAGACTAAAGTCATTTATTGGCTGGGGGGCATTAACGGCCTTGTTCTTAGCTGGTTTGTTCTTCAGTTTTGGTAGGTCTGGTTGGATCGGTTTTGCTTTTGGGCTGATTCTAATGGCTGCAATTCGTTTTAAAAAGCTGATCTTCATCATACCTTTGATTTTGATACTCACAATTGCCCTTGTGCCTGCAATTGGACAGAGGTTCGAAGATATCAAGATATCAGATCTTCAGGGCAAAGAGAACGACACCCTATCCGGACGCATCAGGTTGTGGCAGGCAGGATTCGCTGTATTCAAAGACAATCCAGTTCTTGGTGTGGGAATTGGACTTGGAAAATTCCAGATCGCATCACATCTGGGGAGGAATCCAGGAGCGATTCACAACGATTACCTCTCTGCTTTAGTTGAAACTGGTGTCATTGGGTTCATCATTTTTATTACCTGGCATTATCAGTGGCTAAAGACCCTTATTGATCATTATCAAATGCCATTACCAGAATTTGAAAGGACAACCACTTTCGCAGTATTGATCGTTTTCACCTCAATCATGGTCATGCGGTTCACCGATAACATTCTTTTAGATACCTATGATATGTATCCTTTATGTGCATTGTTAGCAGCTGCATTTGAATTGCCACGAATCGTGGAACAGGAATCACAGAAAAAATAATCAATTAATCAGGGTTGCGTTGAAAAAACATAAGTAGAAAGTTGATTGATGGAGCGAACGGATAAAAAAGAAGGAAATTCGCACTCGAAGCCGGTAGAAAATAAACCTGTTTCAACAGCTGAACAGGACCTGGTTGAAATTGCTCGGGGTGGTGGAATTGCTTTTGTCGGACAAATAGCAACAAGGTCTCTGGGTTATTTATACAATCTGGGATTGATTTGGGCCCTTGGCGTCGAGCCTTTTGGTTTGTTTATCCTGTCCATGACCATCGTCAGCTTCATCGGCATTATTTCAAGTCTAGGATTGCCATTTGGGATCATCCGGTTCGGGGCAATGGATTTGTCGAAATCCGGGAAAAAAGGCGTTCACACCGTAACGCTTGCTGCCCTAAAAGTTCTTATTCCGTCGACCCTCTTCTTCACGCTCATCACCTTTTTCAGCGCAGCAAGTATTGCAAATTCAATCTTTCATAAGCCGCTAATGACCAGCACAATTCAAATGCTCTCGTGGGGGATACCATTTATCGGTCTGCAAAGTGTTTTTTTGGCAGCAACAAGAGCAATGAAAGAAATGAAATACACAACCATTGTCAACGTCATCCAACCTGTGCTGGCGTTATTCTTAGCATTGATCCTGGTTTTATTTCGAATGGGGGTAAGAGGTGCTGTCTATGCCTACAACATCTCTTTCATTGTTGGGGCATTTCTTTCTTTATTCTATTACCTGAAAATGATCCCGAGAAAAGAACGGGCAAGACAACCCTTTGCAACTGGCGCTTTATTAAAGTTTTCCATCCCACTTTCAATTACAGAGTGGGTCCATTACGCGAATGAACGCACAGAAGTTTTCTTTCTAGGCTTGTTACCAAGTACTGCAGCGATCAGCATCTATAAAATTGCCTGGAGTCTTGCTGGGCTTGAACCTTTACTCCGTCTATCGTTGGAACAGGTACTTGCACCATTCAGCTCCGATCTCGCGCATCGGCGCGAAATCTCCCAGCTTGGATCTTTGTATAAAGCAACAGCTAAATGGGGTTTTTCTGCTGCCCTGATGCTATTCTTTATTTACTTATTGATTGGCAATGCGTTACTGGCCATCTTCAATATTACTGATCCGCTGGCTACCACAGTATTGATCATCCTCGCTGCTGCACAACTTTTCAACGAATTCACAGGTGGCTGCAATACCGTATTAATCATGTCTGGCAGGTCTGATCTGACGATGCTGAACACAATTCTGCTGTTGGGGATGAATTTTGGTTTGAATTATTGGCTCATTTTCCAATATGGCCTTATCGGAGCAGCGATCGCAGGTGCCATCTCAGTCGTTATCATCAATACACTGCGGGTATTGGAAGTCTGGTGGACCTTAAAGATCCATCCATTTAAATTAAGTTTTATTCCACCTGCAGTCATTGGCTTTTGTGCAGCATCCCTAATCTTTATGATCCAGACCTTTTTCCGGGTGGAATCTGTCTGGATTAATCTTGGTATGGGGATTTTATATTGCCTGATCTATTTGTTTGCAGTCACAAATATTTTCATAGACCAGGAAGATCAATACGTCCTGGATGCCTTTAGAAGAAGACTGCAAAAAAGAAAACCTGCAACCTAATCTTCAACATTTCCCTATCGAAATCTCCTGATATTTCCCACCAACCTAGAAAGATCTTTTTATATGAAACCTGTATTAACCTTCTTCTTTGATGCGCTAAAGCCCGAAAGTATCAAGCACATGCCATTCCTTGCGACCTTTCCAGAAACACGAAGGATCCGCTCAGAGTTTGGTTATTCTGTAACCTGCCATCCATCCATGTACAGTGGGGTTCACCCAAATAAGCACCTGCAATGGTTCATCTGGAAATACTCCCCAGAAACGTCTCCTTTCCCATGGGCGAAAATTTTCAAACATCTATCCCTACTTGACAACCTTCCCTCGCGTTATTTCCTCCACCGGTATACACGACAATTTCGAAAAGAGAACACCGCCTGGTTTGGCGTTCCCTTATTAGTAAATCTACCCCTAAAATATTGGCCTTTCTTCGATGTCGTGGAAGATCGGAGCTGGGATGAGCCTGGATATCTTAAAGAATACCCAACAATCTTTGATATATTACGGACGAACCAGATCGATTTTGAAGTGGTTGGGATGGAAAGAGGAGGAGGGGATGAATTTACCCAACTGAATAATCACAAGTTTGATGGAATAAAGCCATGGACATATTTTTTCCTCGGGCGAGTGGATAGTTTTTCCCACAAATATGGGCAGGATTCTCCCGAAACGATCAATTTAATGCGCCAGTTTGATCAGCTTGTTGAAAAAAAGTTCAATGATTATTCAAAGAAGGTTTCCGATTTTGATATCTTCATGTTTTCAGATCACGGACATATTCCCGTGAAAAAAATTGTTGATATTCACAGCCACTTCATCAAACACGGGCACAATCTGAAAGAGTATATTCACATTATTGATGCAAATGTGGCGAGATTTTGGTTTCGGTCAGGGAAAGAAAGAAGGGAAATTGAACAGATCCTCAATGATCTACCCGAAGGCTTCATCCTGACAGATGACCATTTTAAGCAATATCATGTGGATATGCCGGACAATCGTTACGGCGATTTAATTTATTACCTTGATGTTCCATCTGTCTTTTCAAAGACTGTTTGGGGGTTCAATCGAAACAATGCCTCAATGCATGGCTACCTACCGGATTATCCAGACTCGGATGGTGTTTTTATCTCACAAAGAAAACTTGTCGATCAATCCCATGTGGCATTGGTGGACATCCTGCCAACCATTCTGGATTCTCTGGGTGTAGATATCCCTGCTTATGTTGACGGTCAGGTTCTTTGGAAGGATTGATCTCAACCTGAATCAAATGATTTGATACCATGGGTAAATATACAATCAATGATGATCCTCTCATAGATCAGGTGATTGAAAGTCACATGCAGCGCATTGTGGCAGAAATTACTTCCCACCTGAAACCGACGTCCATTATCCTGCGCGGCAGCTTTGGACGAGGTGAAGGCAGTGTCATCGAGCTCGATGGCATATTCCAATTTCTTTCAGATTATGAAATTGATGTGACCGCCAAATCGCCCTTTCATCGCTCTTTTTTTTCAAAATTATCTCGGAAATTATCTGACGAATTTGGATTGCAGGCGGGGATTCGCTGGATGAGACCGGATTGTCTGAGTAGAGATCGGATTGGCCCCTTCCCGATAGGAAAAGCAGTCCCCACAATTTCTCTGTATGAATTTCGTTATGGTTCACAGGTGCTTTGGGGTAGAGATATTTTTTCCTCAAGCCCACCTATATATCCTGACCAAATTAACCCTTTGAGTGGATTGTTACTCTTGCTTAATCGCATGGCAGAATCCCTGTTATTTATGAGATTGGATGATGATTATTTTGATACGGCTTGTTTTACATATTACTGGATCAATAAAACGATCCTCGCCTGTGCTGAAGCATTATTGTTGATATGTAAGCAGTATCACTACACATACCGAGAAAGAGAGCACCGTTTCCAAAACCTACCCCAGACGGAACTCGCCTTTTTGGGTGAAGATGTGTCAACGGTGAAAGACATGATCAAGAGTGCGACTGAATTTAAGCTCGAACCGAGCCTGATGCATTATCCATTGCCAGTTCGGGATACCTGGTTACAAGTGATACCTTTATGTAAAGCGACACTTAGGCATGTCATGGAAAGATTATCCTCACAAAATTGGGAAGGACTCCTCCTTTACCCTGAGATTTACCTGGATTATGCAGCTGATAATTATCAACAAGAATACAGTAAGTATATCTGGCTCATTAACCTATACGAAATTTACAAAGTCATCAGCACTCAGCGTCTGCCTCAACAACTCAGAAACCACCATTATTCAATTGATCTCGTATATGCAGCTGTGCCATTGATATTTCTATCCTACGGACCTAATAAAGAGGAAAAAATTTTATTCAAAGCGCGTAACATCATCAGCAAATTGTGCGATTTAGAACCAACATCACATGATTTAGACAAAGAATGGGATTATCTCCGCCAAAAATTAGCTGCCCTATGGAAAGTGTACTGTTATTAATCCAAATGACTTTTCTGTTTTTAATTCTCAATGACGGCAAATTTTATCTGGAAAATAAATTAAACCCTTGCCCAAATTAATGGATTGAACAGTGCAAAGTTATTCTTACAAAAATGAAGGAATAAAAAAAGCATTGAAACACACGTGCTGTCCATCGAAGATCTTTGTAATTCAGCTATTACTTGTATTATTGGTCACAAGCTGCACGCCATCCGATAAGGCTTTGGAAGAAGCACTGCCTATCTTAGAGCCTACGATTGATGATCCATTCTCATCCATTGAGCTGGAACAAGACCTTGCCAGCGACCCTGTTCAAATGGAAGAAAGCAATGCGACTTCTGAAAATGTACTCTGGGTAGACAATACCATCGGTGATGATTTAAATTCTGGTCTTTCGCCTGTTGACCCCTTTTCCTCAATACAAAAAGCACTGGATGTGTCATATCCTGGTGTCTTCATTCGGATTGCGCCTGGTGTTTACCGGGAAACCCTCACTTTCACTGTCAATGGCACCCCCGATCAACCGATAACCATTCTATCAGACGAAGGACCGGGAAGTGTCATAATTCGAGGATCTGAATCATCCTCCACACTGAATTGGCTAAGAATAACAGAAAATACATTTGGTTTTCCTGAAAGTGTTAACCTTTCAGAAATTTATACGACCGATCTTTCCTCTTGGAATTTGAAAGCCCCCCCGCGTTTTATTGTAGGCTTGGATCCTGCTGAAAATATCGAAACAAGATATTTACCCGCTCGGGAACCGGATTACCATGTTGAGGCAGAGTGGCGTTTTCATGAATTCTGGTGGGCAGCAGAAGGCGGACATCAAATTGCTTCCTGTAATCCAGCAAAAAATATAAATCCAGAATGTGATTTGCCCGATAGGTCATACACCGAATTGACCGATACCGCGGATGATACCGAGCCGGATGGTGTTGAATCCGGAAATCTGACGAGTTTTGGGAATCTGGAAGGTGCGTCCTTAGTCGTATTGGATGCACGTCATGCTCATTATATCTACCGGCGAACAATTATTTCTTCCGATGATTCCACTGGAACAATTGTTGTTGATGAGGATTGCGAAGATGAAGGGAAACCAGGACTTGGCTGGGGAAGTAAATACTACCTTGAAAATCATCCAGCTCTGTTAGATCAACCCGGCGAATGGTGGTATGACAAAAATTCGGGCATGCTTTATTTTTGGTCTCCAAATGGCGAAAACCCTGAAAATCTTAAGTTAGAGATTTCACGATGGGATCATGGTTTTGAGACCTCAAATATCTCAAATATTGTCATTGATGGACTGCAGATCGAGCTTTTCAATAATAATGGGTATCAAATCATCAACAAAACGGTCACGAGCGCATCCCATAACAACAAAATACTGAACAGCAAAATTTGGTTTACAAACAAAGGCGTGGTTTTAATTCAGTATGTCTCTGGCGATGACGATCAAAAAGCAATTATTGGCTTTCAAATAGAGAATTGTTCACTTTCATACATGGATACCAGTGCGGTCGATTCGTATTTAAGCTGGCCGGGTATACCCTCTCCAGAGAATTTTACTTACTCTGGGATCAGGAATATCCAAATTCGGAATAATAACATCCATCATATCGGTTTCAACACAACTGAGCGGAGTGCAGTCGGGGTGCGATTTTTCTATCCTGATCAAATCGTTTTTGAAGGAAACCATCTCCACCATGTAGCCCAAAATGGAATGCACTTACATTTATCATTGATTGATTCAAACCAGACCTATGATTTAGAGACGAGTGAGATCAAATTGGGTGAAATCCTGATCAAGGACAATCTCTTTGAAAAAGCATGCATGGCAACCTCCGACTGCGGAGGATTGAAATTTGGCGGCAGCAGCCGTCCGTATTCCCATATCTTTCGAGAAGTTCTGGTTGTTGGCAACACTTTCAGACATAACTTTGGATGGAGCTATGTCTCCATCCTAAGAAATAAAAACGTCTACGGTGATGGAAATGGTTTTTACATGGATTATGCTGCTGGAATACACCTGTTTCGCAACCTGGCATATAACAACACAGGGGCAGGATTCAAATTCAGCTGCTTATGGCGGGATGGAGATACAATCTTATCCAACAATGTCGCTGCAGGAAACTATCTCTTTGGAATCAGTGCAACAGGTAAAGGCGAATGCGATATCCACTTTGGCAGTGTTAATACTCAAATTGTAAACAATGTTCTGAGTAATAATGGCCGCGCGGGTTTAGAAATTTCCAGTGCTAATAACCAGGGATTTGGAAATCTAATCATAGATCACAATTTGTATTTCCAAAATGGATGGGATAAAAAGGTGAATGGAAGCAACATGAACATCTTACTCTACATTGAAGGACAATCAACCTCAAAATTGCGTAAATTATCTGAAATTCAGGAGAGATTCGCCTGGGAAGACCATGGTATGCTTACAGATCCCCTTATTGCTGATTTTAGCCTTGAAAACCTTGCACCTTATCAGTACTTCAATTGGGATTTTCAACCTTTGTCAACAAACAGCCCCGTGATGGATGCTGGCACATCAGCACAACCAAGTACCTTGACCAATTTATTAAATAAGTTTGAAATCCAAGACGCCTATTGTGGGACTGCTTACGACATTGGACCCTATGAGTTCTGTGATTGAACAGGATGAAATTTTAAATTTGTCCTTTGATAGACACTCCATAATTACTTTCTAATTGGCTCCCCTCAAGTGCCCTTTCAAAAATTTAATCACGTGATCACCATAAAATTGTGGTTAATTATGGTCAATGCTGTTTAATTGATACTTGATATCAAAGGATCGATATCAAAATAATCCAGTCTAAGGTATTTATTCGCTCATGATATTCAAGCCTCTCCATATTTGCATGGTTGTATATGCACCCTATCCATTTGCGGAAACCCGTGTTCAGCGTGAAGCTGAAGCGCTCATGGTACGCGGGCATTCTGTCGATGTGATCTGCCCTAAGTATCAAGACTCGCCAGAACAAGACCAGCATAATGGCGTCAACATCTATCGCGTTAATATGCATTGGAATCGAAAAAGCAGTTTTTCGAGGCAGTTTATACACTATGTTGATTTTTTTATTCGTGCATTATTTAGATTAGCGTCTCTTCACGCAAAAAACAAATACAATGTCATACAAACCCATAACCTACCCGACTTTCTCGTTTTTTCTTCCCTCATACCAAAATTATTGGGCTCACGAATCATTCTTGACCTGCATGATCTGATGCCCGAATTCTTCCAGAGTCGGGTTGGGGAAAATAATCACAAATTTCTCTCACAAATGATAGTTCTGCAAGAAAGGCTTTCATGCAAGTTTGCTGACCATGTCATCACAGTTACAGAACATTGGAGACAAAACCTCATAAAGCGCGGAATGCCTCCCGATAAGTGTTCCGTGGTCATGAATTTAGCAGATGACAAGGTTTTTCGTCCGATCCCCTTCTCAACATTGAAAGACCCAAACCGGTTCTGTCTGTTCTATCATGGCGGAATGCCTCACAGGTATGGTTTGGATCTGATATTGTTTGCCATGAATAAGTTACATGCTGAGATCCCAACAATACACCTCAAACTTATTGGGGATGGAGATGCCTGTGAAACATTGAAACAGACGACCTTCGCCCTTAAACTGGAAGACAGGGTGGAATTCATCAATAGTCAGCCTGTTGAAAAACTCCAGAGCTTTATTGCCACAGCAGATGTGGCAGTTGTTCCATACCTTGATGACCCATTTACCGATTCCCTGATGCCAACCAAATTGATGGAATATGCTGTATGTGGTATCCCATCAATCGTCTCAAGGACAACTGCGATCTCAGCGTATTTTACAGATCAAATGGTTGAATTCTTTCAGCCTGGCAGCGAAGAAGAGCTTGCCAATGCGATTCTAAGGTTATACAAAGACCCAGGTCGGCGAAGAGAATTAGCCTGCAATATTCAAGAATTCAATGAAAAGTACAACTGGTCAGAGCAAAGTGTCTCTTATATAAGCAGAGTCGAATGGCTCTGCCTGAACGGAAAACGACACTAATTTATAAAATATCACACATACTACTTCTTGATTCACAAATTCGTCAGCATTCATATACTTCTCAGCTGAATAAATTGATTAAAGGAAATCCCAAACAAAACCACTATCGTCACATCGAGAAAAACTGCAAACACAGGGAGTTTATATCATGAGAAAAGATGCAATTCAGGTAGAAGAAAGCCGATTGGTCGGGGTTGCAAACCTGGATGATTATAAGGTCATCAAAGAGCGGCATCGCGTATTTCCCGCCATATTTGAGCAGCGGCAGCACACCAACATACTCGATATTGCTGCTGGCGTGGGGTGCGCTGCAAACCGGATCAAAAACGGTTACACTACAAATCTTGTGGCAAGCGACATAACGCCTACCTGTTTGAGGATTCTGCATGAATTAGGAATTACCACACTCGCTTTTGACATCGATGATCCGACAGCATCATTCCCATTTGTCGATAAGCAATTTGATGCCGTTGTTTCATTGGTCACACTTGAACATTTAATCTATTTCGATCATTTCCTGACTGAAATCTACAGAATCTTAACCGATGATGGTTTTCTGTATATCTCTACGCCAAATTATGCTGCGCCAGAGTACCTCATGAACCTAATTATCACGGGTAAAACCTTCCACGATCCCCTCAGTCCAGAAGAAAAATATGAGTTTTATGCGCATGTGCGTTATTTCACCTATCGAACGATGGTGGACGTGGTTCGCCACCATCAATTTACTCCCGATACGGTCTACCTGGCTCTACCAGAGGGCAGCACTCGCTACAAGGCACTCCAAACATCGTCAAAGTTCCTGGCCTTGGGTTTTCGATATACGATGTGGTTAAAACACAATCTCCTCCCTGCACGCATGGCAGCTGAACCGATCCTATGTTGCCAAAAAAACAGTCCAATAAATCATCGCAGAATTCGAAAAGTAGTTCTCTAACCTAGATAAGACTTCTCAAATATAGTCGGAGTTTGAGCGTCATTATGAGCACGGGCATACCAGAAAAAATTGATCCCAACCAAAAGCCATATTTACTGTATGAGGGGATTGAATACAAGGATTTTTGGGAAGAAAGCGACAATCGCTCCAGGCTTGATGAATTGGAACGGGATATTGTTAAAAAACTTCTCCCCGCCTCCGGCATAAGGATCATCGATCTCGGATGCGGATATGGTCGGTTGGCAGAGTGTTATTTAGAAAGGTTCGAACAAATCATTCTGTTTGATGCCTCAATTTCATTATTACGGCAAGCACAGGAAAGGACAAATGGAAAGGGGTGGTTCATCGCCGGCGATATTAATCGTCTGCCTTTTCGTGATGCATCATTTGATAGTATCTTGATGGTTCGGGTTTTTCACCATCTCCCCGACTCACAAAGAAGTCTTTCCGAGATCTCCCGGCTCCTCAGCAATCACGGATCGTTCATTTTTAGTTACAGCAACAAACGCAACCTTGCCCGAATTATGGCTTATCTGATTGGAAGAGATCCCAACAATCCATTTTCAATTGAAACGCAAGGGCTTGAGACAACGCTCATTCGTCACCACCCACGCTATGTTGATGACCTGTTGGTCAATATGGGTTTTCGCGAACTTCAACATCGGGGAGTGGGTGTGGTTGATAAGCTGTCTGACAAAAGAGGCCCCTTACAGGTTTGGCTCAACCTGGGGAAGGCTTTAGCACCAGTTTTCGGACGGACCAAGCTGGCCCCCTGGATCTTTTGTAAGGGGGATTTTTTCGGAAAAGAGAAACCTATCGAAACTGATAAACTAATCGACTTGCTTCAATGCCCACTTTGCGGCGCGAGTCTGATAAAAGAGGAAGAAATAATCCGTTGTTCATCGTGTCATCAATGCTTTCCCATTGTTGATGGTGTTATCGACCTTCGGCCTTCATAAGTTATTTTTATTTATTCCAAATCCCAACGCAGATTTTTTATAAGGAATACTATGACAAAAAACGTACCTGTTTTATTGACCCCCATGGACGAGCATATGGGATTGGACATTGCCCGTACGTTAGGGAAACGTGGAATCCCTGTCTACGCGCTTGATTCAGATCCCAAAGCAATTGGAAAGTACTCGAAATATATTAATTTCTCTCCATCGCCTGGGCTTGAAGAGAATGATGGCGCAAATTACCTCCAGTTTGTTGTTGATTTTACAAAGAAAATTGGGGGGAAAGCTGTGTTATATCCAATAAGCGACGAACATGTCCTTCTTTTTTCCCGTGAAAGAGATCATTTGCGAGATTATTGCATCTATGTCATGCCAGATCATAATACGCTTTCAGACCTGGTTACCAAAGATGGGCTCGATAATATTGTCAGGAAATTTAATATTCCCGCACCTCGAACAGTTTTTTTGCATGGCAACCAGAACATTGAATCGATCGCCGGGTCTTTGGATTATCCTGTGATCCTTAAGCCAACGGAGAGCACCTACTGGCACACGCCGGAAATCACAGCATTACTTCGCAAGGGCGTCATCGCCTGCAGAGCAAAGATCATCAAATGCAATACACAAGAAGAATTGATCACCTCATACCAAATGATTGCACCGATTGATGACCGGTTGGTGGTCCAAGAGGTCATCCCCGGAGAAGATAGTCGATTGGTCTACATTTCCTTTTATCGTGATCGCCAATCCAACGTGTTGGGAATCTTTGCGGGCAGGAAATATCGGACCTTGCCAACCGGGTTTGGTTCTGCCAGTTTTGTTCGCAGTATGCAAGATCCCAAACTGGAAGTTTTGACCTTGAAATTACTTGATGATGTCAATTATCAAGGACTGGGAGGTGTTGAATTTAAACAAGATCCTCGAGACGAGGCATATAAAATCATTGAATTCAACGCAAGGTTCGGTATGTGGGATGGGTTGGGCGAGAAATGCGGTGTTGATCTGGCTTATATGGCTTATTGTGACGCACTTGATATTCCGGTTAAGCCTGTAAGATCTTATGAAGAAAATGTGATATGGATTGACTGGCAGCGGGATACAAGAGCAGCCATTGAATATATGAGAAAGAAAGAACTGACATTTCCTGAATGGATCAGGTCATTTAAGGGAAGAAAAATGTGGGCGATTTACTCAAAAGATGACTGGCAACCCGGTGTTGCTTTTACATTTACGCTCTTTGGAAAGCTAATTGAAAGATTATTCAAGCCAAAAAAGAAACTCAATACCGCCAGAATCACTTCCACGATGAGAGAAGGTCTGGAATAAAGCTCCACAAAACATAACCGGTAAACTGGAAAACCCTGTAAATTGGAATTATGAATATCATAATTGAAAACAACCTTCAGGAAGATCAATGGCGAGATTATGTAAATAACCACCCTCATGGAAATATTTTCCACACACCAGAAATGTTCCAGGTCTTTACGCACGTGAAGGGATATAAGCCTGAAATTTGGGCTGGGTTAAACAAACACAAACAGATTTTGTCATTGTTTTTACCGGTTCACATCACATTGTACGATGGATTGCTATCTCGGTTAACAACAAGAACAACCGTTTTTGGGGGAATCCTGGTAAACCCTGATCCAGAGGGCAAAGATGCGCTTGTTACACTGCTGAAAGCCTATCAGGAACATTCGGGAAAAAAGTCCTTATTTACTGAGATTCGTAACATGTCACCATTTGATGGATATCAACTGCTTATTCAAGATATGAAATTTGCATATGAGGAGCAATTGAATTACATTATCGATCTCACACCCTCCCCCGAAGAAGTTTTTAATCGGATCGGGAAAAGAACACGAAAAAATATTCGAAACGGACGTAATAAAGGACTGGTGACAATTAAGACTATTTCGGACCATGCCGACGTATTAGAGAGTTATGAGCTCCTTGTAAAATCCTATCATAATGCCAGGGTCCCACTATCAGATTTTTCATTGTTTACGGCTGCCTTTGATCATTTGTCGCCCAAAGGGATGCTCAAAATTAGAACAGCAATGGTTAAAGATCACCCGGCTGCCACATCCATTGAATTATTTTATAAAACTATGATTTTTGGATGGTATGGTGGTTTGGATCGAGCATACAGCACATACAATCCCAATGACCTGTTGATGGCATACGTCCTTGAAAGTGGTAGTGCTGACGGATATCGAATGTATGATTTCGGAGGTGCAGGAAAATCCGATGAATATTACGGTGTTCGGGATTATAAGGCAAAATTTGGCGGCAATCTTGTCAATTATGGACGGAACACCTGGATTCCACATCCCGGATTATTCTCATTCTGCAATTTTAGCTATGAAATGGTTCGGAAGGTTACCTTCGCTTGATTTTATTTAATGCTTTCCAGTCTGTACATCCTAATACATGAGAACAATCCACCAACAAGTAAGGTGTCTTTTGTAAACAGCAGGATTAAATGAATTTTATAGAATGGTATCAAAAACGAGGTTTTCGTTTCATTTATGAACGGGCAACCAAGCTCTCGGAAAGATACAGCTTCACGCCTGTAAAAGCAATGGCACGCATACGTTTTTGCGTTGACAGATTGTCAGCGTATCGATGCTATCCAACCTTTTTTGTTCCGGCAATCGTCGTTAAGCGAAATTCAGATTTCATTCATGAATTACAAGAGAAGGGATGTGAAATTGGAGTGCATGGTTATCAGCATATCGATATGCGCTCAATCTCCCCAAAGGAAGCCTGTTTCCAACTGAATAAAGCAAAAGCGGTATTTAGACACGAAGATATTTCCATAGATGGATTTCGGTGCCCATACCTTAGTTTCTCCGATGAAATACTTCGAGAATTGCAGCCAGGTGAATTTAATTACAGCAGTAACAGGGCAATTGCATGGATGGATCCAAATTCGGAAAGTCGTGAACCACAACTCGTTTTTGATACCGTTGAAAAGTTTTATCATCCAGCGTCTGCCCAATCCACACTGAGCCTCCCCTATCAGGATGAAAATATACTGGAAATCCCGGTAAGTGTTCCTGATGACCTTCAATTGCGAGATGGGATGAATTTCACACCGGATGAAATCTCTTCAGCATTTTCATGCACATTCAACCAAACCCATCAAAGAGGTGAGCTGTTCAATCTAATGTTTCATCCTGAATTGGCCTCGATGCTCATTGAGCCCTTTTTTGCAGTACTTGGTGAAGCTTTCATCCAAAAACAAAGAGTGTGGGTTACGCAGTTGCGAGATATCAGTAAGTGGTGGCATATAAAGGAAAACTACAAAATTCAAATCGAAAAAACAGACTCAAAATACCGATTGATGATCGATTGTCCTCGACATGCCACACTTCTGGTGAGGGGCATTGATAATCAACCTGAAACAAGCCATTGGGGAGGGAGATATCAGCGTGTGAACAGCGAAAAACCAATTTTTTTTACGGATCTTCTTCCATTAGTGGGGATCTCTCCCCGACTTCCCAAATGGGTTCATTCTTCGTTGAAGCAGTTGGGATATATTTCAATTAATAACCATGATCAGCAGAATTGCTCAATCCAAATCAAAACTGAATTTCTTAATCATTTAGACAATCCAGTTAAATTAATCGAGGCTGTTGAAGCTTTGGATGTTCCTCTCATCCGATTCTGGCCCTGGCCAGATGGATGCCAAAGTGCGCTCTGCCTGAGCGGCGATCTGGATGCATTGTCATTAATCGATTATGCCACCCGCTTACTGTAGCGTAATTTGATTGGAAGTAGGCGCATGTCATTGTCGCCCTACCCTTCAAGCAGAAAATCACCCCAATCCTTAACAATTTCATTATTGAGGAGATAAATAAGATGAAAATTGAAGGCAAGAAAATCCTCGTGACAGGCGGCGCTGGTTTTATTGGCAGCCATCTGGTAGATCGACTCCTGGCAGCTGATAACCAGATTATTATCGTTGACGATTTCTCATTTGGGAAAGAGGAAAATATCGCACATTTACGTAAATCCCCACAAGTGACCATTGAAATAGCTGATATTTGCGATCGTGAAAGGATGCATGCCTGCTGCAATAAGGTGGATTATATTTTTCATTTGGCTGTCTTCTGCCTGCGTAATTCTCTCATGAATCCCATACGTTCACATGAGGTGAATTCAACAGGAACGCTGGTCATGCTAGAAGCAGCACGTAACAATCTGGTAGAAAAATTCATATATACGTCCTCTGCAGAAGTCTATGGAACTGGCATCTATTTCCCCATAGATGAAAACCACCCCTTTTTTCCGACAAACGTGTATGCCGCAGCCAAGGCTGCTGGTGAATTATATGCGAGAAGCTATATGAAAACCTTTGGGCTGCCAATTGTGATCACACGATTGTTCAATACTTATGGACCGAGAGAACAATCTGAGGGACGAAGAGCGGAAGTCATCCCGAAGTTCGTCTTACGAACGCTTTCAGGACAGCCTTCCGTCATATTTGGATCAGGCAATCAAACGCGAGATTTCACATATATCGATGATATCGTCAATGGGATTGTTTTGGCTGCAGAATCTGATCAAGCCGTTGGCGAAGCCATCAATCTGGCTCACGGTCAGGATATCAGTGTAATGAGAATCTTACAATTGGTTCTCGAAAAACTTGGCAGGCAGGATCTTGAACCGATATTCCTTGAGGAAGGACGCCCTGCTGATATTCCAAAAATGGTTGCAGATGTTTCAAAAGCCCGGAAGATCCTGGATTATTCTGCGGACATCGAAATCGAAGAAGGCTTGGTCCGATACATTGATTGGATTCAAAACCAGAATATTGACTTGAAACGATGGTGGTCTCAGGAACAAACGATGAACTGGTGAAAACAAAAAGCGAAAATGGAGGAATGGAAAAAATTTATCGTGCGTTGAAAACTAAAAGATGATAGAACACAATATCTAACGAATAGATCAAAGACCACAGCCAGACCACCAACCGAAAGTCCTATCTCTCAATCAAAGGGCGCTCCTCACGGGGCGCTTCTTCATTAATCACCAAATTCAGATCGTATTAAGCCTGCCCATGATTACCTGGATAATTTTAGTCCAAGCTCACTTCACTTGCTCTATCTTTCAGTAGTACCAATGGGATTTCCAATGAGTAAAATTAATCGTTTGGTCGCGTGCATCGACCACTCACACCATTTACTATATCCCTGGGATAAGTTTATAATTCACGCGCTTTTGATATTCTGCATATCCATCCGTCCCCGTCACGAGCAATTCTTCCTCAAATTTGATCCGCAATACAAGCGCCATTACACCCAATATTGCGGGCAGCAGCCCCCATAATGACCCCAATGCAATCGGAATAAATATGCCCATAAGGATTGCGCCAACTTAGTAGGAATGACGGACATGGGCGTATAACCCGCTATCCACCAGTATCTGAATTTCTAAAAATTTTTCAACCTACCAAAAAAATTCCCACTCACCCGCGTTAATAGTATTGAAAAACACTATCGATTTATGCTATTGTAATACCAGGAGGTGTTATGATGGAGACTAAAATTGGACATGTCATACATTACTACAGCATAATCGGTGTTGCGGTTCTTGCTCTCACAGACCAGTTAGAGCTTGGCGATCAGATCCATTTTCTTGGCCACACAACTGACTTTTTTCAAAATGCTGCTTCAATGGAAATCGAACATAAAAAGGTTTTTTCTGTTGGTCCTGGGGATGAGGTTGCCATTAAAGTCTATGAGCAAGTTAGAAAAGGCGACGCAATTTATAAAATAATCGAAAATTCATTCTGAACCTCAAAGCTCCCCTTTTCTCAATCGTTGAAAAACCACATTTAAAATCAATTCAAAGCCTGCAATCACATTTATCAAGAAAGATGTGCAATCTGCGATTTTCCATATAACTGGATCTGAACAGCCATTATTGCATAGATTATTTACGGCTGCCTCACAATTCCCGTGCAAAAAAAACGGATGTTGATGCAAAATCGTGACTCTGGTGCGATTCTATGGAACCCCGACTGGGAACCGAATTTAGAAAAATTCACGCTCTAAGTGTCAGCTTTGTAAGGCTTAATCGGATTAACTCATTCAATAATGACGGCGCGTTTTGGGTTGACAGGGTTTACGTTTTAATTAAAATCAAGTATATTGATAAATAAGATGAAAATTGTAAGAAAAGGAAATGAAAATGAATAACAAAACAAAAAATAAGAGTCTATCACCCGAACAGCAAGAGGAACTGCTGATGACCCTGAAAATCCGGTTTGAGAGCAATATGGTACGTCATCAAGGGCTTGATTGGGCAAAAGTTCAGGAAAAGCTGGAAACACATCCTGCAAAACTGTGGTCTCTCAACGAGATGGAAAGGACAGGGGGTGAACCAGATGTGGTGGGTTACGATCAGAAAAGGGATGTGTACATCTTTTTTGATTGTTCACCAGAAAGCCCAAAAGGTCGCAGGAACGTCGCTTATGATCGCGAAGGTCAAGAATCACGAAAGAAGTATAAACCAGAAAATAATGCTGTGGATATGGCAGCAGATATGGGCATTGAACTTCTGGCAGAAGAACAATACCGTGCGCTGCAGGAACTCGGCGAATTCGATACCGCTACCTCAAGCTGGATCCAAACACCGCCCAAGATCAGAAAACTTGGCGGTGCGCTCTTTGTCGATCGCCGTTATGACACGGTCTTTGTGTGTCATAATAGTGCCCCTTCCTATTATTCCAGTCGAGGGTTTCGCGGTTCATTAAAAGTGTAAGGTATTACAGATTGGAATCAGGCCAGTGTAGCCGATTTTCGCAATAGAATTTTCACTAATCGGCAAGGTGACTGGGAAGCACATATCTTATCTTTAATAAAGATATCTAAATTTGTGCTTCCCACAATCCTGCAACGATGATGCGTTATTTCAAGGATAAAATCGGTTGCAGATGCCTTCTGCTCGTTTGTCGATGTGAGTTATCCGGCCGCGAAACGACCTGAACGCTTCATTTTTATCATTACCGAATCACTGTACATAATCCAACAAATACCCATACCCCTCGTTTTCCATTTCATCAACGGGAATGAAACGCAACGCCGCTCCGTTGATGCAAAAACGCGTACCGGTAGGTGAAGAGGGATCATCATAAAAGACATGACCCAGGTGAGAGTTGCCTGCCCGGCTCCGCACTTCAACCCGACGCATTCCCAGAGAATTGTCCTCAATGTATCGGATTGTGTTTTCATCAATCGGTGCTGTGTAGCTTGGCCAGCCTGTACCAGAGGCAAATTTTTCGTTCGAAGAGAACAAAGGCTCACCAGTGACGATATCAACATAGATTCCGGGCTCTATGTTCTCATAAAGTTCACTTGAAAATGGACGTTCGGTACCGGCATTCTGTGTGACTTCGTATTGCAGATCTGTGAGTTTCATCCTGATCTCTTCATCAGAAGGCCGCTGGTAATTACCCGGGTCAACGACCATTTGGCTGGCTTGTTCCATTTCCACGGGGGAAATGTGGCAGTAACCGAAGGGGTTTTTATCTAAATAATCCTGGTGGTATTCCTCAGCATCATAAAAACGATCCAGGGATTCGATTTCTACCACGAAATCAGGTGTTCGCTCACGCTCGATGGCTGCAATCCGTTCCACCGTTTCTCGGCTGGCATCATCCGCATAATACACACCCGTCTGGTATTGGGTGCCCCGGTCATTACCTTGGGCATTTTCAATGGTCGGATCGATCACATGAAAATAAGCAAATAGAAGTGCGTCCAGGCTGACGACACTTGGATCATATTCAACTCGAACCGTCTCCCGGTAACCCGTATCGCCCTGGATTACCCGGTCGTAGGTCGGCACAAGATCTGCGCTCCCATTTGCGTACCCACTGACCACGTTAACCACACCCGAGATGGATTGCATCAGCTTTTCCATCCCCCAAAAACATCCACCTGCCAAATAGATCACATCTATCCCTTCTTTTTCCTGATAAGTTAGATCCATCGCTGTTTGCGTCATATTTATTTCCTGTTCCTTTTCTACCTCTTCAGGCTGAACGTTCAAGTCATTGTTTGGCGCGCTGCAAGCACTCATCAAAATCACAAGCAATAGCAACACGATCCACATTTGTGATTTTCTCATTGTATTTCCTTCCAATAAACTATTTTCTATCTCAACTAAAGGCACAAATCAGTTGATCATTACTAAATTCACGTTCCATTACTCTGCTGGCATTAAAACTTCGATCATGACTTCATTCCTCGCAAGGAACCAGGGCACCCAGGGTGGGTTATAACCAGCAGCAATAAAGTTCCCAACGGTTCGGATGCCCTCATTTTCCAACCATTGCTTCAATCGCCCTTCTGCTTTCCTCACTTTACCCTCCCTGTAAAAGCCTGAAAACCACATTGCTGCCATTGTATGTGCTGTCACCTTTGTAAAGATAACAGATGGATCAACGGGGATAGGGAGTGTGGACAGCGAATACTTTGAGGGCATGATGAAGGTTACAGTATAAGCATTATCACCGGTGATTGTGACTGGTTTGGTCATCGCAATCTTTTGAGCATTGGAAACCTGAACCGGTGAAGTCATTGCGATTTCTTGAGAAGAAGCATTCTTGCCAAAGATATACCCAGCGAGCACACGAAAGCCCTTAAATAATGCGTTACGATAGGATATTTTGTCAAGGGTTACTTCCGCTTTAATATATGCCGGATAGTTGCGTAATTCAATGCCCTTATCTTTTCTAATCACGGTGTAATTTGGTGTTTCAGTCATCGTAACCTCCATGACTTAGCATATTACAAACCTTTTACAAAATCAATCTTAAGGTTATACACCTAATAAACTGAAAGACTTTAACTTCCCAACAATGGTCGCTCTCATCATAAAAATCTTCATTATAATTAACCCACCAAATTATGAGTCATCCATAACATAGCATGGTAAATATTACCAAGGAGACTGTGAATGCCCATACCCTTTGTTGAACCTTTTCGCATAAAAGTTGTCGAGCCGATCAAACAAACAACACGAGATGAGCGCTTAAAAATCCTTGCTGATGCCCATAACAACTTATTTGGTGTGCCAGCCGAGGATGTCTTTATTGACTTTCTGACGGATTCCGGCACAAATGCAATGAGTGATCGCCAGTGGTCAGCCATGATGATGGGCGATGAATCCTATGCGGGTGCCCGAAGCTTCAAGCATCTTGAAAAAGCCATCCGGGAAATTATGGGATTTCCGCATTTCCTCCCCACGCACCAGGGACGAGCTGCTGAAGGGATGTTGTTTAAGACCCTGGTCAAAAAAGGTCAATTTGTGCCCAATAATCGTCATTTTGATACCACGCAGGCAAACTTGATGATCCTGGGGGCTAATCCAGTCGACCTGGTCGTGGAGGAAGCCTCAGACCCAAACATCAATCTCCCTTTCAAAGGCAATATGGATCTGGAAAAATTGGAGAGATTTATCCTCGAAACAAAATCCGAAAACATCCCGCTGGGGATGTTGACCATCACCAACAATTCAGCCGCTGGTCAGCCTGTCTCGATGGAGAACATCAGACAAACAGCCGCTCTTTATCACCGCTTTGGGATCCCATTTTTCATTGATGCCTGCCGCTTTGCTGAGAATGCGTGGTTCATCAAAAATCGTGAACCGGGTTATTCCAACCAGTCCATCAAAGAAATTGTCCTTGAGATGTTCTCCTATGCAGATGGATGCACAATGAGCGCCAAGAAGGATGCGATCGTCAACATCGGGGGATTCATCGCCTGCCGTGATGAAGATCTCAAACTTAAAATTGCTCAAAATTTAATCGTCCATGAGGGGTTTCTGACCTACGGCGGGCTGGCTGGACGCGATCTTGAAGCCATCGCTGTAGGACTGCAAGAGGGGATCGCTGAGGACTATCTGGCATACCGGGAGCAGCACACGCACTATCTGGCAGCGGTCCTCAAGGATGCAGGATGGCACGTCTACCAACCCAGCGGCGGGCATGCTGTCTATGTGGATGCAGCTCAAACCCTGCCTCACATTCCTCCATTGGCGTTTCCCGGTGTTGCTTTGGCAAATATGCTCTACATTGAAGGCGGCGTACGAACGGTGGAAATCGGGAGCCTGATGTTCTCCCATCCAGACCCAACCACAGGCAAAGAAAAACCAGCCCCAAATGAGCTGGTGCGATTCGCAATTCCAAGGCGAGTGTACACACGCAGTCACCTGGATTATGTAGGTGAAGTCGCCCGTGAGGTGATTAAGAATGCAAGCGCTATCCAAGGACTCAAGATCACCTGGGCACCAGAGTTCCTCAGGCATTTTATGGCACACTTGGATTGGATAGGATCATAATTGAATCGATCAGAATTGGCAATGATTTCACGAATACAAATAATGAAACCGATTCTCCTGCTAGCACAAGGGTGAAAAGTGACAGAAACAATTGCACCTTATCATCACCTATCAAACCTGGGCAAGCTCCGCCGATTACGGGATCTGGCGAGCTTGGGTCTGACCCATTATGACATAAAAAATCCCTCAGTCACTTATCACGGCTTTGAAACCAACCTTTTTTACAGGGTGACCGCTGAAACGGGAGAGCGCTTCATGCTGCGTCTCGCCTCACCAAGATGGCGTACATTGGAGGATCTCCAATCAGAGGCAATGTGGTTGAATGCAATTAACCATGAAACGACCATTCCCGTACCCAGCGTCATGCCTACCCGTTCGGGAGAGAACATTTTATCCTTGTCTGTGCCTGAAGTCCCAGATATTTGGCATATGACTCTCATGCGCTGGATCCCTGGACGGCTATTAGGTCATTACCTCAATATAAACAACCTTGAAAAAATGGGACGTTTGTTCGCAGACCTTCATCATTTCAGCGCAAACTGGGTTCCACCTGCCGAATTTTCAAAACGCAGGTTTGAACATTGGTTATCCAGGGGTGAGGAAGACCTTCTCACAGATTTGATCGAAACGGATAAAAGAACACCCAATGCGAGACTCCCAAAAGTACAAATCCAGGTTTTGGAAAGAATAATGCTTCACGTTGAATCTGCTTACCAGACAATCGACCCGGCTGATTTGCGGGTGATCCACTGCGACTTGTGGCATGATAATATCAAGCTTTACAAAGGAAATCTCTTACCGTTCGACTTTGAGGACACGATTTGGGGATATCGGGCACATGATATCGCCATGGCAATGCTCGATCTAGTAGAGACGGTTGGAGAAGAGCGCTATCCAGGACTCTTATCCGCTTTTAAACAAGGGTATCATTCACTGATGACCTGGCCTGAGGATCCGATCGAACCCTTCCAAATTGGCCGGCTTCTTTGGGTGATCAACTGGGTTGCTCGGTTCGATCCAAATCATTTAGAAGGCATGATCAATCGCTACACACCGGTCTTCGAGAACTATGAACGCACCGGTTTGGTTACACTTCCTTAACCTCATTAGACAAAATTATATCAAGTTCTTAAGATAATCAAAATACACTTGACGATTTTTATTAATATGATATAATAGGTATGATTTATCATAATTATTTCTTGAGACTTTTTCGAGAAAACTAACTTGCACCCGGAAAAAGATAAAGAAATAAATTTGATAAAGTGATCTTTCCCGATGGCACCGCAACCCATATAGGAAACGCAATATTGGTTTTTGTCGCATTTAACATTAGGATTTTAGAAACTGGAGATAAATATAATGGCTGAGCATATAGAGACAATCATTGTCGGCGGCGGCCAGGGCGGGTTATCCATCAGTTACTGCCTGAAACAGCAAGGTCGCGAACATATCATTTTAGATAAGGCATACCAATCTGCCCAAGCCTGGCGAGATCGCTGGGATTCTTTCACACTGGTCACACCAAACTGGATGGTCAGGCTTCCTGGTGCCCCCTACCAGGGAGACCAGCCAGATGGTTTCATGACACGTGAAGAGATCGTGTCCTTCTTTGATTCCTACATCGAGCATTTTGATCTTCCAATCAGATATGGGGTTCGAGTTCGATCGGTTGAACCTTCTGGCAATTGCTTTTTAGTCAAAACAGACCAGGGCGACTTCGAATCAGAAAACGTGGTCATTGCTGTAGGATTGTTTCAACATCCGAAATTCCCTACCCTTTACAAAGATATTTCGGCACAGATTACACAAATTCATTCCAGCCAATATCGGAATCCATCCGAATTGCCACCTGGCGCAGTGCTGGTGGTCGGGTCAGCCCAATCTGGCAGCCAAATTGCTGAAGAGCTCCACTTGGGCGGTCGAAAGGTTTATCTCGCCGTGAGCACCGCTGGACGAATCCCCCGGAGATATCGCGGCGTCGATTCTTACAAATGGATGGATGAGATGGGCTATTTCAGGCGAACGGTCGATGAACTCAAATCTCCAAAGGATAAATTCGCCCCCAGCGCCCATGCCACAGGTAAAAATGGGGGCTACACCCTTAATCTGCATCAGTTTGCCAAAGACGGTATGCAATTGTTAGGACATGTCGCTCATGCGGAAAATGAGGTTCTCATCTTTGCACCAGATTTGAAAGAAAACCTTGCCAAAGCCGATCAATTTGAGTTGGACTTTGTAAAGGAAGTTGACCGCTTTATTGAAGATCACCATTTAGATGTCCCAACCGAGACTTTACCAAGATTAACAGATGGCTATGATATCGATGAAATTCTCGAATTGAACCTCAACCGATCAGGCATAAGCAGCATCATCTGGGCAACGGGTTATCAATTTGATTTCAGCTGGGTTAGATCACCCGTTTTTGATCAGGATGGGTTCCCTGAGCAATATTGCGGCATTACCAAAACCAGAGGACTGTACTTCATAGGCTTGCCTTTTTTACATACAGGTATATCTGGGGTGATCGCAGGTGTGGGTGATGATGCTGAATACATAGCCTCGGATATCTGCGAGAAAAAAATGAAAACGAACCTTTTTAAATCATCGAAGGAACATGCTCACATTTCCCCATGCTTCTAAATCTGATGGGGTGAAGTATATTAATCAGGTAATTAACCCGATCATACCAGGCTGAAAACCTGCAAACGCCTTACTTTTTATCTTTGTATTCCTGAAGGATTTGGGTTGCGAGTCGGGTACCCAATCGATCTGCCCCGGCATTGATCATCTGCAGTGCTGTATCCAATGAACGGATCCCGCCAGCACCCTTTACCCCCATCACATCCGGCGGACCCACAACACGACGCATCAGGTCGATATCTTCAACCGTAGCACCACCTTTAGAAAAGCCGGTTGATGTTTTGACAAAATCAGCATTTGCCGCTTTCGATAGCAAACAAGCGACAATCTTTTCAAACCTTGTCAGCAGCACCATTTCAAGGATCACCTTAAGCAGACCACCTCGCTGATGAACAGCATCTGCCATCTGCTCAATCTCATCCAGAATGAATTGGTATTCCCCCGCTTTCAGCATCCCCACATTCAGGACCATGTCAATTTCATCCGCACCCTCACTCAAGTAGAGTTTTGCCTCTTCCAGCTTGATTCGGGTAGGAAACCCGCCCAAAGGGAATCCTGCGATCGTCCCTACGTGAACACCTGAGCCTTCCAACAAGCGTTTTGTCAATGAAACATAAATTGGATTAACAAACACTGTTGCAATCTGATTCTGTTTTGCTTCCTCGCATAACTTTTCCACCATTGCAGGCGTTGAATCGGGATCGTGGATAGCGCAATCCAGATAGGATGCAAGCGGCCTTTCCAGGGGTTTAATGAGTGGGAGGGGCGGTAGGGCAGTTTCATATTGCTGCGCAGTTTGAGTAATTTCTAAAATTTTTCTATCCATAATTCATGTATTAACACGAGAAGGTCGGAAAACTTGAATTTTTCAATAATCATTAAAAATCAAATGTTGCTTGTATCTCAGACTATATTGAATAGAAAAGCAAATAAGCTTAATCATCACGTAAATTAATTAAGGGAATCTGCTTTTGAAATTTCTTTAAACAATATATTTTTGCAAGATCTGATGAATTTCTGAAGGTCAATGATCTCACGAAATATTTAGTTTCTTAAATTCTAAATCTTTTTGATATCTTCTAGTTTATCGCCATCCATCCATTCAATGCCTGTTCCACAGACTTTACATTTGGCGAAATTTTTTCCATCTTCCTCCTTCTTGATTTCAACATCGCCGCCGCATGAACACCTGCGGTATACACTCAGAATCTTTCCACCGTAATCCAAAATTCTCAGTTCACCTTTTTCTGGTTTTTTCTCGTCTGACATTTTCTAATCCTCTAAATTATGTATAAATATTCAGTTATTAAAAATGTGGGCGTAGGGTTACGCCCACATTGATTATTTTATCACAATCTGCAATTACTTGAGCAGGTTGCCGATGAAGGAGAGGATATTTCCAAGAACACCGAAGTCAGTGTCACCGAAGGAAGATCCTGCCCATTCGGGGTTCAAACCACCGAAGGAGGTGTAGGTCAAGCCAGCCAGCAGAGTGAAAATGAAACCATTCAGCAGACCACCAATAATGGCACCTTTACGGCCACCTGTTGAGTTGCCGAAGACGCCAGCGGTACCACCAACGAAGAAGTGAACAATCATCGAAGGCAGAATCACGCCGCCGAGGAAACCGCCGGTAACCAGCTGCAGAACCATGGCAACCAACCCACCCACAACGGATGAAAGGTAGCCGATCAGAACTGCATTAGGGGCATAGGGGAATACAACGGGGCAGTCCAATGCAGGTTTGGCATCGGGAACGATCTTCTCAGCAATACCGCGGAAGGCAGGAACGATCTCGGCAAGCACTGTGCGGACACCGAGCAGGATGATCGCAATACCACCAGCGAAGGTGAGTGATTGAATGAAGGCACCCACGATCCAGTATTTACCTAATTCTGAACTTGCAGCACTACCGCTCAGTAAACCAACAACGATGTAGATAATCAGCATGACAGAAGCCATAGCAACCAGGGGCTCTTTCATGAAGCCGATCCAGTCCGGGAACTTCATGTTCTCTGTGGAATCCTCAGGATCACCAACATACTGACCCAGGAAACCAGAAAGTGCATAGGTTGTAATACCGAAGTGACCCATAGCAAACCCGTCACCGCCTGTGATCTTCTTCATGAAGGGCATGGAGAGTGCGGGCATGAAGGTCATCATGACGCCAGAAATGATGGTGGCGATCAAGATGATCAACCAGGTCTGACCAGCGAAAATGGGCATGACGGAAAGCATACCTGTGGTCAGGGTAGCAATGAAAAGGGTGTGATGTCCAGTTAACCAAATGTATTTGTAGGGGGTTAAACGGGCAAGAACGATGTTCAACAGGAATGCAAACAAGAAGACCAATGCAATTTCGCGACCCAGTGATTGCTGGACAATGCTAACGAATACCTCATTAACAGGCAGTGCTGAATTGGGGATCTTTAACACTGTGGTAAACAGGTTACCAAGCGGGGTGATTGATCCAGTAACAACATTTGCACCAGCGCCCAAAATCAGGAAACCCAGGATGGATTTGATGGTTCCTGTGACGACTTCCTCAAAGGGTTTCTTGAGGGCTAAAAGACCGATCAAAGCCATCAACCCAACGAGGATGGACGCATTACTTAGAAAAGTTTGAAGAAAATCAAGAATTGCCATTTTTTATGTTCCTTTCGAAATAATTATTTGTTTTGTTTTGTTTCATAAATTCGTTTAAAGATATCTAATAACGCTTCTTCAATTTCCTTTTCATTAAAGAGGTTTTTTACAGTGATGACTTCAGCATCGACCTCTCTTAATGATTTGGCGAATTCAGCTGTTGTAACAAAGATATCGGGATTCATGGATCGGGCTGTGGAAATGTCAGCAACTTCAACGCGAAAATCTTTACGACCGTATCCATTCCTTTCAAGGACACGTTCGATTCCCATTTTTACCAACAAACCACTTCCCAAACCCATTCCACATACTGCAGAAATATTAATCAAAATAACTCTCCTTTGCTCACACGAATCAATCTAATTTATGTTACTACTGTGCAAGCAATCCAAGCACAAAAGCTACGACAGCAAAGATAATAGAAATTATCCCTTCCGTCTTTCCAACAGTTCCTTTTGCTTTTTCTGATTCTGCCATTTGGTTTTCACCTCCTTTCATAGAAATTCAATAAATCGAACTTTCTGAACCTAAAATAAACGCTATAAATATATTAACACCTATTCATTTCATAAGGTGCGGTTCAGGCATTCCAAAAAATATCCAGCAGCTCATCTCGAGTCGTTGCTTCTTTTATGGCGACGATCTTGTCATCATCACCCAAAACAAGCGCGAGCTGCCGTAAACCATCGATATGCTGTTCATGATCCACAGCTGCCAGGGCAACCACCAGGTAAACAGGGTCATTGTCTTCATTACCAAAATCTACAGGGGTGCTCAAACGGACGATTGCAATGCTTGCTTCAATGACGCCATCTTCAGGTCGGGCGTGCGGGAGGGCGATCCCGGGGGCGACCACAATATACGGACCGAATTCCTTTGCAACACGGATCATCGCATCAACAAAGCGTGCTTCAACAGCCCCATCTTCGACCATGAGTTTCCCGGCTGCTCGAATGGCTCCCTGCCAATCCTCAACCGCGACATCAACATCAACAAGATTCTTGCGAATCAACTTTTTAACATCAATCACGAAAAGTCCTTCCTTATAATAAAATTCAAATCTTTTCCAATTATAATGGAATCGCCTAAAAAATCAAGAATGAACCCGGGGTTTATCCGACAATATCTAATTAAACTCGATTTAGAAATTCGAATACCGTTTGGCAAATTCCTTCAGGGTCCAACTTGTAATAAGCAAGCAGCTCAGTATAAGGACCTGAGGTTGTGAAAATATCCTGCAAACCATGCCGCTTAAATTTAATATCGATATTGTTTTGCGCAATAATCTCAGATACAGCACTTCCCAATCCATTCAGGACAGAATGCTGTTCCACCGTCATCACAGCTTTGTAATCTTTGAGGATTTTAACCAGAGCTCTTTCATCTAACGGCTTGATCGAAGAGACATTCAGAACGCCAGCATCAATTCCCTTTTCCTTTAAAAGTTTTACAGCATCCAGTGACTCCCCAACCTGCGCACCTGTGGCGATCAGGAGCATGTCCTTGCCAGGTTTAAGCAGGTCCGGTTGACCAATTTGATAGGTAAAGTCGTGGGTATAGACCGTTTTTTCGGTCACTCGATTCAAGCGCACGTATACTGGTCCTGGCAGATTCACAACAGCGCGAATAGCCGCAGCTGTTTCGACAGCATCCGCGGGAACGATAACCGTCATGCCTGCCACTCCACGGTAGATCCCGATATCTTCGATCGCCTGGTGCGTTGCACCTGCAACCCCGAATGTAATCCCGCCATGGGTTGAAACGATCCGAACGGGCAAATCATTGTAAGCGATATCTGTGCGCATTTGTTCGCAGGCTCTCATCGACGAGAAAACAGCATAGGTGCATGTGAAGGGGATCTTCCCCGCCAGGGTCAGACCGGCAGCCGCACCCGTCATATTTTGTTCAGCAACACCAAAGTTGACAAATCGATCCGGAAATGTCTTTTGAAAATCAACGAGCTGAACGCTATCCGTGAGGTCAGCCGTCAGCGCGACAATCGCATCATTTTCCATTGCCAATTCCACCAGCACTTTACCAAAAGCTTTTCGGCTCGAAAAGCCAACATAAGGACTCTTTGAATTCATATTTTCTGTCATGATTCTCCAATCGATAATTACAGAACATTCAATAAAGCCAACGCCTCATTAGCATCTTCAGGCTTGATTTTTAGGTAGTGAGATGAAGCTTTGCCTTCCAATGCTGGGACACCCCGTCCCTTGATCGTTTTGGCAATAATCGCTTTAGGTTTTCGGTCCTGGGTTGGTGTATCAAAGGCTATGACAAGCGCTTCGATATCATGTCCATCGACCACCCTAACATCCCAATTAAAGGCTTCCAATTTCTCATCCAACGGCTCAAGAGACATGTTGTCTTCTGTATCGCCGTCGATAGTAAAGCCGTTACGATCGACCACCATTGTGAGGTTATCCAGCTGAAAATGCCCGGCACTCATAATCGCTTCCCAGACCGATCCTTCCATCAATTCGCCATCCGAAACGATGCAGTAGGAGTTCCAATCAGCCCTGTCCATTTTTGCTCCCAGGGCTGCCCCCACAGCGACCGACAGCCCATGTCCTAAAGAACCTGAACTGATCTCCACACCCGGCATACGGTGTTTATCAATATGCATACTCAACATTGAATTGAAGGTATCGAATTTTTTGAGCTCATCCAGATCAAAGAAACCGAGTCTTGCCATGGCAGAGGATAAGGCGACATTCCCGTGTCCCTTGCTCAGGATTATTCGATCTCTATCCTGCCACTTGGGGTTTTGGGGATTTAAATTCGCCTTATAAAAAAATAGGACTGCCATGATTTCCGCCAGGGTTAAATTCCCACCCAGGTGGATCCCAACTTCACAATCTCGACCGGTTGTGATGATATCCTCTCGGATCTGGTTCGCAATTTTCTTCAATTCTTCGAGATTCGGTTTCATATAAATCGCTCCTAACAATCTTCGGTAATAAACATAAATTCAAGCACAATCGTCATAAAAATGTGTTTTTCAATATTACGCATCAGCCCCCAATCATAACATAAATCCAACGATCCCTGTAAGGTTTTCATCAGCCAAGCCATCAAGATAATTCAACAAAGATTTATCAACCAGTCGAAATATCGATGGAAGATATCAGTGAGGCTACGACCCCATCATATTTAGCTATACGAATATTTATTCTGGTCTAAGAAATTCAAAAAGGACTTTTAGATAAGCCTGGGGGTGATCGCGGTAAAGCTCAGCATGATCGCCATCTTCAAAAAGGTGAAGTTGAACCTGCGGCGAGGCTTTGGCAAGCTGATACGCCTGCTGAACCGGGATGACTTCATCCTTTTGGCTATGCAAAACAAGGACCGGTCTTGGATAAATCGCAGAAACAGCTTCAACTGGTGCAACGTCCTTAAGGTTAAATCCATATTGGGTCTTCCAAACAAAGTACACACCCGGCAAAAAGAAGTCAGGCAAACCACTCTCTTTTTTCCAGTTGGGTTCTACCAGGTCAATCAGCCTCGCAAAAGTGGAGTCAACAACAACCCTGGCGATTGCCGGCTCTTCCTGCGTAGCGAACATAACAGATGCACCGCCCAAGGAGATACCCAAGACGTAAATCGTTCCCGGGAGATATCCCTTCTCCAGCAGAAAATCCACTGCGCCAAGAACATCTTTCCGCTCAAGCACTCCCCAGGTGTAACGTCTGCCTTCGCTTTCACCGTGTCCACGCAAATCCATCATAAGAACAGAAAAGCCCGCTTTGACACATTCTGCTGCCAAAGATGGAAGACGCCCGGAAATCGCATTTTGTTTGCTGGCATTCCTGCCGTGAACAAGGATAATTGCTTGGTTTGCATTCTCACGAGGCACAAACCATGCAGCCAGGCGCAGTTTCTCCCCGCGCGATTGAAAATACACCTTCTCGTAAGCCAATCCAAATGAGCCAGGGTCCTGGTCGTATTGGGGATGGTCACCGATCTTCGTCATCGTCAGTACAGCATAAGCACAGATCCCAAAATAGAGAATGATCAATATTAAGATGACGATCAAAACCCAAACAACAATATCCATTGCGCTCCTTGCTTATCGCGAATCGACTGTTGATGAGAACTGTATCACTTCTTCAAATTCCTTAATCGTTCCTTTTCCTCCCAAGGCAAGAAAGCCAATTCGATCGCATTCTGCTGGCATGTGCGTGCATCTTCATCTGTTAATCCCGCAGCTTTGGCAGCGAAATTGAACTCATCTGCCAGCGTCACCGGACTGATCCCGGGGTCATCGGTGTTGATCGTTGCTAACAAGCCCAAATCCAATTGCCTTTTCAAAGGGTGGGCTGCATAACTCGGCACGGTGTTGGTATGCACATTGCTTGTCAGGCTGGTCTCGATGCCGATCCGGTTTTCACGCATAAAGTCAACCAGGGCAGGGTCTTCCATGATGCGCACAGCATGCCCAATCCGGGTTGCGCCTAAATCTTTGATCGCATGCCAGACGCTTTCTGGCCCATCCGATTCCCCGGCGTGAACCGTGACGCCCCAACCTGCATCACGTGCCCGTTTGAAATGCGGCAGGAATAATGCTGCCGGGAAATTGATTTCATCACCAGCCAGGTCCAATCCGACGATATCATCCTTAAAAGCCAAAAGCGCATCCAGCTCCCGGTAACCCACATCCACACCGTAGGTCCGACTGATGATACCCAAGAGATTCACACGGATTTCCGGGCATCTCAACCTGCCTTCTTTGATCCCATCCACAACCGCGCCAACCACACCCTTTGGGTCAAGACCATGCGGTTCTGCCATGAATACCGGACTGAAGCGCAATTCAATATAGTCAATGCCCTCGGCTTGCGCATCCAGCACATTTTCATAAGCCACTCGGCGGCATACATCATAATCCACAAAGATTGAGGTCATCAGGTCGAATTTTTTGAAATATGCCATGATATCCGTCAGGGGTTCGGTCACCTGGACAAAGGGACGCAGTCCTTCGAGGGTATTCGCCGGCAAGGGAATACCATGCTTTTGCCCCAGGTCCAGGATCGTTTCAATTCGCACATTCCCATCGAGGTGACGATGAAGGTCAATCAACGGCAGATCTAAATGAATCATATTTTCCTTTCCCTCAGCAAATGCATACTAACAACATTATAATTGGTCTTACTGCACATTGGAAAAACGTGAGATAAACTTATTATAATAACCACAATCTGAATAAAGAAATAAGGAGTGAACCCAATGTCAAAAATCCACCGCTTTTCAGGCAATCCCGATGAGGATATTTACACCTGGGAAGAAGTCCAACCGCTCTTGATCAACCAGGATGAAGTTCAGAATATCCTCAAACATGTCCTGATCGGTCCTGATGACGGCTCAACAAATTTCACCATTCGGTATTTCCAGGTCCCTGTGGGAGGTAAAACCTTCTTTCACAGGCACGAACACGAGCACGGTATGCTGATCCTGCACGGAAAGGCGAAGATCCAGATCAACGATGATTTCTTCGAACTCAACCTATTGGATTCCCTGTATGTTTCGGGGGAAGATTTGCACCAAATCACGAATATTGGTGATGCACCGCTTGGTTTCCTTTGCATCATCCCGGGAAAGGCTAAAGAATTATGAAAACAACTGCACGTTCCTTATTCAATGTTCAAAATCAGCTCGGTGAAGGTCCCCTGTGGCATCCCGCTGAAAAATGTCTATACTGGGTCGATATTGCAACCGGCGAACTCTTCAAATCGAATTCATCTCTGACGGGTTATGAGGCTTTCCATTTTGATACCATGATCGGTGCATTCGGGTTCCGAAAAGAAGGCGGCTTCGTCCTCGCAACGAAAAACGGATTTTCATTTTGGGATCAGGGACAATCTGACCCTGAAGTCCTCTGGAATCCCTTACCCGAACGAGATGATGTCCGGATGAATGACGGCAAAGTGGATCCGGGGGGAAGGTTCTGGGCAGGGAGCATGGACGCTGACCGACGAGAAGGTGGACTGTACCGTCTCGATCCGGATGGATCGCAACACTGCATCCTTGATCACATCGGCATCTCAAATGGTATCGGGTGGTCGCCGGACCGCAAGACAATGTACTACACCGACTCGATCCAATCCACCATATTCGCGTTTGATTATGAAGTTGAAACAGGCATCATCACCAATCAGAGGCCCTTCATCCAACTGCCGGAAGATGGGCACGGGATTGTCCCGGATGGCTTGTGTGTGGATGTTGATGGGTGCATCTGGAGTGCCCATTGGAATGGCTGGGAAGTGTTGCGTTACGATCCACAGGGCAAACCGATGCTGAAAGTGGAGGTCCCTGCCCAACAGGTTACGTCATGCTGTTTTGGCGGCGAAAACATGGATTTGCTCTTTATTACCTCTGCTCGGATCGACCTCCCCATTGAATCTTTAGACAAACAACCTCTCGCTGGGAACCTTTTCGTCTTTGAAACGGACACCCGGGGACAACCCGCCCATTACTTTGGAGAAACGACTCATTACCATCAGGAGCGATCATGAAAATTGGCGTGCTTACATCCTTATTTCAAAAGCTGCCTATCACCCAGGTTCTGGATAAGGTCAAAGAGATGGGGATTACGGCAGTTGAGTTGGGGACGGGTTGTTATCCTTCCAGCCCCCACCTGGACTTGGACCAGCTGCTTGAGGACAAAGAAGCACGAGATGCCTATCTCGGTCAGTTCAAAGAACGGGGTATGTTCATCAGCGCGCTGAGCTGTCACGGTAACCCCATCCATCCCGATCCCGAAACAGCGCAGCGTGCCGACTCAATTTACCGAAAGACCGTTCAACTTGCCGCACTTATGGAAATCCCGGTCGTAAATACTTTTTCGGGTCTACCGGCTGGCTGCCAGGGAGACAAGATGCCAAATTGGGTCACCTGCCCATGGCCGCCGCACTTTCTTGACATGCTCAAATACCAATGGGACGAGGTTGCCATCCCCTATTGGAAGGATGCAACTGCCTACGCAGCCGATCATGGCATCAAAATTGGGATCGAGATCCATCCCGGCATGCTAATTTACAACGTTGAAACCATGCTCCGGATGCGTTCTGAGACAGGGTCAGCGCTCGGTGCTAATTTGGACCCCAGCCATCTCTTCTGGAACGGCGTGGACCCCATTGCTGCCGTGCGTGCGCTGGGAGATGCCATCCATCATGTGCATGCCAAGGATTGCCATGTTGATCCTTACAATATTTCCATCAACGGCTGTAACGATCACAAACCCTATGACCAAATTGAAAAACGCGCCTGGACTTTCCGGACGATTGGGTATGGCCATGACCTGAAATTCTGGAAGGATTTCGTCAGCGCGCTCCGACTTGTCGGCTACGATTATGTCCTTTCGATTGAGCATGAGGATGCCATAATGTCCCCAGAAGAAGGCCTTTCCAAAGCCGTTAGAATGCTGAGGGAAGCGGTCATAGAACAAGCTCCCGGTGAGATGTACTGGGCGTAATAGGATGACTGACCTCAAAGCCATCCTTTGTATCGACATCGATGGAACACTGATTGGTTCGAATGAAACCATCCATCCAAACGATGTTGAAACACTTTCGAATTTTCCCAAGTCCGTTCAACCTATTTTGACCACAGGACGAAGCCTGTTCTCTGCCAAGGGTATTTTATACGAAAATGGACTCTTTACCTCATGTCCGATCCCATTAGCCGGTGTGTTTATGAACGGCGGGGCAGCCTACCTACCCAATGAAGTTTTATGCATTCATCATATTTTTTCATCAACAATTCGGGATGATTTGATCGCACTGGCAGAAAAAAATCCACAATCGACTTTCATTTTCTTCTCGCTTGACGCTGGTTATGTTGTGAACCCTAACGAATACGGTCAATACTTTTCAAAGCGTAATTACCTGAACCCGCATCTAACAACAGCAGAAGAAGTACCTGAAGAAATTGTTAAGGTGATGATTGTTGAAAAGAACCGCCCTGTCATTGAAAAGATTGCCAGAAATGCGGCTGGTTTGAGCGCAGAAATGGCTTACAGCCTTTCCCACCTTTACGAGATCAACCCCCTTGGGATCACCAAAGCACAAACGCTTACCAAGCTGATTGATAAAATGGAACTTACGGGTGTTGAAATTTATGCCGTAGGTGATGGTGAAAATGACCTTTCCTTATTTGAGCTTTCCAAGGCAAGTTTCACCCCTGCCAGCGCACATCCATCGATCCTTAAAAAAGCAGACCATGTCATCAAAAGCGAGGACAATGGGCTGCTCTTACCGATACTGAATTCTATCGATGCGATTCAAACCTGATCGAACAATCCAGGACAAATCAATTTTTAGGCGCGTGAATTTAATTAAATCAAAATAACCGCAGGCGATCAATGACACGGTGTGCTGCGGCTCAATCCTTACAGGTGTTATCTCACCCTAAGATTATTTCTTGATCGCCTGGCGGATCAGCGCCACAATAGCCGTTACAGCACCACCGCCCACACCTCCGCCGATCAGGCTCGTCAGGATCCCGCCAAGGTCCAGACTTCCCACATCTAAACCAGGGATCAACCCGGCCAACTGCCCGCCGGCAAATCCACCAACAAGACCAAGGATCGTATCCAGAAGTGGACCATTACTCAACTTCTTGAAGAGTTGTGTAACGCCATTTCCACCAGCCACACCACCGATCAATTGGATTAATAATGCACCGAGATTCATAATTCTTCCTCCAGCCAAAATATTTAAATTAAGATGACTTTCAACTGCACTTCATATTGATTGTTATCATCTGCTTCGATGGCTTACAAGTAAATCTATATATTGATTATACATGAAATTTGTTCAGAATTCGTAAATTTTAAATATTTCATAAATTTAGAAATGCTCAACTCGTAATAAAATGACTTCGTAGCCAAACAAAGGATCAATTATCCAAACCTACCCGAGATGTAGTCTTCGGTCAATTTCTTTTCAGGGTAAGTGAAAATCCTGGTTGTTTCTCCATATTCAACCAAATATCCAGCCCGATTCTGGTCCATATTGAAGAAGGCTGTGTAATCAGAAGCGCGGGCTGCTTGCTGCATATTATGGGTCACCATGATGATGGTGTAGCTTTGCTTGAGTTCCTGAATCAAGTCCTCGATTTTGAGCGTGGAGATGGGATCCAGTGCAGAAGCGGGTTCGTCCATCAAGAGCACGTCTGGCTCAACAGCCAGTGCCCGGGCAATGCACAGTCTTTGCTGCTGCCCACCTGAAAGGGAAAGTGCTGACTTGTTGAGATTCTCTTTGACTTCATCCCACAGCGCCGCCTGCCGTAAACTTCGTTCAACAATCCCGGTTAATTCGCTGGTCGTTTTCACCCCATGTGCACGCGGTCCATATGCAACGTTTTCAAAGATTGATTTCGGAAACGGATTGGGACGCTGAAATATCATTCCTACACTCTTTCGGAGTTCAACTATATCAACTGCCCGGATATCGACTTCATCTTTCAATATGGTTCCACGTGATGTAACTTTCGGGATCAGATCATTCATTCGATTGAATATCCGCAAAAAGGTTGACTTACCACAACCTGATGGACCAATGATAGATGTAATTGCGTTGGCTCTGATTTGGAGGTTAATATCACTCAAGGCTTGAAACGAATCATAAAAGACGTCTAAATTCTTAACGATGAACTTGTTCTGATATGGGTCCGGCATATGGTTTATTTCGTCCCTGTCATGCGTGTTGTTAATTTTCGGGAGATGAGATTGATGGCAAGGTTCAAAAAGATGATCGAAATAATCAGAATTGCAGCAGTACCCATGGCTTTGTCAAAAGCCCTGGTTTCTGATGCCAGCATATACACATGCAAAGCCATCGTCCGACCAGAGTTCATGATCGTTTTAGGCAGGTAAAAGCTGCCCCCCAAAGTGACCCAAAAGATAGCGGTTTCCGCGATGATTCGCCCCACACTCAGAACAATTCCGGTCACGATCCCGGGTAGTGCTGATGGAAGAACGACGTTAAAGATCGTGTACCACTTGGTTGCGCCTAAGGACAAACTGCCCTCCCGGTAGGAGCGCGGTACGGTCAACAATGCTTCCTCACTGGTGCGGATGATCGTCGGCAAGACCAGGGCTGCCCCACTTAAAGATGCCGATAGTAATGAAAATCCTAATTTCATGTACATCACAAACAGGGCAAAGCCAAACAGACCAAAGATGATGGAAGGGACACCAGCGAGGATTTCTACCCCCGACCGCGCAGCTTCGATCAAGAAGGCGATGGCTTTGTTCTTGCGTGAAGCGTCCCCTGCATATTCAACCAGATAAATAGCAGCTCCAACCCCCAGAGGCGTGGCGATAAGGAGCGTTAGAACGACCAGGTAAAGGGTGGTGACGATGGTTGTGGACATCCCACCCTCCCCAGAAACACCGCCCGCTGGACGGGTCGTTAAAAACTCAAGATCAATGACGCGTAATCCTTGAGATAATACATATCCAATGATCCAGAACACCATTGCCAAGGCAACCAAACCGCAGAGCCAGACCATAAAGTAACCTAAAGATTGGAAGACTTTCTGACGTTTTAAATTTTGCTGGTTTTTTGCATTCGAAACCAAAGACTCGCCTTCTGACGTCACGTTATTCCCCCCTTCTGGTTCGCATGAAGAATCGAGCAGTACTGTTAACAAGCATGATCATGATGAATAATAAGACACCAGTAAAGAAAAGTGCAGATCGATGCACACCAGCCGCATAATTGATTTCCACGGCAATGTTGCCCGTAAGGGTGCGGGCTGTATTCAGAAACAATGTGAATGGATTTGCAGTTAAAGGCTTGGGCATCGCAATCGAATTACCAATCACCATGATCATTGCCATCGTCTCCCCAAGAGCACGACCGACGCCTAAAATCACAGCCGCCAGGATCCCGGAACGAGCTGCCGGTAAGATCACCATGACAATCGTTTGCCAATGCGTACCGCCTAACGCTAAGGACCCCTCCTTATACTCTTTGGGTACTGCCCGGATTGCATCTTCAGCAATGCTGGTTACGGTCGGGATGATCATCACAGCCAGGATAATCGATGCATTCAGCAGCCCAAACCCTGTGTTGCGCGGCACATCGATATTCCTGATGAGGGGAGCTAAGACCACCATGCCAAATAAGCCGTAGACGACGGAAGGGATGCCAGCCAGTAATTCAACAGCCGGACGTAGAATTTCACGCACCGCACTGGGTGCCACTTCTGCCAGTAAGATCGCGGTACCCACTGATAAGGGAACACCAATGATGACCGCTCCCAAAGTGCTCAGAATGGAACCCAAAATCATGGGCAGCAGCCCAAATTGAGCCTGATCCGTGCCGATGATCGAACCAGGGCGCCAAATCGTTCCAAAGAGCATCGTATCCAGTCCAATTTCCTGCACCGATGGCCAGGCTTCCGTCATCGTAAAAACAAAGATCAGCACCACGATGATTATGCAGCTCAACGCAGACGCCAGAAGGATGTACTTGATTGCATTATCTACAAATTCCCTTTGTCTGGGACTGTCTTCGTAGTATGGGCTGATTTTTTTCAACGCGTAGATCAGACCGGCTGGGATAAGGATATTACTCAGAAAATACAACAATCCTTTCCAAATGACACGGAAGATTGAGTTGACTGGAACGACCATCTCTCCCGCAAAAATCGTAGAGGTGATTGCAAAAATGGTCATTACAAAGGCATAAAGGACAAAGACGATCGACCCAAATAAAACAAAGGCTCTCGCCCAATTTTTATAGCGCCAAATCCCCCTTGCCACTAGGCCAAGACTAACACTGATAAGAAAAAAGCCTATTGCGGATTGAACTTGGTTTAGCTTTACAAAGCTCCCAACACCAGCGGGAATTAATGAGGGATTGATAATGACCAGAATAGAAAAAAACAAACCTACGATTGCTGCTAGTAACAGCAATACAGACAAGGTCTTTGTGATGATATCTACGTACAGCGGCTTTTTCAAATTTAAGTCGGCCATTTGTAAATTCCAAATGTTGAAGGCGCTCGTTGATTATATCAGCACGCCTTCAACATTTTTTCGAGTATTCTTATTAGTGTTACAAGATTTTCTTTTTTACAATTTACCTTACATCAATGTAATCTTCAGAGACAATATCCTGACCTTCATCACTGAGGATAAAGTTCAGGAAAGCGCCTGCAAGAGAATTGGGTTCGCCGTTGGTCAACATGATCAAAGGCCGGAAGATCGCATATGAGCCATTTTTTACATTTTCAACGGTGGGTTCGACGCCATCAATCGTGACTGGTTTGATACTCTCATCAAGGAAACCAAATGACAGGTAACCGATTGTATTAGGCGTTTCAGCCAAAGTTGTGCGAATCTGGCCATTTGATTGTTGAAGCAAAGCATCCGCTGATATCAGAGCTTGTGCATCACCCGTTTGCATGACCAGTTCTTCAAAAGCTGCCCGGGTTCCCGAACCTTCTTCCCGTGAAACAACAACGATCTCCGCATCTGGTCCACCAACTTCGGAATAATTGGTGATCTCGCCTGCGAAGATCGCTTTGACCTGGTCAATAGAAAGCGACGGAAGGTCAAGATCAGGATTTGTCACGACAGCGATGCCATCATAAGCAATTGTGAAAACCTGAAGTTCTGGGAATTCCTCGAATTCGGACTCCTTGACATTTCTCGAAACATTCCCAATATCCACTGTTTCCTCACCTGCAGAGGTGACCCCCACGCTGGACCCCCCACCCTGGATTTCAACCATTACACCCCTATTTTCCGCCATAAAAGCTTCAGCCAGAACTTCTGCCAGCGGTTGAACCGTTGTTGACCCCGCCAGTTGGATCTGCCCTGTAAGCTCATCAGAAGTCCCACCTGTTTCCTGGGATTCATCTGCCAATGAGGGCTCTTCGGTTTCCAAACTCAGGTTTGGTTGGCAAGCAGTAAACATGAATGCCAGGACCAACACAAGGATGGAAAGAACGACGCTATTTCGATGCATTTATTTTTTCCTTATTGAGAATATAGATAGAATTTTTCCCACAATATGATCTTATCAAAAAGAATTAAACATCTGTGCAACTGGAAATTAACATTCTGTCAAACCTGGGTTAATTTTTTCTCCAAAATCAGGAAACTAAGGACATAAACACAATAAAGGCTCTTGATTTAATTGTAGTAATTAGAGTAAAATTGTCGTATTATTGAATAACAAATAACAAAGATAAGAAAAGAGAAAAAGATGAAGAAATATGATGCAATTATCATTGGGGCTGGGCCTGCAGGGCACAGCTGCGCAGTTCGCATCGCTGAATTGGGTGGAAAGGTCGCAATCATTGAAAGAGATTATATCGGGGGGATTTGTACGAACTGGGGATGCACGCCCAGCAAAGCGATGATCGAATCAGCCAAAGTCGCCCATGAAGTCGAAAATAGCAGCCATTACGGCGTCAGGGTGAATGGTTACCAGATTGATTTCCCATTCATTGCCCAGCGCAGGAACAACGTGGTCCTGAATACGCGTGAGTTCATCACGGACTTGCTTCACCACCACAATGTGGACATCTACCAGGGTGAAGCTGTGATCGACTCACCCCAGGTTGTGCAAGTTAGACATGGCCGATGGAATTATGACAATTATTCGATGGATTACTCCGGGGAAATCGAAACGTTACACACTGATAATATTGTCCTTGCCACAGGATCCAAACCCCTCATCCCCGGCTTTATTGATGAATCAGATCCGACAATTGTCAGCAGCCACCGCTTGATCACAATTGACACACTGCCCGAGAAACTGACCATTGTGGGCGGCGGCGTGATCGGGCTTGAATTTGCAACGATCTTTTCCAACCTCGGCAGCCAGGTGACGATTGTTGAACTGCTGCCCAGGGTTTTGGCGATGATGGACCCCGATATTTCTGAAGAGATCACCCGTATCATGCAGGAAATGGGTGTCAGAATCCTGACCAATCATAAGGTGACGGATTTAGGACAAGGTGTCCTAAAAGCGACCAACCAGGATACCGGTGAAACTGTCGAAGTCCGTTCGGATATGAACCTAGTCGCGATCGGCAGAACGGCTGTCCTTCAGGAAGATCTTTATAACCGGTTGGGACTTTCTTACACCCGCAAAGGAATTGATGTCGATGACACCCTCCAGACCTCTGTGAAAGGTGTTTGGGCGGTTGGTGATGCCACTGGAAAGTCCATTCTGGCGCATTGCGGCATTCAACAGGGCGTTATTTGTGCCGAAAATATCATGCGCGGTGATGCTGAGCCAAGGCTGATGGATTATGACATCATCCCGGCCATCGTTTACAGCATCCCAGAAATCTTCAGCATTGGCAAGATCCCAGAAGACCTCTCGGACATCCAGATCATCAAAGTTCCATTCAATATCAATCTTCGTGCCAATATCGAAGATCATCCCGAAGGGTTCATCAAGATGTGGATCAGGAACAACAAACTGATTGCCGCCCAGGCTATCGGCTATATGGTTTCTGAAATTCAGCAAGAACTGGCAAACATGATTGCGCTTGGGACGGATATTGACGCGATTACAAGGATCGTGCATGCCCACCCCACCTATAATGAAATCATCCGATCTGCTCTCGAATTTGCTGAAGGAAAAGCGGTCGATTTTTACATCTAAATGCTAATAAAAAATTGTCCGAAAGATCCGGGAGGCTGCCGACAACGGCAGCCTCCTTTTTATAAATCACAAAATTTTTTGGAATTTATCGGGAAAATTACCTTACGATTTCGGAGTGCGGACTTCAGTCCGCGAATCATTCAAAGTAATGAATTCAATAATTCAAAATGTCGATTGGCTATAAGACATTAAAGAAAGCGGGTTGAAACCCACACCTCGGAAGGATTATTTTTTTAAACACGCAGTAACATTAATCTAATTGTTCTGTTCTACCACTCCGTATGAAATGTGCCTTCCTTATCCAAACGCTGATACGTGTGTGCGCCAAAATAATCCCGCTGCGCCTGAATCAAGTTAGCAGGCAGTCGAGATGTTCGTAAGGCATCAAAATATGCAAGCGATGCGCTAAACGCATACACAGGAATACCCATCCTTACAGCCGTGCTGATGACATATCGGAGTGCACCCTGACGGTGGATGACGATATCACTCAAGACCTCGTCCAATAATAAATTGGTTAATCCATTAGTTCTATCATAGGCTTGCATGATATCTTCTAATAAATCTGCCCGAATGATGCAACCAGCCCGCCAAATCTTTGCAACGCGCTTTAAATCAAGCTGATAGCTATATTCCTTTGAGGCTTCTGCCATCAATGCAAAACCCTGGGTGTAGGCAATGATCACACTGGCATAAAACGCTTCTTTAACCGCATCAATAAACTGATTTCGTTCTCCTGAAAATTGAGGCTGGGGTCCGACAAGTGTTTTGCTGGCTTGAACGCGTTCCTCTTTCATCCCTGATATGATCCGGCTGGCAACCGCTGCATTGATCGTATGGGTTGGCACACCTAAATCCATGCTGTTTTGACTGGTCCATTTGCCTGTACCCTTTTGTTCTGCCTCATCAAGGATAACTGACAGGATAGGCTGACCTGTCTCAGGGTCTTTCCGTTTCATAATCTCAGCCGTGATCTCAACCAGGTAAGAAGCAAGCTTACCCCGGTTCCATTCCTCAAACAGCGAAGCTAGTCCATCTTCTTTCATCCCCAATCCACGATGCAGCAGGTCATAAACCTCGCTGATGAGCTGCATAATGGCATATTCAATCCCATTATGAACCATCTTGACATAATGTCCGGCACCAGACTGCCCAATGTAATCCACACAGGGTTCTCCATCTTCCGCCCGAGCAGCCGCTGCCATAAAAATCTCTTTGACTGCCCCCCATGCTTCGATATTCCCGCCGGGCATGATGCTGGGGCCGTGCAAAGCACCTTCCTCGCCACCCGAAACACCTGTCCCCAGATAAAATAGACCTTCGTGATTCAGCGCTCTGGTCCGTCTTTCAGTATCCCGGAAGAAAGAATTGCCCCCGTCGATCAAGATATCCCCCGGTTCAAGATAGGGTTTGAGCCCATCAATAACAGCATCGACGGCAGGTCCAGATTTGACCATCAACATGATCCGACGCGGTCTTTCAAGCTGTTCAACAAATTCCGGATATGAATAGCAACCGGTAACAGGTTTTCCCCGTGCTGGACCTTTGATAAATTCTCCGGTCACAGCCCCTGTTCGGTTATAAACAGCAACCCGGAATCCCTTGTTGGCGATATTCAAAGCCAGGTTTTGCCCCATCACGCCCAGCCCGATCAATCCAAATTTTGCCTTTGCCATGGATACTCCTCAAAATTTCGTTTTTTTCATTTTACTTTAAAAAGTGTTTCTCCTGCATCCCTTACTACCAATATGCCCTCATCTTCTCGTCCAACCCACTCCCCAATGTCTATTCCGGTAGGATCCATATAACCAAGGTTTATCCTTCGACAAACCTCTTCGGGAATTCCTGTCGCCAAGGTCACTGATATCCTGGGATATTCTTGTTGGGTTCTCTCATTGTAGATGCCCAATCCACGTACATGGGTTGAATGGGCAAGAACACACGGGGGATAATGCTTAAAACGCTCCCATTGCATTTGGAAATAGTCCAATACATGGTAACCAATTTCCATTATTATTTTGCCGTGGGTTGCGCTGATCGTTTTTAAGTGCGGTGCATACAGGATGATCTCTCCGCCATCCGCAACGACAGGTTCTAATTTGTACATCCCTTTGCCGCCCACCCACAATTCCTGGTACATTTCGGGCAGGATCGCGATAACTTTTTTGTATGTTCTCCCTGTCCTTGCGATATGACGTTCCGCACTTAATTCGGATGCTGCCTGCCAGGCTTCTTCTGGTGTGCCAGAATAAATGCCCGCAATCCCAGTTTTGTCCAACACCAATGCAAAACATGTTTTTGGCAGGTGGATCATACTTGCCGCTTCATCGATCACCGCCCTGACAGGTGTGTACCCTGCGCCGTTTACAGCTAGATTGGTCAGACAAGCCCCCAACCAATGGGTCGCGTCGATCATCTCTGAACCACTCACACCTGGGAAGAAATACTTGTTTCCCCCTGAAAACCCAGCCACTTCGTGGGGAAATACCGGCCCGAAGATGATCAGGTGATCATATTCAAATAAACGGCGATTAACCCTAACTGGCAATGGGGCAGATAACCTCCCCTCAGACAGCATCACCATTTTCTCACCTGAAATGACACCCACCTCACGTAACATAGCGGGGTTATGCCATTCATGGTTGAAGATTTTATGCTTTCCAATCTGGTTTCTGCGAACCTCTTGCCCAAACAATCTGGATAATTGATGATCATCAAGAGGGGGATGCGTGCCGAGCGCAACCATAAAATCAAGACTGGCGGTGATATCCTCCAGAGTTTCGGTGATCACCTTATAAATCATCGCAAGGGGCATGGTGCGCGTATTATCCGGAACGATCACGAGAACGCGTTTGTCCTTTAAGGGAAGCATACCAAGCCCAGACGCAATAAAGTGCCTGGTATTCTTGTCAGAAATGACCCCATTTGGATCCACAATTTGCTTAATCATTGACCTTTTTATATTATCCATTCAGACAATAAACAATGGAAGGTTGGTTTAAGCTGACAAACGCTTAATTGGCAACAGGCAATATTACCAGGTCTGCCTGATCACCAGGGAAACACTGATAACACAAAGCCTAGACCAGGCATTGCCAAAGACCTGGCTATAAACCTGGTTGTTTGTCTTACTCAACCAACCCATAAAATAAGGGTAGAACATCAACAGGATCGGGAACGATCTTTACCGCCTCAAGCAGCCTCTGACGAGCTTCAGCGAGTGTTCCTTCATCCCTCGCATGGATCACAAAAAGCGGTTGACCGCGTTCGACCTCATCGGCGACCTTGACCTTTACCATGATCCCGACAGCCAGATCGATTGTTTCGCCTTTTTTCGTGCGCCCGGCACCCAATATAATGGCTGTTTCACCCACCGTTCTGGCGTGAACCTCGGAAACAAATCCACTTTGCTGTGCTTCCACAACTGCCTTAAGAGGTGCTTCTTCCATCTTATCAGGATGATCAACATAGCTGACATCCCCGCCCTGTGCTTCAACCAGCTTCCGAAGATATTCAAAACCCATCCCAGAATCAATGGCGTCCTGTGCCATCTGCCGTGCCTGATCTTTAGATGATGCACGCTTGCCCAACACTAGCATTTGGCTGGCAATTTCCAGGCAGTGCTCGACAAAATCAGCAGGACCATCACCCTTGAGCGTTTGGATTGCCTCTTTCATCTCAAGCACGTTCCCCACCGCAACACCAAGCGGTTGATTCATATCTGAAAGAACAGCCGTGACATCCCTTCCGCTCAATTCGCCAATCGAAACCATTAATTGAGCCAGCTTACGAGCTTCATCCAAGGTCTCCATAAAGGCACCATTGCCCGTCTTGACATCTAATACGATCGCCTGGGCACCGCCTGCAATCTTTTTACTCATAATGGAAGAGGCAATCAGGGGAATGGATTGGACCGTAGCCGTGACATCCCGCAGCGCATATAACTTACCATCTGCCGGTGCAAGATCGACACTTTGTCCCGTCAGCACAACACCGAGGGAATCCAGTTGGGCTAAGAATTCATCTTTTGAAAGATCAGTGCGATAACCGGGAATAGACTCAAGTTTATCAAGCGTGCCGCCGCTGAAGCCAAGACCCCGACCGGACATCTTCCCAACAGGCAAACCACAAGCGCGCACCATCGGAACAACGGCAATAGAAGTTTTATCGCCCACACCGCCGGAAGAGTGTTTATCAACGGCAATATCGACCACACCGGTCAAATCGAGTGTATCACCGCTGTCAGCCATAGCCATTGTCAGAAAGGTCGTCTCTTCAGGTGTCATCCCCATTAATAAGACTGCCATTGCCCAGGCAGCAGCCTGGTAATCAGGGATATCGCCCGTTGCATAGCCCTTGATAAAATAGTCAATTTCCGCTTGCGTTAGCGTCTGACCGTCTCTTTTCTTTTGGATAACATCTACAGCGCTCATTCGCACCTCCTTACACCATAATTTTACCGCAATAAAAAAACCGCAAGGTGATGGCGGATTAAGTATCCACTGATGCACCTCGCGGTCATAGTATTACTTTGCTTAAGGATATTATTCCAAAGGTCGAACCGTCACTTTGCGGCGTGGTTCCTCGCCTATACTCTCAGTTTCAACCTTGGGATTATCTTTCAATTCAATGTGAATGATCCGTCTTTCATTGGGCGGCATTGGTTCCAAAACCTGTTTTCGCCCCGTACTGATCACCTGTTCAGCAGCAATCCGAGCAAGCTTCCGAAGTTCATCCTCCCGTCGCTGGCGGTAACGCTGAACATCGATCTGAACTGGCACCCATTGTCCCAATTCACGCCCGACAATCAACCCTGTGATGTATTGGAGTGCATTAATGGTTTCAGCTTTCCGCCCGATCAAAAAACTGAGGTCTTTCCCTTCAATATCGATCAGAACGGGCTGAACCCGGTTCTCGTCACGCTCACCCATTTTCACACTCACATCAGCCGTAACCAGCATTCTTTCAAGAAGGATGTTGATCGTCTCACGAGCGATACTGACAGCCTCTGGCTCATCTTGCAAAGCTGTTTCCAGAGTAATATCCTCGGGTGCAGGTGCTGAGGTGGCTTCTAATTTCGGTTCATCAACTTGCTCTTTGTGATTTTTTATTTTTAATGCAATCCGTGCCTGCCGCGACCCAAGACCAAGTACACCCTTTTTCCCCTCATCTAAAATCTCAACATCAACATCAGCCAGGGTCAATCCAAGCTGCTGTAAACCTTTCTCAAGGGCTTCTTCAACGGAAGGGGCAATAATTTCAAGTCGTGTTCTTTCTTCTGACATAAATTCCTCATCCTCTATAAACGAAGCGTCCCTCCCATGAATTACTTCTTTCGTTTGGGACGTTTTCGCTTCGGTAATGTGCGTTTAGCAGAATTTGCAACCTGCGCAGACTTTTCAACCTGTTCAGGTTCTTCATCCTCTTCATCTTCAACATCATCAGCCACAACATCAACAACTGCTGGTTTGATTGTTGCCTTCTTTTTATCCTCTGTCTTTTTCATGAATGGGAAAATATTTGACCAGTTTGCCCGTCCTAAGAGTGCATACTGGATGATCCCAAAGACATTGCTGGTAAGAAAATAAATGGCTAAGCCTGATGCCAAGGAGTATGCCATAAAACCCATCAACAAGGGCATATAAATATTCATGGACTTCGCCATCATCGCAGCCTGATCATTGCCTGCTGAAGGGGGTTGGATCAATCGTGATTGCAGGAACGTGGTTGCAACAACCAGGATCGCTAAAAAGGGAATTGAAAGCCCAAATAAATTCAAACGTTCCGGTTGCCCAAGATCCATCCATAAAAATTGGTTCTGAAGTGGGAGCAATTTTGCTGCATCGATCAGCTTGGGATAAATGCTTTGCTCTAACTGGAACAATTCATAGGGCGATGCTGCCATCGCTCGAGTAACACTTTGATAAAGACCGAGGATGAGAGGCAGTTGGATCAGCGAGGGCAAACATGATCCCATCGGGTTAACACCCAGCTCTTTATAGAGTTTCATCTGCTCCTGTGCCAGGCGTTCCTTATCATTTTTATATTTTTCCTGCATTTTCTTGTAACGCGGATCTTCCTGCATGTTTTGCATCGCTCGAGATGCTTTAAATTGCTGGACAGTAAGAGGATGCGTTATCAAACGGATCAGGATAGTGAAAAGGATGATCGATATCCCAAAATTATTGACCCAAGAATTGATCAACAACAGGACGTTTACAAAAGGTTGAATAACAATGGTTTGCCACATAGGTTTTAATTCCTCTAATTCTTGGGGGTTGAAGACCAGATCTGAACGCCATTTTTATTGAAAGCATACAGAAGGTTTTCCCCATTGATCGTACCAACAACCACGAATTCATCATTCAAAGCAGGTGCCTTGTAGATTTCGCCCTCCAGAGTTGCTTCCCACAATGGACTGCCTTCAAAATCAAACGCTTTTACCAGGCCTTCCTTGGTGGCGAGAACAAACCCATCTTCCATTGCAGTGAGCCCACCCACGACAGAACCAGACACCACAGTTTGCCAACGGGCTTCTCCAGTAACAGGATCCAGTCCGAAGAGCTTACCGGCTGAGTCTGAGAAAATGAGTGTATCATTTTCGAGAATCGGGTTACCCCAAACGCTTTCCAGGTTACCGTTTGCATCAAAGGTCCAGAGAACATCACCGTCGTTCGTGTCAAGGGCGACCATTTCCTTGCCCATTGAACCGACAAAGAGGGCTGAACCATCATTACTCAGAACTGGCGAATCAACAATTGCACCAGCCAGTTCAACCGTCCAGACCGCTTCTCCGTCCATCGATAGGGCATAAACAAAACGATCCGTTGAACCAACAAAGATCCGATCGGAGCTAATTTGAGGTTGGCCCCAGATGTAATGATCTGTTTTAAATTTCCAGACCAAATTGCCATTTTGATCGAGGGCATAAAGATGACCATCATTAGATGGCGCATAGATCATTTCGCCATTAATCGCAGCCTGACCGATGAAGAAACCTTTTGCGTCAGTAAACGACCATTCTTCATTACCTGTTTCAAGATCCAATTTATGAAATGAATTACCAAGGTCGCCGATATAAACAGCATCATCCGTGATCAAGGGTTTGGCGTAAAACACGCGTTGTGCGCTTGGTTTATCCGGATATTGCCAGGAAATCGCACCGTTTTCAACATTAACACTAAAAACAGTGGTTCCATAAGCAACGACTGCCTTATCTGCCGATACAGAGACACCGGGTGTACCTACGACTCTTGGTCCTGGCATACATGAACTCAACAGGAAGCTAAGCCCTAAAAATACTGCAAGGATATAAAAATATTTTTTCTTCATTTATCTTCTCTTCTTAAGAAAATTATGGGACCGGGTCAAAACCACCCGGGTTGTATGGATTACATCGAACCAAACGTTTTAATGCCATCCAACCGCCTTTGAGCGCGCCATATTTGTAAATCGCCTGATACCCGTAATGCGAACAGGAAGGATAAAAACGACATGTGTTTGCTGGAAGCGCCTTTGAAACAGTCATTTGGTATCCACGGATGAGGGCAAGGAGGATCCATCCGGGAAATGTCGCAATTCGCAGCGGAATATCCCTCAAACGGGGTTCGGTATGGTGATGATCATGATTGATGGTGACTTCAGTCAAAGATTCTTTTCTTTCATTACACCCGCATTTTCAAGAAGAGACCTCAGAATTTGCGTCAATGAGGCATATTCTTCTTGCAGCAATGGCCTTCTTGCTATTATCGCCAGATCAAATCCTGGTTCCAATTTTGGCAGGAACTCCCGTAGGATCGATCTGATTCGTCGCTTTGCCAAATTTCTTTGAACAGCCCCACCCACAGACCGGCTAGCGATAACGGCTATTCGGATTTGATCCAATTGATTTGGTAAGGTTCCTAAAACAACAGCCTTGTGTACATAAGTTTGACCTTCCCGACGTACACGATTGACAGCCTCATTTTTTGTTAAGCGAAACCTGCGCTCCAAACAAATTCCTGTTCAGTAAAAATTACTAATCAATCAAAATAACCTGAAATGCCAGGTTACCAGCTCACCTTCTTCACGTGGTTGTTCATCTTTTTTGCTAATTCATGCCGACCTTTTGCGCGGCGTCGCTGTAATACTTTGCGACCGCCTTTTGTACTCATTCGTGCCCGAAAACCATGGGTGCGAATCCGGTTTCTACGTTTCGGCTGATAAGTTCGCTTTGTCATGTAAACTTCGTCCTTTCAATTTTCTTTCTGTCCAAATAAACGCGTATTAAGGACAGCCTAAAATTATACCGTATAGCCATACCATGGTCAAACGGTAGATTACAGCCTTCCTTTAATCTGTCTTATTCTATCAAATGAATCCGAAACGTCAAGCAAGTGGGATTGTGTTGTTGTTCGCGAATAAAAACTTCATGTAATTGTGAAATCATATCTTATGCGTTTGGCGTAAAACGCGGATTCACGCCCAAATTATGACTCGGCAATTCGGCCAACAAGTGCATGTCTTTGAGGATGAAGTCCGACCATCACCACAGTGGATATCTGATTCCAAAGATCCAAATCCGTTTCAGCCAGAACCCTGATATATGTATCGGTTAGACCAGAGCACTGCCAGAAATTTTTCCCCAAACTCACGCACGATTCCCACAAGACGGATACGTTTTTCCCAATGAACTGACTGCGGAAAGTTGTTCCAGATACCTTAAAGACATCCCGGAGTACTGCATTGCGAGCTTTTGCCGCCTGGGGTGGAACTCGATCCTTCATTTTGTAGGCTGGTGTGCCGGGACGGGGTGAGAAGGTAAATACATGCCCGCCAGCGAAACGCATTTCCTCAATAAACGCTTTCGTAATATTAAAATCATCTTCTGATTCACCCGGAAAACCCGTGATCACATCTGTTGTGATCGCCATTTCGGGCACTGCAATTCGAATTGCTTTTATAAGATCTGCATAACCTTGCGTGGTGATCGGGCGCCCCATGGCCTTCAGCGTGCGATTATTTCCTGATTGGAGTGGAATGTGCAAATGCCGGCACATCCGTTCATCCCGCCAGAAATCGAGCAAAGATAGTTCCAAATCCCAGGGTTCAATCGAGGACAATCGCAGACGCGCATACCCATCTATCTTCAAGATCTCCCCCAACAAATCAAACATGCTTTGAGGGTGGTTAAAATCTTTTCCCCAGCCCCCTAATTGAACCCCTGTCAGGACGATCTCTTTTGCACCTCCTGCCAAAGCTGCCAGGATATCCCCTTTCACATCCTCCATATGGCGTGAACGCGATTTTCCGCGCGCCACTCGGGTCAGGCAGTAGGTGCAGTGATGGTCACATCCTTCCTGAACTCTGATAAAAGCCCGAGTACGTGCCCGATCACCCGGGAGCGGTGTTCTGACCAGGGTCAATTGATCTATGACATCCGGAGAAAGGGAAAGGACAGAAGCAACCAGGTTCTCTTTTTCATCATTGGTGATAACATCGATCCCATTTACAAGATCCTGTGCTGCCTCAGGATAGAGCGTTGCCCAACAGCCCGTGGCAATTACCCGTGATGCCCCCGCACGCACAGCACCTCGCAGCTTTTTACGCGAATCAGCAGCCGCCTTAACGGTTACCGCACAGGTATTGATGATTGCCAGATCTGCGTTGCCCGGATCATCAATGATTTGATGACCGAGGGCGCGAAATATATTCGCGAAGCCTTCCGCCTCGCTCTGATTCAACCGGCATCCTACAATGTCTATAAAAACCTTCATTGAAAAAAGCTTACCGTTTCAAAACAATGAAATTATCGAAGAAAACATCCACACCCCCACTCGCCAGGCTGCCTGCAAGAAGTCCAACATCACCAAAGCTAAGCGTATCATCCTGAACTTGCAGCAATGGCTGATCGTTGACCAGGAATCCCAATTTGTCACCCTGACAGATGACCATCAACTCATTTGTTCCCCTGCCGCGTTCGATCACCTTGTCAAAATCCATATGAACCTGGTTGATCAATCCAAGGTAGCCATTTTGCATTTCAAAGATCCCAAAATAACCATCGGAGCTGATCAGGAAGGCGTAAAAATTCTGAGGATCTTGATAGCGGCAGACCACCCCAAACAGATTATCATCAGGGCCTTCCAATTTTCTTACCTGCGCATAAACCTGGACATCTTTAAAGTTTAGTCCCGGCACACTGATAAACTGGTAATCAGGAACGGAAGAACGTAAACGAAAACCACCATCATCATAACCAATAAAGCTCAAAGAATCTTCAAGCGTCGTCCAACCACCATCTTGAGTTGTGAAGTCATCTTTAAACAGAACAGGTGCATCACCCACCCAGGGCAGTTGATCTGCGGCCAAGCTCTCACTGGCGCAAGCCGAAAGGGACAAAATGAGGATCAAAATCCAAAATAACCGGAATACCTTCACCATAATTTATTCCAAATTCTCCAGACCAACAACTACCCTGCCTTTTATGATACCAATCTGAACATCTACTTTTCAAACCAACCAGATGACATCAATATTAATACTGTATTGTATTCATCAGGGAATTATAACCCACATATCTGTCAGGTTTTAGATAAATTTTCAGGTCATCCCTTGGGAAAAGAAAAACCCCACCGTGCCGTGTGCTGCTGAGTTTTGAACCTGCATAAGCAGGTTTGTCATGCCCACCAGATCTGCCTTGACATTTGTCTATCGCATCACTGAATGGAGTTTAGACACTCGTAAAGGGTGTTGGCTCAAAACTGTTATGCGGCATCACGAGCATAGCAGGGTAATTAACTTATACCATAATTCCAAATCCTTGAAAAGCACTTTAATGTTAAAATTTACCCAGAAGATATTTTATTAATGAAACTTTTGAATTAAGGACGATTTAATTCAATGTTTCAAAAAATCTTTGTTAAATTTTATTTTGAAAGGAATTGATTGAGAACATTCATTGCCATAGATTTTCCTAAAGAGATCCTGGAAAAGATTTCAAGAATTATCACATTTTTGCAAAGCCAAACCACTGAGAAAGCACTCAAGTGGGTGGAAACCGATATCATGCATCTGACCCTCAAATTTATTGGTGAAATCTCAGAAGATGCAGTGCGGGATGTTCAAACGATCATGAGACATACGCTTCAAGGGCAAAATGCCTTTGAAGTCAGCATTGAAGGGTTGGGCATGTACCCAAACCCAAAAAATCCGCGCGTTGTCTGGTTAGGAATTTCAGCCGAAAAGGCCTTATTTGATATCCAAAAGAACCTTGATCTGGCACTCCAGAAGATCAACATCCCCTCCGAAAAACGCGGCTTCAGTCCACACCTGACCATAGCTCGGCTGCGAAAGTCTACGGATGTAAAAACAATCCGATTAATCGGCGAGACCCTATCACAATTTAAAGTGGATTCGCTGGGTACTGTCCTTATTAAAGAGATTCGGCTTTATCAAAGTCAATTGACCCCGACAGGTCCGATTTATACCCCTTTGCTGAAAATTCCTTTGAATCAAGTATAATCATGGCAATTCTTAAAAAAATTATGAAACAAGAGGTGACATCTGGAAGCAATACAACTGGCTAGACATATAGCAAATTTCATTGAAGCCAAAAAGGGGGAAGATATCGTTGTCCTGGACATCAAAGGCATCGCATCATTTACCGATTATTTTGTAATCACCACCGGAACAAGTTCAAGAATGCTGCAAAGTTTATCCCAAATGATTGAACGGGAAGTAAAAACCGAATATCGAAAAACTACGCTTCCTCAAGGTAAGTCTGATTCAGGATGGATCGTTCTGGACTATGGTGATGTGGTCGTCCATCTTTTTTCACCGGAACAAAGAGATTTCTATCGATTGGAAGATCTTTGGGCTCAAGGCTCAGTAATCTTGAAATTGATGTAATAAGCATTTCTCCAAATTATTTTTTTGCTTGCCTGATCCCTTTTTCAGTGGAATGTTTAAAATATGGGATGCTATTCTTCTGTAAATAGCGAAAAATCCAGTGCCATATCAGTTATTTAACCAAAATGCTGCCCATGGTGTTGGACAGCATTATTGTTTTTATCTGAATTAGGCGTTATTGATCTACGCTTTCACTGCTTCAAGAACCTCAAGACTGTGATCAGACGGTTTGACATTTTCAAAAACTTGCTTGATTTTCCCATCCGGACCAATGACAAAGGTGGTTCGGTAAACGCCAAAATATTCCCTGCCCATATATTTTTTCAGTCCCCATACACCATAGGCTTCGCAGACCTGATGGTCAGAATCTGAAAGCAATGTGAATGGAAGTTCATATTTTTGGGTAAATTTCGAGTGGGATTTGACATTATCAGGGCTGATACCGACGACTTCAACGCCTGCAGCTTTGAAATCCTGATATGAATCCCTGAAGGAACACGCTTCCTTGGTACAACCCGGTGTGTCATCTTTTGGATAGAAATAAAGAACGATTGTTTGTCCTGCATAATCCGAAAGCTTACGAACGTCACCCTGGCTATTGGGCAATTGAAAATCAGGTGCCTTATGACCAACTTCTAATTTCATTTTTTCACTCCTATTCACTACAAATTATTCGCAACTCACTAAATCCTACTCACCAATTCTAAAATCATTATAAAGGTGTGCCCGTCTGAAATCAATGCTTTGTCTAACGAATCCAGAAAGCAAAACCCACAAGGTAAAGGGGCAAGAAAAACACCATCGCGCTCGCAAATTTCATCACCCGCCAAAGCGGTTTACCGCCTGCCCTGACCCGTTCCATCAGCCAGATCTCCACCAAACCAATCGGTAAACTCAGGAAAACTGGCCACAATATAAACCATGGAACCTTAAAAATTGATATCAATGCAAATAAAAAGTAAGTGACCAAGATCAATACATTATGAAAGGTCATCCCCTTAGACCAGCCAATTTGCGTCACAAAGGTCGTCCGTTCCAAACCCTGATCCTCGCCAAAATGGATGATCTGTTCCAGGATGCGAAAAGCAAGATATGCAGGAACAAGCCCCAAGACCACGAGGGGAAGAAAGGTGTGAAAATCATCTGATTGCAGGAAAAAAGCAAGTGCTGGCGGGATAATGACAAATAAGAAAACTTCAAAAATGATCTGAAATGGACACAAAGATCGGTTCATTTTTGAAATGTAATACAAAATTCCAGCAAAGATTAATCCCAGGATCAACAACGCCAAGCCTTGAGACATGACCATCTTGAGCATCCATCCGATAAAAATTGTCGTTGCCGAGGTCATTAGAACACCTATCAAGACCACGATCACCAGCCGGGCTTGTTTGATATCATTATATCGGCTTCCTTCTGGCCAAGCCTTTGGGTCTCTCAGATCATCAAGTGATCTCAGCAGTTCCAGGCTGATCGTGACAAGGAGAAGAAAAATGACTCCTTCGATGAAGGTCGCCCATTGGAGCATCCCCCTCACATACTGCACCAGGCCTGCCCCCAATGCATAGGTGGTGATCAGGCTTGTCAGGCGGAATGGCTTTATAGATCGTTTCAGCATCGATAGATTCATAACCACATGATCCTAAATAATATCCATTTAGAAAGGCGAAAAAACGCCCACAGAACAGAATTAAAGCTTCTAAGTATTATATTAGCCAAAATGGTATAATGTTAGCAAGTCCGAAGGATTGAGTTCATTATGCGTAAATTCCTAAGCCTGATTATCGTTGCTGCGGTTGGATTCTCGGTGGTCATCACAATTACAGCGGCTGCCGTCAATTTCAGGTCCGAAGCCCTGATCCTTACCGAACCCAGCGCCTGCCCATCTTCCGGATGCGCTGCCGGGCAGCGGTTGAATTTCCGGGTCGAGTATGCTGTCAATCCGGCAACAACCCTTGTCCCCAACACACAGGTCTGCATCTTTGCACCCGAAAAAGGTCAATCCACAGGTTCAGATCCTTGGGTGGATTTCGCCGATGGATGGATTTCAGAAACAGGCTCACTTTCGGGATTAAGCTATACGAGTGGGCAAACCTCCTCGGTTTGTACAAATCAAGTCGATGCAGGCGACATATGGGTTGCAGGCGCATTTGCAACCCTGACCAGCAGCGGGGCTGACCAGCTTCAATTCGCGCTGAATATCTATCCTACCGCACAAGTAAACGGCTCAATCAAAGTTAAAGTCTTTCAAATAAATTCAGATGGCATAACCTGGACACAATCCAATAACTTCACACAGGATATCCCAGTTGTCTCAACAGGATCTCCAGCCTATGTTGCGTTGACTGAGGCTGAGTGTGAATCATATTCTCCCTGCTATATTAATTCTGGTGATAACAGCCCTAATGGCTTGGGCACAGGCTTGCGTGATGCAATCAATGCGCTTCAGTCAGGGGACGAGATTATCATCCTGAAAGATTACTTCATCAAGGATCACGCCGTTCTGGTTGATAAAGCAGTCAACATTCGCGGGTATCAAAAAGCCTTGCTCTCTACGATCGGAATGACATGTGATGAGCCCATGCTGATTCTGACGAATGGTGGAAAACTCAGCGATCTGACCATCAATGACGGCAATTGCAGTATCCCATCATCGCGAGACCTGATCGAGGTTGACAGCGCTAGTCCGGTTCAAATTGAGCATAATACACTCCAATCGGGGAAAATCGCCATCAACATCCTCGATAATATGGGGGATGTGACGGTGGCATTTAATCAGATTATCAACAACCAGGGTTACGGGATTTTTCGAGAGTCAGGCGCGCTCAATTCTGGACATATCAACATTTACGCCAATAACATCCTGAACAACAACAGCGGCGTGCAGGTCGTATGCAGCGACCTGGGGGCTGCCGATCATAATTACTGGGGCGAAGATATCACACCAACAGAAAGCACAGCGGCTTGCTTAGTCTCATCTGGAAAAGAGTTGGGAGCGCCTATTCTTCTCTCCTCAAACAGTGCAGGCGTAGAAGCGATCCGGCAAACCGTTACCGATACCCTGACCTATGCCTTCAATGAAAAAATTGGGGTTCGCCATGCGACATCAATGGCAGATTACGATGTGATTATCGTCAACCATGGACAAGGTGGGTCGATCAATGTGCCTTTTTACAAGACAGGATCAGGAGCGATCCAGGCTTGTTCAAACTTCTACGATGTTTTCCTTGCTGATGATGCATTCGGTCTCAATCTTGAACTTACGTTGAAATACAATCTTAATGAATCCTGCATCTCCACCATTGAATCAGATGAGTATTGCAACCAGGCTGATAGTTCAAAATTCCCGCTTTGGTGGTATGACCCTGCATACCAGGTGACCGATGGATGGGATCGCACGGGTCAATCACCCGAAGGAACAGGCGCAGGGGGGATGATGGGGCAGACAACAACCTGTAATATGCCAAAAGACGAGCTGACAGTCAGCATTGACACATCCGGACGCCCCGGCATCTTAACAGACCTCAATTTCACACCTTTTGTAGCCGGCTTACCGATCGTCGACGGTGTAAAAGTCTCCCAGTTTACAGCAACCTTTGATGTGACAAAGGTGAATCTGAAATGGATCACAACCAGTGAGACCAATGTACAGGGCTTTTATGTATTGAGAAGCGAAACCGAATCCGGTCCTTATAACCGGATCTCATCCCAAATTGATGCCATTGGTGATAGTTATATTGGCGCAATTTATAACTACACCGATACGGACATCGTTTACAAAAAGACCTATTATTACAAGATCCAGGTCATCAATAATGAAGGGAATACGATCCAAACCTTTGGACCCGCAAGCGCGTTAACTTCAACGATCACCCCTACAGTAACGCAGACCATGACAGTCACCCAGACAAGCACGCCTTATAAATCCTCTACGCCTTACCCCACAAGGACACTCTACCCAACCTCAACCCGATACCCAACCCGGACATCCTTACCCATTTACTACCGATCGCCGACACCCTATTATCGACCACGAACATCAACACCCGCTGGCAGGCCAACAGCGGTTCGTACATACGGACCCTCGCCCACAAATAATTTCCCCGGTGGCTACGATCCAACTGATAATGCTGCCTATCCTGATTACGAATCAGGCTACCCCATCGATCCCTTAAGCACAGCAACAATCGATGCATATCCTCCTGAAGATGATAGCGGTGATCAGGCAATCACTCGCACACCAACCCCGGATGAGACCAAAATCACGGTAACGCCTGAAGTTGATCAAACCCAAACGGGACCTTCCACAGAAACAGATGATCCCACAGATGCACCTCCATTGCGCTGGATCTTCATCCTTGTAGGCAGCGCCAGTGCATTGAGTGTGCTTTTTGCTGTCGGCCTAACCCTCATCAAGACACGCCTAAATTAGAATCCATAAAACCGAATTTTGGGTGATTTGTAGGTATTCGCTGTCAGATTAAAAGGTGCATCGTTCTTAATTTTCACCTTGGATTCCATAACATTTTCTAGACTAAATAAATCGCAGCTGGTTCTTTTTAACATTTCCCAGATCAAAATCGAAAACGTATGTCAATTAAGAGAAAAGTGTCATTTTTTTTGACTTTTGCCTCAATTTGTGCTATTCTTTGCAGGATGCAAATTCTGAAACAGGATAAAGCTTAATGCAGCGTGAACGTGTATCTGAAAACGTTTATTGGTTCCAAAGTGAAACCTACGCACAGGTTTCAGCCGGCGTCATAGCCGGTCCCCATTGGGCTGTTGTTATTGATACCCTGATGCCGCAGGAAACAATGGGATTGAGGGCGTTCGTCGAAGAAAAATTAAGGCTTCCCATCCGGTATGTCATAAACACCCATCATCATGCAGATCATTGTTGGGGGAACAGCTTTTTCCCCGGTGCAACGGTGATCGGGCACGAACTGTGTCGGCAAAAATTGCTCGATATGGGGCCAAGCGCGTTGGAAATTGCCTGCGAGGAAAACCCTCTTTATAAGCAACTTAAGATCATTCCCCCTCAAATCACATTTCAACAAGGGAGTCTCACACTTCAAATAGGCAAGAAACGTCTCAACATGTTCCCTACACCGGGACACTCGGATGACGGAATTTCTGTGCTCGTCGAAGAAGACCGTGTTCTTTTTACAGGAGATGCCTTCATGCCACTGCCATTCATTGTGGAAGGCGACCTGGATCAATATATCAAAACGATCATAAGCTTTTTGGATATGGGGCTTGAAAACATCATTCAAGGCCATGGTGACATCATTTTACGCGGTGAGATTGAAGAAAAAGTCCGAGAAAATGTCACCTATCTGAAATCGATCCAGAAAGCAGTCATCACAGCAAAACGAAGGAAAAATTCCCTTGAGATTTTGGATAGTATTGGGGTCGAAGCCTGTGGAAAAAGTCGGATCCTTCTTGGCGGTTTAGCCAGCGAATTGCATCGGCGCAACTTGCGATACCTTTATCGGCAGTCTTTGCAGAAAGACGCTCTAAATTTAGAGCAGTAATTCTATCTCCAAAAGAAACTCATCACAGCAACAAGCACGATCATGATCACAGGTTCTGCCCAGAACGCAGTGCCCTTTCGTGATTCTTTGATACCTGTGACAAATGTTGTGAGTGCATAAGCAAACCCAACCAGGATCAATCCATTCTGGATAGGTGAGAGTGGCAGATAATGAAGCCCAACGCCAATCTCTGCAACGATCAAACTGTTAACCAGAGCCCAGTAAGCATACCATTTCCCAGTACGTAATAAGAGTGATCTCGAAATCGTCATCATCGAGCCAATCGCCAAAATGGGCAAACGGACATATAACCTCATATTTCTTGAAAATAGAGCGATGGAAAGCAGCAGGAAAAGTGCAAAGGCTAAGCCTGTTAACCCAATTCTTGCCAGAAGGTATTCATTTTCATCTGACTTCAGCATATTGTATTCCCCAATAAACACTGCAATCAGCAAAAGGCTGCCCAAGATAAAAGTCACCCAACCATATGCACTGCCCGCAAAGGTATTGAGGGCAACACTGATCACGATTGTTGTAAACACGGGAATGATCCAGTGCCGAACTAAAACCCAGCGATCGATATCAGAATCTCGCTCTGGATGTGAGAGGATTAACCAATTCATGCCTGCTGCAGCTAAAATGGCTGTCAGGATCGCAATAATCGAGCGAAAATCAATCCGAAATTCAATTAAGATTCCCAAGACCTCAAAAGAAAGCGATTGAACTGGAAATGAAACCAGCTGAGTCAGTGCAAATGCCAGCATAATAGCAGCAGACACAATCGACAATCGGTTGATCTCTGGTAATGAATCTTTCATTGTCATAACCTCATTTTACCACGCTGCCATCCTTCACAATTGAAATCAAGGCTGAAAATCTGTTTTGTTTAATTAAATGAAGCGATCTTCAAGTTACTGGTCAATAAATGTCATTTATACATAGCCAATTTCCTTCGGATGTGGTAAAATTATTGTTTGTATGAACACAAGTTCTGATAAACGATTTGAAAAACCACGCATCCTACAAGCACTCTTGGCAGGTTTCAATACCATCGCAAACAAACCCTATTTGATCTTGTTTCCGATCCTGCTTGATTTGTTTCTTTGGTTTGGTCCCTCCTGGCATGTGGATCGGTTTTTTGTACCCTTGATCCAAAACTTGCCCAATTTTCCTGGCATCAGTGCCGCCGGAAATGCCGCCATTGCAGAAACACAGAAGATTTGGCAAGAAATCGTGTCAAATTACGATCTCGCCCATTCGCTCAGAACCCTCCCCATCGGTATCCCCAGTCTGATGTCTTCCAAACCTTCTTTTCTTAACCCCCTGGGTCATCCAATCACATTCAGCCTGGAATCAAATATTCAGGTCTTTGGATTATGGTTTGTGTTTATCTTGATTGGTTATCTCTTGGGAAGCCTTTATCTTAACCAAATTTCTAAACAGGTCATTCATCTTTCTGAGAAAAATTCAGTTTCCACCTTCATCAAGGCATTCATTCAGATCATCCTGATGCCCTTCATACTGTTGATCATTTTTTTCATCGTCAGCATCCCCATTTTGTTTTTATTCACTTTGCTCACAATGATCAGCCAGGGAATCAATCAATTCCTAATGTATTCGATTGTAATTCTCCTTTTATGGATTTTGATGCCCCTGATTTTTACACCGCATGCCATTTTCCTTTTCAAGCAAAACCTGATTTCTGCGATTATGACAAGCATCAGCGTTGTCAAAACTTCTATGGGAAAGACGGCATGGTTCATTTTATTATCCCTCCTTTTAATCCAAGGCCTGAATATCCTGTGGACATCACCGGACGTAGACAACTGGTTCCTCCTAATCGGCATCCTGGGACACGCTTTCATTGTCTCCGCTGTGATCGCTGCATCATTTCATTATTTCATTGATGCAACACAATTTGCCCAGTCGATCATCTTGGATCAAAAATCTAAACAACAAAATTTATCATCATAAGAATATAACGGAGTAATTAGATTGGCTAAACAACCTGGTTCCTATAATGCAAATGATATTCAAGTTCTTGAAGGACTGGAAGCGGTTCGCCGCCGACCCGGCATGTATGTTGGCGGAACGGACTTCAAAGCACTTCACCACCTGATTTACGAGGTGGTCGACAATTCCATCGATGAAGCCCTGGCAGGTGAATGTGACCGGATCAATATCACCATCTATGAAGACCAAAGTGTGTCGGTTGAAGATAACGGCCGCGGCATCCCTGTAGACATTCATCCAGAGAAGAAAATTTCTGCACTTGAGGTCGTCATGACCACACTCCACGCGGGCGGCAAGTTCGGTGGAGGATCCTATAAAGTGTCAGGCGGCTTGCACGGTGTGGGTTCATCAGCAGTGAATGCCCTTTCCGAATGGTGTGAGGTGGAAGTTCATCGTAATGGAAAGATCTATTTCCAACGCTACGAAAAAGGTATTCCCAAGGCATCCGTCAAAGTGGTCGGAAAATCCACAAATAAACAAACGGGGACGATCACGACCTTCCGGTTTGATCCGACCATCTTTACGGGAGATGTCGCCTATAAATTTGAAACCCTTGAACAACGCTTTAGAGAAATGGCTTTTGTGACACGCGGTGTAACCATCAGCCTGAAAGACCTCAGGGATAATAAAGAGGCCACATTTTATTTTGAGGGTGGAATCTCATCCTTCGTAAAATACCTCAATCGAAACCGCGATCCTTTGCATGATGTCATTTTCATCGAAAAGGATATCGACAAGGTCGGGATTGAAGTGGCTGTCCAATATACAGATTCTTACTCCGAATCTGTGTATGCCTTCGCCAACACCATCAACACCATTGATGGCGGCACACATTTGACAGGTTTACGAATGGCACTCACCCGCTCAATCAATGACTATGCCCGCAAGAACAACCTTCTGAAGGAATCGGATCCCAATTTCTCAGGAGATGATACGCGGGAAGGTCTGACTGCGATTGTCAGCATCAAACATCCAGATCCCCAATTTGAAAGCCAAACCAAAGTCAAATTGATGAATGCTGAAGTCCAAACCTACGTTCAGCAGGTCGTAAATGATGGGGTTGGTGTCTTTCTGGAGCAAAATGCCTCCACAGCAAAGAAAATCATCCAAAAATGTCTAACCTCTGCCCGTGCTCGGGATGCTGCCCGGAAAGCACGTGATCTTGTCATTCGAAAATCCGCCCTGGAAAGCATGACCTTACCCGGAAAACTGGCCGATTGTTCCGAGCGTGATCCCCAACGTGCTGAGCTCTATATTGTTGAGGGTGATTCGGCAGGCGGATCAGCCAAACAAGGCCGTGACCGGCACTTCCAGGCGATTCTGCCTTTACGTGGAAAAATTCTTAATACTGAGCGAGCCCGTTTGGATAAGATCCTCAATAATAATGAGGTCAAAGCATTGATTTCCGCTTTAGGCACTGGCATCGGCGACAACTTCAGCCTGGATGGGTTGCGATACGGACGGGTTGTGATCATGACAGATGCCGACGTCGATGGCGCGCATATCCGTACGCTGCTGCTGACTTTCTTTTTCCGTTACATGCAATCCCTAATCGAATCGGGACATTTATTCATTGCACAACCACCCCTTTACCTGATCAGTTATGGTAAGGAAAAAGAATATATCTATTCTGAAGAGGAAATTGAGGCGTTGATCAAGAAGATTACATCTTCTGGTGGAAAATATTCCTTGCAGCGTTACAAAGGTTTAGGGGAAATGAACCCTGAGCAGCTGTGGGATACCACCATGAATCCCGAAAACCGGACATTGCTGCAGGTCAATATTGAAGATGCTGCTGAGGCAGATCGCACCTTCGATATGCTGATGGGCTCCAAGGTTCCGCCACGCCGCAGATTCATCCAAACCCATGCAAAAGAAGTAAGAAACTTGGATGTCTAACGCTTTCCTGAAGAAAAGAGGCTGTATAATCAAAAAATACAGCCTCATTTTTATTTTAACCACAGAATATTAAAAATAGGACTTCAATAATAAAACCTAAATGAGCCTTCAGGTGTGATACAATCATCACCTCTTGAAAGTCAGCCATTCAGCCTAATGGAATTGATGAATACCTTTTTCGCAATCCTCCGAACATCTTTCAGGCGCCAACTTGCCTACAGGGCAGCTAATCTATCTGGTTTGGCAACAAATCTGATGTTTGGTATTTTCCGAGCCTGGGTTCTGATCGCGCTTTATCAAGACCGGACATCGGTGAACAGCCTGACGATCCAGGGAGCCATCACCTATGCAGGATTAGCCCAATCTGTTATCGGTTTTTTGAGTTTCTTTCATTGGTATGAGCTCATGAATACCGTCTATGATGGTCAGGTCGGTTCAGACCTGATCAAACCTCTCAGCTTTTTCTCGTACTGGTTGGGAATTGATGGGGGACGTGCTTTAGGATCTTTATTGATCCGCAGCATCCCGCTTTTTGTGGTTTATTCCTTGTTCAATAACGTGATCCTACCGCAAACCCCCTTACAGTGGATCGCGTTTATTTCTGCACTCTTGTTTTCCTGGTTAATCAGCTTCGGATGGCGTTTCCTGGTCAACCTCGCCGCTTTTTGGACGCCTAATGCAATCGGTGTCGGCCGCTTTGCTTTTGGATTGAGCTGGATTTTTTCGGGATTCTTTATGCCCCTGGTATTGTTGCCCGATTGGTTGGCTAATTTTTCAAGATTAACACCCTTTGGTGCCAGCGTGTATATCCCCATCCAGATCTTCATTGGTAATATTCAGGGGGGCGACCTCGTTAAAGGCTTGCTCATTCAAGTTATCTGGATTTTGATCCTTTTTACACTCGATCACTTCATGATGAAACTCGGCATCAAAAGATTGGTCATCCAGGGTGGTTAAGATGCGACGATCCCTTAAATTATTGCTCCGATTACTCCGGATCCAGGTCCGATCTCAACTTCAATATCCCGCATCATTTATCCTGGAAGTGTTGAGCTCAGCGTTGACTTTAGGCTTTTTCTTTCTCACATTTGCGCTCACATTCACCCGTTTCAATCAAATTGGCCGGTGGACCCTGGGTGAAGTGGCTTTTGTCTGGGGCATCACAGAGTTCAGTTTTGGGATTATGGACATGCTTTTCAACGGCTTTGACTATGATGCTTTTGGACCTATGGTCCGAAGAGGGCACTTTGACCAGCTCTTGCTCCGACCGGTCAATATCACTTTGCAGGTATTGGGATCACGCCTTGTCCTCCGCCGGCTTGGAAAGATCCTGGAAGGTGTGGTGATCTTCGGATTTGGGTTAAGTCAAATTGAAATAACCTGGACACTGGCTAAAGTGCTGTATCTCCCCATTTTATCTCTCAGCCAGGTGATCTTCTTTGGAAGCCTGTTTATCATTGGCGCCACCACAACCTATTGGACGATGGAACGCCTGGAAATTCTCAACATTTTCACCTACGGCAGCAGTGAGATCATGTCCTATCCCATGCACATTTTCCCCAGGGCACTCCGGATGGTCTTCACTTTTGTGGTGCCGGCCATTTTTCTAAGTTATTATCCCGCTGTGTTCATTCTTAGCAAACCAGATCCATTAAATGCGCCAAAATTTGTCTATTTCTCTGCACCTCTCATCGCTTGTGCATTTCTTTTTCTTGCATTACGCTTCTGGCGGTTTGGGGTCAGAAATTACAAGAGTACAGGAAGTTGACTGATGGGACCGATCATTCAAGCCAGAAAACTCAAGAATGACTACAAGATCTATAAAGATCATAAGGGATATATTGGCGCATTACAAAACTTGTTTGACCGCCAATTTTCCTTGATCCATGCCGTGGACCAGATCGATTTTGAAATTCAATCCGGAGAATTGATGGGGTACATTGGACCAAACGGTGCCGGAAAATCAACCACGATCAAAATGCTGACCGGGTTGCTCGTACCAACATCAGGGGAAATCCTCATCGATGGATATATTCCCTGGAAAGAACGGAAAAAATATGTTCGAAACATCGGTGCTGTCTTTGGCCAAAGGACAACGCTGTGGTGGGATCTTCCAATGGGTGACTCGCTGGCATTGCTCAAACATATCTATGAAATTCCTGACCAGGTTTTTAGAGAAAACCTGGGAATATTTAAGGAAATTCTTGACCTCGACACCTTTATGAAAACGCCAGTTCGATCCTTATCTCTGGGACAACGTGTGCGGGCAGATTTTTGTGCTGCACTGCTGCACAATCCCAAACTCCTATTCCTGGATGAGCCTACAATCGGGTTGGATGTGGTCGCCAAGCAAAGGATCAGAGAATTTATTCAATTCATCAACCGTGAGAGAAAAACAACCATCCTTCTTACCACCCATGACATATCTGACATATCTAAACTATGCGAAAGAGTTATCGTCATTGATCGTGGAAAAATCCTTTATGACGGGGTTTTAAAAGATTTACTCGATACATTTGGTGGACGCAGAATTCTCAGTGTTGAATTTGCAGAGCAGTATCCCACACCCAACCTTTCAAATGCAGAGATAATAAATAAAAATGGGAACAAAGTGACATACAGCTTTATGCGCCAATCGGTTACTGCATCGAAACTCATTCATGACCTTTCTGAAAAATACCGGATCATCGATTTGGAAGTTCATGATCAGCCTATTGAGGATACCATCAGGGAAATTTACGAAAAACAGCTGTTGTATAATAACAATGATGGCAAGAAAAATCCTTCATCTTGATCTGGACGCCTTCTTCTGCGCGGTAGAAGAATTACGCGATCCTTCCCTCAAGGGTAAACCCTTTGCGGTTGGCGGTCAGGCCAACCAGCGCGGCGTGGTTTCTTCTAGCTCCTATGCTGCTCGTATGTTTGGTGTGCGTTCAGCAATGCCGATGGCGCGAGCCCTTCAATTGTGCCCGGATCTGATCGTTGTCCACCACGGTTTCAGTAATTACAGCGAAATGTCGAAAAAAGTCATGAGCTTGATCGAGATCACACCATTTATTGAGAAGATCTCCATCGATGAAGCCTTTATGGAAGTCACTGGATTACCTGAATCCTTGCTGGAAATTGCCAAAACCCTCCAGCACAGAGTCAACAACGAGTTATCCCTGCCCATCTCGATTGGTGGTGGGACCAGCAAACTGGTGGCAAAGATCGCCAATGACTGGGGAAAATCTCAACAAAAGCGACCTTTTCCCCCAAACATTATCACAATCATCCCACCCGGTGACGAAGTCAGCTTTTTAGCTCCCCTCCCCGTTCAAAGTCTGATCGGGATTGGACCAAAATCAGCCAAAAAATTTGAACAAGTGGGCATCATAACCATTGGTGACCTGGCAAAGTCTCCGCCAGAAGTCCTGGAGGCGCTCTTTGGACGGTATGGACCAGAGCTACGAGAACGTGCTCTGGGAATCGACAACAGTCCCATATCAATGGAACACGAGGCAAAATCTGTCAGTAATGAGGTCACCTTCGCCAGAGATTTGTCTGATGAAAAGGAATTGATTAAAGTGATCCGGAGTCTTTCAGAACAGGTCGGACGGAGATTGCGAAAAGATGCGATGGCAGGCACAACCATCCAGGTAAAATTACGCTGGTCTGATTTCACAACCATCACGCGCCAAACCACGCTGCCTTCATCTACAAATCTTGACCAGGAAATCTTCAATGCCGCAGAAAAGCTTTTCAAAGCTAACTGGCTGAAAGGAAAGCCTGTCCGTCTGATCGGCGTAGGCGTCAGCAATCTCGGCACACCCGTTCATCAGCTGGGCTTGTGGGATGATGACTATCAAAAAGAATCCAATTTGATCAATGCCCTGGATGAACTCAGGGCTCGATATGGGGGTCAAATCATCAAACGTGGTGGGCAGCTTTCAAAATCAGACAGGAAAAAACCCCCTGATAAGCAATAGGTGATATTTTCAGAATTGACGAAAATCCTTTTGCGTAAAAGAAGCTTATTATCAAATTTAAAAACAGCTATCTTGGTCATCACAATGTTTAAAACATCATCGTACCAAGAACCTTTATTAGGACATTTGCTGAGCTTGTGTCATTTCCCCATAAACCTGTACTATTTGCTGAGTGATATTTTCCCACTGGAAGCCTTTAGCATAGGCAGATGCCTGTTTTCCAAGCCTATCCCGCATGACTCGCTCTACAAATATTAGGCGCAGCTTCTCTGCCAATACCTCTGCATCCTGTGCGGGGACGAAAAATCCCGTTTCGCCATCTTTTATCAGATGAGCCAACCCGCCCACCTTTGAAGCGATCACAGGCGTACCGCACGCCATTGCTTCCAGGGCTACCATCCCAAAACTTTCATAGAAAGAGGGCATCACGACTACTTCGGCTGCGGAATAATAATACGGCAGGGTGTCCTGCCCCCGTTTGCCAAGGAACAGGACCATCTCATCAAGCCCCAAATCCCGACAAAGCCCCTGTAAGCGTGCCATCTCATTCGAGGTTTCAGCCAGTTCCTCGCCAGGATCACCGCCAATAATTACCAGGTAGTGAGGACAGGTGAAGGCAACACACCGCTTCTTGACAATCGCCATCGCTTCAAGCAGTGTATCCACGCCTTTCAGCGGTTCAATTCTTCCCACAAAAAGCGCCATCCGTTCATTTGGAGAAATGCCGATCGCTTCTTTAGCTTCATCCTTCGGGATTGGATAAAAATGGTAAACGTCCACCCCCGGTGGAATGATGGTCACCTTTTGAGGGCTAAGGTCATATAATTCTGCAAGCTGATCCCGTTCAGCTTCGGTAGCTGCGATAATCCTGTCAGCCGTATCCATCACCTCACGTTCACCCTCAACACGATAGGCACCTTCCCGTTCCTCCATCGTTCGACCCACACTTTGCTTCATCAATCCCAGCGTATGAAACATCTGGAGCATGGGAACCCCCCAGGTGTCTTTCAAAGTTTTCCCTGCAATACCAGATAACCAGTAATGCGTATGCACAAGGTCATACTGGATTCCCTTCCGCTGTGCAAAATCAAGGATGCCTTGAGCAAATTCATCCGTATAATCGATCAATTGGGATTTTTGCAGGCTGTATTCAGGTCCAGCCGGGATATGAACAACGCGATTGAAGTAACCAAGATCGTGTGAGACCTGTGGAATATGTTCATTTTCCGATCGGGTAAAAACATCCACATGCACACCCACCCTGCCAAGGAATCGAGTGAGCTCTCGAACGTAAACATTCATTCCGCCCGTATTTTTCCCACCCAACACAGCTAACGGACAGGTATGATATGAGAGCATTGCAATATTCATATAAGATTCTCCAAGATAAATCTTGTAATTTATCAGCCCTTACTGGTATAATCGTTGGCACGCCAACGTAGCTCAGTGGTAGAGCAGACGCTTCGTAAGCGCCCGGTCGAGGGTTCGACTCCCTCCGTTGGCTTCACAGCCATCCGCAGCAAACAGCCTAATGGCTGTTTCCTTTTATTAAATGGAGGGTTTTGAGTTTCGTTGTTATAATAATAACCGAGAACAGACCAAAGAGCGACCCAAAATGGGATCTTACGGAGGATGTTATATGGCAAAAATCAGCGTCATTGGCACAGGTTATGTCGGATTGGTAACCGGAACCTGTTTTGCCGACATGGGACATCAGGTCATTTGTCTTGACATTGATGCACACCGAATTAAACAGCTTAATCAAGGCATCATGCCCATCTATGAACCCGGCTTGAAACAACTGGTGGATCAAAATGTCAGCGCAGGTCGCCTGGCATTCACCACAAATTACCCAACTGCCCTAAAAGATGCAGAATTTGCCTTCATTGCTGTGGGTACACCTTCCAATAATGAAGGTGAAGCTGATATGCAATACGTCAAGATGGTCGCAGATTCAATTGCCCACAATCTTAACCATCCCATCATCATTGTGAACAAATCCACTGTTCCCGTTGGCACCGGTGACTGGGTGGCAGAGATCATCCTTGAGCACAACGGCAAAGACACACCAAAATTTTGTGTCGTATCCAACCCGGAATTTTTACGGGAAGGCTCAGCTATCAACGACTTTATGATGCCGGACCGGGTTGTTCTTGGTTCAACCAACCAGGATGCAGCAAAAAAGGTGGCTGAACTCTACGAAGCCTTACGGGCACCCATTATGATCACGGACCTGCGCACAGCAGAAATGATCAAGTATGCCTCCAACGCCTTCCTTGCTGCGCGGATATCATTCATCAATGAAATGGCAAATATCTGCGAATCACTCGGTGCGGATGTGCGTGAAGTTGCCCGGGGGATGGGCATGGATAAACGGATCGGTCCGGCTTTTCTCGATGCTGGATTGGGCTGGGGCGGCAGCTGCTTCCCGAAAGACGTTAAAGCCCTGGCGCATATGGCAGCCACTCGCGGTGCCCACCCTCAGCTGCTCCAGGCGGTGATGGACATCAACCAGAATCAACGCCAACGTGCTGTGGTCAAACTTGAGCAAAGCTTGGTAGGATTGGATGGCCGTAGAATTGGCGTTTTAGGCCTCAGTTTCAAACCCAACACCGATGACACCCGCGATGCACCCGCTTTAGACATCATCCGATTACTCATAGAAAAAGGCGCTGTTGTGCAAGCTTTCGATCCACAGGCGATGCAAGCCAGCAAAGCGATCATCCCCGGGCTCATCCTGCGCGATAATCCTTATGATGTTGCCGAAGATGCTGACGCACTCCTGCTAGCTACCGAATGGAATGAGTTCAAATCACTGGATTTCAAGAAAATCAGGACATTAATGCGCGGAAATGTCATCCTGGACGGACGCAACATCTGGGATGGGCAGGACCTTTACAAGTTAGGATTTAAATATATGGGGATCGGTGTTCCTTCGCCAGAAGAATAACCATTGTTTAAAAAAATAATGACCCCTGGCCTGTAACAACCGGGGGTCTTCTTTTTAATAGCCTTCGTTCTATTCTTCTGCATCCGTCTCTTGATGAGGCTCCTCTGCTGATGTTGGCAATTCCTTCTTGAGGAGATGTCGAAAATCAATCACACCCAAAAGGTCTAGAATAAGTAAATTCAAGCCCAGTAAACCCAGCGAAATCAATACCAACCAGCCATAAGCAACCCCGGCATTAGCCAGCCCTGCAATCAGTCCGTTGAGGATTATTTCCAAACCCAATGCGGCTGCCAGCCAATAAGGCTGATTTCTTTGAAATGATCGTAAGATCATAATAGTTACTGTGATGTGCATCACCATGGCAGCAATCCTTTCGAGTGCGCCAATCAGGGGAATGGTAAATGGGACCTGCCATAAAGCTTCGATTTGGGATATAACCGCCGGGTCAAGCGTTGAGGTTTGAGGATCAATTTGCCTGTTTGCCATCATCGTGATGAAAGTATTCAACATCGGCAATCCAACCAGCATCAGGCTTTCCACTCCGCCATAACCGATCCCAATTCCAAGGGCAGATTTATGATTAACCAGGTCAAATTTTAGGAATTTCATCCCTGCCCATCGAACAATCACCCCAAAAAGAGCGCCTAAAAAGATGCTCAAGATAATTTGAACGGTCAGTAAGGATCCCTCAGCAATCATTATCGTTTGATTTTGAACAAGCAGGCTAAACCCGGAAAAAACCAGGGTCACCAGGAGTTGGACAATAAAATACGCCATCGCGCCATAGGTGATCACATGCCATGAAACCCCCACTTTTTTATTTGCCCAAACGCCTGCAAGAACGGGTAAACCAATAGTGATCAGCAACGCGATGATTATTGCGCTAGCGAGTAATGTCATTGGCTTCGACCTTTTCTCTCTGAGAGGATCATTCTTGCATCCAGAACGATCGCTCCCTCTCCTTCAGGAAACACCAGCAAGGGATTGATCTCGACTTCCTCAATGGATGGATGGTCAACAGCTAATTGACTCAAGCGTCCAAGAACCTCAATAACAGCACCAACATCATACTTCGAACTGCCGCGAAAACCCTGTAAAAGCTTTCCAGCCCGTGTTTCATTGATCATCCCCCTGGCAAAATCAGCTGTCAGCGGCGCCACACCGAACCCAACATCCTTAAACAGTTCAACAGTAACGCCGCCCAACCCAAACATCATCAGGGGACCAAAGGTTGGATCGCGGCGCATACCGACAATCACTTCCATCCCACCGGGTGCCATTTTTTCAACCAGGTAGCCTTTGATTTCTGCAGTTGGGTCAGCCCTCCGGATCCTTTCACCCATCGCTTGCACTTCTTTTTCAACCTCTTCTTTTGAACCAAGGTTTAATGCAATCCCACCGAGATCGGATTTGTGCAGAATTTGGGGTGAGACGATCTTAATCGCCACAGGGAAGCCAATCCTCCCGGCAATCTCTGCAGCCTTTTCTGCATCACCAGCCAATTTACCAGGAATAAGATCCATCCCATAGGCCTGTAAAATGGGACGCGTTTCGGCTTCGCCAAGCACTTTACCGTTCACATTCGATAAGTCATTAAGGACACGATCTGCATCCACATCAGAGAAGAAAAATTCGGGCATACTTTCCTTCGCCAGCCAATCCCTGTATTGCGCCATTGCTCCCAAAACCTTACCGGGAACATCTGGAAAGATGCTCATGGGAACGTCGTTCTTGTGAAGGACTTCCCGGGCTTCTTGCAAAGATCGATCACCCACCATGCATGTAAGCACTGTCTTTTCGGTCTGCTGAGCCTGCTCAACGATCGCCCGGGCAACATCCCCTGGATTGACCAGTGTTTGCGGTACCAGGATGGGCAGCAGGACATCAATGCCTGGTTCATCCAGCAGCACCCCCATCGAGTGCGCAAAATCTGCAGGCTCTGCCCCGCCCAACATATCGATCGGGTTGGCTACCTGGGCACTCGGATTCAGTTTTTCCGCCAGTTGGGCTTGCTTTCCTTTCGAGATTGCTGCCAAAACGAAACCATTTTCAGACAGGGCATCCGATGACAAAGCAGCCGGACCTCCTGCATTGGTGAACAAGACTGCACTGTTACCCCTGGGTAAAGGCTGACAGTTCAACGCCCAGGCAACATCAAAAAGCGAGGAAAGATCCGGCACTTCGATCACGCCGGACTGCCGAAAAGCGGCCTGGTAGGCTGAATAAGCACCCGCCAGGGATCCCGTATGGGAAGATACCGCTCTGGCACCTTCTTCCGATTTTCCCGCTTTTAACAACACAATTGGCTTGTGGCGGGAGACTTCACCGGCAATCCGCATGAATTTCTTACCATCCTGAATGCCCTCCACATAACAAGCAATCACCTTCACCTTGCGATGATCTCCAAAAAAGGCGATCATATCGCTTTCATCGACATCCAGCTCATTACCCAGGCTGGCGAAGTGGGAAAAACCAATATGTTTTTCAGCAAAGTAATCCACCACGCCACCACACACAGCCCCAGATTGAGAAATAAAACCAATGCCGCCCTGATCAGGAACACCTTCGATGAAAGTGGTGTTCAACCCGGTAAAAAGGTCCATGGTGCCCACGCAATTCGGACCGATCACGCGCATCCTGTACGCTTTGGCGATTTCCCGACAGGTTTCTTCAAGCTCCTCCCCGCCGGCACCAATTTCACGGAAACCACCGGAAATGATCACCACAGCCTTGATCCCACGATCACCGCAGGCGCGTAAAACGGTCGGTGTCATCGGCGCTGGCAGAACGATCACCGCCAGATCCACCGGGTCAGGTACATCGCTGATATCGGAATAACATTTCAGCCCTAAGATCTGGTCAGCCTTGGGGTTGATAGGGTAGATTTTGCCCTGGTATCCAAATAGGGTCATATTTTTGACAATCCCATAGCTGAGTTTGCCAGGATTTGTCGAAGCACCGATAATTGCGACACCTTCAGGGGAGAAAAAAGGAGTCAGGTCACTCGTCATTAGGCTAAGCCCTTCCTCTAAAAACGAATAATGATTAAGGAGCAATTATACCCGAGATAAAATTCAACAAGCGCTACTATCGAATATAATAACCCTATGCCAATGTCTTCTGAACAGCAATCCTTACTTGAAAAGCCAATATCCACAAAAATCTTCCTCCACGGCATGGCGGGTACAGGTAAGTCGACAGCTGCAACACACTGGTTGAGAAAGCTGCTGGAATCGGGTATTCCAGCCCACGAGATCCTGATCTTCGTTCCCCAACGTGCCCTGGCAAAGCCCTATCATGACTCCTTGCGGGAGTCGGAAATAGCTGCCCAGGGAATGATCACAACAATCACGCTTGGTGGGCTGGCTCGGCGAATGGTTGACCTGTTTTGGCCACTGGTCAGCCACGAGGCTGGTTTCAGCCAACCCAACCTGCCCCCTCAATTCCTGACGCTTGAAACAGCCCAATATTACATGGCGCATATCGTGCGTCCCTTGATAGATGAACAGCGTTTCTTCGAAAGCCTAACGATCAACCGCAACCGGATCTATTCACAAATCCTTGATAACCTCAATAAATCTGCTGTTTTTGGGTTTCCTCATGAGGATATTGGCAGCCGACTGAAATCTGCCTGGATCGGGGAGATCGAACAACATCATATTTACGACGATGTTCAGGCATGCGTCAACCAGTTTCGTGATTTTTGTTTGCAAAACAACCTGCTTGATTTTTCTTTACAGGTTGAAATCTTCGTCAAACACCTCTGGCATTCGCCGTTGTGCCGTCAGTACCTGAACCGCAATTACCGTCATCTGATTGTTGATAATCTTGAAGAAGACACGCCCATTACCCATGATATCCTCCGCGATTGGATCTCGGATTTTGATTCAGCTTTGTTGATCTTTGATGAAAACGCCGGATATCGCTTTTTCCTGGGTGCTGACCCCCAAAGCGGTTCCTCACTCCAAAAAGTGTGCGATGCCACATTGCACTTCACTGAAAACCAGGTTAATCCGGATGGAATCATCCAGTTAAAATCCGGCATCCGTAACGCGATCGCCCAATTACAGGGTGAATTGCAGCCCAATCATAATCCAACAACAGACGAAATCCATACCATCCTGGTCACGCCAGATCGCAAGGTAAAGTTTTTTCCGGAGATGGTCAATTGGGTCACAGAAAAAATCCAAACCCTCATTGAGGAAGGGACGCCGCCCGGTGAGATCGTTGTCCTGGCGCCGTTCATGCCCGATGTTCTCAGGTTTGCCCTCAGCAACCAGCTGAACAAACTCAACATCCCCAACCAATCGCATCGTCCTTCACGCCCCTTAAGAGATGAACCCGCCACACAGACTATGCTGACATTGGCATCGATTGCATTCCCTTCCTGGAATCTTCTCCCGAAACGGATTGACCTCGCACTTGCCCTCACACAAGCCATTAAGGGGCTTGACTTTGTCCGTGCCCAGCTGTTGACGGCTAAAATATATCAACCAAAAGCTCAGGATTTCCCACTGGCACGCTTTGAATCAGCCCCCGATACCGTTCGAGACCGGGTAACTTATGTGGTCGGGCAGCAATACGATCGCCTCCGTGAATGGTTGACGGGGATTGTTCCGGCAGAAACATCCCATCTCGACTTTTTTATGAGTCGGCTATTTGGCGAAGTACTCAGCCAGCCAGGGTTTGGTTTTCATGATGACCTGGATAGCGGCAATACTGTAGCAAGCCTGATCGAGTCCATTCAGAAGTTTCGCTGGGCAGTTGGCACTAATTTGGGCTCAGAGGCTGGTGATATTGGCAAGGAATATGTTCAGATGGTGCAGGAAGGCGTGATCGCAGCCCAATACCTGCATACCTGGGAAGATCCATCTGAAGATGCTGTCTTTATCTCCCCAGCCTATACCTTCCTGATCAGCAACCGCCCAGTGGATATCCAATTTTGGCTGGATATTGGCAGTCCAAGCTGGTATCAACGGCTGGATCAACCGCTTACCCAACCTTATGTTCTCAGCCGCCAATGGCAAGACGGTGAACTTTGGGACGCAGAAGATGAGCTCAGGGCTGCATATGAGAACCTGAACAGGATTTCAATTGGACTTTTAGGCCGCTGCCGGAAAAAGGTCTATTTGGGTATGAGCGAGCTGGATGTGCGGGGATTTGAAAATCGAGGTCTCTTGATCCGCATCTTGCAACATGTTCTGCAAAAGGCACAAAGGGGGATGGCGTGAGTGACCAGGTTATCAAACTCCGTCCAAGTCAGGAGGAAATCCTGCGCTATCGGTCCGGCAAGATGGGCATTAGTGCCGTGCCGGGCAGTGGAAAAACCTGGACGCTTTCCTATCTGGCAGCCGATCTGATCCAATCAGGTACGGTTGCCCCCGACCAGGAAATTTTGATCGTAACCCTTGTCAACGCTGCTGTTGATAATTTTTCTGCCCGCATCTCTGCTCAGCTTCAAGCAAAGAGCCTTTTCCCCGGGTTTGGTTATCGCGTACGCACCCTGCACGGTCTGGCAAATGACATCGTCCGGGAACGCCCTGACCTGGCAGGCCTTAGCAACGATTACCAGATCCTTGATGATGCAGAATCCGCCCGGATCAAAGAACAAATTGCCCGGGATTGGCTTCACACCCACAGCGATTTTTTTGAGTCATATCTAGAATATGAAGATCATCAAAGGCAAAAAATCTACGAAAATAAATTCTACCTGCCGAGGATGGTGGAATTGATGGCAAATGCCTTTATCCGGCTGGCAAAGGACCATCAATACACACCCGAAATCTGCCGAAGAATGCTCGAAGAATCACCCGTTCAACTCCCGTTGGTTGAGATGGGCACTGCCATCTACAGCGATTACCAGGAAGCTCTGAATTATCGCGGTAGTGTTGATTTTGACGACCTGATCAGATTGGCATTGAGATGTCTGCGTTCGGACCCATCCCTGGTAACGCTCTTACGCCAGCGCTGGCCATATATCCTCGAAGATGAAGCTCAAGATTCTAGTATGCTGCAGCAGGAGATCCTTTCCCTTTTGGCTGGTGAAAATGGCAACTGGGTTCGGGTTGGCGACCCCAACCAGGCGATCTATGAGACCTTTACCACCGCCAGCCCACAATACCTCCTGGATTTCCTCAGACGACCTGATGTTGAGCAGCGTTCCTTACCGGAAAGCGGACGTTCAACACTGAGCATTATCGCCCTTGCCAACAGGATGATCGAATGGGTTCGACAGGAACACCCCAACCTGCAAGTGAGGGATGCATTAAATCCGCCCCTGATCCAGCCTACCCCACCCGACGATCCCCAACCCAATCCGCCCGACTGCCCGAACTGCATCCATTTTGTGGAGCAAGCTTTTACTTCTGAAGAAGAGCTCCACTTCGTTGTGAATGCCGTTGCGGAATTTTTGAGCGAAAATCCTGACCGAACAGTAGCTATCCTGGCACCGAGCAATGACCGCGGGTTCAAGTTTGTCGATGTGCTCAGAACCAGGGAAATTCCCTGTGTCGACAGCTTGCTGCGATCAACCAGCGCGACCCGGCTGTCAACCGGAGCCCTTGCCAATATCCTGTATTACCTCGGAGATCCTGCCAATCGGCAGAAGCTTTCTGCTGCTTACAGGGTCTGGCGCAGAGCGGAACGGGAAGATGAGGAAAAATGGCCGTTTCACAAGAAGGTTTCCGGCATCATCAACAGCTGTGAGTATGTCGAAGATTATGTCTGGCAGACATTGAAGAAAGACTGGCTGGACAACCTGCCAGAAGTCCAGGATGATCCCGAGATTTACCAGGAACTCGCAAGTTTCCGAGAGGTCGTCCGCCGCTGGCATGGCGCTGTGTCCTTGCCCATCGACCAGCTCCTCCTGAGCATCGCCCAGGATCTCTTCCTTGATCCCGTTGAATTGGCACTTGCGCACAAGCTCTCTTCACTTCTTCGGCAAATTTCTGATGCCCATCCCGATTGGCGTCTGCCTGAATTCACCGAGGAATTATCCAATATCGCCCGCAACCAGCGAAAATACCTGGGATTCTCACAGGAAGATGATGCTTTCGACCCCGATCGGTACCCCGGGCAGGTGGTCGTCACGACCATGCACAAAGCCAAAGGGTTAGAATGGGATTGTGTCTTTCTGACCTCACTTAACAACTATGATTTCCCTTCCGGGGATGATTATGACCAGTTTCAATCAGAAAAATGGTTCGTCAAAGACAACCTCAACCTGGAAGCAGAAATCATTGCGCAGTTCAATGCCCTTCTCGAGAAACATCCCTACGAGACGTACAGGATCGGCAAGGCTTCCCTGAAGGCTCGACAGGAATTCATTCGAGAGCGTTTACGCCTGTTTTTCGTCGGCATGACGCGTGCAAAATGCTGGTTGACCGCGACCTGGAACTCGGGGCGAGGTTTTACCAAAAACGTGGCCGCACTGCCCTTTTTGGAGATGATCAATTACCTTGAAAGAAGATCATGACGATCACAAATGATTTTGATTTCACTCAGAGTAATTTGCAAGATTATGTAGATTGTGCGTACCGTTTTTATCTGCGTTATATCCTGCATATTAAATGGCCAGCTTTGCTGGTCGATGATGCAATTGAGTTCGAGGCGCGCGCTCAAACAGGGGCAAGATTCCACCGTCTGATCCAGCAATACCTCTCGGGTATTCCTGAAGACCGGATTGCGGATATGGCATCAGCAGATCCGGACCCTGAGGTCGCACGCTGGTGGGAAGGTTTTTTGATCAGTGTCCCCCACCTACTGACGGGTGAACATTTTGTGGAGACGACGCTTGCCGCAACGCTGAATGGCTATCGACTGATCGCAAAATATGACCTTGTGATGGTCCGGAAAGATGGGACCCTCACCATCTTCGATTGGAAAACAGCCCGGAACCGACCCAAGAAAGACCTGCTCTTGAGAAAAATCCAGTCCCGGCTGTATCCCATGATCCTAGCTCAATCAGGAGAAGAACTGAATAAGGGTCAATCGGTCACGCCTGAAAAGATCAGCATGCATTACTGGTTCACCTCACAGCCAGACGCTCTGATTTCAATAACTTATGATCAGAACACCTTTACCAGAGATCAGGATTTCTTTACCAGTCTCATTGAAGAAATCCAGGCAAAAGAACCCGACGACTTTTTGCGCACAAATGACCTCAAAAAATGCCGGTTCTGCGTTTATCGATCTCACTGCAACCGCGGTGTGCAAGCCGGCGATCTGGCATCTTTTGAAGAGGACAAGATCACACCTGAAGATTTCGACCTGGATATTGAATTCGAGAATATCTCAGAGATCACATTCTGATGGCAATTGAAAAAAGATGGAATCAACTTGGAAGAATTGACCTGCCCAAAGATTTTGCAGAGGGGATCGGTGGGCACCCGCTGGTAGCGGAAACACTCTACCGACGCGGCTATCGCTCCATGGCAGAAGCAAAAGCCTTCCTGGACCCTGACGCGTACCAGCCTACCAGCGCTGAAGAACTGCCCGATTTCGATCATGCCTGTCAGCTGCTAATAGAAGCCATCCAGAATAAAAAGGAAATCCTGATTTGGGGCGATTTCGATGTGGACGGGCAAACGGCAACAACCACGCTCTTTGAAGCGTTGGGAGAATTGGGTGCAAAAGTCATTTACCATGTCCCTGTAAGGGGGCGGGAGTCCCACGGGATCAGTCGATCAGTTTTAAATGAATACCTTCAAAATGGATTTGGTCTTTTCCTCACCTGTGATACAGGGATCACAGAATATGAAAATATCGCCCACTTGCGTAACGAGGGCATCCCTGTTATCGTAACCGATCATCACACTCTCGGCGAATACCTCCCACCTGCCAACGCGGTCGTCAATCCCCAGCGGCTTTCAAGCGACCACCCACTACGAACATTGCCCGGGGTGGGCGTTGCTTACAAGCTGATAGAAGGTTTGTTTGATAGGATAGGACGCTCTTTCGATGCCGGCCATTTCATGGAACTGGCTGCCCTGGGGATCGTTGCCGATGTGGCAGAGCTGCGCGGTGACACACGCTATCTCTTGCAGTTGGGCTTATCAAGTTTACGTCAAACCCGCCGAGTTGGATTACAGGTTCTGTATCAATATGCCAATCTGAACCCTCAGCATCTCACGGAAGACCATATTGGCTTTCAAATCGCACCTCGAATGAATGCGATTGGACGCCTGGCAGATGCCAATGTGATGGTTGAATTCCTGACGACAGAAGATCAGGGACGCGCCCGCGTCCTTGCAACCCAGATTGAGGCGGTCAATACCAGACGGCGATTTGCCACCCGACAGGTCGACAAGGCAGCAGAATCGCAGTTGCAAAATTCACTGGATGATCGCCATGCACCAGCAATCATCTTGCATCATCCCGATTGGCCGGGGGGCGTGGTGGGGATTGTCGCCAGCCGGCTTGTAGAGCGTTATCACAAACCTACCATTTTGCTCACCGGCAATGACCCTGTGCATGGATCTGCCCGTTCAGTTGAAGGCATCAACATCACCCAAACAATCGCTTCCCAATCCGACTTATTGAATTCGTTCGGTGGGCATCCTATGGCAGCCGGATTATCACTGCCCGCATCGCATTTGCTCGCCTTTAAAAAAAGCTTTTTTCACGCTATTGAGGAACAAGCACAAGAATTGGTGCCGGTGCCTGAAATCGAAATCAACACCAAACTCAGGCTGGATGAGATCGACATGGAACTGGTCACCGAATTTAACCGTCTGGCACCCTTTGGTCCTGGCAACCCAGCGTTGCATTTCCTTATAGAAGAGTTGGCTGTGATCTCAACCAAACAGGTGGGCAGCGAAGGTGAACACCGCCAGGTTACGGCTGAAGACCAGACGGGAAACCGGATAGCATTGATCTGGTGGAATGGTGGTGACGAACCCTTGCCAGAAGCCAACTTTGACCTGGTCTGCGCACTTTCTCAAAGTGACTACAAAGGTTCGCTTCAAGTCAGCGCATCCTGGGTCGACTGGCGGCTTTCAGAACAAGGGCAGGAGCTGGTTGCGCAGCGGCAACTTGAAATTATCGATATGAGACAGGCTGCGAATCCCGTGATGGCATTGAGAGAATTAATCGATACATATCCGGAGGCATTAATCTGGTCTGAGGGGGAATCACTACAGATACAAGGCGGTAAAGGCCGGCATGAGCTCGAACAGTCAAAAACGTTGATCCTCTGGAGCACACCGCCATCCCAGGAAGTTTTGCACGAGGTAATCCGAAAGGTGATGCCGTCACATATCGTGGTTTTTGCTGTCCACCCCAAACCTGACACATCCAAGGGCATCACGCAGCGGCTGGCAGGGCTGGCGAAATATCTGATCAACCATGAAGGGGGTGTGACAACCCTTGAAAGAATTGCCAGCGCCTGTGCATCTGACCCGGAAACAATCCGTGTTGGTTTACAGTACTGGCAAGCGATGGGAAAACTGCTGGTCAGATTTGAAGAAGAATCTGTCCATTTGAGTTTTGGATACAAGCCGCCCGATCCACCCTCCATCGAAATTTATGATTCTGTTCTGAAATCACTCATCGATGAAAGCAAAGCCTATCGCGAGTACTTCAGAAAAGGGACCTTAACGCAATTTCTGAACGAAAAATTCGTAAGCTGACATCACGCTGATACCTATATATATTCTTTTCCAGAGTGCGGACTTTAGGAGTCGTAGGGCGCGGTCAAATACAGACCGCGCCAAAATCAAACCATGATTGGTGGGGTTAAATTCGCACCTTACCCTACATGCAGATCAAAAACAAAAAAGAGGCTATCTCAAAAGTGAGATAGCCTCAGGGGTAGAAATCTTAGAAACCTTTATCTGTAAATGATGGGGAAATAATACTCGTAGGCTGGGTAAACGGTGAGATAAACCGTTGCGGCATCACTGTACTCAGCCCGACCAGCCTCAGGTGGAATTGAGATCAGATTATAAACAAAGCTGTCCTTACCAAAATAACCAGGATCAGGAATGTATTCAAACGATCCATCCTGGTTGAGGGTAAGTGCACCATGCATTGGCCATTCCAGTACTTCAATCGTTATCTCGTCATTAATATTGAGATCGTAATCATTGGTCAGCACACCGTCAGCCGGGACTGTCAGGGTAACATCCTGATCGGTTTCGTAATAATCATCCACAGCAACCGGACCCCTGTTAAAGGTCATGGAGATGACCACTGGATCATGATCGCTGGCACGGTAGGCATTGGGCTCCCAGAGTGCATCCTGGGCAGGTGCTTTGAATGTTGTATCATAATCAACAATGTCAGGTTCATCAGCATTGCTGTGCCAGAAATCCACATCTGTAATATAAGGGAGCAAATTAGAATTGACCAAAGCGTAATCAAGGTAACCAATTTGACCATCAAAGACATACCCATAAGCATCCTCCCCAAGGACCTCGTAGATCATATCAAAGTAATCATCACCTGTTCCAGGCACATCATCAGGACCAGCCTTAATAGCATCGATTGGATCCTCTTTATCATAGGAGTTCAGGTCACCAATGATTAAGATGTTGTCTGCGCCTGTACCGGTGGGATCACTGGCAAGCCAATCCACTTCTGCCTGCGCTGCTGCTAAGCGTGTCAGGTTACAGTTGCCTGCACCATCACCCAAATCTAGATCACCAATTGCATTACAATCAGAGCCCTTTGATTTCAGGTGGTTAACGGCAACTGTCACCTTTTCACCCAAGAGATTTTGCTCAAAAGTCTGAGCAAGGGTTGGGCGGTTGAAGTCGTCCAGAAAACGAGGGTCAATGGTGGAATCAAGGATTGCAAAGTCGCCCACTGGTGTAACATTTCCAGGTTTGTAAAGCAGAGCCACTTTGATTGCATCTGTGCCGATAGGGCCTGTTGCAATGTAATTATAGGTTCCTGCACCAAATAGATCATTTAAGCCTTGAACAAGATCTGCAGCAGCATAATCAGGAGCCGGACCGGGACGATCGTTTTCAATTTCCATCAGACCAATCACATCCGCATCGATGGCTGCCAGAGCTTCTATGATCTTGGTGCGCTGCCGATAAAGCTCCTCAGCATCATCTGCACCGCGGCATTCCATGCCGCCCGTGCCGGCTTTCTGCAAAGAAACCACATCATCCCCATTGAAATAGGTCACAGTTGAAGTGATGTCAGCCACATCTAATATCCCTTCAGCAGCAGATGCATTGGCAATAACATAGGTATCCCCATCGGCAAGCATCGTTCCCTCTGCCCAACCTTGCCTATTGCCTGGCTGTAGGGAACCGTTGGTATACAGAACCACCTCATAATCGCCCATGTCAACTGGTGCACCTGTGCCATTATAAATTTCAAGAGCTTTATTGTTGCTGGAACCTTCCAGGTATTCAGAAATGATCAGGTCATCAAAGGTGCAGGTTGTGGTATGTGTTCCAAGATCAGCAATGTAATTTTGCGCAAAAGAATCCCACTCAACGGAGGGATCAAAATCATCACCCCAATCCGTGTCACCAGAACATACATCAGCTTTACGGACCAAAGTGTGTTCCGCTGTCGTAACGGGGTCAGTCCCCCAATAGGTGCCGGGATCTTCTCCAAGCTTACCTATCATGTCTGTAAAAAGGACAGGGCCGCAAATATCTGCACCTGTATCAATCGTCGTGAAATAATTATAAACATTCAAACTGGCAACTTTGATGTCCCCTTCAATGATTTCCGGTCCTGGTGTGCGTGGATTGATTGGGACGTAATCCGCACCTTGTGTTGGTTGCAGTCTGTAGAGGTCGTAGCTGTAATCCAGAATGCCGGTGAGGTTGACAACCAGATCGCCGCCCCTGAACCGATTATAGATCGAAAATTCCAGTCCATTGGGGTGGATTGCAGGATCCGGATTCTGAACAGAAAGTGCATCATCAAGGGTAATTCGGTCCAAAAGATAGGCGTTTGCGGCATCAACCGCATCCGGTCCCGGTTCGACCAGGGCTGTCGGTGTCAGATGGCGCTGCGAAGTCAACACAATTTCGCCATATCGATCATAGTCAAAATATTCGGATATCACCAAATCCTGTGGAAATGTGACATACATACCTTCATAGGCTTCAAAATCGCTCTCGCTTGCCACAGGAAGTGTCAGAACGGTTGGCTCTGGTAGTGTTTGACCAGTTGCGCAGGTCAGGATCCAATCCACACTGCCAATTTGGGTCAGGTCATAATATTCCGTTGCTTCACCGCTAACCCGAACATAGTCCCCTACTTGCACATCAGAACCGGAATAGTAAACGAAGATACCATCGGATGTTAATGGGTCCGCATCACCGGTCAGATCCTGGATATAGAAACCATTCTTGGTCCCGGAAACATAGCTGCCCTGTTGAAAATCACCAACGACGATACCCTCCGTTATAACGTCCGTGCCAAAGAGCGGTGTAGACGTCCCGCTTCCCTGAATTTCGTAGATTGGTGTATAGAATCCACCGCAGGTTTGGGCGGCATTTGGCAAACCGGGTGTGTTATAGGCTTCCCCTGGCATTGGAGAACCATCAAGGTCAAATTCATTTCTGACCCAATCCGATGGTGATTCCGTATCATAACCGTCCGGAATGCGAGAAGCACCTCCGGGTGCAAAGGTACTCAATCCATCATAATTCGGAACCAATGTTGTGGTCCCGTAAGCAAGATCATCAACGCCTCCATCGTAAACTGCTACAGAATCCGTTATCTCTGACCAGGGTTCATAGTCGATAACACCATCATTATCAGTGTCAATGTCTTCGCCAAATGCTCCCGTGAAATCTTTGACCAGCAGCAGTGAAACAGTACCATTTTCCAGTGCATCAGCTGGCAGATTTACAAGATAAAACCCATTGAGATCCGTTGTTTCAAGGTCAATGATTTCATCGATGACCCCAGCACCTGTACCATCCCCTTCAATCTCCAGCACTTTATAACCAGAATAGTCAGTCGTTGGTTCTCCAAAAACCTCAACATACTCGACATCCGTCCCGGTTGTACTGGCAGAAAACTCATTGATCTTGAGAGAAGGCGTGGGAGGTAAACCACACACGTTTGTGGGTGAAGCGCTGTTACGCGGGGCAGGTTCACCAACTGTGAAATCGGCAAGATTATCATTCGTATCATCACACCCCCCTGAATTACGGATCGCTGATGTTGTATTCGTCAGCGCTGGAGTAGCTGCGCTTCCTTCGAAACAATTCGCCGATCCAAACCCGACTAGATCAATAGTTCCAACAGGGCATGCACCTGAAAGAGCAGTTGTGCTATCCACCAATGCGACTTTTCCGTTCGTCGCAGACATGGCAATGGTCCCAGTTTCATCGGGTGGGGGTAATGGTGTCGTTCCACCGGAGCCCTGCGCTTCCTGAACCAGGAAATAGCCACCTGGTGGGATCGTGCCGGAAAGGCTTGTCACCTGCCAGGTTGTCCCGGTGGAAGAAGCGTACTGAACACTCCAGCCTGATATATCAACAGTGGTATCGCCTGCGTTAAATAATTCAATAAAGTCATTTGTCCAGTAAGAACCGCTATTTCCGCCGCCGCCATAAACCTGACTGATGCGGATAATACCTTCTGCTTTCACGTTCTGGGGCATCATCCCCAGCGCGGTAAAAACAATCATAAACATGAGCACCAGATTGAGAAGTCTTGGCTTGTTTATCATTTCAGACAACCTCCTTATGGTATTTAGATGAGTAAATTGATGCTAAACCCCATTTTATCATAACAACGGCGACTCTTTCGATTAATTTACGAAGTGATCGACTAATCCCTGCACCGCCTTAACCAAGTATATATAAACATAATCTTTTTCTGTCTGGTCAAATTATTAACAGCCTAGAAATAAGTTGGGAATGACTGTATCAACCGTTAAGAATAGCCATGTTAGGGTCAGATGTAAAATCACAAATAAACCCCTTGATTATGCCCTGGCGCATATCCCTCCTGATTTATTCATTTGTAAACGAGATTAAGATCTATCAATATTGATCATTCTTCAGTAAAGCCGCACAAAGCCAGTGCACCCGGTCCAGTGTTGATCCCCAAAACGGGACCTGTCATATTGATGATCAACTCAACGGGATCGAATTCAGCCATGATTTTCTCAGCCAGCTTCTGCGCTTCTTCCAGTGCATTACCGTGTAGAACGGCGATATGCAGATTTTTCCCTTTCTTAAGCGCATCAAAAAACTTTTTGTACAGCATTTTAACCATCGAGGTATGCGTCCGAGCTAAACCTGCTGGCTCCACACGTCCCGTCTGATGATTGATCGATACAACTGGCTTGACTCCCAGCAGAGTCCCCACCCACTTGGCAGCATCGCCAATCCTTCCGCCTGTTTGCAAGTATTCCAGGGTCTCCATCGCCACGATCTGGACAAGCCTTTCTCGCACCTGTGAAACCTTAGAAATAATTTCCTCCATGGTTGCGCCTTCATCCCGTGCCCTGGCTGCCGTCAGCGTTTGCCAACCCAATGTCATGGTTGGGCCTTTTGAATCAATGACCTTAACGGGGATATCCGCTTTTTCAGCAGCTGCTGTTGCCATTTGGTATGCACCGCTCATCGCGCTGGATACCGTCAGGATCAATGCTTCTGAGGCACCTAGCCCCACAGCTTTTTGGATACCTTCAAGAAAATCAGTCACGCTTGCCTGCGCCGTGGTTGGCCGTTGTTTATCCACTTCCAACCTCTGGTAAAACCCCTCTGGTTGCAAATCGATCCGATCCCGGAATTGCTCATCACCCCAGATGATGTAGTGCGGAATAACAATGATCCCATTCTTTGTAATAAGCTCATCAGGTATATCGCAAGTGCTATCGGCAATTATGGCAAGCATCCTTGAATCCTCCTCAAACAAACCCACGATGATGGTCAATTATCGCGCTTCAGATTGATATGTTACGCACCCTTTATACAGGTTAAGTTCCTCTTTACCTTTGTTTCATTTTACCTTTGCCGTTACCAAGACAAAAGCGATCACACCCGATCCGGTATGTACAGAAAGACCCGGTGTAAATTCAGATACAATGGGATCCATTTCTATTGAAAGCGCCGCTCTGAGCATTTCATAAAGCTCCCCTATGCCATTTTCATTGTTGACATGGATCAGACCCACCTTTTCAATTCTCTTTCCTACGGCGCTTTGAATACCAAGATCGACCAGCCGCTGTTTTGCTTTTCCCCAGGTGCGGATCTTTTCTAAGAGTTCCAGTTTGCCGTTTCGAGAAGCCAATATTGGTTTGATATTCATCGTTTCTCCGATACCTGCCGCCAGACGCCCCATTCGTCCGCTCATCGCCAGATACTTTAGGGTTGGAAGTGCACCAAAAACATGAATCCGTGATTGAATATCTTCGACCAGTCTGATCACCTCATCTTTATTCGCGCCATATGCGATTGCTTCAGCAGCAGTCAAAACCTGGAAACCTTCTGCCAGACTTAGATTCTTAGAATCGACCACTGTGATATCCACACCCGGTAATTCAGACATTCCCATTTGGGCTGCCTGGTAAGTGGCACTAACCTCACTTGAACAACAAATGCAGATGATCTGGTCAGCACCAGCATCAAGCGCTTGTTGATATGCATTGGCAAACGCGTTGGGCGACGGCGCAGCTGTGCTCGGCCAAATATGACGCTCCTCGACCAACTCAAACAAGCTTTTATCATCAATATCCACACCTGTTGTAAAGGATTTATCCCCAAATTGGATATGAATGGGCACCTCTATGATGTTGTATTTTTGGACAATTTCTGCTGGTGAACTGGCATTTGTATCTGTAACCAGGGTGATCTTTTTCATAATGAACCTTTACGATTTATAAAATTAAAGAGATGGCGCCACCCTTCAGTTTTGCCACCTCTATCTTAGCAATTTTTTATAACCTACCAATAAAGATAGCATTCTGGTAACGGATATCCATGTTGAATATCTTGCTTACTTAAGGCTATCTACGTAAACCTACCGCACTTGCACCTGGGTGAAGCCCTGAGTCAGGTTGCCGTCCAGGTCACTGACCAAAAAGCCAAGCAGGTATTCGCCATCCGGCGCATAAACCATTTCCCATTCGAATGGAGCATTGCCAAAGACCAGCGTATCCCCATCCTCATAAAGGACTTCGGTGACTTGACCGGACTCATCCAATTGCATCCATTTTTCCCAGATGGTGAATCTGTCGCCGGTACTGACTGAAATTTCATAAGGTGCACCAGCCGTCTCATTGCCCTTATATCCAAATACCTGGAACAACTTGCCATCCCTGAAATACAGATCTGCCCTGCGGGTTTCACCGGTATCAGCAAAGGTGTAGGTACCCTGAACCGCATAAACCGCGTCTTCAGCGCTAGCACCATAACTGACCGGGTTGAAAAGCGCCAGTGCGGATTGAGACCCATCTGTAATGTTATATAAGGTTGCGTCCCAATCATAATTCATCCGAAAAGCATCACTTTCCGGCCACGCCGGGTAATACACGCCATTCAAGGATTGTGTATCTGGGCTCTCCAGGTAGTCTGTATCAGCAACCATAATGCTGTTTGAAGCTTGGTTAATGTATCCAGTAAAAATGTACACATAACCAACATTTTCACCTTCAATATCCGCACTCAAGCGAATGGAGCCGCCAGGTGATACAGAGTTGGAACTAACACTGATATCCGTGATGGCAATTTCCGACCTTCCTGGCGCTCGAGTTATCGAAGCCGTCGAAGGCATGACTGATTCAACCGCATCCGCAGAGAAGGACCGATTGGCATAGTGGAATCCCATAAAATCATCCCATAGGGATACCTTTGTAAACCGGTCAGCAATGAGGGCATAAGACTGGATGCCTGTCGCAGCATTCCGGTAAAGTGCCGAATTCGGGAAGTAGAACGCAATGCCGGTCGATCCAGGTTTTCCTCGTCCATGACGCTCGGCAATGACCACCTGATCCAGCGCAGCCAAAACGTTATTGGCAGCCTGCTTCAGTTTGGAATCATTGGTATTATCCTCAATCAATGCCACGAAATGACCGAGATCAATATAGGAAGCCGGGACGTTTTTGCCAAAGATGCTGGTATAGGATTGCGCATGGGATCGGGCACCTGCCACTAAGCGTTGATCCGCTGATTGTAAGAGGTAGGAAAATGCATTAAATTGTTGATTCAGGTTCGACAATTTCGTGAGGTCAACAGCCGTCAATGTGATATTGGTTTCCAGTTGGCTAGCCAGTTGTTGAGCTGAAACCCTTGAGATACCAAAGAAACCGCCTGTCGCATTATTCTGTTGAAGAAATTCGTTGCGAGCCTGTTCATCGACAATCCGCTCATCCTGATCAATATAGGTCTCAACAATGTTGGTCGCCAATTGAGCTGTGTCAATCGAAGGATCATAAACAAGCAAACTCAGGAAAGCGGAATATGCCCAACCCAAACCGGGTTCGGTCTCTTCGGATGCCACCGCATACCGGGTGTAGGGTTCCAAAGCCGAATAAACTTCAAGCTGGCTCATCAAGCAGGCATCCAGACCAATCAACTCAAATTTACCGATCCCGGTATTCGCCACGATCTCTGCCAAGGCGTCATCCAGTTCTGAAAGGTAAATCGAATCATCTCGCAGTTGCTGGATCAACGGTGCTCGGCCGCTATCCCTGGCACCTGGATCCGGGTCGCTAAACCCGCCTGGCCATCCCATACCGTGATCGGACATGATCAATACGTAATTATCCGATGGATAAGTTTCGACAGCCCAGGTGACAAAATCAACCAGGGTGTCCTTATCCGCCATGTTCACTTCACCAATCTCCTGGAGCAGCTCTGATCCAACCCGATTGAGGTCATCATCATAAAGCACCAGGTAACGGCGCGTATTGGACCAGTTACCATCCCCTGAAAAACCACCTCGGAATCGGTCAATTTGGCTGACAATCCGCACATTCTCCGTCGATCCGATCCGTTCCATTTCATTCAGGTCAATAAAAATATCACGTTCAAGCGCTTGATCATCAGCATCCTGGTAGGACATCACCAACCAGGTTTCCCCGCTAACGCCTGCAGATGGCGGCGTGGTTGGTCGAGGTGTTCTGGTTGGAGCAGCAACCTGAGGTTGTTCGTATGAAGTAAATTGATCCTGCTGATCCACCGTATCTGCCGAGCTGCCGCCAAGCAGGTCGCCCAGACCGCCGCCGGATATCATATATATCACTGCAACCACAATCAACAAAAGGATCCCACCGCAGCCCATCTTGCCGGTATTACCGCTCAACAACGAACCGCCCGGGAATCCGCCCGTGGTTCCGCCGCCTGATGGGGCACCTGTCAAGCCGCCGGTGCCAGTCGTTGGTCGACCGGTTTCCCTTCGGGTAGGTGCCTGAACCTGGCGTGTTGGTTTTTCACCTTTTCGCCGGCGCTGGACATCAATTTCTGGTTTATCAGACATTTATCTCTCCTATCAAATTCAAAAATTATCCCTAATTATAAATCAACTGAGGTTTTCCTGGTAATTCTTCGACATCGGAAAAGAAACCATCAAGACACGAAATCCCATCCATCTGCTTTCGTATTAACAATCCCATGGGATTCCTTAGTTAATTCGAATTTATCTTGATCACCTGATTACTTTTTCCGATCTTTATATCCGCGCATCGATCTTTGGGTCTGATAAGCATAATTGACCGACATCTTTGAGTCTGGTGACCCGCTTCGCAGGTTAAAGAGATCCCTTTTCATAACACTTGTGATTTTTTCGCGATCCTCTTGATCGAGCAATGTCACATAGGCATCCAAACGTTCACGCTCTTTTTCAAGGTTTTCGATTTCTTCAAAGTCGTGCCGTGAATACGCACGAGAAAAGTTCAAAACCTGCCTGGCGTGCATCTGTTCGGCGATCCTGGCCGCCACAGGTTTGATGACGCCATCCGTGAGCTTGTATTTTGCAGGGACGACAAACCGTACCGTGACCCGGTTTAATTTGGACTTCAGATTTTTCCCGGCAGGTGAAAGGTAGGTAATTTCACCATCGATACCAAGCCGCTCATCAACCTTCCCAGCAAAAACGGTTAACCGTAATGGGATTTCAATTTCCAGGTCAATAGGGATGTCGCCAATCGATACGACAGCTTCGCCATCGATAATTTCACATTTGTACGCTGCTGAAAGTGGGATCAATGCCGCGCCATCAGGAAGATGAATATGGATTTTCACGTCCCTTGCCGCCATATCCGCCGCCTCACCCAGTTCCCCGGTCATAAAGCCAGCAATCTCATCCGGTGATTCAATGTGATAAAAGCGACCCTTTCCCTGGGTGGCGATTTCCGTCATCAACGCCTCGTTATAGTCCATGCCCACCCCTAGGGTTGATGTGACCAAACCCTCTTGTGCTGCGTCCATAGCCAGCTGTCCGATCATTTCCAGATCCGTCACGCCGATATTGGCCTGTCCATCACTGAGCAGAATTGTCAGGTTGTTTTCAGAACGCATCTGGCGCGCCTGTTTCAAGCCGGATTCCAGCCCGTCAAAAAGGGCTGTACTGCCCCCGGGTTGAAGCTCATCCACAAGACCGGTAAACATGTCCTGCGTCTGTGAGTCAAAGGGTCGCGGCTGCATGACATCATGCGCTTCATTCGAAAATTTGGTCATGGATAGATGGTCCCCTTCACGCAGGATGCGAGATGCCATATGCAACGCCTGTTTAGTGTGGGCAATCTTCGACCCGTGCATCGACCCGGAAACATCCAGAATAACGCTCAAACTCAAGGGGGGTCGTCCGCTGACGGTTTCTGCAGCATGTTCCTCCGGTACGTTTTGGGGTGAACGGATTGTCACCAAAATATGGCGGTCAATCATTTGTCCTGCCGGTGCCCGTACCTGGTCAAGCTCCATTTGCGCAGTCAGATAGGATCCCTGTTCATATCGAACGGTCGGATCCTCAAAAACCAGTTCACCTCCGCAGCGTTTACAATCTTTTACCCCTTCAGGTTCATCTTGCAGCAGCCCGCAAAATAAACACCGCATCAATCGTTTCATTTTTTCTCCTTAAGAAATTTTTTCTGATCAAATCACCCATTTTGTCATTAATTGTAACCCTTTTCAATCCATTTTTTAATAACAAGGATCTGGATAAACTGAAGTAGTAGTATCCGACAAAATCTTGGTCGCTTTATCCTATATACGAATCATTCCAGAAAATTGTTTTTTGCCCCATAGGGGCATAAATGATCAACAATCCAATCCGTCTGAGATATAATTTAAGTCCAATCCATTATTGCCCGATGATATTTACCATTTGCTGCATCAAGGATACTTACCAAAGAAAGTACCACTTTGTGATGAAAATAAAAAATTACTGCTGGTTTAGAATTTTTTCACTGTTCTTGCTGGCGTTGCTGCTTTCAGGGTGTGGGCCAGTTCAAAATGAAGATCCAAATACTTCTCCAACCGTACCAATTACCCCAACTCAAAACATTCCGACACCCTCACCTACGTCTGAGCCCGAACCGTCCACCTGGTGGCGGGATGTTGTCTTCTATGAAATCTTTGTGCGCAGTTTCAAAGACAGCGATGGCGACGGCATCGGTGATTTCCAGGGAATCATCCAGCAGCTCGACTACCTCAACGATGGCGATCCGAACACCCAGGACGACCTGGGAATCGGCGGCATCTGGTTGATGCCGATCAACCCCTCCCCCTCTTACCATGGTTATGATGTCATGAATTATTACGCCGTCAACCCGGATTACGGCACTATGGATGACTTCAAGCAGCTCCTGGCGGAAGCAGAAAAACGCGGAATCAAGATCATCATTGACCTTGTCCTCAACCACACATCCACAGATCACCCCTGGTTCCAGGCGTCCATCGATCCGACTTCCGAATACCACGACTGGTATGTGTGGTCTGAGTCTAACCCTCAAACGCCCGGACCCTGGTCACAGAATGTATGGCATCGAAATGACGCGAATGGACTGTTTTATTACGGTGTTTTTTGGGGCGGCATGCCAGATCTGAACTACGACAACCCGGATGTCAGTGCAGAGATGATGAATGTTTCCAGGTTCTGGCTGGAGGAAGTTGGCGTGGATGGGTTCAGGGTTGATGCAGCCCGCTACCTTTTTGCAGATGGGTTGGTCCAGAGTGACTCAAAGGAAACCATCTCCTGGTTTGAGGATTGGCGTACCTTTTATAAGGCTGTCAACCCGGAGGCTTTCACCGTCGGTGAGGTGTGGACCACGCTGCGCGTGACTGCCGAATATGGTCAGGGGATGGATTCGCTGTTCATGTTCGATCTCGCGGAAGATATCAAGAATTCGGTCTTTGCACCCCAATCCTCCCGGATCATCCAATCTTACCAGGATGTACTCACCTACTTCCCCGAGCAAAACTTCAGCACGTTTCTTTCCAACCACGATCAGCAGCGCGTGATGTCCCTCCTGGCTGAAAACGTGGACAAGGCAAAACTGGCTGCCTTTGTTTACCTGACGGGACCAGGCGTTCCTTTTATCTATTACGGTGAGGAAATTGGGATGACCGGCAATAAACCGGATGAACTGCTCCGCACGCCGATGCAGTGGACAGGCGAGACAGCCGGCGGTTTCACAACCGGCACCCCATGGGAACCGCTCAATGAAAATTTCATGAATTATAACATTGCAAAACAGGATACGGACCCAGCATCATTGTTGAACCATTACCGCAGGCTCGTCGACCTTCGGAATAGCCTTCCTGCACTGCGTACAGGTGACTACATCCCCCTGATATCCTCCTGCCGACAGCTTTATCCGATCTTACGGGTTGATGGTGACGAGGCGATCCTTGTATTTGCCAACCTGAGCCGGATGACTTTGGATAACTGCACACTATCTCTTGAGGAAAGCCCGCTATCGGGCGAATACGGCATTGAAGTGCTTTTCGGTGAAGGAGATTTTCACCCGATCACCTTCCATGAAAATGGCGGGGTGGATGAATATGCCTTGCCGAATGCCATCGACCCCTGGGAGGCATTGATCCTGCGATTGGAGAAGTAAAAATCCGTGTAAGAGCAATCCCATTCAGGTATAATTGTTCCAGCTTAAAAGGAAAATGGGCGGAACAGGGCTCGAACCTGCGACCTCATCTGTGTAAAAGATGTGCTCTAACCAACTGAGCTATCCGCCCGGACAGACAAATTATACCGCAAACCGTTTCAACTGGAATAATCAATTATGAAAATTTTCCGTTTTTCCACCTCCAACCTTTCTCCCCGGTATGGCTGGCTTTATGAAGACATGGTCGGTCAAATCGACGGAGATCCCTTTGAATCTTACCGGCGGCTTGATCCTGATATCCCAATTGATACCGTCAAACTCCTCCCACCCGTCTTACCCGGAAAGATCATTTGCGTTGGTCGCAACTATGAAGCGCACGCAAAGGAATTCAACAACGTGGTGGGCGAAATCCCGACGATCTTCCTGAAACCCGGCACGAGCCTGATCGGTCCTGGTGATCCAATCGTCCTGCCCCCACAATCCAAACAGGTACAGCACGAGGCAGAATTAACCGTGGTCATTGGTAAAGGCGGACGCTGGATCGATCCTGCCCATGCCATGGACTACGTTTTTGGCTACACCATTGCCAATGATGTTACCGCCCGTGACCTTCAGCGCAGCGATACGCAATGGACGCGGGGGAAAGGCTTCGACACCTTCTGTCCCCTTGGACCCTGGATTGAAACAGATTTTGACCCGGCAGACGCGTTGATCACCTGCCACGTCGGTCCGGAAATGCGCCAGATGGCATCCACCCGTGATATGGTTTTCACCATATCGCAACTGATCGTCTTCATCTCCTCCTTTATGACGCTTGAGCCAGGTGATGTCCTTTTATCAGGTACACCTTCGGGTGTGGGCGATCTTGTTGCTGGCGTCTCTGTGTCGATCACGATTGAAGGCATTGGCACGCTGACCAATCCCGTTATCAGTGAACGTTCTCGTTCGAAATAATTTAATTTGACTTTTCGTTACCTGAAGGTTTAATTAGGGCTATGAGCATCGGTATCTTGAAATTGACCATTTACCTGCCAGATTGCCATTCCCTCAAAGAAAAACGGGGACATGTCAAACCCATCCTGGCACGCCTACACAAGGAATTTAACATATCCGTGATCGAATCCGATCACCATGATGTTTGGCAGAGCTGCCAGTTCACAATCGCCTGTGCTGCCCTGGACAGAACCTCAGCAGAAAAAATTCTTCAGAATGTGATCCTATTTTACGAGGGTCACTGGCCTGATCTGCCAGTAACAGATGAGCAAATCGAAGTCATTATCTAACAAAAAAGGATCATTATGGACTTAGGAATTAAAGGAAAAATCGCCTTATTGACTGGCGCAAGCCGCGGTCTGGGTTTTGCTACTGCAAGATTGCTGGCACAGGAAGGCGCAAGAGTCGTCATTAACAGCCGGAATCCCGAGAATCTCAAACAAGCTGGAGATGAACTCACACAATTCGGCGGAGAGGTCATCACTTTGCCCGGTGATGTCACTGATTCAGGCGTACCTGAATGGCTGATCAAAGAAACCATCGATACCTTTGGCGGTCTGGATCTCCTTTTTACCAATTCGGGCGGTCCCCCGCCGGGCGCATTTGAAGATATCAAGGATGAAACCTGGCAAGATGCCGTTGATCTGTCCTTTATGAGTCATGTCCGCCTGATCCGCGCTGCCCTTCCCTTCTTGCGCAAATCTGAGACGCCATCGGTTCTAACCGTGACCTCCATTTCCATCAAACAGCCTATCCCAAACCTTGTACTCTCCAACAGCATCCGGGCAGCAACCGCTGGATTGACCAAAACTCTTGCGTTGGAACTGGGCTCTGAGGGGATCCGGTTCAATTCCATCCTGCCCTCATGGACACAGACTGAACGGGTGGAACAGCTTCTAAAAGAACGGGCAGCCCGAAATAACACCACACTCGAGCAGGAGTTTCAGGCGCAAAACGAGCAAACTTCCTTGGGCAGGATGGCGACGCCTGAAGAATTTGCCAATGCGGCTGTTTTCTTGCTTTCACCTGCCGCGTCTTATATCACCGGTTTGATGCTTTCTGTTGATGGCGGGGCTTATAAAGGTCTTTTCTAACCATGACCCTGCAAAAAAATGAAAGTCTATGGCGGAAGGTTGAACGCATTCTGCCATCGGTCACCAAACCTGGAAGATATGTCGGCGGAGAGCTCAATCAAATCGTCAAACCATGGGACAGTGTCCAGACACACGTTGCTCTGGTCTTTCCAGATATTTATGATTTGGGACAGTCCAACCTTGGGCTTGCTTTGCTTTATGACATACTCAACCAGCGTGACTATATCGCCGCAGAGCGCGCCTTTTCACCCTGGACGGATATGGAAGCGGCAATGCGCCAGGCAAATATCCCTTTGTTCAGCCTGGAAAACAAGAGGGCGTTGTCCGAGTTTGAGATCGTTGGCATTAGTCTCCCCTATGAAACAATCTACACCAATTTTCTAAACATTCTGGATCTGAGCCACATTCCCCTTTACAGCAAAGATCGAAATGACGATCATCCATTGGTGATTGCCGGCGGGCAGGCGGTATATAACCCTGAACCGGTTGCATCATTTGTAGATGCCTTCGTGATCGGTGAAGGAGAACAGGCTGTGCTGGAAGTGGTCGACATCTTCCAAAAGTGCGAAAGTGGTCACCTTTCCCGCCAGGAGTTACTATCACAGCTTGCCAACATCCCTGGCGTTTACGTCCCTTCGCTATACGAAATAGACTATCACCCCGACGGCAGGGTGGCAAACATCCACGCCACGCACCCCAACGCCAGCCTACCCATCCATAAACGATTGCTGGCAGAACTCCCGCCGCCGATGACAAATTTCCTTGTGCCGAATGTGGAAGTTGCCCAAGAGCGCGTCAGTGTTGAGATCATGCGCGGCTGCACCCGCGGCTGCCGTTTCTGCCACGCTGGCATGGTCAACCGTCCGATCAGGGAACGATCGATTGGGGACATCCTCACCGCACTTCGCCAAGGACTGGACCAGACCGGCTATGAAGAGATTAGTCTGTTATCCCTGTCTTCATCCGACTATTCCCAGATCGTTCCATTGATCCAGGGGCTTCATCAGCTGCTGTGCGAACGCAACGTGAACATCAGCTTGCCATCCCTGCGGATCGAGTCTTTTTCAGATGAATTGATGGATGAACTGCAGTCCCTTTCCCCGGGCGGCGGGTTCACAATAGCGCCCGAAGCCGGCACAGAGCGTTTGCGAAACATCATCAATAAACCGATCACAGACGCCGAATTTATTGAAACCGTTCGATCTGTTTATCAACACGGTTGGCAAACAATCAAACTTTACTTTATGATCGGCCTTCCACAGGAGACCCTCGAGGATGTGCAAGGCATTGTGGAGCTTTCAAGAGCGGCGCTAAGAGAAGGCCGGCAGGCTGTCGGTGGTCGTGCCAAACTGCACGTTGGTGTAAGCACCTTCATCCCCAAACCCCACACGCCCTTCCAATGGGCAACCTTTACCCCCCCTGAGAAGATCAGGGAAAAACTTGCAGTTCTTCACGATGGTTTGCGCGGTGCTAAGATCAAAATGACCTGGAATAACCCTGAGGCATCCTTATTGGAAGCCTGGCTATCACGCGGTGACCGCCGAATTGCGGATGTCATTTTTCATGCCTGGAAAATCGGTGCGCGGTTTGATGCTTGGTCTGAGCACTTCGACCTTGAAAAGTGGCAAGCCGCGTTTTCAGCAGCTGATCTCGATCCCAATTTCTACATCACGCGCGAACGAACTCTGAATGAAATCCTTCCTTGGGACCATATTAATGCTGGTGTGAAGAAGTCCTTCCTTGCACAGGATTACCAGTGGAGCGTGGATGGAAGAATCAGGCCTGACTGCCGCCAAAAATGTTATGCATGTGGGATCCTGTCCAGTTTTGGCGAATTGAGATTAGCTGCCCCAAATGGCGGATGGAAGTGCCCTTAAAATGAATAATCATCCAATGATCACCCGCATCAGAGTGGACTACAGCAAAGGTGAAGCCCTCCGTTTTACCGGTCACCTGGACCTGCAGCGCCTGTGGGAACGCCTTCTCAGACGCACTCGCCTTCCCATCCGGCATTCGCAAGGCTACCACCCGCGCCCAAGGCTCAACCTTGCCTCTGCCCTGCCCTTAGGCTTTATCAGCGATGCTGAACTGCTCGATTTCTGGATGGACGAGTCTCTCTCACTCGCTGAAATCCAAACCAGGCTCACAAATACTGCGCCGCCAGGATTGATTATTCATTCTGTGGTTGAGGTTGATCTCAGTGAAGATTCGCTCCAATCGCAAATGATTGCCAGCGAATATGAAATTCATTTTTTTGATGACCAGGAAGAACAGTTATTATCAAAGCAAATTGACATTCTGATGAGCGCAGATGAAATCAAGCGGGAACGGCGCAAGAAAACCTATGATCTTCGGCCGCTGATCCTTTATATGGAAGTGATCCACAGTAAAAAGGGGGGGATTGTGCTGAGGATGCGCCTGAAGGCTGAACCCAACGCCACCGGTCGACCGGATGAGGTGCTGGACCAGCTGGGATTTGCCAATACCGAGTATCTTGTTCGGCGGACGAAATTGATCCTTGGGGAAAGATAATAAACCTACTATTCTGCAAGATAAAACACCCAGCGGTGTACGGGTTTTAACCGTAGAAATTAAATTTATTCTGATTTTCATCAATAAAACACCTTCAAAGATGCGGACTGAAGTCCTCACGCCAGAATTTTCATAGAATGATTCTATCTGTCCATTCGCGCATAAACCACAATACCTTCCGGAGTGTGGATTTTAACCCGCTAGTGAGTTGCTAATCCTTAAATTAATACACAATCAACACTTTCAAGCTTTGCGGACTGAAGTCCGCACTCCGAAATTTTCAAAGAATGATTCTATCTGTCCATTCGCGCATAAACCACAATACCTTCCGGAATGCGGGATTTAACCCGCTAGTATGTTGCTAATCCTTAAATTAATACACAATCAACACTTTCAAGCTTTTCGGACTGAAGTCCGCACTCCGAAATTTTCAAAGAATGATTCTATCTGTCCATTCGCGCATAAACCACAATACCTTCCGGAATGCGGGTTTTAACCCGCAAGTTTGTTGCTTATCATGATCTTAGTCTATAAATGACATACCAATGATTAGCGGACTGAAGTCCGCACTCCTAAATGATCAATATAAAATTATTTTTTTGTCAAATCGTGAAATTGCCATCCGTAATTTTATTGATTTCAATATTTCTTGGGTATAATTGTTTTGATTAGGTGAAAAACCTGCAGTTTGTTCCCGTGGCCTAATGGATAAGGCGACGGCCTCCGGAGCCGTAAATGTGAGTTCGAATCTCACCGGGAATATTTCTATTTAAGCCCACCATCGTGTAGAATTAACTCATTCGTTCTGTAAAATCAGAGGTGTGTCCCAATGACTGAAGAAGACCTGAAAACCCAATATCAAACATTACAGGAAGAAATTCACTACCACAATTATCGTTATCATGTCCTCAACGACCCGGTGATCAGCGATTACGAGTTTGATCAAAAATTAAAACAATTGAGGGAACTTGAAATAGATCATCCCGATTGGGTCACACCCGATTCCCCCACGCAGCGCGCTGGTGCTGAACCGCTGGACAAATTTGAGAAGGTTCTCCACCCTGCACCTATCCTCAGTTTGGGGAATGCCTTCAGCGAACAGGACCTCCGCGATTGGTATGATCGGATCAAGCGCCTTGATAAACGCGTTGAAAGTGCAAATTTCACTGTCGAACCCAAACTTGATGGGTTAACCGTGGTCCTGCATTATCGAAACGGCATCTTTGTCCAAGGTTCCACGCGTGGTAATGGTGAAATCGGCGAGGACATCACGGAAAATCTCCGAACTGTTAAAGCCATGCCGCTTCGGATCCCGGTTGGCGAGAATTCAATTTCCATCCCCGAAGTACTGGTCGTCCGTGGGGAAGCTCTCATCACCAAAGATGACTTTGAGGTATTAAATCAACGATTGGTAGAGGAAGGAAAGAAAACCTATCAAAACCCACGCAACACGGCTGCGGGTTCGCTGCGCCAGCTTGATTCGAGAATGACCGCCCAAAGACCGCTCACAATGCTGGTCTATGCCATTGTCCAATGCGAAGGCGGTGATGTCCCCACCTCGCAATGGGAGACGCTGAATTACCTGAAAGACATTGGTTTTCCAGTCGCAGCCGCTTCACAGTTTTGCCAAACGCTGGATCGGGCAATAGACATTTGCATGAATACCGATCCGGATTCCTTTGCCTTTGAGGTAGATGGAATGGTCATCAAGATTGATGATCTGGAACTTGCCAACGATCTTGGCGTGGTGGGCAAAGACCCGCGCGGGGCAATTGCTTATAAGTTTCCTGCACAGAACGTAACCACCATCCTGAAAGACATCGGCATCAATGTCGGTCGAACCGGCGTTATCACGCCATATGCCATTCTTGAACCGGTTGCCATTGGAGGTGTGGTGGTCCGACAAGCCACCCTGCATAATTTTGATTTCATTCATGAAAAGGATATCCGGGTTGGCGACCGCGTATTAATAAAAAGAGCAGGTGAGGTCATCCCTTATGTGATCGGACCGATCGAAGATGTGCGGAAAGGGGATGAAGTCCCTTACGCACCGCCAGAGACCTGTCCATCCTGCGGCAAACCGATTGTCAATCCTGAGGGAGAGGTCGCCTACTACTGCACCAACAGTGCCTGCCCGGCCCAATTGGTACGCAATCTTGAACATTTCGTTTCACGCAGCGCAATGGATATTGTCGGTTTGGGGATTAACCTTGTCGATCAGCTGGTTCGGGCAGGTCTGGTGAAAGATATAGCAGATCTTTATCGCCTTCAGAAAAAGGAGGTATTGAACCTTGAAGGTTTTGCAGATAAAAAGGCTGAAAACCTAGTTAGTGCCATCCAGGCATCGAAATCCCAGCCGCTCTCTCGGTTAATTACCGGGCTGGGGATCCATGGTGTGGGCGAAGTTGCAGCTCAGGACCTTGCTGACCGGTATAAAGACCTTGACCACCTCAGCGGTGCAACACGTGAAGAAATTGAATCCATTCCTGGCTTTGGCCCGAATATATCGGAATCCATTGTTGAATGGTTCCGGAACGATAAGAACCAGGAAATCTTACAAAAACTTAAGGCAAGCGGGGTTTGGCCGGTTGAGGAAGAGAAAGCCCAAAAAGGACCGCAACCCCTGGAAGGGTCCTCTTTCGTGATCACAGGCACATTACCGACCCTGAGCCGTGATGAGGCGAAAGATCTGATTGAGGCGAATGGTGGCAAGGTAACTGGAAGCGTCAGTGGAAACACAAATTTCCTTGTTTTGGGTGAAAACCCCGGATCAAAATACGACCAGGCGCTCAAACGTGGTGTCCCAACAATCTCAGAGGATGACCTCAAAAAAATGCTCCAGGAACGCAAATAATGGACCAGATCATCCTTAAAGAAGGTCGAGAAAAGGCCCTCCTGAGGCATCACCCCTGGATTTTCTCAGGCGCAATCAAAACGGTCATTGGCAACCCAGAACCTGGTGAGACCGTTGCTGTCAAAGACTCACAAAGCCATTTCATGGCATGGGCTGCCTACAGCCCTGCCTCCCAGATTCGTGCCAGGATCTGGAGTTTTGATGAAAATCAGGTTGTTGATCGAAGATTTATTCAGGATCGGATTAAATCCGCCATCATGTTGAGAGAGCAGTGGATCAACAAGGTACAAACAACCGCCTATCGCTTGGTCCACGCTGAATCAGACGGCATCCCGGGATTGATTGTCGATCGCTACAGTGATTTCCTCGTCGTCCAGATTCTTTCAGCAGGGATTGAATATTGGCGGGATGAGATTGTCAAGATCTTGATCGAATTACTATTTCCCACAGGTATTTTTGAGCGTTCCGATGCGGTTGTTCGTACCCTGGAGGGGCTTGAAACACACTCAGGACTGCTTTACGGCAAAATGCCCAAACGCCCTCTCTTGGTGATTGAGAACGGTGTCAAATTCATGGTGGACCTGGTTGGTGGACAAAAGACCGGTTTTTATCTTGACCAGCGTGATAACCGCCAGTTTTGCAAAGACATCGCCAAAGGCAAATCGGTCTTAAATTGCTTCGCCTATACAGGCGGATTTACAGCCTATGCCCTGGCTGGGGGAGCAAAGGATGTTCTTTCCATCGATTCATCCGAAGATGCAATCCACCTGGCAAAGGAAAATATCCTTCTCAACCAGGGTTCTCTCGACCAATGCGAATGGATCGTCGGCGATGTCTTTGATGAACTTCGCAAACTGAGGGATCGGGGAAAACAATACGACCTGGTGATCCTGGATCCCCCAAAATTCGCCCCAACCTCATCCCAGGCGCAAAAAGCAGCCCGAGCCTACAAGGATATCAACCTATACGGCTTCAAGCTGCTCAAACCTGGCGGTGTCCTGATGACATTCTCCTGCTCCGGGGGGATAGATGCCAGCTTTTTTCAAAAGATCGTTGCTGATGCCGCCCTGGATGCCGGCGTTGACGCCCAAATTTTGTACCACCTGAGCCAGGCTCCCGACCACCCAACCCTGCTTGCCTTTCCAGAAGGGACATACCTGAAAGGTCTGGTCGTTCAGGTGGGAAATAGGGAGAAGGATTCAGGAATTGGGGATTAATTGATAGATTAACTGGAATTTGGCAACTGATACTTTCATGATGACATTCTTTAGAATCATCGCAAAACACAGGATTTCCTGATGCCCAATTCCTGATACCAAGTTCCTGATACCAAGTTCCTACTACCAAATCCCAAATTTCTGCTTCCTAATCCTTCCCCTCCTAAAATGGAAATTCATACTGGTTTAAACCCAGTTTATCGCGGACAAATTTTAGATCTTTCTGTAAATTCGGGATGATCGGGACACCTTCCTTACGTACCTGGATTTCCTTTTCATATTCCTTCTCACCTGCCGTATAAATCCGGTCTTCGCCGGGTGCTTTTCGTGAAGCTCGCAACTGACGCAGGATTGTGCCTGTGGTGTGTTTGAAGGTCTCCAGGTCGACAAAACTTTCCACATCAAGTGCCATAAAGAAGTGCCCGACTTTGAATTTTCGAGGAGAACCATCCGCTTCCATGCCCGAAAGATCCAGCAAGAAAGAACCGGTTTGGAATGAGGCACTCAAGATTTCTACCATGGTTGCCAAGCAGTACCCTTTGTGTCCGCCCAGGGTTTCACCAATCCCACCCAGGGGCAGGAATGCGGCTTCACCCTTGATCAATGCGGAGATGATCTCGTCAGGTTCAGTCAGGTAGTTGTTTTGTGAGTCAACCAACCAGCCTTCTTTTGCAGATTTTTCTTCTCTGTCAAGTTTTTCGATCAATCCCCGTTGCACGATAGGTGTAGCAGCATCATACAAGAACGGGAAAGGCTCATCGGAAGGCGCTGCAAATGCAATGGGGTTTGTGCCCAAAATCGGCATGGTTCCAAAGGTTGGGCAGACCGATGGTCGGGCATTTGTGAACGTGAAACCAACCATACCCTCAGCAACAGCCATGGTGGGATAGTAGCCGGCAATCCCGAAATGGGTGGAATTCCGCACCGCGACCGATCCCATCCCATAGGTCCGCGCTTTTTCGATCGCCATATTCATGGCATATTTACCAATCACCATGCCCAAGCCGTGGTTGCCTTCCAAGACGGCTGTGGTCGGGCTCTCCCGTACGATGTCAATTTTGGTATTGACGTCGTGCTGCCCTGTGATCAAACGGTCATAATAATAACGAAGACGCCCAACCCCGTGGGACTCAACCCCGCGCAGATCTGATGCGATCAGCACTTCAGCACAGGTTTGGGCATCATCAGGCGGCGTACCAAATGCAATAAAACTATCCTTCACAAATTCTTGCAGAAAATCAACGGGTAAAAATACTTTTTGATCAGACATAAAATCTCCTTTTTGTAACCTGTAACTTGTAATATTACTAATCTCAATCCATTATAAACGAAACTAACGATAATGAGATTTTTAACTCAAACAATTTAAGATTTACACCAGACTGTAGTGCGGTTGAAAAATTGGACACATGACAAATATAGTATCATAGTCCAAGGAGGCACAAAATGGCCAAGAGGAGATACCGCACCTTTAGCGCAGATTTCAAGCTCGATACGGTAATGGAAGGATTTCGGGGGCAGAAAAGCATAGCACAGATTTGTCGAGAGCGAGAGATCAAAGATGTGTTGTATTACAAATGGCGCGACACATTCCTGGAAAATGCGGCAAAGATTTTCAGTGATCCACGAGATCTTGAACAACAAAGATTAGCAGACCGCGTTGCTGAGTTGGAGCGGATGATTGGTCAACTCACGATGGAGAATGACATTTTAGAAAAAGCCAAAAGCTGGCTGGGCTCAACTTACGGGAAAAACGGATCATGATTGACAATCTCAAAGCTGATTATCCTGTGGGAGTGATTTGTAAAACTCTGGGAGTTTCACGGAGCTCTTATTACACAGTTCACAATGCTAAGCAAGGAGACAAAGCCCTACTGGATGTAATTGATCAGGTCCTTTTGAAGTGGCCCTATTATGGCTATAGACGGGTCACCCACGAATTGAAGAGAAAGGGCTATCAAGTCGGTGAAACACGCATTAGAAGGCTTCTCAGGCAGATAGAGCATAGCTGTAGTATGGGAAGAGCACCGATTTCAACAACAAACAGCCAGCATGAACACCCACGATATCCAAATCTGATCAAACGTTTGAAAATAGATCGCCTAAATCAAGTTTGGGTGGCAGACATCACCTATATTCGCTTTCGGAGAAAATTCATCTATCTGGCAGTCATTCTGGATGCCTTTTCCAGAGGAGTAAGAGGCTGGAACTTGGGACGAAATATGAACAAAGATCTCACTAAAGACGCACTTGCGTTGGCCTTAGCAGCCTATCCTGCACCAGAAATCCATCACTCTGATCAAGGGGGACAGTACGCCACCCCAGACTACACCACGATGATGCCTGGTACGATATTAAGCATGTCTGCAAAAGGACGACCTACAGAAAATGGGATCGTAGAGCGTTTCATTCGGACATTCAAGGAGGAGCGTATTGATTATTCAGAATACGAGAGTTTCAAAGATGCTGTTGAGCAAATCAAATACTGGCTGGAATGTGAGTATATGACAGAGAGGATTCATTCATCTCTTGCTTATATGACACCACTTGAATTTGAGCTTGTGAATGGGATTCTTTAAGAATGGAACCCCTAATTTAAACCACTTAAAAAGTGTCCAAAAAAACACCCGCAGTACATTCATTCATCTCTTGCTTATATGACACCACTTGAATTTGAGCTTGTGAATGGGATTCTTTAAGAATGGAACCCCTAATTTAAACCACTTAAAAAGTGTCCAAAAAAACACCCGCAGTACAGACCTATTACCCAACCCTCATTTTAAATACCTTAACCATTCTTTATACCATCGCTAATAAGCTAAGTTAAAAACAAAAAATGCCCATTTTGGGCATTTTTTGTTCAGGTGGAGATGGCGGGAATCGAACCCGCGTCCGAAAGATTCGACCCTCGAATATCTACGAGTGTAGTTGACCTATTCAATCTCGCTCAAGGTTAGCCAGCCAACGGGGCGACCCTCTTGCCAGCCGTTAGAGCCCGAAAGCCCTTCTTTCATGCATTAAACGGCGTCCTGCACGGCATCCTAACTTTATGACGCCACACCCACCCCCGGTTAGGAAAACGGAAAATGGGGGACGAGGTCTCTCTGTGAGACCGTAGCTCTTAGCTCATCAGCTTACGCTGCGAGGGGGAGAGCTGCATAGTCAGTGCGATTGGCACTTATTGGTTTGTACTGATTTTACGAGGTCGGTACCTCTCGACTCGCAATCCGGGACCAGCCTCTCCCGTCGAAGCCGATCATCCCCGAATGGACCTACATTATACACCAACTCCATTAACAATGTATTAATGGGGAGTGGGGATTGGGGAATAGGGAGTAGGGATTAGGGAATAGGAATTGGGAAATAGGAATTGGGAAATAGGAATTAGAAAGTCGGCATTCATAAAATCTGAAAGCTGAGGCTTTTTGAAATGAGATGCATAAACAGTCAAAATAAATAAATGTCTCATCCTTTCAGTCAAAATACACTGAAACAATCAATCTTGATCAACCTCTTCCACATAAGCCAGAATCGTGGTGGGGAATTTATCAGTGACCAACAAGAATCCCTCACCAAACCTCACCAGTCCCTCCCAGTTGCGCGAGTCCACGACTCCCAAAGCAAGATAAATCGGAGGTTGATCGACCAGAATAATGCCATTCTCCGAGATCGCAAATTTGACCAATCGTTCAACCGGTTCTGCATCACGGTGCGACTCACCCACCCCATGTTCCAGCGCGATCTGGTCCAACGCTGGTTTGATGTCACTGCTGTCGCCCGGGAAGAAGTAATTGATCGCCCAAAATTCACCAGACTCATCAGGCTCTGCTGCATCTGTGATACGGTATTCAATGTTAACCATATCAACTTCTGATCGTGATTGTAAAGATTTGTCAAAAACTCGCACAACAGACCCAGGATTGACATTGATGCCGTTAGCTTCGTAAATCGCATAAAGATTGTCACCAAAAATGATAAGGGTCTCGTGAGACTTATTCCCAATCGCTGCCTGCGGCTGCAATGTTTGCATGCTTTCTGCGTCTAAAACCAGCCTTTCACAGCTTCCCTCAACGCTTCCAGCAAAAAGATATCCCGCCATCTGACCCCCATCTCGGGCTTCAACTGTTACATAGAACCCTTCTTCAGTAAAAACAATCGCCTCAAATCCTTCAAAGCCCTTGATCAATTTTTCAATACCTTCGGTCTGGAAGGGGATCAGCTCGGGCTGAATACCATTTTCAATTTCACCCGAAATAAATTTCCTCAAGCTTGATTCCGGGATTGAAAACAGGTTGGCGGATCCATCTTCACCAAACTTATGTGGGTATTGCGGGAGCAAGACCAAATTTGATCCGCACCAGGCCATCCCCGAAAATTCCGCATGGGCTTCAGATGCTGGCCCAAGCAACGTGATTTCCTGCACCTGGCTTTCCGCAAGAATTTTCACGGACGAGGGCAGTTCAGGTTTGACCAATGACTGCGGATCACTGGTTTTCTGGCAGCCTGCCAGCATAATGGCAATGATAATCAACCTAATCAAACTCTTCAGGATTCGATTCATCTCAATTCCAGTCAAAGGTAGCGATCAGGATGTCATGATCACTAAATTGCTGATCAAAATTAAATTCACTGTTAAGATGGAAAATATCCATCGAAATCAACCTTTTTGAAAGGCTCTCACTCGCCAGCATCTGGTCCAACATCTGGCTGTTACCTTCGAAGTTGTAACAATACTGTTCTTCGAGCGGAAGGGTTTCCACTAAATTTTTGAGTATTTCACCTTCCAATAGATTTATTGGCGCAGAAAACTGAAAATCATTTAAATCGCCCAGGACGATCACCCGGCTATTTGGATCGATCTCCAATAGATCCGCAACGAAATCATGAATGACCTGTGCCTGGTTCATGCGCTGATATTCAGAATCAAGAAGGGGCGGTTGAAATTCACCAAATAAGGGACGGTCCTCACCTTTGGAGACAAAATGATTATTGACCACAAAAATTATTTGACCCTGGTAATCAAAGGCGGCGACCGCCGATTTACGGCTTCCGTAAAAGGCGGGGTGCGTCGGGTCGATCCGCCCCGGGTTATGGGACAACTTAGGACCTTTGCCATCGTCGAATAGTTGAACCGCAGTTTTTGCATCACCTCGAGGTGCCGCCACAAGAGTGAGACCTCTATCCAACCGGTAAAGGAAACCAACCCGGATATTCCCAAAGGGAATACCCCCATCCACTTCCGGGATCGGGTCAACATCGGTAAAGCCATAACGCGGACCACCCATCTTTACAATCGCATCGATGATGCCCTGATAAGTTTGGTCAGCTGAGATTTCGCGCTGTCCTTCATTGCCATCATTATCCTGCACCTCTTGAAGTGCGATAATATCCGGTGAGCCCATGTCATCCACAATTTGTCCCGCCAATATATTAATCCGCTGTTTCTGTAATGCGGATAAATTTTCCACATTATATGTTGCGACCCTCAGCTGGTCTTGATCAGCCGGTTCCAGCGATTCCGACCGAGCCAACCCCCCTTTTTCAAAGTCAGGCCGCTGCGTGACTAGGATACGATAATTTCCATAATCGTAATCCATGACCCCGACAATCGGTTCAGAGGCAAAATCACCGACATTGACAAAAGGCAGCTCAACCAGCAGATCGTCTAAAACAATCCGTTCAGGGTTGAAATCATGCGCTTGCAAAACGATGCCTCCCCGAGGGGTTAGCAAACTGGCGAGTCGTCCTTCATCCCCAATGACGACAATTTCCTTGTGTTGATTTGTTGGACCTACCACAACGGCATCATTGACCTGCACCAGCATTCCCTCGAGGCTTTCATAAAAATCCAGCCCATCATTTTCAGGATCAAATAGAACCTTATCAGAAACGAAACCGTTGGTGTCATCATCAATGATCTCAGATGGGAGGGTTCGTCCTCCTTCACCAAGGATGATCGGGATTGGAAGCGGATTTCCGCTGGATAATACCGTGATTTCCGGATCTTCCATTTCGGTTATTGAAAGGTTGCCGTAACCGCCGCCAGGGATAAAATCAACGATTCTGCCGGATAAAGAAACCGAATCCCCAACTCGGACAGATGGAACGAATTCAGTAAAAATAAACAACCCCTCTGATGTCGCAGGATCATCATCAGGTTGAGCGGATTGGATGTAAAAACCGTTTGAACGGACAACTGTCACAGTCCCTTGAACCTCTTCTGCGAATTGATTCCGATATGGAGAGATGTGAGCAGCCCCTTGAATTTTTGAAATTGTATCGCCATCAGGCTGGGCTGGTGAAGTTGAAGTGACCCGAACCGGAGACTCCGTTAACGTTGAGACTGTCCCCTCAGGAAAGTTAGGCGTTTGATTTTTACAGCCCGCTGATAAGCCAAGAAAGATGAGTGAAATTACCGTGATTAAAAATTTTGATTTAAATTTCGCATTTAATATTGACATAAAGAATTATTTCTCCTACCCATGCACCAGGGTTCACTCCAAGACATCAACCATTATAAATCATCCTACCACAGAGGTTAATTAAAATTATGTGTAAAAAGATTGAACAGTTTAGATTCAAATTAAGAAATTTCAAGTAAAATTGAGGTATGGAACTAAAACTTGCGATTGTAAAAATTGATAAATATGGGAATGAAAACAGCGGTGATACGGTTGAGGTTATCGAACGTTTGAATGGGGGCATCTCGATCGTGCTGGGTGATGGGCAAATTGATGGCATTAATAAGAAATCCATCTCAAATCTTGTTAGCCATAAAGTAATTGAACAGATTAGCTTTGGTTTAAATGATGGTGCTGCCATTCGAACGGCCTCCGATATAATCTTCTCAGAATTCAATGGTCGCGTTCAGGCAAATATGAATGTGGTCAGTGCGGATCTCCAAACCAATCGCATCATCATTTCACGCAACTCACCTGTTCCGATATTCCTATTTGATGATGATAAAGTTGATTGCCTGAGCACGCCAAGCGAACCCATTGGCGGCAGGGAAAACGTCAAACCCTCCATTATCGAATTGCAAATCGAACCTGATATGGCAATCGTTGCATTTTCTGATGGTGTCTTCAACGCAGGCAAAAATCAATCCCAGGAAGTCGACATTTGTACTGTGATTGAATCATTGATCTATGACCAGAACTTAAGCGCTCGCCAGATTGCCGAATCCCTCTTAAGCCGGGCAATCAGGCTGGACAACGATCGCCCAAAAGACAATATGAGCGTCATAGTTATGATGATATCGCACCTCTCGACAGATAGTATTCGAAGAATTAATGTGTCATTATCTCTGGATGGCGATTGAGGACAGCAAGTTTTTTACGAATAAACAATACCCCGAATTTAGTTAGATTTGATACAATAAAAGCAATCCACATGGATTTGATCTCACCATCACCATAGGAGGAGTAAATGCGCCAAAAAGTTGTCTTGATCACAGGGGCAAATGGAGAAATCGGGCATGGTTTGATTCAATACCTAGCTCATAAAAGCCAGGACACAATTGTAGCCCTTGATGTTGTCCCCATGGATAAAGATCTCCGTCACTTATGCAAAACCTATATCGTTGGGGATGTCCTTGACCAAATGCTTTTAGGGCGTCTGGTCGTGGAGCATGAAATCAGCACAATTTTTCACCTGGCTTCGATTTTATCTACAAAGGCAGAATATAATCCCGAGACCGCCCATCGTATCAATGTTGAAGGCACTCTGAATCTTCTCAGGCTTGCTGTTGAACAATCACAGTGGCAGGGCACATCGGTCAAATTCATCTACCCAAGTTCGATTGCAGCTTACGGCATACCAACACTCAAAGAAAAAGCGGATGCCGGCTTGATGCATGAAGCAGAATACAACACGCCGACCACGATGTATGGATGCAACAAGCTCTATTGCGAGCACCTTGGGCGGTATTACAACTCCTATTATCGCCAGCTGGCTGCTGATTGCGGCAATACCGAGACTGTTGATTTCCGTTCCATCCGTTTTCCAGGCTTGATCAGTGCTGAAACGATCCCCACGGGCGGAACAAGCGACTACGGTCCAGAAATGCTGCATGCAGCCGCAAAGGGCGAAGAATACAACTGCTTTGTCCGCCCTAACACCACCATACCCTTCATGGTGATGCCAGATGCTGTGAAAGCCCTGGTAGATTTAGCAGCAGCCCCCAAAAACCGATTATCCCAATTCGTTTATAACGTAACCAGTTTCAGCCTGTCTGCACAACAGATCCATGATATTGTTTTGAAGGCTTTTCCTGACGCAAAAATCAACTTTGCCATTGATGCATGCAGGCAGAAGATCGTGGATACCTGGCCAGCTCGGTTAGATGACTCGGCAGCTAGGCGGGATTGGGATTGGCAGCCTGATTATGATTGTGACAGGGCTTTCAATGAATACTTAATCCCCGCGATCCACAATAGATATCGTTGATTGGAAGCTGGTTTGGGTCCGAGCTGGTGGAAATCCAACACAAAAACGATGCATTAAATTCTTTGACGGAAACTGTCGCAAATTAACAGTTACTGTTTTTGGACATAAGAATTTATACTACTCCCCCTTGTTGGCATCCATTTAGCCAAATAACCACATGCATGCCGAGCATGTAAGGATTTCTAAAACGGTTCACTTACCGGAGTTCTGACTCCAGTCCGCAAGTCTTAAAGGTGTTGAACCTCGACATAGATCGGGAAAAGTGACATTTGTGCGGGACAAACCCGCATACCAGAAGATGTTTTTTATTAGATTTTGATGATTTTTACATCGATTGACACGAAATGTTTTTCACCATGTCTTGAATTTTTGGAGCGCAATCACTTATTCTGAACTATTAAAATAAAGATATATAATTGAATGCGTTAATCAGATACAACCACAGATAATCCTTCCTAGGAGAAGTACACAGCATGAATGAGCAAAAAAGGAGACCCAAGATGGACACAACCACCCTGATCCTGGTACTGATCGCCATCCTTTTACTTTTTTACGCCTTGATCACCAATAAATCTCAGGCGATTGAGGGGATCAAACTGGCTGGCAACACGCTTTGGAAAAACCTTGCCCTTCTTTTGGCTGGCTTTCTTATGGCTGGTCTGGTTCAGGTGATGGTGCCTAAGGAAGTTATTTCTAACTGGCTTGGAAATGCATCTGGGTTCAAGGGTGTATTAATTGGATGCGCTGCTGGTGGGTTGATTCCTGGTTCCCCCTACGCAGTTTTCCCCCTGGCGGGCGGCTTCTACCAGGCAGGTGCCGGACTAGGCGCGATGGTCGGTTTTATTACTGCCTGGGCGTTGTGGTCCGTATCAAGGCTGCCCACTGAAATAGCGCTGATCAACCCAAAAGTTGCACTCATCCGCTATGCGATCACTTTCATTATTCCACCCTTAGCGGGTTATGCTGCTCAAATCCTGAGTAAATTGGTTAAAATCTAAAACCTTGCTCCACACATGGATGGTCAATCCAGCAGATTGATTCACTTGTAAAATTGACCTTCCGACATCCTTGCGATAAAATAGGTCAGCACAAGAAATTCAACAAAAGCAGGATACCTATGCCTATCTATGAATATCAATGCCAGGATTGCCAGGCTCAATTTGAGTTGATCCGCAGCATCAAGGATGCCGATGCTGAACTCACCTGCGAACACTGCCAGGGCAATCATATAATCAGAAAACCGTCCTTGTTCAACGCTTCCAGCGGTGGACGTTCCATCACCAGCAGCAGCTGCAGCGGATGTTCTGGTGGCTCTTGCAGCACCTGCGGATCCCATTAATGACCACGAAACATCAACTTGCGCTTGTCACAGGTGGATCAAGCGGCATCGGTTTAGCGCTTGCAAAAGCGCTCGCCAGAGAAGGCGTTAATATTTGCATGCTGGCTCGAGACAAAATCAAACTTGAGCTTGCGCAAAAAGAAGTCTCTGCATTAACCACGGAACCGGATCAATCTGTCACGACCTTATCCTGTGATGTGGCTGATTTCACTTCGCTTTCAGAAATACTTCAGGATTTTACAGCACAAGCGGGTGTGCCCGATCTTATCATCAATTCGGCCGGCATCAGCTACCCCGGCTATTTCCAGGATCTGGATGTAGAGATATTTCATTGGCTGATGGATGTGAATTACTTTGGTACCCTGCACGTGATCAAGTGCCTGATCCCGGACATGATAAAACGCGGCTCCGGGACGATCGTCAATATTTCATCTCAGGCAGGATTTACTGGTGTATATGGCTATTCAGGCTACGGCGCAACAAAATATGCCGTAAGAGGGTTAACGGACGTCCTGCGGGCAGAGATGAAGCCTTTGGGGATCGCTATCCACATTGTTTTCCCACCCGACACAGAAACACCCCAGCTTGCGTTTGAGGAAAAACTCAAACCCAAAGAAACCAAGGCGCTCGCCGGTGCGTCCAGCATGCTTTCTGCAGATGCCGTTGCAGCCGCAATCCTGAATGGGATAAGAAAAAAGAAATACGTCATCATCCCAGGCTTTGAGGGGAATTTTCTCTACCGCCTGGTGGGTATCCTGGGTAACCTCACCTACCCCATTATGGATTGGCTGGTCAAGAAAGCACAGAAAGACAAGTAAATCAATTTTCCCCACAATCAGTATTTCTAAAAAATTCAGCCGAAACGATAGCTAATTATTCCAGTAATTTCTGATAAAAGCCCCCGTTCTCGCTGGTGAGGACACCAATGAGAAGTCTTTAGCTTCTGATCATTCCTGGTGAACATAGATATTGCATCCTCAAGTAAAACCGATTATGATATATAAAACAAATATTCGAAGAATCCAATGAGCAACAAGATCAAAACCATCCTCAGCCGCTGGCGCAGTGCTCCAAACATTGCCGAAAATGTCGTCGAATGGCGCGTTTTAGCGCAAAAATCCTCCCAATACCTGGATTTTCCTGAGGCACTCTCCCCACGGTTGATCAGCCAGCTTAAGACGCAAGGGATCAATGCCCTTTACGAGCATCAAGCTTTGGCTTTTCAAAAGGTCCTGAAGGGATATAACATCGCCATTGTTTCAGGCACGGCCAGTGGGAAAACCCTGTGTTATAACCTGCCTGTTGTCAACAGTTTGCTAAACATGCCTGAGGGTAAAGCCCTATACCTCTTTCCCACCAAAGCCCTCGCCCAGGACCAGCTGACCAATCTTTGGGATATGCTCCTGCCTCTGAGCAGTTCGACAGGGTTACGAGCAGATATTTACGATGGCGACACACCGCAGCATCTTCGCTCTAACCTGCGGCAAACTAGCAGCATCATCCTCACCAACCCGGACATGCTCCATACCGGGATCCTGCCCCATCACACAGCCTGGAAGGATTTTTTTGCCGCTTTGCGTTTCGTTGTGATCGATGAGATGCACGCCTATCGCGGTGTGTTTGGCTCCCATGTTGCCAATGTCATCCGGAGGTTAAAGCGAGTTTGCCGATTTTACGGAAGTCAACCCCAATTCATCCTCACTTCCGCCACGATCGCAAATCCTCAAGAACTGGCAGAAAGGCTGATCGAAAAACCCGTTTTGGTGATTGATCAGGATGGTTCGCCTCACGGCGAAAAACATTTCTTGATCTATAATCCCCCATTTGTCGATAAGAAACTGGGCATCCGTCAGAGTTCCATGCTTGAGGGGACCGCATTGGCAGGCGAACTGTTGGATGAAAACATCCAGACCATCGTCTTTGGTCGAACGCGGCGTGCGGTTGAGTTGATCCTGACCTACTTGCGTCAACGTGATCCAAACCAAAACCCCAACCGGATCAGGGGTTATCGCAGCGGCTATCTCCCCAGGGAACGACGTGCGATTGAGGAAGGTTTACGCCGTGGCGAAGTTCAATCCGTGGTGGCGACATCTGCCCTTGAACTGGGGATTGATATCGGCGGGATGGATGCATCCATACTGATCGGGTATCCCGGCAGTATTGCAGCTGCACGTCAGCAAGCTGGTCGGGCAGGCCGTAAATTGGCACCGGCTTTGTCGATTTTAGTGACCGCCCCCAATGCCCTGGATCAATACCTCGCCAGACATCCGGATTATTTTTTCGAGCGATCTCCCGAACGCGCCCTGATTGCACCGGACAACCTCCTGATCCTCTTACAGCACATCCGCTGTGCGGCGTTCGAGCTTCCCTTCCAAAAGGGTGAGGGTTTTGGTGCCAATTCAGCGGAAAGGATCCAAACCTTTCTTAACCTGTTAACAGAGGATGGCCAGCTCTACTCGCAAGGGGATCGATACTACTGGATGGCTGATCAATATCCAGCCGGAGATATTTCACTCCGAAATGCCACACCTGATAATATCTCCCTGATCGTGAAATCGCCCTACAGCACGACAACCATCGGGCAGGTTGACATCACCAGCGCTTATTGGATGGTTCACCCGGATGCCATTTATCTACATGAAGGGATTTCATACCAGGTTGAACAACTTGACCTCGAGGTTGGTGTGGCTTATCTCAACCCAGTGGTGGTGGATTACTACACAGAAGCAATCAAAGAAGTCCAGGTTGAAGAAAAACAACGGATCAGCGATGAAGAAGTCAACGGCGGCGTTAAGTCGCTGGGTGAGATCCTTGTAACCACAAAAGTTGTCGGTTATCGAAAGATCCGCTGGTTTACCCATGAATTCCTGGGTGGCGGAAAAGTTGAACTTCCCCCGACCTACCTGAACACGATTGGCTATTGGATATCCCTAAATGATCAGACGGTGGATGCACTCAAAGATCAAATGCTGTGGAGCGCATCTCCAAACGATTATGGTCCTGGTTGGGATGAGATCAGAATGCGTGTCTTAAATCGAGACGGGCAACGGTGCCAGGTTTGCGGAGCGTCCGGTGAACACAAACCTCTCCACGTCCATCATATCCAGCCATTTCGTAGCTTTCCCGACCGAGAGACTGCCAACCAACTTCAGAACTTAATCACGCTCTGCCCTATATGCCACAAATTAGCTGAAACCAGCGTTCGCATCAGAAGCGGCATGGCTGGGTTAAGCTATGTCCTCCATAACCTGGCACCTCTGTTGTTGATGTGTGATGGGGAGGATATTGACGTCCATTATGATCCTAATTCAACCCTTGGGGATGGACAACCGACCGTCGTTTTATATGATAATATTCCCGGAGGGTTGGGACTTTCAGAAAACCTTTATAAGATGCACGCTGAGCTGACTGCCCAATGCTACGAGACCGTCAATCTGTGTGAATGTGAAGACGGCTGCCCCTCCTGCGTTGGACCAATTGGGGAGGAAGCCTCAGGTGGAAAAGCAGAAACCCTCGCGATTTTAAAGGCATTGACACAAGATGACTGACTGGCAATCCCTCTCGGACCAACTCAAGGCATTGGGGGTCAAACTTGGCAAAGATCAAACCTTAAAAAATGCGCGTCCTTCAAAATATCCGATTGAAAAGGTAATCGAAGGTCGGTTCTGGGACATGATCTTCGGACAGGTTTTCTGTCATGAGGAGATTTACCAATGGGATTATCAGCATGGCTCAAAACCCCTCAGTCCGAGTGATTCCATCACAACCCTGTGCCAGTGGGCCAACGCAAATCCGCTTTCCCTCGATGATCTTGAAAATTTCATTTTCCTGGATACCGAAACCAGCGGATTAGCAGGAGGCACCGGTACATATGCCTTCGAAGTTGGGGTGGGGCGGTTCACCAACGAAGGTTTTCGCCTGGCACAGTTTTTTATGCGCCACCCCGGGGAAGAGCCCGCCTTGCTGGCAGGCTTGACACAATTTATGGACGGCATGAAAGCCGTGGTCACCTACAACGGCAAATCCTTTGATATTCCCCTGCTCAATACCCGTTACACGCTGATGGGCATGTCCAGCCCCTTTTCAGGGATAGACCATTTTGACCTGCTCCCATTAGCTCGTCGTCTGTGGCGGATCAGGTTGGAAAGCCGAACCCTGGGTAATGTTGAAAACCAGATTCTCGGGGTCAATCGTGGGGAAGAAGAAGTGCCGGGTTACCTCATTCCTGAGATGTATTTTGAGTATCTCAAAACCATGGATGCACGTCCTATGGCTGGCATTTTCTACCATAACGCGATCGATATACTCAGTCTTGCAGGGCTCTTCAGCCATATGGCTTTCCTTCTTAACGATCCCCATTCGAAGCAAATTCATCATGGCGAGGATCTGGTTTCATTAGCGCGCTTCTTTGAATCCATGGACGATCTTCCCCAAGCAGAAACTTTGTATCAAAACGCGCTTAAATCTAAGCTGCCAGATGACCTGTACTGGGACACAGTAGAAAGATTTTCGTTCTTCCTCAAAAGAAAGGGAGATTGGGAAGGGGCAATCCGACTCTGGCAAATGGCAGCAGAAAAAAATCATTTGTATGCCTTTGTTGAACTTGCAAAATATTTCGAACACCAAACCAGGGATATTTTGGAAGCCGAGCAGTTAACCCAAAAGGCGATTGCAGCATTAGAAAAACAAATTCTCCCCGTCTATATATACCACCAATGGCGGGAAGAGCTTGAACATCGACTGAACCGATTACAACGAAAAATCGCGCAATCGGGTGAAAAGTAAACCTCATTCATTCGAGAAAGGAGATTTACCTGATACGTATATACCCTGTATTGACCGGGCATTTCCTCTCATCAAAAATTAAGCTTTGATAATTCAAAAAATTTTCATGTCCTTTTTATGAAGAAATTATCCACTTTTACGCGAAAATGGTATAATTTACTATCACTATTTCGAATAAATTTAAAAATTACAGGATTTTAAGGAGATCCATTCCATGTCAGGACATTCGCATTGGGCGACTATTAGAAGAAAGAAAGGTGCAGCAGACGCCAAAAAAGGAAAGATCTTTACACGTCTTGCTCGTGAAATTGTGATTGCAGCCCGTGAAGGCGGCAGTGATCCAAATATGAATGTAAGGCTTGAATTGGCAATTGACAAAGCCAAAGCAGCCAATATGCCCAAGGACAGTATTGAACGGGCAATTAAACGTGGAACGGGGGAAGATAAAGAAGGGGTAGATTTCGAAGAAATCACATACGAAGGGTACGCATCGAATGGTGTTGCTTTGATGATTGAATGTGTCACTGAAAACCGCAACCGAACCGTTGCTGAATTGCGTCACGTTCTTTCAAGATCGGGCGGAAGTATGGGAGATCCCGGTTCTGTAAGCTGGCAATTTGACCGGATGACCTATTTCGCCATTCCTGGTGACAAGTACGACTTTGACAAGATCTTCGAAATTGCAGTTGAAGCTGGTGCAGAGGATATCAGCCAGGATGATGACACAATTGAAATTTTTGGAAAACCCCATAGTTTTCATACGATTGCTGATCATCTAACAAAAGCGAATATCAAACCAGAAGAATCAGGAATTCGGTTTCTTCCAAAACAGGAAATTTCTCTTGATGTTGATGACACCGTCAAAGTGATGAAAATCATTGAGGCGATTGAAGAGATGGATGATGTTTTGAACATCTACTCCAATCTCGACATCACAGAAGAAGCCATCGAAGCGATGGAGGCAGGCTAAGCTGGACATGCTGGTTCTTGGCATTGATCCCGGCATTGCCATTACAGGCTTTGGCCTTATCCAAATCGATCGAAAAAGTGAATTAAAGTGCATCAACTACGGCGTGATCAACACGCCTGCCAATCTTGATGATGGCTCGCGCCTGGTGCTCATTTACGATGCATTGACCGACCTCATTCGACAATATCAACCCCAATCAAGCGCTGTTGAAAAATTGTTTTTCCAAAAAAATGTCCGCACAGCCTTGTCTGTGGGACAAGCCAGGGGTGTGGTAATGCTAACGCTTTCACAGGCAGGCTGTCCTGTGAAGGAATATACGCCCAATGAAGTCAAGCAATCCGTTTGCGGATATGGCAATGCGGATAAAAGCCAGGTCCAACGCATGGTACAAACCCTGCTCCAACTGGAAGATATCCCCAAGCCGGACGATGCTGCCGACGCATTAGCTGTGGCGATCTGCCATATTTATCATCAATCTTTTTCCAATTTAGTTGAAAAAGCGCAATAAATGATCATCACCAGCTTCTCAAATCCCAAAATCAAAGCCATCCGCAAACTTGACCAGAAAAAATTCCGGCAGGAAATGGGCGTTTTCTTTGTCGAAGGTTTGCGAACAGTCGGGGAAGCAATCCAAACTGGCGCAGAAATAAAATCCCTGGTGATCGCTCCCGATCTGCTGGTCAGCGATTTTGGGCAATCGATAATCCATGATCCCGCACTTGCCGATGTAGAGCGCATCGAGGTCAGCGCTGAAATTTATGGGAAAATCGCCCACAAACAAGGTCCTCAGGGCATTGGCGCGGTGGTCCGCCAGAATTGGTCGCCCCTGGATGGGATAACTGTCCAGTCAGATGACCTGTGGGTGGCGTTGGATTCAGTTTCCGATCCCGGCAATCTCGGCACGATCATGCGAACAGCCGATGGCGTCGGCACCAGGGGGATCATCCTTCTGGGTGATTCCACCGATCCCTATGATCCGACCGCCGTCAAAGCGAGCATGGGGGCACTGTTTTCACTTGTGCTTGCCCAGGCTGGTTGGGATAGGCTGCTTGCTTGGAAAGAGAAAAACAATCTCATGCTGGTTGGCACCTCCGATAAGGCTGATATGGGCTACAGATCCGTCAAGTACAATCGCCCCCTGTTGCTTTTGATGGGTAGTGAACGACATGGACTGCCTGATCAGATTCTTGGTTCCTGTGATCACGTTGTGTCAATCCCCATGGAAGGTCGCAGCGATTCATTGAACCTTGCCGTCGCAACAGGGGTCATGCTTTATGAAATCTATGACCAAACAAGCAAGTTGGATATAATAGAGTTATGATTGCATCAATCTCCGGAGAAATCATTCACGTCCAGGATGGACAGGTCGTTATCAACCTCAACGGTTTGGGGATGTCCGTATTTGTGACGGAAGAAATCAGCAAGAGGAGCCGTCCCGGGATGAAAACGGCTTTACATACCTACCTGGTTGTCCGTGAAGAAGTTCTCGCCCTTTATGGGTTTGAATCTTTAGAAGAACGCGAGTTATTCATCCACCTGATCAGTGTTGCTGGCATAGGTCCCAGGATTGCCTTGTCGGTTCTCTCCACACTCTCCCCAGAAACAATCCGTTATGGGATTGCAGCTGATCAGCCTGAGATCTTCACCCGGGTTCCTGGCATAGGGAAAAAGACAGCTCAAAAGCTCGTTCTTGAACTGCGGGGAAAGATCCAGCCGCTTGAGCCTTTGGAAGCCGCCACACGCATGGACGATATCGACACCGAAGTGATGGAAGCGCTGACTGCCCTGGGTTATTCCATTGTTGAAGCGCAGGCCGCGCTTCAATACGCCGGCAAAGATGCCGGATCGACCGCAGAAGAACGCTTACGAAAAGCCCTCCAATACTTCAGCTAACCGACTCAATTATTCCATATTCAATGACAATCTCATGATAATTCTCCAGTTGAAATTTCCTGTTAACAAAGCAGCAAATTCCAGTTTGTCAAATCAAATCTGAGCTCTGAGCCTGCTTCTCTGGAGAAGCAAGGAGTCTGCGTAGAAATTTCTATGGGAAATCGATCATAGTAAAAGGTTATTCCTTATGAACATGGCTGAACGTCAACGACATTCAAGACAACATTGTCTAATCCACAATAATTCATTATTCTTCCTTTATGACAAATAAATCTTTTTATTTTTATTCACTTAATTTAATCTAATATATATTTTTATCCTCAGAAGCTTAACTTTCATCGTTTAATTGGTAGAATTAGACGATTAAGAAAGATCTAATTCTTGGAGGAAGTTTGGCAGCAACCCGGCAGGGCAAAAATTATACATGGCAGCTCAGCGATCTCCCCTTCGGCAGCGGTGATGCGGGTGAGGTCTATGCTGTCATTTGCCATGAAAAACCCGATCTGCAAGGGATGTTGAAAACGCCTGCCCGGATTGCCACGGGAGGCACCATCCAACGTCAAGCCCTTCAGATCGAACAGGAATCCCTTGCGTTATCTCAACTGGATGGCCTTCCCCAGGGGAAAGCACATCCTCCCAGGCTTTTAGATGAAGCTCCCAAATTTACACAGGGCACAGCCAATTATTTCATCGTCTCTGAAACAGCCCTCGGTAAAGATTTAGCATCCATGCTGACCGAGTCTCGGAAATCAGGAAAGCCCTTTCCACGAAGGGTGATTATCACCATCCTGGATGCATTATTTGACCTTTTCTCCCGGGCACATCGCGCCGGCGTATTGTGGAATGATGTCAAACTCGATCACATTTACTGGCATAATCTGACAGGAAGCATAACCGTCATAGACTGGGGAAACGCTCTGTTCTTAAACCACCAGGGCAGCGGCAACCAACCGATCACACCTCGCTGGGAAGATTATCAGCAGATGGTTGAAACGCTTGGAGATTTCCTCCAAAGCAATGCACCTGAGTTATTTACGGATTTAGGTTGGGATGAATTCCAGGGACGGGAACTGGATTCTACCCAGGTATCCGTTTTGGCAAGGCGCATCGCCTATCAGCAGCAAGTCGTCAGCTTAAAAGAGATGGAAAACCTTTCTCTTATCAGGGTTATCCTCAACCAGGAACCATCTATCGCCGGTCTGGAAAAAATCACCACCTATCACCAAATTCTCGAAGAACTGGGTGCGCCTTGTCCTCATCAAGAAATCGTGCATTTTGCCCAATCACTTGTTCTTTCGAGCCTTGAAGAAAATAATATCCAAACCAGCGTTCAGGCAACGGCTTTGATTTGGAATATGTACCATGATGATTTGAATCTTCCATGGTACCTGGCTCGTGCCTATTTCCGGGATCCCGATCTTTTGGCGAATCCCAAACTGGCAGACCTGATCAAATCCACCTTTCTTCAAGACTATTCGGCTTCTCTTTGGACTCTGGCAGAAATCGCCCAGGGTAAAACCGAGCCCTCCTGGTGGTCTCAACTGGTCCCCGTTCTCAGGCAAACAGCACTGGGCTCGCCATCCGAGCCACCCTTACAGCTTTGCACAACCCTGCATTATTGGCTGCAAAAGAAAGAACCTCAAAACACAGGTCTCATCGCAAAGCTCTCTGCTATCATAAAAGAATGGCGCGCTAAGGGTGAAAACTTACAGAACAATCCTTTTGAATATGATCTACTCGAAATTATTCAGGGTGAAGATCATCTCCCACAAAAATCAATCCTCGCACTCAAACAGAGTTTTGCCCTTGGAGAGAAAGCGATTCGCAGGTTGTTTCAATCCTGGGTGGATATGAACTGGGATGAGATGCCAAAAGCATTTCAGCAGGTGATCAGCTGGGATCCCGATCGCTGGGGGATCGTCTCTTTATATGAGAGGGTTGATGCGTTCACCGCCTGGTTAGAGATACTCCAATCAGGTCCGCAATTCTGGGAAAAACCTGCCATATTCCTTCAACAAATGATGGCATCCCGCCCTGCTGTGGAACAGGTTCTAGGTCGCCCACCATGGTTCCACAGCTTATTGACTTCCCTCACTGCCGTGAATGCTGGCGAACCGATTGCCAATTTCCGAGAAGATTTGACCATTTGGGCACCATGGCTTTTGGAATTTGCGAACATCCATGAAGGTGATGATCTTGCCCTTCCTGAAAATGAAGCTGAAATCAACCAGGCATGCCAATTATTCATCAACCATCTCAAAGCATGGAGTGATTTTGAAGCAAGCCTGCAAACCCTCAAGGAGCATGCACCAAGAATCTATCTTGAATCCAGCAGGCTCGTTGCGGAATTCAAGAACAGCCTTTCCTTTATGCCTGATCCTGAGGAAAAATCATTGAGAACCGACATTGGATCCCATCCAGAACTTAAGGAGGGCTGGGATGTATTGGGCGCGCTCAAAGAATGGCGTTTTGCCCTTCAGGCAGGAAACATTTCTGAAGCAGTGCGAATTCTCTCCGACCAAAACCGAGATGATTGGCAAATTCTGAACGCTGCACTGGAAAAAACAGTGCATTGGCAGAGCACCACCCTTCCGTATTTACAGGCAATCCATTCATTTTCCGGGTTGTCAGCGGCTCAGGAACCATCGACACAACCCGATGAATTGTTTTCAATCACCGACTCAATTGCAGAGATCCAAAAAGTATGGTGCCAAATCTATGACGCAGGTGCCAGTTCGGAAATATTAGAAATATTGGAGCAATCTGTGGAACACGCGCGCAAAGGTTTGTTTTCCTGGCGGCAAGCCTTTGAACACAGTGAAAACCGAATTTCACAGATTCTTTACCAGAGTCATCTCAAACTGATCCGTGAGATCACCGATCGGTTGCTGTTACTCTGGCAGCATGTGCAACAAGCCAGCAGCCGTATGATAATGCTTGAAAAAGCAAACGACTTGCGCGTTAACCCCCGGATGACCACCATTGAAAACATTACAGACCACCTGGGGAGTGTTGAATCGCTTTTAATTTGCGACGAAAAGGCACGAAAATACCCATCATGGCAGGATGTGGTCAGCCAGTTGCAGTCCACATCAGACCCGGAAGAGCGGCGGCAAATCGTCTTGGTAACCCCACAAGACCACCCACTGGTTGCTTTTTTGATACAATCCCAATTTGGATATGATTAACAGCCATCAGAAATGGATTTCTTTATGGAGACAATAAAATTTGGACCTGGCAAGGTAATGAAATTAACCGAGCCGCTGGATACCTGGCTTTCTGCCGGGCTGCGTGATTTTGCAGTGCCGGAAGCTGTCGGTTCTTCGGCGCGTGTGTTCAGTTTGGATTATTCCCCGTTTTCAGGTGACTTCGCGGACCGACCTGTCATAAAGGTAATGCGACCGGACAAGACCAGTTATGCGCGTCCTCTCTTTGAAAGCGAGGTGCAAATTTTAGAAAAAATGAAGGATGTTCCCGGAATTACCCCGCTGATCGGGTTGGGCTTCTTGCAAGTGCATGATGGCGACATCCCAGATGAGATTGCACCGTTATCAACCTCATTGGCGGTAAACGCCTCTGCTGAAAAAGTGGCCGGTATCGCAGATCTGATGACGATGGAAGAGGTTGCGCAATTTCTTGAAGAGATGGATGAAAGGATTGCCAATAATTGGCTGGCGTTTTTGGTTTTTCCGCGTCGGTGGGAAGATAATCTTTATTTGAGATGTGATGCTGGGTATACACGTGGAGAATTCCACCGCGGTTTCCCTGTGAAGGAAGCCCTGACTTGCGGTATCCAAATCTGTGACATCCTCACATCTGCCCATGAAAAAGGGATTGTCTATCTGGATCATAAAGCCTTGCACTATTACTGGAATCAACCGCGGCAACAGGTGATGGTCATCGATTGGAATATTGGCAGGCTGATCACCAACGGAAACACATCTGAAACCTTTGCGTTTGATATTCTGCAATTCAGTGCTCGCGCCCTGCATCACCTGATGACCGGACGCCAGGCATATGGTTCAGTCAAAGTAGGACCCAATTTGCCTGAAGAGATCGAAAATGCACCAGACAAATATGACCCGATTTGGACCTACGATGATCAAAAGCGCCTCACCCAGAACGAACTTGAGGTGCTAGCAGGTGCCATTCAAGGACAATACCAAACCCCACAAGCATTGGCACAGGACCTTCAATCCCTGTATAATCAACGACAATCGCAAAGCTGAGCGACATGTGAAAGGAAACCCATGTTAAAAGATCTCATTCTTAGGGCAAAAACCACACTCGAACAATCCCAACCTACCGATCAAGACCTGGTTCAGGTTGAGAACGCCCTCAGCGCCTACCTGGAAGCCCTGGCAACTGAGCGTATTGCAGAACCTGTTGATTTTGAAGAATTGGAACACGCCAACCGTTTACTGAGAGAGGTCCGCCGTGAGCGCTCACGGCGTCTGGCAGAATCACAAAGCACACCAGGTTCAGATGAGGTCTCACAAGGCCTTCAAGAGGAAAAACAGGTCAATGCCGATCGAGTCAGCATCTCCCCGCAATTTGACGATGATGATGCCTATGACCCACTCCGGAAATTTCTCAGCTCAACACATGACCCCGAAGCAGAAGCGATTATGGATACCGCTGAAGAGGCATTCTATGGCGGAAATTACCAGAAAGCCATCCCTCTTTTCGAAAAAGTTCTCCAAATTGAACCCGGATGGTCACGAGCAAAGGAACACCACGACGAAGCAGAAGAATTTTTACGTTCCGGGAATATCCCTTCGGTTGCACTTCCGCCTGATGCCGGTAAAGCCTATGGAAAAGCACAATCCGCAGCCAGGGTATTTCGCTATCAGACAGCGCTTGACTACCTTGATGAAGCCTTTGCCAGCCTGAAGGAAGCGGGCATTAACCGTTGGCGCGAGGGTGAATCCTTACGCCAGGACCTGGAAAACCAGATCCAGGCTCAAGAGGTTTATCAAGAGGGGCTTGCCCTGATAAGGCAGGGAGATCTACAGGGTGGACTTTCTAAAATTCAAACTGCGGTCAGTGCAGTCGCGCTGCCGGAATATGTAGATAAAGCCAGTGAGATTCGCCAGGATATCGCCTCATTGAATGAGATTGCCGATGTCGTCAACCTGAGCGGAAATATCCCCGCTAAAAAATTAGCCAAAAGCCGGGAGACTTTAGATCGCCTATCCTTGAAGTATGATGAGATTCCGCAAATCACTCGCTTGCGAAACCGCATGGATATCGTCCTGCCCACTGTCACAGCGGGATTGGTCGATAAGATAAAGCAGGCAAAACGGCTTGCCGATTCTGCCAACACCATCAAAGCTGCTAAAGAAGCCCACGCTCAAACCAAAGAAGACCTTGAAATCCTGCAGACCCTCCAACCGGATGCACCTCAGGCGCGGGCTTTGCAAGGGGAAGTTGAAGCGGCACATCAAGATATTCTGACTCTGGAAGACAGCCTTCAGCGAGCCAACCAGGCATTGAACACAGAAAATCGCTTTTTCCCCCGAAATGCCTACACGATCAGCAAAGACGTTCGAACTCGTTTTCCAGAAGATCCTGAAGTCCTCAATCTGAAACGCCGGCTGCGCTGGTATTATGTCACGCTGTATGGTGGTGGCGGGTTAGCTGCAATTCTCCTGATCCTGATATTGTGGTTTGGCGGTCGTGCGGTGGCAAACGGTATCAAGGAGCGCCAGCTGGCTCTGACGCCAACTGCAACCGCCACAGCGACCATCACCCTGACCCCCACGATCACGTCCACACCCACAAAAACGCCGACGATCACACCGACCCCGACGGAAACCCCGTTCTACACCCCCACATCCGAACCGATCACCACGGGCACCATTACCCGGAACTTGTTCGCAAGAAACGGCTGCTATGAGACCTTCCGTGCAACTGGTCGTTTGCCCGAAGGTGCCGTCGTGACTATCATTCCACAATCTGATCGAAGCTTTGATGAATTCAACCGGGAATGTGTCTTAATTGAATACCGCGCAGAGGATACCAATGTGATCGGGTACGTCCTTTTGATCGATTTAACCATACCTTGAGGTCAAGACCTGGATTTTTCTACCCGATCGAATACATTCATTCATTTGTTGCAAACGCTAAAACCCACGCGTTTGTCCTTGCCAGGGCGGCTGAGAACCTGACTCGAATTCCTCGACACCCGGGCCACCCAGTTTGCGCAACCGCCAGATGCCATAGATATAGCTGAGGACGAGCACAAGGATGGTTACAGGCCATCCCAACAAGGTGTTTGCCCAGCCTAGCGTTGCTGCCTGACCTTGAGAAAAAAGTGTGTATTGAACTGCTAGGCGCATTGCGAAGAATAAACCCCAAATCCAGGTCACCTCGCGGTAAGCAGGCAGGACATCCTTTCGCCAATACCAATCCAATGGCCAGGATCTGGTTAGGTGGCTTGTCCAGGCAGCAAGGGGTTTGCCCACCAAGTTGGTGATGACTGCCCCAAGAAGCAGCAAACCGCTGCTGACCATTGCCGGGATAAAATAACTTGCTGCATTCTGGGTTAGCAGTGCCAACCCCGCAGCAACACCCACCGCCAGCAGTCCACCCAGGGCATAAACCCATTTTTGACCTTTGGCGATCCGAAAAACGCCCAACAACAGCCCCATTAAGATTGCAGCAATCACCGCAGGCAGCAGACCAAAAATGGCGTTCACAATCACATAGACGATCGGAGGTAAAATTGCATCGATCGTCTTCCCAGATAGAACTGACGATAATTCATCAAGAATCTCTTGTAATTTACTGTTCAAGTTTGGTTACCTCAAGCTATATTGCCCATAGAAAATGCTACAGCACCAGAATGACACCAAAGACGACCTCGACAATCACGCTGATGATATTTGAGCGCTCGATAGAATGATCCAGAAACATCGACACCAACCTCACCAGGGCAATCGTCAGGTATGTTATCCCTAACATCATAAAGGTCTCTTTGGAGCGATAGATCAGAACAACGGCACCTAGTGCAATGAATAGAGCACCGAAGATGGCACGGATTTCTGTTATTCCGCGTCCTCCCGTCGCTTGCAACCCTGTGAAACCGTAAATGGATGTCGGGCGGATAAGCGCTAGCAAACCCGTCCCCACCGTTCCTACACCGGCAATAATCTTTAGAATAAATAATACTGTATCCATAACATCTCCTAAATAAGTCTATTTAATGATGCCCAAAAGAAAGCTTATTGATTTCTTGCGACAAGCGCTTGTTTTCGGGCTCCTAAAAAGAATTGTAGCCAATCGCCTTTGCTCTGAAAGAGTGCAATCAAAACATACACGCTGGCAGTTAAGAAACCAAATACCATCATCAAAATAATCCATATAACCGTCTGCAATATACTTTTTTCACGAAAGCCTATCCACAGGGAAAACAGAATAAAACCCACATACAAATCAATAAATGAAACGATACCCCAGGGGTTTCGTAAAAGTTCACCGCCATCTTTTCCAAAATCACCGTTGATGAAGCCATTTAATAACACCACCGTCATGGCGATGATCCCCAGAAACGCGACTGCTTTTGCAAATTTCATCTCAAACCTCCACAAAGCTAAATATCATTTTTTCGGAAACCAGGGAATAAAAGCGCTGGTTTTTGCTGCGTAAGCTTCATATCCCGGTTTATAGTTGAGCGTCCGTTCCAACATCGCCACGCCTGAGACCTTGACCAGTAAATAGGTCATCCAGAGCGGGCTGATAACCGTCCACCAGGCACCCGCAGACAGTGCGATCACATAAAAGCCCCACCATTGGGCAGCATCCCCAAAATAGTTAGGGTGGCGGGTCAGGTGCCAAACACCCTTGTTCAGAACCTGACCTTTGTTATCAGGATTTGCTCTAAAGCGCGCCAGTTGAATATCCCCAACTGACTCAAATAAGAAGCCAATGACCCAAACAAAGATACCCAGATAATCCAATAAGGCTAAAGATGTTGAATTTTCAGCTGCGAGGACACCAGTGATGGGGGATGCGACCACCCACATGATCAAGCCTTGCAAGATGAACACATGGAAGAAACTTCGCCACCACCACTGATCCGGGTGTTCATTCCGCCATTTTGTATAACGAAAATCTTCTCCCTTGCCCCAATTCCGCCAGGTGACATAAGCAGTCAGCCTGAGTCCCCAGATGGTCACAAGCCCGACCATCAACCAATCCCTTGGAGCGTGAGGTGCGCCTGTTAATGAGAAAACATACCAGGCAATCAATACAAAACCTGCCCCCCAAAAGCAATCCACAATACTGCTGTTTTTGAGGAGCAGACTTAGAATATAAAGCAATACCATAGCTGCCAGGATTAAAACCGCTACCTGAATATGTAAATTTAGAAAAGTTTGGAGTAGCATCAATAAGCCCCAAAGATTATTTTGAATATTATTTTTCCGATTCAATCCAGTTCAGGCACAGGGCTCCCGGCCCGACATGAACGCCCAGGGCAGGTGTGACATCAGACACAAGCGGTTCGGGCATATTTGGATAAGCCTTTTTAAGTTCATCAATGATCATTTTCACCTGGTCGGGCACATTTGCATGGGTGATGCCGATCATCTCTGCTTTTGGGGCGACTTCCAAACCCTTGTTCAAAACGCGCTGCAAAGCTTTATTTTTTGTGCTGGCAATTTCCATTTTGGAGATGTGGTTGTTCATTTTTAAGATGGGCTTGATCCCCAGAATACTGACAATGCTGTGCTGGATCGCATTCATGCGTCCCCCACGCAGCAGATAATCAATCGTCTCCAGTTTTGCATAAGCGTATGTTCGTTTAATCAGGGATTCAATCAACGCTAAAACTTCCCTCTCCGTCTTTCCTTCCTTCGCCGCCAGGGCAGCGCTGATCACGATCAATCCTTCAGCCATGGAAAGGTTACCGGAGTCAATCACATGAACAGGAATGCGGGAAAATTCCTCTGCCGCTTTCTCAGCAGCCTCAATTGTTGCGGATAGCGACCTGGAAATGTGGATTGAGAACACAGCCTCCGCACCCTGGTCAGCAGCAGCGTTGAAATTTTCTAAAAATTGCTGAGGTGAAGGTGTGGCTGTTGTGGGATAAGGGTCTGAGTCAGGCAGTTGGGCATAGAATTCCTGTCTGGTCAGATCCACATTATCACGATATCCCTTTCCATTCAAAGTAATATAGAGGGGGATGATACTGATAGGCAGGTCTTTCAACATTTCCTGAGGGATATCGCTTGTGCTATCTGATATGATGTGAATGGTCATCTAAACAACAATCCTTTTATTGTAAATATACATAACTCAATTTTAATCGAGTTTTCCAAAACAATTATAGAGAAGATCCTTCTTTTATACGTAATCGTGTATAAGGTATCTCATCGAAAACCCTTCCGATTTAAAGTAAAGGGCGATTTTATTTCAACGCAATAATACTAAAAAATTAAACACAACCAACGTGATTCAGTTATGCTGCAACTCGAGTAAAGCTTTCAAAATGGCAAAAAGCTAATCAAAAACTGGAATATTTACTCAATAAAATGAAAAAATGCCGAATTACGATTTAAATCAGTGCCATTCTTATATTATTTTAACTGAAAAGAGGTAAAAATGGGTATAATTAGATTATCAATGTCAGATTAAGACATTGAAAAAATTAATAAACCTATAAATCGATAAGGACCTTAAGGGAAAGGAAAAAATTTTATGCCAAAATTCGAACGTGAAGTAGAAATTGATGCACCTGTTGAGAAAGTCTGGAATATGCTCATCAATCCAAATCTCTGGCCGCAATGGTTCCCCGGTATGGAAAACGTTGCAAATTTCACTGCTGTAGATGAAAACGGTCAATTTGAGTGGTCTGATGAAGGACGGCAAGGTACAGGAACCATCGTGAAAGTTGAGCCCCAGAAGCGTCTGGAAATTGTTACGCAATTAGGTGATGACAAAGACGAGCACGTTTTCAAACTCAAAGCAACGGGCGGTTTCCTTGGCATGGCAGATGATGAAACCAAAGTCACCTACGTTTTGGACACGCTTATGGGCGGCGGCATTTTCAGCAACTTCATTGCTGGTGGAAACCCCAAAGACGCCATCCGAGTCAAGAAAGCCATGCATGCATTTCGAAGACTTGCAGAGCAAAAATAGTTAACTAGAACATAAAAGGAGCAAAAATTATGAATTTATTATCCACTATTCTTGTCGGCCTGGTAGCTGGTTTGCTGGCTTCATGGCTAATGAAAGCGAAAACTGGCGTGCTGGTTGATATCATCCTGGGTATCGTCGGCGGTGTTTTAGGCGGTTGGATCTCGAGCCTGATCACCGGTGCCAATTTAATGAGCGGTTTCAATCTGACCAGTATCATTGTGGCGCTGATTGGCGCAATCGTTGTGATTTTCTTGTATCGCCTGATCAAACGTTAAGTAAAAATTTTCAATAATTACGTCTACCTATCTAAAAGCCTTTGCTTATTGCAAAGGCTTTTCTAATCAAATTTGTGGAAATAAAAGCATAATAACTGGAACGATGATCATTATCAAAAGAGGCTGCCTTTGTGAACGGCAGCCTCTTATTGTTCTATCGATTCAAATTGCTATCGAAAGAAAATTGGAATGAAATAACTGCTGAATGGTTGAACAGTGATGTAAACTGTTGCCCAATCCGCAAATTCCGATTGCCTTTCAGGTGTTGCAAGCATGTAATACTCAAAGGAGTCGGTGCCAATAAAATCGAAATTCGGTGTATATGTGAACGACCCATCCGGATTGACTGTCACCATCCCATAGAGGGGATCTGTCTTTTTCTCAGCGAAGATTTCATCGGTCGGATCGACATCATAATCATTTGCCAGAACACCGGGCGCTGAAACATTGAGCGTCGTGTTGAGCGATGTGGCGTAATTATCATCCACTGCTGTCGGCGAATCATTGACAGGTAGTACCTCAATGGTAATTGTGGCACTATTCGAATCGTACATACCATCATTTACGCTGAAGGTAAAGCTATCGGTACCATACCAATCCTGGTCAGGTGTGTATGTCAAAGCTGCACCTGTGCCGGTTAATGTACCACTAGCTGGGGCTGTCTCCACTGTCCATACTTCCGGACCTGGCGTAATATAATCCGCTGTCAGCGTGATATCCAAAGGTACATCCTCATCAGTGCTCAGGCTTTGATCGTGTGCCACAGGTTTCGTGTTCACATTGATCGTGACCGTTGCTTTATCAGAGTACTCTGAACGCCCAAGCATCTCGGGTGGAATGCCCAGCATATTGTAAGTAAAGCTGTCCTCACCAAGGAAACCCGTATCCGGTGTATACACAAAGGAACCATCCTCGTTGAGTACAACAACACCGTATGAAGGCTCATCAAGAAGGTCGGCGATCACCACATCTAACGGGTCAAGTTCAACATCGTTTTCGAGTACGCCAGGCGTGAGTACAACCAGGTCGGAATTCTCATCTGCTTCATAGTAATCGTCGTTCGCTTGTGGTGCGTAGTTCACCGAAGTGACTTCAATTGTCACTGTCGCAGTATTACTGTAGACAACACCATCAAATACCTTGAAAGTGAAACTGTCCACACCATAATAATCCTCATTGGGTACATAGGTCAACTCAGGTAAATCACCCGGGTCGTATTCTAACGTACCATTCGTGGGACCATCAACAATCATGTAAGTCAGTGGATCGCCCTCAGGATCTGTAGCGGTTAGCGTAATATCAAGGGGTACGTCCTCTTCTGTGGTTAAGTTCTGATCAAAGGCTTCAGGGGCTGGGATCACATGCAAAGCAACCGGTACGTCGATGGTTGGCGCAGGTGCGTTCAGGACTTTTAGCAGCCCGTAGTAATCACCGTAGGCTAAACCCGTCGAATCGAAGGTAACATCCACATCCAGACTGCTGTCTGCAGGCACTATGCCCAAGACCGGATCTTCGGAAAGCCAGGGAATATCGAAAGTTTCACCGGCTTCACCATCAACCATCACATCATCAATAGCGATTTCAGCACCATCTGAACCAATATACTGGAAGCCTATCCGGAAGGGAACTCCAGGCAAGTAAGCAGCCAGGTCGATTGTGGTTTCAGTCCAAACCCAGTTATCCAGCCAATCTTCATCGAGGTTCTTGACAAAGATATCATCACCGCCACCCACATCACCGACTACTAAGTAGATGTTGCCATCACAATTGTCATACGTGTCACGGCACCAAACAATACTCCCCAAGGACCAAACGGATAAGGTACCCTCACTTAAATTAAGTTCGGGTGTCAACAACCATTCATCTTGTTGATTCAACCCCGAGTCATATTCCACATGGGTGTAGTAGCTGCCCGTATGCGGATCGTAATCATCCTGTTCCCAGGTATAGGTATTGTTGATTTCTTGCGTCCACCCAGCAGGTGGGAAGGCGCCTTCGAAGCTTTCATCGATCATGGTAGCCATTGGGATGTATTCCCCGGGTGTGCCGGCGTTCTGCACAAACTTCGATGTATCAACACCCAACACCTCAGTCTCAGGTGCGTAGGTGTAGCTTGGAACCTTACCGGTCATCGGAGCATCAAACACACTAAAGATATCAATCGTTGCACCAATCTCAACAGTGTCTAAGCCAAAACTGTCTCCATCAAGACCCACATACTGCCAGGCTACTCGAATGTTGCCGTAATCATCAAAAGCGCTTAGATCAACGGTAACCATGCGGTATTCAAAGGTTGACCATGTTTCATCCCTGATCAAGTCCCATAATGGATCAACAGTTAGCGGTACGCCAGTTTCATCTGTCACCCAAACTTTTATCGTCGCTCCAGGGTATAAGGTGTCAGAAATGGCCATAAATGTCAATTCTAGATCTGTTTTCTCACTAACATCTAACAAGGGTGAGATCAACCACTCATCTGATACTGCTGAGGAATCGTAATTAATCCAGGCAGAATAATCACCTTCATAAACAAAGTCTGGGTATGTTGCTACATCTACAAGATCCCATTCACGGATTGTGTCGCCGTTATGAACAGTTTCCCATCCACCGGCAGGAGGCATCACACCACCTTCAAAGCCTTCGCTCAGGAGTTTCTCTTCGGTAATTGCTTCCCCTTCCACCAGCTCAAAACTGGCTTCACCAGCGCCCATATTGATCAATGTGAGGATTTGTGTCGCAGTTTGATCGGGTCCAAGCCATTGCTCAAGGGAATCTGGATCAACACTTAAACAGGGGGCTATGAGGCGCAGTTCCTGGTCAACCGTGATATCTGTCGATTGTGGAACGTTAACATCCTCAACCATCGCGGTCTCATAACCATCCATCATCATTTCAATATCGTAAACACCAGCCTCCAGAGCCCAATTATAGGTGCCGTCAGCCTTTGTTTCCAAACTTGTCAGCAGCGAACCACCATCATTATAAATATTGACGGTTGCACCTTCCAGAGGCGTGGGATTAACATCGCAAGCTTCCAGCCCGGATACCATACCTTTGAGCGTGCCCCAGGTCGCCGGCTTTAATACGTGCAGCAGGACATCAATATTCTCGTAGCTGTAAGGCGTGTTGTGCTGTACCATAATTTCAGCCATGTAATCACCAGGCTGTTCAAGCATCGAAGGATCAAATGTCACCGTGATATCAACAGAATCCTCTGAAAGGACCGTCCCGGTGGTAGGATCCTCAGATAACCAGACCACATCACTGCCGCCCGCTGAGCCCATACCACGAACCAACCAGTTCCCGGGGAAGTAAGCATCAATCAATGTCCAACTTTCATCCGGTGGGAGTGCAAGGTCTGCAGGTGGTGGCGAAAAAGACCACCAGCCAGCCCAGGATCGTTCGTTTGTAGAAGTCTCATCCAGGGCAGCTGGGAAATAATCCGTCCCAGGTTTTTCCATCGCAACAACACCGATCAAGACATCACCCGGACCGCTAAATATTACACCAGGTGGGAGCGTGTAATTGTTCCACGATGTGGCGGCCTGAACTGTCACGGGCATGCTTGCAAGCAGATTAGCACCCACGGCCGGATCCGAATTGCCTGATGTGTTTTCGTAAACAGCAATGACAATATCATCACCAACACTGACAGTATCGTCAAAGTAGATTTGAACATCTGTCAACGTAAACGGATAAGCACCAGGATCGGGAGTGAAACGATTCAGGAAAATAAACTCTGAAGTTCCACCAATGCCAACATTATTTTCAACGGTACCGTCATCAAGGATCAGCTCAACATCCGCATTCGGCATCGCAATTGGACTTGTCAGGGTCGATTTTTTACTATCTTGATTTTGCGCCAAAAGTTTAATCTGGTCGGGTTGTGCTTCTTTCTCTGTTGCCGCATCACCCTGATAAAGCTTCAAGGGCGTAAACCCACCATCGCGTTCAAACAATTCAAAATCAGCAGCACCCGACCCACCATTGCTGATCGTCAGCGTTTCGTCCTGGGGTGGATCATCCATTCCCATCGTTACTTCAAATGAGACTGGGTCAAACACCAGATAGCCAGTGCCCATATAGAAATCTTGTTGGTTTACAGCATCCTTTGCGACACTAACCGTTCTAACATCGCTTGAATAATTAACCATTGACGCAGTGAATTCCACATCCTCAGGATCAGCTGTTGTAGGTTGGAATGCCCAATAAAGACCCGCATTTTCAGGATCATCAGGAAGTTGGAATGTTTGTGTGGCAACATCTGCGCTGACAACATCGGCTCCAATTATGGGATCCAAAGAATTGTCATCATACACAAAACCTGCAACCACACCGCCGGGGACCGCGACACAATCCGGTGCAATAACAACAGGTTCGGCAACCGTTACAGCAACATCATCGATAAACCAACCTGCATATTGCCCGGAACCGTCGCTCTTGAAATAAAAGCGGAATTGGAAATCACTGACAGCATAGCTGGCATCGAGTTGAATCGATTTTCGCGTCCAGGAGGTCACATCTCCAAATTTTTCAAAGACAGTCTGCCAGGTTGCACCACTATCTTTCGTGACTTCAACTGCACCCCAGTCCCAGGTATTACTTTCCGAATCCATCCAGTGCATAAAGGAAATTGTTGGAGCAAGTCCTGCATATCCACTCAGGTCGATCACTGGTGAGGTGATGTAACTTTGTTCGTTAGAATTGTAATTGTCACCTAAGTTTGTAGCCCAGACGTTGGGTTCTGAATAAGCAAAACCAGGACCGGTTGTCGGTTCGCCCCATTCCCAGGAGGGAGAAGTGCCTGAAATCGTGAATCCACCATCATCCGTATCGAAATCTGTTGTAAAGACCTCTATCGGAGCAGGCATTGGAATCTCGATAATACCGACATCATCGATGTACCAACCCTCATATTGCACAGAAGTATCGCTCTTGAAATAGAAGCGGAACTGGAAGTCAGCCACGTTGTAAGAAGGATCTAAAGCAACTGTTTGTTGATTGTAGGCTGTATCACTTATAAGCCCCACAGGTCCCCAAACCGCATCCCAGGTGACGCCACCGTCTTTCGTCACATCCAAACGTGCGTAGTCATAAGAAGCGCTTTCGATATGTTTCCAATCCCACCATTGAAGCGCTGGGGTGTCCGTCCCATAACTGCTCAGGTCAATCACGGGGGATTCAATCCAACCCAGTTCACTGGCATTATAATTTCCAGCAGGATTAGTCGCTAATCCTTTCGTCCCACTATGTCCCTCTCCAGGACCGCTTGTGAAATCACCCCAAGCAAAGCTTGTTGTGCCACCTATGACGAAACCACCGTCATCAGTCTCAAAGTCCCAGAATATATCATAATCGGGCATATAACCGGGGGCACTGCATGTGCCTTCAGCCATATACAATGTGAAATCCTTTGTTTCTGGATCTGAAACAGGTGTAAAGGGTTCAACCAGAGTTTCGTACCCCATGGGGACCGCAGACACACTGACTGAATACGCTTGTCCAAGGTAGAGTTCAATCTCATACTCACCGGTAAATGGATCAGTATAGATCGTTTCGGAAAATCCTGGTGTGGAAAAATTAAGGCTCGCATACAAAGGATAACCATGTGAAACGCCGCCTTCGACACCGCCATCAAGAACCAATCCGGAAACCATTGCAGTAGTTAATTCATCAAGTTCAAAATCAACCGTTACCGTAGACTCAGAAACAACTACAATATCACTTTCTGTGTCAGAGTTATAACCAAATTTACTGACCGCAATGTCATAAAGGTCCTCGTTAACAGCAGCAGAATACTGACCGGAGCTATTGGTGTAAACAGTTCGATCATTACCAGGATCTATGCCGGTTATTTCTACTTTTGCACCAGGTATCGGCTCAGTTGTGAAACTATCGGTAACCGTACCTTGCAGCGTGCTATCGCCGCATAATCCCGTCGCAGCTTCAACGGCTGCCAGGGCATCAATCTCACCCCAACCTGAAGCAAAGTTCGGGAAGTCAGTCGGTGTGTCACCCGAACCATCATCATAAACAATATCAACTGCAGTCTCCTCAATCAGCGTCTCCGTTGTGGCATAATCACCTATCAAACAAGGAGCTGCCTGCCAGATCAGGGCGACCAGGCCGGTCACGTGCGGTGCCGCCATTGAGGTGCCGCTCCAACCATCCTGGTATTCGGAATCACTACCAGGTGTTGAAGAACGAATGCTTGTCCCTGGTGCAATGAATTGAGGTTTCATTGTATCAAATCCATCAGTAGGATTGATCGTATCAGGGTTATCCGTGGGTCCCCAGTTAGAGAAGGTCGCATACGCACCATTGCTCGTTCCAGATGCCCCCACACCACTGACGTCACCAGAGCGGGCAGGGTTACCAACAGTATTCAATCCAGGAGGTTCTGAATACCCACAGTTACTAGCATTGCCATTCGAAAAGACCGGGTAGGTGCCAACAGCATGCCAGGCATCAATCACATCAGCAAACCATGGATCATAGGTTTGACCGCAGTCGCCCCAGGAGTTATTGACCACATTAGGCCGCATATCAGGATCCGCATTTCCACCAGCAAGATCCGTTGGTGCTGCAATCCACTGACCACAACCTAACAAAGCAGTGTCCGTACAACTGCCATCAGGACATCCCGCACAAGCAATCCAATCTGCGTCTGGAGCTATCCCAATCTGATTGTCACCACCGTCATCACCAACCATCGTTCCCATAGTGTGTGTGCCATGACCATTCCCGTCACGTGGTTCATCATCCGTCGGATCATCAGGATTGAACCAGTTATAGTCGTGATCAAATGTGCCGCCATTGTTTCCGCGATATTCCTCAACCAATGCCTCATGAGAATAGCGAACACCAGTATCAATATTGGCAACAACCAAACCTTCTCCAGTGTAACCCATCGCCCATACATCATCTGCGTTCACATGGGTTAAGTTTGGCTCAATGGCGTTAATCTCATTTTTGATTGAAACATCCTCCTTTTCAGGTTCATAAAGAATATATTCCTTACGAGGTTGAATGGATTCAATTTCACTGAAGCTGAGTAATGCATTTATAGTGTTCAATCCAGAACTTTCCACAAGAATGGAATTATTGATCCAGAAAGATTGGAATTTTACACCCGTGTCATTCAGGAATACCGCCACATTCTTTTGTGACGTATTTGCATTCTCGGTAAGCTGCTCATAAACATACCAGCCGCGTTCAGACCAGCCCATGTCATAAGCATTACTCAAGTCCACTTTGTCCTTAAATTCAATCCAGTAACTTGCTTCGCCGCTGGTATTGATTTCATCCAAAACTTGGGGATCAACAGGGATTGTACTTTGGGGTGCTGCATCTTCAGCATAAACGCGCAAAGGCGCAAATGATGATAATAACATCCCCAGGAGTAAAACAATTGCAGATATTTTTGTGAAATTTTTCCTATACATAGCTTCTCCTTAAAAGATTTAAACAACCAAATGGAGCACAATTAACAAGTGATATTTTCATATCCTCCTGATTTGCCAAACCTCCAATCTCCAATTTACATGCATATCAAATATAATAAGTCAAAACTTCTCAAAGAGATGTTCCTTGTGAAGAGTTCAAAATAGTTAAAAACAAGTCGACCCTTTCATGAGGCTGCTCAAATGAGCAGCCTCATTCAGGTCACTAATCCTTACCGAACAAACAACGGCAAGAAATATTGGTTTGTACTGTTCACATAGATCGTTACGGTTGCCTTATCGACGAGGTTCCTTTCAGGAATACCCATCATCAAATAAGTGAACGTGTCCACACCCATAAATCCGGGTTCGGGTGTATACGTGAATGAACCATCTTCTCTCAGATCCAAAACACCATACATTGGCCCATTTTCCGGATCAAGAGTTGTATAGACCGCGTCCGTTGGATCAACTTCGATATCATTTACCAACACACCTGGTGCATCTACATTCAAAACCGTATCCACCACCATGGTGTACACATCGTCATTTGCCACAGGTGCATCATTGATATTTGTCACTTCAATGGTGATAGTCGCCGGTTCACTTGTAAGCAAGCCATCATCCACAGTAAAGGTAAAACTGTCCATACCGTAGAAGTCTAAATCAGGCGTATAAGTTAGATTGGGGGCTGTACCACTTAATGTGCCGTTCGATGGGCTATTGACATTCCAATTGAGCGTTCCAGGATAGACATCATCCGCCGTCAACACAATATCCAGGGGTGTTTCCTCCGGGGTTGTCAGGCTTTGATCGTAAGCAAAGGGTATATCATCCACCAGGAATGCTGCAGAGGCTTCTTCTGCCAGCATGCCAAAGCCATCTGCCTCATGGGTTGCCGTGTTTTCAATAAAGGCTTCCCATGGAACATCGCCATCCACAGTCACATCAAAGGTGATGATGACGGGGTCTGCACCAGCCTGGGCATAATCAAAGCACACAACTAGCCCATCCTGGGGATTGAAATCGTTGTAGGCATAACTGGTGCCGATAGCGCCAGCATAATCCTCGATGCCAACCGAACCTTCCATACCCCAATTGCCCACAACATTATCAAAGGCAACCATGATGTCGGGGAAACCATCACCAGGAATAGCTTCGTAATAACCGATGATCTCATAATCAAGGGTTACACTCGTATCCCAGTAATCCTCACTGTCATCGTACTCAATCAACCATCCGGACCCAAAGGTCGCCAAGCTGACACCCTTGTTAAGGGCTGCATCATAGGTGACCCACATGTCACGCCACCAACCAGCAATCAAACCATTGGGAGGAGTTGGGTCAGGAAGATTTTGGTGATCGTAACTAAAAGCCGCATCTTCGGTTGACATTAAGACATACCCATCATCAGTAAATATGCCTGAGGTGTTGGTCGGAGAGCCATAGAAATCTGTTCCATTGAACATTGCAGCACTATAGGCAAAACTATCACCAGAAATACCAGCCTGAGTGTAGATACCTAAAGCTTCAAGATCGACATATCCGCCAAAGGGTGTATCACAGAAGGGGTCGGTTGTATTGTCACTAACAATGTAGGTGTATTCAATCTTGGCCATGGTGGCTTCCCAGTGGATCGCATTCTCCAACGAGTCATAGGTTGCTGGGGTCGAGGACCCGACTGTTTGCAGTGAACCATCCACATAGGTCACACCATCCGGCAGGATATCATGGATCACATAATCCAGGTCTGCACCGGTTTCGTTTGGTGCAACTGTGATGGTGTAGGTCAATGTATCACCCACCACGGCATTCTCTGATGAGATTTCCTTGGTCACGTCGTCATAAGGTCTATAGACGTTCAAATCGGTTTGACCAATGTTGCCGGGGTTATCTGCATCTGAACCCAGGCTGAACCAGCCGTACCATGCAGACATAGGTTCCATTTCAGGTATATTCCAGGTTATCTCAAGATCATATTTCGCCAGTGCAGGAACACTCGGAGGTCCGCTTACTACGAAGTTCGTCGTTGGGACATCCGGTACCAACCCAAGGGCCAGGGTGATGTCATCCGGGGTGGCAGGATCACCGCCCCAGTTTTGAACCACAACCCACCAATCATAGGCAATCGGGTCAGTCCAGCTGAAATACTCCAAAGCCGCCGGAGTTGACGCAGAATCCCACAAGGTTTCTGCTGAAGGTGTCGGACCAAAGCCAAAGAACAAGTCCAGGTCACTGGCAGATGTTTCCAAAACTTCCATCACGACCCGCTTGGTACCTTCAGGGATGGAGAAGGTTGTGTACCAGACATCTTCCAGATTATCAAAAGGATCGCCGTTTGTCGGGTCGCCCGCCAAGCCAAATTCAAAAATCTCTGCTTCGGTCAATCCAGCTGTCTCAATCGTCATATCAACGATTTCAACGGAATACAAATCCTCAAGCAGCACGCCACCTGCATCGCGGTAAACTTCTTTCTCAACCAGATCAGGTACGTTTCCGGGATCTGGCATCACAGCCAGGGGGAAACGTGCGTTGGTGATCGGCTCAGCTTCTTCAGACAAGTAAAAATTTACATCATCAATGTACCATTCATCAGCCCATGTGCCAGCGTAATGGAAAGCCACACAAACATCCTGGCTGGCATAAGCACCAAGATCAAGCATGCGCTGGGTCCAAGAGCTGGCAGCAGCATCAAATTCGCCTAACTGAACAAACTCGCCTTCAGCCGGGTCACAACTGCCAGTAGAGACCATCACCTCATGAAGTTCATAGTAGAAACTTGTGAAGTTATTCCTTTCCCAGAAACTCAACTGCGCACCATCAGCAGGGATGCTGACAGTGGGAGAAACCAGCCAGGCATTGTCAGCTGACTCGTCATCATCATGGTAGGCAGAGTAAGTGCCAGAATGGGGATTGGTTGATGTTTGCTGCCATCCGGTTGTGAGATCAGCATACTCCGTCCAACCGGTCGGCGGTACAGCATCTTCAAAGCCTTCCTCAAGCAGAATGGTGACATCACCACCGTGGCTGTCATCTGTCGCCAGTTCAATCGTGGCAAACTGCCAGGCGCCCATTTCAGCACCTTGCACATCAATCAAAAAATCAATGGTTTGTGATGCGCCAGCCGCTATTGTGAATGCAGCCGGTGTTGGGGTGATAATCACGCCTTCCGGCGCATCAACAGTTACGGTATAGTCTGCACTGACATTTGCCACACTTCGCACGGTGCGGCTGAAGGAACACTCACCCACACACTGGCTATTTTGATAAGATGGAATGTTCAATGTCTTAACATCACCATCCAAAGCCGGATCTGCAGCCTCAAAATTTGCTGCAGTCTCATCCATCACCAAACCGATCAAGGCAGCTTCTGTCAGGTCTATACGTCCATTGCCGTCATCGAATGGATCGGTTGGGGTCAAGCCGTCGTCTTTAACCGTTGTTTCATCGTAAGCGGACATCACAATGGCAGATTTGATTTCCATCGGTGTCCAATCCGGGAACATATCCATTAAAAGCAAAGCAGCACCAGCACCATGAGGACTTGCCATAGAGGTGCCGGACATCAAATCGATCTCTGCATCGGTATTCACACCGCCGTAAGGAGGTTCTGTTCCTGGAGTGCTGTAGGCTGCCAAAACATTGGTTCCTGGAGCAGAAACCTCAGGTGTGAGCACATCCAAAAGTTGAAAAGGACCACGTGAACTGCCAGAGTTCAAGATATCTTCCCAGGAATCCTTTACCGCTGAAACCATGTCAGCATCAATATCGGTTTGCATGGATTCAGACATCAGAGCAACGATCGCATCACCATCTGCGTTATCGAGCATCGCCGAGGGTATTGTGGTGGGATAATCAAATCCCATAACGATCGGTGGGCCACCAGCGTTGTTGTAAACCAGCGCACCAACCGCTCCTGCGGCTGCAGCGTTTGTGACCTTATCATAAAACGCACAGGTTCCTCGAGATATCAATGCAATAGAACCATCAAAGAAATTCTCGCTAAATGATGAACAACCTTCATAATTAGCAGGATTATCATCGCCAGCCCAACGAATCGGATTATTCATAAAATCACTGGTAAAGGGAACTCCACCACCAGGCAATGCAACAGCGTCATATAAGCTGGCTCCGCCAGGTTCATGGACCGATACCGGATAACCAAAAATACGTCCATGGGATGTGTTGGCAACAATCAGGTTCCATGCAGGTGCCTTATATACCGTACTGGGTTCTGGACCTTCATTTCCAGCAGATGTGGACGTGAGAATACCGGCATCAATTGCCTCAAGCATAGCCATTTCAACTGGATTTTCATAAGGATTGACTGCACCTGACGATGGGCCAATTGAGTAATTGAGAACATCCACGCCATCAATGATTGCTTGTTGAACAGCCGCTGTTGAATAGGTGTTCGGACATCCATTTGAATAACAAACATCATAGGCAATGATATTGGCATGGGGTGCCATACCAGAAATGGTTACCGGAACATGATTGTATTCCAGTTCAAGGTAATTGCCAGCTGCAGTCGAGGCTGTATGGGAGCCATGGTCTTCACCATCTTCACCCGTAACAAGTTCATCAGCGGCAGTATAACCATAAACACCAACCAGCTTATCGTTACAAATGTAATTTGTAGGGTCTTCATCGCATAAACCGACATAATTACCAGATCCATAAGGATTCTCATGATCATAGCCATCACCACCAATGTCGGCAAATGAGGGATGATCCATATTGATGCCGGTATCAATGATACCAACCAGCATGCCCTCACCTTTTGTTGAGAGTTCACCAGGTGTACTTTCAGTATCAGTCCAAAGTTGATCCGCACCGATGAAGCCAGGGCTGACGTCTGTCTCAGGCTGCCAGAGTTCATCAAAGTAAACGCCTCTCACACCATCCATCGCCGCCAATTTTTCAGCTTCATCTGCAGTCATTTCTGCAGCAAAACCGTTCAAAACGACATCATAACGGAATGCGATTTCAAGCGTTCGTCCAAACGTCTTTTCTGCAGCTGTGATAACATCGTTTTGCTTTCCATGCAAGTAATCCAAATATTGAACACTCTTCTGGCTTTTTGTATTTAATTTTTCACCGGTCAATGCTGGACTTGTCCCTTCAAGACCAGCCACTTCGCCTTTGTAAGTGACCAGAGATTTATCTTTAAGCAATACAATATACCGACCGTCCTCTTTGAATGTCTTGGGACCATCCATAACCGAAATATCGGTTTCTTGCACAACACTGGAAGGATCCACAGGGGGACGACCGTTCTGTTGAACCTGAGCGGCCGCAGGCGAGGTCACCATGCTCAACAATAAAACTAGACAAAAACACTTAAAAATAATTTTTTTCATAATCTGTCTCCTGGAACTAAAAATTGGATATCACATGCGTATTAACGCTTATTAGCCGATAAGTCCCTCCTTTATTGAAAGTTAGGATTGAATAGATGAGTGATGGAATGCTTTGTATTACTGGTAACCGCCCATGTTCTCCAACCCCGAATTTCTGGGATGATTTGAGAAGTTGTAAAGATTCGATGTGGGAGTTGGATGTGGGCAAATCTATAGACATTTCTTTACAGGCTTCCCTGATTGTAAAAATAGTAATTGATAAACACCCTGATCATCCAGGGCTCATTCTGTTTCTATTATACACAATTTTTCTCTAGTCAAAACCAAAAATTCATAATAAATTATTTGATAACCAATTGTTAAACTTTCTCACGTGAGCTTCATTATAAATAAATAAAAATAGAGGGCGTTTTTGAGCATGATCTCTCTGACCAGGATCATTCGTCCCTATTTAAACGCCCCAATCTCCACATAGTAATCCTGCTCTCCCATGGAAGCATAAAAGGCGACCATATTTTCAGCAGCTAATGGATTGAATGCCGAAGCGCTGCAGCACATGTAATGAGGGATCTCTGCGTAATCCAAATCGGTTTCCACACCATCATATGAAAAGCCAATCTCCCCTCCTTTGTTATAAAAAAAGAAGGGTTTGCCACTCAAAATCTGGAAATTAAAGGCTTCATCGTAACCATACTTTTCGTTGAGAGAGTTCCCATCTTGAAAGATCTCGCCCCAGATGATGAAGGCGGCATTGGGATCCGCTGGATTTTCTTCGACATGCGCCACTTCGAGGAACCAGTGAGATTCATACGCCCATAAGCCCCTGAAATTATTGATCGGGCTGATCACCCCGGCATCAATGGTCATTAAAAGCAGATCATCCTGGTAGATATCCAAAAAAGCACGGCTCACTGTGATATTCTCTGATACATCAAAATCCTCTGAGAACCCCTCTGTAACTTTTATTGTATGATAGCCAATCTCAACTGGAAGCGTGAATGTTTGGGCTGGTTTCATTCTTTCAGCCTTATGTTTTGCCAGGATATCCTCCCTGTTGCCTTCAACCGGCGTAAAGGTGAGCTCCTCCCCTTCCCAGTCCATCGTCTTGATCACATGTTCTTCAATACGAAGCGTGGACTTTGGTACGCAAGCTGTAAGAATAATAAAAAAGGATAGAAAAATCAAAAATACATGTTCTTTTCGGATCATCCTTGCTCCAATTTGACTATTATAGATATAGGGAGAAAATTATAATAATTCTAAAACTAATTATACACTGTTTTAAAATTAGTTTATATAAATTCTACCTCTTTTCCAGTTCAATGATGGATTACGGGAGACATAGAATCCTTCTCCTGGATGTTCAACCTCTTAACCTGAATAAGTAATGCGGTCTTTTTAGAAAGATACACCTTTTTTTGATGACCAAAATAGGATAATTGTAATTGATTGGTTGATTTATTTAGTGAACATTGGCTGATCTTTTCACTCGATTTCCAGTTGCACCTTGTTTCACCGATAACCGCTTTATATAAAAAAATTCAACCAGATTTTTGTAGCAAGTTGCTAGAACAAGGTGCTTTTTTCTTAAAAGGTATTAACCTTAGGAAAAAATGGCTTTGAGTATCATCATCTGGTTCGCGATTTACTTCTGGGAACAGAAAAAATGGCGGTGGAACACATTCGGGGTACGAATATATGAAGGGCTATATATAAAAGCTGTTGCAAAAAAAATCATCCAAACTATGATGCGGAATTATTATCCCCTAATCCATCCAATCCCAAGGTATGGGCCTGACATTACAATCATCGAATATTCCATCCTTGCTTGCAAGCGGTGTACAAGGAAAAATTTGATATTTGCTTCAATGCAAGGTACTATTTAATACATCAAAAATATTTTACTAGGAGGTATTTACATGAAGAAAGAACTGTTCGAAAAACTTAACTCGTATCTTGCTGATACAGCTGTAATGTACATCAAGCTTCACAACCTGCATTGGAACGTTTACGGCGTACAATTTAAAGCCGTACACGAATATCTTGAAGCGATCTATGATGTTTTCACTGAGAACATGGATGCTGTCGCAGAACTCCTTCGTATGCACGACAAGTATCCTGCGGCTTCAATGGCAGAATATCTTAAAATCACGGACGTAAAAGAGCTGGCATCTGAAAAAATTGAGAACAAAGCCGCACTCGCCATTGTCTTGGATGAATTAAAAGCCCTCGACAAAAAAGCCAAGGAAACTCGAAAATTAGCCGATGCAGATGACGTGTTTGATGTTGTTGCCATGATGGAAGAGCACAGTGGATACTTCCAGAAAACCATCTGGTTCATCAGCTCAATGCTTGCAAAATAATCCAAACAACTCAAAAGTTGAAGTTGAAAAGGACTGACCTAAACAGGCAGTCCTTTTGTTTTTGTGTAATATGATGCTTTTAGGTGATCACCTCCAAATCTTTGCTCACACAGACATCCCCTGCGTTGATCTCACCTGTGTCCTTACTAACTCTGCTGTTCTCGCTGGTGTCCCCACCAGCAAGGGACTTTTACCACTGGCATCCTGTGATATTGGTTCAAAGATGAATATGCCCACAGATGATGACACCTGCGGGAAATCCTACACCCAGGAGCATCAGTCTCGCTGGCCTTTACAGGATGCTACGCACTGAATACATCAACGAGAACATCAACCTGTTTAAAGTTTCTGTCCTACATCACATCCAGCTTCGGACGGTACTGGAGCGTCTCCGCCAGGTGCACCTGGGTGATCGCCTCCGACCCAGCCAGATCCGCAATCGTCCGGCTGAGCTTGAGCACCCGGTGATATGCCCGCGCCGTCTTATGGAGCTAGCGCGTAATTGTTCCATAAAGGATCAATGGGTGGTCAGATGATGGTCTGGAACGTTATGCTGTGGATTCTTTTAAAACCCCATCTATAATCCAATAACGACCTTAACACCATCGAGAATTGCAGAAAAAGTTTCACTATCAACTTTTCCAATGGCTCGAATGAAACGCTCAGTTGATAATGAACGAATTTGGAATGTATCTGCCGCTGAAGTTTTATCAAGACCATTTTGTTTGTTTGGCGTAATCTGAACCAACCAGGGCGCTTGTGAATAATGGTCTTTCCAGGTCGTAATAGGAACAATAACACGCAATGGAAGTACACCAATCTCATCAACATTTAAAATAACGGCGGGGCGTGATTTTTTGATTTCAGCCCCGATGGTTGGGTCCAAGTTGATTAACCATATCTCTCCCTTATGCATGGAAGTCTTCTCCATCTAAAGCCGTAAAGGCTAATAGCTCTTCATCCACAATATAATCACTTAGCAATGCATGTGCAGCTGCAGCCAACCTAGATTTTTGATGCTTTGCAATTTGCTCTTCAAGCATTTCACGGACAAGCTCTGAAAAAGACCTGTCTTCCTCGTCAGCAATTTTCATTAAAATTTTTTTCTGCTCTGGCTCGAGCATGATCTGCGTACGTTCCATTTTACACCTCTATATTATATCAATCTTGTGTGTATAAATTATACACAAGTAAATGATATATATCAAGTGGTAACATATTATTAGTTAAATTACATCCATCTTCGGCCGGTATTGCAGTGCCTCCGCCAGGTGCACCTGGGTGATCTCCTCCGACCCAGCCAGATCCGCAATCGTCCGGCTGAGCTTCAGCACCCGGTGATAAGCCCGAGCTGTCAGCTGAAGCTGGCGCATGGCGGTCTTCATCAGGTTTTGGCAGGCGTCATCAAGCGCACAGTATTTGCGGATCTGCGCTGGGCGCATATCGGCATTGCTGGCGATATCCGTGCCTTCAAAACGTTCACGTTGGCGCTGGCGCGCCGCCTCCACCCTAACCCGCACTTCCGCCGAGGTTTCCCCCTGCCGCATATCCTTTAACTTTGCATATTCCACCCGCGGCACCTGCATGTGGATGTCGATCCGGTCCATCAGCGGACCCGAGATGCGCTTCTGGTAACGAGTGACCATCGTCGATGAGCAGGTACAGGGTCGGGTTGGGTCACCGTAATACCCGCAGGGGCACGGGTTCATCGCGGCTGCCAGCTGGAAATTTGCCGGGAAGGTCAGTGATCCCTGGGCGCGGCTGATCGTCACCACCTTATCCTCCAGCGGTTGCCTCAGTACCTCCAGGACTTTTGAACTGAACTCGGGCAGCTCATCCAAAAACAGCACGCCCCGGTGCGCCAGGCTGATCTCGCCCGGGTGCGGCCAATTTCCCCCACCCACCAGCCCGGCATGGCTGATGGTGTGATGCGGCGCACGGAAAGGCCGCGCCCTGATGAGGGGCACATCCGAGGGCAGCAGGTCTGCCACGCTGTAGATGCGGGTCACGTCCAGCGCCTCGTCAATCGTCATCGTCGGCAGGATCGAGGGCAGCGCACGTGCCATCAGCGTCTTGCCTGCGCCGGGCGGACCGATCATCAACAGGTTGTGCCCGCCAGCTGCCGCCACTTCCAGGGCACGTTTGACGTGTTCCTGCCCCTTGATCTCGCTGAAATCCGTTTCCACCCAAGCCTCCTCAGCGTTATGATCGGGCGGCTGGGCAGGTGCCAACGGCAACTTACCCGTCAGGTGATCATAGAGCGCGTTCAGGGTTGGCGCGGGGATCACTTCGATATCCGGGATCAACGCAGCTTCAGGCGCATCCACCTCAGGGACTATCACCGTCTTATAACCTTCCTGGCGTGCCAGAGCTGCCATGGGCAGCACGCCTTTCACATGCCGCACACCCCCGTCCAATGAAAGCTCACCAATAATGAGCGAGTTTTCGATCGTTTCAGGATCAAGCTGATGGGTAGCGATCAATACCCCCACAGCGATCGGAAGGTCATAGGCTGGTCCCTCTTTACGCACCGAAGCCGGCGCGAGGTTGACCGTCACCTTCTTGCGGGGGTAAAAGAAGCCGGCATTTTTGACAGCCGACTGTACGCGTTCGCGACTTTCCTGAACCGCAGTGTCGGGCAAGCCCACGATCACGATCTTTGGGAGTCCCCCTCCTGTATCCACTTCCACTTCAACGACAACGCCGTCCAAACCGATCACGGCGCATGAGAAAACGCGAGCGAGCATAACTGCCCCTTTGCTATGATGAAATCAGTGTGACCATTTTAACACGAAATGATAAAAGACCGGAAACGGTAAACAAGGGAAATAATTGTTCAAAGGTGAAAGGGGATAAGATCAGTAAATTTTCACTGGATATCCTGGCTTCCACCTTGTTTGCACAGGACACACTGACCTGGCGGAGTGTGATGAAGCTTTTTTCATAAACTTCACTGTCACATCAACTGAGATCCAAGGATAAGTGAAATCCAAATGATTGAACAAATCTTGTTTTCAACATCATAGCGCTCAAATTACCATCAGTTTATGTTATACCTTTCAATTTTTATAAATTCAGCCGAGATACCTTATAATAAAGCTACAAACTCATAGATCAAGATTTTATTCTCCAAGGAGGAAGAAATGAAATATCGTTTTGTAATGCTGCTTGTGATCTCCACACTGATAATGCTTGCTGGATGTCAGATGGCAGAAGAAGCATCGTTTCTCGATAAGATTCAAACAGCCAACAAGGTCGTCGTTGGAACCTCAGCCGACTATCCGCCCTATGAATATGTTGATGAAGCCGGCAACATGAAAGGGTTTGATGTTGAGCTCATGGAAGAAATCGCAAAACGGATGGATGTCGAGCTCGAATGGCAGGACATGCCTTTTGACAGCTTAATAGCTGCTGTTCAGGAAGGGAAAATCGACATGTCGATTGCCTGTTTCAATTATTCTGAAGAACGGGATAAAGAAGTTGATTTTTCCGACGAGTATTATACATCTCAGGATGCCTTCATTGTGACCAATGACTTTTCAGGTGAATTCATTGCGCCTGAAGATGCGGCTAATTTTAAAGTTGGCGTTCAATCGGGAACCGTCCAGGATGATTGGCTGACAGGGGAACTGGTGGATACTGGTTTACTGAGTGAGGAAAATCTTTCCCGTTATGAGAGAGTCGACCAGGCGGCATTGGACTTACAAGCAGGTCGGATTGAAATCTTGATGGCGGATGACGTGCCTGCCCAGGCGATTGTCGACCAATATGAAAATCTCAAGATCATTTATACTGGGGTGCTTTCAACCGGACCCATCAATATTGTCCTACCTGAAGGTGCTGGTGACTTACAGGATGAAGTCAATCGGATCATTGCAGAGCTGCAAGAAGAAGGCTTTATTGACGCCCTCGCTGTGAAATATTTCAGCGAATAGTATTTTGTAAAGATATCTGGGAGGAAAGTGTAAAAAGTCACACTTTCCTCCCAAAACCGCTTTCAACATTGGGGAAAAAACATTTCAGATGAGGAGCTGGTTGCTCATGAATGTAAGTCGATTCATACAATACATTGCTTCTGGGACAGCCTACACTGTGGCAGTCTCCCTTATCTCACTGCCTTTGGGTTTAATTCTCGGTCTTATTTTTTCATTATTGTATGTTTATGGTGGGAAAATTCTAGAACGCCTCATGTCCATCTACAGCTCAGTGATGCGCGGCATCCCCCCAATCGTACTTCTGTTTATCTTATATTTTGTAGTCTCAGGGAGTATCAACCTTTCGCCCTTCTGGGCTGGTTCGATTTCTTTAGGCATTGTCAGCAGCGCTTATCAAATGGAAATTGTCCGAGGTGCTTTATTATCGGTTAGCGGCGGACAGATGGTAGCAGCACGCGCCATTGGGATGAGCAAGCTGCAGGCTATCCGCTATGTCATCATTCCGCAAGCCTTTCGCCTGGCGATTCCGCCTTGGTCCAATGAAGCAGCAATTGTCATCAAAGATTCCTCGCTGGTTTACGCATTGGGTGTACCAGAAATTTTGCGGCGTGCCCAACTGATCAGCGCCAGTTCTCGGCAGCCTTTTTTGGCTTTCATTACCGCAGGACTGATTTACTTCCTTTTAGTTTTTCTCACCAATCGCCTTTTAGATGGCCTTGAAAAGCGGGTTAGACTCCCCGCGCATCCATAAACCTGGAAATGAATATGTCAAATCCAATTTTAATTGTCAAAAATCTCACAAAGACCTATGGGGATAATGTCGTCTTTCACGATATTGATATAACCGTAAATGAAGGTGACACAGATGTCATCATCGGTCCTAGCGGCACAGGAAAAAGCACATTATTGCGCTGCATTAATTTGCTCACCAAAGCTGATTCAGGCCAAATCTGGCTGGATGGTGAAGAAATTACAGTCCCTGGTTATGATGAAGATTTTGTCCGCCAGCACATCGGCATGGTGTTTCAAAACTTTTTGCTCTTCAATCACCTGACCGCCCTGGACAATGTCAAAATTGGGCTGAGTAAAGTCAAAAAACTTGATGATGACCAGGCTGAACGAAAAGCTTTCCAGGAGCTTGACCGGGTAGGCTTGGCAGACCGAGCCCAGCACTATCCCGGTCAACTTTCGGGCGGGCAGCAGCAGCGGGTAGCGATCGCCCGGGCATTGGCCATGGATCCACGCATCATGCTATTTGATGAGCCCACCTCAGCCCTCGACCCGGAATTGATCGGTGAGGTGCTTGAAGTGATGCGCAAACTGGCATTGGAAGGCATGACCATGCTGGTGGTCACCCACGAAATGGGATTTGCCCGTGAAGTATCGGACCGGATCATCTTCCTTGAAAAGGGCAGCATTGTCGAAGAAGGCTCTCCAGAAGAACTTTTCTACCGCCCTAAATTCGAACGCACCCGCGAATTCCTTTGGAAAATCACCGAGCTTTACGGAAAGAAAGAAAGCGAAGACTAGATGGCTGAATTGTGGGAAATCCTAACGCGGTTCTTTCCTGAGTTCCTAAAGGGCACAGCCGTCACGCTTGAGTTGACCGCGGTTGGTTTAATATTGGGCTTTGTCCTCGGCTTGGTCTTAGCCCTGATGCGAAGCTACGGTCCTAAGGGACTGCGGATAATAGCCATTGGCTATATTGAATTATTCAGGGGAACGCCCCTGCTCGTCCAGCTTTTTTTGATCTATTATGGTTTACCCTCCTTGGGCCTGACCCTCTCTCAGTCACTATCCGCCTATTTAGCGTTAGGACTGAACAGTGCAGCTTACCAGGCTGAGTACCTGCGGGGGGCAATCCAATCGATTGGTGAATCGCAAATGACAGCAGGTAGGGCAATTGGCCTGACTAGATGGCAGACCATCCGATTCATCATCATGCCCCAGGCACTGCGACTTGTCATTCCAGCCTGGTCAAATGAACCAATCTCACTCTTGAAGACCAGTGCTGTTGTGTTCTTGATTGCCGTGCAGGATCTAATGGCAAGAGGAAAACGGGCGGCTACGATAACCTATAATCCCATTGGCAGCTATCTCGCCATCGCCGTAATTTACTTGATCATCGTATTTGCTATGTGTGAAGTTCTTAAGTGGATCGAGCGAAAGACAAAAATCCCCGGCTTTGAAGCCATGTCTGAAAAGATTAAATAAACGCCAGCCAAATCCCTCATGATCCACCCTCGAATTTATTAACAACACCATCCGGTTTATTCATAGCAGGAGAATAAGCACCAATAAAGAAGCGCCTTTGGCATGATCAAATCAAAGCGCAAATATCAGTAGGAAATTGTGAAAATAAACAACGCTATCAAGCTGCTGCCTGCCACGACTCCGTGATGATCTTGCTCTTTTTTACATTCATCATGTCCTGATTGAGGTGAAAATAGTCCAAAAAAGCGGGAAAATCAGCTTTCATCCGCTGATTACAATGGATGACTTCGTCAGGGCAAACATACACACAGCGCATGCACTCGATACAACGCTCAATATCCGACAGCCCAGTGTCTGCGTCAAATGCTTGCGCTGGGCATTCATCTTCGCAAATATAGCACATCTGGCAATCCTCAGTCACCCGGGTTGGCTGCGCTAATCCCCGGGTTGTCCGCACCCTTCTGTTCTTAATTCGTGAAAGTGATGAGGCATAGCCAAAGGGTTTTTGCAGACGAAAAACGGGTGGGTCCTCCTGTGAAAAGCGTGCAATTGCCAGATCCACGTAATCCTGTGCAACCTCAAAATCGATCTCATCTGGGCGATCCGGCACCATCGAGAATCCGCACAAGTTAAATGCATGCCGGCCGAGAAATTCTGCTGAAAATAATACATTGAAACCAGACTGCTCCAGAAGCGATTTGGTGTGAAAATGGGCATAGCCGGTTGTCCTGCCGCCATAAGTGAAAAACATGGCACATCTATTCCCCTGGCCGGCAAGCGTGGGAAGCCATTCATTGATCACACTGGGGGCGAAATCGCCATAGACCGGAAATCCAAAAATCAGGTTACCATGCGCATTTAAAGGCAGAGCTTGCTGACGTGAGGCATAGGTTGTAACGTTTATCAGCACAACCTCCCACCCCTGCTCGGAAAAAATGCGTTGCATAAACCTGGCGTAGGTATAGGTCACATCTGTTGCAGAAAAATATACAATGGCGACGTTTTGATCCTTCATAGTAATCAATCCAAAAATTTAGTTTTCATCGGATAATATAATCCACACGATAACATATCAATTGGGGTTATCATATCACACACCCATTCCTGTTGATCAGCAGGAATGCCTTGGAAATTCCTCAAGATAAAGACCAGGTTAAAATCATAGGTCATGCCCAAACAAACAGGACATGACCTATTGTCATTCAATGTGGTTAAATTTTTCAGTGGTGTCTTACAATTTACTTAAACAGAGACTGATAGTTTTCTAGCAAATTTTGTAATTCGTCTTCGTGATCCAGTTCATCCTCAAGGATCTCCCGGATGATGTGATAGGTGACAGGATCCTTCCCCTGAATGAACCCCAATAAATCCTTGTAAACTTCAATTGCGCAGCGTTCGCCATCAATGTTTTGTTCAAGGAGAACCTTCACATACTCGTTATCTGGCAATTCATAACCGCATTTTGTCTCTTCAAACCACATCTTGGGGTCAATTAGCGGTGTACCGCCCAGCTTGACAATGCGATCAGCAAGCATGTCAGCGTGTTCTTTTTCTTCCTCAGCGTGCTCCACCAATTCTGCCTCAACAGCATCAGCCATCGGTCCCGCAATGATTTTCGATCCAACCCAATATTGATAGACAGCGAGCCACTCATCCGCCAGAGCTGAATTCAATCGTTTGATCAGTTCATCAACATCGACGCCAACAATTTCTCGTGCTTTTGTTCCCATATTTCTTCCTTTCAATCGCTAATTTTTATCTTTTTACACATTGAATAATTTTTTCCACCCTATAATTATAAGACAAATTTGGGGAATCATTATCAGGTTGCATAAGCAATTTGAGCAAATTGTAAATGAATCTCAGTTATTTGCCCAAGTCAGGAAATTCTGCAGGAGACGCGCAAATCTGCACACCCTTTTTCTTCATTTCATATATAATGGAGCAAGTTGACGATGTCATGGAGGTTTTTGATGCAGATGAAGCATGTTGCAGATGTACTTGTGGTCGGCGGGGGAACAGCAGGAAGCTACTTCGCATGGAAAATGGCAGAACGAGGTTACAGTGTAATTGTCCTGGAAAAACGGATGCTCGAAGAGCTGGGCACAGGCATTGAAATATTCCATATGGAGAAAACTCGCTTCGAAGAATTTGATATCCCCCACCCCACGCCACCGGAACTGATCCATACCGAGGATATCGGTTACACCTATTCACCTGATTTACAAGTAAAAGTGCCTGTTCGCGGCACCTTTTATGTCATGCACATGCCTCTCTTCATCCAAAGATTGCACGCCTACGCACGCAAAGCAGGGGCATCCTTCATCGAGCATGCTTCTGTTGAAGAGCTGATCATCGAAGATGGCGCACTTGTTGGCATCAGGGGTATACAAGATGGGGAAAGATTCGAGGCACGTGGCAGTCTGGTCATAGATGCATCGGGCTTGGCAGCCGCTGTGCGCACCCGCCTGCCAGAGTCCTTTGGCATCGAAAATGACCCCGTCCCACCCGATGACTGCCTGTATGTTTGCCTTGAGCTTCGTTCTGAAATTCCGGAAGGTTACCCGACCGGCAGCAATGGCTACATGTTCTATAAAGCCTTTTGGAACAAAAGTTACGGGGATGATGTCGTCCTGGGCATCGGTCAGCCGATCAGTTTTGGATATGCATGGCAGAAGCATAAAGAATGGCGAGAAGCCTACTTTGGTGATCCCGGCGTGGTGGTTGCCAGACGCCAGGGTGCAATCCCCTTTACCCGCACGCCGTTTTCATTCGTGGGAAATGGTTTGATGATCGTAGGCGACGCTGCCAACCAGAACAAGCCCTTTTCTGGCGAGGGCGTCACCTCAGGGTTTACCGCCGTCGCGATTGCAGTTGATGTGGCGGATAAAGCCCTGAAAAATGGAAGCACCCACTCTAAAGCCCTTTGGGATTACAATCTTCGCTACCATCGGGGACAAGGTGCAAAATTTGCCGGTAGCTTTGCCCAACTGCCTGCTACCGTCGAACTCTCACAAAAGGATGTGGACTATCTCTTTCATAAAGGGATCATCTTCACCAGTGAAGATTTTGAAACTCTTAATCGGGATTATGAAATCCAGTTCAGCACCCACAAACTCATCAAAATCGCGCTGACCCTGGTGTGGGGTGTGATCACAGGCCGATTTTCAGCCGCGAGTTTGCAAACTTTTATGAAGGCTTCATCACAGGCTGGAAAGATCAAAAAACACTATATAAATTTCCCTGCCGACCCGGCAAAATTCGACTCCTGGGCTCAAGATGCAAAACAGTTATGGAGAGAGGTGTGAACATTGAACCTGCCTGAAATGGAACTTCCTTCCAGTATTGATCTTCTGGACATCTCATATTTGAACTACCCAGAACGCCTGACCGCCAACTGTTTGCAAGGCCTTGCTAATCGCTCCGGCGCAATGCTTTTTCTCGATTACGGCAACTATGATGACCCGGGCACCCGCAGGACAAATTCCGTCCAGATGACAGAGGAAAACTGGTTTGGCAAATATCGCCAGGTACTCAAGCGCAACGACCTCGATAATTTGGATTATTACAAAGAGGAATTCGGATTTGATGTCAGACGCCTGCCAAGCCTTGATGACGCTATCAAAAAGTATCAGCACCATCTCAATGGATTGGTCCTTTGGGATCCTGATCTGATCGATTCTGTCAACCTGGCATTGATGTTCGCAGGTTTAAAAGATTTGTTGATCGTCCACCCGAATCAATTAGCGCATATGACAGCATTAACAGGTTTACCCCTCGTCGAAGATCTGCGCGGTCGATTTGCCGATCGTCTCTCTCTTTATAAGTGGGCATTTGAAACGCTGTTTACGCAATGCAATCAGGGACAGGTCGCCCATATGGAACCTGCCTGGGGACGCGCGGAATTCACCGACTACATTGTCCAGAACAGGCTCTTCACCTTCAACCTGTCCTGCTATAAAAAAGGTGGATTGCGGACCCTGGGACAAAAACTCTTGCTTTTGCTTGTTGCCGGTCCTTTATCTATACGAAATTTCTTGTTCGATACACGTTTGGATGGTTTTGTTCGTTCGCTTGCGTTATGGCTTTTAGGCTCAGGTGCCCCTGAAACGCGTCTGGGCAACCGCATTCAGCGTGCTGTTGAACACCAACCTTACCCAACGATCTTCGGATGGCACACAGACCGTGATGATGAACTTGCTTTCATGCTGGCGATATCGGCCAACGGACTCCGGCTTGCACCGACCTTCCTTGCCAATAATTATTCTTTCCACAGCCAATTACCAGCAAAAGTGCCCTTCAATCAACATTACCTGACCGAAGAGCAGGTGACTTTGGAGGATAAAGTCTATCTTACCTTCACCTTATCGGATGGTGATCAATTCACCCTGATGAACACTGCCGAGGTGGGCAATTTTCGCCGTCCTGAGCACGGAGAAGTGCCTTTCAACTGGGAGGTTCAACCACTGCTTGTGGAAGTTGCACCCGCCCTATTGGGATATTTTTACCGCAACCTCATGGATACTGACATGTTGGTGGCTGGTCCCTCGGGAGCGGGTTATGTCATTCCACCCCTGGTGCCAAACCTTCCAAAATACATGGCTGAAAGCGCCCGTCTATGCGACGCAGCTGACATACGTATAACAACCTCTTATACAAGCAACCCACCAAGGCGGGTCATCCGTGATCATGCACGGGTGAGAGGAAACTTTTTGGGGTATATCGCCGGCTATTTCCATCTCAACCATACCCCGATGACCACGGCAGGTAATCGCCCTTTTGTATCTTATGCCTGGCCCCATGTCAGCCAGATCGGATGGAATGCCGATGAGGTATTGGATGGCATCCGCAAATTGATTGAACCACCCGGAAAAACCCCTCGCTTTATCGCCTGCCATCTGTTTGCCTATTGCACCACCGTTGCAGATGTTTACGAATTTGTCCAAACGCTTGACCCCCAAAAAATCAAAGTTGTCCGTGCTGATGAATTCCTCCTCGCCGCCCAAAAATTCATGGAAAAGGAAAATAAACAATGAACCACACCCCAGCTTCAGAGAAATTAAGTAATGGAACGAAGGTCCTCTACGGTATATCCGATTTGGGCATCCAGACCCTGGTTGCGTCTATCCAGTTCTGGCTTTTGTTTTTCTACACAGATGTTGCCCATATCGACCCGGCAATTGCGGGTACATCCATGATGGTTGGTAAGCTCACCTGGGACGCCATCAACGATCCCTTGTTTGGTTACTTTTCAGATAAAACCAACTCCCGCTGGGGTCGCCGTCGCCCCTGGATGCTTTTCGGTGCTATCCCATTAGGCTTATCCACATGGTTGATGTTCTCACTGCCCGAAGGCCTGACAGGCATCAAAGCCTTTTTGGCAGTCCTGATCACGTTTCTCTTGTTTGACACCTTCCACTCTGCAGTGAGCATCTCATATTACGCCCTCACGCCAGAACTCACGCTGGATTACCGTGAACGCACTTCCCTGACAACCGTGCGTGAGGTATTCACCGTTTTGGGGTATATCATCGGCGCAGGCATCACCAAAATGGTGGCAGATATCTTCCAGAATACCTTTCAAATAACCACGCAGCAAAGCTGGAGTGCTTTGGGTGGTGCATTTGGCTTTGTGGCGGTAATCTCGATCATGACAACTGCCCTCACCATTAAAGAACGTAAACGACCGGATTTTGTTCCCAATACCATGCCGCCCCTCAAAGCCTTTCTGATCACGTTTAAGAACAAACCCTTCATGCAGCTCATGGGTGCACAATTTCTCAGCAGCTTCAGCTTTACATTGCTCACCTCCCTACTTTCTTATTACACTATTTACCAGGTGAAGATGGAAGCTCAGCTCACGCTGATCATGTTGATCCTCCTGGTGTGTATTGGTCTGTTCCTTTTCCCCTGGCGTTATGTTGCTGACAAGATCAACAAAGGCCCCTCTTATGCTTTAGGGTTGTTCATCGCCAGCCTGGCGGTGATTGCCACTTTTTTCTATCCCAATGAACCCACCCCGCTAATCTATGTCACAGCAGCTGTTGCTGGGTTAGGTTTTTCTGGGCAGTGGGTTTTCCCCTGGAGCATGCTGCCAGATGTGGTGGAATATGACCAGGTCATGACAGGCGAACGCCATGAGGGCGTTTATTACGGGATGTGGTCCTTTCTGGGAAAATTCACGGGGGCATTGGGGATAGCGGTCAGCGGTTGGGCACTGTCTTTGTTCGGGTATGTGGCCAATCAACCCCAACAGACAGAACGAGCCCTACTCGGTATTCGCCTGTTCTTCGGCCCCGTTCCCGCGATTATATTAATTATCAGCTTACCCTTGTTGATCTGGTATCCAATCACGCGCGAGTCCCATCAAAAGTTGCTGGATAAAATTGCCGAAATGAAGCCAATCAAAGAAGAACATTTGTAACACGCTGGAAATTATTAAATTAATTGCTGTAAAAAGATGAATGCAAAAGAGGATGGCATTTACCACCATCCTCATTATTACAATTCAAGTGTGAATCAGTTCACCGGTTGCCCAAATGCCTTACGGCCCCATGCAGGGTGAAGGCAGCCCGGCACCGGCACGAAAACCGCACCATTCATAGGTGCCGCTATCTTTGTTCCCCGTAAACTGATTTGGGCTGACCAGGTAGAAGGCAAAAGGTCCTGATGAGGGTAAACTTGTCCAGGTCCCTGATAACGTTCTCTTATCAGCTGAAAGCGATCCACTCAGAGTGACAATATCAGTACCTAAGGTAAAGCTGCCGGTAACTGATGAGCCGGTTTGTGTGAGTGTAAACACAATCGTTTCATGCATCATGCTTGGTATGCCAAATGATGTTGTCCAGTTACCTGACCAGTTATATTCCGGCGTAGGCGTCAGGGTAGGTGTTGCTGTCACCGTTGGAGTCGGGGTTGGCGGCGGTGTGTACTTGGGTAAGGCGGCTGTTGGTCCTGTAACGGTTGCATAACGCCCCCACAACCAGCATTCCCCTGCCCGATCAGGGTTCTTGATGATCCAGTACTGTCCATCCATTGATGCTCCCACGACTTCTGCCGTCTCACCGACAAGGAGTGCACCGATGTAGTCATACATAGTCCCGGGACCTTTTCGGCAATTGGTGTCCATGCTCACACTGATCGTGGGCGTCTCAGGTGTGGGAGTCATGGTGATGGTTGCAGTCATCACTATTTCGGGGCTTGGGGTTTCTGTGGGCAATGAACCTTCAGATGGGTCTTGGTCTGTTACTGCTGGTACTGGTTCACCGTCTTCATCAACAGGCAATCCAGAAGCATTTACGGTAGCTGCGACAATGGTCTGCACTTGTTGTTCACTGACCAGAGTCTTGGCTACAATCGTTTGTGCCCGTTCCTCGACATCAAGATCAGAATCTTGATTGCCAAGATAATCACAGGCTGGCAGAAACAACACCAGCAGCACGATCATTCCTAGCATAATAATTGCTGAATTTGAACGCATAACGTTGCTCCTTCTGATAAGCTAAAAATCTCTTTTTTTTGGCGATGATGGATAATTGTTTATCGTTCCAGAAAGCACGATAAAATTTTGGGTAAATGTGTAATCATCCATATAAATTGAAATGGATTAATTCATTATACAAAATTTTTATCTTAATCGCTATAAAATTAACTGGATCGAATTTGACCTGATCTGATCGAAGCGCATAGTGCGATTAGGCATTAAAAACATCCTTATTCGATTGATCTCCTTCTTTCCATTATTGTTTAGAGAGCAACGTCAGCACTGCTTTATCAAGCATCTCTTGGGTGAGGGGACCCAGCCATACTTTTCTGAGCCTGCCTTCGCGATCCAGCAGCATGGACGCAGGCAACCCATTCAACCCAAATTCAATCATACTGTTCCCCGGCGGATCTGACCAAACGGGAAATGTATAGCCATGCTCTTCAATATAACGAGCCGCTTCTTCTGGACTTTCACTCGCATTGATCGCAATCACCATAAATCCCTCAGATTGATGCTCTTCGTAAAACGCATTTAACAAGGGCATTTCTTCCCGGCATGGACTGCACCAGCTCGCCCAGTAGTTGATCAAAACCACCTTGCCGCGCAAATCGCGCAGATGAACTGGATTCCCTCGAACATCTTTGAGGGAAAGATCAATTGGTGGTTCTAAAGTGGGTGTTGGTTTCTGTTCTGAGTCTCCAGCCGCACAGGCTGTCATTAATACTAAGCAAAAGACAAGTGCGGCAGGGATAATTTTCCGAATTAAAGCCATCGATTAATGAATGCCTAAATAGGTTTTCCGGACGGCATCATCTTTTGCCAATTCCGCTGCTGGACCTTCGAGCTTGATGCGTCCCGTCTCAAGAATATAGGCATAATCCGCGATGCTGAGTGCGGCACGTGCGTTTTGTTCGATCAAAAGGACGGTTTGATTCCGCTTTTGATTCAATTCGGTTAATTTTCCCAGGACATCCTGTGAAAGGACAGGCGCCAAACCCAGGGACGGTTCATCGATCATCAACAAGCGCGGCTTTGACATCAAGGCACGGCCTAATGCCAGCATTTGTTGTTCGCCTCCTGAAAGAGTTCCTGCGCTTTGGGTTTGGCGTTCTTTCAGGCGGGGGAATAGTTCATATACTTCTTCAATATCTGCCCTGATCTCTTCTTTATCATTTCGAGTGTAGGCACCCAGTCCCAGGTTTTCTCGGACGGTCAGATTAACAAAAACCCGGCGTCCTTCGGGCACAAGTGCAACCCCCTTTTTGACCACCTGGAATGATTTCATACCTAAAAGGCTTTCACCCTCAAACTCAATTGATCCCTGATCGGGTTTGACAATACCCATGATAGATCGTAAAGTCGTGCTTTTTCCAGCGCCATTTGCGCCAAGCAGGGTGATGATCTTCCCCTCCGGCACTTCAAGTGAGATTCCCTGTAGAGCCTGAATACCACCATATGATACATGAAGGTTTGTTATTTTAAGCATTGTTCTCAACTCCCAGGTAGGCTTCAATCACACGCGCATCATTCTGGATTTGATCAGGATCACCTTCAGCAATTTTCTCACCATGATCAATGACGATGATCCGTGGGCAAATTCCCATAACAACTCGCATCTGGTGCTCGATCAAAAAGACCGTCAAATCAAACGTCTCTAAAATGTGCTGAATGAAGATCATCAACTCTTCCGCATCTGATGGACTCATTCCTGCCGCAGGTTCGTCCAGCAACAGCAAGCGTGGTTCTGTTGCCAGAGCACGGGCGATTTCTAACTTTCGCTGTAAACCATAAGGCAAAGAGGTCGGCTCATCGTAAGCAAACCGGTCCAAACCAAGAGATTCTAAGAGAGTCATTCCCGCGCTCCGCATTTCCTTTTCTTCCGCCTGATAGTTGGGTAAATGCAAGACTGCAGAAATAGGATTCGCTTCAAGACGCAAATGCTTCCCGATAATGACATTCTCCAGAACATTCAATCCTTTAAACAGCCGGATGTTTTGGAAGGTACGGGCAATCCCCCGTTTTGTGATCTGGTCTGGTCTTATCCCTGAAATATCTTCACTATCAAACACAATATTCCCATCGGTAGGCTCATAAATTCCCGTGATCACATTGAATATAGTCGTCTTTCCAGAACCATTCGGACCAATCAAAGCACACAATTCCCCGGCTGCCAGCTCGGTGGAAAACTTGTTGACAGCGGTCAATCCGCCAAAACGTTTGGTAAGATTTCGAACTTCAAGCAGTGTGGTCATGATTGTTTTCCTCCCATGTTGTCCTGGTTCTTTTTGGGATTCAACCGCCTGAATATTCGAAAAACGCCGTCCCAAGAAAATTCTCTGTTTCCCATCAACCCTTTGCGATAGAAAAGGATTACCAGCAGCAGTAGAACAGAGAAAATCACCATTCGCATCCCGGGTATCCCGGGAATGGTGAGCGTCCCTATCGAAAATTGCGATTCGAGCGGTCGGAGTGCCTCAAGGAATACCGTGTAAAGGAAAGCTGAGATAACACTCCCGGTCAGGCTGCCCATCCCGCCCATCACCGTAACGCCTACAATTTGATAAGTCAACGTAAACAAGAACACTTTCGGGTCAATCGTGCTGATCAGGTTCGCCATCAATCCGCCGGCAACACCCACAAAAAAGGAGGAAACACCAAACGCCATCATTTTATGTTTGAACAGGTTCACGCCCAATGCTTCTGCCGCAACTTCATCATCTCGGACAGCAGACATCGCTCGCCCATAGGAGCTGTCGACCAACCGTTTGACGACAAAAATGCAAACAGCCAGGCTACCCCAGGACCAAAACAGATTTGTATATCCTGGAATACCCTTCAAACCAAGCGCACCGTTGGTCAGCGACTGCATATTGACCATTAAAACGCGGATGATCTCACTAAACCCAAGTGTGGCAATGGCAAGATAATCACCTCGCAGCCGTAAAGCAGGCCAGGCAATGAGCAGCGAAAACATCGCAGTCAAAAAGCCTCCGATGATCAATGCCAGTAAAAAAGGTGCCTGGACGTTTGCTAGGGGTGAAATGATCGGTTTAAGGAAGAAATTGACTGCTTTCTGTGCTGGTGAGAGTGTGAGCAGTGCAGCAATATAGGCACCTATAGCAGCAAAACCTGCATGCCCAAGAGAAAATTGCCCTGTGTAACCAAAAATCAAGTTGAAGGTCACTGAGAAAATGCCGTAAATGGCGCACAGGTTAAGGATACGTTTATAGTAGGGATTAAGAGATAATTCGGCAAAGTACAATAGGACAACCAGGATTGCCAATGCAATAATCGTAAGTATCATCTTTCGGTTTAGTTTCATCTTCTTACACCTTTTCCGGTTCAACTTCTCCCATGATCCCTGTGGGACGGAAGAGAAGCAAGAGAATCAAAATGGTATAGGAAAAAGCATCCCTGTAGCCCGATAGGCTTGGGAAGAACGCAACTAACAAAATCTCAACAACACCCAACAGCAGACCGCCGATCATCGCGCCGCCTACGTTACCGATCCCGCCCAACACTGCTGCAACAAACGCTTTCAAGCCAGGCATCACACCCATCAACGGGTTGATTTGGGGAAATTTGATCGCCCACAGAATGCCGCCGACCGCTGCCAAACTTGAACCAAGCATAAAGGCAAACATGATGATCTTATCGGTATTAACACCCATTAGGGCAGTCGTCTCAATATCCTTTGAAAGTGCCCTCATCGCAGTTCCTGCTTTTGTGCGGTTGATGATCAAGATCAAACCAATAAATAGCGCAACTGAAACAAGGATGATGATGGGCGTGTAGCTGACAAATGAGATTGAACCCAGATTCAGCAACTTATCTAAAAAAGGCGGGCGTGAAAATGCCTTAGGGCGGCCACCAAAGATCACAATTGCCAGGTTTTCCAATAAAAAGGAAACAGCAACCGCTGCTGTAAACAAATTGATCCGGGGAAATTCGCGTAAGGGACGGTAGGCCACCTTCTCCATAACTATCCCAATTCCTGCCGTTACCCCTACAGCAAAAATAAAGGACGCCCACCACGGGAGAAAGAACATTGAAACACCATAGAAGGCGAAATAGGAACCTAGCATGACAAGATCCCCATGGGCAAAATTGATCAACCTCAAAATGCCATAGACCATGGTATATCCTATGGCGATCAAAGCATACAGGCTTCCCAGGGAAATACCATTGGCCAAATTCTGAAGAAAAGAATTAAAAGTCATGGAACTATTCCAATCACTAAGAAAAACCAGATTATATTGCTATAAAATAAAAGGGCGCCCAACCTGACAGGCGCCCTTCCATCTAAACCTCACTTATGGGCTGACAGTTGAAAGATATTTGAACGCACCATCCTGAACTTGGAGGACAACAGCATCTTTAACAGCATCACCTGTCTCATTAATGGTGATGAAACCCGTCACACCCTCATAATTCTCAGTTGCCGCCATGGTATCCCGAATATCTTCGGGATCGAAGGATTGTGCTCTTTCAATCGCATCAATCACAAGCATATAGGCATCATAGCCTAAGGCAGCCATAGCACTGGGAGTTTCACCATATTCTGCTTCAAATGCTTCGACAAAGGGAGCCGAGGCTGATGTGGTGGCTGCTTCTGCGGAATAGTGAGAGCTAAAAACAGCACCTTCAGCCGAATCGCCGCCGATTTCTACGAGCTCAGGTGCCTCCCAGGCATCTGTTCCCATGAAGAGCCCGGTAAAGCCCATTTCACGCGCTTGCTTCATCAGCAAGGCGGCATCGCCATAGTACCCAGGAGCAAAAATCGCATCTGCATCGCCAATATCTGAAAGTTGAGCCGTGAAATCCTGGTCGCCATCCTGGTAGGATGTCTCAGAAACAATCCCATCCTCTGACCCAGTCAGTTCAATCCAGGATTGTTTGAAGAACGCAGCCAAACCGACAGAATAATCCTGAGATACATTCTGGATGATCGCCACCTTTGTTATTCCGTTTTCAACAGCATATTTCGCCATCACACGCCCCTGGAATGGATCAATGAAGCAGGCACGGAAGTAATATTCTTTGCCTTCTGTTACCAGGGGATTCGTGGGAGAACAACCCATCACAGGGATACCAGCTGCTTCGGAGACTTCACCACCCGCCATTGAGTTAGATGATCCATAGCTTCCAACAACCGCAATCGCTTTTTCCTGTTCAATCAAACGGGTCATCGCCGTTGCTGATTCAGCCTTATCACCCCGGTTGTCGACCAGGACCATGCGGACGGGAACACCCAGAACTTCATTTTTCTGAGCATAAGCCAGATCCACACCTTGCATTGTTTGAACACCACCAGCTGCCTGTGCACCTGTCATGGGTTCGTAAACCCCAATGACAACTTCTTCAATTTCTTCAATTACTTCTGGTTCTTCGACTTCAGCGGCAGGCGGAACACAACCTATTAGCACCACGCTGATCATGATCAATGCAAGTCCGATATAGATAATCCTCTTAAACAACATAACACCTCTCCTTTTTTGGTTTTTCAATATTTTTTGCAGGGAATAGTTTGGATTTCTTTAATTCTGACAATAGGCTTACCTCCTTATAAAGAGTAGTGGCCGTTACAAACATTGTCATGCATTTCGTATAAATCCTATTTTATCATGAATCAGGCACTCTTTTGGTTTTTTATTTCTCAGACAGGATCGCGGGTGAATTACACCCGAAAATTTATTATCTAGGATCAATCAAAATACGATCAATCCTGGGCAAGTTTTCCAGTTTTATACTGTATGTAAGCTTCACAACATGGTTCATGCTCATTTCTTTACATTAACAAACACAGTCATCTCAGACTTGCCCCGATTGCCCCAAAGATGATATGGAATAAAGTTCAAAATTGTGTCATCAATGCTATTTGCACGAATGAGGTTGCAGCCGCCAAACAGATCCGGGTCCCATTCGATCCTCATGGAATCTGGATCCAGTACCGTATCCATCATGTTCACATCCGGATTATCGATACTTTCCAGGCAGAAAACCAGCGGTCCGCAAGCCAGGGCAGCTTTGCCTAAAAGGGATTCTGTTCGTTCATCAGCAAATAAAAGATACGGCTGAAGCACAAAATCTACCAACACGCGGTCTCCATCCTGCCATTCACGCGTAATTTCGATCCATTTGGCACGATTGGGGTCCAGTGTGGACAGCAGAGGATTGCTATCGGCCTGGACGATCTCACAATTGATAGCAAGGTTGAAGTCATTAGACCAGGATGGCTGACGCAGCATCATCCTGAACCCACCGCCTGAGGATCTCTTAATTTTGATTTCCACCTTGCTCTGCCAAGGCAATTGGCTTTCAATTTCGAGTTCGACCTCTTTTTGAAGGACATTAACCCGGTGTCGGCTGCTGAAATATTGTTCAACCCTGATCGCATCCTCTTCTACGAACAGAACCTCATCAGCTAACCTGGCAAAGGTTCGCGAAAGGTTGGAAGGACAGCAGGGCACTTCATACCAGGCTCGCCGCTCGATCCCGCCATCTGATTGCAGGGGATTGTTGTAAAAATAAGTGTTGCCATCCACGCCCATTCCCACCAGGGCAGCGTTGTAAAGCTGCCACTCAAACAAATCGCTGTACTTCGCTTCCCCTGTCAACATGCCCATCTCACGGTTCCAAAACAGGCTTCCCAATGCAGCGCAGGTCTCAGCATAAGCAAAAGCTGGATCCAGCTCATAATCCCTTCCAAAGCCTTCGATTAGCGGCAGAGAACCAATCCCGCCGGTTAGGAACATGCGCCGTGAAACCACATGATCCCAACTTTTCTCAAGCGTGGGTAAATATTGTTTAGTATGTCTCACCTGGTCCAGCATGGCAGCTGCCGTCTGCAGGTAGGCAAAGCGGACGGCATGCCCAACCGGGACAGTCTGCCTATGGAGCGGTTTGTGTTGTTGGAAAAATTTTCCCCAAAGCGTGTTGACGATCCAACGGGACTGGATATGCGGCGGCTTTTTTGCCCGATTGCTGGGTGGAAGCCGTTTTTCTTGCGGCTGAACATGTTCTCGCTCAAAAGCAGCTTTCATCTCAGCCACGGATTTCAACCGGCGGTTGTTATCGATAAATTGCCAGATCAGGTCAATACCAAAGCCAAAAGACTTCCCGCGTTTCTCCAAAAACTGCCGCGCCAATTGCAGGTAGGTCCCCTCCCCTGTCCATTGAAACAAACGCAGCAGTGCAATCTCAACTTCTTCATGGCCAGGTGTGAACCGAGGTCCTTTGTCAAGAAAGTCCGCAACAATCCGGTCAGCCGCTTTACAGGCAATTTTCAAAAGGTCTTCCTCGCCATTCGCTTCCGCCCTGGAAACGCCGGCTTCAATCAGATGACCATGGCAGTAAAGCTCATGCTCAATTTGGAGATTTACCCAACGGGTACCCGGAAAATGGATCTGGTTAAATGTATACAGATAGCCGTCATCATCCTGAGTTCGTCCTATCAATGAGATAAAATCCATCACCAGCTGTTCCAATCCGGGATCAGGAAAATCTTGCAAAATCAGGCAGGCTGCCTCCAACCACTTGTAGGCGTCTGAATCCGCAAAGTACCACCCCTGCCGAAAAACAGGTTTGTTCTCAGCCAGGATGCGGAAATTATCAATACAGCCTGAACGTTCAAGCTGATCCCATTGATGAAAGATTGCTGTCTGGGCGTTGATGGATTGCCATCTCCCCCAAAACCCACCCCTGATCTGTGAACTATGCTGAATCACCTGCGTCCTCCTTGCGCTCTTTGATGAAAGCCAGAGGGATCAGCGCTAAAAGTGAAATCAGCGAACCAACCTGGAAGATGATGGGCACCGGTATGAACCCTGCCTCGCCATTAACCACAGTCGGGATTCCATAGGTTTGGATCAGCCAGGAGCCAATCGCTGGTCCCAGTACCATGGGTATTGCAATCCAGAAGATCATCCGGATCCCGAGGAACTTACCGCGATTTTCTTCTGGCAACAAATCCTTGAGCCAGGCGACCGAAGCCACACCCGACGCAACCGAAAAAGCCTGCCAGGTTAAGCCTGTAAGTGCCAGCAGGGGGAGTGTCTTTACCAACGACAGCAAGATTCCTCCCAGGGAACTCATGATGAGGGCAATGCCGATCATAGGGCGCTTCTTCCAGCGATCTGCCAAAATGCCAAAGGGGATGGCAAGGATAGCGGATCCAAGCATGACCGCGCCCCCTATAATGCTGAATTCTGATTTGGTGACGCCCACGTAGTTTTCCAGGTAAACGATCATATAAGGAAAGGAAACCTGCATCCCAATGCTTGAGATCATGATGAAAAGCAGCAGGGTGAACAAGCTCTTATTTTGTCTGAGGGTATCCAGAGAGAAAAGGTCAGCAAATTCATTCCAGAACGAAGGCCGCTCCGTGACAACCCCTTCAGTCAAGGCGGGTTCTCGCAATAGAAGCCCAGCAATCAGGCCAACCAAGATCACAATTCCGCCTAACGCATAAAAGAAAATGAAATAACCCAGGGACTCGATCAGCATGCCAGCAGCGACCATCGCCACAATTTGTGCCAGGAACACACTCAGGTTCAGTACGCCTTCCACCCGGCCGCGCGTGTCAGGCGTCGCCACATCCACTGTCCATGCATTGAAAGCAGCATCATTGGCAGTTGAACCGAAGAAGGTCATGATCGAATCAGCCAAAACAACCATCACCACCGCAACTGAAGTCACTTTGATGTAGGCAACTGTTGGAAAGAGAATGGTTGAAAGCCCCCACAGGATGTAGCCGAACAAGATGTAAGGACGACGTCTGCCCCAACGTGAGCGAGTACGGTCGCTGAGGGTGCCCATGATCAGGGTCGTCAGGGTGGCGGTGATCGCGCTCCCAGCCACCATCCATGCCACCGGGCGTGGGTCGGGCGTGATCGTATCATAGACAAAGGTATTGAACCAGGAATTTTCGACTGCCCAGGCGATTTGCCCAACCAAAGCCAGGGCGAGCATAATCAGCCATGTGCGGGACGTGATAGGTGAGCGTTCTTGAGTGTTCATAGGACTCCTTGTAACCCAGCTAACGATGATGTCATAAGTATAAATGAAAAATTATAGAATCAGACGGGGTATTCACCAACGAGAACCGAATATTCGTCAACTTATTTGATCAAAACATTGAGGATATACAGATATTGGGTGGAGATCAAATCTCACTTGTTTTTAGCATGTTTGATACCCCTGACAATCCAAACTAGGACCACCAGGATGGATAAAAATGTGATGGTCATTGACGGCTTGACCCCCAACATCTCCCGGTGAATGAAATCCGCACTGAGCATTTGAGGCCAGCCAATGAGTGTTAAAGGCAAACCAATGATCGGTGAAAATATATTTTGTTTCCCGATCACAAGATTGTAAAAGTACCCGGAAAAATAATAAACCACGCCAATAGCCAGATACCCCAAGAATATTCGTAGCAACCACCTGAACACAATCTTTACCATGATATATTCTCCATTCATTAGTAAGGCATGATGTCTGACGAATTAGTTCAGCTTTTTATAAAATACAGCGTATCGAGAAAACAAATGCACAACAGCGGGTGAAAGTCGGGTGAATTGCAATGCAGTTTTGAGTGACTCTCTAAAACTCGCTGCATCGTTAAACATTGACATTTGCATAGTTGCCCGACCCACTTCCCATAAAGAGTGCGCATCAGACCCGACAGTCTCCAGCAGCGCATTTTTCCTTGCAAAGATTGCTGCGTTTTGATTGGGCACATTGGTTAAGCAACGTGCATTAAAAGTCTCAATGGCATCGATATGAGGGAGGATGGCTGTCAGGCTTTCCTTTGACCAGTGCTGACTGCGGGTGGTATCAAAGGGATGCGCCAGGCTGATCACCGCGCCCTGCGCCTTCAGCCGCCTGATCGCATCCAAAGGTTCCAGACCCGGAGGCACCCATTCCTCCAAAAAATAGCCCAGTAGTTCACCCTGGGTGGTCTCAATCTCTTCCCCCACAATCACTTGATCAGGTGCCAGTTGTTTTGCTCTCAATGCACCATCAATAGAATTGTGGTCGGTGATCGCGATCCGGTCTAAGCCAATTTTTTTACAATGTTCCAAAAGGCGCGGAATCCTCACCAGGCTGTCTTTCGAAAACCGGGTATGCATATGCAGTTCGACCCGCAGCAAGGATTCAATCATGATTCATAATAAAGCCTGGGCAGCCGATCTGCCAAACCACACACAACTTCATAATTTACTGTCCCCCACCGTGCCGCCAAATCGCTCGCTGTGATCTGGAGGTCACCTTGTTTTCCAAGCAGCACGACCTCATCTCCTGGGGCAGCATCTGGAACGGAATCAAGCTGGACCATAAACTGGTCCATACAGATTTTGCCAACCACATCCACTTGTTTGCCTCGAATCAGGACCTTCTGATCGGGTTCCCGCCGATAGCCATCGCCATAACCAACCGGAACGACGCCAATCCTTTCCTCACCCGAAGTTACATAGATCGATCCATAACTGACGCCTTGCCCCGGCGGCATCAACCTGACCGATGTCAGGCGAGCCTTCCAAGTTAGGGCAGGTTTAAATGAAGATGGCAGCGGCGTATTCGAGGCAGGATCCAGACCAAAAATGGCAATGCCAGGCCGGACCATATCGAAATAGGCTTCTGGATAGTTGATCACAGCGGCGGAATTGGCGGCATGGGTAAATCCCGGGTGTAAATCAGCCCGTTGGAGCTGGAATAATAGATCATTAAAGATAAATAATTGCTCCTGTGTTGCATTCGTATTGATCTCATCAGCACGGGCAAAATGTGTAAAAATCCCATCAATAATGATGAGGTCGCTGTTCTGATAGGACGCCAGAAAATCCCGAACCTGTGCCACGGGCATCCCCAACCGCCCCATACCCGTCTCAACTTTGATGTGTGCCTTCAACCTGCCGCCTGATTTTTTTGCCATCTCAGAATAAGCTTTCGCCATTGAAACGTCATACACGGCGACATGGATATCGTTTTGAATCGCGTCTGGGATCAAAGCCGGTGGCGAATATCCCAAAACCATAACTTCCGAAGTGATCCCTGCTTTGCGCAAATTGAGGGCTTCTTCCATTCGTGCCACACCGCACCAGGTCGCGCCAGCGTCCGTGACAGCCTTTGCCACTGTCAAAACACCGTGACCGTAGCCATTCGCTTTGATCACAGCCATGACCTGAGTTCGTGTCATTTTTTTGATTACGTTGATATTGTGTTTGATCGCCCCTAGGTCAATTTCGAGCCATGTAGAGTATGTGTGCGTATTCATGGGTTGAAGTATAGCCCGGCTTTCTTTTCCTTTCAAGAGAACGGTATAGATCTGGTAATTGGTTGATTGACTGGTTAATCGTCAAAAATACATAGGGTTGTCTTTTACGCTCATTTCCTATTCCAGGTAAATAAAATCGGTACAAAGAAAGCAAATTCTTGGTTGATTGTAACCGTCCCTTTAGCCTGAGGTATAATCGGAGTTTGCTAAGTTTCAAAGGACAAATCAGGAAAAAACTATGAACGGTTCCAAATTCACATTTGATCTGATTGCGCAGGACGGCAGCGCACGGGCAGGTGTTTTCCATACACCGCACGGGGATATCCCCACACCCATCTTTGCCCCCGTCGGCACCCAGGCGACCGTCAAATCCCTAACACAAAGGCACCTCCAGGAACTGGATGCAAAACTGATCTTAGCCAACACATACCACCTCTATTTACGCCCGGGGGATGATCTCATCGCAGAAATGGGCGGTCTGCACCAATTCATGGGTTGGGACGGTCCGATCCTGACTGATTCGGGGGGATTCCAGGTGTTTTCATTGTCGGATATGAACAAAATCGATGAAGATGGGGTCACCTTCAAAAGCTACCTTGATGGATCCATGCACCGTTTCACACCGGAGCTTTCAGTCAAGATTCAGGAGAATCTTGGTTCGGACATCATCATGGCATTCGATGAATGTGCCGACCCCTATGACCCTGACTACAGCGAAAAGGCCATGCAGCGAACACATCGCTGGGCAGAACGCTGCAAAGCAGCCAAAACCCGGGATGATCAAGCACTGTTTGGGATTGTGCAGGGCGGTGTGTTCCCGGAATTACGTGAAGCATCTGCCAGGTTCATTGCATCGCTTGACCTGCCCGGTAACGCTATTGGGGGGCTTTCCGTTGGCGAAACCAAGGATGAGATGCATGCCATGATTGAATTGGTGAATTCAATCCTACCCCATGACAAACCGCGCTACATGATGGGGGTCGGGACGCCCCAAGACCTTGTCAACAGCATCAAAAGAGGCATTGACATTTTCGATTGTGTCCTGCCTACTCGCCTTGCCCGCCACAGCGCAGCCATGACCAACAATGGACGCATGAATATGATGAATGCGCAATTTGCCCGGGATGAGCGTCCCATCAGCGAAACCTGCACATGTTATACCTGCCAGAACCACTCACGGGCATACATCCGTCACCTGATCCAGGCACGCGAAATGCTCGGCGGGACCTTATTATCCATTCACAACGTCCATACCCTTCTTGAACTGGCGCGCAACCTTCGTCAGGCGATCCTTGAGGGACGATTTGATCAATTTGCCAATCAATACTTATCCAACTTTGAAGCATAGATAGGAAATACTGATGACCACACTACAGGCAATCATTTTAGGCATTGTTCAGGGATTGACAGAATTTTTACCCATCTCCAGCTCCGGGCACTTGGTTCTCGTTCCCTTCTTTCTAAATTGGCAGCTTCCCGCCAAAGAAATGTTCATCTTCAATGTTCTCGTACAGCTTGGAACCCTGGTTGCCGTCCTTGTCTATTTCTGGAAAGACCTTCTTGCGATCTTCAGCAGCTTTTTCAAACAGCTCTTCAAAGGCGCACCCTTTGCCACACATGAAGCGCGTTTGGGGTGGCTTTTAATCGTTGCAACGATTCCGGCTGGTCTTGCAGGGATTCTCTTTGATGATCTTGTAGAATCAGCCTTTTCTTCCCCCCTGTTCGTGGGAATTGCCCTACTCATTACAGCCCTCTTGCTGGTACTCGGAGAGAAGATCAGCCAGAAAATTGGCGATCTGCAGGATATTAACCTGCCCGATGCAATTGTAATGGGTTTGATGCAGGCACTGGCGCTCTTCCCGGGAATTTCCCGATCCGGCGCCACCATCTCAGGCGGGATGATGCGCCACCTCAAACGGGAAGCAGCCGGCAGGTTTTCCTTCCTGATGTCCATCCCGATCATGCTGGCGGCAGGTGCACTTTCAACCTACGAGATGGTCACAGAAGTATCGGATTTATCTTCTTTCCTGCCAACCATGGTTGTGGGTTTCCTGACAGCCATGCTGGTTGGGTATCTATCCATCCGTTGGCTGCTCAAATTCCTCGTCAATCACTCCCTGGCTTATTTCGCAGTTTACTGCATCCTGCTCGGGAGTGCCACGATCCTCGTTTGGGCACTTTAAGGTCATGAAGAATAAGATCTGGATCCTGGTTCTGTTTTCTATTCTATTGATCCTATCAGGCTGCCAGGTCGGACAAAACTTGATCGAAGAAACCATTCAGCCTGAAACCATCACCCTTCAGACCACACCCGAATTAACCCATTGGCTGCCAGATGCAGCTGACTGCGTAAAGACCATCCCCGGATTGGCGATCATCACGGACATCCAGCCGCAGTCAGAGCTCAACCCGGAAGAAGCTGACCTGGTTTTACGGCTTGGGACTCGCCAAGATAGCGATCCCTTCGTCGCCGTGATGGGATCTGAAGCCATGACAATCGTTGCCGGCGCTGATGTGCCGTTGGATTCCCTCAGCCTTCAAAGCCTGAGAGCAATATTCAAGGGGAATATACGAAACTGGAATGAGGTTTCTGAAGTTGTGCAATTTGAACTAATAATTGATCAACCCATTCCTACTTTGAGCTACCCGGGAGGACATCTGCTGCAAAAATTATTCCAAGAGAACTATCTCGATATGAATCCCATCATGATTGATCCGGTGGTTTTTTCAACGCCTGAGCGCTTGGCTGAGCTTCTCCAAGAAAACCCCTTTGCAATTGGCTATATGCTCCAAAGCCAGGTTCCTGAGGGCGTCAAAATTCTTTCGATCACCAGTGAAGAACGCATTACCTCAGAATATCCCGTGCTGGCAGTCACCCAGCATGAACCAGAAGGCAAATTTCGGGAACTTTTACTGTGCCTGCAGAACGCTTCTAATTAATCGCCTTGTTCCTGCTAACGAACAAGTGATATTTGCCCGAAGACGCTTTAAAATTGACCCTCTACAGTGCCCCCCTTACTTGACATCACCCTCTAGAGGGATTATATTTATTCAACGTCCGTGCAAAGCACAGGATGATTAGAACCTTAATAAATCCTAGAAAGATGGAGTGATAGTATGTCAGAACGTTATGTCGGAACCGTCAAGTGGTTCAGTGCCCCCAAGGGGTACGGTTTTATCGGTCGGAATGATGGTGAAGAAGATGTCTTTGTACACTTCTCCGCAATTCAAATGGAGGGCTACAAACGCCTCAGAGAAGGTCAACAAGTAGAATTTTCCATAGAAGACGGACCAAAAGGATTGCAGGCTGCGAATGTCATCCTCGTTGAAACAGAAACAGAAAGCGAAGTTGAAGTCGTCGCAGAGTAACCTGAAATAAAGACAACCAGAGGTTGACAAACAACTACATATGTGAAGAAACATTATCTTCAAAAATTAATAATCGAGTCGCAAGGGCGACTCGATTTTATTTTAACGCTCAGTTATTTTCTCTTTGCAATCGCTGCAATCATCTGGTTCAGTGCCTGATCCAACAGAGCCCTTGGACAGCCAAAGTTCAACCTTACAAAACCGTCCCCTGCTTCCCCAAAATCGCATCCATCATTCAAGCCAACTTTGGCTTCCTTGAGGAAAAATTGCTGCGGCGTAGTATCCAATTCTAAATCGCGGCAATCCAGCCATCCTAAGAAGGTCCCCTCCGGTGGACAAACGCGAACACCAGGCATTTTTTTTGTGACGACATCCACCATGTGATCGCGGTTTGCCAAAAGGTATTCCAAAATGGCATCCAGCCAGGGTCCGCCATCTCGGTAGGCGACATGAGCAGCATGTAAACCCAGGATATTGGGATGCCCCAAAAGCATCGACATTGATTGTGACAAAGTTTTTTGCATCTCAGGATCCGTCGTAACATACACCGATGTTGAAAATCCTGCCACGTTGAAGGTCTTGCTCGGTGCAAAATAAGTGACCGTATTCTTCGAAACCTCCTTTGAGAGGCTGGCAATGGGGATGTGCTTGAAACCTGAATAAACCAGATCCGCATGGATCTCATCAGCACAGATCAATGTTCCAGAACGCAAGCAGATTTCCGCCATTTTTTCAAGTTCCTCTCGGCGAAAGACCCTTCCCGAAGGATTTTGGGGGTTGCATAAAATGAACAGTTTCACACCAGAAGCAATTTTCGCTTCAAAATCATCGAAATCCACTTCATAATAACCTGCACAGTTCGAGGTCAATTGATTGATGACCAGTGTTCGACCGGTGCACCTGGGTGCTGACAGAAATGGTGGATAAGCTGGGGTCTGGATCAGCACACGATCACCGGGCTCGGTGAGGGCATAGATTGCATGGGTAAATCCTGAAACAACACCCGAAACAAAAGCCAAATCAGCTGTTTCAACGTCCCAGTTATGTCGAGATTTGAGATGGGCGGTAATAGCTTCCTTCAGTCCGTCAGAGGGGAACCCATACCCAAAGATCCCATGGGCAACCCGCTCCTGCAAAGCGTTGATCACCGCTTCCGGAGCACGGAAATCCATATCTGCAAGCCACATTGGTAAGACATCATCACCATAGCGATTCCATTTGGCACTATCGGTCCCCCTCCGGTCAATAATCTGATTAAAATCCATAATTTCTCCTTATTCGCATGATCGGGTCTATTATAGCCTATGTATTCACAATGACCGTAAATCAACAATCGATTAAAAATGGTATACTCATTTTTAATAAGAAACCTTTAACAAAACTAGGCCTTCAATACATAAAAAACCAAATTTTTAGACGAAAACATATAAGATGAGCCAGAATCAACCCCTACCTGAATTAACCCTTGTCACCTCCACAGACTGGCAGGATTATGAACTGCTCGACACTGGTGATGGGCAGACTCTTGAAAGAGTGGGCTCTTATCGTCTCGTGCGCGACGAACCCCAAGCGATCTGGTCAAAGTCTTTGCCCGCTGAAGCATGGGAATCTGCGGATGCAGTGATGGTATCCACCAGCGGTGAACAGGGCGGGTATTGGAAGGTGAAAAACAACGTCAAACAGCCCTGGGTGATTAATTACAAGGGGCTAAAATGCGAAATTCGGCTCTCAAGCTCCCGTCATATCGGTGTTTTCCCAGAGCAAGCCAGCCAATGGGATTGGATCACGGAACAAATCCATTCTGCAGGTCGTCCATTGAAAGTGATCAACCTGTTTGGATACACAGGGATGGCAACCGCAGCCGCTGCAAGGGCGGGTGCAAGCGTTACCCATGTTGACGCATCCAAGCACGCAGTCAGCTGGGCAAGCCGCAACCTGGAACTCTCAGGGCTGACAAATGCCCCCGTCCGCTGGCTGATTGAAGATGCCCGGAAATACCTCAAACGCGAGGCTAAACGTAAATCTTTTTATGATGGGATCATCCTTGATCCACCCAAATTTGGAAGGGGACCCAGCGGCAAGGTCTGGGAATATTTTGAAGACATCACCGATCTGCTTATACTGTGCCGGGCTGTACTGAGTCCTAAACCGCAATTCATCTGTCTGACCTCCTACGCGATCCAGGCATCAGCCCTCGTACCGCACCAAGCGCTGCAAGAAATTGTCAAAGCGCACAGCGGAAATCTATCGAGCGGCGAATTGGTAACCGTCGAAAAAAGCGGTGGACATGTCCTTTCGCACGCATTGTTCTCCCGCTGGTCAGCCTCTTAGAACGGAAGCATTTCAATGAATAACAAATGTCAATTTTCAATCATTGGTCCGGGTGTGATGGGGGAAGCCATCATCAAGGGGCTGCTGAAAAATAAGGTTGTGGTAGCATCATGCATCATCACCGCCGGCCCTCGCCAGGAACGGTTGGATGAGCTTCAACAGCGTTACCAGATTCAAACAACACTGGAAAACAAATCGTCTGTTGATCAGGCTGATGTGGTCATCCTGTGCATCAAACCCCAAAAATTTACCCTGGTGATGAACGAGCTCAACAATCACATCCCACCTGATGCATTGGTGATCTCAATCATCGCTGGTGCAACCTTAGATTCTCTCATCACAGGGCTGAAACATACCGCTGTCGTGCGATCCATGCCCAATACCCCAGCACAAATCGGGGAAGGCATGACCGTCTGGACGCACCGTCCGGATGTTACCGAACAGCAGCACAATCTTGCAAGGCAAATCCTGGCAGCTCTTGGAGAAGAAATTTTTGTTGATGACGAAAGTTACATTGATATGGCAACCGCTGTTTCAGGAACTGGACCTGCTTATGTCTTTCTCTTTCTTGAATCTATGATCGATGCAGGTGTTCATCTGGGCTTACCAAGACGGATCGCGGAAGAAATGGTCGTCCAAACCATCCAGGGATCGGTCGATTATTATGTTCAAAACGAGTCCCATCCTGCCCGGTTGAGAAACCAGGTCACATCTCCAGGCGGCACATCTGCAACAGCGCTGTACTATTTGGAGAAAATGGGATTTCGAACCGCCATATCCCGTGCAATCTGGGCAGCCTTTACACGCTCACAGGAACTGGGAAAAGGACAGGCCCACCAGGACCCTGAAAAAATTTGAAAGGAAACAATGGATCCAACGCTCATCAACCTATCCATCACAATCAGTGAAAGCATCATGCAGAAGGGGTTGACTATCGCAACCGCGGAATCTTGCACAGGCGGCCTTATCGCCCACATCCTCACAGAGGTTGCTGGTGCTTCCAATTATTTTATCGGCGGTGTTGTCGCCTACAGCAACCAGGTCAAACAAGATATTCTGGGAGTGCGAACCAGCACCCTGGACCAATACGGTGCCGTCAGTGAACAGACTGCTATGGAGATGGCTGCAGGTGTACGGCAGAAATTCAATACCGATATTGGTTTATCCACAACGGGGGTAGCTGGACCATCCGGAGGGACGCCCACGAAACCTGTTGGCCTGGTCTGGATCGGTTTCAGTACCCCGGAAAGAACCTGGGCAATTTACTCCCACTTTTCCGATGGGCGTCACGAAATCAATAAAAAATCGGCTCGAAAAGCGCTGCGTTTATTGTTGGATTATTTAGAAAACGACCAGGTTTAGGAGTCAGAAAACCGTAAATCAAACACTAGTCGATATTTTGAAAAGGTAAGGCGTAAGAGCATCCATCTGACCAGGGTTATCATTTCTTTTTGATTTAAAAATACGCTGATATCAAAAAAAGGAACTCACAATGAATTCCTTTTGTGATTCAATATGATTCGATGATCAGTCTAACGTGTTCCTTGAAACCAGCACCCTGTCCACACGCCGACCGTCCATATCGACAACTTCAAATGTGAAATCCCCCGAATTGAATTTTGCCCCTGTTTTCGGGATCCTTCCCAGTTGACTCATCACAAACCCGCTGAGCGTTTGATAACCAGCTCTCTCTTCACCGGGCATCTCAGAAATGCCTAAAATTTCTTTGAGTTGATCGATGATGATCAGACCATCAAACAACCACGATCCATCTTCGCGCTGAACCGCAAGCGAGTCTTTGTCTTCGCTATCTTCTGGAATTTCGCCTACAATGGCTTCGAGGATATCATAATCGGTGACCATCCCGGTGATTCCACCAAACTCATCGACCACGATGGCAAGATGGACACCACTGGATTGAAAAATCTCGAGCGCTTTGAGCGCTGCCATATTCTCAGGAAGATACAATGGCTCTTTTATGTAACCACGTAAATCATGGTCTACATCTTCAGGCGACAAACCCAGTAAATCCCGGATCTGAATAAATCCCAGAATGTCATCCAAATCACCTTCAGCAACGGGAATGCGCGAATGGGGTGAAGTCAACAATTGTGCCCAGATTTCTTCTTTTGGACTGTTGATATCGATCCATGCCATTTCGGGGCGGGACGTCATCAGAGCCTCAACGCGACGGTCGCCCAGCCGAAAGATACCCGAAACCATTTCTCTTTCTGCCTCTTCGATCACACCGATGTCCCTGCCTTCTTCAAGGTAGCTTTTGATCTCTTCTTCCGTAATACTTGGGCCTTTGTCGGTGTTGATCCGGAGGACCTTTAACCCTAAATTGGTGGAGACACTCAATAACTTTGTCAGGGGTCTAAATATCTTTGTTAACCGGCGAATAGCAGGCGACAAGGCGGTGACCACATTTTCGGGTTTACTTACTGCCAGCCGCTTGGGTATCAGCTCTCCCAGCACGATTGAAAAATAGGTGATGATGACCACAACAATGATCAAAGCGACCAGGTCTGCCTGAGGTGCCAACCAGGTGATTTTGCTTAATTGCATTGCTAAGGGATCAGCTAAACTGGCACCACCAATACCACCTGCCAACGTATCGATCATTGTGATCATGATCTGAACGGTTGAAAGATATTGTTGATTAGGGTCTTTCAGTAATTCAAGCGCATCCTTAGCGCCCTTACTACCAGCTTCAACCCTTTGTTCCAAGCGCGTCTTTCTGGCAGCAACCATTGCAATTTCATACATCGCAAAGATGGCATTAAAAAAGAAAAGAACAAATATGATCAGGATATTAATTAATACAGACATTATCTCTAAGCAAATCCTTACAATTTCAAATAATTAATCGTTATATAAAAATTCTTTCATGCATCAAATTACTGATGATAACTGATTATACTGGTAATTTTTTATAAATTAACCTTATCATGAAGTTCAGACTTCATGATTACCAGTGAAGAAAAAGCACCCATTTACAACTTTTTCACCATCTTCAGATACCCCGAACCGAGGTGCACCACCCGCCGGTTACTTTCAAGGTGCATAGCTTCAACCTTGAAGCCGTGTTGTTCAAAAACCTGACGCGTATCCCGGCTGTCGATATTCACCATGACTGAAAGTTTTGAAATACCTAATTCTTTTGCGCTTTCGCCAATATGGTCAAGGATTTTTTCCTCCACCCCGTGGTTTTGCATGCGCTTTTTCACCGCCATGTTGCTGATAAAGACTTCATCCCTGGCAGCTTCTTTGATGAATATAAGGGGGTACCCGCGCAGGATCAATGCGATCTTGCCGCGTAAGGGATACTGACGCAAAAGGAGCCGGTCCAATTGGCGATCAAGTTTCGGCAGCATCCTTCCCGGGAAAAAGGTACAAAGTCCAATCACCTGTCCCTTCAAGACTGCCATTTCGGTGTGCGTATGGCTCAAACGGTGATCGGGGATCGGGAAGAGTTTTTCGAGGATGTATTTTCCACGCGATTCGCTCCCCAATCCGATAATGAACGCTGCTTTTTGAGGAAAGGAATCAAACAATAATCGGCTGGCTAATTTTGCATCTGAAGGCTGAGCTGAACGAAATTCCATGAGGTGGCTTTAATTAATCCTTTTGACGAAAGAATAAGAAATTTACGAGATCAGGTGATCAGGTGATCAGGTAAATGATCCGTCTTATTCATATAGGAGACAACCATTTCACCGCCATCCAGATCTACCCGGCTGATCGCACAATTGTTCATCAACAGCCAGTACTTTTCAGCCTGGATATTTAACATCGCCGTGATCATTCTGGCAAAAATGCCGTTATGCATGACAACACCAACGCGATGATCATGACCGCGGTGTCGTTCGATCAAAAGGTCAATCACAGTTTGAGCCCTTTTGAGATAATTCTCTCGTTTTTCTTTTTCACGATTCCACCATCCTTCTTCAGGTAAATCTTCTGGAATGATAAGCTCCGGAAAATTCTCTTGAAAAAATGATTTGCCGGGCCCAGGTTTGCCAATAAAAATGGGCTCTCCATCTGTTTGGATCATATCAAAAATGCCGCCTGTTTCATGAACTTCAGGCATTGCCACCAGAGGCAATCCCGTTTGATCAGCAATCGCTTTACCCGTCTTGATCGCCCGGATCATCAAGCTGCAATAGAGGTGGGTTAATCCAAATCCATTCCGGTTTTGAGGGTCCCATCCTGATGGTGAATAAGGTTGAGCGAGATACTTTGCCACGACCTCTGCCTGTTCAATACCGGCTGTCGTCAGGTCAGGATCGCTGTCACGAGATTCAAAATAGCGATCATTGTCTTCTTCATCCCAAACCTTGTTGTTGGTAGATTGTCCGTGTCTGATAAAGTACAGCTGCAAAGTTTATATCTCCTGTATATGATGTAAATGAATGAGTTGATGGATGAGCTCGCTCACACCAATTGTCAATTCCGGGCTTTTTCCATAATGATCATGATGATACGAATGACCGCACATTGCAGCCAAACACGCTTCGATATTGTCCTTCATAGCAATGGGATCATATCCACCTTCAAGAACATACATCAACCGTCCTTCGCAAAGTTCATCCGCTAATTCAACCAATATCCTGGTTATCTGGAAATAGCCTTCTGTGTCTAGGGTTAAAGTTGTTAATGGATCAGAGAAATGTGCATCAAAACCGGCAGAAACAAAGATCATTTCTGGTTCAAAGGCCAAAAGCCAGGGTTTAATGACATGCATCATGAGCGCGTGAAAAACGGAATTCCCGCTGAAAGCAGGCACGGGGACACTGATAATGCGCCCTCTGGCATGGGTAACAGCATCGATCTTGCCGGTGCCCGGGTAAATATCCTGTTCCTGTATGGAAAGAAAGCCCACCTGTTCTGTGTCCCAGAATATAGCCTGTGTTCCATTGCCGTGGTGTGCATCAATATCAATGATGGCAATTTTGTTCAACCCTTTAGCCAATGCATCAGCGGCAGCAACCGCAATATTATTCAAGAGACAAAAGCCCATCGATTCACCCTGCTCGGCATGGTGACCCGGTGGGCGGACGATTGCAAACCCAGATCCAGTTTTCATTGACAGAATTTTCCGACTGACGGATAAGGTTGCGCCAACTGCGGTAAGGGCAGCATCACAGGATCCTTCAGTGACGTAAGTGGGCGCAGGCTCAAATTCATGGATTCCTCGCTGGCATTCCTCGGCAAGCTCTGTCAGCAGGGACGAGTCATGAACCAGGGTGACGTCTGATTCTGTTGCAGGTTTAAAATCCAGCCATTTGATTTCTGGAAATGGTGGAGAATTTTGCCAATCCTTGAGGGATTGGATCCTTTTAGGCGTTTCGGGATGACCTGGAAAAGTATGCCCTGGGGCATCATAATAGGTACAGTAAACGTTTTTCTTCTTTCTGCTCATTTTTTCACGTAGAAAGAAGTATACCGCAATAAACGGATGCCTGCGCAATTTTTTCCGCAGAAGGCAGGTTTAAAGCACAAAATCAGGTCGCGCTACCATTTTTCACCTTATAACATGAACAATTCCTGCACCGAAGTGGTATAATCCGTAGGCTAAAATTTAAAGGAATGAACGAGATTATCACATTATGCTTGAAAAACTAAAGGGAATTTTAAATCGTTATCAGGATATTGAAAAACAGCTCTCTGAAGTTGGCGATGATTACACAAGGGCAATTGAACTCTCCAAAGAGCGGTCTGAGCTTGAGTCTGTTGTAAACAAGGCAAATGCCTATCAGGACACGCTTGAAAAGATGAGTGAAACTGAGGCATTATTGGATGCCGATGACGATGATATGCGAGCTTTGGCAGAGATGGAAATGGAAGCCCTTCGTGAACAAAGAGATCAACTAGAAAACCAGCTCAAAGCCATGCTCGTTCCCAAAGATCCCCGTGACAAACGGAACGTCATTATGGAAATCCGCGCGGGCACCGGCGGTGATGAAGCCGGGCTGTTCGCGGCAGATCTTTTCCGGATGTACTCCCGTTATGCAGAAAGGCAAAACTGGAACATTGAAGTCCTTTCGATTAACGAAACGGGGATTGGGGGGATCAAAGAAGTCAGCTTTATGATCAAGGGAAATGGTGCCTATTCAAAGCTGAAGTACGAATCCGGCGTTCACCGTGTTCAGCGTGTTCCCGAAACCGAGTCTCAGGGCAGGATCCACACATCCACAGTCACCGTGGCTGTTTTGGCTGAAGTTGATGATGTCGAAATATCCATTCCTGATTCGGATATCCACATCGATGTGTACAAATCAGCTGGCGCAGGCGGTCAGAACGTGCAGAAGAATGCCACCGCAGTCCGGATTACGCACATTCCATCCGGCATGGTCATCGCCTGCCAGGATGAGCGTTCCCAGCTTCAAAACAAAACGCGCGCCATGAGCATCCTGAAGGCGCGTTTATATGAAGAAGAAGAGCGGAAAAAGCAAGAAAAAGAAGCAGCAACCCGGCGTTCTCAAATCGGAAGCGGGCAGCGAGCCGAAAAAATTCGGACTTACAACTTCCCTCAAAACCGGGTAACCGATCACCGGATCAACCTCTCTTCTTACAATCTAACAGGTGTCTTATATGGAGATATCGATGAATTCATTGACGAATTGACCCTCGTTGACGAATCAGAGAAATTAGCCATGATCGAGGAGAACAACCATTAACCTTCAGGAGCTCCAGAGAAACATCCGGGATAAACTCCAAAGTGAAGGCGATGAGACCCCTACCAACACTTGCCTTGTATTGCTGAGCCATACACTCAAACAACCCAAAAGCTGGATCCTCGCCCATACGGATTATCAACCCGGTCAGGGAGAACTGGAGGAATTGAACGAACTTGTCGAAAAATTCCAATCTGGTGTTCCCCTGCCCTATTTGCTTGAGTATTGGGAATTTTTTGGACGAAGATTCAATGTCACGCATGATGTCCTCATTCCCCGCCCCGAAACTGAATTGTTGGTTGAGATGGCTCTTCAACACGCGAAAAAATTGGATCGTCCCCTCCTGCTGGATATCGGCACCGGTTCAGGAGCAATAGCCGTCAGCCTTGCTGCTGAGATTCCCCTTGCCCATGTGATTGGCACAGACATTTCATTAGAAGCCTTGAAAATTGCCCGGGAGAATGCAAAAAATTTGAATCAAGACCGTGTCCTGTTCCTCCAGGCTGATCTGCTCCCGCCACTCTCCCAGGCACCTGATATCATCTGTGCTAATTTACCTTATATTCCGACCCAAACCCTGCAGACCCTGGATATTTATGGCAAAGAACCAAGCCTGGCATTGGACGGCGGTGCGGATGGCTTAGACATGATTCAGAATTTTCTCCAGCAGGCCAAAAACCAACTGGCAAAACAGGGCATGATCCTGCTTGAGATCGAAGCCGGCCAGGGAGTGTCTGCTATGGCTGTGTCCAGAAGCGCCTTCCCACGTGCAGACATTCAACTTCATCAAGATCTTCAGGGTAGAGACAGGGTCATAGAAATTATCCAGTACTAAAAATAAATTTGGGTATAAAATGAGGACATCAACCCGGACTTAGAAAGGGGACCTTGTGAGCAAGACAAAGATCTTATCCATTCAGCACCCCCAAGCTATCCCAACTGCAAAAAAGATCATTGATGAGCACGGTACGATTGCCTTCCCAACGGATACCGTTTATGGAATTGCCGCCGATGCATTCAGTCCTAAAGGCATTCAAAAGATTTACCAAGCAAAAGAACGCTCCACTGAAAAAGCGCTGCCTGTGCTGATCGGAGACCTGGGGCAATTATCCAGTTTGGTGCCCACAATTAGCGAACGTGTACTCAATATTGCTGCGGCTTTCTGGCCAGGTGCCTTGACCCTGATCCTGCCCAGGAGGATTGAGCTTCCTTCAGCTCTCACGCCCTACCCAACCATCGGCATTCGAATGCCCAATTTGGATTTTACGCTCAAATTACTGTGCGAAACTGGCCCCCTGGCAACTACCTCAGCCAATTTATCCGGCAGTCCAAATCCAACGACTGCTCAGCAGGTCTTTGAACAGCTTGCTGGTCGTGTTGATCTGATCCTGGATGGTGGGACAGCACCTGGGACAACGGCTTCAACCGTTGTTGATGTCAGCGGACCTGAATTGGTGCTGCTTCGCCAGGGGCCGATCAGCCTTGAGGCAATTCAAGCCGTTTTCGACCAGGATTAACCATGGAAATCAAAAATAATCACCTCAAATTATCCATCCTCCCAGAGCACGGTTCCTTTGAACTTGAGTCGGCACATTATGAAAAAGCCCACATCCGCAGCGGGTTGGCCGTCACATGCCGGGGAAATGGGAATACCCTTTCATTGCTCACCTCACCATGGGAAGTCCAGTCCATTCTTCAAGACAACAAGATCAGCACACCGGTCACCAACCTGGAAGGTGTGATCATGACCATCCGTACCCCGCTGCCTGGTGCGGATGTGCTCCTAAAAATGGGTTTGGCTGAAGATCTCCCAATGGCATTCATCCAGATGACGGTCATCAACCACAGCCACCTGCCATTGTCAATGGCGCGTCTGGAACCCCTGATCATTCAACCCGGGCACTGCCAGATCACATCCTCAAAAGAGCCTGACTATGCGTTTTATAGCAACGGCTGGCAATCCTGGTCCACCACGGGCACCTATGGGAATGGCGAAAAACAGCGAAAAACCCGCCTGGGTCGACTGCATGTGCCGATGGTGGTCAACCCGGGTACGCCCACACCCAGAAAACCCGGACATTTCTCGGGAGATATGTTTGGTGTTTTGGGAGATCGCACTTCACAGATCGGTATTGCGGTAGGATTTTTGTCCCAAAAGCAGCATTTTGGAAGTTTGGAAGCAAAACTTGGATTTCAACCTTCCCTCAGCACGTGGGCAAATGGGGATTTGGCTGTGTTGAATCCCGGTGAACAAACCCAAACCGATTGGGCGGTTTTAAGTTTTGTGGACCTGTCTGATGCGGAGCCTTTGAAGGATTATCTGGAAACCGTGGCAAAAACCCACCAAATTCAACTTGAAAACGAGAAAATCCCTGTTGGGTGGTGCTCCTGGTATCACTATTACCAGAACGTAAAAGAAAGTGATATCGAATCCAATCTTGAAGCAATTCTTTCAAGCCAGGAGGAATTGCCGCTCTCCCTGGTACAAATCGATGATGGATTCGAAGTGTATCCGGGCGACTGGTTTGATTTCGACCCCTTTTTCCCCAACGGGCTGAAATCCATTTCAGAAAAGATCCGAGCAGCCGGTCTCGCCCCGGGATTATGGCTGGCACCTTTCATCGTCCATCCGAAAGCCAAACTGGTCAAAGAACACCCGGATTGGTTACTAAAAGATGATCGTGGGCATCCTGTCACTGCCGGGTTTGTCTGGAATCATCTCACCTATGCACTTGATCTGACCCATCCGCAGGCGCTCGATTATGCTTTCAGTGTCATCCGAACAGCCGTTGAGGAATGGGGTTTTGAATACCTCAAACTTGATTTTCTTTATGCAGCAGCGGTTGAGGGCGTGTATCAGGACCGGACCAAAACCCGTGCACAGGTTTTACGTGAAGGTTTAGAAGCCCTGCGCCAGGCAGCTGGCGCACAGGTACGCATGCTTGCTTGCGGCTGCCCGTTGGGATCAGCGCTGGGTTTATTTGAAGCCATGCGCATCGGCGCAGATGTGAATGGTTACTGGCATCCCCATTTCCCTCCTGTGAGTAAAATTCTCCGCCGAGAGCCCAATATGCCATCCGCGCGAAATGCCATCCAGAACACCCTGACGCGTGCCATGGTCCACCGCAAATGGTGGGTCAATGACCCGGATTGCCTCCTCTTGAGACCCGATACCGACCTGACTTTGGCAGAAGTTCAATCTCTGGCTACTGTTATTGGCATGACGGGTGGTTCAATTCTGCTTTCGGATAATTTGACCGAACTCCCAAAAAACAGGATATCCATTGCCAAATCCTTACTGCCAGTGATCGATCAACCTGTTCGGGTTGTGGATTGGTTTAATGAATATACGCCCAAACTGCTCAGGATTGACTTCACTGGACCGCAGGGCGCATGGCATGTGCTGGCAGCCTTCAATTGGTACGATCACCCTGCAACACTGAGACTGTTTCCAGCGCTGTTTAGGCTAAATTCTGATCAAGATTGGCGTTTACGAGAATTTTGGACGGGGCAGATTGGAAAGATGAACGCCCATTCTCCATTCGTTTTCACAGATGTCCCTGCCCATGGGGTGCGGGTGGTTGCGGCAGTACCATTTCGCACTGAACAACCAGCTTATTTGGGAAGCACTCTGCATCTTTCACAGGGGATGGAAATTAGCGAGTGGAAAGACCAAAATAATGAACTGAAAATCAGCTTCAAGCTTGGGCGTAAAGCTGCAGGAAAGGTGTTCTTGTTTCTCCCATGGGAGCCCAAAAGCGCATATATCAAGGACCGATCTCACAAGATATCTGATGAAGGAAGCGGGATTTATTCGGTTGATTTTGAAAATGCCGACGGTGAAACACTCCTGATCAACAAATAAGGGCAAACTTCATAAATGCGACCCTTTTGAATAAGATCTATCCAACACTCTCAATCGCACGCCTTTTTTCATCCTCATCTTCTTGTTCAGAGGCTTTTTCGACCTGGTCGGGTACCGCATCTGGAATCTCAGTTTCAATGTTGCGGATGCGGGGATTCAGATAGGCTAACCCGCTGATCAATAACAGGAACACCCCGCTGCAGATAAACATCAACCCTATGCCGCGTCCCGGACCCACACCCAACAATCCCCCGACAAAGGTGTCAGCAAGCACCCCCCCTTCCAAAAGCAGAGGACTGAATACTTTATCCGCCATAATACCACTCATTAGAAATGCAACAGGCATCATCGACAACGAGATCATGCTGCGTGTCGAAAACACCCGCCCCTGAACATCCGGTGCAACCTTGGCCGCAAAGAGGGCAGAACTTGGACCTGAACCAAAGGGGATGAAGAACAACAGCACAAACATGCCAATCGCGATAAAGGCCAGCGATGAGCGGAAACCTGCAATGATAAACCCCAACGATGAAAGCGAGATTGCGCCCACAATGGTTTTCACCCGGTTTTTCTTGGGTCCACCCCACAGGCTCATTAAGAAACTGCCACCTAACATACCCACCCCCATCATCGTCTGCGCAAACCCCATGCTCGCTGCCGAACTGAATGAGAGGACTAAGGGACCGATAAGAACGGAAGAAATATTGGCAAGGAAATTCACACCCGCAAAATAGAGAAGTAATCCCAACAGACCTCGTCTCTCCAACAGGTATCGCCATCCAAAAACAATGTCTCGAAAAACCGTCTTCTGCCTGGTTTCACCCAGATCGGTTCGCTCTGGCTGGGGAATAAACACCAGGATCAACGTGACAATTGCGATGAGATAGGTTACGACATCGATCAAGAGGACCCCCCTCATCCCAATGATCCCAAAAAGGGCACCTGCCAGGATAGGTGTCAGGGTGGCCTCGATTGCCTCACCCAGCTGTACCAGGCTGTTTGCCCGTGTGAGCTGTTCTTTGGGAACCAGCATCACAATGGAAGCCGAATAGGCGGGCTGCTGAAAGGAAGCAAAAATCGATCCAAGAAAGCTAAACAAATACACCATCCAGACCTGCATCTGACCTGTAGCAAGTAAAATTGCTGTGGCAATGGTGATCAACCCTGAAAGCGAATCGGAGATCAACATGATCCTTTTCCGATTCCACCGGTCGGACACAGCACCTGCAATTGGCGAAAGAAGAATGCGCGGCACTGTGCTGAAAAGCGCCGTTAATGCAAAGGGCGTCGCCTGACCGGTCTGATCATAGATCCAAACAGCCAGGGCAAACCCTATCAAGCCTGAGCCGATCATCGAAGCAAGCTGACCCAGCCAGATGACAAAAAATGTCTTCATCCCCTTATTGGGTTTAATCATGTGGTCTATACCCTTTCGTCATCATCATTGTTTTCATAATAAAAATTCGGATATAGAAAACAGGCCAGGCTAAAATAATTAATATCATCACCCAAACCGGTCTCTTCGGGCAATTCTGAGAATTCTTTGATCAAAGATTGTAAACGCTTAATGAATTTCTGATAGGTCTCATCGCTCAACCGTTTCCGCAGTGAATTGATGATCATATCACGCGGTATTGGTCGGGCGCCCTGTTCCAGGTTGTAACTTCTGGCTTGAAGACTGCGCAATATTTCTGAGCGAATTGCTTCTAAGGAAGAAGTGACAACACTGACCAGATTCTCCCTGGCTTTTCCAGATGAAAAATCAAGCAGAACCTTATCAATTTCAATTTCCTCAGCAGCAAGCCAATAGCGCTTCTCCATCAGGTTATTGACCATTCGGGTTTCAACAACCTCGATCAGGCCTCGCTCTTCAAGCAGGTTGAAGTGATAATAAAGACGGCTGCTGGACAATCCCAGCTGATTTGCAACCTGGTTGATCGTCATAGGCTTTGCAGAAAGGATATCGATAATTTGAAGCCGCAGCGGGTCGGTGATGATACGCAAAGTTTCAAGATCTTCGATCAATAAGACTGGTTTCCGTTGAGGTTTATTTTCCATTTAAATTTCCTTTATCATTAAAATTTATTTTAACGATAAAACTATTTTATAATCATTGTTTGCTTTTGTCAACAGGAAGTTTCCTTCCATTTTTGACGGATTGGTTTCCCCCATCCCCATTTGTACGAAGATCAGAATGAATGTGATCTTGGTCGTTAAACAGGTTTTATGTGTGTTCATAGCCACGGAACAGAAAAACACCCGTCCAATTTGAAAGGTTTATCTCGCAGATCAGCGGACTGAAGCCCTCCGAATTGCGATTTTTCTAAGCACATTGTCTATTTAAGGAAATTAGACCAAATTAAAGAAAGAGAGGCTGCCAGATTCAGACAGCCTCTTCTTGTTCATTCTATTTGATCATTAGGTGATCACGCTGATTCATCCACCGGTTCGATTTCTTCCACCACTTCAACTTTTTCAGCTTGTCTTTTTGCTCGCCGCTTTCGTAAAAACCGAACCAGGAAGTACACACCAATTCCTAAGGGGATCAGGAAAGGCAGGCAGAAGATACCAAACCAGATCACAGCATCCGCCAGGAACTGGCCCGCCTCGATCAACTTCTCGACAGCATTCTTGATGGTGCCCTTTGGCTGCCAGCCAACGATTTCAATCGGCCTGAGGGATTCCTTCGCTCGAATCTCCACGGTTAGAGAGGACAGGGCAACCGACTCTTGAAGATACTTCATCCGCCCTTTGACCACTTCAATTTCACCCCGATAATAGGTTAATTGTTCAAAGATATTCAGGACATCCTCAGGTTCTTTTGCCTCTTCCATCATCTTGACCAACGCTTCTTCCGCTGCTTCCAGGTTGCGTAAGCGTGATTCAAGGTCGGTGTACTCTGCAGTCACATCCTGACCGGAAACATTTTCAGAGATGACATCTTCCTCAGGATTTGGCGTCAGACCTTTAATCGCTTCAATAATTGAATCCAGCTCCCCTGCCGGTACCCTGACCGTCAGGTTGGCGGAAGGCAGGCTACCCCTATCCGTGTAGGCTTTATAAACATTGGAATTGACTACAAAACCGCCCGCTTTTTCAGCCATATCAATTACGGATTGCAAAGCTGTCTCCGGATTTTCAACCGCAATTTCCATGTAAGCGTTGTACATCACCATTCGGTTGGTCACATCTGACGCAGAATTTACGCCTACACCATAACCATCCTGGGATTCTGCATATTCTTCCTCAACGACGTCAAAATCCATAGCCGGTTCCTGTGGGGCTGATTCCATAACTTGCTTGTCTGATCGTCCCATGGCAGCACAAGAGCTCAGTGCCACGCTGAGGACAATGATTAATATCGCGATTCGAACTAATTTTTTTGGCATCTCATTCTCCTTCCACAAATTGCTTCAATGTTATTTTATACCTATTAGACGCCTGCAGTTGCAGATTTGTTCCATGTTTAAATCGTGTCGTTTACCATCCCTGGGCTAAACGTGAGGCATGATGGTGCGGCAGACCTGCTGCGCGAATCCGCTTTTGGACACTTTCAATATCATATGTGGCCCGATGGAAAGACCACTGCCCTAATTCATCATCATAGATCATAAACGCAGCGCGGGGATCATGATCCCGCGGTTGCCCCACAGACCCGGGATTGATGATCGCCTTTCGATCAATGTAAAAAATATTGCCAGGCAACAGAAGATACCAGCCTACGTCTTGCGTTCTTACATCTTCTAATTGAAAAATGCAGGGAATATGCGTATGCCCGATCAAACACACATCCGTTTCAAATCCATTCATATTGATCTGGGCTGTCTCAATGTCCATGATATATTCCCAAACCGGATTTCTGGGACTGCCATGGACAAGGGTTGTCTCCCCGAGGACAATTCTTTCTCCCAAAGAATCAAGCCAGGCATAATTTCTAGGCTTGATCACCCGTGCCAGCCAGTCTAATGAAGCCTGTGCTTCATAATTGAAAGCAGCCATATCGATTTCTCCGATAATGGCTGCATCATGATTTCCTTTCACACATTCAAGTTCTGGAAGATCCCGCAAACGTTCAATGCACTCATTAGGATCAGGACCGTATCCCACAACATCGCCCAGACACCATACACGATCAAATGGTTCTGCCGCATCCAAAACAGCTTCAAGCGCATTTAAGTTTGCATGGATGTCTGAAATGATCAATGTGCGCATAAAATTTTAGGGCATATGGAATTCAAAGGTCCATTCGCCATCGGCTTCCGTTACATTTGAATTTTCTCCAAAGATCACCACCCAGGTGTTGCCGGGTTTGAGTGGGAATACTTCACCATTTTCATCCAGATACTGGATCGGTAAATCTCTCTGCGGGGTTGTCCAGGTAAGATCATAAGCCTGCCCATCGCGAAACACGATCGCTCGCTGACCAACCACATTCCAGAGGTCAATATCATGAAGCGCCGGTGCCAGCTCAGTGTAATTAGCAAACAGCAAGACAACATTGGAAAAAGCCAACTGTTCATCCGTGATCCGATCGACCAACGGGATCATGCCTGAACCAGTGCCGTCGCCCTCTTCAATCCAGCGTAGATATTTCCCGCTATCCTCGTCGAAAAGCCATTCACCACGGTTGAAACGGGTGAATAAAACCGAAGCTTTTGTGCCGGATTCTCCACCATTTGGTGCTGCGGGATCAAAAGCCATACCATCAAGATTGTAGCGGCGATTATCGACCCCATGTTCTGAACCATAGGTTGTCATCGCTTCTGAATTTGCAAAAACACTTGTGACAATATAGCGGCCATCATCACATAACGCCGGGCATGTATCCCTGCCGCTGATCACACGGTTGCCAAGAATATCTGTAATGTGATCATAAACAGTGATATATGCGCTTTCCATCCCAAGAACACCTTCGTAAAGGCTGACGATGTAGGGATCAACCAGTCGTCCTGAACGAACCGGACCAATTTTGTCAATATCCTGACCGTAGAAGAGCCCCATAAAGCGATTGGCTCCTGCGCCAATATAGTATTCAAAGACCATATCCGCATAGGATAGGCCGGCATGCGGCCTTCCTGAAATCGGATAGTTAGCAACCTTCACCAGAACAGGGCGCCGATCAAGGATCGTTGAATCAGCCACCTGCAGACCGGTTAGAGGATTGACATCATCCGGAAAACCTGTTGGTCCTACCGGACCAAGGGTAGGAATGGGTGTTGCTGTATCAGTCACCACCTCAGTCACTTCTTCTGTTGGGGAAGGGTTCTGTGTTTCCTCAGGAATCGCTGCCATGGTTTGCGCAGCATAAGTGCCGGCCATACTTAAATCCGGAGTGCCAACTGGCTGACAGGCTGCTACGCCAAGTGCCATTACGACTAAAACCATCCAGTATATGCTTCTTTTATGATTGATATTCATTTTCACCTCTGGCATAATTGTACCCTAGTTGTAGATTTTACTTAAAAAATTTTTCTAAAAAATAAAGCTTTTTGTTATCCCTAAGATTGCGAAATGAATTTCAGGGCACTTTTACAGCATCAATGATTTCAGCAACCATGTCAAAACGGTTGAAAGCGGGCATAAAATAAACGCCCTGGAAATCATTGTGCAAGTTTTGCACCAACTCAATGGCGATCCTTATGCCCTCCTTGTAAGCATCTTGCCCAGCCGTAACCATCCGGTTTTGAATCGACTCTGGAATGTCTATCCCCGGCACCTCGTTGTGCAAGAAGCGCGCGTGCCGATCGGTTACAAGAGGCAGCACCCCTACTAATACAGGCTTTTCTAAGGGACCATACCGATCCTCGTAGGCCGTCCGAAAATCACGGGCTTTCTGCAAATCAAACACGGGTTGTGTCAGAAAAAAGTCAGCCCCTGCACTTAGCTTTTTTCGCAGGACACGCATCTCCTGATCCAGGTTATTGGGACATAAATTTAAAGCTGCCCCAACAAAGAACGATGTAGGCTGTCCAATTTGACCGCCTGCATGATCGACACCTGTATTGAACCCTTCTTTGATCAGCTTGATCAAACCGGTGGGTACCAGATCATAGGAATCATTGGCATCCGGGTAATCCCCGATGGCGGTGGGGTCACCCATCACAACAAATACGTTCCGGATTTTCATTGCATGGGCAGCCAAAAGATCTCCCTGGACGCGCAGCAGGTTTCTGCCCCTTGTGGGGAAGTGCAAGGTTGTCTCAATATCAAATTGGGATTGGATCAGGTTACAAACAGCCCATGGGCTCATCCGCATCCGTGCCATTGGGCTATCAGCAACATCGATCACATCCGCACCAGCATCTGCCAAAAGTGATGCACCTGCCAGACGCTTATGGATAGAAAGCCCTCGCGGCGGATCCATTTCAACAGCGATTACAAATTTACCCGCATCTAATTTTTGAGCCATCTGGGAACGTTCTTCTGCAGGTTCCTGCTCCACCTCATGTGCTGCCTCCACATCGGCAAGAACAGTCACCAGGTTCTCAGGAAGTGTATGCGCAATGGCATCGGTAATGACAGCAATGTGTGCGGGAGTCGTGCCGCAGCATCCACCAATCACACTTGCGCCAGCCTGCCAGAAGGAAAGGGCATAATCATGAAAATATTCCGGTCCGGCAGAATACATGATCCGACCACCAACTCTTTCCGGAAAACCGGCATTAGGCATCACAGAAAAGCGTCCTTCAGGTACCGCAGCTTTCATCTGGCGTAAAATTCTCAAAAGGTGTGCGGGTCCGCCTGAGCAGTTCACGCCGATTACATCCGCACCCATCTCATTGAACCGCTGAGCGACCTCTTCAGGGGAATCACCCAGCAAGGTTCGCCTATCCCGGGTAAAAGTCATCGATGCGATCACCGGAATTTCTGGGTTCACATATCTGGCCGCCTCGACAGCGGCTCTGACGGCATAGGTATCCACCATGGTTTCAATCAAAATCAGGTCAACGCCAGCATTGATCAGGGCAGCAATTTGCTCCTTGTAAATCTCAAACGCTTCCTCTGGCTGCAACCGTCCAAAGGGTGCCAATGGAACCCCCAAAGGACCCACATCGCCAGCAATTAAAACCTCTGTAAACGAAGCTGAAACCACTTTTTGCGCCAGGTTGACAGCTGCCGCGTTGATCTCATCAACGCGATCATCCAGACCATGACGATCCAGCTTGGTCCGATTGGCACCAAAGGTGTTGGTCTTGATCAACTGAGCGCCAGCCTGGATATAATCCCGGTGAATTTCAGCGACAACGGCAGGTTGTGTTAGATTGAGCTCGTCAAAACAAGCATCGATCGGGATCCCGCGTTCGTGCAGCATCGTTCCCATCGCCCCGTCTGTCACAATCGGTTTATCCGATTCGGTCAATCTTTTGATGAATTTGTTCTCAATTGCGTTCATAATTGCTCTCTCAGATTTTATTCTTTCATAAGCTGTTGAACCCGACTGACACCCACATTGAAATACTTAGCATCGGGATGATGGACGATAATTGCCGCTGTAGATTGTTCCGGGACGAGCTGGTAAGCCGATGTAAGCCTCATGCCCAGTTCTCTTTCAACAGGCAACAGTTTAAAAACCTTGAGGTGATCTTCCAGTTCGGGAATAGCCGGGTAACCCCATGAATAACGTTTACCTCGGCCCGGTTCCAGGTTCATTTCTCGCAAGATGTGTGCATGGAGGTAATCTGCAGTGGCTTCTGCCATCTGTACCGCCAGACCGTGCAAATAGTAGCCTTCTGCGTAATCCCCTGCCTCCTGCATCTCTTCAAATCTTTCTGTTGCCTTATGTCCGACTGTGACCACCTGGAATGCAACCACATCAATCTTCCCCGAATCTTTGGATGCAAAATAATCAGCCAGGCAATAGGCTTCTCCACTATTCTGGCGAGGAAATTCAAAGGTCTCCAATACAACAGGGTTGGAATCGTCCAAGGTCTGCGGATCGTAGACATACAGTGTGTTCTCTTCCGACTGACACGGCCAATAGCCATAGACAGCCTGGGGCTCAAGCCAGCCTTCCTGCTCAGCAGCTTTTCGCATGCGGATTAGGCGGGTGTCAAATTCAGTCTTCAACTTCTCCCATTCCTGTCCATGCGTGTTTTTCGCCCCCCAAGACAGGCGATAAAGTTCATTGATCGCGAGGTGCTCACCCACCATCGATAGCGGCATTTTCTTAACAACCCTTGGTCCCCAATAAGGCGGCTTGGGAAGGGATTCTAATGGGTTTGTACTTGAACGACCGCGATTTGCAGATTGATCAGTCCCTTTATGAAGTTCTCGTCCCAACTCGTAATCAGCCGCATTATGAATCTTCTCCATTAACGCACGCCGTTTATCCGGATTGGTCAGCGCATCCATGGTTGTAAGGCCTTCAAAGGCGTCCTTGCAGTAAAAAACACCCGGTTCATAATAATGCCCTTGCTCCGTGAGCAAGATGCGCTTCCCAAAACGCGGGTTGATTGCTGCTCCGCCGATCAATACCGGGAAATCTAATCCCCGCCGATCCAATTCATTGATGATCAGCGGCATTTGCCGACTCGTGCTCACCAAAAGGGCACTCAAGCCAATTGCATCCGCATGCTCTTCAACTGCACGGGCAATGATCGTCTCTGCCGGCACCTGCTTACCTAAATCCACCACGCTGTATCCATTGTTTGAAAGAATGGTTTTCACCAGGTTCTTGCCAATGTCATGGACGTCGCCATACACAGTCGCCAGGACCAGCTTACCTTTTGAGGTTCCTTCCACCTTTTCAAGAAAGTTTTCCAGGTAACCAACCGCAATTTTCATCACCTCAGCGCTCTGAAGCACAAAGGGCAGGATCAATTCCCCAGCACCGAATTTATCACCCACATCTTTCATCGCAGGCAGCAAGACATCATTCAGAATAGAAACGGCTGTCTCAGATTTTGGACGGATTGGGTCTCGGTTCAGAATCTCATCGATATCTTCCTCGATATCCGATTTGTGCCGGTGAAGAATTCGCCAATGCAGACGCTCTTCGGGTGTCATCACCGTCAACACAGCCTCTGCACTTTCCTGATCATCGCCGCTTTCTTCGACGGTGTCGAAATAAGCAATCAGTTTTGCCAACGCATTTTCATCACGGTTGAAAACCAAATCCTCTGCCAGAATTCGTTCTTCTTCGGGAATTTCCGCGTAAGGTTTGATCTGGGCAGGGTTGACAATTGCCATATCCAATCCTGCTTCAACCGCATGATAAAGCATCACGCTGTTGAGAACCTTCCGGGCAGGACGTGAGAGACCAAACGAAACATTGCTCACGCCCAATGAAGTCAGCACACCCGGCAATGCTTGTTTGATCATGCGAATCCCGTTCAGGGTTTCCACGGCTGAATCTCGCAGCTCGGGATCACCTGTGGCGAGGGTAAAAGTGAGCGCATCATAGACAAGATCCTGAGGCTGCAGACCTACTTCCCCTACTGCCAGATCGTAGATCCGTTGAGCCACCTGCAGTTTATGATCCGCCGTCTTCGCCATTCCCTGCTCATCAATCGTCAGTACAATCACCGCTGCGTTGAACTGCTTTGCCAGGGAAAAGATCGCCTTCGCCTTTTCCGGTCCGGATTCCAGGTGGGTAGAGTTGATCAGGCTTCGTCCCGGATTTGTTTTCAAGGCGGTTTCGATCACATCCAGTTCAGTCGAATCGATCACCAGTGGGACCGGGACAGCATTGGCTAATTTTTTAACAACTTGCTGCATCAACGCTTCTTCATTCGCCGTTTCTGTCAATGCAACACAAACATCCAGACCATGCGCGCCGCTGTCCACCTGGGTGCGTGCCATCTCAATGATGGCATCATAATCTTCTGCCATGATCAAGCGCTTAAATTGCCGGGAGCCCTGGGTATTAAGCCGTTCTCCAATTAAAAATGGCGCTGGTTCCTGCTGCATCGCAACCGCTTGCATAGGCGATGCCAGCATGGGCACAGCTTCAGGGGTTGGCGGCATCGATCGGTTTCTGTTCAGACCTTCATTGAGTAATTGGATGTGGTCTTCTCGTGTGCCGCAGCAGCCACCAACAACACGCACGCCGTATGCATTGACAAACTCGAGCATCAACGCGGCAAAGGGCTCTGGTTTCATCGGGTAAACCGCTTCCCCATCCACATTGAGGGGTAAACCCGCATTTGGGATACAGGAAACGGGCAGATTGGAATGCTCTGTTAGATACCGAATCGGTTCACGCATATAGTCGGGACCTGTCGAGCAGTTCAGCCCGATCACATCGATCCCCAAGCCCTCCAAAATAGCCCTGGCGGCTTCGATATCCGTTCCAAGCAGCATGCGCCCTGTTGTATCCAGAGTCACCTGTGCCTGAATCGGCAGAACTTGCCCGGTGGCTTCAAATGCTTCATAAATGCCGCGGACAACGGCTTTCACCTCCAGGATATCCTGGGAAGTTTCAATTAACAGCAAGTCCACACCACCCTCGATCAACCCAGTCGCCTGTTCTTTGAAAATATCCACAAGTTCATCAAAGCTGATAGCGGACATTTCAGGGTCTTCCGATGAGATCAGCTTTCCGCTGGGTCCCATGGAACCAGCCACAAAGCGCATCTTTTCAGGCGTTGAATACGCATCAGCAACTTTTCGAGCCAGGGCGGCAGCCGCCCGGTTGATCTCCAAAGCGCGGTCACCCAACCCAAATTCAGCCAAAGTCAGCCGGTTTGAACGAAAAGTATCTGTCTCGATGACGTCGGATCCGGCTTCCAAAAACGACCGATGTACTATTTCAACTGCCTCAGGTTTTGTGATAACCAGGTAATCGTTGCAACCAGCTGTTCGTTCACCACCAAAATCATCAACTGTGAGCTTCTGACGGTCAAGATTGGTTCCCATTGCGCCATCAAATAACAAAACCCGTTTATCAAGTGCGTCTAGGTATTTTCTGTTGGTAAACTTTTTTGTCTTATCAACCATAACACTTCCTTTTGTGCTCACCCCTTTTTGCATGCCAGCACTTAAAACAATCACCTCTCATTGGTGAGAGGTGCTGTGCGCCATCAGGTAACATCACCTCATCTTCCAGTTATCCCCAATGATGGGATCTGCCGGAATTGGCACCTTCGATGATTGATCGTGGTTGCCGAGGTATCATTGGGCCGGTCCCTCCACCTCTCTGGATGAGCTTTTCAATGAGACAAATCTTATCATATTTGATGTCCAAAGTCAATTTAACTTTCTTCAGCACAGCCAATAACAACCTTGAAAAGGATGTCCACTTTTTCTTGAATTTGACCGGAACCTAATTTCTTAAAAGCTATCCTGCTTGAGGACTTCCAGAACACCGCTTGCTGTTCCAAAGCCAGGATTATCAGGAATTGTAAATTCCCGATCATAGAATTCTCCCACCAGGTAAATTTCTTTTCGGATGGATTCAAGATCTACCAGGTGCCCAACGATGATGATATCATCCAGGTTTTTTGAGTTTGCCGCATTGATCGCGATCACCGCAATGACCTGTGCAACCAGGCGGACCAAGCCAGCGGCTAAATTTTCACGTGAAAAGCCGTTTTCCCGATCCAGTTTTCCAAGGTTGACCGCATTTGCTTTCGCCGGCAGCCGCCCAACCTGCCCGCCAACCGCCTCACTGAGCATGATATCAACCGCAGAGGCATCACCCGCCAACGCCAGCTGATCGATCTCCGCCACATCGTCAGTGCCAAGGATCAATTTGGATAATCCCAATAGTGTTCCGCCCCCCACGGCAGAACCGGTGACATGAGCGACCTCACTTTCATCTGCCGAAACCATGGCAGCACCTGTTCCAGCACTTACCACCAACCCGGAATCAAGCAGACTCAATGCCAAACCACCAAGACCCAAGGCACGCATTTCATCCACTTTTCTGATCCTAAAGCCATCTACTGTTTCCGGTAAGTCACGGTACCGTCCGCCTGTCACACCGATCATGGTATCAAAATCCAATTGATGCGATACTTCAAACAGCGCTTGCCGCAGTTGATCCACCACCCCCTCGTGCCGATTAGCCAGCATGATCATTTTCTTTTCCCCATCGATCTCGAGGACAATATCAATATTAGTCATCCCCATGTCTACGGCAAGATAATGTTCATTCATCGGCTGCTCCATTTCAAATAATCCTGAAGATTGATTTTACCGCAAGAATAGTTTTCTGAACCGATCCGCTTTTCCCTTCCAATGAAAAGCATTGCCACGAGCTTCAATAAATGCGTTACAATAATTTGTTAGAGGAAATCATTATGAAATCAGGTTTGTTTAAGTTTCTCGGGACTTTTTTACCCTTATCCCTGGTCCTCACCGTGATCGGTTGGGGTGGGCTTTATCTCGTCATTCGGGGTATGCTCCCAACCCTTGGACCCCGCTGGCTGTTCTTTTTCCTGGGAGTTCTGGCGCTCACTGGTCCTGCGATTCCAATTATTTACTTCCTTAACCAGCGCTTCCCCAGCAACCCGCCCGTAGAGGGTATGGTCATCTTACGCCAGTCTTTATGGGTAGGGGTCCTTGGCAGCACAGTTGCCTGGCTGCAGTTAGGCCGGGTGCTGACAGGCGGGTTAGCTCTGATCCTTGCTGGGGCTTTTGTAATGATCGAATTCTTACTGCGCCTGTTCGAACGCAGCCATTGGAATCCTAACAAGGATAAATAGAACAAATTAACAGGATATCCGATAAATATGCCTGACTTGAGCCAATTACCATCCATAGATCAACTGATGCATGCCCCAAAGATCGAGGCTGCTATTGAAACTTATGGGCGAAGTCTAACTCAGAAGGCTTTACGTTTTGTTCTGGAACACATCCGAAGTGCAGCGCTCACAAACGGGGAGGGCATCCCGGGGGAAGAGGAAATCGTTCAACGCCTAAAAATCCAGTTGGATTCTTGGTTGACACCCACCTTATTGCCCGTGATCAATGCCACCGGTGTCATTTTGCACACCAATCTTGGTCGATCTCCCCTCAGCAAAGAAACCCAGCAAGCAATGATCGAAGCCGTAAATGGATATTCCAACCTGGAATTTGACCTGGAAACCGGAAAGCGCGGCAAACGGTCCGTGCATGCCAGCCGTCTACTTTCCCTGCTGACCGATACCGAGGTCGGCTTTGTGGTCAACAACAATGCCGGCGCCGTTCTGCTTGTGCTTTCAGCCCTGGCTGCTGGCAAAAATGTGCTGGTTTCTCGCACCCAACTGGTCGAGATTGGCGGCGGCTTTCGCATCCCCGATGTGATGCGCCAATCAGGTGCAAACCTGGTTGAAATTGGGACGACAAACCGCGTCCACCTCTATGATTTTGAGAACGCTATCAAAGCCAATGAGATCGAATTGGTCTTGATCGCACATCACTCAAATTTCAGGCTGATCGGATTTCACAGCGAACCAGATCTGAAGGAAATTGTGGCGATCGCTCATCAATACCATATCCCTGTTGTCCATGATCTCGGATCAGGTGCATTCCTTGACACAGCTGAATTCGGTCTGGCACATGAACCCACCGTCCAAGAATCCGTTGCAGCCGGCTGTGATCTGATCTGCTTCTCTGGCGATAAACTCCTGGGCGGACCACAGGCAGGGGTCGTTATCGGCAAAGAGACCCTCGTAAAGCCCGTCCGGGTTCACCCACTTGCTCGAGCCTTACGGCCCGATAAACTGACACTGGCTGGTCTGACGGCGACGCTAATGCATTACCTGAAGGGCGAAGCTTTGGCAAAAGTCCCCATCTGGCAGATGATCTCTCGACCGATCCAATCCATTAATGACACCGCCGAAAATTGGCGCTCTCATCTTGGTATGGGTGAAGTCATTGAAGGCTTTTCAACAGTTGGGGGCGGGAGCCTCCCCACAGAAGAAATGGCGACATTTCTCCTTGCGCTCGACCCCCAAAAACCGGATGACTTCCTTCGCTCACTCCGGGAGGTTCGTCCGCCGATTATCGCCCGAATTGAGAATGATCGGGTCCTGTTTGACCCACGAACCGTATTGATTGAACAGGAATCAGCGTTTCTTACGAGCCTTTTGCAGGTCGTAAAGCACTACCCTTTGTAAATCTATTTTTTTGTCTGGACACACTATTTGAATTAAGGCAGCCGCTTATGAAATCTGAAATCGACCAACTCCTCAAAGACCAGCACGCTGAAGCTTTATGGATCACTGGGCCAGCCCAGCACAACCCCTCCATGGTTTATCTGACCGGCGGCGGGCACATGACCCAGGCAGATGTGATCAAACAGGTCGGGCAGGAAACCGTATTGTGCCATGCCCCCATGGAGCGTGATGAGGCTGCCCGGACTGGGATGCGCACCATCAATTACAGCCGATTTCCGCTCAAAGACCGGCTTGCGCTTGCAAATGGAGATCGGTTAACAGCTAATGCAATGCTCTATCAGAAAATCTTTGAGGAAATCGGGTTGACATCCGGCAAAGTCCTCCTTTACGGGCGCACGGATGCTGGTAAACATCATTCCATCGTAAAGCGTTTGCAAGAGCTTATGCCCGGATTGACCTTTGAAGGTGACCTGGAAGACGCCGTCTTGCTCCAGGCGATGGCTACCAAGGGGCAAGATGAGATTGAGCGCATTCGCAAGATGGGAGATGTCGTCATAAATGTGGTTACCCGTGTGGCTGATTTCCTGAGAGGACACAAGGTCATCAACGAGGTGTTAATAAAACCCAACGGTGCGCCGCTTCTGATCGGTGATGTCAAGAACCTGATCAACCTATGGCTCTCAGAACTGGGCGCTGAAAACCCCGAGGATACGATCTTTGCAATAGGCAAGGATGCCGGTGTTCCTCACAGCGGCGGTACCCCATCTGATCCGATCACCCTGGGAAGAACGATCGTCTTCGACATCTTCCCATGTGAAAAGGGCGGCGGTTATTTTTATGATTTTACGCGCACCTGGTGCCTGGGGTATGCCCCCAGCGAGGTTCAAAAGCTTTATGACCAGGTCAAATCCGTCTATGAGCAAGTTGTTCTGTCATTGGAAGCAAACCACAATGCTGGTGAGTTCCAGGATCGCACCTGTGACCTGTTTGAAGCAATGGGACATAAAACTATCCGTCAGGACCCATCCGTTGAGTCCGGTTATGTCCACTCTCTTGGCCATGGCGTCGGATTGAACATCCACGAAAAACCCTGGTTTGGCAGAAAAGATGACACCTCAAACGCGCTGGTACCCGGATCCGTTTTCACAATCGAACCCGGTCTGTATTATCCCGATCAAGGAATGGGCGTGCGTTTGGAAGATACGTATTTTGTGACGGATGAGGGAAAATTTGAGAAATTTGTCGATTATCCCATGGAATTGGTCCTGGAAATGAAAGGGTGAAATAATTATGTCTCTCCCCAGTGTAAGAATTCTTGGTATTGAAACATCTTGTGATGAAACTGCAGCGGCTGTGGTCAGTGATGGTCGGGTGATCCATTCCAGTGTGGTCGCCAGTCAGATGGAATTGCATGCCCAATACGGTGGTGTATTTCCCGAGCTGGCTTCACGCGAACACGTCAAAGCCATTTACCCCACCGTGGAACAGGCTTTGATCCAAGCCCATCTCAGCATCCAGGACATCGATGGAATCGCCGTCACGCAGGGACCCGGGCTGGCAGGCTCACTGGTGGTCGGAGTCAGCACTGCCAAAGCCCTGGCATTGGCAACTGGAAAGCCCTTGATCGGGTTGAACCATCTGGAGGGGCATATCTACTCATCCTGGCTCTACCAGGCGAATGAATCGCCCCATGAACCTCCCCGCTTTCCACTGATTGCCTTGCTGGTTTCAGGTGGGCATAGCGAGTTGATCCTGGTCAAAGACCATCTAGATTATCAACGCCTGGGCGGCACCCTCGACGATGCACCGGGTGAAGCCTTTGACAAAATTGCCCGCCTGCTTGATCTGCCCTACCCCGGTGGTCCGTCAATCCAGAACGCGAGCCTGAATGGCAACTCGAATGCATTTCCTTTCCCTCGTGCGATGCTTGAAGGCACCTGGGACTTTTCGTTTAGCGGCGTCAAAACAGCTGTTTTACGGGCGGTTGAGTCCCTACAATCCCAGGCAAGACCGCTGCCCATCGCTGATCTTGCTGCCAGTTTTCAGGCAGCCATTGTGGATGTGCTGGTTGAAAAAACCCTGGTGGCTGCTGAAGCCTTTGAAGTTCGTGAGATTATCGTTGCGGGCGGTGTTTCTGCAAACAAACGCCTCAGAGAGAAAATCCTGTCAGAAAGTAAAAGACCTGTCCACATCCCACCCCTCTACCTGTGCACCGATAACGCAGCGATGATCGCCGGCGCGGGTTATTTCCATTTTGCCAAAGATGATTTCAGCCCCCTGGATTTTGATGTCATGCCAACCTGGTTCCTTTCATAAGGATGCCTGTTTTATGTAACCAAACTTGGCTTAAATTCATCCAATGAGTGAAACAATATTATACGAAGCTATTGATCTCGAAGCTCTCCGACATAAGGATAAACACGCCTTTGTCCGGCTTGTTGATCAATACTCGGATCGAATCTACCGGGTTGGGCTGAAAATGCTTGGCACTGAACAGGATGCAGAGGATGTTCTCCAGGAAACCTTTATTAAAGCACTCAACAACATTGAAAAATTTGAAGGACGGTCAAAGTTATCAACCTGGCTCTATCGAATTGCCGTCAATGAATCGCTGATGCTGATCCGGAAACGAAAGGATACGCACATATCGCTTGATACAGACGTCGAAACGGATCAGAATGATCTCCTCCCCAGGCAAATCACGGATTGGTGCTGCTTACCAGAAAAAGAGTTGGTCAACAGCGAAACCCGTCAGCATATCAGGACAGCGATCGATGAACTTTCCATCGCAAACCGGGCTGTCTTTTTGCTGAGGGATGTGGAAGGTCTTTCGACCAAGGAAACAGCGGAGGTTTTGGACATCAGTAAGTCTGCGGTCAAAGTGCGGCTGATGCGAGCCCGGATGCAATTACGAGAGGATTTAACAGGTTTTTTTGCGCCAAGAATCCCGAAAGAGCAGCTATGAACCACGCACATCATTTGAATTGTAAAGACATTCTCGCAAACATGAATGATTATATTGATGGCGAATTGGAACAGTCCGTTTGTGAGGAAATTGAAGCACATGTAATGGACTGTCCAAACTGTACAATTGTTTTGAGTACCCTCAAAAAAACCATTCATATCTACCAGGTGGACGGACAAGAAACCCAAGTCCCTGATGATGTTCGTCAACGCCTGTTTAAAAATCTCAACCTGGACCAAACTGGAAAATAAGGTGAGTGCTGAACCACAAGAGACCAACCCTGATATCCGGCAAGGAAAAGCAGTCCAAGAAAATGCCGTATGCATCTTAATCCCGCCCCAAAGCCTCCGATTTGGGATGATCTGCCCCCGCTGCCATGCTGCAAAAATTGATTATGACGGCATGCTCAACCTTGTGTGTCCCAACTGCAGATTAACGGAAGCGGGTTCATGCACATGATAACACAACCCATTCCTCCGGCGGAGGAAAGAAAGGTAAACAATAATAATGAAAAGTAAAGTCGTTTGGAAGGGTGGATTATCCTTCACGGGTTCATCGGATGATGGATTTTTAGTTCCCTTAGATACCAACAAAGCCCTTGGTGGACACGAGGTGGGATTCAAGCCGCTCCAATTAATTGCGATTGGGCTGGTCGGATGCACCGGGATGGATGTGATTTCCATATTACTCAAGAAACGTCAGGAAGTAACAGATTTTGAAGTCGAAGCCCGGATTGAAAGGGCAGAAAGCCACCCGAAAGTCTTCGAAAAGATCGTTCTCACCTACACAGTGACAGGTAAGAATATTGATGCAGATGCTGTAAGCCGGGCTGTGGAGCTTTCTGAGACCAAGTACTGCCCCGCACAGGCGATGCTTGAAAAAAGTGCTGAGATCTCCCACGAGATTGTCATCAATAATATTGAGTGATTTGCTTAATCAAAATGACTCGGTTGGTAAGAATGTATTGTCTTATTTCGACAAAATCCTTCCATAGACGAGTGGATCTTGAGTTATGAACACAAAACCTGCTGGTTAGATTAGCAGAGCACATCTTCAAAATTCAATTGTATTGCTATACGAAAGAATTGGCAGGTGTGTTTATATTTTTAATCCAAACAATCAAGCTTCATCGTGGTCTGGGATCAAGCTTTCCACAAAACGAACATGATCGTTTTGATATGCGATCAGGCTGACCACGACGATTAACATCCCGCAGATAAAGATCAACATGGACATGCCTGCACCAGCCCCCGTCCCAAATATCGCACCAAAGAATGGCGCCAGCCTCCCATCCGATGTGGCTAACCCGGGCTCAAACACCCTATCAGCCAGCGGACCGGCAATCGCCATGGATATCGGGGACGTAATTTGGGCGACAAATCGCCGCACTGAAAAAACCCGCCCCTGCACCTCCGGCACAACTTTAGACTGCCAGATGGCTTGATTGGAGCCGTTGATCAGAGAACTGACAAACATGATCGAAAAGTTTCCAAGCACCCAGTATGGAACTGCCCGGCCTAACCCGATCACACCCAACCCCAGCAAACCGCTGATGAGCCAACCAAGCAAGACGCCATAGATCTTCTTTTTGGGTCCGCCCCATGCCGTCAGAAAAAAGCCGCCGACAAGCCCACCCAGTGCACCTGCAGACTGCACAGTTCCAAGGACCGTCGAGTCGCTTCCGGTAGATGCAAGAATCATCGGTGTGAATAAAGTAAACGCGACCGAAAAGAAGAAATTCCCGAAAAAGAATACAAGTTGTAAATAGAGCAGGCTTTTTCGATCAAGGATATATTGAAATCCATAAGCCAATTCCCGGAAGAAATGACCAGAAACCTTCTCCACGACCTTACGGACAGGTTCGGGGATAAACACAACCATCAAAAATGTCAGGGCGATCACCAGTGTGACAAGGTCGATGGCGATGATGCCTTTGACGCCAATCAGCGGAAGCAATATACCTGCTAGGATCGGCGCCAGGATCCCAACACCGGATTCCGCCATGGAAATCATTCCGCTGGTTCGTGCGTAATGCCTTTTGGGGACAAGCAATGTGATCGCTGCGGAATAAGCCGGCCATTGAAAAGCTCCAAAAATTCCGCCAATAACACCGGTGATATACAGGTGCCAGATTTCTAATTTGCCAGACAGCATCAAGATAAATATTGTCAGGGTCACGATGCCTGCCCCGATATCACTCAATGCCATCACCAGCTTACGGTTCCACCGGTCCACCAGAACACCGGCAAAGGGCGAAAAAACGATCAGCGGTGCAAACGAGAAAAGCCCAACAAGAGCTAAGGGCGTGGCCTGGTTGGTCTTTTCCCATGCCCAAATGCTCATCGCAAAATGGGTCATCTGGGAACCGATCATTGAAAAGACCTGCCCCACCCAAATGAAAATAAATCCGCGCAATCCTGAGAGTTTTAGATCTGTGTTCATACATCCTCACAATCGGATTAAAAACCAGAGAAAAGTGCTAAATGCCTGTACGATATACTTTCCAGGATGATAAAGAGCTTTTCACATTCAATCTGGATTTCTGGTAAAATCGACAAATAGAAACAATTTTTGGATGACCTATGAAAACATTGCGGTTCAACGCTCTTTTTCTCATTCTGTTAACCATAAGCTTGCTCATGGGATGTTCCCCAGGCAATCCTCCAGTTCCAACTGCAACCCATACCCCAACGATTGAAAACAGCAGTACGCCGACAGAAAGTCCTTCGCCAACGGCTTCGCCAACACCGACTCCAACACCGCTGCCGCTAAATGGACAGCAAACACAATATATTATCGATGCGACGATAGATTATTATAATCGTTTTGTGACTGTGGAAATTCAATCGACCTATACGAACAAAACAAATGTGCCTATCGACAACATCATATTTGTCGTCTATCCAACAATCTTCCAGGCTATTTACACCCGTTCAGTCACCATGAGCGATGGTGTCCCGGTCGAGAACTTCGAATGGTTAGGCCATCTGATGATCATTCAGCTTGAACAGCCGCTGCAACCCGGTGAGAAAATTAAATTTACCCATGAATTTGAACTGTATATGCCGGATCGCGGCGGCGTCTTCAGCCATTCCGGAAAGCAGCTCAACCTTTCCTACTGGTTCCCATTTATTCCCCCCTATGACGAAAAAGAGGGCTGGCTTGCCCACGATCCCCAACTGGTCAACAGCAGTTTTGTGGGCGAATTCCTTGTATTCGAAGCTGCAGATTATGATGTGACGATAACCTTTACGGACCGGCGAGAGAATTTTATGATCGCTGCGCCTGCGTCGCCTCAGGAAAAAGAAGGGGGGATCAACTATCAATTGAGCCTTGCCAGAACCTTCACCCTTTCCATCAGCGACCAATTCGTACTTTACGAAAGACAGGTCAATGACACCACGATCCAATCTTTCGCATTAAAGGAGCACGACCGGGTTGGGGATGTCGTGGCAGATGTGGCTGTAGAAGCTTTCACGCTCTACTCAGAATTATATGGTCCCTACGATCGAGAGCTTTTGACAATTGTTGAATTCAATTCCGACATCGGAATGGAATTTGACGGGCTCATTTTCCTGAGTCCCTATTTTTACAATCTTTACCCCGGCACCCCTCAATCCAACATCCACGTGTACACTGCGCATGAGATCGCCCATCAATGGTTTTTCAGCCAGGTGGGCAATGACCAGGCGATGGAGCCCTGGTTAGATGAAGCCTTTGCTACTTTTTCAGAAAGAATTTTTTACGAAACCTACTACCCGGAACACCTTGATTGGTACTGGGAAAACTACATTACGATGCATAACCCGCATGGAGATATTGATATCAACATTTATTTTGGCGGTGACATCTTCGAATATCGGGATATTATCTATCGAAACGGTGCACTTTTCCTCCACGATTTGCGCGACTCACTTGGCGACGAGGCTTTCTTCGGTTTCATTCAGGATTATATTCGTACCTATCGTTACGAAATTGCCACAACAAAAGACTTCTTCAATCTTCTACTTAATGCTACGGATGCCGATCTGAATCCCATATTTGAGGAATATTTCTCTGTCATACCAGAAATCACACCCTGAGCCGATCCAACCTGCGCATCCTGTCCCTGGAATCCGATCACGGAGCCAGATTTGCCACCTTTTTCAGGATAGAGTATTAATTAACCAGATTAACCACGCTTAACTTGCTTCTTGACACCGTTGATGACTGTGTTAAGTTGCTTTTGGTACAAAATTATGGAAAATAAAAATAATTCCGACCTAATCGTAACAACAAGCCTCACGCCTGAAGGTGATCATCAGGCAGATGAAGATTTGGTTTCACAACAAGCCGATTTTAAAGCCGGTTCAAAAACAGGTTTCTTTGCCAATCCGAATTTCCTAAAAATCGGCTCTTACATTCTCACTTTTATCGTGGTTGTCCTTGCGGTATGGGGAATTGGATCTCTGATCGTCAATTCATCAGAGGCATCTCCTGAGGTAACGCCAACATCCACTTACAAAGTTACTGAGTTATCGAATCAGGTGCCAACCCCGATTTTTTCTTCAAATATCCCGGCAAGCGGTGTTGTCCGAATCTCTGAAATTGAGAATATTACGCCAAGAAAAGTTGAAAATCGTCAAGAAATTACATCTTATCAAGTCCAATCTGGGGATACCATTTTTGGAATTGCTGAGAAATTCGGATTGACACCTGAGACTGTCTTGTGGTCCAATCGTTACATCATTGGGGACACTCCTGATGGGTTGGTGCCCGGCATCGAACTGGTTATCCTGCCTGAAAATGGCGTCTATCATATGTGGTCCGAAGGTGAAGGGTTAAATGGTGTTGCCGAATTTTATGGTGTGGACCCGGATGTGATCGTCAATTACCCTCTGAACGGTTTAAATCCAAATACGATTGGCAATTATGCCAACCCCAAAATCGAACCAGGGAAAATGCTGGTCGTTCCAAGCGGAACCCGACCAACTGTAGCCTGGGTTGTCGCCCGAGATGAAGCGGCATCGGGCAGCTCTTACCTTGGTCCTGGCGCTTGCGGCGGCATCATCTACGGCAATGTCGGCACTGGCACCTTCACCTGGCCGACAACAGCGACCTGGCTTTCAGGTTATGATTACACACCCCCAGTCCACAACGGTTTGGATTTCGATGGCGATTTTGGCAGCCCAATTTATGCTTCGGATACCGGCGTGATCGTCTATTCGGGATGGTCTGACCGTGGTTACGGCAACCTGATTGTGGTGGATCACGATGATGGCTGGCAAACATTCTATGCGCATTTGCTGGATGGCACCATGCTCGCATGTGGATCAAACGTCCAGAAAGGACAGTTGATCGCCTCCATGGGTAGCACTGGTAATTCATCAGGCCCTCACCTGCACTTTGAGCTGCGCCTGGGGGGACACCCGATGAACCCCTGGCAGTTTCTTAATTAGCGAGAAGAATAACCAAAAATTAAATGCAGCCGTACGGCTGCATTTTTTTATCGATAACGAATAAGAAACATGTGTTTAAAATTGAGGGGAACTCTGAAATATACAGCCTATACAAACCTTATGGTTCAATCACCGTTTCACAGGGGATCATGCTGCGATTGTCAGGATTTGAGTTGGCAATGATTTCCATATCATCTTTAACCAGCCAGCCCTGGTAAGGTTCCTCACCCCGGACCGGACGCCATCCCGAAAGAACGAAAGGAATCACGCCATCTGCTGTCATCCACTCCCCATTGTATTTTCGGGCAACATGAATATGTGTACCTGTCGAACGGCCGCCTTCACAGGAAGGGTGGCCAATCGGTTCACCGGCTTTGACGACCGTCCCAACAGGGATGCGATCCTGTTCGGCTATATGCAAATAAAATACAGCCCAACCGGTACGGTCATCGCCATCTCCATCCAGGTCAAGCACGAGAAATCCCTCGCCATCCCGGGCAATGACGCCATCGGATACCGCTGTTGACCATTCTGAGGAGACCAAACAGCCTGTAACGGTTGAAGGCGGCGCAAAATCAATCGCTGACCAGGGTGCCATACTACCCCAACCAGTATGCGGTCCGCCAGTATATGCCCAAACCGTATCCATTTCATAGGGCAGCTGCATTTCAGGTTGGGTCAAAGAGCCAGGGATATGCGGCTCAACAACCCATGGGTCACCAAAAAGGTTCTGATAAACCCGTGAAAATCCGTCAGGTCCAATGGCAAAATGAAAGGCATCGGCATCCAGTGTCTGAGAAAAGAAATACTGCAAAGAAACCGTAGCGGCGTTCTGCCAGGGATCCGGGCGGATCAGGGAGCCATCTTTCAAATCGAATTCAAGTAAATCACCCTCTCGCCACCGGTAATAGCCATCATTGAGGATGTTGGCAGCATAAGATAATTGAAGATAAACCCCGGTCCAATAGTTTGATTCCAATCCCAAAACATTGGTCTCATCGGACGGTGATAAGAAAAGATCAGAAAACGCCCCACCCTGATATTCCAACAAAGCCATGAGTATTTTCGGGCTGATTGAATATTGCATCGCAATATAATTTAGGATTTCAGCTGCTGAACGAGTCCCTTCAAATGCCCATGCCCGGTAATTCGAAAGCCATCCTAAATGCTGTGAAAGAAAAGCTTGTGAATCGAATTGAGCTGCGTCCGGTCCATTGATAAAAACAGCATCCGGAAGCATCTGAAAGGGCGTTCCCCACAGGGCACGATAGTAGATTGGGATTTGAATGGGCATACCCGGGGGCATGGTTGTGGCATCTTGGGGAATAAAGGTGTTGGCTTCCCTAATTTCTTCAACACTTGTATTAAACCGGACAGCAAGCACATCCAGGGTATCCCCGGTCTGCGAATTGTATTCCACCAATTCACCTGGCTCATAAGCCGGCCGGGTAGGATAAGGCGTCATCTCGGGGAGCGAAGATCCCTCTTCCTCTCCCGATGCAGTCGGCAGGATCAGCGTAGGCTGCACCGTGGGCGAACATGCCGCCAAAAACAGGATCATGATCAAAAGAATGTAGATTTGTTTGCTTTTCATAATAAATATGGGATCACCAACCAGGATATCCCATTATTGTAATTGTAGTGGTAATTTCTATACGTCAATATTACAAGATCAAAGCATACTTTAGCGGATAAAAAATGTCCAGTATGCGGTGAGTTCGATCTGAAGATTAACCCTAAACCTTACTCTTCCCGGGTAAGCTGCGTATCATAGGTGCTGGCTGTGTTGGCGTAGATGATCTGATCCCCTTTAACCAGCCAGCCTTTATAGGCAACCGTGCCAGCTTTGGTTTCCCATCCACTCAGCGTAAAGGGCAAAGGACCATCTGCAGGCACCCATTCCCCATTATAACGACGCGCCAGGTGCACATGGGTACCTGTCGATCGCCCACCAAGGCATGATGCATGCCCAACCCGATCGCCAATGTTCACCCAGGTTCCAAGTGGGATGCGATCCTCATCCGCAATGTGCAGATAGAGCAATGTCCAACCAGTCTGTTCATGACCATCATCGTCCTGATCAATCACCACAACGCCATTACCTGAGCGGATCACCCTTCCAGCCATTGAGGCGACAACCCACTTTTCGGAGACATAACAACCTGTTTTGTCGCTGGCAGGTGCAAAGTCGATCGCTGCCCAGACATCCGCCGAACTCCAGGCTGCATGCGGACCGCCTGTAAAAGCCCAGATATGATTAGGTTCAAAGGGCAGGATCATTTCAGGTTGGACGGTGTCTACCGGGATCAGAGGCTCGACCTCCTGCGCCCGAATCCATGGATTATCGAACATTGACTCAAACAATGCCAGGAAATTTTCTTCACCGTAAAGTTCAACTGCCCAATCCTGGTAATCGTACAGGTTGGCAAAAGCATTCATCAATCCAACCGATCCTGCGTTTAATTGCGGAGCCAAACGCAATTCTGTGCCATCCTGAAAATTGATCACCAGACGCCTGCCTTCGCGCCATCCGAAGTATCCTTCCATGATTTTGGTGGCAAACCAGGCGGATTGAAGATAAAGATCCTTGCGCATTTCAATGACATATCCCATAGGATAGTGCATGGCGGTCTTATTTTCTGGGTCGGGAAAACCATAAACCCAACCGGATTGGTATTCAAGAAAAGCCAATAAAAGCCGTGGATTGACAGAATATTCCAGAGCGACTCTGGCAATGATATCTGCCCCAGAGGTCCAACCGGTTGATGCCAGATATTCCTCATACTCAGAGAGATAACCGCCTGCTGCATCGATGAAACCCTGTATATCAAAACTTATGGTTGATGGAGAGAAGGTAACCTCGCTGTCGGGAAGTAGTTTTTGCCTGGAACTGGTCTCTTCCAGTTTGTTGGGAATAACCAAAAGTATGCCGGGATTCAGGAGTCTTTTCTTTTCAAGCGATTCTGGTGAAGTGATCTCGTTCATATCAACACCAAAACGTTTGCTGACCATAGGAAGGCTGTCGCCGGCAATCGTATAATATAAAACATGGGTATCATCGCTGGGGGGAACAATTTGACCCTGGGTCGGGAGCGGCAAATCTGGAAGTTGTTCTTCCAAACTGGCTTGCGGCACCTCGGTTGCTGTGCTTACAGCCTCTGTTTTCACGATCTCAGGTGTCGATGTCACATGTTCAGCCAAACTGACTTCGGCAATGTTCCCCGGCGCAAGAACGGGATATGCAAGGCTGCTGCAAACTGCAACAGCCAATACCAGCGCGGTGGTTAAAAGTATTCCCAACCTTCGCAAACGACGCTTGAAGTAGCGTTCTCTAGCGCTCAATGGCGTTGATCGGCGCGCGCCCATTCCAAGCCTCCAAAGTTACATCTCCCTTAACAAGGTAACCATCATATTCAACCCCATAACCCATGGATATCCATCCATCAAGATCAAGTGGAAGGTCACCATCCGCAGTGATCCATTCTCCATTATACCGCCGTGCAATATGCAAATGTGTACCCGTTGAAAAACCACCTTCACATGAAGGATGTCCAACTCGGTCCCCTGCTTCTAACATGGTTCCCGTTTCAACTCGTTCCCAGGTGTCGATGTGCATATATAGGATAGACCACCCCGTTTGCCAAACGCCGTCGCCATCCAGATCCTGGATGACCGCGCCGTGATCGGAATAGACGATCTCACCCGGTGCCGATGCTGTCACCCATGCTGCACTGGGGAAACAACCAAGTGCATCTCCCGGTGGTGCAAAATCGATCGCTGCCCAGGCAGAACCGGTGTCCCATCCACCATGGGGTCCCCCAGTATACGACCAGACAGCTCCAATTTCAAATGGTAGCTGCAACTCAGGCTGGGTCAGATCTTTGGGCACCATCGGCTCGAAAGTGAAATCAAATGGATATCCAAAGAAGCGGTAAAACGACGCATAAATACCTTCGTCCGAAACAGAATGTTCCCATGTATTCCTTGTTGTCAAAAATCGCATCAAGTTCATCACGCCAGCCGTTCCGGGGTTAATCGTCGGTTCAACCTGGATTGCACTCCCATCAGATAAGATCCACGCGCTGATGGCGTTGATCTTCCACAGGTAATAACCCTCATTCAAAAGATTTGATGCCCAGGCAAGCTGTTTATACAATCCTTCACGATAGACTTCATAATAACGCATTGGATAAATCAAAGTCTCACTTGGGGGATTTGATTTCGTTACCCATCCACTCTGATACTCTAAAACGGATAACAAAAGACGGGGGTTGATGGAATATTCCAAAGCAACCCGGGCAACGATTTCGCTTCCGCTCATCGTAACGCCATCCACGATTTCGGTGTAAACGGAAAGATACCCGGCGCGTTGATTGACAAATCCCTCCACATCGAATTCAGCATTGGAGGGGCTGTTCACAAGTTCCGAATCAGGAATGATCTTAAAAGCAGTGGCGACATCTTCCAAAGATGGTGGGGGAATCATAATTACCTGCCCGACTTCAATTAAATTCGGGTTTTGGATGTTATTCAACGCAATGATTTGATCAACAGACACCTGATGCCTTTGGGCAATGCTCCGCAGAAAATCACCCTTCTGAATGGTGTAAGTGATGGTTTCATCGCGTTGGGTTGGCATCACAATTGGTGGGTTGGGCGTGGGGGTTATGCTTGGCGGCGGTAATGTGGGCTCTTCCCCACCCCCAATTAAATCATTCGTCGGGGTCAGTATTTGTGTATATGATTCATTCGCGTCTGAAACGGACCAGGGTTTTGCCCCCGGACCGGGTTTATAACAACTGCTCAGGAGAATGCTTCCAATGATAAAAACAAAAGCCCACGTTAATTTTCGCAAATTACTCTCCTGATAAATCCTGACAATAAACAGATAAAAATTCCATCTCAAATGATTTTACTTCTTCTGCGTACTGACGCGCTTCCTCACCGATCAAAATTGATTCTTCAAGCGCTCCCAAAGCCGCGGTTGACCAGTACCGAGGTAGCACCATCAAAGGATCATCAACAGCCATCTCCGATTCGCCAAGTGGTACCCAATTAAACATCACCGGTCCACGAGAGTAAGCTGTAAATCCGACCTGGTAACCTGCCTCATGCGCCAGATCAATTGCCGTTTGGGTAAAATTGCCCCCAGACCAGATATGCGCCTGGGGTGCCAGACCTATGCGTTCCTCGATCAATTCCATCGGGCGAAAAAGCTCCTCTTCGATAACATCCGTTGGCGTGTGATCTTGAATATAAACGGAATTGTGCCCGTGGGATTGGATATCCAGACGATTTGATTCTGCCAGGTTTTCAATCTCATGCCACCATACTTCGTCGTAAGATTGATCTCGGGTCAGCCAGGCTAAAGTTAATGTCCAGTTATTCAATTCAAGGTAAGGCATAAATAATCTTGTCACCCCTGGACGCCGATCATCCAGGATCAAGATCATGGAACGTTCTGGAATTTTCTCGTTGGTTTCAAGAAACCCGATCAATTGATCAATCGTGATCGTTGAAAAGCCTAATTGATTTGCTCTTGCCATAAAATACTCAAAATATTCCATAGAAATTGTCGTCGAATCCTTGATCACCCGGCCGGGTTGTGCTACCGAATGAAACATAATAGGTACAACAATCGTGCCAGGTTGGCTTTTATCCTGATCCCACCGATTCGCAAGATAAGCACATGGATCATCCAAATAGGCGGCAGGTACAATCCCCTTCAATGTATATTCTGACAAAAAGGAATCCAATACTGCCGGCGTAGGCGTGACCGTAGGCGGCACTGGTGTTTGGGTTGCTGTCGCCGTAGGTGTCAAGGTTGGACTCGGGCTCAAAGTCACTGAGGGGGTGAGGCTTGGATTTAATCCTTCTTCTGGCTCTCTGATCGCTCGTGATGATTGAACCTGGCGATCGGTTATCAATGGACTTGAGCAAGAAATAAGAAGGAGGACTGATATAAAAAGAAAAAGAAGCGTGCGTTTTTTCAATACTTGATATCCGAATCAAAACAATAAGTGAATCAATTATACCGAAACCTGCCCATTGATGTTAGTTACCCGAAGTTTTGGAAAATTAAGGTAAAATAGAATAATCTGTTTATAGTTCACATTCTTCTTGAGAGAGGACGATATGAAAAAATTCGTTTGGCCCCTACTCATCATTTTCTTTTTATTTGGCGGTCTTGCCGCCATTCTGATTGGACAAGTTGCCTTCCCACTTGAAGTACGACCCGAATCTGTGCAGGCGATCAGCGAGAAGTGGAACACAGCTGGCCACTCAGATAGGGAATCAGAGTCATTTGTTCACTGGGATGAAGATGACCCACCAGAAGTTCCGACTAATTGTGCTAAATGCCACAGCGAACATGGCTATCTTGATTATCTCGGTGAGGACGGCACTGAAGCATATGTGGTTGATAATCCATCTCCGATTGGCTCGCTTGTGAGCTGTTTGGTGTGTCATAACACAAGTGCACATGAAAAAGACACCGCCCTTTTCCCTTCAGGTGCTGAAATTGACGGATTGGGTATGACCGCCAACTGTACCGAGTGTCACCAGGGTAGACGTTCAGGTCTGGATGTTTCAGACGCAATCGTGGACCTTCCGGAAGATGAAATTAATGAAGAGCTCGGCTTCATCAATATTCACTACATGGTCGGCGGTGCAACCCGCTTTGGAAGTGATGCGGCTGCGGGGTACCAATACCCCAACAAAACCTATGATGGCTTCTTTCCCCATGTCAATGATTTTCGGCTCTGTACAGACTGTCATGACCCGCATTCCACAGCTATCACACCCAGTGAATGTGCATCCTGCCATTCAGCGGTTACAGATTTAGGAACCTTGCGAGACATCAGAGAAGAAGATACACCTGATTATGATGGTGATGGAAATGTGACTGAAGGTGTCCATTTTGAAATTGCTACCATTCACGAACTGCTCCTCTCAGCCATTCAAGACTATGCCGTTGAGGTTATCGGTGAGCCGATTGTGTACACCTATCGCAATCCCCAATGGGTGATTGATACCAATGCCAACGGATTGGCTGACAATGATGAGATCAGCCGCGATAATACTTATCCGAGCTGGACGCCCAGGCTGGTAAAGGCAACCTACAATTACCATCTCGTTGTTGAATCCGCAGGCGGTTTTGCCCACAACCCCAGGTATGTCATCCAGCTTCTGGTAGATACCATCGAAGACTTATCAGAAGTGGTTACAATCGACACTTCTAACCTGATCCGACCGTAACACAACTTATTCAAATGAATCAAAAAGGAATCACATTTAGAGTGGTTCCTTTTCTTTATTAAGTAGATCGGGTTGCTTTTTAGAATCCGATTAAAACAGTCCTGTTTGAATCGCACCAAACAGCAGCGCAAAAACCACGCACAACAGAACCGTTAAAATCACAAAGCCTCTTTGAATTTTGTTCGAGATGTCCATAATCTCATTCACTTTCATGCCATTTCATATTTTTCAGAAGAAATATTTACCGAAGGAATACCCAATCCTTTTAATGCACCTTCAACCGCCTGGATCATCGGCATTGGACCGCAAAGGAAGAACAGGTATTCCCACTCCTTGTAATCATCTGGAAGATGGCGTTTTAGAATATCTGCAGTAATAAATCCCTTTTCACCTTCCCATCCCTCAGGCGGTTGCTCCAGCACATGGACAACCTTCAGGTCAATTTCCTTTTGAATTTCTTCCAGTTCTTCTAAATAAATCACAGAATCCAATGTGGGATTACCATAGAAGAACATCACATGTTCTTCTCGGCCTCGATCTTTCATCGTACGCAAGATGCTGAGCACCGGTGCCGAACCAATTCCGCCGGCAATTAGCACCAGGTTTCGATGATAATGTTCATCAAGATTGAAGTTGCCGTAAGGACCATCAACATAGATTGTCTCACCTGGTTTCAGTTGTTTGATTGTGCTGGTAAAATCTCCCAATTCCTTAATCGTAAAACCAATGATTTCGTCGTCTCGATTGGAGCTTGTGGAAATTGAAAAAGGGTTTTCCTGGAAAATGAATGGGGATTCCGTTGTGATCCAGGCGAATTGCCCGGCTGAAAATTTAAATCCTTTATGGTTCAATGGCTTCACATACAAAGACCAGGAGTCGCCGCGTTCCGCAATAACTTTTTCAACCACGTAAGGACGCCTTAACATCACAATCGGCCTGACCACCCGGATATAAAAGATGATCAAAACCCAAATCCCTGTCAGAGTCAGCCACAATACCTTCTGATAGGGAAGGGACATGTAGTAATTCACCTTGAACATATGATAGATCCCAAGCCCAATAGCAAGAAATGCTAATCCATCATGGATCCAGCGCCAAATATCGTACTTGATCGTCATCACCTCACGCCACACAGACGTAATTATCAATACGAACATCGCAAAGACCGCAAAAATACCAAACCGCACCCGCCAGGGCGTTGTAAACAGATTTAACAAACGCAAAGAATTGGGATTGTTGATGAACAACAAAATGGGATGCACAAGGATAACAATGAATGTAAAAATGGATAACTTGTGATGGATATTATACAAAGTTTCCATGGGAAAGGCTCTTGTAAAGAACTTAATCCTTGAAGTGGGGATTGTTTGTAATCCTAACAGAGCCATCCCCAAAAATCCTAATGCCACTGAAACCTCTCTGAGGAATTCCCGTCCCTCGGGTTTGGGTAAGATGATCAAAAGTGCAAGCGGCAAAAATACCATTAAGATATAGAGAACAAGCCAGAGATAGATTTGGGTGGTTTTTTTCAAATTTCACGCCCTTTCTTTTTTACAAGAGACACCAATAAACGAACCTTGGTTATTTGAAATCTTATACTTATAAATTTTACCTGAAAAATTAAAATACCGATTTACGGAATTTTTCAGTTTTCATATCAACTAAACTGTATCCAAACAAAGACAAAGATTTAATTGTGTCAAAATTCATCTCTCATAACAGCCGCTCTCACATCTACAACATCAGCCCCTTTCCTCCAATGATTTGGTTGACAAATTTATGATTTTGGATAGAATAAAGACCAATCGCCGAAGTGGCGGAACTGGCAGACGCGCTACGTTCAGGGCGTAGTGAGCTTTGGGCTCATGAGGGTTCAAATCCCTCCTTCGGCATAACCCCACACGATCTATGTGGGGTTTTGTTTATCAGGTCACTTTAAAAAAATGATACAATTAGAACGTTGAAAGGCTAATTGATAATTTTTTGTTTGGATATCATGAAGAAAATTTTTAAAGATAAACGTGTCATTGTGGTCGTTGTGGCGATTGTCCTTGTAATGCTCTTATTAAATTTCAACCAACGGATGGTCCTCCTTTCAAGGTTGCGTGACCAGGAAAATGATCTGACCCAGAAATATGCCCAACTGGAAGCCACGCGTGATACATTGAAAACAGAGCTTGCCTATGCCAATTCCGACGAAGCCGTAGAAGCATGGGCACGGCAGGAAGGGGGTATGATCCAGCAGGGAGATATACCAATCGTCCTTCTACCTGCATCAAACGCCGTCCCTACCTCTGTACCGACACCGGAATCCTTCATTGATGAAATTGAAAAGTGGGAGATATGGCAAGAGCTATTTTTCGGCGAATAATTGTCCCATCATAGATTGATCGCCGAATCATATCCTCGCAATTCTGATTTCTCCAACAAACGATTTTCATGATAATCAAATCAAACCATCGCAAGGTTCTAATTTAGCAATTTCACCTTTCTTTTTCAATATGCAGGCCTTTTCCACATCCCATTCAATGAGCGATTTATGATCTTTTCCCACTTTCAAACCCGTCCTTTGCTTGAGGAATCTGCATCTGAAACCCTTTTATCGCAGGATTTAGGATTAAGCTTATCTCCCGTCAAAAAAGTAGCAAAAGGCTGGCAATTCTGCGATGGGCAGGTGCTGACCTTCGATCAGATTCGTACGATCAATGAAAATGAAAACGGATGCTTTCTTTTTGCCGATGGAGAAATTGCAAAGGTTGAAGTCTTTTCAAGCAGGACCAACCGCTATTACAGCCTGATGCCAACCCCCAAAGCACCAACGCTTCTGATATCTGGCATCCCAATGCACCGCATTAAAGATACGACACCAGTTGAAGATACGATCCAAAAAATCAAAGCCCTGGGAAAACCTTTTGGACGCATCCTAGATACTGCAACAGGTTTAGGATATACCGCCATCCAGGCAACTCAAACCGCCCAGGAAGTGGTCACCATCGAGTTCGATCCGGTTGTCCTTTCCATTTGTCGTCTGAATCCCTGGTCCCAGGCATTGTTCACCGATCCAAAAATCTCAAAGCTGATCGGTGATAGTTTCGATCTTGTTCAGGATTTTGATGACGAATCATTTAACGGGATCATTCACGATCCGCCCACCTTCAACCTTGCGGGTCATTTATACTCCCAGTCCATTTATCAAGCCTTTTTCCGCATTCTAAGATCGCGCGGAAGGCTCTTCCATTATATTGGCAACCCTGAAAGCCGCACCGGTGCCACCACCAGTCGGGGAGTGGTCAATCGTCTCCGCCGTGCAGGTTTTTCTGTCACCCCTAAACCGAAAGCCTTTGGCGTATTGGCTGAAAAGCCATTCATGTGAACCAAAACAGGGTAGAATCACCAGCCTGTCATAATCATGTATAATCGTATCGCAATGGATATTAAAGAATTAACCCAGGCAATGCAAACATTTGTTAACGAAAAGGGATGGACACAACCCGACAGCCAGCGACCCCAAACGCCAAAAAACCTGGCAGTCTCGCTGAGCATTGAGGCTGCAGAAGTATTGGAACATTTTCAATGGCATGAAAAACCACCTGACCCTTCAGGGCTGGCAAGCGAGTTGGCGGATGTGGCGCTTTACCTTTTGCAGCTTGCCAGCGTTTTAGGAATCGATCTCGAATCAGCAATTGTAGAGAAACTCAAAGTGAACACAACCCGAACATGGGATGCTGAACCCGCAAGGAACCACGAAATGGAAATCAACGACAATGAAAATTAGCGTATTTGGTGCCGCCAATCCCGAACCCGGGACAGAGATTTATCAACAAGCATATCAACTTGGAAGGCTCCTTGGTGAGGCAGGTTTAACTGTGCTCACAGGTGGTTATATGGGCACGATGGAAGCCACCTCCCGTGGAGCAAGCGAAGCAGGCGGCCATGTCATTGGTGTAACCTGCGAAGAAATTGAAGCATGGCGGCCGGTGAACCACAATCCATGGGTTGCAGAAGAATGGCGGCGTAAAACCCTTCAAGACAGGCTGGATACACTCATCAACGCCTGTGACGCTGCCATAGCCCTACCGGGAGGCGTCGGCACCCTATTAGAAATCTGCCTGACCTGGAATGTGCTCGCAATCCATGCCGCTGAACCCAAACCAATCATCTTGTTAGGTGAAGCATGGCACAAAGTCATGGAGACTTTTTTCCAGGAACTGGGAGATTATGTCTCGATCTCTAAACGTGAGTATCTTGCTTTTGCGCCTACACCAGAAACAGCCTTTGAGCTTCTCGCTAACTTCTTAAATTTTTCCGGCATCAACAAAGAAAAGAAAACATAATAATCATGGATGAAAAGAAATTAACTACAAAATCAGAAAATTATTCGGAATGGTATAACCAGCTCGTCCAGCGAGCTGAACTGGCGGACTATGCACCGGTGCGCGGCTGCATGGTTGTCCGCCCTTATGGATGGGCGCTTTGGGAAAATATCCAGCAAGCCCTCGATACACGCTTCAAAGCAACTGGTCATGTCAATGCTGCCTTTCCCCTCTTCATTCCTATGTCCTTTCTTGAAAAAGAAAAGGAGCACGTCGAAGGTTTTTCTCCCGAATTAGCAGTGGTTACGATTGGGGGCGGCTCTCAGCTTGAGGAGCCCCTAATTGTTCGTCCAACCTCGGAAACCATTATCGGTCATATGTACGCAAAATGGATCCAATCCTATCGTGATCTACCTGTACTGATCAACCAGTGGGCAAATGTCGTCAGATGGGAGATGCGCACACGCCTTTTCCTGCGCACACTTGAATTCTACTGGCAAGAAGGACACACCGCCCATGCCACAGCTGAGGAAGGTGAAGAAGAAACCCTTCGCATGTTAAATATCTATCAAGATTTTGCGGTGAATGAGGCAGCCGTACCGGTTATCCCTGGACGAAAAAGCGAAACGGAGAAATTTGCAGGCGCAATGCGCTCTTACACCATTGAGGCAATGATGGGTGACACTAAAGCGCTGCAGGCTGGTACCAGTCATAACCTCGGTCAGAATTTTGCAAAAGCCTTTGACATTCAATACCTGGATGAAAACAATACCTTGCAGCATTGTTGGACAACTTCCTGGGGGTTGTCCACACGGTTCATCGGCGCTATCATTATGACCCATGGTGATGACCAGGGGTTGATTTTGCCCCCACGCCTGGCTCCCATCCAGGTGATCATCATACCAATCTTCCGGAAAGACGAGGAACAAGGATTGGTAATGGCAGCTGTTGAGAAGGTAAAAGATGCACTAAAAGATTTTCGTGTCAAAGTTGATGACCGCATGGAAGTGACTCCTGGATTCAAATTCAATGAATGGGAATTGCGTGGTGTTCCCTTGCGGTTGGAAATCGGGCCGAAGGATGTTGCCAAGAATAGTGTCGCCCTTGCACGACGAGATATGCCGGGTCGTGAAGGGAAGACCTTTGTTTCTCAGGATGGTATTGCGCAAACGGTAAGTGACCTGTTGACAGAGATCCAGGCAAATATGCTTCAAAAAGCAACCCAATTCCGGGATGATCACATCTTTGAACCAAAGGACTATGATGAGTTTAAAGAAGTGATTCAGAATGATGGTTGGTGTCGTGTGTGGTGGAAAGAGAATTCGGAAAACGAAGCTCAAATCAAAGAAGATACCAAAGCAACCCTGCGCTGCATCCCTTTGGATCAGCCTGGCAGCACAGGTAAGTGCATCTTCAGTGGCGAAGAGACTTCGGTGAAAGCTTTATTTGCCAAAGCTTATTGAGATATTGGGGATGCAGGCGAAAGCAAGTCCTAATTCGGTCTGCATCCCTTTACGGCATATTCATAAAATGACATTGGGGCAAAATGCCTGCTGTTGATCTGACCCGACTGCGGTTTCAAATAGAAGAGCTGTTTTCCTTTCTCGAAAAGCCCGGATTCTTCCATCTCCACCTGAAGGATCTCTTCAGTCTTTATGCTCACCGGGCGCTAAGGATCGGTGATTCCGCTCGTCCTTCCTCAATGATCCCGCAATATCAACTGCCAGATCCCGTTCTCCGACAAATAAAACTTGACCTTCCCAAATTCCTCAAGGAGGACAACGATAATGCGCTCTCATTGGCAGATGAACTCTGGGAAGATCCATATTTTGAAATTAAACAGCTGGCGATATTCATTTTGAACCATGCGGCTGCCAAAGACCCGGAATCGGTGATTTCAAGGATAAAATCATGGTTGATCCCCGACCTTGATCAAATTGTCGTCGTGGAGTTGCTGTCGTCTGGAACCCAAAACCTGCGGGAAATTTACCCTCAGACCTGGGAGACCCTCATGGGATCCTACCTGGCGGATGAAAAACCCAAAATGATCTCATTTGGCTTGCAGGGGCTTACAGCGGGCGTGGAGCGGGGTTCTGTCCTGAACTTACCTGCTATCTATAGGATGATCAGCCCAATCCTCCAGTATCCAATGGAAGCATCTTACAACAGATTGATAGATTTGATGGAAGCATTATCAAGACGTTCCCCCACTGAGACCGCGTTCTTCCTTAGGCAAACGCTCGCTATCAGCGACTCACCTGAGACGGTACGGGTAATAAAACAGGTTTTACCCTTTTTCTCTGGTGATATTCAGAAGGATCTGAGAACGCTCGTTGTGAAATAGTAGGATTTATTAGCGAGATCTCCTTCTGATCACTTGACCTGTCGGTTCGGCGATTACAGGCTCGCCTGTTTTTGGATGATGCCACACAGAGTGACCGTCTTCCCATAATTCAGCCAAAACGTAAGATTCCAAACCCTGTTCTGCCAGTATTTGAGCAGCTCGAACCGGGTATTGAAATACCTTATTTGATGGCAAAACCATCCGATCAATCTGCCAGGCAGATAGACCGATTATTTCATCTAAACTGATCCCTGCTCCAAAATCACCCAAAGTTTTCTTTCCTGACGCTTGATATAAAACATCAAACACGACATATAGTAAACCTTATCACGATTATAACGCTGGTTTTCAGAATGGGATGGTAGGGTGAAAAGAACACCCCACCCTACTCAATATTTTTGCCGGAGTGTGGATCCTGCCCTGAGCTCACAGGGCGTGAGGATCTGTCCGCAAATACATGATATTGGGTAAAAACACATCATTCTTGAGCCTAATAGAAAAAGAGGTTATCCCAGGTGTTTGGGATAACCTCTAAAACTCAAAATTGATCAAATCATTAGAACAAATGAAAAGCAGCAATGATCGGTGCAAACAATGAGGACACCAGCGACATCACTGTAATGAGCGTGTTCAATGAAGGTCCAGCTGTATCCTTAAAGGGATCGCCAACTGTATCGCCAACGACGCCTGCCTTATGGGCATCTGACCCGGGGCCACCAAACTTTCCAGTTTCAATGAATTTCTTGGCGTTGTCCCATAATCCGCCCGCATTCGCCATCAGCAGGGCAAAGATCACACCCGTGAAGATAGATCCTCCCAGGAAACCGCCCAAAGCATTCGGACCTAAAACAAAGCCGACCAGCAAGGGAAGTCCCACTGCTAGGAATGCTGGCAGCATCAATGATGACAATGCACCCTGGGCTGCCAGACCCACACACGTATCATAATCTGGTGCAACAGTCCCAGCCAAAATTCCCGGTTCTTCACGAAATTGCCGGCGAATTTCTTCAATCATCTGAAACGCGTTTTTCGTGACAGAAAGCATGGTCAGCGCACTGAACAAAGGCGGCGTCATCGCACCCAGAAAAACTCCAGCAACAACAATCGGATCGCGCAGGCTCATAGTAACTTCGACACCTGCAGCGTTCACCACTTCTGCATAGGCAGCGAACAATGCCAGAACGGTCAGGGCAGCTGCACTGATGCTGAACCCCTTTGTAATCGCTTTGGCTGTGTTACCAGCCGCATCCAGGGTATCCGCCGTCTCAATCACATGGGTGTCCATCCCTGCCATCTCTGCAATCCCACGCGCGTTATCCACAATGGGACCATAAGCATCTGCAGATACGATCATGCCGCTGATCGAAAGCATTCCAACCGCACTGATCCCGATACCGTAAATGCCGGGCAGACCAGTAGCTTGCGCCAGATAATAGGACAACAGGGTTGCCACAGCAATCCCAATCACGGAGGGGACAATGCTGACCAATCCGTAGCTGAAACCCGTGATAATGTTGATTGCAGCACCCGATTCAGAGACCCGCGCGGTTTCATAGACTGGTTTGCGGTCCTCTGAGGTGAAGTAATCGGATGTAAAACCGATGACCACGCCAGTGATCAGACCGGTGAGGGTTGCCCAGAGAACGCCGATGTTTATATCTGACAGTAAAATCAGGATGAGTACCAAAAAAGCAAATATTGCCGTGGTGATGATCGTCCCAAAATTTAAAGCTGGTCCAGGTTTGCCGTTCTTCCCAACCCTGACAAATTGAATCCCAATGAGGGATGCAATAATACCAAGGGTACAGAGGATCAAAGGAAGAACAACGTATTGGCTCGAAAGGGAAGTTGCGGATGCACCCAAAAGCATAACAGCCACGGTTGAAGCCACATAGCTGTCAAAAATATCTGCACCCATACCGGCAACGTCACCCACATTGTCACCAACATTATCTGCAACAACAGCCGGGTTGCGGGGATCATCCTCAGGGATACCCACCTCAACCTTCCCGACCAGGTCTGCGGCAATATCAGCCGTTTTCGTATAAATTCCGCCGCCAGCTTTGGCTAGCAATGCCAGGGCAGAGGCGCCAAAACTAAAGCCCAGGACAATGTCAGCGCTTTCCGTCACAATCAGGATCAGGCTCATACCCAAAACAGCCAGACCAACCATAGCCAATCCCATCACAGAACCTGCATAAAATGACAACCTGAAGGCTTTGTTGAGGGAATCATTGGCGGCTGTTGCTGTGCGAACGTTTGCCTCGACTGCAATGCTCATCCCCATATACCCTGCAACGGCTGAACACAAAGCACCGCCAATAAATGCCAGTGCCATTTTGATCCCATTACCTGGTGTGATATTGACCTGACCGCCAGCAACATCGGCTAAATCAAAGCTGAACACAACTGCGATCACAAAACCAATGATGAGTGCCACGATTGCGAGGGCAAAATAAAGACGTTTCAAATAGGTTTGGGCACCGTTACGGATCCAGGAGGCAACTTCCTGTGCTTTTTCAGAACCTGGGTCCTGTCTTTTTACCCAATAATAAAGATACAATGCTGCACCAATTGAAATGATACTTGCCCCAATACTTACAAAAAGCCATGCTTTATCCATAGATTACTCCTAAAATTAATACGATTACTTTGGATTGAAATACAAAAAATTGACCGCTACATACTTGCTGACCGCCACCACCGATAATTGTTCTCCTTCAGCCATTCACTAGTTGGCATCGGGTAATAGGCAATTTCGGCTTCATTGCCAATAAAGAATCCGTTTTTGACTGTACGGTAAGCAATTGTGGCAGTACTGATCCTGTCAACCATCTTTGTGGCGACCGGTTTGCTCTTCAGGTCTTTGAGGACTTCGCGCAGGTGATCCATATTTGAATAGGGCAAATCACCCACATCGCCCATTTCAGGGTTCTCGGCGAGTTCTCCCAAGCGCAATTCAGCAAAGGTAATTGCAGGAACAGTCACCAGGGATGTTGGGTTTCTCACGATCAGATCATAAAACTCCAGGGGGTTCAACCGGCTTGCCACCAGAGGTGAAACTGGCACAAGTTCTTTATAGAGATGCGAACCACCATCCAGGTCGGGAATCTCGCTTGATGGTTCCAAACCCAATGTGCGCCCATCCTGGGTCACAAGATACAGCTTGCCCAAATCAGAAATGCTGATATGCTCCAACACACGATAAACGCTGATGTAAATCGATGATTTCGGAGAGCCGTCTTCATGAGGGACACAACGAGCAATACCCTGTTCAATCCGAAAATACTTGCTGCGAAAATCTGGGTCCACTTCGAAAAAAATCGCTTGACCGGTGGATTTCTTCTTTGTACCCACTGCATAATAACTTCCAAATTCCTCTGGTTCCAACATTGAAGCGATCAAAGCTTCAGGTATCAGGGAAAAATATAAATGAACAGTCAAAATAACCTCCAAATGATATTAGATGCTGATGATTTGTTCCATGCCTGATCTATTTAAAATCGACAAAATCAACCTATTATACCATTTATAATCATCTATTTTTTTCGAAATAAGTGTTGGTTTCATAATCACTTGGGGTCGGTTTTCATGTTGTGGAAAACAAAATAAAAACCGAACCCATTCAAACCGATTAAAAATCAACTTTGGGTAATTTTTCAAGGATCTCCTCAGGCGTGATCTCGAGCGTGTCATCAACAACCTTCCCCTGGTTGAATGAATCGTAAGCTGCCAAATCCAGCAAACCGTGACCTGAAAGATTGAACAAAATCACCCGTTTTTCACCCTTCTGTTTGGCATCCAAAGCCTCATTAATCGCCACACGAATGGCATGGGCTGACTCTGGTGCAGGGATAATCCCTTCTGTTTGTGCAAACTGAATGGCAGCCGCGAAGGTTTCCACCTGTGGGACTGCAACCGCTTCGATAAAGCCAGCATCATACAACATGCAAATCTGCGGTGCCATCCCATGATAACGCAATCCACCTGCATGGATCGGGGCAGGGATAAAATCATGCCCAAGGGTGAACATCTTGAGAATCGGCGCCATCATTGCCGTATCTCCATAATCAAAAGCATAGGGGCCTTTGGTCAGGGTCGGTGTTGCATTAGGTTCAACAGCCACCAATCTCGTTGTTCGTCCTTCCGTCAGGTTTTTATGAGCAAAGGGAAAAGCACAGCCTGCAAAATTTGATCCACCTCCCACACATCCGATGACCACATCCGGGTATTCATCTGCCATCTCCATCTGCTTCAGGCACTCCTGCCCGATCACCGTCTGATGCAATAGAACATGGTTTAGGACAGATCCCAGGCTGTATTTCTTTTGCCCGTTAGATTTAACCGCGGTTTCAACTGCTTCAGAAATCGCGATACCCAGCGAGCCGGGGCTGTCCGGGTGATCCCTGAGGTAATTTCGCCCATATTCCGACTGATCGGACGGGCTGGGATAGACATCTGCATTATAACTTTGCATGATGATCCGACGGTATGGCTTTTGTTCATAAGATGCCTTGACCATGAATACTTCCAGGCTCATATCAAAGAAATTACAAGCCATTGAAAGCGCTGCCCCCCACTGCCCAGCGCCTGTTTCAGTTGTCAGTGATCGTGTTCCATCGACCTTGTTGTAATATGCCTGGGCCACAGCCGTATTACCCTTATGGCTTCCGGCAATCGATGCACCTTCATTCTTATAATAAATATGCGCCGGCGTATCCAACATCTTCTCAAGCCGTCTTGCACGGATCAGGGGTGTGGGACGCCATAGTTTATAGATCTCCCGAACCTCCTCAGGAATATCAATATAGCGTTCCTTGCTCATCTCCTGTTCAATTAAAGACATCGGGAACAAAACGTTGAGGAATTCAGCCGTGATGGGTTGCTTGGTTTGCGGATTCAAAACCGGTGTGGGGGAGACCGGCATATCAGCGTTGATGTTATACCATTGCTTTGGAAGATCTTCCTCACCTAATAAGTATTTATATTGATTGTTTGACATTTCTTGCCTCCAGTTTTCTAATTTTGATTTGACAGCCAGAGTAACAGGAGCGTGCCATTAAAAAAAGCGCTCATCCCTGTTTGGGACGAACGCTCTTGTCCGTGGTGCCACCCAATTTAGGCATCCTTTAAAGAAAAACCTGTTGATGATGCAACAGGGAAAAGGCCAGCCTCACTCATTACTCAGGTACAGCAATTTATGCATATACCCTTCACCCTGGTAACGGCGGTGTGTCCGTTTGAGGCTAATCGTTACCTTTCGCCTCAAAGACTCCGAGGGCCATTCAACATCAGCGTATATACAGCTTCTCACCATCCGCTGCTCTCTGTGATACCGGATTGATGCCTACTCTTCCTCATCAACGTCTTTACGAATTAAATTGTTGCCCTAATTATAGGTAAGACCCGATTTTTGTCAAGGGTAAACAAGAATTTTTTATGGGTTCAATACTTTTTCCTCAGCAGGAGGATTATAAACAGCAAGATCAGTGGCAAAGTGTAAAGATCCCTTACGATGCACCCAGAGAAGGGTCAACAGACTTCCCACCACCATAGCAGCCAGACCCATTACACCTGCTTCAGGCCCAAAAGCACCCCCGGTAAGCCATTCAGGTCCGGTAGATTCCGTAACAAAAATAGATACGCCGGTTTGCATGCCGCTGACTGGAAACCCAAAAATATTCCCCTGGAAAAAATTCCAAGAGATGTGTACACCAATCGGAATTGCCAGACTGCCCGTCAGCACCATCCCTAAACCGAGAAATAATCCCGCAACCATGATCATGGTCGTGCTGATCCAGGTGGCGTTGGGATTGGATAAATGAAGCAATCCAAAGGCGATGGACGTTATTGCCCACGTCAAGATCACCGCATTGCGTTTGCCAATCAAACCAAGATTCAAACCCTCAGCCAGATTGACGAAATAATACCCACGTGAAAGCACTTCCTCATAAATCCCAACCTGCACAAAGAGGATCATGAACTGGACTAAACCTAGTGAAAAATGGACGTTATCCAGATAGGATTGGAAGTAACCCGTGAGTTTCATTGTCCCTGTCAGTAAACCAAACAGGAAAATACCACCCATTAATCCCGCGCCCAAAACAAGTCCAAATCCGAAATCCAACCACCAAGTTTTTGAAAAGTGAAACCCAAATTCACGGAATTTTCGCCGATCGACCCATCTGCCCACAAAATAAGTCGCCAATAGAATTGCCAAACAGGTCGCAACCGGAAGGATCACAAAATTGATCCAGGAATTGGAAAATAAATCAATTGGCTGTCCTGATCCCGGAAATTCAGCCCAACCATTTTTTAAGGCATCCATGAAAGCGTTGAAAAGCAGGACCAAAACAGGTTGTAAAATCCCGGACAGTATGGACCAGGTTAACAGATGGACTGCCATGCGCCAAAGCGCACGCGACCTGTTTTCATCTTTGTTCCAGAAAAGCCAAAACAATTTTTGAAGAATCTTCATCCGTTTTTTCCTTTTCTACAAAAGATTAGATGAACAAACTTGCCAATGATTAATTTTCGGAAGTTGAGTAAAAGTATCGCTTAAGAATATCTTTGGATGAACTGTCAGCAGGAATATCGAAATAGGCGCCAATTACGGGATAAATTTTTTGGATGGCTTCCGCAACCTGATAGGCAACCCACCGGATGGAAAAATGTGCGTTTTCGGCTGCTCTTAACCTGCAAAAATGAAAGGCTTCTCGTAAATTCATGCTGAAAAGGATACGCCGATTGAAACCATTCGGAACGATGTAGCTGGCAGCATCCTGATTCCAGGATTCCATTTGATGATAAAGTTGGGCAGCTGAGCGCATCACAAGCCGATAGGCTTCACCACATCCCGATTCGATCATTCCCAGGGGAATTGCAAAACCGAGATCAGCAGTAAGCGCCTGGACTGTCTGGGTCATCATCCGGTGCCGCTTGAACTCAAAATAGGCACCTTGGTCCATGACCGCTTCAAAAGTCATCTGTACATATTCAAATTCGCGCAAAGGCTGATCAAAGGGTCCTCGATCAGACATCAGCTCATGAACCAGTTGCACTTTTTCAACCTGGGTTAAAGCCTTTACATGTTCCAGGCAATCTTTAAAATTGGGTTTTACATCAAATCGATATAAAACAGCAGCCATAACGGCATCTTCACCATCGGGATCATAATCCAGCAGTGTGATGTCACGATTGAAATTGGAATGAACTACTTCTTTGGATTTTTGCTGCATCATCTCACGGGTTCCCACCAGGTAAGCATTGCATTTGGCATACTTAACAAGTGTAGGCACCTCATCCTGGCTCACATCACGCAGGCGTTCACCCACTGACCTAACCTCTTCCAATGGCGAGCTGAGCATCTTGCAAATTGCATATTCGAGCGCACGGGCGTTAATTGTCATCCCGACATTTGCCAATGACGCAGCAGGCAGCAAAAATCGACAGATATCCACAGCGCTCGATTGAATCCTGCGGCTATACGAAGCTGCGGTTTCTCCTTCATCTTGCTCCGAAACGCTTTCTAACCACTCTTTGACCTTTGGAATACAAGCCTGATAGGTTGTAAAAAGTGCCTTGCAGGTTTCGATGTATGCATCCCGCAGAGGATGATCCTGCAATTCGACCGGTAAATAAAAAGCTTCACCTTCCCATTGTTGATATCGCGTGGACTTTTCTGTATAGGAGGCAAGCCGATTGCCCTCAATCGTTTCAATCGCCAATCGCGAGATATTCTCAATGGCAATATGCAAAACTGCATGCTCAGCCACAGAAGAATGACCGTACCCAACAACCCATCTTTCATGAAATTGTGCTGAGCGAGCATCGTTCAGTTCAGCGGCAATTTCGTCAAAAGGCTTGGGTGATCGAGATGTTTTGGCAAAAGCGACCGCAATCGTTTCTGGTTTAATTTCCTGGGGGTTGAGAAGGTAAATCCGTCTTTGTTTAGCCATCTTGAAAAATCTTTCGTGCGGTTTCTTTGTCATGCTCAATCTGAGCCAGAAAAGCTGTTATGCCATCAAATTTTTGTTCGTCCCTGATCTTTTCAATAAAGTGCAGGGTCAGCTTTTCACCATAGATGTTACCATCGAAATCCATAATATGCGTTTCAATATTTTGATCGGATTGCTGCTCAAATGTCGGCCGGTAACCGATATTCGTGATCCCTAAGAAGGAATCGCCGTGTAAATTGACACGGGTTGCATAAACACCAACCGCGGGTAGCTTCTTTTTCGGCCAATGAGAAAGGTTCGCAGTTGGCAAACCAATCCGTGAACCCCGATCAGCCCCGTGTGTGACCGTGCCCGAAACAGCATAAGGCCGCCCCAACATCCTGGCAGCACAGACCACGTCTCCTTGGTCAAGCCGCTGCCGGATTTGAGTTGATGAAACCTCATGGTCTTCAAAATAAACCGGTTTGATCATTTCCACTTGAAAGGACAATGCCTTACCGATAGCTTGAATGACCGGTAGTGTGCCATGACGGTTTTTCCCAAGCGCATAATCCCGCCCAATGACCAAAAGACTCAGACCGAATTTCTCTTTTAACCCCAATAAAAATTCATTTGCTGAAAGATTGGCAAAATTCTGGTTAAATGCAAAAGTGATCACTCGATTTACACCGGATTCGAGTAGATAGGCTTCTTTTTCTTCAGGGGAAGATAAATATAATCTATTTGATTGTGAATTGAAGAAATCGGATGGATTGGGATAGAAAGTAATGACGACAACCGGTTTTCCCAGTGAACACCCCTGCTCTACCATGTGCCGTAGGATGGCTTGATGACCCAAATGAACCCCATCAAAGTTCCCAATGGTAAGGATCGATTTCGTCAGAGGTAAAGGATTGAGATCAAAAAAATCCGAAATGTTTGTATTGAAGTCTGATATGCTGTTCATCCTTTATTATCGATCATCCTAATGAGTGGGTTCCTCTCTGGCAGGCGGCAGGAATAGCCACAAACCTATACGATTAGGAAAAGAACACTTTCCTGGGCTGCCACTCTTTATCTTCAGGCAAATATTCGAGCAAAGCGACCAATTCACCCTGTTGGCTGATCGCACGTACCCAATGATCGGGATTTTCCGGTGCTTCCTCAACTGGAATGCGGTGCCCATGGCGCACCAAATCGACTTCGTCAAAGCTTAATTCTCGAGACGGCCAATCCCCCAGAGCTTCCGCTGCCGGGATAAGATATTTATACCAATCCCCGTCATCAAAAGCATCCTGCAATTTACGCAGGGTCACCGCGTCGCGCAGGGCAAACTCGCCGGATTTTGTTCGGCGTAGCCCAACCAGGTGTCCGCCACAGCCCAGCAATTCGCCAAGATCATTCGCCAATGCCCGCACATAAGTCCCCGATGAGCAATATACATCAATGATCGCTTCAGGTGAATCCCACTCCAACAGCTCAAGATGATAGACATCGATTTCCTTGGGCTCCAGTTCAACCTCTTCGCCATTGCGTGCCAGTTCATATGCCTTTTGTCCGTTGATCTTTTTCGCTGAGTATGCCGGCGGAATTTGTTCGACTGTCCCTTCGAAATGCGTCAATGCTTCTTCGATCTGCTCCTGGGTGATATTCACAGGAGATCGACGTGTGATCTCGCCATCTGCATCAAAGGTATCCGTGCTTTCGCCCAGCCGAATGATCGCCTGGTAACGTTTGTCAGATGCAGAAACGTATTCGCTTAATCGAACTGCTGGTCCGACCAAAACAACCAGCACACCAGAAGCGCGCGGATCCAACGTGCCCGTATGTCCTGCCCGTTTGATCCCGGTCCCCCGGCGTACAACTTGAACGACATCATGCGATGTCATTCCAACTGGTTTATCAATAACCAATACCCCTGATATAGCGTTTTTTACATCAAATCCTTGATCCGTCATATTTCATCCTTACTCCCCTTGAATTTATTTTCTCCTCAACCAATTCTAAATTTTTCCAATAATTTTTTTGTCTTTGGGATTACGCGTTCCAAAACTTCAAAAAGCGTTCCTTCAACGTCTGCTCCAGCTGCAGCGGCATGCCCCCCTCCCCCAAACTCAAAAGCGATACCTGATACATCAATCCCAGGTTTTGCCCTCCAACTAATTTTAACATTATTTTGTGATTGCTCCACAAAGATTAATGCAATCATAGCTTCTTTGACTGATGACAGGATGTTCACAAGATCAGCATCATCATTGCCAGGATAGCCAACTGCTTGCCGATCGGCAAGTGTTAGGCTTGTCCAAACAAGCCCATCTTCATATTGTAAGCGGTTCAAACCTGAGCCCCAATAGCGTACGGCTTGATAGGATTTAAGGACCAGACCTTCGCTATAAATTTCCGACAAGTCCGCCCCAAGGTCCATCAGTGCCGCTGATTTTCGCAGCACTTCAGCATCCACATTGGATGTTCGGAAACCAATCGTATCGCCAACAATCGCTGAAAGCAGACAGGCGGCGATTTCTTCATCAAATGTCAGTCCCCAAAGGGGCATCCGATCATAAAGAATGGCGGCTGTGGCAACTTGCTCTGGTTCCACCACATTCAATTCTCCAAACTGAAGGTTTGTTTTATGGTGATCCACCACCAGGTCCGGTCGTCCATACCCTTCAAGCACACCACCAACACGATCAGGGTCAGAACAATCCACCACGATGATCATGTCCGCCTCGATGGTAGGCGTTTCAACGATCAAATCATACTTTGGAAGGTACCCAAAACCATTTGCGCCATCTTCCAGAACCATCTGAACCTGTTTACCGGCATTCATCAGAGCGATCCCCAATCCCAGCAGGGAACCTACTGCATCCGCATCAGGACGAACATGGGATGCCATCAGGACACTGCGGCTTTCTCTGATCCGCTGCGCAATTTTTTGATCTAATTCGCTACGCATCAAGCTCCCCTTCAGTGGTGTCATCCTCAGCCTGGATCTCAAACCCTCTTGACTCTCGTTCATCTATAATTTCAGCCAGCAAAGATTCAATACGTTCCGCTTTCTCAGGTGTATCATCCCAAAAAAATCTTAATTTGGGCATGATCCTCAAATTAATTTCCTGGCTGAGGGAATAACGAATAAAGCCGCTTGCGTTGCTTAGACCTTCCAAAATTTCTTCTGCTCGTTCAATTCCTTCCAGCGAAGAAACATAAATATTTGCATAATCTAATTCCCGATCAACCGTGACATCGGTGACATAGACACCCTCGATCCGAGGGTCATTCACTTTGGTTTCCAGAATTTCAGTTAACATTTTCTGGATCTCATCTTGAATTCGTTTTAGCCTGATCGATGAAGGCATTTTTCCTACTTTCTACATTTTCCTTATAACGACTTTTCTTCAATCACAAAACATTCAAGTACGTCGCCTACTTGAAAATCATGGAATTGCTTCAATGCAATCCCGCATTCAAAACCTTCGCGCACTTCCCGGACGTCATCTTTTTCACGTTTGAGCGAACCAATTTCACCCTCAAACACCGGTGTGTCGTTGCGAATGACACGGATCTTTCCGTTTCTACGGATTTCGCCATCGATGACCCGGCAACCTGCAGCGACTTTGAATTTTGAAACCACAAATGTCGCCAGAACCTTTGCTGTGCCAACAACCTTTTCAACCTTTTCGGGCTCCAGCATACCCTTCAATGCTTTCTCGATATCCTCAATCAATCGATAGATGATGGTATAGATCCGGATTGAAACGCCAGTAGTTTCTGCCAGACGTTGAGCAGCATTATCAGCGTTAACTGCAAACCCAATTACAATCGCATCGGACGCTGAAGCAAGCATGACATCACTTTCATTAATGTCACCTGTTTCCTGATGTAGTATTTGAATGTTGATATTAGCCTGTTTTTCAGCAATTTCCTTGACTGAATTGACGATCGGCTCCAATGATCCCTGAACATCCGCTTTGATGATCAAACGGAGTTCCTGCTCTTCTCCAGCTTGAAGGCGTGAAAAGAGATCTTCAAGTGTCACCCGTGGGATTCCGCCCTGATCCTTACCTTCTGCTTCCATCTCAGCCACAATCGCGCGAGCTTCTTTTTCCGATTCAACGACCCTGAAAAGGTCCCCCGCTTTGGGGACGTCATTCAACCCCATCACCGCAATGGGTGTAGATGGATCCGCTTTCTTGATCCGATTCCCTCGGAAATCAAACATGGCTTTGATGCGACCATGCGACCGCCCAGCTAAAATGGTATCGCCTACTTTGAGCGTCCCATTTTGGAGTAGCAAGGTTGCCATCACACCGCGAAATTTATCAATTTCAGCCTCAACGACTGTGCCCAGGACTTTTCCATTAGGATTCGCCATGATCTCCTGATTATCAGCCACAAGTAAAATCGCTCCCAAGAGGTCCTCAAGACCCTTCATCTTGGTCGCAGATACCGGAACCACCATGGTATCTCCATCCCAATCATCAGGCACGAGATCAATTTCAGCCAGCTGCCGTTTGACCAATTCGGGATTGGCAGAGGCGAGATCCATCTTATTCATAGCAACAATGATTGGAACGCGGGCAGCTTTGGCATGATTCGCTGCTTCCCTGGTTTGCGGCATCACACCGTCATCGGCAGCAACAACCAGGACAACGATATCCGCTCCCTGTGCGCCTCGAGCGCGCATGGATGTGAATGCAGCATGACCTGGTGTATCCAAAAATGTGATCTTGCGCCCCTCAAGCTCAACCTGGTATGCGCCAATCCCCTGGGTGATCCCACCCTCTTCTCCACCAGCAACATTGGTGTTACGAATGGCATCCAGCAGGGATGTTTTTCCATGATCAACATGACCTAGAATAGCAACAACAGGGGGTCTGGGTTTTAGATCCTTGTCCTCCTCATTTTCAATCATGCGACGCCAAAAAGGAACTTCGCCCTTCTCTTCAGGTTTCTCTTCTTCAATTTGCTCAAGTTCCGGTTCAAATCCGAGTTCACTGGCAACAACCGCGGCTGTATCAAAATCAACGTTTTGATTGATACTCGCCATAACACCATTTGCCATCAATACTTTGATGACTTCAATCGGACTCGCGTCCATTTTTTCTGCCAGTTTTCGAACACTGATACTATAAGGAAGGATGATTTTCTTTTCCTCAATATCGCTCACACAACACCTCCATGTTAGCCCCTGCCCTCTGGTTTTATTTAATCCAAAAGGCTCATTATGTCTCAATTTTCTGTTGAGGAGCGATCAGATGATTTTAATTCATCCTGAAAACCCCTCTGTCCCTGATTGGGTACGAATGTGATCAGGAAAATTTGATTCCATGTAGGCTTGCAAATTTTGTTTTTCCTGATCAGTCAGTTTTGTTTTCAGAGCGTGGTCAAGAGCACCATTGATGCCGTGCATCCAACATTCACGCATATCGTGAAGATATGCTCCCCTTCCATGAGCTTTCCCTGTGGGGTCCACCATCACACCCTCTTCTCCCCTTACAATCCTGATCAAAGAGCGTTTGGGTAAAACCTCTCGGCAACCCACACAGGTTCGCCTTGGAATATGTCTGATGCGCCGTTTAGATTTCTTAACCATCTAATCGCTGCTCATTTAGTAATTTTTACCAATCTTCCCATTCATTTTCATCATCAACAACCGGACGTCGTCGTTTCTTTTTCTTCTTCTTGCTTGTCTTTTGCTGGTCGTCCTCTACGATTTCTGGTTTAGATTTTTCATGTTCATAGAACCCATATTTCCGTGCATCGTATGAGAAGAGTTTGTCAAAATCTTCCTCTTCCTCTTTCTCAACCTCAATGACGTGTTTTTCTTCGATAACAGCTTCTTGTATTTGTGCCTGGGTGGCTTCTGCTTCCGCAACATTTTCTTCTACGGATTCAATGGCTTCAACAACGGTTTCCGCTTCTTGAGGCACAGTTTCGGGTTCAGTTACAATGGTTTCTGGTTCGGCTTCAAGGACTTCTTCTTCAACAACGGCAACTGGTTCACTCACTTCTGGAACAACACGCAAGTCATCAGTGAGTTCAGCTATTTGCTCAAAGGATTTTGGTCCAATACCATTGAGTGCCAAAATTTTATCTGAATCAAGCCGCATTTGCAGAACAAGGTCTCCCAGACTCTCCAAGCCGCCTTCTTGAAGGATATACAGAATATGTTCTGGCAAGTCAACATCTAAAATATCGATTTCAAAGGAAAGTTCCGGGACAGTTGCCAGCGCTTCTTCCCGACGTCGCTTTTCTTCCAGGTCTTCCGCTCGGCGCTGTTTTTCAAGCCGTCGCTCAACACGATCGATGAATTTTGCCATGAAGTCATAATCTTCAGGTGGTAAGGGACGCCCTTCAGCTTTCTTCTCAAGCATGGATGAAATCTTTTCGATAGCTTCGCCTTCACGCTCAGCCATCTCTGCATAAGCAGGGTCTTCTCGCAGCTTGAGCAGAGATTCATTAGCTGCCTCAACGAGGCTTTTGATATCAATTCGCCAGCCCGTCAGCTTGGCAGCCAGGCGTGCATTTTGCCCATCACGCCCAATGGCTAAGGAGAGTTGATCCTCAGGTACAACCACCGTGGCTGTTTTACCTTCTTCATCCATTTTAGTAAGATAAACGCCCAAAACGCGGGCAGGGCTGATAGCCTTGGCAATGAAGGCTTCCGAATCATCGCTCCATTCGATCACATCGATCTTCTCATCACTGAGTTCACGAACGATCGCCTGGATGCGCACACCACGTACACCAACACAAGCACCAACGGGATCAATTCCCTGTTGCGTGGCTGAAACGGCAACTTTTGCCCTCTGACCCGGTTCACGTGCAATTGACCGGATTTCAACAATGCCGTGGTAAATTTCAGGCACTTCATTTTCTAATAAACGTCGCAAGAATTTTCGATGTGCCCTGGAAAGTAAAATTTGTGGGCCGCGCCCACTATCCTTGACATCATAGATCAGGCACCGGATGCGATCATGAACCCGTAAACGTTCCCTCGGGATCATATCTTTACGGAGCATGATGCCTTCGGCTTTTTTATCTAGGCCAATTGTTGCTCGTTGACTGTTTACCGCCTGAACAACACCGCTGACAATTTCGCCTACTTGCTTATCAAAATAATCAAATTGAATTTCGCGTTCTGCTTCACGGATGCGCTGTTGAATGACCTGGCGGGCGGTCTGAGCAGCAATCCGACCGAAATCTTCCGGAGTCGAATCGACCACGACCATGTCACCAAGTTCAGCTTCCGGATCTGCCCGGCGGGCTTCATTGAGCAGGACCTCAGTAGTCTCATTTTGAACGTCTTCAACGACTTCTTTTTCTGCAAAGATCGAAACATCACCAGAATCCATATCGATCTTGGCTTCAATTAATTGTGCATTTGATGCATTTACGGTGCGCCGATAAGCAGAGATCATCGCGGACTCAAGCGCCTCCTGGATAATATCCCTCGAAAGCTGTTTGTCCTCAACTAGTTCATTGAATGCCAGCGCAAATTCACTCTTCATGGTTATACTTACTCCAATTAAAATTCTTACTTGATACACAGAAAAGTGGGGGGCACCCACTTTTCGACGTAAAGGGTATGAAAAATAAGCCTAAGCTTATCAACTCAGGAGTAATTTTAGCACATATCAAATCCATGTGCAAGATATTTTTAGGAGAAAGATCCACCCACAACGCAGGTGAGTTACAGGATTTGACCATGCCTATTCCAATTCATTAACATGAACAGGATTATATGAAATTAATACCGGTAGATGACAGATCGAGATTATTGGGGGAAATAAATCTGATTTGTTCATCTCACCTTATAATTTTCTTTACAATGATCAATCTCAGAATTGGGACACCTTTAATAAATGAAATTCAAAAATATGGTATTCTTTAAAAATAATCCGATGAAACGCATCAATCAACTTGTATCAAAAATATTTAAGGGAGAGGACATGAAAAAAGATTTCCTTTGGTGGCGTCATGGGATCATCTATCAAATCTATCCGCGTTCCTTTGCGGATTCAAATGACGATGGGATTGGCGACCTGCCCGGGATCATCGACCGGCTTGATTACCTTCATGATCTTGGCATCAATGCGATCTGGCTTTCACCCATCTTTCCTTCGCCAGATGTCGATTTTGGCTACGATATCTCGGATTACACGGACATCGATCCAAAATTCGGGACTATTACAGATTTCGAAACACTGGTTAAACAAGCCAGAAAATATGACATTCATATCATCCTTGACCTTGTCCTCAACCACACTTCAGACCAGCACCCGTGGTTCATTGAGTCAAAGTCATCCATTGATTCACCCAGGCATGACTGGTATATCTGGCGAGATCCCAAACCCAATGGTGATCCCCCGAATAACTGGCAATCGGTTTTTGGCGGATCGGCCTGGGAATTCGATCCAAATCTTGGCCAATACTATTACCACATGTTCTACAAAGAACAGCCTGATGTTAACTGGCGCAACCCACAAGTCCGGGCTGCTATGCTGGATGTGTTCCGTTTTTGGCTAAAAAAAGGCGTGGATGGTTTTCGACTGGATGTATTTAACGAATATTTCAAAGATGAGGCTTTCAGAGATAATCCTCCAAAAGTCGGAATTCGTGCCTTTGATCAGCAAGAGCATATTTACGATGTCTCTCAACCCGAAATGTATCCGTTATTGAACGAGATCCGGAACATTATAGATGAATATAAGGAGACCTATGTTGTTGGGGAAACCTTCCTGGCAGACCCTCACCACACAGCGACATACATCGGAAAAGATAAGCTCCATGCAGCCTTTAATTTCGATTTTGCGAATAACCGCTGGCACCCCAGGCGTTTCTTCGAATCAGCCCTCAAATGGTATGCTGCGCTTCCTGAGGATGCCTGGCCGAATAATTTTCTCGGCAACCACGATAAAATTCGAACAGCCTCCCGATATTGCTTCGGTGAGGAAGATCACCGCGCCAGGGTTGCTGCTGCCATGCTGCTGACCTTGAAAGGAACGCCCTTCATCTACTATGGCGAAGAAATTGGCATGCGAGATATTCCAATTCGTAAGAAGTCCGACGTCCTGGACCCAATTGGGAAACGTTTCTGGCCCATTTTTAAAGGTCGTGATGGCTGCCGTTCCCCCATGCAGTGGGACAGCAGCCCAAACGCTGGCTTTTCACAAGGCGCTCCCTGGCTGCCGGTACACAAAAACTATACGAAACGAAATGTGGCGCAGCAATCAGCCGATCCAGATTCACTTCTGAGTTTTGTCAAGAAACTGATCTCTATTCGTCGTGCAGAACCAGCGCTCCAACACGGTGATTTTATACCCCTGGTTGAAGAACCCCGATTCATCCTGGCTTTCAAAAGGGTATTCGATCAAGATAACGTGATCGTGATCCTTAATTTCAGCAGCCGAAAACTTGATTTCGAACTTCCAGACGGTGAATATCAATCGCTCATGGATGATTCGACCGCATTAGGATCCATTGCGCTGGATCCCTACCAGGTTCAATTATTTAAACAACAGCAATGAGCCCAATTACCAGACCTTTACACATGACACCTTTTGTGTAAATTGTGATCCGCAATCTCATCGAAACCTATGATGAAAGGACAGGTTCGATGAAGCAACCCTACATTCCAGGCAAATCCCCTCCCCCCGAAATACCCCTTGGGCGGTTCTTACCGCCTGTACCCGAAGGCATGGTCAGCACCTGGTGCCGTGAAAATCTCAAACCTGGTGAATGGGTATTGGATCCCTTTGGTTTCAACCCCCTTGTTCCAATTGAAGTCGCATCCATGGGACACCCTGTTCTCGTCACCGTCAACAACCCGATCCAGGCTTTTATCCTGAAAGTCCTTGCAAGCGCACCACAAAAGGAGGAACTGGTCGCTGCATTCCAGGATTTGGCGATCGAATCAAAGGGCAATGATCGCATGGAACCCTATATCCGCAGTTTGTACCATATCAACTGCAGTATTTGCCGCCGCCAAATTGAGGCAGAATCCTTCCTTTGGAAAAAAGGCGAAGAAACCCCTTACGCAGTTTTAGTAGACTGTCCATATTGCGGCACAAAAGGGGAACAGACTCTGAACGATGAGTCCCTCCAGAGTATCACCCCGCTTCCGCCTTACCAGCTTCACTTGGCACGTGCTCTCAACCGGGTTGCCGAACCCAATGACATTCTGCGTTCCCAGGTGGAAAATGCACTCACAGCTTATCCGCAGCGTCCACTGATCATTTTGCAAACCATCATTAATAAATTGGAAAGTCTTGAACAAACCCAACGCCGGCGTGATCTTCTCACAGCGCTCATACTCTCTGCGGCTGACCAAGGCAATACGCTGTGGGCTTACCCTTCCCCTCGAGATCGTCCCCGCCAAATCGTGATCCCCTCGGTTTTCAGGGAACGAAATCTTTGGAAGGTGATGGAAGAATCCATTGAAAAATGGCAGGTACGGCAGTCACCTATCCCCGTTACAGATTGGGATGGACCTCCAGCTGATCCAGTCGGCATTTATCGCTTCACCGGACGGGTCAAAGAGCTTAAACAGTCTGGTGAATTACCTCGTTTTTCTGCAGTCATCACAGCCATCCCCCGACCTAACCAGGCATTCTGGACATTTTCCGCACTTTGGACGGGATGGATTTGGGGGAGAGAGGCTGTTGCACCCATTCGTAACGCGCTTGCGCGTCAACGGTATGATTGGAACTGGCATGCTTATGCACTCAATGGAGTTTTCAACGCAATCCACAATCTCCAACCAGCAATTCCAATTATTTGGGGTTTGATTGCAGAAAATGAGCCGCAGTTGCTGCTGGCTGCCCTGTTGGCAGGTGACGTCGCGGGTTATCAACTCCATCAATATGCGCAATCCCTGGATGATCAACTGGCACAGTGCCTCTGGAAACCTCAGCCCGATCCAGCCGAAATCACCTTGCCAGAACAGGCACGGACAATTGCCAGGGAAAAAGTGCGATCCTATCTTCAAGAAAAAGGCGAACCGGCCAGTTTCAACCAGATTCATGCAGCAGCAGTTTCAGGGTTGGCACAGGAAAGCCGCCTTGCCATTGATATCCTTATTCAAAACAAACACCAGGCATTATCAGAGATGCAAAAATGGATTGAAACCCTTTTCAAGGAATCGGGCGTGATCCAGCGGGTCACGCCAGGCACAAGTTCAATTGAGACAGCTGATTGGTGGCTGACCGAGCCGAAAGAGGTACATCCACCGCTTATCGATCGAGTTGAAGAAGCGATCCTTCGATTCATGATTGAACATCAGACCGCCACAGCAGAAGAAATAAAGGATGTTCTCAATCAGGCATTCCCGGGTATTTACACACCTCAAAATTCCGTGCTGTTAAATTGCCTGGAATCCTACGCCGATCTTGTCGATCCACAAACGCATACCTGGCGTTTGCGAGACTCGGAAAAACCTTCTGTACGTCAGGCAGATGTGAACGATGTGAAGCATTCGTTGTCCAAGATCGCCCAAAAGTTAGGCTATCAGAGCAAGGGAGACGATCCCATCCGCTGGTATGATGGACAAAACAACAAAGCCCAATTCTGTTTCCATGTGTTTTCATCCGCAATCATTTCCCGGCATACAGAAGAACCAGAACAAGATGCACGCTACAGGATTCTGGTGATACCTGGCAGCCGGGCGAATTTGGTCGCGTTCAAAGTGCAGCGTAATCCTTTGCTGAAAAAAATGATGCAAGAAAATTACCTTATTGTCAAATTCCGCGTCATCCGAGATCTGGAAATTAATCCACTGCTCTCACGTGAACTTTTCCTGGAACAAATTCAGGTTGATCCCCCGGAATATCAAAGCTCTCAACTCGCTCTATTCTAACCCATTCCTCAGGGAGTCGCCTCAACGGTCACTGTAGGAGTTGGCGTATCCGTAGGATCGGGAGGTTCTGTTTCTGTATGTGTTGGCGTTTGGGTCGGAGCCTCCGTGGGTGTCACCGTAGGTGTCAGGGTCGGCGTTGGTGTTACTGTCACAGTTGGTGTATTTGTGCGCGTGGGCGTGCTGGTTGGGGTGGGTGTGGGTAACTGAATATTCACAGATACCAATTTTTCGGCATAGGTATCTTCCGTACTGTGAACATAAAATTTCAGCGTCACAATCCCTGGTTCAACATCTTCAAGTTCCCACTCATAAAGGACATCAACCGTTTCCTGGGGGGTTCTAACGTCATCAACCAAAACTTTCCAGGTCAGCGGATCAGCGCCTCTGCCCCACTCAATCCGATAATAGTCAAAATTCTCAGTTGCTGTAATCAATCCCTGGATAATAAATGGACTTTGCCGAATCGTCTGCCCGTCTTCGATCCCGATTAAATTGATCACTGGACGCGGATCATCAATTCGGCAAGCCCGACGCGGGACAAAGAATAGTGGTGAAGAGAAACCCATATCCTCAGCCCAAGCCTGACCTCTGGAATCTTCCTTCAACCAGGTTTTTGCCCAGGGATCATCGACATTGATTGCGAACTTCTCGTCCGTGTATTCATCACAATCTTCAGAAGCTGCCAAACCTGTCCATGTATCCACAACAACCCTTTTCCAAAGATCCTCTGACTTTGGTTTGGGCAGCTGGTCTGATGCAAAAATTTCACTTCGCTGTTGAGGACACCACTCTGAGGGTTCTGTGCCCGAAATTGCACAGATCACACGATCGATCACACCTGCTGGGCGGATAAAAGGTTCAGGGCTCCCATTCTTTAAGGCATTGACACCATAGGTCATAAATTCCGCCCAAATGGGACCCGCACCTGTCAAACCTGTGGTGTTGACCATTGGTGTGTAGTCTGTATTGCCAACCCACGCACCCACAACTAGGTCGGAGGTGTATCCAACCGTCCAGTTATCACGAAAATCATTGGTTGTTCCCGTTTTGACAGCAGCGGGAAATGAAAGGTTAATCACCGGATTGGTGCCAAACATCGGGATGCGAGCATTGGTGTCAGAGAGGATAGATGTGATTAAGTAGGCATGTTCAGCCCGAACAACCTGGTCTCCCACGGGCGGCTCATATTCATAAACGACATTCCCGGTCGTATCTACAATTTTGCTGATCCCAACAGGCGGAAGCATTCTGCCTTCATTCGCAAAGATCCCGTAAGCAGAGGTCATTTCCATCAGGCTGATTTCACCGCCGCCCAATGTCAGCGCAAGCCCATAATCCGTCCGGGTTAGACTCGTGATTCCCAACCGGCGGGCAAAGGCAATTAAGCCTTCCTCGACAGCTGTATTCGGATCATCATAAATCCCAACATATTCAAGGGCTTTGACAGCTGGAATGTTATAGGAATTTGCCAGGGCAGACCGTACCGTGACAGGTCCGTGAAATTTCCCGTCATAATTGACTGGTTCATAATCAGGGTTTGTGTCAAAGGGGTCCGAGGATGGCGGGAATTTACTGGGGACATCCCAGATTAACGTGGAGGGCGTCCATCCCTTTTCAAACGCTGCGACATAGGTAAGCGGCTTGATGGCTGACCCGGGTTGGCGCGTCTGCGAAAGCACCATATTGACCTGCCCATCAATCGTATCATCATAAAAATCAGCGGATCCAACCAACGCCAGGATTTCACCAGTATTGGGATCCAATGCCAATAAAGCACCATTAGAGGCGTTATTCTCACCAAGAGCAGCAACCTGTTCAGCAACAATCCTTTCAGCCTCATCCTGCATTTCCGGGTCCAGTGTTGTGTAAATCGTGAACCCACTCCGGTAAATGGTCTGCGGGTCGAATTGTGCTTCAAGCAGTGAACGGACATAAACCACCCAATGGGGGTAACGCATATTAAAGGACACCTTAGGAAATTCATAATTGACCAGATCGATCCCTGCCTGGGTGGCCTCTTCAAAGGAAACACATACTTTCTCTCGCCCAAAACCAACGTCGATACAGCCGTGTTCCTCGCTCAGTTCATACATCAATACCAGGACCGACCTCTGACGGTAAAGCGTCGCATCTCGATTGGTGTAGATATCATAAATCGACGGACCCTGGGGCAACCCTGCCAGGAAAGATGCCTGCCATAAATTCAACGAATCGGCGGAGGTCCGGAAATAAGTTTCAGCCGCTGCCTGAACGCCATAAGCCATATTGACGTAATAATTCTCGTTCAGATACAGCTCCAGGATCTCTTCCTTGGAATAAGTGTTCGTGATCTTATAAGCCAGGACAATTTCTCGGGCTTTGCGTTCATAACTTTGTTCATAACGCTCAGAAGGATCCATCAAAAGTGCTCTTGCCAATTGCTGGGTGATTGTGGATGCACCCGAGCGGATCTCACCAGCCGTGTAATTCTGATAAAGTGCCCTCGCCATACCATACATGTCAAAACCCGGGTTGGTGAAAAAGTCCTTATCTTCCGTGGCAATCGTTGCCGCAATCATATAAGGTGAGATTTCTTCAAGCGGCACATAGGTACGGCGTCCCGCATTAGGATCAAGGATTTCATACAGCAAATTCCCATCACGATCAAGGATTCGCGCTGTTTCAAATTTCGCAGCGTTTTCACGCAGCTCATCTACGTCAGGTAAGGACGAGGAAATCCGGAAATATTGATAGATCAGGAACGAACCTGCCACCAATACGACCAGGATGATGATAAATATTAACGACAAAAATGCCTTCAATAAGCAACCACTCCTTTTTTTCTTTTCCTTCGGTTTTTCAGGACGCGCCAATTCTGCTGAACGCCTACCTTTACTTCGCCGAGAAACTGGCGCAGGTGGTTCCTTAGATGGCAGCGCTCCTAATGGGCGGGCTCCAGACCGAGGTTTTCCAGAAGGTGATATCTCGGACCGAGTCTGCGTCTGTGGTGTTTTTACGGGTTGAGGCTGCACCCTTTGATAGGCGGATGGAGTCACACGGGTAGCCTGCCGGTCAACTTCTCCAACAGTTTTTGGTAAATCAGTTCGTTCAGGCTGCCAACTGGATGGTTGGGTGGGCGGTGGTATCGTTGGGATATCATCCGAGGTGTCTTTCTTTGTTTCATCCGGAATTTGGGAAGAGATCCCCTTATCAGGAGGTTCCATGTCCTGCAGGTCATCCACGTTCCTGACAATGACAGGGGTGATCTCCTCGGGAAATTCCTGGTCTTGAACAGGCGCTTCCAGGGTTTCTGCCTTGGAAAGACCCCCTTCCTGGGAAGGGATCACACGCGTTTCCATATGTGAGATGTGATCAACATCAACAGGTTCGGACTCGGGTTCATTGTCCTTTTCCATTTCTGCATCCATCTCTGTCCCGGTTTCAGATGCTAACTCTAATCCTGTTTCTTCTTCCCCTTCAGCACCTAAGTCCTTTTTTTCCTCTGGCTCATCACCAATCAATGATTCTGCATCGGGTACAACCGTCTCTTCTGAGGAGAGATTGACAGGTTGCGTGATTTCTTCATCCAGGGTATCCAAAGGCTGGAACGGTTCCCCCCCCCACCAGACATTATCCGCTCCTGGTGAATCCAAGGACTCCTCAGGCGGAACTGAGTCGTTATCCTCTTCTGGTACGTTGATAACAGCCAAATCCCCATTCTCTGACACAATATCCATCTCATTTACCCAGTCCGAATCACCTTCCTTGCCAATTGAAGGCGTTTTTTCATTTTCCAATGGCTCATCAGAATCGGGCGAAGATGAAGGTGATTTCACTGGAAGTTCCTGGGTATCTTCGTATTCATCATATTTTGAAGCATCCAGACTTTCTTCAGCTGGTTCCTGCGCTTCTTTTTCTTCCAAAGGTTCATCCAATTTTCCGTTATCCATCATGGGATAATTCTAGCATAATTCCTTTTTCAAATATAGACGCTGGGTACCAGCCCTTTGTTCCTCACACTGACCCAAATTTAATTTTGACACTTAGAATTTTTAAGAAATTGCATGATGAGAGGAAATTTTACCCAGATTCAAATGAGGTCATCAGACACCTTTGGATTTTCTTTTTATAAGGCTTCGGGTGATCTTGCTGCGGAGATCATCATCTCAAGATAAAAATCTACAGACAATTATTCCATACCAATCATTGGTAAAATGATAGTATGGAAAAAGTTCTCCTCGATTGGTACAGTCCAAAAAACATCATATTGGGCACAGACGGCCATTTTGTACCGATCATCCCTGAAACAGACCAAATCTGGTCTCTTCAATTTGAGCCATCTGTAACCCATCTTTTTTACCTCCAGACAACCTACGGCTTGCGCGCCCGTTCAATGCGTCTTTTCCCAAATATCCTTTTGGAAGGTCAAAGGCTAACTCGTCTGGTTGATTTTGCTAAATTACCCACAGTCACACGCTATACACCTGGTTCGATTGAAATTGAATATGAGACCATCCAGGGCTTGAGGATTGTTTTCACTTGTTTTTTTCCAGAGCCCGCCGTTATCGTGGGCGATCTTACGGTAACCAATCCGACTGCTGCAGCGATGAATGCATCCATCGAAATGGCAGCAACCCTTGTACCAATGCATCAGGGCACCCCCTCCAGACCGCAGAAGATCGATAAATGCACCATCATCACCGGGCAATCGGACAACCTCTGGCCAGTGCTTTTCATGAGCGGCGGCCCATCAGCCCAGACCAATCCCCACCCTGCTCTTTCGTTTTCACTGCAACTCCTCCCAAAACAATCGCATGTGGTCCAATGGTCGCTTTCCACTAAAGATTCTCTGTCTTCGTCCTTCAAATCAGCGCAGAAAATCCTTTCCACACCATGGAAAAATCAATCTCGAAACCAACAAAAATTCCACGAAGCCCATACGCTCTTCATCCATACTGGTGATCCGGATTGGGATGCTGCCCTTTTCTTATCCCAGGTCTCTGCCAATCTGCATTGCAACAGGCGTGTAAAAAGCGCGTCTGACAGACCCTGTTTCATGGAATCCCGGCTTCCAGACCAGGCTGAGCCTGAAAGTGACAAAGGAAACCTGACCTTGCTGAATGCTTTGCACCTGGGCGAGGTCATTCTGCCAGCCCATTGCAAGGTTCTTGAAAATCTGATCGAATCATTCATCTCCCAGATTGATGAGAAGGGTCAATTATCGACCAGGTTTACCAGGATTGGCGTATCGCGATCCTTTCAGGAGGCCCCCCTTCTTGCCCAACTCATCCTTGAACTTTATGAAATCAATCAAGATTTACCCTTCCTAAGGAAAAATTTCCCACACCTTTGCCGGTTTATTGATTCCTGGTTTATCGCCGATCCTAATACACCAGGACATTTTCGCCTAACCTGGGAAGATCCGCAACAATTGCAGATTAATACAGGGTTATTCAACTTCGATATCTGGGAATCAACAGGGAAAGGTTTGAATATTCAATCCGTCGAAAGCCCAGCCTTAGCGGCAATCCTTTTACGGGAAGTCCGTTCCCTGCAGACGATCGCTTCTATCCTGAATGAAGAAGTTCCGCTGAAAAAGTTTCAGGAATATGGAAATTTATTACAAAAGCAGCTTGGACAATTCTGGCAGGAGGATCAAAAAGGATTTGTCTACCTCGACCGGCAATCGCATCTCAAATCCCTCCGTGAGCTTTATTATCCCGCACCCGCCACCGAAAAACTGATCATTAATAAACGCTTCACACGTCCTCAAAGATTGCAGCTGCACCTGACCAGCGATGATGAATTCACGCGTGCCTGTCATATACAATTCATCGGCAAGGATCACAGCGACAAGGTAGTCATTGAGAAATTTAATCAGAAGGAGATACGTTGGATATCCGGTCACGCCCATCTCACCACTAATCAAATCTTCAGTTTCCTGGACAATGTCACCATCAATGGATTACATCCCAAAGACCAAATCTTATTGGAAACAGCAGAATTTGCACAAACCGATATCACCTGTCTTTCCCCAATTTGGTCAGGTGGCATGCATAAAAAGCAACTCAATTCGATGGTAAAACGCCAGCTTAATTGGAAAAAGAAGGATTTCCAATATGGCATTCCAGAAACATGGGACTGCCACCAAAAACTTCCCGAAAACCTGCCGATTTTTGTCAACATCCTTTGGAACACCATCCTGATCAAAGGATTAATCACCCATGGCCTAAAGGAACAAGCTGTGCATCTTTTCCAAAATATGATGGCAGCCATTATCACAGGCTTGAAAAACTACCAGGGATTTTTCCCATTTTTTAATAAAGGGGACGGTCATCCAACCGGGACCCGTAATGGAATCGCTGGTTTGATACCTGTTCGGTTGTTCTTACAAATTGCAGGCATTCGCCTGTTCACCCCCAATCGAGTGGCTATTTGGGGCAAAAATCCCTTCCCCTGGCCTGTCGAAATTACATGGCAAGGTCTGACTCTGCACCGAGACAGCACACAAACGAACATCATCTTCCCTGATGGATCAACCTATCAAACCGATTTACCAGAATCAGTTGTGATTACGGCATCGAAAGGATTGGCATGATCCAAAAAGAGAAATTTTTCAAAACTAAGCTCCTCTTTGTTCTACTTTTCTGCCTTCTTCTAACTTCATGCCAAAATATGACTCCCGATCAGCCGACTTTTACGCCTGATGAACCGGGTTTAACTAAAATGCCCTCACCAAAACCGACCAGCACACGATCACCAACGCTACCCCCCAGCCATACCCCAACGACCTTACCAACGCTCACACCCAGCCCAACACCTCTCCTTGAAGACGATGCCAACGATTTGAATTTTGCGGGAACACCCTTACCGACATACCTTGCTGTTCTTGAAAGAACAAATCTTGATTTGCTCCATAAGCTCTCCAAATGGGGGAACGGGAGAGCAAATGCTATCGTGCTTTCACCAAATGGCGACCAGCTAGTTGTTGCGACCAATCTTGGTGTGGTGCTTTACAACAGTTCCAATTTTGTGCAGTTGGACGTGATCCACACTTCCCAACCCACACAAACATTGGCATTCTCGGGAGATAATCAGTGGATTGCCCTGGCAGTTGCACCCGACGAGATCTGGGTCTATCCCACCTCACAGGATTCACCAGTCGCCCAATTGAACCTTGATCACTGGGATTTGCCGGTTAAACATCAAAGGACACTCCTCTTCACTCCGGATAACGCCCAATTGGTCCATGTTGTCCAATCGCAAACCGTACTTCTAATTGATCGATGGGACACATTGAACTGGGAGCTTTTGGAATCCTTTTCTGTCAACGTTACCCCGGTTGCCTACGTCAACCCCATCCTCTATATTGCGGGGATCCTGAAGGATGATCGGCTCGTGCTCCAATCCCTCCTTCAAGCCAGCGAATCCCAGGATGTTCCGTTGGCAGCCGCTGAACCTGATTCCTTTTGGGATCAAGTTCAATCCATCCTTCCAGGCGCTCAGGGTGATTTTCTAATCATAAATACAGGTGATGAAACGATCACCCGGTGGCAGCTGCTGGAAGAATCGTTTTCATATCGCGTTGAGGACTTCCCATACCAGGTGCCCGATCCCTGTGCTGAGGTGCCTTCCAGCTGCTTAAATCAAGATCGAGAAATCAGTTGGACATGTGCCGTGGATAAAAAAGAAAAGAAACCCATTGAGACCTTTGGGCTATCTCCAAATGAGCTGATGGTGATCATTTCGAAAAGATCAGGAAAGACGGAATGCCGTCAGGCTTTTGACGGTGCTTTCATGTGGGAAATTGATGCTCGCTATTCAATGCTTACATTCTCACCCAGCAGCGAGTTTTTCTTTGGACTTCTACCTGATGGAACTATTGAAAAACGGACAACTCTTGACGGCGCTTTGATCGCAGCGCTCAAAGAGCACCCCGACCAGCTGTTTGACATTGATGTCTCACCAGACGGGTCCATTTTGGCAGCAGGATATTCTGATGGTTGGATCAGAATCATCAACGCATGGAACGGTGAAATGCTGGGCGTGCTGGATGGTTTTGCTGCATCGCTCTCCTTTTCTTCCACAGGTCAGCAGCTGGCAGCCGGCTTACTGGATGGCACCGTCCGGGTTTACGAGCTCGATCGTGGAACATTCTACGACATGACCAATGGTCACCTTGCAGCAGTCACGGATCTTGCCTATTTTCCGGGAGATCAGCTGCTGCTCACGGGCAGTAATGACTGTACAGCGGGTGTTTGGAACCTCGAAAATCGAATTCGAACTTTAAGGCTAACGCCCGATCAGACGAATCCCTTCCAAATCTCAAATATTGCGATTGACCCCAGGCAAATGACCCGATATATTACAGGCAATCAGGAGCGTGGCATCTTTGCCATTGATGAGACCCAGGGTGAATTTCGGTTGCTTTTACAGCAAACAAATTTCCGGGATGTGGCGGTTTCATCCGATGGCACATTCCTTGCCGCGACCGGACCTGGCACATGGCTCCTGCCCCTTCAGCCATCCCCGCAAACCAATCAAGTTCAGCAACTGACATCTGAACGACTAGCAAATGGCTTTGCACTTGATTTCAGCATCGATGACAGCGTGTTAGCGATCGCAACCGAGCAAGATTTGATCTTTTGGTCTCTTCCTGATGGCAACGAAATTGCCTCAGCTCAGCACAATATTTCGCAAATTCCCAACAGTATGCCCGTCGATCTTGAATTTTTGCCAGATGGGGCACTGCTTGCAGTAGCAAGCGAAGATGGTGTGATCCACATTTTTGGTATCCCCTTCGATAAAGTAGAATAAATAGGAATTAGATGGCAAAACAAATAATTTGATCTTAATTAGAAAGGTACAATATGTCAGAAAGAGTGGTTGTTTACCAGGACAAAAACTTCCAAACAAGATTTATGTCGCAAAACCCTGAATTTGAAAATAAAGAAGAATTAGAAGATATCTTCCACATCCATGATCTGACACCTTATGGCATGCTGCTTGCCAGTGTTGCCGCATGTACAGCTATTGTCGTAAATACCTACGCCAGTCATCATAATATTCCTCTGGAAGGCATTCGGGTTGACGCAAATTATGACCGTGTTTTTGCCGAGGATTGCGAAGATTGTGATGAAAACAATCGCTATGAAGAAGTCATTCAGGAGCAGATCGAGTTCATTGGTGATCTCAATGACAAACAGCGCAATCGACTGCACCAGGTAGCCAAAGCATGCTCTGTAAGGCGCTTGCTTGAAAGCGGCATACGTGTTGAAACAAAATAGGGAAAATTGAGAAAGGAATTAAAACTGATGAAGAATGAAGACCTAAAAACAGCCAGCGGCGTCCTGCTTACCGATCAATACCAGTTGACAATGGCGCAGCTTTATTACCGGATGGGAATGCATGAAATGACAGCCCAATTTGATCATTTCTTCCGCAGCAATCCTGATTACGGCATTCATGAATCCGGATTTAGCATCAACGCAGGCTTGGATTCAGCACTCGATTGGCTGGAAGACGCTGTTTTTGGAGAAGAAGAAATTAATTATCTTAGAAATCACAAAAATGCGAAGGGGGGAAGACTCTTTGGAGATGATTTCTTAAAGTGGCTCAGGGTCGACTTTTCTGCCAAGGCGATCAATTTGTATGCAATTCCCGAAGGTCGAGTCATCCATCCAAATGTTCCCATCCACGTGGTCGAAGGTCCCTTAGCGATCGGTCAGATCATTGAAACTGGGCTGTTGAACACCGTCAATTACCAGATCCTGATCGCCACAAAGGCAGCAAGGATCAAGCAGGCTGCACGCGGTAAAGTGTTGATGGAATTTGGGTTGCGGCGCGGACAAGGTTTGGGCGCGATCCAGGGGACCAGAGCTGCATTAATTGGCGGTGCAGATTATTCATCCAATGTAGGCGCTTCCCACATCCACGGTTTCACCCCCAAAGGCACCCATGCCCACAGCATGGTACAGGTCTTTATGGGATTGGGTGAAGGCGAACTCGCTGCTTTTCAAGCCTATGCCGATATCTACCCCGATGATTGTTTGCTGCTTGTGGATACCATCGACACCCTTGAGTCAGGTATTCCAAATGCCATCAGGGTTTTTGAAAACCTCAAGCGCAAAGGCCATCAACCAGTTGGCATTCGTCTTGATTCAGGCGATCTGGCATATCTCAGCATCAAAGCTGCCAAAATGCTGAATGATGCTGGCTTTCCCAATACTTCGATTGTCCTTTCGAACAACCTGGATGAATTGGTGATCTGGCAGATCATAACCCAAATCCAGGAGGAAGCGGAAAAATACGGCGTTGATCCCGACAGCCTGATCAACCGAATGGTATACGGCGTGGGTACAAGCCTGATCACCTCAGCTGGAGACGCAGCTCTGGATGGGGTCTATAAACTCGTTGCCATCAAGCAGGATGATCAATGGATCCCGACCTTGAAAATATCCGAGAATATTGCCAAAACGTTGAACCCTGGAAATAAAAGTGTCTGGCGAATTTACGATGAACGTGGAAAAGCAACAGCGGATCTGATCAGCTTACATGATGAAGATATTCCCAACCAAATTCCGCTTGAACTCCGTCACCCAACTATGGAACGAAAGCGACGCACTTTACAGCAGTCCGAGATTGACCATGTTGAGAAATTATTGATCCCTGTGATCAAAGATGGAACTGTGGTCAGCGAACGACCTGCCATCGAGGCAATCCGCGAAACCCGCGACAAGGATATTGCTGCACTTGATCCTGGTGTACGCCGGTTGATGAATCCCCATATTTATCACGTCTCAATTTCTCAGAAGCTGTGGGATCTAAAACAAGAGCTGGTTAAAAAAGCAAAGTCCACTGGGTCAGCATAACCATATAGAAGTGGAATAATTTTTCCTAATCAGTTGCTTCGCCATTCCTGACCACCCATATAAATAAAATTTGCGTAGAGGCTTGATTTCTTAGCCTCTACGCAATTATTTTTCCCAGTCAACGGATCACTGATTTACCCATTTATGCTTATTCATCAGATGGATGTATGTTCACTTTATATCTCTTGCACCACCCAGGTGCGCCGTAAACCAGTAGTATTCATTCGTTTCAACACCCAGCAACACCCACTGCAATTCATGAGCCTTAGCATAAAACCTCGCCCTGGGAAGCAGATCATGATAATCAGGGTATTGGGTTGCCAATTGTGATACCAGGGTTTCGCCATAGGCATAGATCAAAGCCCCCAGGTCGATTGCTGGATCGCCAAGCCCCGCTGTTGCAAAATCGATCACCCCTGATAATTGATTGTCTTCTGGCGAAAACAGGATGTGATAGGGCACCAATTCACCATGAATGAGGACGGGGTCAAAATCGAAAAAGTCGGGGGTTGCCAGCGCATCTCTGAATAAGGTTTCCATCCATTCAATCTGGTGCGGCAGCAACAAAGGTTTCACTTTTTGAACAAGTCGATCATAAATATCCATCCAGGTATCCCATGTGACCGGTGCAAGCGTGAGCGGCAGCTCCCAATCCAAATTTTCAATAGGGGTTGAATGCAATTCACACAAAAACTGCCCCAACTGCCTTGATAAACCTGCCTGATATTTGTCTGGCGCGTAGACCCAAATTTCTCGGGTGAAAGTCTCTCCTTCAATATGGGGATAAACCAATACGCCCTTGTCATGTTTTTCGGAATGCGGCACGCTAAGCGTTAAGCGCGGACCCAGAAACTGCAGCAGACGGTGTTCCTGATCCATGAGTTCTTCACCCCATTCCGTTTTCGTGATCCTGATCACCCACGCCCGATTCACGATCAGGATGTCATTTACCAATCCTTCCCGGTGAAGTTCAACATTTCTGATCTCGATATCAGGTAGGATTTGGTGAATCCTTTCAAGAAATAATCCGTTTACTTCTGGCATGAGCACTTCCTTTAATTACTGTTATAGTAGATTTTGATATGGAAAATCAAGAGGTTTGGAAAAATAGAAAGGGATAATTAAGGTTGATGCTCATTAATTTAGGAATTCTGAGATCTCATTCGTATGAACAGTAGACTTTTAGAACCTGGATTTCAGCATCTCGTTGGCGATCACCGTCAACATGCAAAATAAAAACCTGCTCAATGATGGGATTTAACTATCACTGGACAGGTTCACAATCACATTATTAATTTGTGAGCCGGAAAATTATTTGCCTTTTTCCGACCCTATTTGAATATTAAATTTCGGAAGGATGATTCGATGAACCACCAAAACCAAAGCTGCCATTCCAAATGCAGCACCAAAAACCCACAAAGCTTTTGATAGATCATTCATGATCGTTGGGTCGATCAACATCACAACAGCGAGCGACAGCATCAACATCCCGCCGATCAACTTGAGGATGCGCCCATGCTTTTCCTCAAATTTAGATTTTCTCAGGGTAAAAACTGAAACTAGGAAGATGCCCAGTTCGTCAATCTGATAGATGATCATATAAACAAGAAGAAATCCTATAAAAGCCAGCCCTGTCACCCCTTGAGAGGAAAGCAGGTTTGTCCACAATACTGGGAATCCCGCTGTACATGAGAATTCCACCAGGGAAACCCCTGCAGCAAGGACAATGGTTCCTAAGATCATCGCCCAGATATTTTCCTCGGCATTCAAAACGCGCCGGATGCCTTTGTAAATTCCAGGTTTCTTTTTATCGCTGATCGTGAGTGAAACACCTTCCTTAAACCAGAAGTAATCCTTAATATTGATCAGACCAAAGATAAAAGCAACGACGGCGACAATGATCTGGATCCAACCCACAAAGCTGACAATTTTGAAAACGGTAAATAATCCCCCGATAAAAAGGGCATAAATCAAACCTGTTACGAAGATGAACACAAAACCAATCAGCAAAACTTTCTTACGGGATCGTGTGTTCAATGTAATTGCCAAAAGCATTGAAAGAACCCAAACAGAACAGGGATTGAACCCATCAACCAGTGAGATCAAAACAGTACTGATCAAAATGGAACGATTGGTCAGGTCGATTGTCCCGATAAGGGGTAAGGTAATGGATTGACCAGGTTTACCAGAATTGCCGTTTTCACTAGGTGTGGGTGAGCTTACGGGCTCATCCGTCGGGGTTGTCCTAACATCAGGGGTTGCAGTCGGCTCTGCCGACGTTGGACTGCTGGAGGGAAAAAATCCAGCCAACACTTCCCCACCCGGATCAGGACAACCTGATTCCAGGCAGAAATTTATGTATTCGATGATCTCCTGCCTGTAATCTTCAGAATATCCCACCCAATATCGCTCACCTATAATGATCGTGGGGACATATTGAGGTTCAAAGTCCAGTGCAGCGCCAAAGGCAAAAAAGATCTCCGTATATTCCTGGTTGGTGTAGAGATCATAGTCATACATTCCTATCTTGGGATTGGCATTGACGATCTCTTCAAGAACTGGTTTCGCCTGGGCACAATGCGGGCAACCTTGCCCCCAAAAGAAATAAATATTGACATCGGTACCGCCATAAGCTGCTTGAGCCGCGCTTGCCCCAAAAGTTAGCAGACCAAGAAGAAGTCCCAGAACGACGATGATCTGGATCATTTTTTTGTTCGCAGTAATCATAGATTTACTCCAAATCCGGACTGATTATACCAGAAATGAAAAGTGCCTTAGAATAAAATTCATCACAAATAAAAAATAGAAGAGGGAAAAAGGTGACGATTCTGCGTCTTCTTCGGTAAGTTCCTTGAAAAATAAATAAGGTTTTGATCAGATGAATGGAAAAATTGGCATTCACGCGCCACTAAAAATTCTAAAATTTTTCGTCTAAATCCTAAATTGTCAATGATATGATGAACACGGGCGATTTTTACCTAAAAAAAATAAAATGATGACGGATGTGATCTGTCAGGTATGAATATTTGAATTTTGGATAACGATAGATTTTTTAGGTCACATGCCTTTGTCCATGCCTGAATTGATCAAGCATCGATTTTTCGGGCATCAGTATTGCCTGCGGATCACAGGCACTCTTACAAAAACAGCATCCCACAATGCACAGAAATGGTTCTACAACAACAACCCTGTCCTGATCATTCATCTCAAAAACATCTTTTGGGCAGACCTCAATACACTTACCACACCCATTGCAAAGATCGATAGAAACCACTGGGAACCAGGGAATGTGTTCACGCGGATGACCTTCCCATATGCCGTATTCACGGGCAACGGTGGATTGACCGGAAGATCGGTTTTGGTAATATTTCTGATATTCATAAATCAGGACAGATTGATAATCTAAAACGGCAGGTTTGGGAACAAAATTGTGTTTACGCACACCTTTGATCAACTTTTCTGAAATCTCGGGTGATTCTGGTGCTATTTCCGCTTCAAAAAGCTCAGCAAATAACTCTGTCAAGCCCAACAAGCCTGCCGGGACGCCGGCGATATTCAACATGCGATAACTTAATTCAGCCATACTTATTGTGAACCTTTGGCACCCTCGTAGGTGCCTGCCAATTCAGCTTGTGCTGCCTGTTTAATATGCTCGAGCATCGCCATCAAACCGTTGTTGCGATTCGAAGACAGTCTCCATATGCTGATCTCATCCAAAAAATCCAAACTTAGATCCATGATTTCTTCAGCGCTGCACCCTTCAATCAACCTGGCTATAAGCGCTGCAATCCCTTTAATAACCATCGAGTCACTATCTGCCGCAAGCTGAAACTTACCCGATTCTTGTGAGAGATGGATCCAAAGCTTGGATTGACAGCCCTTCACAAGGTGCTCATCATTCCTGAAGGCTGGATCTAAGTCTGGCAAACGCTCACCCAGTTGAAAAAGGTGTGCATATTTCGAATCCACATCTGGCAAAGCCTGAAATTCACGCACGATTTCATGTTCTTTTGATTTGATTGAATTCATAATCAGAATCCGTCTTAAACAATACAGTGCAAAAGTTCTTTCACGTGAGTGGTTATTATTTTACCACAAATATATGCGTTTTTTTGAATATACATTTGCATAACAACGCCTGTTGATGAATATTTACTTTCTGAGAAGGCAGACAACTTTCCACTTTATCTGCAGAGCAAAGGTGTGAAACAAATTGCGATACAATTATGTGCAATGATGCAATTACCGGAGGATTAAGAATGTCTTTTCATGTCTTTGTAACCCGCCATCTTACACCCGAAGCTGAAGACAAATTAAATGCCTACTGCGATGCGGAATATTGGTCTGAGGGAACACCACCCCCACATGATGTCTTAATGGAAAAGACGATCCATGCTGATGGATTGATCTGTTTGCTGACGGACCCGGTTGACCGGGCAGTCATTGAAAATGCACGCAACCTCAAGGTGATCAGCCAGGTGGCTGTTGGCGTGGATAATATTGATCTCGAAGCAGCCGCCACCAGGCACATCCCGGTTGGTTACACGCCTGACCTGCTGACGGATGCGACCGCTGATTTGGCTTTTGCCTTGCTCCTGGCAGCAGCTCGCCGATTGGGAGAGGCGATCGATTACGCCAGGGATGGTCATTGGCGAACATGGGAATTTACAAACCTGCTTGGTGAAGATGTTCAAGGTGCCACCGTTGGGATCGTCGGCATGGGACGTATTGGGCAGGCATTTGCCCGTCGAGCTCGCGGTTTTGATATGCGCATCCTCTACCACAGCCGCTCGCGTCATCCAGAGATCGAAACAGAACTTGGGGCCGAATTCACCAGCTTACCAGAACTGCTCGCACAATCTGATTTTGTCAGCTTGCATGTTCCCCTGACCGAAAAGACCAAAGGAATGCTCGGAGAAGCCGAGTTCGGGTTGATGAAACCCACTGCAATTCTGATCAACACCGCCCGCGGTGCTGTTGTTGAAATCGATGCTCTCCTGGCAGCACTGAAAACAGGCTTGATCCGCTATGCAGCATTAGATGTCACCGATCCCGAACCCCTTCCTCACACGCATGAGCTTTACAGGCTGCCCAATGTCATCATTCTCCCCCATATTGGCAGCGCCACACGCTCAACCCGGAATAAGATGGCAATCCTGGCTGTGGACAACTTGATCGCCGGTTTGGAAGGCAAACCCCTTCCCAAAGCCGTCCACCGGAAGGCATGAATACGTTGATTCGAGTGTTTTAAAGGAAATCTTAAGATCATGCAATGGACTCGTGATCTCGAACCTGATCTTAACAAAATCAGGACCTATAAAATTGCCCTGATCATTACGCTTGCGGGGAATGTTTTACTTGCTGTTGGTAAAGGATTGGCTTCCTATATCACGGGCAGCGCTGCACTTTATGCCGACACAGCAAATTCCATCTCGGATGTGGTGTATTCGCTGGCAATTGTTCTGGGAATTTGGGTGGCGCTTCAACCCCCCGACCTTTCCCATCCGCAGGGTCATGGCCGGTTCGAACCCCTTGTGGGACTGGTTGTTTCTGCGATGATGGGGATTGCTGGATACGAAGCCTTACGGACATCTATCATGCGTTTTATCCAGGGCGGCGGAGCCATAGAGCTCAATCTGCCAACCATCATCCTCCTTGTCAGTGCTGCGCTCAAAGCAGGGATGTATTTTATCGTCCGGAAATTGGCGGAAAAAGCCGACAGCCCCTCACTGCGAGTTTCAGCCAAGGATAACCTCAGCGATGTCCTCACATCCCTGGCAGCATTCCTGGGCATTCTTGGATCAAACTTCATCCATCCCTTGCTCGACCCGATTGCGGGTTTATTGGTCTCAATCTGGATCTTCAAAGCTGCTTTTGATGCGGGAAAAGAAAACTTGAATTTTCTCACCGGTGCCGGAGCTGATGAAGCCCTGCGCCAAAAGATCATCGACACCGCAAGCCAGGTGCAGGGCGTGAAACGCGTTCACCATATGATGAGCGACTATGTTGGCCCAAAACTGGTCGTCGACATGCACATCAACCTCCCCGGCGATGCCCCGCTTGAAGAAGTTCATGCTGTTGAAGACCGTGTGATCGAAGCCCTGGAATCCCTTCCCGAGGTCGACCGGGCTTACGTCCATATTGAACCGATGGAAGAAGATCAGTAGGGAGTAGGGAATGGGGAATAGGGAATGGGGAGTAGTGACCCGTCCTGATTTACGTTTACAGGATTTATTAGGCAAGTGGGAATGGGAATTAGTACTTGGTTAATTTATCGCCTACAAGCTACCAGCCACCAGCTACCAACCACCAGCCACCAGCCTTCCCCTTTCACCTTTCAGCTTTTAGCTTTGAGCTATCACCTATAAGCTATCAGCTGCATCCTCACCCAAACACCACGTATTGCAAAAGGAAACGCTCGATCGCTTTGTAATACGCCCGGCGCGTTTCCGCTTTACGGAATCCATGCCCTTCACCCGGATAGAGATGGTATTCATGGGGAACACCATTCGCCTTCAACGCCTTGACGATCTCCTCCGATTGGCTGGGCGGAACGACCTTATCCTCATCACCCTGGAAGATTGCCACAGGATCTTTGATGCGATCTGCATGGAAAACAGGAGACCATAGCCTGTATAAATCTGCAGATTCTGGCAGTGGACCCACCAGGGAATCCGTGTAGCGCTCCTCGAATTTGTGGGTATCCATTGCCAATGTGAACAAATTCGTCACCCCATAAGAACACAATCCAGCTTTAAACAAATGAGGAAAATGGATCAGCGAATTTAAAACGGTATAACCACCCGCGCTGCCGCCTTTGATTACAATCCGGTCAGGGTCGGCCAGTCCCTGCGCAATCAACGCCTTTGCACCGCCGGCAGCATCGATCACATCCAGGCAGCCCCAATTGCCGCGCAGCGCCTCACGATACCTTCGTCCATAGCCTGTGCTGCCGCGATAGTTAACCTCAAGGTAGCCATAGCCGCGGTTTGTGAAAAAGACTGCTTCCAAATTGTAACCAATCGACACATTGCTGGTCGGTCCGCCGTGGATCAACACAATCGCAGGTGGCAATCCCTCTGATGTATAACTGCTGCTGGTTGGCGGATAATAGATTCCATAAACCGGTTCACCATCCTCCGATATCCAGCTGATCTCATAAGGAATAGGCAGATCCTCCTGCTGAACAGCTTCACTCGTGCTGCGCTGGTGAATGATCAGGCTGTCGTCCTGAATGCTGATGATCCGGGTTGAGACCGATGGACCGTTTGCCAGCAAAGCCAATCGGCCATTCTTGCTCATTGAAGGCTGACCCAACGAGGTATAAGAATCTATTTCGATCTCACGCACCTCACCTGTATGGATGTCAACCGCGCACAATTGATTGATTGCCTCTCGGGTGCGGATGAAATAGATCTGCTGGCTGTCGGGAGACCAGGCGTGCACGACCGTTCCCTGGATCCAGGCAGGTTTCAGCAAAGCCTCGCCTTCAACCAGGATCTTCTGATCGCCTTCCTGAAGGTCTTGCAATACCAGCTGATCCCATTCGCCTTCGTTCTGGATGTAGCTCAAATACTTCCCATCAGGAGAAAAAGCAGGCTGCAATATCGGGATATCCTCACCTCCAGCCAGTTCCTGGGCAGCCTGGAGTTTGGGAGGATCATCTTCCAAAACAGCATACATCAGGCGTGTGCCGTCCCAGGGCATATTGGGGTGATCCCACTCAACCCAAACCAGGGCTTTACCAGAAGGATGCCAGGCAGGCTGCATATAGAAATCAGCGCCTTCAACCAGCTTGATCGGCCAATCCTTGCCCTCCGAATCAACCAAACCGATCACATCATGGCCTTGGTAGGTGTGAACAAAAAGCACCCACTGGTTATCCGGTGAAAGCGCGGGGGATGCGACGCTGCCAAATTCAGGCGTGATCGCTTGCGGTAAATCGGCGGCCAACAAACAGCGAGAGAGACGACCGTCCTTCCCGGTAAAGATAACCAGCCCATTCCGAACGGTAAAGTCACCGCCGCCATAACCCACGCCGCCCTGCACATTGATATCCCCTGAGAGCTCAAAGGGTGCCTCACCTACGGGCTGTGCAACAACAACACCCTGCCCCGAACGCATTTCACGCCAGACAAGCGTCTTTCCATCTGAATCCCATTGAGGGTCACTGAGACCCACTGCAGCAGCGATCAACTCCGGGCTGATCTGGCTCTTCCACAGGCCAAAAGCCATTTTCTTCTTATTATCATTGGATTGTGTCATCATCAGAACCTCCTGAGGGAAATCTACTTGACAGTAAAGCAAAAAATATCAGATCACATTGAAGAAGTCGAAACCTCAATCGCTACCTACGATTATACTCGCCAACCTAGATCCGTAAAATGAAAAATCTGTTGACGTGTGGGGGGTGACGTGCTACAATAATCACCTGATTATGGGCGCGTAGCTCAATGGTAGAGCAGTGGCCTTTTAAGCCATTGGTTGGGAGTTCGAGCCTCCCCGCGCTCACTGACCACCCCCATGATACAAACTCCCAGGATACCTTAAAGAACAATGGTAATTGGTTTTTGTGTTCTTTATTACCAACCCCGCGCCATTGGTGCTTTCCACTAAGCAATTATTTTAAATATGTTGACTATTATTATCCAATTAGGTATGATTTTTTGGAAACTAAAACATGGTCATATTTTTACAAGGTCAGAAAAGAATAAATATGGTATCGTCGACTAAGTCCTTAGAATTGTTATTAAAAATTTTAGATATTTATACAAAGGATTCACAGAATCCTCAGTTTGGTACCTTTATTGCCCCCCAAAGAAAACCATATTTTACCGATTTGATTCTACTAAAGGCTATTCTCTCCAAAACCCCTTATGCTTTGTCCTTATTTCTTTGGGTATTTCATCAAAACCGAAAAAGCAAGCCTAATATGAAATTGAACCTGACAGTTTTCCAGGTTCAATTTTTTTAATCATGCAATTCAAATTAAATACCAAGAAAGGCAATACAAATAATGAAATCAATTCAGAAAACGGCTAGATTGGCAGGGGTTCTTTACCTCGTAATCACTGTTGCAGCTATCGCTGCACACATGTATATCCCTTCGGTCATCATTGTGCCCAATGACCCTGCAGCTACGGTAGAAAACATAAAAAATTCAGAGATGCTATTTCGGGTTGGCAGTGTTGGCAGCGAACTGATCATTCTGCTGAGTGAACTGGTCTTGGCCATCCTGCTTTACGTATTGCTCAAACCAGTGAATAAGACCCTATCCTTAATTGCAGCCGTGTCCAGATTAATGATGACAACAATCCACGGTATCAACCTTATCAATTATTTCTTTGTTTTGATCCTTGTCAGCGGCACTGGCATCCTGTCCGGTTTCGATGCTGGGCAAATCAACAGCCTTGTAATGCTGTTCCTTGAGGCACACAGCTATGGCTTCACAATCGGGATTGCATTCCTTACGATCCATGTTTTTGTATTAGGCTACTTAATCATCAAGTCAGGGTATTTCCCGAAAATATTGGGGATATTATTCATTGCAGCAGGTGTTGGTTACCTTGTGGACAGTTTCGCACTCCTGCTTTCATCTACCTACAAGGCAACCCCTATTTATATCTCACTGCCAATTGCCATCGCCGAGATCGCTTTCCCCTTATGGTTGTTGATCAAAGGTGTGAAGAAAGAGGGCTGGGAAAAACTTACTCTCAAGTCTATGTAGTATGGAATTTTACTGGGGAAGGCATTCGATTCCAACCTTCCCCAAAATTTCATCCCAATAAATAAGCAGTTGACCGGAAATATAGGAAGATAAAACCAAATGGATAAAAAGAAACGCATAATTAATATACTTAGAATAATCATGCCTATCGTGGGGATAATCTGTATCGTGGCATTCTCGCCCTGGGACGGGTTATGGGCCTGGATAAATCCATTGCCTGATACAGTTCAGGAACAAGTCGATGACGCAATTGGTCTTGGCTTAGATGGAATTATTGTGTATGTGGATGAAACAGGTGAACAATCAACATTTTATACAGCTGGCTGGAAAAACCGAGAAGATCAAATACCAGCCGATCCACAAGCATTGTTCAAAATTGCCAGTATCGAAAAGTTATACATCGCCGTTTCTATCACCAAACTGGCCAATGACGGGCGTTTGTCATTAGACGATACGCTAGCGGACCACTTTCCAGAACTTGTGGGAAGAATTGAAAACGCAGAGACTATCACCTTGAGATTATTGTTGCAGCATCGAAGTGGTATTCCCAATTTCACCGACTCTCCTGGTTATTGGGAAAACCCACCAACTAGCGGTGAAGCAGCTTTTGAATTAGCGCTGGATTTACCTGCCAACTTTGAACCTGGTGAGGATTATGGCTATTCAAATACAAATTATTATTTGCTCACCAAACTCATTGAAAAAGAGGTGGGGTATAGCTATTTTCAATATATCGAAGAGGAAATTTTGATACCGCTTGGGCTGAACAATACTTATGCTTCTCTTGATGAAGTGAATGAAGACGATGTAATGAGCGGCTACTGGGTGGGTTATGAGTCAGATTTGAAGAATGATCCTCATGGCTCAATGATAGCCACAGCAGAGGATGTGGGCATATTCTTGAGGGCATTAAATGATGGATCATTGTTAAATGATAATGAGCAGGCTATTTACTCCTCTGTTTATGAGTATGGACATACCGGATTGATCCCAGGATATTACAGTATCGCTCGTTACCACAGTGATATGGATACGGTTGTGGTTCAATTTGTGAATACAACAGGTGGCACGCCACTAGTTCCAGTTTTCGATACGGGCGGTGGCACCAAGGTAATGGTATCGAATATTGTTTACAACAAAATTGTCAGGATACTTCAAAACGATTGAGCATTACCCCTTGTTCTCTATACTCCGTTTGAACTTTGTCTTAAATCCGCCCAACGGAGCGTCCACCACAATTTGAAGCTGGTAATGCTGTAATAAGGTGTTATATCCTGAATTATTGGCTAAAATAATTTTCTAGCCACTTCCTTTTTTGGATTGGAGAAGGAATGAAAACAATTGTAATTAAGAAACACGGTTCACCAGACATGCTGGAACTCAGGGAGGTGGCGAAGCCCTCCCCAAAGGAACATGAGGTCATGGTGAAAGTACATGCTGCAACAGTAACGCAGGGGGACATCATCCTCAGGAAGCTCCACCCCTTGGTATCCCTGCCCATGCAGTTAATGGGCATCAAACAGAAAAAGGTTCCGGGGCATGAATTTGCCGGAGAAGTCGTCGAGTTGGGCTTGGATACAAAAAAATTTAAGGTCGGCGAAAAAGTATTTGGAACCACAACGGGATTGAGAGTTGGAGCTACGGCTGAATATTTATGTCTGCCTGAACAAAGACGGGACGGGGTCATTGCCATTATGACTCCTCATGCTTCATTCAAAGAGGCGGCAGGTCTTCCGATTGGAGGCATGACTGCCCTGGAAATTCTTCAGCGAGGCAATATTTTACCTGGCCAAAGGGTGTTGATTTACGGTGCTTCGGGCAGCGTCGGCTCCTATGCTACTCAGATCGCCAAACATCATTTTAAGGCTCATGTCACCGGCGTCAGCAGTACCAACAACCTACAATTGGTAAAATCCTTGGGGGCAGATCAAGTCCTTGATTATACAAAAGAGGAATTTTCATCCATCAAACAACCTTTTGATGTTGTATTCGATGCTGTGGGAAAATTGTCCCAATCCGACGCCAAAAAAATCCTTAAGCAAGATGGCACTTATCTTTCTGTCAGGACAACCACAAAAGAATCTGAAGATAACCTGGCAACCCTGATGGATTTATTTGAACAAGGGAAAATCAGAGTGGTCATAGACAGTCTCTATCCAATAGAACAAGTGCCTGACGCCCATAGAAAAGTTGAAACCGGGCACAAGGTTGGAAATGTCATCATCTCAATCATTCCTGACAATGTGGATAAGCAGCCATGAAAGCAATCATCTGGACCAGGTACGGCTCACCAGCATACCTCCGACTCCAGGAGGTAGATAAGCCCATCCTCAATGATGACCAGATTTTGGTCAAACTTCACGCCGCAAGCGTGACAGCAGGCGATTGTGAAATGCGTCGGCTCGAACTGCCTCTCGGTCTGTCCCTGCCAATGCGGCTATATAGCGGTTTCTTCAGGCCGAAAAGGATAAGCATTCTTGGCCAGGAATTTTCCGGGGAGGTCGTTGAGATCGGGAAACGAGTAGAAAATTATCAAAAAGGTGATCAGGTTTTCGGAACGACCGGTTTTAAATTTGGGGCTTACAGTGAATATGTCTGCCTGCCTGCTCAGCCAGGTGATGCCCAGGGTACCCTGGCAATCAAGCCGGCTGGTGTAACCCCTGAAGAGGCAGCTACGATCCCCACAGCGGGTCTCGAAGCATTGCATTATTTTCGGAATACGGGGCTTCGGGCTGGACAAAAGGTCTTAATTGTGGGTGGTGGCGGGAGCATCGGCACATTTGCAATCCAGCTCGCAAAACTTCAGCATGCAGTTGTGACTGCCGTTGACAGTACGGTTAAGCAGGAATTGATGCTGTCTCTAGGTGCTGATCATGTCATTGATTACACCAAATCAGATTACAGAGATAAAAAAGAGGTGTTCGACCTGATCATTGATGTTGTTGGCAGACGTGAGGTATCAAAACGGCTGAAGCTACTCAAGCCAGGAGGGTCCTATTACCTTGCTTTCGCCCAACCATTACAGCTCGTCCTGGCACTTTGGACATCGCTGACAAGCAAAAAGAAATTAATAATTCAATCATCATCCCAAAAAATGGAAGACCTGGAATATCTAGGGAGACTCCTTTCGGAGAGAAAAATCAAATCGGTGATAGACAGAATATATCCATTGGAAGAAATCGCAACCGCTCATGACTATGCTGAATCCGGCAGTAAAAAGGGCAATATCGCCATTACTATTAGTCAAGCGAGTATATAAAATATGAATGGCACACCTCAAGGTCCTGTGATCGCCGGGGAAAGTGCGATGGGATTAGCAGCAAAGCAGCTTTGTTCATTAATCTTCGTCTCAGGTTTCGATCCTTATAATGCTAGAACAATCTATCTGGACCAATTGCTTTCACACTTTAACCTTGACCTGGACATTGATGTCGATTATGACACCAGGAAGGTTACTGTTTCCTCACCGAGTTTCATATCCGCAACTGCGATCATGAAAGACTGGGTGGGGTACGGTTTTAACCCTGACGTTCACATTTCACAGAATTTCTAACTTAACTTACCGCCTCATCCGCTGTTTTTCTGGCCGCCTTGTTTAGCCGTCCACGCTCATGAGCGGAAAGCAATTGTTTGCGGATCCGATAAGCCAGCGGCGTAACTTCTAAAAGCTCATCCTTGCCCAGATACTCGATGGCTTCTTCAAGACTCATGAGCGTGGGGGTTGTTAATCGAATTTCCTTATCTGCATTGGCTGCCCGCATATTGGTGAGTTCTTTTTTCTTGCAGACATTAATATCCAGGTCCCCGGGACGCTGGTGCTGCCCAACCACCATACCGGCATAGACGGGTGTACCTGGCCCGTAGAACAATGTCCCCCGATTTTCAGCATTCTTCAGACCAAAGGTGGTTGTTACACCGGCTTGGAAGGCGACAAGGGAGCCGAATGTGCTCTCGCCGATTTCCCCTGCATGCGGCAAATAGCCATGAAAGAGCGTATGGATGATACCATCGCCGCGCGTGGCAGACAGAAAAGAAGAACGAAAGCCCAGTAAACCGCGGGTTGGCACCAGGAATTCTAAACGTACACTGCCTGAAGTGGTGTTAATCATATTCTTCATGACACCATGCCGTGTCCCCAACATTTCAACGACCACGCCAACCGTATCCGGGCAGGTCTCGATATACACATCCTCGAAAGGCTCCAACGTTTTGCCCTCATCATTTTGTTTTAGGATCACATCTGGCTTCGACACCTGGAATTCATACCCTTCCCGACGCAAGGTTTCAATCAGAATAGCCAGGTGCAGCTCCCCCCTGCCAGAGACACGGAAGGAGTCTGAGCTATCGCCTTCAGCCACTTTTAGGGCTACGTTGGTACGCAGTTCATCGAAGAGACGCTGGCGTAATTTTCGGGAGGTGTTCCATCGACCCTCACGTCCAGAAAAAGGTGACGCGTTGACGCCAAAGGTCATATGCACCGTAGGTTCCTCAACCTGAATAGGAGGCAAAGGTTGAGGGTACGCCGGATCAGTCAGCGTTTCACCAATGCCAATCCCCTCCAACCCTGCCAGGACGACGATATCCCCCGCCTGAGCGGAATCAACTGCGACCTGGGCCAGTCCTTCATGGATGTTCAGATAACGAACACTTTCAGGCAATATCTCACCATCAACACGGATGCGGGCCAACGGCATGCCGACTCGCATCTGACCGGCATGGATTCGGCCAATCGCCGTAACCCCGCGGTATGGATCGTAACCCAGATTGGTAACCAACATTTTCAGAGGTGCTTCGAGGTCCACCAGTGGACAGGGGATTTGAGTTAAGATGGCATCAAAGAGAGGTTGCAGGTCGGGACCCAAATCCGGGCTTCGACTTGCCTGGGCGTTGACAGCATCAGTGTAAACCACCGGAAAATAAGCCTGCTCCTCGCTGGCACCCAATTCGATGAATAAATCAAAGGTTTGGTTGAGCACTCGCTCTGGATCGGCACCTTTGCGATCCACTTTATTGATAACGACAATGACGCGGTGATTCAGTTCGAGGGCTTTCTTGAGCACGAAACGTGTCTGCGGCATGGGACCTTCGGCCGCATCCACCAGGAGCAGCACGCCATCCACCATATTCATGACCCGTTCCACTTCTCCACCAAAATCGGCATGCCCGGGCGTATCGACGATGTTGATTTTAACTTTTTGCTTCGCATCTTGATCCCAAATTTCGATAGCGGTGTTCTTGGCTAAAATGGTGATGCCGCGTTCGCGTTCCAAATCATTTGAGTCCATCACACGTTCGGCTACGTGTTGATTTGCGCGGAAAACATGGGCTTGTTTGAGCAAGCCATCCACCAGCGTGGTTTTGCCATGATCAACGTGAGCAATAATTGCGATATTTCTTAGATCAGTTCGTTCTGTAAGCATAAATCTATAAGTCCTGATTCGTGAGAAGATAGGATAATTCCACAAAAAACATCGGCCGATCAAGCCGACGTTATCCTGCAGGGATATAATCCTATCCAATTGGATCGATTTTGGATAGAGGCAAGTTGCAATTTTTCAGAACTTGGGGAAAAAATCTGATTGGACGGGAAACACGAACACCCTTTTTGGTGATTATGGCGGGATTTGCTTTACAGGAACGTGTGGGAAACTATCATCCTGGCAGGTCGTTTCACCGAATCTAAAACTCTTCAACCAGCGGATCACCGTATAGAAATTTAATTCTTTCCAGCCTATCGCTCCCGATATCGTGGCCGCAGAGCGTCACAGGTAGCGTGAGCACTTCTGTCTGACCTGAACCGGATGGCGTGAGTGTTGTGTGCACTCAACCAGCCCCCGCTGACGAGAAATTTCAATAGCATTAAACCCGCAATCTCAAAGAAAAATTTAAAAGTCCGCCAAAGGCTCAAAAACAACCATCGATAGTTACGACATCCCAAAGAAGTCATAAAGGAACAGCTGGAATAACGCCGCATATTGATTCGGGTGTTCGAGGTTCTACCACACAAGAAATCATCCTCTTCATCTCAACTCCGATCAATGACCGATATTGCGATAATCGATAAAGTCTTATTGTTAATCAATAAATATTTATTGACATTCGGCAAATTTTATGCTAAACTCTCATTGAAATCGAAAATCTGTTCACAAGGAGATACCATGACCAACAATCAATCGAAAAAACAGAGATTGCTGCCGCGTTTCAGGATCATCATTATCATCGGGGGTATGCTGGTGGTGATTGCAATAACCATTGCCGCAGCCATTTTCCTGGTTCCATTCAGCGAAGAATTCGCATCTTCAGAAACTTATGCGTACCTTTCCTTTATGCGCGTACCCGTTTTGCTAATGGTTGAATCTGTGATTGCACTCTTTCTGGTTGCGTGCATCCTTTCAATCCCACTCCTGGCGGGCATCTACAAAGGAAGACCTTTTTCATCAACCTCAATCCGCTTGCTTCATCTCATGAAAGTCTGCTTCTTCTTGATGATCGCGCCTCTGATTGCCCTTGTCATCTACACAGAAAGCCATGTGACAGGATCCATTACCAATCTGTACTGCATTTTGGGCATGGGAATCGCGTTTGTCATCGCCAATATTTTCGGTCTCTTTGCCACATTGATTGAGAGAGCATCTGAGTTCGAACAAGAAATCAATCTCACAATCTGAGGAGACATAACATGCCTATTATGATTAATCTTGATGTGATACTTGCAAAACGGAAAATGAGCTTGACAGATCTCGCTGAGTCTGTGGGAATCACAATTAGCAACCTTTCCATACTGAAAACCGGAAAGGCAAAGGCAATCCGCTTTTCAACCCTGAACGAGATCTGCAGGGTGCTGGAATGCCAACCAGGTGATATCCTCATTTACGAAAAAGATCAGGAAAACAACGCCGAGAAAAGATAACCTGAAAAATTTATGTCTGTATTGATGTGAATATTTGGAAAATGAGCGTTGTGTAATCTGACTAAAAACGTAAGGATATCAAATTTCAATCATCTATTATCGTGAAGGGATTCATCCAGCATTCTGATGTGATTTTCTCGATAATGCCATCACGAGCCTGCCGCAGGGTGATCAATTGTGCCTGCTCTGAGCTGGGTGGTATGAGGGCAATGCGCGCACAACTTTTTTACTTAACGGTGAAAACATGGCGAGCCACGTTTCATCACAATCCCTAATAAATTATTTATCCAGGATTTATTTCAATCTTTTCAGTGAATCCCCTTCCCCCAACCATCTTCCTTACCGTCCACAAACCAGTCTCAACGTATCGATTCCGAATCACTTAACAAGCCATTATCAAATGGCACACACAACAATTCTATCCAGATTAGTTCAGATCTGGCTTTTACCGATCGTTATAGACAAAGGCTTGAAGAAGTTCGGAATCGGGTTCGCGCAAACCAGCTCCCGAACTTCTTCATAACCCTGTTATTTAATTATCACCTATTGACCGCACTCGATCATATCGTGTTCGGCACCGCCGAAGGAAACACTCGCGCCCAGTTGAGATTCGAAGTACTGTGTCAGGTCACCAAGCCCCAAGCCTAAGGCTGTGTTGACAACATCGAGTCCATCCTGATGAACTGTGATTTGCGGAAGTGTGTTCCCATTAACTTTGGAATTAACCACACCATCACTCCAGCACAGCGCAGCCCGTTCAACCCCACCCGCTTCTACCATATTAATGATTTCTGGTTGCAGGGAAAAACCGGTATCAAACCCTTCAACAGCAACCTTACCCTTATCGTTTACATCAACCATAAGCAAGGTGTCCAATCGCAAAACCAGCGGATCACTGAGGCTTGGGCTGTTCCTGATGTTCAAGACCACATCAGCATCATCCAGCCACACTGCAAGTCGTTCTTTTGATTCGTCAGACAATGCCATGCCATAGCTGCCGATCAGTTCATACAGCATCTCTCGTGATTCAGCATCCCACTCGATCGTTGCCAGCTGCAGATCGTTTGTATTCAGGTTCAGCTGTGCATTATTGATCACGAGACTGAGGCTGTCAAACCTTGAAAGGATATCCCAAATCGCTGCAGTAAATTCTGGCGCACCAAGTGCCTTTAATTGTTGATTGGACAATCCAATCAAGCTGTAAGTTTTGGTAGCCGGGTCATAGGTCACATCAAGATAGATCCTGTTAGCGCGCTCAATATCCGATTGAGCAAAAACCTCTTTCAGGGAATCTTGCGGAATCGCCAGGCTGAAAAGGATAAGCAGTGCAAGTAATTTGATGATTAGATTTTGGTTTTTCTTCATATTGACTCCTTTGAATAACTAGTTTAGATTTCTAAAAAATATTTCAAAACACAAACCTTTATTGTGCATTAAAAACAAAAGTCAGCCGAAAACGGATAACGTGGTAAAAAAAGTTTTCCACCATATTGGGCAGAATACGGATGCAGGGGCACCATTTGCTGATTGTAGAAATCGTATTTTGGGTTTTTTCAGGGATCAGAAATTTTGAGGCGAGCGACACTGTATTGTTGAGCGTTTTTGGTGTATACGCTATACCAACAAGATTCGTCTCATCAGCAATGGCTTCGATCTCACCATTTGTGACAAGGCGTATCGTCATTTCATCCGATCCGGTGGACGTGATAAAATCATGCAGCTGGTTCCCCTCGAACACCGTAAAATGATAGGCTGGTAAAGGGATTGCAGGTCTGCCCAGGATAAAATACACGCCGTAAGCTATGACGATAACGCCCAATATGATTAAAAGAAGTTTGAGGGTTTTATGCACCGTATGCCACTCCTTTTTCCGCCAAACAGATTAAATACAATTAATATTATACACGAGATTTTGGTGTTTTTAGTGTCACTTCGATTCAATTTACCTTATAAAAAATCTCCCCAAATAAAAAGTCAATCTGTTAAAGATTTAATGATTTTTTCATCCCACATTTCTATTATACTATAATTTTCGCTTTCTTTACACCAAATCTTTTTTAATTACAACTATTATAATATCATTTTGGAAATTTGACTGAAAATCAAAATTTTATGCCATAGCTGATGGATAAAAATAATATTTGTAGAGTGATTTTACTGGTTAAGTCAGTCAATCTCAGGTACGAAGGTAATAACCACCTGATCTCACAACGGATCTACCATCAGACTAATTTCAATATCAATTAATATCATTATATCCTCCATGATTGTGAATGATCTGATAACTCGCTATAATGTTATTAGAGATGTGTTCTTCTGTAGGAGGCCTTTATGAATGGCTCAAATCAAAGATTAGATCTTTCGAGTGTCGAAGAAACGGCTTTCCTGACACTTTACGCCAAGGCAATCGAAAGCCAAAGCAAAGATCCAATCCTTAAAGATCCGATCACTGAGGCGATGGTTGAAAGGCTTGATCCCATCCTGCAAGAGCAGGAAAGTCCAATGGCGAAAAAGCTGATCAGCCGTTCCCTCGATCCCCGCATCACCGTCCATATCCCATTACGCGCGAAAAAGTATGATGAATATGCCACCCAATTCATGAAAAATTTTCCTGAATGTGTGATTATCAACATCGGGTGCGGTCTGGATACGCGATTCTTTCGAATCGATAACGGAGAAATCGTATTCTTTGATCTCGACCTGCCCGATATGATCAACCTAAAGAAACAATTGGTGATTGAAAATGAACGCTATCACATGATCGGTCAATCCGTGCTCGATTTTGGCTGGATGGATCAAATCGCGAAGCTGAACCGTGCCGCAATGATCCTTGCTGAAGGTGTGCTCATGTATCTTCCCAAAGAACAGGTCAAAGATCTTGTTTTTGAGTTACAAAAACGATTTCCCAATTCAGAGCTGGTGTGTGAACTGACCAACAAAACCTGGGTGGAAGGTTTTAGGGGAAAACTGGCAGGGTTAAAGATGAAGCAGCGCTTCAAGATGAAGGAAGAAGCCGGTTTCAAGTTCGGCGTCTGCAGCGCGGATGAATTAGAAACATGGGGTGAAGGGATTGAATTCCTCGAAAAATGGTTCTACATGGATGATAATCATCCCAAGTTAGGCCTGATGAGAATCTTTCGCAACTGGAAGATCTTTAATGAAGTCCAATTCACTGCGCATTATCGATTGAATGCAGGGGAAAAAACAACTGAGACTGTAAATAATTAGCAGAATTAGGAATTTGGAAATAGGAAGTACGAGCTAGGGAATTAGGAAGCAGTCATCACCCTGTAGTCATCACGCTGTAGAGTGCGCATTTCTTTCGTGCGCATCAAATCATCAGCGTGTAGGGTGCATACTTCTTTCGTGCGTACCAAGCCAAATAATCCTTATTATAAGTTTTAACGTGAACACCGTTGATAAATCCTATTTACAAATTTGAAGGAATCATGGGTGCTTACCAATCTTCACAAGAATATTTCACTCAATCAAGCTTTTGGATTCTAGCCGATCATCATTCCACTGTTTTGCGAAAAGCAACCCCTGGTTGCGTAAGTCACTGAAAATGACCCTCAAAACTGGTTGCCCTCACCCTGTGGTCATGATATTCTATAAAAAGAGAATAGGAGGAAGAAATGAACTTCGGGAAAAACCTTCAATACTTGCGGAAATTAAAAGCAATGACGCAGGAAGACCTTGCAGAAAAGCTGGCAGTGTCCCGCCAAACAATATCAAAATGGGAATCCGAGTCGGCTTATCCGGAAATGGATAAGATCTTTATCCTTTCAGATCTATTCAGTATCTCGCTGGACAAACTCCTCAGGCAGGATTTAACCAAAAAGCGGGATGCCTATTCAGATATCCGCATCAAGACAATCGAACGTTTCCGTATGGCGCGTTATGTCGTCATCAGCCCTGAACCGGAGAATGACTCCATCGCCCACATGCAGAAATGGCTGGTGGATAGCGGTCTGGAGGAATACCCCGGATACAAACCAAGGATGATCGGTTGGGATTTTCCTCATTTATCCATCGAGCAGATCAATGTCTTCGGCTTGCGCGGTTATGTGTCAGCCTATATCATTCCTGAGAATTTCACACCCCGCTGTGGCGGCGCAGAGATTGCCTGGCAAGAAAGGGATACCTATGCCATTATCACGATCACAGAACCCTTCAGAGATGCCTTTGATTTGATCCCCAATGCCTATAAAACCTTGCTTGCCTATATTGAGAAGAACAAACTCGCGATGCACAACTGTGAAAACCGGATCTGCTTTGAGGAAATTTATGAGTACGAGGGAACCCAGTTTATGGACGTTTACGTTCCCATCGACCAGGTTTAAGAAGAAAATTTTCCGTCCCAATTATTTTTTATACAACACCCCATGGATTTGGGGGATATCTACCCCACCTGAAAAATAACTTACGTCCATTGGACATATTAAGATGGTTAGATCTTGACGTAAATTATCAATCTGGCATCTCAATGACGGCAAGATATATCGAGCTGGAGGTGTTCTCCAGGTTATAGTTATCCTCACCGGGCAGGCGCCAGCCGCAGGTTTCCATTACCAGCAGGTCTTGCCCGAGTAAATCTGGATCAAGCCCGGCAATTTGTACAGCATAATCCAGCGTTTTTTCAACCGGCAGCGCCATGTAGGCCGCCAAATTCGCAGGCGAGATCCGAACCAGATCGACCAATTCCATTCCACTAATTGTTTCATCCCCCTGCCTGAGGGCAATTTCTGCTCCTTGTAGAGACTCCATTCTCTCAACCACATCATATATATCCAATAGTCCCTGGTTGACCCCCGTCCCTTCGATCAGATCCCGGAGGGTATCTGCCTCGCCGCCCACCCCTGAATGGATGCTTGCAAAAAGAACTTTTCCACCTTGTGATGTCATATAAGTATAAACACAGGCTTTGCCTTCACCAAAGATACACGCAGAACCTGGTGAAATTTGGATTTCTGTTACCCTTTCTGAATGGACCTTCACCGGATCAGGATCAAGCATAACGGTGATGGGTGCTGACCCGGGTGAAAAATCGATCCTGTCCACTTTCCAATCCAACTTTACCACTGATTTTTGTTGGGATTCTTCAACTTTTTCAAGCGCCATCAAAGGCATGAAATATTGAAATGTTGATGGTTTTGGGCTGGAATTTGAAGAAATTGGACGAGCTGGCGGATTGGAAATGGAAAAAGCCGGATGGGGTGGTTTCTCGGTATGTTCCGCTTGTTCAAGATAAACAACCATCTGGTCCAAAATCGTCGGGAAGATGTGGCTGATGGATAAAATCATCAATCCACCTACGACCAAACAAAAAAACACGAAGATCATGATCCATGTTTTCTTTGATATTGAAAGAATGTTTTCCCGAATCACAAAAATCATAAAGTTTCTTTGTGGTAGATAAGTAAAATAATTAAACGTAGATCAACACATCAAACCGCGTTATTTCTTCGGACGCACCGCCCACTTGATCCATTGAATCACCACAAGAAAGCCGGCCAGGGTAACCAGAATGAATCCAGTCATTCCTCTCAGGATGTCACCCACCTGTAGATTGCCATCCCCTCCCATTTTGGGACGCTGCGTAGACGTGGGTTCAGGCAATGTCACTGTTGCAGTCGGCGTCCTTGTCGGCGTCCGGGTAGGTGTGGAGGTCGGCGTATTTGTGGGCGTCGAAGTAGGCGTGTGGGTCGGCGTGGATGTCGGTGTTGATGTCGGCGTTGATGTTCGTCTTATCCGAGTCCGGGTCACGGTTGGTGTTTCGGTTGGGGGAGGCGGTGGCGTTTGCTGAGTTTCATACATGCGCAAAGGTTGAAACTCATCGCCGCACCAAAAGGTATCCTCATTGATCATTTCGCAGGCTGTCCCAATTTCAGGGGGCTTGAGGGTCTCATCCAGACAGTAAACAAAGACACGCCAGCCACTCCGATGCCCCATCAAGAACCTTTGCGCTATGGGACCGCCTGGCACCTGCCCAACACCAAGCTCTTCACGGACTACCCAGCCATAGACTGGGAGAGCGTTCAAAATTTTTGCGCTGGCTGTCGAACGGAAAACACGCATGCCTGCCAAAATGCCCAGGATCAGGGCAAGTATGCCTATCCCCGCCAGGCCAAGAATTGTGATGCGCTTGTTCTTGTCAATTTTCTGCATCCGGACGCTCCCGCAAGTCTAACTTGCACGCTTATGAGAGCAAGATTTATGCCATTAATGTAAAAAGAAAGAAAAGTGATTACACCAATTTAGAAAATTTAGGCGTCAAAACCTTTCAGAAAACATGAATGACAATCATAAAACAAAATGAATTTGTGCTAGCGGCTCAGGATAAGCCTTCTCTCTAATGGACATAAATTAAGTATTTTTATTATTGACAGTTCGTAGTGCCTCAATAGAAAAGCTTACTTTAATCTGATGGTTGCCTCAAATAAAAATGTTACTTTACAATCTTCCACAATTTACCAACATTTAGGTCAATATTTTTCCGTAAGGTCACTGGATTGAGG